>Ga0310822_100010_pt1 | contig 658552 bp, 617 predicted proteins | sample P4_ome_2_FD_201313 | JGI IMG/M metagenome (GOLD analysis project Ga0310822, IMG submission 201313) | Sorghum-adapted microbial communities from Joint BioEnergy Institute, Emeryville, California, United States - P4_Day56_Rep2 | ecosystem: Engineered > Bioreactor > SSF (Solid state fermentation)... | reverse complement strand
CTCTCGCTCGACGCGACCACCGCGCCGGTCGACCTCGACCAGTTCCTGAACACCTTCGACCGGCGCACGCGCGCGGCGCTGCAGGACGTGATCGGGGGCCTGGCGACGGTCTACGCGGGCCGGGAGAAGGAGGCGCGGCGCACCTACAAGTACTTCGCGCCCAGCCTGCAGGCGGGCGAGCGGCTGTTGGCCCAGCTCAACCGCGACCAGGCCGCGCTGAGCCGCTTTCTGGTCAGCGGCGGCAACGTGTTCGCGGCGCTGGCCTCGCGTCGCGAGGAGCTCTCGGAGCTGACCCAGAACGCGAACGAGGCGCTGGGGGCGATCGCCGCCGAGAACGCGGAGTTCGACCGGGCGCTCGCCGAGCTCCCACCCGCGCTGCGCCAGGCGAACACGACCTTCGTCAACCTGCGCGCGGCGCTCGACGACCTCGACCCGCTGGTCGGCGACCTCGGTCGCGCCGCGCCCCACCTGCCGCGGCTCCTGCGCGACCTGCGCCCGGTGGCGCGGCGGGCGGTGCCGGTCTTCCGGGACCTGCGCCTGGCGATCGCTCGCGACGGCGCCCGCAACGACCTCACCGAGGCGCTGCGGGCGCTCCCGGGCGCGCGCCGGTCGGCGCGCACGGCCGTGCCGCGCGCGATCCGCGGCCTCGACGACTCGCAGCACCTGTTCGAGTTCGCGCGGTCGTACGCGCCGGACCTGGTCGCGGTGCTGGCGAAGCTCGGGGCCGGCGCCGGCTACTACGACCGCAACGGCCACTACCTGCGCGTCCAGGCCGCCGGGTCCAATCCCTTCGCCCGCGATCCGGGCAGCGGGGAGCTCGAGCCGATCGGGGTCGACCAGATCCTCGACGCCTACGGGCCGCTCGGCCTGGGGCCCTTCACGCGCTGCCCGGGCGGCGCGACGCAGCCGAACGCGGGCTGGCCCGCCCCCGAGGACCACCCGTTCCTGGCCGACGGGCAGCTGGCCGGGGACTGCGACCCAAGCGACGTGCCGCCGGGACCATGAGACGCTTGGCCGCCATAGTGCTCGTCTGCCTCGCGGCGCTCGTCGCGGTGCTCATCGCGACCGGTGCGGGCGAGGACGAGCCGTACGAGGTGCGGGGGATCTTCGACAACGCCGCCTTCCTCGCGCCCGGGATGGAGGTGCGCGTCGCGGGCGCCCGCGTCGGCGAGGTGGTCGACCTCGACGTCACCTTCCCGGGCGAGCCGGCCCGGGAGGACGGGAGCCCGGCGCCGGGCAAGGCCGTGGTCGTGATGCGGATCGACGACGAGTCCTTCCAGGACTTCCGCGAGGACGCCTCCTGCACGGTGCACCCGCAGTCGCTTCTGGGCGAGAGGTTCGTGGAGTGCCGGCTGACCGAGCCGCGGGCTCCTGGCACGGAGCCGCCGCCGGAGCTGCCGGTGCTTGGCGAGGGCGAGCGTGGCGCGGGCCAGCGCTTCCTGCCGCTGGAGCGCAACGGCAAGACGGTCGACCTCGACCTCGTCAACAACATCATGCGCGAGCCGTACCCCGACCGCTTCCGGCTCATCCTCAACGACCTCGGCGCAGGCCTGGCGGCGCGCGGGGAGGAGCTGGCCGAGATCGTGGAGCGCTCGAACCCGGCGCTGCGTGAGACCAACCGGGTGCTCGCGATCCTGGCCCGGCAGAACCGCTCGCTGGCGCGGCTGGCGCGCGACTCCGACGCGATCCTGAGCGCGCTGGCGCGCGAACGCGAGCACGTCGCCTCCTTCATCGACGCCGCCACCACCACCGGGCGGGCGACGGCGGAGCGGCGCGCCGAGCTCGAGGAGACGTTCGCGCGCTTCCCGCGTTTCCTCCGCGAGCTGCGCTCGACGATGCGCGAGCTGGAGGCGTTCGCCGGGCAGGCCACCCCCGTCTTCTCCGACCTGGGGGAGGCGGCGCCGGCGCTGCGCCGGGCGAGCGCGGCGCTGGAGCCGTTCTCGACCGCCGGCACGAGGGCGCTGACCACGCTGGGCGACGCCGCGCAGGAGGCGACGGGGCCGCTGCGCGCGGCCGACCCGGTGATCCGCCAGACGCGGGATCTGGCGCGCGGCGGCGCGCCCGCCACGCGTGAGCTGAGGCTCGTGCTCTCCACCCTGCGTCGCACCGGCGGCTACCGCCACCTGATGCACGCGATCTTCAACCTCGGCGGCACGGTCAACGCGTTCGACTCGTTCGGCCACTTCGCCCGCGCCCTGATCCCGGTCAACGTCTGCTTCGACTACACCTCGCGACCGCAGGCGGGCTGCAGCGCCCAGTTCAGCGACATCGTGCGCTCCTCCGCCCGCGCCGCGATCGCGCGCAGGCTGCGCGAGCCGCTGGTTGCGCGGGACGCGCAGGGCCGTCGCAAGGAGCGAGCCCGCGCGGTCTCGCCGGGGGCGGTGCGCGACCTGCTCGAGTTCGTTATCGGCTCCGAGGGGGGCGAGGGATGAGGCGCCGCCGCGGAGCAGCCGCCGCGCTCGGGGCCAGCCCGGCGTTGATCGGCGCGGTGACCGTGCTGGTGACGATCGTCGCCGTGTTTCTGGCCTACAACGCCAACTCGGGCCTGCCCTTCGTGCCGACCTACGACCTGCGGGTGCGCCTGCCCGACGCCGACAAGCTGGTGGTCGGCAACGAGGTGCGGATCGGCGGCGTGCGCGTCGGCCAGATCGCGGCGATCCGGCCCGTCTCCGACCCGGAGACGGAGGAGGCGCACGCGGAGCTCGACCTCAGGCTCGACCCCGACGTGGAGCCGCTGCCGAGCGACTCGACGGTCGTGGTGCGGGCGCGTTCGGCGCTCGGGCTCAAGTACCTGGAGGTGGTGCGCGGGGAGTCCGAGCGGGGGTACCCCGAGGGCGCGACCCTGCCGCTCTCGGCGGCCAGGCCCGAGCCCGTCGACCTCGACGACGTGCTCGACACCTTCGACGAGCCCACCCGCGCGGCGATCCAGGCGAACCTGGTCGAGTTCGGCAACGCCGTCGCCGGCCGCGGCTTCCAGCTGAACGCCGCGCTCGGCGAGCTGCCCGAGGCGCTGCGCCAGCTCGAGCCCGTGATGCGCAACCTCGCCGACCCGCGCACGCGCCTGGGGCCCTTCATCGCTGCGATCGCGGCGGCGGCCGCGGAGGTCGGTCCGGTCGCCGAGCAGCAGGCGCGCGCCTTCGTCAGCCTCGACACCACCTTCAGCGCGCTCGCGCGGGTGGCGCCGGCGCTGGCGGAGACGATCGCCGAGACGCCGCCGACCTTCGCGCTGGCCGACCGCACCCTGCCCGTGATCCGGCCGTTCCTCGCCAACAGCGCCGACCTCTTCGGGCGGTTGCGGCCCGGGGTGAGCGAGCTCGCCGCCGCGGCGCCGGAGCTTGCGGCGGCGCTCGAGGCGGGCGCGCCCGCCCTGCGCGGGGCGCCCCGGCTCAACCGCCAGCTGGCGCCGACGGCGCGGGCGCTGGAGCGCTTCAACGACAACGCCACCGCCCGCCAGGGCCTCTCCCGGCTCGAGCAGACAGTGGGGATCCTGCGGCCGGCGATCCGCTTCATCGGGCCCTCGCAGAGCGTCTGCAACTACTGGACGATCCTGTTCCGCAACCTGGCGAGCACGACCAGCCTGGGCGCTGACGGCGGCCGCTGGCAGCGCTTTACGGTCTTCGAGCCACCGGTCGGCCCCAACAACGAGGGCTCGTTCGCGGCGGCGCCCGCCAACGGGGGCGGGGGCGACATCGAGAACTTCCTGCACTTCAACCCGTACCCGAACACGGCGGCGCACGGCCAGAGCCCGGTCGAGTGCGAGGCGGGCAACGAGCCGTACCTGACCGGCCGCCAGGTGATCGGCAACGCGCCGGGCAACCAGGGCCTGCGCACCGACGCGCAGCTGCCCTCGCAGATCCGCCGGGGGGAGAGGAGGGCGGGCCGGTGAGGCTGCCCTGGCAGCGGCGGGGCGCGAGGCGCCCGGGCCCGGTGGAGCCCGCCGGCGATCCGCTCGTGTGGGGCCGGCGCTATCGCGGGCCGCACCCGGCGTGGTGGGGCGTGCTCGCGATCGTCCTGCTCGCGCTCGGCATCTACTTCGCCGCGGCCAAGCGGCTGCCGTGGAGCGGCCCCGACTACGAGCTTGTCGCCGTCTTCGAGAACGCCGCGACGCTGCACGAGTCGGCGCCCGTGCGCATCGCGGGGGTGAACGTCGGCGAGGTGACCGACGTCGAGCTCGACGGCGAGCTGGCCAAGGTGACGTTCTCGGTCTCCGAGCGCGGCCGCCCGGTCCACGCGGACGCCGAGGTCAAGATCAGGCCGCGCCTTTTCCTCGAGGGCAACCTCTTCCTCGACCTGCGCCCGGGTAGTCCGAGCGCCCCTGAGCTCGAGGACGGCGACGAGATCCCGATCACGCAGACCGCGACGGCCGTGCAGCTCGACGAGGTGCTGGCGGCGCTGGAGCGGCCGCAGCGCCGCGGGCTCAAGCGCCTGCTCGAGGGGTTCGGCACCGCGCTCACGCACGAGCCGAGCGCGGCCGAGGACGCGACGCAGGATCCCGAGGTGCGGGGCGAGAGCGCCGCCGAGTCGCTCAACGATGCCTTCCGCTACGGCGGCCCCGCGGGGCGCGACACGGCGATCGTCGCCGAGGCGCTGCGAGGCGAGCCGCCCAACGACCTCGCGCGCACGATCGACGCCACCGGGCGCACCTTCGCGGAGCTCGAGCGCAGCGAGGACGAGCTCGCGGACCTGGTCGCGAACCTCAACACGACGACCGGGGCGCTGGCCGCCGAGGCGAGCTCGCTCGGCCGCACGATCGAGCTGCTCGGCCCGACCCTGAGCGAGGCGCGCGGCTCGCTCGCCGAGCTCAGCGACGCGCTGCCGCCGCTGCGCGCGCTGGCGATCGAGGCGCGGCCCGGGATCCGGGAGCTGCCCGCGACGGCGACCGCGTTCGCGCCCTGGCTCGCTCAGGCGCAGCTGCTCCTGCGCCGCTCGGAGCTCGGCGGCACGGCCGCGCTCCTGCGCCGTGCGGCGCCCGGGCTGGCGCGCACCGCCGCCGGGGCGCGGCGGCTCTTCCCGCAGCTGGGGCGGGCCGGGCGCTGCACCTCCCGCAACCTGGTCCCCGCCGCCGACACCGCGATCACCGTGGACGCGGGCGGCTTCAACACCGGCCAGCCGAACTTCCAGGAGCTCTTCTACGGCCTGGTGCAGATCGCGGGCGCCGGCCAGCCGTTCGACGGGAACGGGCCGTACCTGCGCCTGCAGCCCGCGGGCGGGCCGGAGCTCGTCCAGAACGTCAACCCCGGCGGCGGCTTCCAGGACACGCTCAACTTCGGCAACGCGGTCGAGGTCCCGACCGGGATCCAGCCGGTGCTGCCCGCCGCGCCGCCGCCGGTGCGCACCGACGTGCCCTGTCCCCGCAACGACCCGCCAAACATCAACGGCCCCAGGGCAGCGATGGGGCCGTCCGACCTGGAGCCTCCGTCGCCATGAGACGGGTGATCCGCGAGCGCATGCGTGACTTCCTGGCGCTGGTGGCGCTGGCCCTGCTCGGGCTCGTCGTGACGGGCCTGATCCTCGCCCAGCAGCGCCAGCCGTACCCGTCGTGGATCCCGTTCCTGGGCGACGACCAGTTCGAGCTGCGCGTCGAGCTGGACAGCGCGCAGGCGGTCACCCCGGGCCAGGGGCAGACCGTGAACATGGCCGGAGTCGAGGTGGGCGACATCCGCGAGGTCGAGCTCCGGGAGGGACGGGCGATCGTCACGCTCGGGATCAACCGCCCGTACCACGAGCTGATCCGCAGCGACGCAACCGTGCTCTTGCGGCCGCGCACCGGCCTGCAGGACATGACGCTCGAGATCGACCCAGGCCGCCGCGGGGAACCGGTGGAGGAGGGGGACGTCCTGCCCTCCTCCCAGGCCGATCCCAACGTGCAGCCCGACCAGATCCTCGCCTCGCTCGACCGCGACACGCGCGAGTACCTGCAGCTGCTGATCCAGGGTGGGGCCGAGGGACTGGGCGGCCGCGGCAAGCAGCTCTCGGCCGGCCTGCGGCGCTTCGAGCCGCTGGGGCGCGATCTGGCTCGGATCAACCGCCTGCTCGCGAAGCGGCGCCAGAACATCCGGCGCGCGGTCGCGAACCTGGGCGAGCTCGCCGAGGCGCTCGCCCGCGACGACACCCGTCTCGCCGAGTTCGTGCGCGCGCAGAACGAGGTCTTCGGCGCCTTCGCCGAGCAGGAGGCGAGTCTGCGCGAGACGCTGCGCGAGCTGCCGCCGACCCTGGAGGGGACGCGCAGCGCCCTGGCCGCGGGCGGGCGCCTGGCGCGGGTGCTCGGGCCCTCCTCGCGCGCCCTCATCCCGGCGGCGCGCGCGCTTGCGCCGGGGCAGAGGGCGGCGCGCAGGCTCGTCCGCAGCACGCTGGCGCCGCTCCGCGACCAGATCCGTCCGTTCACCCGCCGCACGCGCCGGCCGCTGCGGCACGTGGCGCAGGCCTCGGGCCCGCTCGGGGACACGGTGCAGGCGACGGCGGGCACGTTCACGGACCTCAACCGGCTGTTCAACGCCTGGGCCTACAACCCGCCAGGACCGGAGGAGGGCTACCTGTTCTGGACCGCTTGGCTCAATCACAACGCGAACAACGCGGCGACCCTGCAGGACGCCCACGGGCCGCTGCTGCGCGGGCAGCCGCTGCTCTCCTGCCTCACCGCCTCCCGCGCCGAGGAGCTGGCGCTCGCGCGGCCGTTCGTCTGGACGCTGCAGCGCTTCACCAACGTGCCGCGGGCGGCCCAGATCTGTCCTTTCGAGCCGACGCCCTGAGATGGAAACGCGCTCGCCAACAGCCCTGAGGATCCTGGTCGCGATCGGCTTCGCGCTCTCGTGCTTCGGCCTGGCGCTGTTCCTGTGGATCGCGTTCGGCGGGCCGGTGCCGCTCAAGGCCGAGGGCTACCGCTTCAGCGTCCCCTTCAACGAGGCCGCGCAGCTTGCGGTCTCGGCCGACGTGCGGATCTCCGGCGTCTCGGTCGGGCGCGTGGCAGAGGTCGAGGGCGGGCCGGACGGCCGGGCGCACGCGACGATCGAGCTCGATCCGGAGTTCGCCCCGGTGCCGCGCGACACCCGAGCGATCCTGCGGCAGAAGACGCTCTTGGGTGAGACCTACGTCGAGCTCACGCCCGGCACGAAGGCCTCGGGCGAGCTGCCCGAAGGCGCCTCGCTGCCGCCGGCACAGGTCTCCGACGCCGTGCAGCTGGACGAGATCTTCCGCGCCTTCGACGAGCGCACGCGCGCGGCCTTCCGCGCCTGGATGCAGGGGCAGGCGGGCGCCTGGGCCGGACGCGGCGACGACGTCGGGGTCGCGATCGCGAGCCTCGAGCCTTTCGCCGCCGAGGCGCGGCGGGCGTTGCGGCTCTTGGACAGCCAGCGGCTCGGGGTGCGGCGGCTGCTGAGCCAGGGCAGCGAGGTGTTCGCCGCCCTGTCGGAGCGCCGCGGCCAGCTGCGCGGCCTGATCCGCAACGCGGACACGGTGTTCGCCACCACCGCCCGGCGCAACGAGGAGCTGGCCGACGCGTTCACGGTGCTGCCCACGTTCCTGCGCGAGTCGCGGGCGACGCTCTCGCGCCTGGAGCGCTTCGCGCGCGCGACCGACCCGGTGGTGAGCGCGCTGCGGCCGACCGCGGACGAGCTCGCGCCGACGGCGCGCGCGCTGCGGGCGGCCGCGCTCGAGCTGCGCTCGTTCTTCATCGCGCTGCCGGGGCTCACCAAGGCGGCCCCGGCCGGCTCGCGGGCACTGCGGCGCCTGTTGGACGTCGATCTGCCGCCGCTTCTGGGCAGGCTCGACACATGGCTCGGCCCGGTCAACGCGATCCTCGAGGTGGTCCGCCGCTACCGCCGCGAGGTGACCAGCCTGGCCAACCTGGCTGCCGCGACCCAGGGCGCGTTCTTCGACCTCGGCGCCGGCGGCAGCGTCCACTACCTGCGCACGTCCTCGCCGCTCGGGCCGGAGGCGATGGCCGCCTATCCCAACCGGCTGCGGATCAGCCGCACGAACCCGTACCTGCGCCCGGGCGGTTACCGCGACCTGCGCGCAGGGCTGCGCTCGTTCGAGACGCGGCACTGCGCGAGCGGCCTCGACGCCTTCCTCGGCGCGCGCGCAGCCGTCACCGCCGACCCGCTGTTCCGCCAGCGGCTCACGAACCCCGCCGACGACGCCGAGGCGGAGCTCTTCTTCGACCGCCTCAACCTCTTCGGCTTCAACGACCTGGCCGACACGAGCGCGATGGCGGCTCCGCCCTGCGCGGCGCAGGGCCCGCAGCCGTCGGTCGGGGCGCCCGCCGAGCAGAGCCGGTACTTGCACGTTCGCGACGTGCCGAGCCCGTGAGGCACGGGACGGGCGGCCGCGAAGGTTCGCGGCTCGCGCGATCGGCGTCCAGGGGGCGGGGACGTGACGGCTGTGTGTCCGCGCGCCTAGCGGGTAAGACCTGGCTCGAAGCCTCCGGCTGCCGGGATAGCAACTTCCGGCGTCGGGACGGGTTTCTAGTCTTGGACACGGACGCTTCGGCGTCCGTCATCCACGGGTCGATCGAGGTGACGCGTACGCGTACGCGGAGCTCTCGGAAAAGAAGGAGGAGCAGTGGTTCGGAAGTCACGCAGGGTCGTGGCCCTGGGATTGACGTTGGTCTTGGCGTGCGCCGGGCTGGCCGTCGCTGACGGAGCGGGCGAGAACGACGCCAAGGTGATCGGCAACGTCAACCCGAAGAAGCTGGACAAGAAGAAGTTCAAGCCGATCGCGCTGACGCTCGGCGTCCAGAACAGCCTCAACCTGACCGGCCAGGGGGCCAACCCCACCTCTGAGCTGATCAAGGTCTCGAAGAACGTCAAGATCAACCTCAAGCGAGCTCCGCGCTGCACGGCGCCGATCCCGAACGGGACGCCGCCGGCGCAGGCGAGGCAGCTCTGTCCGCCCAAGTCGCTGATCGGTACCGGCAAGGCGGCCGTGGCGGCGCCGGGCATCGCACCTCAGTGCGGCGGTGACCTCGCGAACCCGCCGTGCGTGTTCGCGCGCCCGGACGTCCTGGTCTTCAACGGCCCGGGTCGCAACCAGGTGCGCCTGCACACCTACCACCCGCTGCTCGGCGCGTCTTCGCCGATCGTGAACGGCAGGATCGTCAAGGCCTCGGGTAAGGCGTTCGGCCAGGCGCTGAGCGTGCCCAACGCTCCGGAGACCGGCGCGCTCCTGATCACCCAGTTCCAGGCGACGATCAAGAAGAACAGCAAGGTCGCCACGGCGCGCTGCAAGCCGAAGCGGATCCGGTACCAGCGCACCGTCACCTACTTCGACGGCTCGCGCGAGACGGTGAGCAAGAGCCAGAAGTGCAAGGTCAAGAAGGCTAAGAAGGGCAAGAAGAAGCGCCGCTAAAGCAGCGCGCTTGCCCGGTCCGCGACCCACGCGGCGCGGACGGTTTTGCGAGAGGGCGGCCCACGGGCCGCCCTCTCGCGTTTCCGGCGACGCCGCCTCGCTCGCTAGGGTGCCGCGCCGATGTCGCGAACCGCGGTCACCTTGCTCGCCCTCGCTGCGCTCGCCGGCGCGCTGCTGGTGGGCTGCGGCGCCGAGGAGGTCGAGCCGATCCCCGACAAGCGGATCGTCCGCGCTCTGGGCCTGGTCAAGAGCGAGCGCGGCTACGCGATCGCGGGCGATCCGTTCTGCGAGGTGGCGCGCGAGCTGCTCAACGACCGCGACGAGGTGCGGGCGGCGAGGAACGGCAAGCACCGGCGCCTCGTAGTCGCGGACGCGGACGAGCGGGTCGGCCTGCTGGGCGTGCCGCCGTTCCTGGGGGACTGCCGCAAGGAGGCGAAGCGCCTGCTGCAGCGTCTGGCCGCGAAGTCCTAGGGCACGCGCTCGAGCTGGGGGTGCGGCGCCGGGCTTTCGCTCTATGCTGCTCGACCCGTGGGCTTCTACGTCACCACCCCGATCTTCTACGTGAACGCCGAGCCCCACCTGGGGCACGCGTACTCCACGATCGCCGCCGACATCTTCGCCCGCCACAAGCGCCAGCGGGGGGAGGACGTCTTCTTCCTCACCGGCACCGACGAGCACGGGGAGCCGGTCGAGCTGGCGGCCCGGCGCGAGGGGATCAGCCCGCAGGAGCTCGCCGACCGCATGGCGCCCCGCTTCCAGGCGATGGCGCGCGCGGTCAACGCCACCAACGACTTCTTCATCCGCACCTCCGACCCGCGCCACAAGGAGCGCGTGGCGGAGATCATGCAGCGCGTCTACGACAACGGGCACGTCTACCGCGGCACCTACGAGGGCTGGTACTGCCCGCGCTGCGCGGACTTCAAGACCGAGCGCGAGCTCGGCCCAGGCAACACGTGCCCGATCCACGAGATCCCCCTCGAGCGCGAGCAGGAGGAGAACTGGTTCTTCCGGCTCTCGGCCTTCGAGGACTACCTGAAGCAGCTGTACGCGGAGCGCCCCGACTTCGTCGTGCCCGAGTTCCGGCGCAACGAGGCGGTCGCGTTCATCGAGCGCGGGCTGCAGGACGTCTCGCTCTCGCGCGCCAAGCTCGAGTGGGGCATGCCGCTTCCCTGGGACCCGAGCCAGCGGATGTACGTCTGGTTCGACGCGCTCCTCAACTACGTGACCGCGCTCTCGTTCGCGCGCGAGGGTGAGGACCTCACCGAGCGCTACTGGCCGTACGCCTTCCACGTGCTCGCCAAGGACATCCTCAAGTTCCACGCGGTGATCTGGCCGGCGCTGTGCAAGGCGGCCGGGCTCGAGCCGCCGCGCGGGATGGTGATCCACGGCTACCTGCTGATGGGCGAGAAGAAGATGTCCAAGTCGCTCGGCAACGTGCTCGACCCGTTCGAGGTGATCGAGCGGTTCGGCTCGGACGCGCTGCGCTTCTACTGCATGCGCGAGGTGTCCTTCGGCCAGGACGGGTCGGTGTCGGCCGCCGGGTTCGAGGCACGCTACGAGACCGAGCTCGCGAACGACTTCGGCAACCTGGCGAGCCGCACGCTCGCGATGCTCGCTCGCTACCGCGAGGGCGTGGTGCCGGACGCCGATCCCGACCCGGGGCTCGCCGAGGGCGAGGATGGGCTGCGCGGGCTCGCCGCCGAGGTGAGCGAGCTGATCGACCGCGCCGAGCCGAGCCAGGCGCTGGCCGCGGCCTGGGATCGGGTGCGGCGCCTGAACCGCTACGTCGAGGAGCGCCGCCCGTGGGACCTCGCGAAGGAGGAGGGGAAGGCGGCGGAGCTCGACTCCGTCCTCTACAACCTCGCCGAGGGGCTGCGCGTTGTCACGCTCGCGCTCTACCCGTACATCCCGACCGCGGCGGACAAGCTGCTCGCCGCGCTCGGGGAGCCGAACCGGGAGCTGGCCGAGTTCGGCTCGCGCGGGGGCGGAGCCCGCACGGAGCGCATCGAGGCGCTCTTCCCGAAGCTCGAGGCGGCGGCGAGCTAGCCGGGCCGGGCGGGCGCGACGACGCCTGAGGCTCACGTCCAGGACGAGGTGCGCCCCAACGATCCCGAGTCCCTGTTCGCCCCCGACCGGTTCGACAAGGCGCCGGTGCAGATCGACTCGGCGGGCATCGATCTCGAGCCGACCGTGGGCGTACGTGGTGCGGCTGGGCGGAAAGCGGGTGTTGGGCAGCGGCCGGCCGGAGCCGATCGTCGAGCCCGAGGAGGGGTGAGCGAGTAGCCTGGGCCGCCGTGCTGGCCGCGTTCCGCGTCAACGAGGTGCGCAAGCGCTACGGCCGGTTCGAGGCCTTGCGAGGCGTCTCCCTGGAGGTGGCGCCGGGCGAGATCGTGGGCCTGCTCGGGCCGAACGGGGCCGGCAAGAGCACGCTCACGAAGATCGCGGCGGGCTTGGTGAGGCCGAGCTCGGGGACGGCCGAGGTCGCCGGGCATCCCGCGGGGAGCCCGGCGGCGCGGGGCGCGATCGGCTACCTCGCGGAGCTCTTTCGCTTCCCAGCCTGGATCACCGCCGGCGAGCTCCTGCGTCTGCACCAGCGCCTGGCGCTCTCGGACGGCGGCGAGCGCGAGCGCGCCGGGCTGCTCGAGCTCGTGGGCCTCGGTCACGCCGCGCGGATGCGGGTGGGGGAGATGTCGAAGGGGATGCAGCAGCGGCTGGGGATCGCCCAGGCGCTCGTGGGCAGCCCACGCCTGCTTCTGCTCGACGAGCCCACGAGCGCGCTCGACCCCGCCGGGCGGCGCGTGGTCCGCGAGCTGCTCGAGGACGTGCGCCGGCGGGGGATCGCGGTGCTGTTGAGCTCGCACCTGCTCGGCGAGGTGGAGCGAGTCTGTGACCGGGTGGCGATCCTGCTGGCCGGCCGGGTGGTGGCCCGCGGGCGGCCGTCCGAGCTCGTGCGGCCCAGGGGCGTGGAGATCGAGACCGACCGGGGCACGCGCGTGATCGAGGGCGCGGCGCGCGAGGACGTGCCGCAGCTCGTGGCGGACGCGGTCGCGCGCGGCGAGCGCGTGTACGCCGTGCGTCCGCTGGCGAGCACGCTGGAGGACGCCTACCTGGAGGCGGTGGGGGAGGAGCCGCGGTGAAGGGCGCGTGGGCGATCGTCGGCTACGCGTTCAGGGAGAGCCTGCGGCGCCGGGTGGTGCTGGTCGTCTGCGCGCTCACGGTCGCCTTCCTCGCGCTGTACGCGCTCGGTGTGCACTTCGCGTTCCAGGAGGTGGAGAGCTCGGGGCTCGAGCTCGGGGAGCTGTTCGAGGAGCGCGCGCTGGTCGGCGGCACGCTGCTCGGGCTCGCGATGTTCGCGGTGCTGTTCCTGGGCGCGGTGCTGGTCGTCTTCCTCACGAACGGGATCGTCCGCGGCGATGCCGAGTCGGGCCTCCTGCAGCCGCTGGTGGTGCGCCCGATGGGCCGGGGCGCGACGCTGGTCGCGCGCTACCTCGGTGCCGCCGCGGCGGGCGTCGCCTACGTCCTCGTCGTCTACCTCGCCGCCGTGCTGGCGATGCGCGCGCTCGGCGATTGGGCCCCCGAGAACGTGCTGGGGCCGGGGCTCTCTTTGGCGCTCGCGGTGGCGGTGATCGCGACGCTGTCGGTGCTCGCCTCCGTGCAGCTGGCGACGACCGCGCAGGGGATCGCGGTCTTCATGTTGTTCGGCGCTGGGCTCGTGGGTGGGCTGTTGGGCCAGCTCGGCGAGGCGCTCAGCTCGCGCACGCTCGAGCGGATCGGCGAGGTGGTGAGCATGGCGCTTCCGTTCGAGGCCCTCTACCAGTACGGGCTCCACCTGCTCACCGAGGGGACCAGCGGCCTCACGGAGGTCGTGATCAGGCTGGGCCCGTTCGGCGGGGCTGAGGACCGCGGCGCCTGGCTGGTGATCTACGCGCTCGCCTACGCGGCGCTGGTGCTGGCCGTCGCGGTCGCGGCGTTTCGGCGCCGCGATCTCTAGGGGGCGGCGCCCATACACTGCCGCGCGTGGTCGACACCCACGCACACATCGGCCGCTGCAAGGACGAGCCGGCCGCGATCGTCGCGCGCGCTCGCGAGGCCGGTGTGAGGCGGATCCTCACCGTCGGGCTGGATGAGCCCTCCAACCGGGAGGCGATCGAGCACGCGCGCGAGCTCGAGGGGGTGCGCGCGTGCGTCGGGCGGCATCCCAACTCAGCGACCGGGTTCGACGACGGGGCGGCGGCGGACATCCTCGAGCTCGCGCGCTCGGACGAGGTGGCGGCGGTGGGCGAGACCGGGCTCGACTACTACCGCGACACCGCGCCGCGAGAGGATCAGCGGCGCGCCTTCCGTGCCCAGATCGCGATCGCGCGGGAGGTGGGCAAGCCGCTGGTGATCCACATGCGCTCGGGGCGGGGTCCGGAGAACGACGCGATCGCGGAGACGCTGGAGATCCTCGCGGCCGAGGCCGATGGGGTGACGGTGATCCTGCACTGTTTTTCGGGCACCGCTCAGCAGGCGCGCGAGGCAGCGGAGCGCGGCTGGTACTGCTCGTTCGCGGGCAACGCGACCTACCCGAGCGCAGAGGGGCTGCGGGAGGCGGCGCGGGCGGTGCCCGACGAGCTCTTCCTGGTCGAAACCGACAGCCCGTACCTGGCGCCGCAGTCGCACCGCGGCAAGCCCAACGAGCCCGCGCGCGTGGTCGAGACGGCGCGGGCGCTGGCCGCCGAACGGGGCGTCTCGTACGAGCGCCTGGAGAGGGTGGTGGAGGCCAACGCGGCGGCGCTCTTCGGGTGGTGAGCGCGGTGCACAAGCCGCGGCGCGCGGGGGGCGGCTCGCGGTGGTGAGGCTGGGCCAGAACTTCCTCGCCGACCGCAACCTGCTGGCGGCGATCGTCCGCGACGCCCGGCTCGGGCCCGAGGACGTGGTGCTCGAGGTGGGCGGGGGCGAGGGCGTGCTGACAGCGGCGCTGGCGCCGCTGGTGCGCCGGCTCTGGGTCGTCGAGCTCGACGAGCGGCTGCGTCCGCAGCTCGAGCGGGTGGCCGCCGAGCACGGCTCGGTCCGGCTCGTGTGGGGCGACGCGCTGCGCGTGGAGCTGGGCGAGCTCGACCCCGCCCCGAACCGGATGGTCTCCAACCTGCCTTACTCGGTGGCGACGCCGGTGCTGCTGCGCACGATCGCGGAGCTCGCGGGGTTGGAGCGCTGGCTGGTGATGGTCCAGCTCGAGATCGCCGAGCGGTTGCGGGCGGCGCCGGGAAGCAAGGCGTACGGGGCGCCGAGCGCCCTCGTGCAGCTGTGCTGCCGCGTGGAGCTGCTGCGCACCGTCGATCCCGCGGTGTTCGTGCCGCGCCCGCGCGTGCGCTCGGCGCTCGTCGCGCTCGAGCGCATCGCTCCCTGGCCGGGGGAGTGGGTGGCGCGCGTGGTGCGTGGCGCCTTCGCGCACCGGCGCAAGGCGCTCGCCCGCTCGCTGGCGAGCGCGGGCGTGGTGTCGCGCGAGCGGGCGCTGGAGGCGCTTGAGGCGCTGGGACTGGACCCGGGCGTGCGCGCGGAGGCGCTCGCGCCGCGTGAGCTGGCGGCGCTGGCAGGGGAACTGGAGGGCTGATGGTCACGCGCGCGCCCGCCAAGCTCAACCTGGGGCTGTACGTGGGGCCGAAGCGCGCGGACGGGCTGCACGAGCTGCGCTCGCTGTTCTGCCCGCTGGCGCTATCGGATCGGATCGAGGTCGGCTCGGCCGATGAGGACGAGGTCGTCTGTCCCGGCGTGGAGGGGCCGAACCTGGCGGCGGCGGCGCTGGCGGCGCTGCGCGAGCGCGGGTGGGGCAGCCCGCCGCTGCGGATCGAGATCGACAAGCGGATCCCCGTCGCCGCGGGGCTCGGGGGAGGGAGCGCGGACGCCGCGGCGGTGCTGCGCCTGGCGGAGGGGGAGATCCCCGACCTGCACGGGATCGCGGTCGGCCTGGGCGCCGACGTGCCGTCGCAGCTGGAGCCGCGGTTCGCCTTCGTCTCGGGGGCGGGGGAGAGGATCGAGCCGTTGCCTCGGCCGGGCGAGTTCGGCGTGGTCCTGATCCCCTCCGATCGGGGGCTGCGCACCGCCGACGTCTACGCGGAGGCGGACAGGCTGGGCCTGCCCCGCTCGGCGCAGGAGCTGGAGCGCGCCGGGGAGCGGCTGCGCGCCGCCGCGACCGATGGGCGCAGCCCGCTGGAATACGCGGAGCTTTTGGTCAACGACCTCGAGCCGGCGGCGCTCTCGCTGCGTCCGGAGCTTGAGGAGGCGCTGGCGGCGCTGCGCGAGGTCGGTGCCGCGGTGGCGACGGTCGCCGGGTCGGGTCCGACGGTGCTGGGGCTGTTCGAGGACATCGTCGCGGCGGATCGGGCCGCCGGGTCGCTGCCGCCGCGCTACGCGGGCGCGATCGTGACGGCGCCGGCGCGCCTGACGCCGGGGGCGGGGGCGTGAGGGCGGTCTGGCGCGCGCTGCGCTCGCACCCCCTGTTGGTGCTGGTCGCGCTGGTGGTGCTCGCCTACGTGCTCTTCGGCGATCGCCTGCCGGAGATCGATATCGAGCACATCCTGCAGGAGCTGGCGCAGCGCCTGGGCAAGTGGACGTACCTGCTCGCCGGGGTGCTGGCGTTCCTGGAGACGGGGGCGTTCGTCGGGCTCGTCTTCCCGGGCGAGACGGCGGTGATCGTCGCCGGCACTATCGCCGGTCAGGGGGAGACGTCGCTGGTGGCGACGATCGGGATCGTCTGGGCGTGCGCGTGGCTCGGGGACACGGCGAGCTTCTGGATCGGGCGCAGGCTGGGGCGGGGGTTCGTGCTGAGACACGGGCACCGGGTGCGGATCACGCCGGAGCGCTTCCAGCAGGTGGAGGAGTACTTCCAGCGTCACGGCGGCAAGACGATCTTGGTCGGGCGCTTCATCGGGCTGGTGCGCGCGCTGGCGCCGTTCATCGCAGGGAGCTCAGCGATGCGCTACCGGGCGTTCCTGCCCTACAGCGTGCTGGGGACGGGGCTCTGGGCGGCGGCGTTCTCGCTGCTCGGCTACGTGCTCGCGGGCAGCTTGGAGCGGGCGGGGCAGATCGCGGGCCGCGGCACGTTCCTGTTCGGCACGGTGGTCGTGACGGTGGTCGTCGTTGTGGTTGCCGTGCGCTTCCTGCGGGTGCCGGAGAACAGGCGGCGGGCGATGGAGTGGATGGAGGGGCACGCGGTGACGCGGCCGCTGGCGGGGCTGGTGCGCCGGCTGCGCCCGCAGCTTCGCTTCGTCTGGAACCGGCTCACCCCCGGCGGGCTGGGCCTGGAGCTCACCACGACGCTGGCGGTGCTGGCGGTGTGCGCGTACGTGGTTGTGGGCTACGCGGTGCTGGTCGCCGGATCGTCCGGGCCGACGGCGGGCGATGCGGCCGCGTTCAGGGTGGTCGCGGACCTACGCGCGGAGTGGTTGGTCGAGCTGGCGCGCGCGCTGACGACGCTCGGCTCGGCGGTCGCCACGATCGTGGTGGCGCTGTTGCTCGCGGCGGCGCTGATCGCGGCTCGGCGCTGGACGGAGCTGGTCGTGCTGGTGGCGGCGCTGCTGCTCACGCAGTTCGGCGTGGCGGAGCTCAAGGAGCTGATCGCGCGCCCGCGCCCGGCCGACCCGCTCGCGGCGGCGAGCGGGTACTCGTACCCGAGCGGGCACGCGGCGCACTCGGTGATCTACCCGTGGCTGGCGCTGACGATCGTGATGCGTCTGCGCCCGGGCTGGGGGCACGCGACCTGGATCGTCGTGGCCGGGACCGCGGTCGCGGCGGTGGTCGGGCTCACGCGGGTGTACCTGCGGGTGCACTACATGAGCGACGTGATCGGAGGCTGGGCGCTCGGGATCGCCGCGTTCGCGCTCTGCGGCGCCGTAGCGCTGGTCGTGACCCACATCCGCGAGAATTCGGTCGGTACGTGATCGGGGCGATCGGCACCGAGTGGCTTCTCTTCGGCGGCGCCGGCGTCGTCAGCCTGCTCGCGTTCGGGGCGCTGATCCTGGCGCCGGCGCTGGGCTCGTTCTCGCGCGGTTGGGAGAAGGTGACCGTGGCGACGCTCTCGCTCCTGGTGCTGTTGGTGCTGCTGGCGCTGGGGGTGGCCGTGGGGGTGCTGATCGTCTACTACTGGGACGACATCAACGCGCTGCTGGGTTGAGCGCACCGGCCTCGCGGCACGCAGGCGCCGTTGCGGGCGGGGGCGCGCTGCGAGAATCTGGGGGTGGCTTCCCAGGCTGGTAGGAACAAGGAGCGCGTGAGCGAGGCGGCCGACGCGGCGAGGCTCGAGGAGCTCTCCGACGCGATCGAGTCGGGGGCGGGTCTGCCCGCGGTTACGCGCGCGGCGGCGCGGGTGCTGGGCGCCGAGGTCGCGGTGATCGACCGCTCGACCGCCGTGCTCGCGGTGGCGGCGCGCTCGCCGGCGGGGGAGCGCAAGCTGATCGCGGGCGGGCCGGATACCGAGTCGCTGGAGCTGCGCGTGGCCGAGCGCCCGGTCGGCGAGCTGCGCTACCGCGGCGGCGCGCCGCCGGCGGGGATCGCGCGCATGGTGGCGGCGCTGCTGGCGCTCGAGGTGGAGCGCTCGCGCAGCCCGGAGTGGGCGAGCGACGAGGCGGCTGGCGCCTTCGTGCGGGCGCTGCTCGAGCGGCGGGTGACCGACCGCGGCGACATCCTGGCGCGCGCCGCCGAGGTGGGCGCCGACCTGTCCGCCGGGGGCGGGGTGATCGTCGCGCGGGCGGCCCCGCGCGCGGCGCAGCACGGGACTGGCGCGCGCGCGTCTTGACCGTGGCGATGAGGGTCCTGCGCACGCAGGCGCAGGGGACGCTGGCGGCGCTCGGCGAAGGGGATGCGGCCGAGGTGACCGCGGTCGTGCCGACGGCGGAGGAGGGGACGCTGGGGCGCGCCGCGCAGGCGCTTGCGCGGGAGCTCGAGCAGGCGTTGGCCGGGTTCAACGTGAGCGTGGCGTACAGCCGCTGGACGCAGGACCCGGTCGATCTCTATCGCGCCGGCAAGGAGGCGCAGCTCGCAGCCAACGTGGCGGCGGCCGAGGGCAAGCGCGTGCTCGCGTTCGAGGACACCGGCTCCTACCGGCTGCTGTTGCCGGCGTTCAGCGAGGACCCGGCCGAGCTTGAGCGCTTCTACGCGGAGACGGTGGCGCCGCTCGCCGCCTACGACGAGCAGTACGAGACCGAGCTCGTGGCGACCGTGGAGGCGTACCTGGAGAACGACGGGAACATCACTCCCACGGCCGAGCGGATGTTCACGCACCGGCACACGATCCGCTACCGGCTCGAGCGCGTGAAGGAGCTCTCCGGCCACGACATCTCCTCGACCGAGGGCCGGGAGCGCCTCGGCCTCGGGCTCAAGTCGATGCGCGTGCTCGGGATCGCCCCGCCCCGCGGCCCCGCCACGGAGCCCGGCGCCGAGGCGGGGAAGGTGCCGAGGCCAAAGGGCGCGGACGACTAGCCGGCCGCTCGGTCTCGGCCTAAGCAGACGATTCCGGGAAGAGGATTCGAACCCCTGCTGCCTCGGCCAAAACGAGGAGTGCTGCCAGCTACACCATCCCGGATCGACGCCTAAGTCTAAGCCTCGATTCCGTCCGATCAGCATGCGAACATACGTTCGTGCCGCGCGGTCCTAGGTTCACCGAAGATGAGCTGCGACGCGCGGTTGCGCGGTCCCGTTCCTGGCTGGAGACGATGCGCCGGCTGGGGTACCGCAGCGGTGGTGGGAACGCCCAGACGCTGAAGAAGTACGCGGCGCGCTGGGGTATCGACACGAGCCACTTCAGCCGGTTCGGTCGCGCCTCGGGTCCGCCCCGGCGCGAGCCGATCCCGATCGCCCGGATCCTGGTCCCGAACTCGACCTACAGCCGCGGCCACCTCAAGGAGCGCCTCTTCAAGGAGGGGCTCAAGCAGCGCGTCTGCGAGGAGTGCGGTCAGGGCGAGATCTGGCGCGGCAAGCGGATGGCGCTGATCCTCGACCACATCAACGGGGTGCCGGACGACAACCGCCTGGAGAACCTGCGCATCCTCTGCCCGAACTGCGCGGCGACGCTCGACACCCACTGCGGACGCAAGAACCGCAGATCGAAGCGGCGCTGCGAGGCGTGTGGACGCGATTTTCAGCCCGCTCGCGGCCGCCAGCGCTTCTGCTCGCGCGAGTGCGGCTACCGCCGCGAACGCGAGGTCGCGGTGGCCCGGCGGAAGGTCGCGCGGCCTCCGTACGAGCGGCTGCGGGACGAGGTGGCGCGAAGCGGCTACCGCGCGGTCGGCCGCAAGTACGGGGTCTCCGACAACGCGGTTCGCAAGTGGCTGCGCCAGTACGAACGCGAAAGGGCGGCGGCATTGGAAGGCGAGCGCGGATCTGGCGCGCGCAACGGCGCATCCGGCGGCCCCGGGCGCGGCGCCCCATGACCCGCGCGGCTTCTACGATTCGCCCGTGATCGCATCGCCCCAGACCCCCACGGTCGTGATCATGGCCGCGGGCGAAGGCACACGCATGCGTTCGTCCCTACCGAAGGTCCTGCACCCCGTCTGCGGCCGCCCGATGATCGCCTGGAGTGTGCGCGCCGCGCAGCAGGCCGGCGCGGGCCGGGTGGTGGTCGTCGTCGCGCCCAATCGCGACTTGAGCCCCGGCCTGCCCGAGGGCGCGGAGACCGTCGTGCAGCCGCGCCCCGACGGCACCGGCGGCGCCCTGCGCGCCGCGATCGACGTTGTGCGCACCTCGCCCGAGCTCGTCGTCCTCTCCGGTGACCACCCGCTGATCACCGCCGAGCAGATCCAGCAGCTGCTCGCCACCCACCGCGAACAGCGGGCGGCGGCCACGCTAATGACGGTCGAGATGGAGGAACCGGGCAGCTACGGACGCGTCGTGCGCGACGACGACGGCGCGGTCGACCGCATCGTCGAGACCAAGCACCCCGAGTCCGTCCCGCCCGAGATCCTCGCCATCCGCGAGGTCAACACCGGCACCTACTGCTTCTCCGGCCCTGAGCTCGCCGACGCGCTCTCGCGCCTCAGCGACGACAACCCGGCCGGGGAGTACCTGCTTCCCGACGTGCTGCCGATCCTGCGCGCCGGGGGCGGGCGCGTCGCCGCGCACAAGGCCAGCGACGCCGCCGTCAACCTCGGCGTCAACACGCGCGCCGACCTCGCCCTCGCCGCAGCCGAGGCGCGGCGCCGCATCCTGCGCGAGCACATGCTCGCCGGCGTCACGATCGTCGACCCCGAGAGCACCTGGATCGAGGCCGACGTGGAGATCGAGCCCGATGTCGTGATCGAGCCCGGCACGTACCTGCGCGGCGCCACCCGGATCGCGCGTGGCGCCGTGATCGGCCCGCACTCGACCCTGATCGACTCCCGGGTCGGCGCCGACGCCCGCGTCGTGCACTCGTACCTGGTCGAGTGCGAGGTGGGAGCCCGGTGCAACGTCGGCCCGTTCGCCTACCTGCGGCCCGGCGCGACGCTGGCCGACGGCGCCAAGGCGGGCACGTTCGTGGAGATCAAGAACTCGCAGGTGGGGGAGGGCGCCAAGGTCCCGCACCTCTCCTACGTCGGCGACGCCGAGGTCGGCGCCGGAGCCAACCTCGGCGCCGGCACGATCACCGCCAACTACGACGGCGTGCGCAAGCACCGCACAAAGATCGGGGAAGGTGCGCGAATCGGCGTCCACACCTCGCTCGTCGCGCCCGTCGCCGTCGGCGATGGCGCTTACACTGGCGCGGGCGCGGTCATCCGGAAGAACGTGCCGCCGAACGGACTCGGGCTGACGAACGCGAAGCAGCGGAACATCGAGGGCTGGGCCGAGAGCAGGAGAAGGGGGTAGCACGAGCCGTGAGCACCGTCGAGGAGAATCCGAGGATCAGCACCTCGATCCCGCACGACTACACCAAGCGCCTCATGATCTTCGGCGGGCGCGTCTCGATGGAGCTCGCCGCGCGCATCGCGGACAAGCTCGACGTCGACCTGGGGCAGGTCGACCTGCGCACCTTCGCCGACGGCGAGGTCTACTGCCGCTACGAGGAGTCGATCCGCGGCGCCGACGTCTTCATCGTCCAGTCCACCGCGCGCAACCCAGCCCAGGGAATGACGCCCAACGACGCGCTGATGGAGCTGTTGACGATGATCGACGCCGCCAAGGGCGCCTCCGCGCACCGGATCATCGCCGTCATGCCCTGGTACGGCTACTCGCGCCAGGACAAGAAGTCGGCCCCGCGCGAGCCGATCTCCGCCCGCGTCGTGGCGCGCTGCCTGGAGACCGTCGGAGTCGACCGGGTGCTGACCATGGACCTGCACTCCGGCCAGGTCCAGGGCTTCTTCTCCAACCCGGTCGACCACATGACCGCGGTGCCGATGCTCACCCAGTACTTCATCGACCAGGACTTCGCCGACGACCTGGTCATCGTCTCGCCCGACGCCGGCCGCGTGAAGCAGGCGCGCAACTTCGCCCGCAAGCTCGGCGTGCACTGGGCGGTGATGGAGAAGGAGCGCCCGGCCCAGCAGGTCGCCGAGATCGGCTACGTCGTCGGCGACGTCAAGGGCAAGACCGCCGTGATCGTCGACGACATGATCGACACCGCCGGCACGCTCTGCGCCGCCGCCCGCACGGTGCTGGACGAGGGCGCCTCGCGCGTGATCGCCTGCGCCACCCACGGGCTCTTCTCCGGCCCCGCCTACGAGCGCCTCGCCTACGAGAACTCGGGGATCGAGCGCGTGGTCGTGACCGACACCGTCCCGCTCGCCCCCGGCGCGCCGGATAACATCACCGTGCTCTCGACCGCCCAGACGCTGGCCGACTCGATCCGCCGGATCTTCGCCGACGACTCCGTCTCCGAGATCTTCGCCGGCGAGAACCAGCTGTTCTGAGCCGCAACCCGGGGCTACGCTTCGCCCCGTGACTCGCCCAGTCCTGCGCGTCGGGCACAAGGGGGCCGACGCGCTCGCCCCCGGCAACACGCTCGCGAGCTTCGAGCGCGCGGTCGCCGCCGGCGTCGACGTGATCGAGCTCGACGTGCTGCGCCCGCGCGGCGACTTCAACGGCCGGCGCGACTGGCGCAACGCCCCCGCGGGGCCCGCCCCAGGCAGCGGCCCCCTGCTCGTCGCACACGACTGGGCCGACGCCGAGCGCCGCGAGCCGCTCACCCTCGCCGAGGCGCTCGACGCATTCACCCGCCCGCCCCTGCACGAGGTGCGCATCAACCTCGACCTCAAGCTCGCAGGCCGCGAGGACGAGGTCGTGCGGCTCTTGCGCGAGCGCGAGCTCGTCGGCCGCGCGATGGTCTCGACGATGGAGCGGCGCAGCCTCTACGTCCTCGCCCAGCTCGAGCCCGGCCTGCCGCGCGGCTGGACGCTGCCGCGCGTGCGCCGCGACTGGATCAGCACGCCCTGGGCGCGCCCGTTCCTCGCAGGCGGCGTCGCCTCCCTGCGCGCGCGCCTGCCGCGGATCGTGCGCCGCGGCGTGCCCGGCCCCGAGGTCTGGGCGACCTGGGTCTACCACCCGCTGATCACCCCGCGCCTCGTGCGCGCCGCGCACCAGTCCGGCGTGGCGCTGATCGCCTGGACGGTCGACGAGCGAGCGGCCTTCGAGGCGCTGGTCGAGATGGGCGTCGACGGCATCTGCACGAACGACCCGCGCCTGTTCGAGGCGGTCTGAGCCACCCCGCGCCTCCCGTGCGCGCGGGGCGGGCATTCGCTGCGCCTCAGCGGCGCAGGCGCAGCGCCGCGGCCAGCAGCGCGACGACCGTGAACACCTCCAGGCGCCCGATCAGCATCAACAGCATCGACACGATCAGCGCGCCCGGCGGCAGCGCCGCGTAGCTCTCGGCTGCGCCGATCTCGCCCAGCCCGGGCCCGACGATGTTGATGCTCGCAGCCGCCGCGCTCAGCGCCGAGTCGAACCCGATCCCGGCCAGCGCGAACGCGAGCGCCCCCACCAGGAACACGGTCGCGTAGATGAGCGCGAACCCCAGCAGCGTGGCCCGCACCTTCTCGGGGAACGCGCGCCCGCCGAAGCGCAGCACCTGCATCCCCGCGGGCTGCAGCTGGCGCTGGACCTCCTGCTTGGCGATCACGCCCAACAGCACGACCCGGATCACCTTCATCCCGCCCGCGGTCGAGCCCGCGCAGCCGCCCACGAACATCAAGAGCAGCAGCCCCAGGCGCACGAACTGGTTCCAGCCGTCGAAGTCCGCCGTCGTGAACCCGGTCGAGGTGCCGATGCTGACCACGCTGAAGACGCCCTCGCGCAGCGCCGTCCCGAGCCCCTCGACGTCCTCGGAGACCAGCAGGCTCGCGACCACGACCGCGGACACCCCGACCAGGATCGCCGCGAAAGCCTTGATCTCGGCGAGCTGCGGGCGTGCGGGACGGCCCTGCGCCGCGCGCCAGTAGAAGGCGAAGTTGATCGCCCCGAGGATCATCCCGACGATCGCGACGATCTCGATCGCCTGCGAGTCGAACGCCGCCAGGGATTGCTCGCGCGTCGAGAAGCCGCCGGTGGCGAGCGTGGTCAGCGCGTGGGCGAGCGCGTCGAACGGACCCATTCCCGCGAGCAGGTAGGCGAGCGCGCCCGCGGCGGTGAGCGCGACGTAGATGCCGGCGATGATCTTCGCCGTGTCCACGATCCGGGGCGTGAGCCGGTCCGCCGTCACCCCGGACATCTCCGCGTAGAAGGCGCGCTGCAGCGCCGGGCCCGACACCGGCGCCACCGCCACCACCAAAACGACGATCCCGACGCCCCCGAGCCACTGTGTGGCGCAGCGCCACATCAGGATCCCGTCCGGCTGCGCCTCCAGATCGGTGATCACCGAGGCGCCCGCGGTGGTGAACCCGCTCATCGCCTCGAAGTACGCGTGCAGGGGCGAGGTCAGCGTGCCCGCCGCGAGCAGCGGCACCGCCGCGGCCGCGGCGGCGACCACCCAGGCGCAGGTCACCGCCGCGAACCCGGTCGTGGGCCGGATCGTGATCGCGCGCGCCGCACGCGTGTCGAGCACGGCGATCAGCCCGCCGCCGAGCGCCCCGCAGGCGAGCCCGGGCGCGATCAGCGCCCAAAGCTCGCGCCCGTCGGCCAAGGCGCCGATCCCCGCGCAGACGAGCATCCCCGCGCCGCAGCTCACGAGCACGCCGGCGCTGACCAGCGTCGGCACCAAGAGCCCCGGCGGTAGGCGCAGCCTCATCCGCCCGTGAAGAACGGCTCGGTCTCGCTCAGCGCGCCGCCCACGCCGAGCATCAGCACGCGGTCCCCGGCCTGGATCTCGATGCGCTGGGGCGGGACCAACACCTCCTCTCCCCGCAGCACCGCGCCCACGCGCAGCCCGCGCAGCATCCCGTGCGTCTCGCCGAGCGCCTTGCCCACGATCTTCGAGCCCGGCTCCGCCTCCAGCTCGATCACCTCGAACCCGGAGCGCAGCAGGTAGATCCCGCGCACCGCCCGCTTGTGCACGAAGCGCAGGATCGCCTCCGCGGTGATCAGGCGCGGGGAATAGGCGGCGTCGATCGGCAGTGCGTCCACCAGCGGCGTGAACTCCTCGCGCGACACGACCGAGAAGCAGAGCGAGGCGCCCATGCGCTTCGCGTACAGCGCGGCGAGCAGGTTCGCCCGATCGTCGCCGGCGCAGGCGACGAAGGCGTCGGCGACATCGACCCCAGCTCCCTTCTGGGCCTCGCGGCTGATCCCCTCCTCGTGCAGCACGGTGGTCCGGCGCAGGCGCTCGGCCACGTACCGCGCTCGCCTCTCGTCGCGCTCGAGCATCGTCACCCGCACCTTGGTCCCCTCCAGGACCTGGGCGAGGCGCATCCCGATCTTGCCCGCGCCGAAGATCACGCAGTCGCGCACCTCCTCGACGTGCACGGCGAGGTGGGCGACGGCGGCGCGCAGGTGCTCGGTAGGCGCCGTGACGAGCAGGTGATCGCCGGGCTGCGGCACCAGGTCCGGCCGCGTCAGCAACGTCTTCTCGCCCCGGGAGATGCCGACGATATAGGCGGGCACGGGCCGCTCGCGCTCGCCCAGCGGCACCCCGCAGACCGGCGAGTCCTCGGTGATGATCACCTCCGCGACGGCCAGCCGGCCGTCCCCGAAGTACTCGACCGCGACCGAGCCCGGCAAGAGCAGCGCGCGGGCGATGTCTGCCGCGGTGGCGCGGTCGGGGTCGATCACGAAATCGATCCCGAGCACGTCGTGCGCGAACGACTCGTCGGGGCCGAAGAAGTCGGGGTCGCGCACGCGCGCGACGGTCGTGCCGGCGCCGAGCTGACGCGCCGCCAGCGCGGCGATCACGTTCACCTCGTCGGTCGCCGTGACCGCGGCGAGCAGGTCGACCTCGCTGATCTCCAGCTCGCGCAACAGCCTCGGGCTGGCGCCGTTCCCCTCGATCACCAGGACGTCGAGCTCCTCCTGGCAGGTCGAGCAGCGCCCCGGGTCGGTGTCGACGACGGTCACGTCGTGCCCGTCGGAGCTTAGGGTCCGGGCGACGTTGGTGCCGACCTCGCCGGCACCGATCACCACTGCCCTCATCTGGCTCCCATCCCTCTCATCCGACGCATTGTCGCGCTCTCACCAGCGGCAGACCCGGCGCCGATGGGCCTTTCCCAGGGCGCTGCGAGCCGAACGCCGCGGCCGTTCTCTATCCTGACCGGTCGCCGATGGCTTCCGACCGAGCGACACTCGAGGTCTCCGAGCGCAGCGAGTTCGGCTCGCGCGCCAGCCGCCGCCTGCGCCGCCAGGGGCTGATCCCCGGCGTCGTCTACGGCGAGGGCGGCGAGGCGCGCGCGTTCACCGCTGACGCGCGCAAGCTGCGTGCGCTGCTCGCGCACGGCGGCGCGCTCTTCGACCTCGTCTTCGACGGCGGCGACCCGCAGCCGGTCGTGCTCAAGGAGCAGCAGCGCGACCCCGTGCGCGGCGACGTCCTGCACATCGACGTGATGTCGGTGCGGCTGGACCAGAAGATCCAGGCCGAGGTGCCGCTCGAGCTGGTCGGCGCCGACGACGCCCCGGGCGTCCGGCAGGGCGGCGTGCTCGAGTTCGTCACGCACCAGGTGACGATCGAGGCGCTGCCGACCGACATCCCCGAGACGATCCCGGTCGACGTCTCCGGGATGGAGATCCAGGACACGTTGACGCTGAGCCAGGTGACGCCGCCGGAGGGCGTGAGCTTCGTCGTTCAAGAGGGCGTCGACCCCGACGAGATCACGATCGCCACGCTCAGCCCGCCGCGGGTCCAGGAGGAGCCCACCGCCGAGGTCGAGGAGGAGGCCGAGGTGGTCGGCGAGGCCGGGGCCGAGGCGGAGGGCGCCGAGGCCGCGGGCGAAGAGTCCGGCGAGTAGCCGATGTCGCTCTTCCGTCGCCGCCACCGGGGCGGCGAGGAGCCCGCGGGCGAGCCCGGATCGCGCGTGCTCGTGATCGGCCTGGGCAACCCCGGACGCCGCTACGCGGCGACCAGGCACAACATCGGCTTCGAGGTGGTCGCCGAGCTGAGCCGCCGCTGGGACTTGCCGCGGGCGCGCGAGAAGTTCAACGCGCTCGTCACCGAGGGCCGCATCCGGCCCGGCGGCCCGCGCGTGGTCGCGCTCCTGCCCCAGACCTACATGAACGAGTCCGGGCGCGCCGCCGGGCCCGCGCGCGGGGCGCTGCGGGTCCCGCTCGATCACGTGGTCGTGGTCCACGACGAGATCGACCTGCCGTTCGGCGAGATCCGCACCCGCCTGGGCGGGGGCACCGCCGGCCACAACGGCATCAAGTCGCTGCGCCAGGGCTTCGGCAGCGGCGAGTTCTGGCGCGTGCGCGTCGGCGTCGGCCGGCCCGACAGTACCGACCCCGAGGTTGTCTCGGCCTACGTGCTCGGGCGCTTCAGCGAGCCCGAGGGCGAGGTGCGTGCGCTGATCGATCGGGCCGCCGACGAAGCGGAGCGCCTGGTCGAGCGGATAGCTTCCCGGGCCGATGAGTGAGCTCGTCCTCTACGACGTCGAGGCCGGGGTGGCGCGCCTGCGGCTGAACCGGCCCGAGGCGCGAAACGCGATCAACACCCCGATGCTCGAGCAGCTGCTCGCGCGCCTGGCCGAGGCGCGCGAGGACGCGGACGTGCGCGCGCTCGTAATCTCCTCGACCGACCACATGGGCCTTTCGGCCGGCGCCGACGTGCGCGAGGAGCTGGATCACGAGGGGAAGGTGCGGCGCATGGAGCTCTTCGCCCAGCTCTACGACGAGCTCACCGCCTTCCCCAAGCCCACCGTCGCCGCCTGTCACGGCGCCTGCGTGGGCGGCGGCGCGGAGATCGCGGTCGCCTGCGACCTGCGCGTCGCCGGCTCGAACATGCGCATGCGGTTCCCCGGCGCCGCCCTCGGCGTGCCGGTCGGCCCCGCGCGACTGGTCACGCTCTGCGGGCTGTCCGTGGCCAAGTACCTGCTGCTCACTTCCAAGGAGGTGAGCGCCGACCTCGCCCTGCGCTGGGGGCTCGTGCACAAGGTGGCGCCCGCCCCGGCGACCGAGGAGGCGGCGCTCGATCTCGCCGCGGCGTGCGCCGCGCACGAGCCGGAGGCGGTCGCGCGGCTCAAGGCGATGCTGCACGAGTGGGACGGCGTCGTCGAGCGCTCCGCCGCCGAGGGCCGCGGCCAGGTCGAGTGGCAGCGCACGGGCCCCGGCCTGCCCGGCTCCCCCAGCAGCTGACCGGGGCCCTCGGCCCGGCCGCTCGGGCGGGCGTGGCCGCTCTCTAGATTCTCTGGCCGAGATGTCGTTGAGGGCGCTGCTTCCGATCGTGCGCGGGCACGAGGTGTACCGCGAGCTGGCCGCGGCCGCGAGCGGCGGGCCCGCGCAGGCGCACGCCTCCGCCGCGATCCAGCCGTACCTGCTCGCCTCCCTGGCCGACGACCCGGAGGCGTTCGGCGACGCGCCGCTCCTCGTCGTCGCCCCCGACGACGCGGGCGCGCGCGAGCTGGCGCGCGCGCTGCGCGCCTGGCTCGCGCCGCGCCGCGTCCGCCACTACCCCTCGCGGGGCACGGGCTACGCCTCGCAGATCGCGCCGCCCCCGCACCTGGTCGGCCTGCGGATCGCGGCGCTCGACGCGCTCACCCGCGAGCCGCGGAAGGGGGAGGAGCCGCCGCTGGTCGTGGCGAGCGCCGTGGCGCTGGCCGAGACCGTGCCCTCGCCCGAGCTGCGCCCCGAGGGCTTCGACCTGCGCGTGGGCGAGGAGATCGACCTCCAGTTCGCGGCGGAGCTGCTGGCCGACGCCGGCTACGAGCGCGTCGACCAGGTCTCTGAGCGCGGGGAGTTCGCGATCCGCGGCGACATCCTCGACGTCTTCCCGGCGACCGAGGACCGCGCGGTGCGGATCGAGCTCTTCGGGGACGAGATCGAGTCGATGCGCTGGTTCTCCACCTTCACCCAGCGCTCGCTGGCCGAGACCGACGCGGTCGAGCTGGCGCCCGCGGCCGAGCTCGCCTCCGAGCACCGGGGAGTGGCCGAGCTCGCCCTGGACGACGAGGAGGGGGCCGAGCGCCCGCCGATCACCGAGCTGATCCCGGTCGACCGCTTCCACGCGCCCCTGGAGCTGATCCGCGCCGACGCCGCCGTGGCCATGGTCGCGGCCGAGGAGATCGAGCCGGCGCTGCGCGACCACTGGGACGACGTGCTGGCGACGATGCACGACGCGGACGCGCGCAGCCTTTACGTCGACGTCGCCGAACCGCTCGCGGAGCGCGCCAGCCTGCGGCTGCGCTCGCTGCCGAGCGAGGGGCGGGACGGGGACGCGCCCGACCGCGCCCTGCGCGCGCAGATCGCCGCCTCGGCCGCCCGCTCGGTGCGCGAGGCCGAGCAGCAGCTCGAGCGCGAGCTCGGCTCCGGCTACCGCGTGGCGGTCGCCTTCGAGCACCGCGGCGAGGCGGAGCGCGCCCGCTTCAACCTCCAGCGCCTCGACGCCCAGCTCCTCGACGGCGAGCCGTCCGGCGAGGGGGAGTGGGGGCCGCGGCTCGTCTTCGCTGAGGCCCCGCTCGACGAGGGATTCGTCTCCCCCGAGCTGCGGCTCGCCGTCTATCCGTGGCGCAAGCTCGTGCACCGCCGCCGCGCCGCCGCGCCCGCGGTGCGGGGCAGGCTCGCCTCGATGGCGGATCTGCGGGTCGGCGACTACGTCGTGCACGCGGACCATGGGATCGCCCGCTTCGCCGGGTTCGAGACGAAGACCGTCGCCGGCATCACCCGCGACTACCTGGAGCTCGAGTACCAGGGCGGCGACCGCGTGTTCGCGCCCACCGAGCAGCTGGCGAAGATCACCCGTTACGTCGGGGTCGGCGGCGAGAAGCCGCAGCTCTCCAAGCTCGGCTCCAAGCGCTGGGACGCGGTCAAGGCGCGGGCCCGCCGCGCCGCTCGCGAGCTTGCCGGCGAGCTGCTCAACCTCTACGCCGAGCGCCAGGCGCGTCGCGGCCACGCGTTCCCGCCCGACGGGGAGTGGTCGCTCAAGCTCGAGCGCGACTTCCCCTACCGCGAGACGGCCGACCAGCTCGAGGCGATCGAGGCGACCAAGGCCGACATGGAGTCCGAGCGGCCGATGGACCGGCTGATCTGCGGCGACGTCGGCTACGGCAAGACCGAGGTCGCCCTGCGGGCCGCCTGCAAGGCGGTCGAGGACGGCAAGCAGGTGATGATGCTGGTGCCGACCACGGTGCTCGCGCAACAGCACCTGGGCACCTTCCGGGAGCGCTTCGCGGACCTGCCCTTCGAGGTCGACTGCATCTCGCGCCTGCGCAAGCCCGCGGAGGTGCGGGCGATCCTCGAGCGCTTCGCGGACGGCCGCCTCGACATCCTGATCGGCACCCACCGCCTGCTCTCCCGAGACGTGCGCGCCAAGGACCTGGGGCTGCTGATCGTCGACGAGGAGCAGCGCTTCGGGGTGCGGCAGAAGGAGCTTCTGCGCCAGCTCAAGCTGCGCGTCGACGTGCTCTCGATGTCGGCGACGCCGATCCCGCGCACGCTGCAGATGAGCCTCGCGGGCCTGCGGGACATCTCGGTGATCGAGACCCCGCCCGAGGGGCGGCGCCCGGTGCGCACCTACGTCGGGCCCTACGACGAGGAGCTGGTGCGGCGCGCGATCGAGCGCGAGGTGGCGCGCGGCGGCCAGGTCTTCTTCCTGCACAACCGCATCGAGTCGCTGCACGAGGTGGCCGAGCGCCTGCGCGCGCTCTGCCCGAACGTGCGCTTCTTGGAGGCGCACGGGCGCATGGACGCGGCCGAGCTCGAGGAGACCATGCTCGCGTTCGTGCGCGGCGAGGCCGACTGCCTGGTGGCGACGACGATCATCGAGTCTGGGCTCGACATCCCGCAGGCGAACACGCTGATCGTCGATCGCGCGGACCGGCTCGGGCTCGCCCAGGCCTACCAGATCCGCGGCCGGGTCGGGCGCTCGCGCGAGCGCGCCTTCGCCTACATGCTGCACCCGGCGGAGGAGTCGCTCACCGCCGAGGCGCAGGCCCGCCTCTCCACGCTCGCCGACCACACCGACCTGGGCTCCGGCTTCGCGATCGCGATGCGCGACCTCGAGCTGCGCGGCGCCGGCGACCTCCTGGGCGAGGAGCAGTCGGGCCACGTGGCCGCCGTCGGCTACGAGCTGTACCTGGCGATGCTGGAGGAGGCGACCGAGGCGCTGCGCAGCGGCGCCGCCGACGAGGAGGAGGCGCCCGAGGCCGAGGTGCGCGTCGACGTCGACGTCAGCGCCTACGTCCCCTCCGACTACATCCCCTACGAGGCCGCGAAGATCGAGCTGCACCGGCGCATCGCCCAGGCGCGCGAGGTGGGCGAGCTGCGCGGGCTCGCCGAGGAGCTGCGCGACCGCTTCGGGGAGGTGCCCGAGCCCGTGCACGCCCTGCTCGAGTTGCAGCGCGTCCGGCTCGAGGTCGGCCGCCTGGGCGCGCGCGTCGTCGAGATCCGGGGCGGGCGGCTCGCGATCTCGCCGCTCGAGCTCGACGCCGCAGCCGTCGGCGCGATCCGCGAGCGGATGCCCGAGGCGATGTACGAGCGCGGGAAGCGGACGCTGTCGGTGCGGGTTCCCTCCGAGGACGCGGAGCGGCTCGAGGCCGTGATGCGGCTGGTCGAGGCTCTCACCGAAGCATGTGAGAAAGTCGCCCTCGGAGTTGGATAGGGTTCCGCGTCGTGCGTGGGAGCAGGAGGAACCCCAGAGGCATCACGGCCGTCGTCCTCGGGGTCGGCTTGGTCCTGGCCCTGCTGATCGTCGGCCTCACCAGCGGCTTCGGCGGCCCCAGCCTGCCTGAGGGCGACGTGGCCTTCGTCGAGGACGTCCCGGAGGGTGGCGACGTCACCCGCGAGGACTTCGATCGCTCCTTCGAGCAGGCCGCGGCTGCCCAGGGCATCCGTCGCGCCCCGAAGGAGGGCACGCCGCAGTACGACGCGGTCAAGGAGGCCGCGCTCAACGACCTGATCCTCTCCCGCTGGGTGCTCGGCGAGGCGGCCGAGCGCGGGATCGAGGTGAGCGACGCCGCCGTCGAGGACCGGCTCGAGCAGATCCGCAAGCAGCAGTTCGGATCGCAGCGCGAGTTCGAGCGGTTTTTGCGCCGCCAGCACTTCACCGAACAGGACGCGCTCGAGCGCGTGCGCCTGCAGCTGCTCAGCGAGCGCATCCAGGAGCAGGTGCTGGGCGCGGGCTCCGAGGTCTCCGACGACGAGATCACCAACTACTACGAGAGCAACATCCAGCAGTTCACCACCCCCGAGTCGCGCGACGTCCGCCTGATCCTCAACCCGAAGCGGGAGAAGGTCGAGCAGGCGCGCGAGCTGCTCGCCGAGGACGACTCGCAGAAGAGCTGGAAGCGGGTGGCGAAGCGGTTCTCGACCGACGAGGGCACCTCGAACAACGGCGGCCTGCGCCAGGCGGTGATGCGCGGCCAGAACGAGCAGAAGCTCGACGAGGCGATCTTCGGCGCCGCCGAGGGTGAGCTGGTCGGCCCGGTCGAGACCGACTCCGGCTTCTACGTCCTGCAGGTCACGAAGATCAACCCGGAGACGACCCAGGAGCTGAACGAGCAGACGCGCGAGCAGATCCGGCAGACGCTCGCCGCGCAGCGCGAGCAGCGCATCGCCTCTCGCTTCCAGACCGAGTTCACCACCAAGTGGCGCTCGCGCACGATCTGCGCCGAGGACTTCGTGACCGACCGCTGCTCCAACGCCAAGCCGCCGGCGGACGCCTGCCAGGGCGATGACGACGGCGAGGAGCCGCCGGCGCCGCCGGGCGAGGAGTCCGAGCAGCAGAAGGAGCGGGAGATCGCGTGCCCGGCCTTCGTCCCCGGCAGGCGCGTGGTCGAGCCGGGCACCGCGGGCGACTTCGGCGCCCCGACCCGGCCGCAGGGCCCCGTCTTCCCGCAGTCGGAGGCGCCCCCGTTCAACTTCGGCCAGGGCCTGCCGATCGGGCCGGGCGGCTGAGCGTTGGCCGGGGCGCCCCCCCGGCGCTCGAGGCGCTCGCCCGCCTCGACGAGATCACCAGGCGGCTGCGGGCGGAGTGCCCCTGGGATCGCGAGCAGGACGAGCGCTCGATCGTCCCGCACACGGTCGAGGAGGCCTACGAGCTCGCTGACGCGGCGGCGAGCGGCGACGACGAGAAGCTGCGCGACGAGCTCGGCGACGTCCTCTTCCAGGTCTTCTTCCTCTCGCTCCTGCTCGAGGAGCGGGGGGAGGGCAGCCTCGCCGAGGTGGCGGAGGGGATGACCGCGAAGCTGATCCGCCGCCACCCCCACGTGTTCGCCGAGAGCGAGGCGCGCGAGCTCCTGGAGGGGGCGCCAGCCTCGGCGCGGGAGGTGCTCGCCAACTGGGACCGGATCAAGCGGGAGGTCGAGGGCCGCGGCGCCGACGACCCCTTCGCCGACGTGCCCGAGAACCTGCCGGCGCTGCTTTACGCGCGCAAGATCCTGCGCCGGGCCGAGCCCGAGGCAGGCGGGGAGCCGCCCAAGGGGGAGCGTCGCGAGCGCGCCGAGCGCTGGCTCGGCGAGCTCCTCTTGGAGCTGGTCGCGATCTCGCGCCGCCTCGGCGTCGACCCCGAGCTCGCCCTGCGCCGGGCGGCCGACCGCAGGGCCGAGAGCGAGCGGGCGCGCGCGCAGGGGGAGCGAGGCGCCCGGGGCACGGGCTAGGCGCTTCCCTGCGGCGGGCGGGGTCCCGGAGCCCTACCGCTCGCGCCAGGCGACGCTCTCGCCGCGCTGCGGCAGCGCCGGGGGCGCCGAGCGGTAGCGCGGCGGCGTCTCGGAGAGGCGGATCGGGTTGCTCGGCAGGCGCACCGGGTTGCCCTCCTCGTCGCGCAGCGTCACCATGGGCTCGAGCCCGAGCGAGTCTGCGAACTCGAACGCGGCGGCGATGTCCTTGATCTCGCCGGCGGGCACGCCGACCGCGTTGAGGCGCTCGGCCCACTCGCGGGCCGGCTTGGCGGCGAGCGCCTTGACCAGCTCCGCGCGCAGCTCGTCGCGGTGCTCGACGCGTGCCGCGTTGGTGGCGAAGCGCTCGTCCTCGGCGAGGTCCACGCCGATCACCCGGCAGAGCTCCGCGAACTGGCGGTCGTTGCCCACCGCCAGCACCAGCTCGCCCTCGCCGGTCGGGTAGGGCTCGTAGGGGGCGATGCTCGGGTGGGCGTTGCCCATCCGGCGCGGCACGACGCCCGCGACCGTGTAGGCGCTGGCCTGGTTGACGAGCGCCGCGAGCAGGCTGGAGAGCAGGTTGATCTCGAGCCGCTGGCCGCGCCCGCTCCGGTTTCGGTGCTCCACCGCCGCCAGGATCCCGGTCGCGCAGAACAGCCCGGCGATCACGTCGACCAGGGCGACGCCGACCTTCTGCGGCTCGCCGTCGGGGCTGCCGGTGATGCTCATCAGCCCGCCCACGGCCTGCACGAGCAGGTCGTAGCCGGGCAGGCTCGCGCCCTTGCCGGCGCCGAAGCCGGTCACCGAGGCGTAGATCAGGCCCGGGTTCAAGGAGCGCAGCTCCTCGTAGCCGAGGCCGAGCCTGTCCATCACCCCCGGCCGGAAGTTCTCGACCAAGACGTCCGCCTCGCGCGCGAGCGAGCGCGCGAGGCCGAGGTCCTCGGGGTCGCGCAGATCGAGCGCGACGCTGCGCTTGTTGCGGTTGACCGCCTCGAAGTAGCTGGCGCGGCCGCGCGCGTCGAACGGCGGGCCCCAGGCGCGGGTGTCGTCGCCCGCGCCTGGCCGCTCCACCTTGATCACGTCGGCCCCGAGGTCGGCGAGCACCATCGTCGCCAGCGGCCCGGCCAGCACCCGGGAGAAGTCGAGGACGCGGAGGTGGCCGAGGGCCGCGTCCGCCGCGTCGTGGGGGGTAGCCGGGTCGTCGACCGGGGTTCCTGACATGGGATTTGATATTTTCGCAAATCCATGAGCACGACGACTTCCACCTCCAGCAGCCCGGCCAAGGACGCCCCCAAGGCGCACGATTTCCTCGAGGTCGACACCCTCTTCGACACCGAGGAGCTGATGATCCGCGACACCGTGCGCTCCTTCGTGCGCGACCGCGTGATCCCTCACGTTGGGGAGTGGTTCGAGCGCGGCGAGGTGCCCACGCGAGAGCTGGCGCGGGAGCTGGGCGAGCTTGGGCTCTTGGGCATGCACCTGAAGGGCTACGGGTGCGCCGGCGCGAGCGGCACCGCCTACGGGCTCGCCTGTATGGAGCTCGAGGCGGCGGACAGCGGCATCCGCAGCCTCGTCTCGGTCCAGGGCTCGCTTGCGATGTTCGCGATCTGGCGCTGGGGGTCGGAGGAGCAGAAGCAGGAGTGGCTGCCGCGGATGGCCGCCGGCGAGGCGATCGGCTGCTTCGGCCTGACCGAGCCGGACGCGGGCTCCGACCCGGGCTCGATGCGCACGCACGCGCGCCGCGACGGCGACGACTGGATCCTCAACGGCCAGAAGGCCTGGATCACCAACGGCTCGGCCGCCGACGTCGCGGTCGTCTGGGCCCGCACCGACGAAGGCGTCCGCGGCTTCCTCGTGCCCCGCGGCACCCCCGGCTTCCGCACGCAGGACATCGAGGGCAAGCTCTCGCTGCGCGCGTCGGTCACCTCGGAGCTCCTGCTCGACGACGTGCGCCTGCCGGCCTCCGCGATGCTGCCCGAGGCGAACTCCCTGCGCGGCCCCCTCTCCTGCCTGAACGAGGCGCGCTACGGGATCGTCTGGGGCGCCGCCGGCGCCGCCCGGGCCTGCATGGAGGCCGCGGTCGAGTACAGCCGCGAGCGGCTCCAGTTCGGCAAGCCGATCGGCTCCTTCCAGCTCGTGCAGAACCGGCTCGCCCAGATGGCGGTGGAGGTCAACCGCGCGACGCTGCTCGCCGCCCAGCTCGGCCGGCTCAAGGACTCCGGCCGCCTGCGGCCCGAGCACGTGAGCCTCGGTAAGCTCGCCAACGTGGATGCCGCGCTGCGCGTCGCCCGCTCCGCCCGCCAGGTGTTGGGCGCCAACGGGATCTCGCTCGAGTATCCGGTGATCCGCCACATGAACAACCTGGAGTCGGTCGTGACCTACGAGGGCACCCACGACATCCACACCCTGGTGGTGGGCGGGGCGCTCACCGGCATCCAGGCCTTCCGATGAGCGTCCAGGTGCCGGCGCGCACCGCGCCCGGCACCGCCAACGAGCACGCGGTCGCCTGGCTTCGCCAGGCGATCGTGAGCGGCGCCCTGCGCCCGGGCCAGCAGGTCAAGCAGGAATGGGTGGCGGAGGGCGCGGGCCTGAGCGTGGCGCCCGTGCGCGAGGCGTTGCGCGTGCTCGAGCGCGAGGGGCAGGTCACCTACCGGCCCCGGCGCGGCTACTTCGTGACCGAGCTGGAGCTCTCCGACCTGGAGGAGATCTACCAGCTGCGGGCGATCCTCGAGCCGCGCGCGGTGCTCCACGCCGTGCCGCTCTTCGATGAGCACGCGCTCGAGCGCGTGGAGCAGGCGGCGGAGGAGTGCGCGCGGGCGGCCGAGCAGGGCGACGTCGCCGCCGAGCTCGCCGCCAACCGCGCCTTCCACTTCGCGCTCTTCGACGCGCCGGGCCAGCCGCACCTGCTGCGGCTGATCTCGCTGCTGTGGGACTCGACGGAGGCCTACCGCGCGCTCTATTACAACTCGCCCGAGGAGCGGCGGGCGGCCGTCGCCGCGCACGACCGGATCGTCGCCGCCCTGCGCGACGGTGACCTCGACGAGCTGCTGGCGGAGCTGGAGGCCCACCGCAAGCGCGCGCTCGAGTTCCTGCGCCGCGTGCTGGCAGACTCGGAAGAAGGCTGACGGCGGCGTTCCGCCGCGCAGGCCGGGGTCAGCACGCGAGCCGGCTCGCCGAGCGCCGAGCCGTGCGCCTGGGCGGGTCGAGCGGCGCCTCCGAGCGGCGTGCCCGCCCCGCGGTCCGCGCCGGACGTCGCCCGGCGCGCGTGAAAGAATCATCGCGCACGAGTCCGCGCCCGCGCGCCCCGCGGGCGCTTCCTATGAGCCGAAAGATGAGCAAGATCGAGAACATCCACGCACGTCAGATCCTCGACTCGCGCGGCAACCCGACGGTCGAGGTCGAGGTCACGCTTTCCTCCGGCGCCCGCGGGCGCGCCGCGGTCCCGTCGGGAGCCTCCACCGGCGAGTTCGAGGCGACCGAGCTGCGCGACGGCGGCAAAGCCTGGAACGGCAAGGGGGTGACCAAGGCGGTCGCCAACGCCAACGGGGAGCTCGCGACCGCGCTGGCCGGTGCCGACGCCTCCGACCAGGCCGGGATCGACCGCCGGATGATCGAGCTGGACGGGACCCAGAACAAGTCGCGCCTGGGCGCCAACGCGATCCTCGGGATCTCACTGGCCGTGGCGCGCGCCGCGGCGGCCGACGCCGGGCTGCCGCTCTACCGCTACGTCGCGCAGCTGGCCGACGCGCCGGAGCCGAGCGTGCTGCCGGTGCCGATGATGAACGTCCTGAACGGCGGCGCCCACGCCGACAACAAGGTCGACTTCCAGGAGTTCATGATCGTCCCGACCGGGGCCGCGTCGTTCTCGGAGGGCCTGCGCACCGGCGTCGAGGTCTTCCACGCGCTGAAGCGCACGCTGGCCGAGCGCGGGCTCGCCACCGCGGTCGGCGACGAGGGCGGGTTCGCGCCCGACCTCGACTCCAACGAGGCGGCGCTGGAGGCGCTCGTCGCCGGGATCGAGGCCGCCGGGTACCGGCCGGGCGAGGACGTCTGCATCGCGCTCGACCCCGCGACCAGCGAGATCCACCGCGACGGCACCTATGTGCTCGAGCACGAGGGGCGCACGCTCAGCGCCGAGGAGCTGGCCGCCTACTGGGAGTCGGCTTGCGACCGCTACCCGATCATCTCGATCGAGGACGGGATGGACGAGGAGGACTGGGACGGCTGGCGCCTGCTCACCGAGCGGATCGGCTCGCGCTGCCAGCTCGTCGGCGACGACCTCTTCGTCACCAACCCCGAGCGGCTGCGGCGCGGCATCGAGGCGGGCGTCGGCAACTCGATCCTGATCAAGGTGAATCAGATCGGCACGCTGAGCGAGACGCTGGAGGCGATCCGGATCGCCCGCGAGGCCGGGTACACGGCCGTGATGTCCCACCGCTCCGGCGAGACCGAGGACACGACGATCGCCGATCTCGCGGTGGCGACCGGCGTGGGCCAGATCAAGACCGGCGCGCCCTCGCGCTCGGACCGCGTGGCGAAGTACAACCAGCTGTTGCGGATCGAGGAGGAGCTGGGCGACCGGGCCACCTACAAGGGGCTCTCTGCTTTCGCGGGCGCCGGCAGGTAACGCGGCGCCGACGTAGAACCGATGAGGCGTGAGCGCCCGCGCGTACCGGATCAGGCCCCGCGCCGCAACGCGGCGGCCCACGCGCGTGCACTGGGACCGGCTGGGCCGGATCACCCTCGTGCTGGTGCTCTTCGGCGTGCTGGCGCTCTACGTCAACCCGGTGCTCGACTTCTTCGACGCCTGGCGCAAATCGCGGGCGGAGACCGCGCAGCTGGCCGAGCTCAAGGCCGAGCACGAGAAGCTGCGCAGGCGCGCCGCCAGCCTCAGCGGGCCCGCCGCCGCGGAGTTGCAGGCGCGACGCATGGGCATGGTCGCCCCCGGCGAGGGCTCGGCGATCGTCAAGGGCCTGGGCGACTGAGCGGGCGCCCGGGGGCGCCGCGGTGAGCCCCCACTTCGCCTCGCCGGACGAGCGTGTCCTGAGCGCCGGGGAGTACCTCGCGGGCGCGCTGGCGCTGGCTGTGCCGCTGGCGGCGCTCGGCTTCGCCGCGGCCAGGCTGCGCCGCGCGCTCGCACCCGATTGGAGCGGGCCGCCCGCGCTCGTCGCGGATCTGGTGCTGGGGCTCACCCTCGCCGCCTGGCTGGGTGAGCTGCTCGGCCTGCTCGGCCTGTTCACCCTGTGGGCGTACATCGCCGGCGCGCTCGCCCTGGCGGCCTTGGCGCCGCTCGCCGCGCGGGCGCTCGGGCGGCGGGTCGCCGCCGGGAACGTGCCGCCCGCGCCGCCGGGCCCGCGCTACGGCCCGCCGGTCGTCGCCGTGGTCTGCGCCCTCGTCTTCGCCGGCTGGGCGATCCCGACCCTGACCGCGCTCGCTGGCGGCATGGGCCGGGCCGACTCGCTCTGGTACCACATGCCGCTCTCGGCTCGGTTCGTGCAGAGCGGCGACACTTGGTCGTACCAGTTCCTCGACCCGATCTTCTTCGCCCACTTCTACCCGGCGAACTCCGAGCTCTGGCACGCGATCCCGATCCTCGCGTTCGACCGCGACTTCGTCTCGCCCTTCCTCAACCTCGGCTTCCTCGCGCTGGGGCTGCTCGCGGCCTGGTCGATCGGCCGCCCCTTCGGCCTCGGGGCGCACTCGCTGGTGGGCTCGGCGGTGCTGCTTGGCGCCGAGACGATGACCGACTTCCAGGCGGGCGAGGCGCTCAACGACATCGTCGGCGTGAGCCTCCTGCTCTGCGCAGTGGCGCTGCTGATCAACGCCAGGCTCGCGCACGTCTCCGGGTCGGGGCCGCCGTGGGGCGCGGTCCTGATCGCGGGGCTCGCCGTGGGCTTGGCCGCGGGGACGAAGCTCTCGTTCCTGGCGCCGGCGGCGCTGATCGCCGCCGCCGCGATCATCGCCGCCGAGCGCCGCGGGGCCTCGCGTGCGCGCGTCGGGCTGATCTTCGTCGGCGCGGCTGTGGCGGCGGGTGGGTACTGGTACCTGCGGAACCTCGCGCACACCGGCAACCCGATCCCGTTCCTGGCCTTCGGCCCGCTCGATCTGCCCTCGCCCGAGCGCGGCTTCCAGCTGCGGCCCGGGTTCGCCGTCGTCCACTACTGGAACGACACCGAGGTCTGGCGCGAGTGGTTCTTCCCGATGCTCGCCGAGGAGCTGGGCCCGCTCTGGCCGCTGGAGCTGGCCGCGGTCGTGGGCGGCGGCCTGTACGCGGTCTGGCGCGGGGGAGAGCCGATCGTGCGCGCGCTCGCCGGCGCCGTCGTGCTCGCCTGCGTCGCCTACGTGTTCACGCCGCTCACCGCGGCCGGGGAGGAGGGCGAGCCGATCTCCTTCGAGTGGAACATCCGGTATTTGGCGCCGCCGGTCGCGATCGGGCTCGCGCTGCTGCCCTGCCTGCCCGCGCTGCGCAAGACCGCGCGCCGGCGCGCGGTCGTCTTCGCCGCGCTCGCGCTGGCGGCGGTCGTGACCACGCTCTCGATCGTGCAGTGGCCGGAGGGCGGGCACACCAAGGGCGCGATCGCGACCGGTCTCGCGGTGCTCGCGCTGTTCGGCCTGGGTGCGCTGGCCCGGGCGCGCGGCTGGAGCGGTCCGGCGGCGCTGCGGAGTCGCCGCCTAGCCCTGGGCGCGCTCGCCGCGCTGGCGGCGCTCGCGGCCGGCTACGCGATCGAGCGGCACTACCTCGAGCGCCGCTACCGCGCGCTCAGCCCGCAGCTGCACATCGCAGAGTCGGTGCGCTGGGCGCGCGATCTGCGCGACGCCCGCATCGCGATCTCGGGCGTGCGCGGCGTCTTCAACCAGTACGCGTTCTACGGCACCGACCTCTCCAACCACGTGCAGTGGCTGGGCCGGCGGGGCGCGAACGACTCGTTCCTGCGCCTGCCGGACTGCCAGAGCTGGCGCTCCGCGATCAACGCGGGCGGATACGACTACGTCGTCACGATGTACGACCCCTACGATCCGGCCAGCGGCGATCTCACCGACACGAAGGAGGCGCTTTGGACGCGCACGGATCCGGCCGCGCGCGAGGTGCTGCGGGACGGGCCGGTGAGCGTCTTCGCGATCGAGGGGGAGCTCGACCCCGCCCGCTGCGTCGGCATGCCGCCGCTCTCGGCCGCGGAGCTGAACGGTGATTCGGTGAACCGCGTGCCCGACGCAAACCAGCCGCCCCCGCCCGCCGCGCGCCCGGGCCAGGGCGCCTCGTCGTGATCGCGATCTGGATCAGCGCGGCGCTCGTGCTCGCGGCCTCGGCGGCGCTGGGGCGGGCCGCCGCCCGCGCCCTGGGCGGGCGCAGCGGCGCCGAGCCCGCGCTCGGGTTCGCGCTGTTGGTGACGCTGGCGCCGCTCTTGGTGCGCCTGCCCGGCCGGGGCGCGACCGCGGCGGCGCTGCTGGCCCTGGCGGCGCTCGCCGGCGCCGTGTGGTCGCGCCGCCGCTCGCGGCCGGCGCCGGGGGGCGCCGAGGGGGCCGACGAGCCGCGCTGGGTCGCCCTCGCGCTCGCCGTCCTCGTCGTGCTCGTCGCCTCGCTGCCCTTCCTCTTCAACGAGCGCACCGGCGTGCTCGGCGAGGGCATCTACACGAACGACCACGCCGCCCAGCTCTACTGGGCCGACTGGCTGGCACACGGCTTCGGCCCGGAGCCCTCGGCGGTGGCCTTCGGATACCCGATCGGCCCGCAGGCGCTGGCGGCAGCGCTGTCCGCCGGGCTCGGGTTCGACCTCGTCGCCACCTTCAACGGCCTGTTGCTCGCGATCCCGGCGCTGACCGCGATCTGCGCGCTGGCGCTGCTCGGCGGCCTTCCGCGCGGGCGCCGGCTCGCGGCCGCGGCTCTCACGGGCCTCCCGTACCTCGCCGCCTCGTTCCTCGCCCAGAGCGCGTTCAAGGAGACGGCGATGGCGCTGTACCTGGTGGGCCTCGCGGCGGTGCTGGCGTCCGCGGCGCCCGCGCGGGCCCGGCTCGGCGCCGGGCTCGTGCTGGCGCTGGGCGCGGCCTTCACCTACTCGCTGCCCGGCCTGGCCTGGTTCGCGGGGGTGGCCCTGCTTTGGGGCGTCCTGCGGCTGTTGAGCGACGGCGGGGCGCGGCGCGCCACCTTCGATGTGCGGCGGCGCTTCGCGCCCGCGGTGGCGGTGGCGGCCGCTGTCGTCGGGGCCGCGGTCGTCGTCGTGGCGCTGGTCGAACCGGTCCGCGAGTTCCTGCTGCGCGTGGACGACATCCGCGGCTCGCGCGGCCGGCTCGCCTCGCCGATCTTCCCCGGCGAGGCGCTGGGCATCTGGCCCGAGGGCGACTTCAGGATCGTGCGCGGGGAGGTCCCAGGCGCGCTCGTGGCGAGCGCGTTCGCGGGGGCCTGCCTGCTCTGGGCGCTCGTGCTCACACTGCGTCGCCGCGAGTGGGCGCTGCCGGCCACGCTCGGGACAGCCGCGCTGATCTACCTGCTCTCGCGCCCGCTGGCCGAGATCCACGTCGAGGCCAAGGCGCTCGCGATCATGGCGCCGCTCGCGGTGCTGGCCACGCTGCGCGCGCTGCTGGCGCCAGCCGCCGGCTCGGCGGCCTCGCGCCTGCGGCTGGCCGTGGGCGTCGCCTTCGCGCTCCTGGCGGCGGGCTCGACGCTGCTCGCGCTGCGCGCGGCGCCGGTCGGCTTCGACGAGCGGCAGCGCGCGCTGGAGCGACTGGCGGAGAGGATCGAGGGCGAGCGCGTGGTCTTCCTCGGGGTCGATCGCTTCGGCGCCTACTACCTGCGCGGCACCCTGATCGAGAGCCCGGCGGGGTTCGTCCCGCCCGAGGTCCGCGCCCGCCCTGCGAAGGCGTGGCGGCTGGGCGAGGGCGTCGACTTCGACACGGTCGCGCCGCACAGGCTGGACCGCTTCGACTACGCGATCACGACCGCAGCCGCCTACGCCTCGACCCCGCCGCCCAACTGGCGCGAGGTGGCGCGCGACGGCGACTACGTGCTCTGGGAGCGCACGGGGCCCACGCCGCGCTCCCGCGTGCTGCCCGGCGAGCGCGGCGATCCCGGTCAGACGCTCGAGTGCGACGGCCGCCACGCGCGGTTCGCCGAGCTGGAGGCGACGGCGCTCGTGCTGCCCGAGCCCGTGCGCGCCGCGTGGGACGCCTGGCGCCCGCGGCGCGCGTTCGCGGCTCCCGGCGAGGCGAGCCAGCGGGTCCGCCTCGGGGCCGGCGCGTGGCGCATCTCGCTGCAGTACCACAGCCAGGTTCCTCTCACGCTTGAGGTCGACGGGGAGCGGCGCGCGGAGCTGCCGCCCTCGCTCGAGGGCATCTACCTGCTGCACGAGGGCCGGGGCGCCTGGTGGCCGGCGGGGGAGGTGGAGCTCGACCGCGCGCGGGAGGTGGAGGTGCGCGTGCGCGCGGCGGAGCCCTCCGCCCTGCAGCGGGCGCTCGGGGTCGAACGCCGTGTCTGGCTCGGTAACCTCGCCTTCAGCGAAGCGTCCGCCGCCGCCGAGATGCCGTTGCGCGGCGCCTGCGGCCGCTACGTCGACCGGTTCCTGTCCGAGAGGTGAGCCTCCTTTGCCCAGGCAGACGTCCATGAGCGCGCGCGACACCACGCCTCCCCACGTGAGCTTCGATCCACCGCCGATCGACCACGGGGTGCCCGCCCGCCGCCGCGTGCCTCCGATCGTCTTCGTGGGCGGCACGGGCCGCAGCGGCACGCACGTGGTCGCCAAGCTGATCGGTAGGGGGCACCGCTTCCGCACGATCCCGGTCGAGTGCCGCTTCCACGTCGACCCCGACGGCTTCCCCGCGCTGCTCGCGGGCGAGGTCTCCAAGCGGCGCTTTCTGCGCCGCATGCGCGGGTTCTGGTGGAAGGGCTTTCAGACCAACCGCATGCGCGGCATGTACCGTTTCATCCCGCGCGAGCGCTACGAGGAGGCGCTCGGCGCCTTCGAGGCGCGCTTCGACGACGACCCGGAGGGCGCCTGCCGGCAGCTCTTCCTCGACCTTCTGATGCCGCACGCGCGCGCGGAGGGGCGGTTCGCGATCGTGGAGCAGAGCTGCGACACGATCGCGCAGGCGCCGACGCTCGTGCGCCTCTTCCCGGAGGCGCGCTTCATCCACGTCGTGCGCGACGGGCGCGACGCCTCGGCCTCGCGGGTCGGGCAGACGCGGGGGATCATCTACCCGCGCACACGCCGGCAGGGGCTCGAGTGGTGGGAGCGGCGGATCCGAGCGATCGATGCCGGCGCCCGCGCGATCCCCGACGGGTCCTTCCTCGAGCTCTCCCTGGACGAGTTCGTCGAGGGCGATAGGGAGGGGGCTCTGGGGCCGCTGGGCCGGTTTTTGCGCACCGCGGTGCGGCCGGGCCAGCGCAAGTTCTACCGCCGCCGCATGACCCCCGAGGCGGCCAACCTGGAGCGCTGGCGGCGTGGGCTTTCGGAGCGTCAGGCGCACGAGATCGAGCGCCGCTACGAGGAGGTGCTGCAGGGATTGGAGGCGGACGGGATAACCTGCGCTCCGCTCCTGCGCCGCACCTTCGAGCGGCGGCGGAGGGGCGAGGCCGCTGCCAGCGATGTGAGCCGGACAGGATGAGCGAGAACGACGTCACCACGCCCCAGCCGATCGTCTTCGTGGGCGGCACCGGTCGCAGCGGCACGCACGTGATGGCGGAGCTGCTCGACCGCCACTCGACGCTGTACTCGGTCCCGATCGAGTGCCGCTTCCACTGCAACCCGAACGGGCTCGCCGACGTGGTGAGCGGCCGGGCGACCCCGGCCGAGTTCCTGCGCAAGCTGCGCGGCTACTGGTGGCACCGGGTGCGGGTCGGCGACCGCGCCTTCGTGCGCCTGCGCTGGCGCGCGCGCCTGCGCCGCTCGGACTCGGCCCCGCGCCTGCGCGGGCTGCACAAGATCGTCCCCCGCGAGCGCTTCGAGCGCGCGGCGGCCCGCTTCGAGGAGGCCACCGCCGCGCTCTCCGTGCGTCCGGGAGGGGAGCCCGACGAGCGGCTCGTCGCCGCCTGCCGCCGCCTCTACCTCGACCTCTTGGCGCCGCTGGCGCAGGAGGCGGGCAAGCCCGGCCTGGTCGAGATGAGTTGCTTCACGATCGCCGCCGCCCCGGGGCTGCAGCGGATCTTCCCCGAGGCGCTCTTCATCCACTCGGTCCGCGACGGGCGCGACGCGGGCTCGTCCAAGGTCTCGCTGCGCGAGAAGGCCCACCACCCGACCGACGCGCTGTCGGGGATCGAGTGGTGGGAGGGGCGCCTACGCCTGGCCGAGGAGGGCACGCGGGGCCTGCGGGACCCCTCGCGCCTGCACGTCGTCTGCCTCGACGAGCTCGTCTGGGGCGACCGCGACGCGACCTACGAGGGCGTGCTGCGCTTCCTGGGGATCGAGGACGAGCCCGCGATGCGCGACTTCTTCGAGCGCCACATGAACGCCGAGAACGCGCACCGCGAGCGCTGGCGCAAGGGGCTCGACGAGGCGCAGCAGAGGGCCGTGGTGGACCGTTACGAGCGGGCGCTCGAGCGCCTCGAGCGCGAGCGCTACAGCGTGGCCGAGGTCCTGCGGCGCAATTACGAGCGCGGGGCGAGGCTCGCGACCAGCGGCTAGGCGGTGGACCCGCTGTTCGTGGGGGGCGCGCGGGGCGCCCCGATCGATCTGGTGGCGGCGGCGCTCGACGCGCATCCGGGCTTCACCGTCCTGCCGGCCTCGTTCGGTGCCCACTGCGAGCCGGGCGGCCTGCTCGATCTGGTCGAGGGCCGGGCGAGCGTCGGGGGGTTCGAGCGGCGCCTGCGCGAGCGCTGGTGGCCGCGGCTCGGGGGAGGGGAGGCGGAGCTTGAGGCGGCGCTGGCCGAGTTCGAGGGCGCATACCGCGCCGATCCGCTGGGCGCGGCGGCAGCGCTGTTCAGGCGGCTCGCGGCGGTGCCGGAGGGGGTCGTGCCGGTCTGCCGGCACCCCGAGGTGCTTCCGCACGCCCAGGGCCTTCTGCGCCTCTTCCCGCAGGCCCGCTTCGTGCACGTGGTCGCGGTCGCGCCGCCGGGCGGGGGCACCCCGGTCGCGCGGCTGCGCGCGCTCGCGGGCTGGGCCGCCGACCTGCGCCGGATCGAGTCCGGGCTGCGCGACGCCGACGACGGGGTGAGCTTCGCCCTGCCTGCCGAGCGCTTCCTCGCGCTGCGCGTCGATCCGGGGCAGCCGCGGGCGGCGCTCGAGCGCCTGGCCGGCTTCCTCGGGCTCGAGGCACTGGAGCCGCCCCCGGCCGCGCCGGCGACGTCCGTGCCCACGCCACCCGCGCGGGGCCCGTTCGCGCTCGCCTACCGCCTCGCCGTCGCGCGGCTTGCGCGGGAGGGGAACCACGCCGCGGAGCTGCTCGCGGAGGGGCGGGGCCGATGAGCGCAGCGGGTGAGCGCCGGCGGGTCCTCTTCGTCTCCTCGAACGGGACCGGCCTCGGGCACCTGACCCGCTCGCTGGCGATCGCGCGCCGGCTCGAGCCCGACCTGGAGCCGCTCTTCGTCTCGCTCTCGGCCGCGGCTCCGGTGGTCGAGCAGCAGGGGTTCGAGGTCGAGTACATCGCCTCGCACGCCACGCCCGCGGCGGGGAGCGACTGGCGCTGGTCGCGGCGGCTGCGCCGGCGGCTGCGGGCGATCCTGGCGGAGGTGGACCCGCGGGTGGTGGTGTTCGACGGCGCCCACCCCTACCAGGGCCTCTGCGAGGCGCTCTCCGCGACCGCCGCGCAGCGGGTCTGGAGCCGCCGGCCGATGTGGCTTCCGGGATCGAACGCCGGCGCCCTGGGACGCACCGGGGCGTTCGACTGGGTGCTGGAGCCGGGGGAGGTCGCGGCCGAGTTCGATCGGGGCGCCACGGTCGCGCGGCGCGCCGAGGCGAAGCTGGTCGACCCGATCGTCCTGCTCGACGACGGGGAGCTTCTGCCCCGCGAGCAGGCCGAGCGGGAGCTCGGGCTCGAGCCGGGGCGGGTGAACGTGCTGGTCAACCTGGGGCAGGGGGAGGAGGTGCGGGAGGCGTCCTCGCGCTGCCTGGCGGCGCTGGCGGATCGCGACGGGGTGCAGGTCGCGGCGCTCTCGTCCGCGCTCGCCGAGCTCGAGGACGTGCCGGAGGGTGTCGTGCACCTGCGTGCGACCTACCCGATGAGCCGGTACTTGCGCGCCTTCGACGCCGCGGTCTCGGCGGCGGGCTACAACGCCTACCACGAGCTGGTGCGCTTCGGCGTGCCGACGCTGTTCGTGCCGATGGCTCGGCGCACCGACGACCAGGCGGCGCGCGCCCGCTGGGCCGAGCACGACGGGATCGGGCTGGCCGCGTCCGGCCCCGGCGACGAGCGCCTCGAGGAGCGGCTGGCCGAGCTGCTCGACCCCGCGACGCGCGAGCGACTGCGCGCGCGCCTGGGCGAGCGGCGCCCCGCCAACGGCGCCGCCGCGGCCGCCCGCTGGGTCGCCGAGCTGGCGCGACGCGAGCCGGACGGGGGCGGGGGCGGCCGGGGGCGGCGGCGCGGGCCGCTCGCGCGCGTGAACCGCGACACGGTGCGTGAGCTGCCGCGGATGGCCGCCGCGATCGCCTACCAGGGGCTCACGCGGCCAGCGGCCCGCACGCTCGTCCTCGCCCTGGGCGCCGAGCCCGCGCGCCTGGGCGCCGAGCTGGACGCGCTCGTCGCCGCTGGCGAGCGCCCCGAGCGGATCCTGGTCGTGACCGATTCCCTGACCCAGCTGCGCGAGCTGCGCCGGCGCGGGGTAGGGATGGAGCACGTGCCCGCCCCGGGCTCGCGCGCGGCCCAGTTGAGCGGGCTCGGCTGGCGGGAGTTCCTGCGCGCCAGGCTGTCCGCGATCCTCGCCGAACGGCCGCGCCCGCGACGCACGATCACGCTCGGCGAGCGGGCGGCTGCCGGTACCCTGGACGCGTCATGAGCCTCGCCTCCGAGCCCGCAACCGCCACGAGACCCGGTCGCTCGGGCGACGCGGGCGCGGGCGCGCTGCCGAACCTGATCGTGATCGGCGCCCAGAAGTGCGGCACCTCGGGTTTGCACTACCACCTCAGCCTGCACCCCGAGGTCTCGATGTCGAAGCCGAAGGAGCTCAACTTCTTCATCGCCGAGCGCAACTGGCCGCGCGGCGAGGCTTGGTACCGCAGGCAGTTCGACCCGCGGGCGAAGGTGCGGGGCGAGTCCTCGCCCAACTACACCGCCTACCCCCAGCACACCGGGGTGCCCGAGCGCATGCACTCGCTGGTGCCCGACGCGAAGCTGATCTACATCGTCCGCGACCCCCTGGACCGGATCGCCGCGCACTGGGTCCACAACTACGCCAAGCGGCGCGAGAAGGGGGATCTGCGCACCACCCTGCTGCACCCGAACACCTCGTACCTGGCGCGCAGCCACTACGCGATGCAGCTGCAGCGCTTCCTCAACCTCTACCCGCGCGAGCAGGTGCTCGTGCTCGACCAGGGGGAGCTTCTGCGGCGCCGGCGCGAGACGCTGCCCAAGGTCTTCGAGTTCATCGGGGTTGACCCCGGCTTCTGGCACCCGGGCTTCGACCAGGAGCGGCACAAGACCTCGCGCAAGACGCGGGCCACCCGCGCCGCCGTGGCGCTGGAGCGGATCTCGCGCACCCGCTTCGGCGGCGTCATCCCGCCCAAGGTCTGGATCGGCCTCGACGCGCGCCGGCCGTTCCGCAAGCCGATCCCGCGGCCGGACGTGCGCGAGGCGCTGCCGCGCGAGGTGCTCGAGTCGCTGCGCGAGGACGCCGAGCGGCTGCGCGAGCTCACCGGCCGGGACTTCCCCGGCTGGTCGATCTGGGAGATCTGAGGGCTAGTCCTCTTCTTCCTCGGCGTCGGCGGGCCGGATCACGATCCGGTCGGGCTCGATCGTGACCTCGATCCGGCGCTTGCCGGCCCAGTGCTCGCGGTAGACGGCCTCGTCGGCGACCGCGGGGTCGAACCAGAGGCCGTAGCCGTCGCGCTCGCCGTGGTCGAAGGTCGCCTCCAGGGTGGCGGAGGCGCCGCGACGACGGCGCCGCCGACGCCGCCTGCGCCGGCGCTCGCGCTCCTCGGATTCCTCCTCGCGCTCCTCGTCCTCGGGCTCGCGCGCCTCGGCCTCCTGCTCGGCGAGCTCTGCCTCGATCTCCGCCTCGATCTCGTCGCGCAGGTCGACGTCGCTCGTGTCGTCCTCGGCGGTGAGCTCGTGCCGACGGCGGAACTCCCGCAGCTCAGCTGCGGAGACGTCGAGCTGGTGGGCGATCCAAGCGTCAGTGCGCCCTTGGCGAACCCAGGCGCGGATCTGGTTGAGTTGGGAGCGAAGTGGTTTGCGGGCCATCGGGCGGGTGATGCTAACGACCGCCGACCCGAAACGCCGCATCGGCTCCCCGGCGCGACCTGCGCACCCCCTCACGCCTCGCTCGGCGAGGGCGGGCTGGGGTCGGCCGAAAGCGAATCTCCGGCTCGCTCGGCTCAGGAGGGCGCGCCCATGAGCATGGCGAGCACCTCGAACATCACCACGATCACGGTGACGACGGTCAGCGTGAGCGCGGTGAAGAGGACGCTGAAGCGCACCTTGCCCGTCTTCTGCGTGCGCGAGATCTGGCGGGCGCGGGCGCGTGCCGCGGCGCGGCGGCGGAGCTCCTCGCGACGCTGACGCTGGAGGGCCGTCTCCTGCTCGAAGGCGACCTCCCAGTCGGCGAGGGTCTGACGCATTCTCATCGTGCTGCGTGCTCCTGACGTAGTCCGTTCGGGTGCCCGGGCCGCCGTCCGGCCCAAGGCCGCGGGCAGCCTAACAGGATCCTAGGCCGACGGCAAACGTTCGCTAACAAAAAGGGCGAGGACGGCGCGGGCCCGCGGGCGCTGCGGGGCGCGTCCTCCTTCGACGCAGTCCTTCGTCGCAGGGTAGGCCGCTCGAAAGAGAAGCGCCCGGGGGCTTTTCAGCCCCCGGGCGCCCGAGTCGAGGCTTCGTCCGCCGCTTACGGCACGCGGGTGACGCTGGAGAGCAGGGTCTCCTTGATCTGGGCGATGATCTCGAGCGCCTCGTTCCACTCGCGCTGCCAGACGTTGCGGCCGTAGATGACGCCGGAGCCGCCCGCCTGCATGATGTAGCGGGTCTGCTCAAGCAGCTTCTCGTCGGAGATCTTCGAGCCGCCGGAGAGGACGACCAGCGAGCGGCCGGCCGACTCGACGCACTGGCGGATCGCCTCCTCCTGCGTGACCTCGAGCTCGTTGTACGGGGCCGGCGCCAGCTTGTCCTTCTCCGGGTTGATCTTGGGCATGTTCAGCTTCACGACGTCGGCGCCCATCTCCATCGCCACGCGGGCCGCGTAGTCGATCGCGTAGAAGCTGTCGCGCCCGCCCTTGGCGTCGATCGCCTTGCCGCGCGGGTACGCCCAGACGACCAGCGGCATCCCGTAGCGGTCGCAGTCTTGGCGCACCTTCTGCAGCTGCCGGAAGTCCTCGTCCTGGCGCGGCGAGCCGACGTAGAGCGTGTAGCCGACGGCGTCGGCGCCCAGCCGGACCGCGTCCTCGACCGAGGCGTTGCAGGGCGAGAGCGCCTCGTCGGCCGGCGGGATGTCGGTCTTCGCGTTGATCTTCAGGATCAACGGCACCTCACCGGCGTAGTCGGGGTAGTAGCGCTGGGCGAAGCCGATCTGGCAGGCGATCGCCGAGTAGCCGGCCTCCGCGGCGAGCTTGAACTGGTACTCGGGGTCCTTCGAGGCGGGGTTGGGGAAGAAGTCGCGCGGGCCGTGCTCGACGCCCTGGTCGATCGGCAGCAGCATCAGCGTTCCGTTGCCGGGCCCGAACTCGTAGAGGAGACGGTGCAGGCGGGTCCTCTTGCCCGGGCTGAGGGTGTCGAGGAGGGACTTCTGCTGAGTGGCTGCGGTTGCTTCCATGGCGTGCTGCTGATCCTCTCTTTTTCGCGTTGGCCTCGGGGTTTCTGTTTGCTATGGCCTCCCGGCGGATAATAGGCCTCGGCGCCCTCAGCGGGGCGCCCACGAGATGCTCGAGCACGCCTTCACGGGTCCACCGTTCACCGTCGGCATCGAGGAGGAGCTGATGTTGCTCGACGGTGACAGCTTCGGCCTGGCGCAGGAGATCGAGGCGATCCTCGAGGCGGTCCCGTCGTCGGTCAACGGGCGCATCAAGCCGGAGCTGATGCGCTCGGTGCTGGAGATCGCCACGGGCCCCGCCCCGACGGTGGGCGCGGCCGGCGCCGAGCTGCGCGAGCTGCGCTCGCTCGTGGCGGAGCTGGGGGCCGAGCGGGGGCTTTTGATCGGCGCCGCCGGCACGCACCCCTTCGGCCGCTGGGAGGACCAGGAGATCGTCGAGCGCGAGCGCTACGCCGAGCTGATCGCCGAGCTGGGGCACATCGCGCGCCAGGAGCTGATCTTCGGCATGCACGTGCACGTGGCGATCGAGGGCGCGAACCGGGCGATCTACGTCGCCGACGGCATCCGCCGCTACCTACCGCTGCTGCTCGCGCTCTCGGCCAACTCGCCCTTCTGGCGCGGCCACGACACCGGCATGATGTCCTCGCGCATCCCGATCTTCCGCGCCTTCCCGCGCCAGGGCATCCCGCCGCACTACGGCACCTGGGAGATCTACGCGCACCGCGTCGAGACGATGGTGCGCAGCGGCGCGATCTCGGACTACACCTACCTGTGGTGGGACGTGCGCCCGCACCCGCGCCTGGGCACGGTCGAGACGCGGATCTGCGATCAGCAGACGGACGTCGAGCGCACGCTCGCGATCGCCGCCCTGATCGTGGCGCTGGCCAGGCGCCTGAGCCGCCTCTACGACGCCGAGGAGCCGCTGGTCGAGTACCCGACGGAGCTGATCGACGACAACAAGGTGCGGGCCGCGCTGCGCGGGCTCGAGGGCCAGCTCGTCGACTTCCGCGCCGGCCGTCACGTGCCCGCGCCGGTCCTCGCCGAGCGCCTGCTCGAGGAGCTGGAGCCCGACGCCGAGGCGCTCGGCTGCGCCGAGGAGCTGGCGTGGGTGCGCGACATCCTCGAGGAGGGCAGCGGGGCTCGCCGCCAGCGCGCCGCGTACGAGCGACACGGTGACTGCCGCAGGCTGGCCGCCGAGCTGGTTATCCCCGAGGCGCGCTGAGAAGCGGGTCGGAGGCGCTGGGAGGGGTATCCTCGCTCCAGGATGGGCACTCCCGAGCTCACTGTCGTCTGTCGCAACTGCGGCTCGGAGGTGAGCCCCTACGTCACCGAGTGCCCCTACTGCGGCACGCGCCTGCGCAAGCGGGCGCCGCGGCTCGAGCGAGAGGGCGACGAGATCAAGGTGCGCGAGACGCGGCGCGAGCGCCGGCTGCGCCGCCGCCGCGAGCGCCGGGAGCGCCGCGCGGCCGGCGAGCTCGCGGAGCGGCCGCTCGCCAGCGTGCTCGTGATCGCGCTCGCGGCCGCGAGCTACGTGGTCCTGCAGGCCTCGAACCTCACCGCCTCCGAGCTGGGCGCGATCGTGGGCGAGGTGGGCTCGCAGTGGTGGCGTTATCTGGCCGCGCCCTTCGTCAACCCGGACGCGGGGTACCTGTTCGCGTGCGGGCTCGCCCTGGCGATCTTCATGCCCGCGGTCGAGCGGCGCCTCGGCAGTTTCCCGGCGCTGCTCTTGGCGCTCGGCTGCGGCGCGGTCGGCGCGCTCGCGGGCGAGCGGATCGACGTGCTCCTCGGCGACGGCTCAGCCCTGGTCGCGGGCCTCAACGCGATCGCGCTGGGGATGATCGCCGCCTACGTGGTGCTGGCTTCGGGGGAACGCCACAGCGATCCCGAGTCCGCTTACGACCCGCTGGCGGTCGGCGTCGCCGCGACCGTGATCCTGCTGCTGCCGCTGGTCGACGACTTCGCCAACGCCTGGGCGGCGCTGGCGGGCGGGCTGCTCGGCGGGGCGCTCGCCTTCGGGGCGCGTCTGAGGGACCAGGCTTGAGCCGCTTCACGCCCCTCAACGAGGAGCTCTACGACTACATGGTCGCCCACGGGGCGCGCCAGGACGAGCTGCTCGCACGGATCGACCGCGAGACGCAGGCGCTCGGCTCGATCGCGAGCATGCAGATCGGCCCCGACCAGGGCGCCTTCATGACCCTGCTCGCGCGGCTGATCGGCGCGCGCGAGGCGCTCGAGATCGGCACCTTCATGGGCTACTCGGCGATCTGCATCGCGCGCGGGCTGACGCCCTCGGGCAGGCTGCTCTGCCTGGAGCTGGACCCCGACTACGCGCGGCAGGCCGAGCGGAACATCGCCGAGGCCGGGCTCGCGGACCGGGTGGAGATCAAGGTCGGGCCGGCGCTCGAGTCGCTGCGCGCGCTGCCCGTCGAGGAGCGCTTCGACCTCGTCTTCATCGACGCCGACAAGGAGGGCTACCCGGATTACTACGAGGAGTCGCTCGCCCGCACCCGCCCCGGCGGCCTGATCATCTTCGACAACATGCTTGCCGCGGGATACATCACCGCTGACGACGGCGAGCTGCCGGAGGGGCGCCGCGCGTCCGTGGCGGCCCTGCGCGCGACGGCGGAGCGGGTCACGAACGACGAGCGGGTGGACACGGCGATGGTGGGCATCGCCGACGGCCTGCTTTTCGCCCGCAAGCGCTGAGGCTCCAGGCGCGGGCGCGGGGGGAAGCCCGCGCGGGCGGGTATGTTCCGCTCGATGCCTGCCCGCTACACCGACGAGCAGCTGGAGGCCGCGGTCGAGGCGCTCACCGACCCCGAGCGCTTCCGCGAGGCCGAGGCGCTGGTCGCCCGCGCCGCCCCGAGCCTGCAGCGGGTGCTCGCGAGCGCGCTGGAGGCCGGCGGCTGGTTCGCCGAGTCGCACGAGGATCAGGTCAGCAAGGCTTTGGCGCACGAGGATCCGGCCGAGCGCAGCCGCCGCGTACGCGTGCTGCTGGCCGAGGAGACGCGCGTGGGGATGTTCGTCGGCGTCGCCGTGGGCTGGGCGCTCAGAGAGCAACTCGAATCCGCAGCGGAACGCGAACAGGAGGACTGAGACGCATGGAGATCAAGTGGCACGGGCACGCCTGCTTCGAGCTCAGCGATGGCGATGCCCGGCTGCTCATCGACCCCTTCCTGAAGCCGAACAACCCCGCCGCCGTGGCCACCGCCGAGGAGGTGGAACCGACCCACGTCCTGATCACGCACGGCCACGCGGACCACGTCGCCGACGCGGTCGCCGTCTGCAAGCGAACCGGCGCGCCCGTCGTCGCCCAGGTCGAGGTCGCCAACTGGCTCGGCCACCACGGCGTCGAGGAGACGTTCGACCCCAACCTCGGCGGCACCGTGAGCTTCGACTGGGGCTGGGTCAAGCTCGTCCAGGCCTTCCACACGAACACGATGCCCGGCTCCGAGGAGGCGCCCTTCTCGGCGCTGCACGGCGTGCCGGTCGGCCAGGCGGCCGGCCTGGTCGTGAACATCGGCGGGGTCACCGTCTACCACGCGGGCGACACCTGCCTGTTCGGGGACATGAGCCTGATCGCCCGCAGCACCCCGATCGACGTCGCGATCCTGCCGATCGGCGGCCATTACACGATGGACCGCCACGACGCGGTGATCGCCGCCGAGCTCACCGGCGCCAAGACCGTGATCCCCTGCCACTACAACACGTTCCCGGCGATCGAGACCGACGCCGAGGCCTTCAAGCGTGACATCGCGGAGCGCACGCAGGCCGAGGCCGTGATCCTCGAGCCGGGGCAGAGCTGGTCGTCCTCGTAACGGCGGAGCAGCTCGACTCCTTCGGTCGGCTTCATCCGATCGAATGATCGGCGTTCATCCGGGCCACTGACCGACCGAAGGATGCGCGCGGCGTGCGGAATGGCCGATCCTATGAGTTAACCCCCTAACCCCGCCATCGGGGATGCGATGGGGCTCGCATGGGAGCGACATCGGACCACAGCGCCCATACCGTGCTGGCGCGCATGAGACGGGAAGTCGAGGCCGTCAGCCGGGAGCCGCTCGCGAGAACCGATGGTGTCATGGACGCCCGGGTTCCGTCCGCGGAACCCCAATAGGCGCCCTGTCCCGTACCCGGTCGTCTCGGCTCGGAGCCACGCAAGGCTCCGAGTCGAGGCCCGGGTATCGCTTTGCGGCGGCTGCCGCGATCGCGCTTGCCTGCGGGCTCGCGGCCTAGACTGGCGGCGACGATGACCGGCCAGGTCAAGCGTGTCCGCGTGGTGGTCGCCGACGACCATCCGATCTACCGGGAGGGGGTCGTCCGGGCGGTGAAGGAGCGCCCAGAGCTCGAGTTGGTGGGGGAGGCCGCGGACGGGCGCGAGGCGCTGGAGCTGATCCGCGAGCACGAGCCGGACGTCGCCGTCCTCGACATCCGCATGCCCGAGCTGGACGGGATCCAGGTGCTGACCGCGACCCGCCGCGACGGGCTGGCGACCGAGGTGCTCTTCCTCTCGGCCTTCATGGAGTCCGAGCTCGCCTACCGCGCGGTGGCGGAGGGCGCCCGCGGTTACCTCTCCAAGGAGGCCTCGCGGCAGGAGGTCTGCGACGCGATCCTGGCGATCGCGCGCGGCGGCACGGCGCTCGCGCCGGAGGTCCAGGCGGGGCTCGCGCGCGAGATCCAACGGCGCGAGCGCGCCGACGGGCGGCCTGGGCTCACCAAGCGCGAGGCCGAGGTTCTGCGGCTGATCGCCGAGGGGCTCTCCGCGCCCGAGATCGGCAGGCGCATCCACCTCAGCCCGACCACGGTGAAGACCCACCTGCACACGCTCTACGAGAAGCTCGGCGTCTCCGATCGCGCCGCCGCGGTCGCCGAGGCGATGCGGCGCGGGCTGCTGGAGTGAGCGGCGCGAGCGAGGCCGAGCGGCTGCGCGCGCGCGTGGCGGAGCTCGAGGCGGAGGTCGAGCGCTTGCGCGCGGAGCTCGAGGGGAGTCGCCGGTTCGCGGCCCAGGCGATGGACGCCGAGGACCGCGCGCGGCGGCGGATCGCCCAGCTCATCCACGACGACATCCTGCCGGGACTGCTCGCCGCGAACCAGGAGCTGAGCGAGGCCGCGTCCGGCGGCGCCGGCGCGCCGCGCGCGCACGAGGTCGTGAGCGGCGCGATCGAGCGGTTGCGCGAGGCGATGCTGGCGCTGCATCCGGTCACGCTCGAGCGTGGCGGCCTGGAGCGGGCGCTGGAGGCGGTGGCGCGCTGGGCCGAGAGCCGCGCCGACCTCGTCGTTGATCTGCGTGTGGACCCCGCCGCGGTCGGCCGCAACGACGAGCTCGTCCTGGCGGCGGCGCGCGAGTTGTTGGCCAACGCTGCCCGCCACTCGGGCGCGCGGCGGGCGCGCGTGCGAGTGGGCGCGGAGCCGGACGCGGTCACGCTCGAGGTGAGCGACGACGGGCGCGGGATGGAGAGGGATCGCCCGCGTCGGGCGCTCGCCGAGGGGCACATCGGTCTGGCCTCGGTCGAGCAGCGCATAGAGGGGGCGGGCGGCGAGCTCGAGATCGACAGTGCACCCGGGCGCGGGACGTCTGTGCGGGTGCGGATCCCCGACGGGGAGCCGGGCGAGGCCCGCTAGGCGCCGGAGCCCGTCGCCGGGGGCGGGGGCTCGACCGGGGCGGGCTGCGGCTCGGGCTCGGGCTGCGGCTCGCCCTCGCCGGGGGGCGGCTGCGTGTCGACCGGCGGGTCCACCGGCGCGGGGCTGCCGCCCGGCTCGCCCGGCGCAGGCCCGCCGGCGCTGCCGCCCGCGGGCGGGGTCGCTACGCCGCTGCCGGACTCGACCCCCGTGCTCACGCCCGCCTCGGCGCCCGCGTTGCCGTCGCCGGGCTCGGGCCCGCTCTGCACGGGCGCAGGAGCGGTGCCCGCCTCAGCTGCGGGCTCGGGCGGCGCGACGGCGGCTGCCGCCGCTGCTGCGGGGGCGCGATGCGACTGGCGCTTGCGCTCGACTGGGCGGCGCCGCTCGCCGCGCTCCTCCAGCCCGTAGCGGACGATCGGCGGGGCGGACACCACGTGGGCCGCCGGCTTTGCGGCCTGCTCGTCGGCGCCCTTGTAGATCCGGTTCACCTCCACGGCGCCCGCGGTGATCAGCGCCACGCTCGCCACGCCGGCCGCCGCCTTGGCGCCGATCGCGCTGGCGGCGCCGCTCGCGGCCATCCCGGTCGCTACCGCGCCGCTCATGCCCGCGCCGGCCCCCGCAGCTCCGGCGCCGGCTCCCGTCGCGCCGACTCCCGCTCCCGCGCTGCCGCCCAGGCCGAGCTTGCCGGCGAGCAGGTGGTAGAGCGCGGCCAGCGGCCCGATCGGCGAGAGGGCGGCGAGCTCGCGGCTCGAGCGGCGCAGCTCGGCTCGGTACTCGCGGCAGCGCTCGCAGCGGCGCAGGTGCACGCGGACCGGGCCGCTCACCTTGCGCAGCCCCTCGGCGGCCTCGGCCAGCTCCAGATGCACCTCGTCGCAGGTGAGCAGGCGCGCCTGGCTGCACTCGGCCAGCTGCATGCGGGCGCGGACCAGAAGTGACTTGACCGCCGGCACGGTCGTCTCCATCGCCTGGGCGATCTCGTCGTAGCTGAGCAGCTCCAGCTCGCGCAGAAGCAGCGCCGTGCGCTGCGTCTCGGGCAGCTCGCGCACGTCGGCGAGCAGCGCCCGGAAGTCCTCGCGCGTCTGCACGCGATCGTCCACCGACGCGCCGCTGTTCGCGGGGTGGGTGTCCATCGAGTCCTGTCCCTCGGGCGCCGGACGGCGCAGGTGGTTGAGGCAGCGATTGCGCGCGATCCGGAAGAGCCAGGGGCGCGCGTTGATCGGGCGGTCATCGGCGCGGATCGCGGCGTGGGCGGCTACGAACACCTCCTGCAGGACGTCCTCCGCGTCCTCGGTCGAGCCCAGCATCCCGCGGCAGAAGGCATGCAGGCGCGGCTGGTAGCGCTCGACCAGCGCCTCGAAGGCGCGGTCGTTGCCCTCGCGGGTGAGGGCGATCAGCCGTTCGTCGCTCTGCAGGCGCAGGAGCGGAGAGCGCCTTGTGATCAAAGCGAAGCGGCTGGCGCTTGTGAGTGTGGAGGCTTCCAACGTCGCTCCTCCCCTGGACACCGTAACAGCAGGGGCGACGGTGCTCGAAAGGGCCCGCCCAGAGCGCTACCCTCGCGAGCGCGCGCCGGGGTGGCGGAACTGGTAGACGCTATTGCCTTAAAAGCAAGAGCCCCTCTGGGGCGTGAGGGTTCGAATCCCTCCCCCGGTATGCGCGACGGGGGCGCAGCGCGCGCGGGTCGCCCGCGCCGAGTCGACTCGCAGACGATCGCCGGGTAGGCGTGCGCGCGTCCGGTGGACGCCTCAGCAGGCTGCGCTCGCGGCGTCGGCCTCGGCCTGGGCGCGCTCTTCGGCCGTACAGGCCGTGCCGCTCGCCGTCTGCGGCTCGGCCGCGGGCTCGGGCGCCTGCTCGGTCGTGGTCGGAGCCTCGGGGGCGGCCGGCGCGTCCTCGGGAGCGGGCGCCTCCGTCGCGGGCTCGGGTTCGGTCGCGGCCCCGGGCTCCTCGCCCTCGCTCTCGGGCGCGGGCTGGGAACCGGAATCCTGGTCGGCGCCGCCCGAGCCGTCGCCGGGCGCGGCCTCGCCGCTCGCGATCGGCTTGCGCTTGCCCTCCTCGTCCTCCTCGCCCCAGGCGGTGACGGTGATCCCGTAGGTGCCGGCGCCCCCGTAGGGAACCCAGACCGTGGTCGAGGTGCCCTTGCTCGAACCAAGCTCGAGCACGGCACCGTCCGGACGGGCGACGGTGACCGTGTAGCGCTCGGCGCCCTCCACCGGGCTCCAGCTCACGTCGATGCGGCAGGCGATGCCTTCGGCGGTCGCGCCGCAGCCGCCCAGCGAGGCGCTCACCGCGAGCGCGCGGGTACCTCCCTCCCCGGCGGGGGCCAGGGCCGGCACCAACAGCGCCAGTGCGAGCAGGGCCGGAAGCAGCGTGCAACGCCTCACCTGCCGGCCTCCGGGACGAGCGAGTCGCGGATCATCTCCGCGCCCGTCGCGACGGCCGGCGGCGCGTCGGGCTTGAGCGTGGTCGCGAGGTAGTAGCGGTAGGGGCCGGCGGCGCGCCCGAGCGCGATGTAGCGCGGGGCGCCCTCCGGGGTGGCGGCCGTGATCGTGAACGAGCTGCGCTCGAGGCTCGGGCCGCGCTCGCGCACGACCCGGGGCGGCGCGCCCGTGAGCTCGCGCACCCGGGCGACCGAGCGGGTCTCGAACTCGGCGAAGGAGAGGCCGGGGTCGCGCTCGACCCAGAGGGTCGCCTCCGCCGTGCGGTCCGCCGAGCGTGCGGCGAAGGTAGCCCCGTCGCTCGCCCGCTTGCGCTTCCAGCCCGCGGGCAGGGCCAGGGTGAAGGTCGGCTCGCTCACGATCAGTGCCCCGTCCGCCGGCGCCTGCCGGGTCGCGCCCACGGCGGGCTGTTCGGGGGTCACGCGCGGCTGCGGCTCATCGCCGCCCCCGCGAAGGAGGGCCAGCACGGCGAGTACCGCGGCGGCCGCGACCGGGACGCGCGCCCAGCGCCACACGCGCCCTGGCCACGGCGCGGCGGGCACGCGCCGGCGGCCGGGGGCGCGGTGCTCCGCGGGACCCGTGACCAGGCCGAGGTCGACCGCGCCCGCCACGGCGAAGGGCTGCTTGCAGCCCGAGCAGACGACCCGGCGCACGACGCGGGCGGGCAGGGGGCGCGGCAGCCTGATCCGGGTCTCCGCCCCGCAGGCCTCGTGCCGGGCCGCGACCACCCGGGCGGGGCCGGGCGGCGGCTCCGGAAAGCCCCCGTTCGCGCTCATCTCTTCCACGAGTCCGACGATCGGCTCAGCGACGCGGTGGCTTGAGCGATGCAGGCGATCGCGCGGGACGGCATCACGCCCGGATGGGACAATCGCATCGTGGCCGCACGCGCCCTCACCTGGGCCTACCGGAGGCTCGGCCGCCTGTACCCGCGGACACTGCTTGCCGCCGAGCTGCTTACCGCCTTTCCGATCATCCTCGCCACCTACGGGCTGTTCAGCTTCTACTACCGGGGTACGACGGGGGACTTCTTCGTCCTGTTCGGGTTTTCCTGCGCCCTGGCGGCGCTCGCGATCGCGATCACCTGGGTGCGCACGTTGCCCCTACTGCGCCCGGTGGAGCGCTGGATCGCGGGCGAGCGCGACGAGCGCTCCACGGCGCAGGCCTGGGCCGCGGCCGTGAGCCTCCCCTGGCGCATGGTCCGCACCGTGAGCTGGATGCCGGTGCTGGTGGTCGTCTTGCCCTCGGCCGTGATCGCGGTGCTGTGGCTGGGGCTGCGCTGGCTGGCCCTCTTCCCGCTCACCGCGGGCGCGGTCGTCGCCCTGGGCTACGTCTTCATCCTGCACACGCTCGCGCTCGAGCTGGGCCTGCGCCCAGTGCTGGTCGACATCGGCAGCCACTCGCCGCCGCGCACCCACCAGGCGGTGAGGACGCTGCCCGTGCGCTGGAAGCTGCTGCTCTCGCTGCCCGCGATCAACGTCATCACCGGGGTAGCTGTGGCTGCGCTCACCTCGGAGGGCGGGGGCGCGGCCGGCCTCGGGCTCGACGTCGCGGTCGCGGTCGGCGTCGCCACCACGGTGACGCTCGGCCTCACGGTCCTGCTCTCGCGCTCGATCACCCGCCCGTTGGGCGACCTGCAGCGGGCGACCGAGCGCGTGCGGGCGGGGGACTACACGGTCTCCGTCCCCGTCACGACCGGGGACGAGGTGGGGGAGCTCGCGGCCTCGTTCAACCATCTCGTCGAGGGGCTCGCCGAGCGCGAGCGGATCCGCGACGCGCTCGGCACCTACCTCGACCGCGCGGTCGCCGACTACATCCTCAGCGAGTCGTACGACGAGCGCGGGATGGAGGTCGAGGTCTCCGTGCTGTTCTGCGACGTGCGCGATTTCACCGAGTTCGCGGCGCGCTCGGACGCGCGCACGGTCGTCGCCTGCCTCAACCGCCTCTTCGAGGTGATCGTGCCCGTGATCGACCGTCACGGCGGGCACGTCGACAAGTTCGTGGGCGACGGCCTGCTCGCCGTCTTCGGCGCTCCCCGTCACCACGCCGACCACGCCGTGCGCGCCACGCGGGCGGCGATCGAGATCGCGCGCCTGGTGAACGATGAGGGGAGGGCCGGCGAGCTGCGCGTGTGCGTGGGGGTGAACACGGGCCAGGTCGTCGCCGGCGCTATCGGGGGCGGCGGCCGGCTCAACTTCAGCGTGATCGGCGACGCCGTCAACGTGGCGGCGCGGGTGGAGGCGGCCACCAGGCGGTTCGACGCCGACGTCCTGCTCACGGCGGCCACCGCCGAGCAGGTCGGCGACGTCGTGCCCCTGCAGCCCAGCGGCGAGGTCGAGATCCGCGGGCTCGCCGAGCCGGTGCAGCTCTTCGTTCCCGCCGACCTCGCCGGGCGCCGGGGGGAGAACGGCCGCTGGCGTCGGCTCCTGCCGCTGCCCCGGCTGCCGCGCGGCAAAGCTGCGGCGGGCGGCTCCGACTCGGCGTAGGATCGCGGGCATGGCAACCACCTCCAGCGGCGAGCAGACCGCGGTCCACGGCGGCCGCCACGTGGCCCGCGCGCTGCGCTCGCGCGGCGTCTCGCACCTCTTCACGCTCTCCGGCGGCCATCTCTTCTCGATCTACGACGGTTGCCGGGCCGAGGGGATCGAGATCGTCGACGTGCGCCACGAGCAGACGGCGGTCTGGGCGGCCGAGGGCTTCGCCAAGGCCACCCGCTCGGTGGGCGTGGCGGCGCTCACCGCCGGCCCCGGGGTGAGCAACGGCATGAGCGCGATGCTGGGCGCGCTCTACAACCGCTCGCCGCTGACCGTGCTGGGCGGGCGCGCGCCCGAGATGCGCTGGGGCTCGGGCTCGCTGCAGGAGGTCGATCATCTGCCGTTCGTCTCGCCGGCCACCAAGTCGGCCGAGACGGTCAAGGATCCGGCCCGGATCGCCGCCGTGACCGCGGCCGCGCTCGACCGCGCGCTCGCCGCGCCGAGCGGCCCGACCTTCGTCGACTACCCGATGGACGTCGTCTTCTCGGAGGCCGAGGCCGAGGTGCCCGAGCCCGAGGGCGAGCGGCGGGGGCCGGCCGAGGGGGTGGAGCGCGCCGCGGAGCTTCTGGCCGGCGCCGAGCGGCCGGTGATCATGGCCGGGACCGGCCTGTACTGGGAGCGTGGGGAGGAGGAGCTGCGTGCCCTCGCCGAGGCGCTCGGCATCCCCGTCTACCTCAACGGCATGGGGCGCGGCTGCCTGCCCGCCGACCACGAGCTCTGCTTCTCGCGCACCCGCTCGAAGGGCCTGGGCGAGGCCGACGTGGCGCTCGCGATCGGGTTGCCGCTGGACTTCCGGCTCAACTTCGGGGCGGCCTTCGGCGAGGAGACCAAGCTGATCTGGCTTGACGTGGCGCCCAACGAGCTGCGCCGCAACCGGCAGCCCGACATCGAGCTGGTGGGAGCGATCGGCCCGACGCTCGCCGCGCTGCGCGAGGCGGCCGGCAACCCGGACCCGGCGCGCACGCGGGCCTGGGTCGAGGCGCTGCGCGAGGCCGAGCGCGAGCGCCGCGAGGCCGAGCGGGCGGAGCTCGAGGACGACCGCGCGCCCCTGCACCCGATGCGGGTCTACAAGGGCCTGGCCGAGGTGCTCGACCGCGACGCGATCGTGATCGGGGACGGCGGCGACTTCGTCTCCTACGCCGGCAAGGTGGTCGAGACACACGTGCCCGGCGCCTGGATGGACCCGGGGCCCTACGGTTGCCTCGGTGCCGGGCCCGGGCAGGCGATCGGCGCCAAGCTCGCCCATCCCGACCGCCAGGTCTGCCTGCTGTTGGGCGACGGCGCCTTCGGCTTCTCCGGCCTGGAGTTCGACACGATGGCGCGCCACAACATCCCGGTGGTCGGGGTGATCGGGAACAACGGGATCTGGGCGCTCGAGCACCACCCGATGAAGTTCGTCTACGGCTACTCGGTCGCGGCCGAGCTGCGTCCCGGCACGCCGTACGAGCGGGTCGCCGAGGCCCTGGGCTGCCACGCCGAGCGGGTCGAGCGGCCCGAGGAGCTCGTGCCGGCGCTGGAGCGCGCCTTCGAGTCCGGTCGTCCGGCGCTCGTCAACGTGCTCACCGACCCCGAGGTCGTCTACCCGCGCAAGGCCGTCCTGGCCTGACGTCCCGCCGGCGCCGCCCCCCGTTTGTCGCCTCGCCGGGGGCGGCCGGCGCTCGACTGGCGGGTGCGGTTAGAGTCCCGCGCGTGAGCGTCAGACCGGCGACCGCCGCGGACATCGAGGGCCTGCGCCCGCTGCTGCGCGGCTACTGCGACTTCTACGACTACACGCCCAGAGACGAGGATATGTGCGCGATGGCCCTCGCGGTGATCGAGGCGCCCGACGACGTCGCCTTCCTGCTCGTCGCCGAGGAGGAGGGGGAGCTGGTCGGGTTCGCGCTGTGTCAGTGGAAGCGTTCGATCCTCTGGGGCGGGCCCCTGGTCGTCCTCGACGACCTGTTCGTGGCCGAGTCCGCGCGCGAGCGCGGGCACGGCACCGCCCTGCTCGAGGCCGCCGCCGAGTTCGCCCGGGGGCGCGGCGCTGCGGCGCTGAACTGGCTCACTGCACCCGACAACCACCGCGCCCAGCGCGTCTACAACAAGAGCGGCGCCCACTCCGAGCCCTTCCTCGAGTACCACCTGCCGCTGACCGCCTCCGAGGGCGACGGGCAGCAGCGCTAGCCTGCCCGGCGTGCGAGGGCGAGGGGTCAGGGCGGAGTCGCCTAACCGCTGGCGCATCCTGCCGCCGCGCAGCGAGGCGCGGCTGGCCCGGCTTGCCGCGGCCGGGGACCGGCGCGCCTTCGCGCGCATCTACGAGCGCTACCACGAGGAGATCTACCGCTTCTGCCGAGCTCTTCTGGGCGATCCCCACGAGGCGCAGGACGCCCTGCAGAGCACGATGGCGAGCGCCCTGGCGAGCCTGCCGGGCGACGGGCGGACGATCGCGCTGCGCCCCTGGCTCTATCGGGTCGCCCGCAACGAGTGCGTGTCGATTCTGCGGCGCCGCCAGCAGCCGGTCGACCCGCGGCTGCTCGAGGCCTGGCCGGCACCCGACGTCGCCGAGGACGCGGCGCGTCGGGCGCGGCTGGGCGAGCTGCTCCGCGACCTGCGCGCGCTCGGCGAGCGCCAGCGCGCCGCGCTGCTCATGCGGGAGCTCGGCGGCCTGGGCTACGCGGAGATCGCCGCCGCGCTGGGCATCTCGCGGCAGGCGGCGCGGCAGGCGGTGTACGAGGCTCGCACATCCCTACTTGAGATGGGCGAGGGCCGGGGCATGGAGTGTGAGCGGGTGCGGCGCGCGCTGTCCGAGCGTGACGGGCGCCGGCTTCGCAGCCGCCGGCTGCGCGCGCACCTGCGCGCGTGCGCAAGCTGCGCGGAGTTTGAGGCGGCCCTGCGCCGCCGTCCCGAGGATCTGGCCGCGCTCTTCCCGCTGCCCCCGGGCCTGGGCGCGGTCGCGCTCAGCGGCTCGTTGGTGGCGGGCAAGGCGGCCGGTGGGGGTGCCGGGACGCTCGGCGTCGGCGCGGCCGGGTCGCTGGGCGGCGCAAGCGTGGCGTCGCTGGGCGCGGGCTCGGGCGCGAAGCTCGCGGCCACGGTGGCCGCCGCCGGCGCGCTCGGGTTCGGCGTGGTGGGGATTGAACGCGCGGCCGAGAAGCCGGCGGACGAGTCTCGCCGCGGCACCGCCGCGGCAGCGCGCACTGGTGAACCGCGCGACGAAGGCACCGCGAGGGGGTCCTTCGGCCGCCGCGCGCACGGCGCCGGGACAGGCGGAGCGCGTGGGCCCCGGCGACCGCGAGGCCCGCAAGCCAGCGGCCGCGACGCCAAGAGGAGCGGGGAGCGCTCGGACGAGCGCGGCCGGCGCGGTGTTTCGGTGACCACGCCATCGCGGGCGCCGGGCAACGGCTGGAGGGGCAAGGGCGGGTCCGGCAGCGCGCGGCCAGGCAACGGCGGCGGACCGCCCGGCGCCCATCCGGGCCGCGGCCCTGCCGGGGCGCCGGGCCTCGCGGTTGCGCGAGGCAAGCCGGCGACGACCTCCGGCAGGTCTCGGGCGGTGCAGCGCAACGAGCGCGGTCTGCAGGCGCCGCAGGGACCTCCCGCCGAGTCGCCCGCCGCGCCTGCGTCCGAGCAGGCGCTGGACAAGGGCCGTCACCAGCCCGCTGGCGAGGTGGCGGATAGGCCCTGACATCGGCGGGGCTCGCGCGTTCTGTGCCGCGAACCCCTCGACACACAGGAGGTCCGACTGTGAGAAAGGCAATCAGCATCGCTGCCGTCTACCTCGGTGTCGTGGCGCTCGCGGCGCCCGCGGCGATCGGCGCCCCGGGCAAGGCGAAGGGCCCGAAGGGAGCGGGCGCGCAGGCCAAGGTGTGCGCCAAGCTCAAGAAGGCCGACCGCGCGGCGTTCCGCGCGACCTACGGCCCCAAGCGTGCGATGCGCAACTGCGTGCGCGGCGACGCGCCGCGCGCTGCCCGCGTCCAGCCTCGCGAGCTAAAGAACGCGGCACAGGAGTGCCGCGCCGAGCGCGCGCAGGACCCAGGCGCGTTCCGTGAGGCTTACGGCACCAACGTCAACAAGCGAAACGCCTTCGGCAAGTGCGTGGTGAGTAAGCTGCGCGAGCGCCGTAACGGAGGCGGCGATAACGGTGCCGGCGAAGGCGGCGGCGAGGAGAGCGGCTCGCAGGCCTGAGCGCCAGAGCCGACGCGTCGCCGCGGCGCTTGACCCCCCCGGGCGCCGCGTGCGCCTCAACCTCGCCCCGGGCGCAGCGCCCCGTCCGCCTCGCGCGGGCGGGGCGCGGCCGTTCAGCGCCCGTCAGCGACGGCGGCCAGCGCGGTGCCGTAGAGGATGTCGTGCTCGGAGACCTCGAGCTCCTCGAGGCCGAAGGCGCGCATCACCTGGATGAGGATCACCACCCCCGCGACGATCGTCGGCGCCCGGCCCGAGTGCAGGCCGCGCACCTCGAGCCGCTCCTCGAGCGACTTGCCCGCGAGCAGCGAGAACATGCGCTGGATCCGCTCCAGCGAAAGCCGGTAGCCGTGCACGCGCGCGGGGTCGTAGGGCTCGAGCCCCTGGTCGATCGCGGCCAGCGAGGTCGGCGTGCCCGCCACCCCGATCCCCAGGCGCGGCCTCAGGTCGCGGCCGCGCAGCTCCGCCGCCAACAGCTCGCGCACGTCGCTCGCCAGCGCCTCCAGCTCCTCCGGCGTGGGCGGGTCGTGGCGGATGTGGCGCTCGGTGTGGCGCACGACCCCGGCCTGCAGCGAGGTGAAGAAGTCCATGTGGTCGCCGTGCCCGAGCACGAGCTCGGTAGAGCCCCCGCCGATGTCGATCACGAGCGTGCCGTCCACGTCCGCGCGCCCGTGCACAGCGCCCAAGTAGGTGAGTCGCGCCTCCTCGGCGCCGTCGAGCGTGCGCGCCGCAAGATCGAAGCGCTCGCGCAGCTCGGCGATGAAGGCGCCGCTGTTCTCGGCGTCGCGCACGGCCGAGGTGGCGATCGCCACCACCTTCTCGGCCTCCAGCTCCAGCCAGGCGCGCCGGTACTCGGCGATCGCGTCGCAGACCGCGTCGATCGCCTCGGCCGAGAGCGTGCGCGTCGTGTCCACGCCGCGACCGAGCCGCGTCACGGTCGAGCGCCGCTCGAGCTCCTCGACGCGCCCGTCAGCGACGTCCGCCACAAGCAGGCGGGTCGAGTTCGTGCCGATGTCGACTACCGCTACGCGCAACGGCGGGAGGTTAGAGCAGAGGCGCGACCGTCCCGCCTCACGTCCCGGCCCCCGGCTCGCGCCTGCGGGGCCTCAGCGGCTCGCCCCGTCCTCGGCGTCGCCAGCGGCCAGCCCCGCCAGCGTGCCGCCCAGCGCTGCCGCGGCGCCTCGCACCGAGGTCGCGCCGCGCACCAGCAGGCTGGGGCGACCGCCGATCCCCCCGTGCAGGCGACCCTCGCCCGAGGGATTCCAGATAGCCGCCGTGCCCCGGCGCTCCGCGCCCGAGGAGCGGGCGAGCGCGCTCGCCCGCGCGAGCACGCGGTCGGCCAACGGGCGGGCGATGCCCCGGGCGGCGCGGGCCGCGAGCATCAGCGCGCCCACCGTCGTGCGCTCGGACCGCCGGTCGGCGGCGCGCACGATCGCGAGCGCGACCTCGTCGGGGTCGTAGGCGAAGGGGAGCGACGGCGGTAAGCCCCCGTCCTCGCTCGCCACGTGGACCCAGAACGGCGTGTCCACCGGCCCCGGCTCGACGAGAGCCAGGTGCACGGGCGAGCCGCTCGCGCGCAGCTCGGCGCCCAGCGCGTCGACGAAGCCGCGCATCGCGTACTTCGCGGCGGTGTAGGCGCTCATCAGCGGCATCGGGACGTCCGCCGCGGCGGAGCCCGTGACTACGAGCGAACCGCGCGAGCGCTTGAGGAGGGGGAGCGCCTCGCGGATCGTGTCGACGTTGCCGAGCAGCGTCACCTCGATCACGCGCCGGAAGTCCTCGGCGGGCGTCTCCTCGAAGCGCCCGTACGCCGCGGCGCCGACGTTGGCCACGACGACGTCGAGCCCGCCGAGCTCGCCGCTCGCCCGCTCGAACGCGCGCCGCAGCGCATCGCGGTCGGTGACGTCGGCCCGCAGCTCGAGCGACCGCCCGCCGGCGGCGCGCACCAGGGCGGCGGCCACCGCGAGCCCGCGCTCGTTGCGGGCGAGCAGCGCCACGTGCGCGCCCTGGCGCGCGAAGCGCAGGGCGGTCGCAAGCCCGATCCCGCTGCTGGCGCCCGTGATCAGCACGCGTCGGCTGGTCATTCGCACCGCCTACCCGCCCGCACCCCGCTCACGCGGCCTCCGGTTGTCCACCCGCTCCGGCGCTTCACCGCGCGGCTCCGCGTCGCCCGCCCTGTTTCGATCCGGGCTGCGGGGGAAGCCGTGCGTTCGCTAGTGGCCCGCAACTCCACGCACATCGCCGCTTCCCCCGAACGGGTCTTCGAGGTCCTCTCCGATCCCGCCACCTACGGCTACTGGGTGGTGGGCTCCAAGGAGATCCGCGGCGCCGATCCGGACTGGCCGCATCGGGGCAGCCGTTTCCACCACACGGTCGGCTTCGGCCCGCTCGAGATCAAGGACTCGACCGCGGTCGAGCTGTACGAGCCGCCGCGCCGGCTGCGCCTGCGCGCTAAGGCGCGCCCGCTGGGGACGGCGCTCGTCACGCTCACGCTCGCCCCGGAGGACGGCGGCACCCGGGTCACGATGGTCGAGGACCCGGCCGACACCCTCACCGCCCTCATCTTCAACCCGCTCACGCACCTGCTCGTGCGCGGCCGCAACGCGGAGTCGCTGCGGCGCCTCAAGGAGCTGGCGGAGGACACCGCTGCCTGACGCCGTCGTGATCGGCGCCGGGCCGAACGGCCTGGTGGCCGCCAACCACCTGGCGGACGCGGGCTGGAGCGTGGCCGTGGTCGAGGAGCAGCCCGAGCCCGGCGGCGCGGTGCGCTCCGGGGAGCTGGTCGAGCCGGGCTTCGTGACCGATCTCTTCAGCTCCTTCTACCCGCTCGGGGTCGCCTCTCCGCCCCTTCGCGCGCTCGAGCTCGAGCGCTGGGGCCTGCGCTGGCGGCGCAGCTCGGCGGCCGTCGCCCACCCCTCGAGCGACGGCAGCTGCGCCGTCATCGGCGCCGACCCCGAGGAGACCGCGCGCTCGCTGGACGCCTTTGCGCCCGGCGATGGCGAGGCCTGGCTCGAGCTCTACGAGCTCTGGGAGCGGACCGGCGAGCAGGTCCTCGGCCTGCTCACGGACTCCTTCCCGCCGCTGCGCGCAACGGCCGGGCTCGCGACGAGGGTCGGGCCCGCCGGGCTGGCGCGGTTCGCGCGCCTGGGGGTCCTCTCGGTTCGCCGCCTGGCCGACGAGCGCTTCCGGGGCGCGGGGGGCGGGCGGCTTCTCGCCGGCAACGCGCTGCACGCGGATCTCGCGCCCGAGTCAGCCCCCTCGGCCGTCTACGGCTGGGTGCTCTGCTCGCTGGCGCAAGAGGTCGGATTCCCGGCCCCCGAGGGCGGCGCCGGGGAGCTCACGCGGGCGCTGGTCGAGCGGCTGCGCTCGCGCGGGGGAGAGCTCGTCCTGGGCGAGCGCGCCGTGCGTGTCGCGGTCGAGAGGCGGCGCGCGGCGGGCGTCGAGCTCGCGAGCGGCGAACGTCTCGCGGCGCGACGGGCGGTGCTCGCCGACGTCGACGCGCCCCAGCTCTACGGCGAGCTGCTCGATCCCGGCGAGCTGCCGGCGGGCCTGCTGGACGATCTGCGGCGTTTCGAGTTCGACAACGGCACGTTCAAGGTCGATTGGACGCTGGAGGGCCCGATCCCCTGGGCGAACCCGGACGCGGCGCGGGCAGGTACCGTGCACGTGGCCGACGATCTCGACTACCTGACGCGCCAGGCCGCGGAGCTCTCGATGCGCCTGATCCCGGCGGAGCCTTACCTCGTTCTGGGCCAGTACGCCCCGGTCGACCGCACGCGGATGCCGCCGGGCAAGGAGGTCGCCTGGGCGTACACGCACGTGCCCCAGAGCCCGCGCGGCGACGCCGGCCCGGACGAGCTGGCGGGGCGCTGGGACGAGCGCGAGCGCGAGGTCTTCACAGGCCGGATCGAGTCCGTGATCGAACGCCTGGCGCCGGGCTTCCGCGAACTGATCCGCGCCCGGCGGATCTTGGCGCCTCCCGACTTTCAGCCGCTGGACCGCAACCTTCGCAACGGCGCCCTCAACGGCGGTACCGCACAGCTGCACCAACAGCTCGTCTTCCGCCCGGTCCCCGGGCTCGGGCGGCCGGAGACGCCGATCCGCCGTCTCTACCTCTGCTCGGCCGCGATCCACCCCGGCGGCGGCGTACACGGCGCCTGCGGCGCGGCGGGCGCGCGCGCCGCGCTGCTCTGGGATCGCGCGCGGCGCACCCTGCCGCTCGCGGCCGGCGCCGTGGGGGCCGCGGCCGGCGCCGCGAGCGCGGCGGCGCTCACGCGCAAGTGAGCCGTCACCGCCTCGGCTTCGCCGTGAAGGTGCTCGGCGAGGGCGGGCTGCGCTCGCACGACGCACGCCGCTGGCAGTCGGGCCCGCACCTGCGCGTCTCGCTTGGGTACCTGCGCGAGATCCTCGCCTACCTCGAGCGGATCGACGTGCGCATGTACCGGCTGGCGACCGCGCTCGCGCCCTACGCGAGCCACCCGCAGCTGCTGCGCTTCCACGGCCAGATCACCGAGTGCGCGATCGAGCTTGCCGAGGTGGGGGAGATGACCCGCGCCATGGGGGCGCGCCTCTCGACGCACCCCGGGCAGTACACGGTGCTCAACTCGGAGAACCCGGACGTCCGCGACGCGGCGGTCGCCGAGCTCGAGGTGCAGGCGGAGCTGCTCGACGCGCTCGCCCTGTCGGCGGAGTCCGTCGTGGTCCTGCACGTCGGCGGCACCGCCGGCGGCAAGCGGGCGGCCGCCGATCGCTTCGTCGCCGTCTTCGAGCGGCTCGGCGAGCGCGCCCGCGCGCGCCTGGTGATCGAGAACGACGACCGCTCCTTCGGCCTCAGCGACGTCCTTTCGATCGCCGAGCGCTGCGGGGTGCCGGTCGCCTGGGACGTCCTTCACCACCGCTGCAACGACCGCGAGCGGATCCCCGACGCCGAGGCGTTGCAGCTCGCGCTGGCGACGTGGCCCGCTGGCGTGGTCCCCAAGATCCACTTCTCCTCGCCGCGACTGGACGTAAGCGAACGCAAGGTCCGGCGCGGGCGGCGCGTCGAGCGCCGCTTCGTCCTGCCCGAGCTTCGTGCCCACGCCGACCTCATCGACCCGATCGCCTTCGAGGCGTTCCTGCGCGAGGTCGGGCCCGAGCGCGACTTCGACATCATGCTCGAGGCGAAGGCCAAGGACTTGGCGCTCTTGCGGCTGCGCGAGCAGCTCGAGGCGCGCGGATTCGCCCTGCAATCGGGTTTTCTCTCGCTCCCCACAGGGCGTTGCGATCCCGCATGAGCTTGCTAAATTTCTCCTCGTCCGCCGCGGGGTGGAGCAGTCAGGTAGCTCGCCGGGCTCATAACCCGGAGGTCGCGGGTTCAAATCCCGCCCCCGCTATAGGCCGAACGGCTTGATCAAGCGCCTCCTTGTAAACGGTGGCGCTTTTTCTCTGCGGATCCCTCGCGGTCGGTTCGCTTGGGTTAATAGCAGTGCCCTCGCGAGAGCGGAGCACTTGTCTAGCTGCTCTTTGGAGCCGAGAGCCCGCCTCGACGTAGTGGCTCCAGCGTTAGTAAACGCGCGGCACTTCGTTTGCCGCTATGGGTGCGATCAGGAGGATGGAGGCCAGAATGCCTCTGATTGATCCCACATGGCTTCGAAGGCGGCGAGAGCTGCAGCTCTCATGTCCGAGCCGAGGGAGATCACGAACGACTGCTTGAGGCCCAAGCCGTTCAGGCTGGTTCCGAACACCAGCATGCCTCGATCGTGGATCAAGTATCGGTCATGGAGCACACCGGCGGGGGCTCGCTTGACCTGCAAGGGGACATCATGCTCCCTCTCGAACGCCTTAGCAGCTTGCTTCAGACCATCCGGCCTCTGGATGTTGCGGGTCAATAGCCGTATGGCGTCGGGACGCCCACACTCCCCGAGCATGTCTAGGGTCTTCGTATCCGTGTAGGGATCACAGACTCGAAGGCTGCCACCTACCTCAGCCAGAGTTGCATGGACAGCTCGCAACCCGGAGTACCCATTGGTGGGATCGATGAACGTTACACCGTGGCCGCCTGCGTCCAACTCGGCGCTCCCCGCAGCCATGAGCTGATACACGCGTCGCCCAGAGATCCTTCGGCGAGCGACCGTGCCTTGCTCGGCATCCAGTGTTGCGGTTACTCGCTGCCTAGGCACGTAGAAGCCATAGACATCGCGAAGTACATCTGCGATCTCTGCCGCTGTCATTGCATCGCGCCCAACCTTTTCCTTACCCACGCGCAAGACCCACAGCATCCTCCGCCGGTCGTCCAATTCGGCGAGGTCAGGGAGCCCAGATGGGTCGCAGTCAGCGAAGGCTTGCCGAAGGTCGTCGGAGTTCATGCCTTATCTGATCGGGCCTTGCGGCGCCGCTGCTTGACAGAGGTGGCCTTCTTGATCTCGGCAGAGAACTTCTGAGTCACGGCGTCCTCGCCCTTTTTCGTCACGTAGTAGCCGCCGGAGCCGGGATCTTGCGCAATCCATCCGTTCTGGATTGTCCATTTAAAGTCCCGGCCCCAGTTACCAGGGAGTGGTTCTCCCGCGTCGCGAAAGCGGCGCTTTAGGTCCTGCGGGGCGAATAGTTGTTCGCCCTCGATGCGCTGCACGTAGGACGCTACCGCGAGGATCTTGTCAGGGTTGCGTTTTGGCTCAACGCTGTCGAAGTACTCGCGCAGCGACGGACGGCGCCTCAATGGGCCACTGACTCGCTGGTCCGGCTCCGCTTCAGTCCGGTGGCCGGTGAGTTCTGGGACATTGCTAGCGCCAAGGACTACTGCGACGACTTGTAGCGCTTCCGCTTCGGCCAGGGTCCGTTCAAGAGTGAGCCCCTCACCAGTCAGGCGGAGCTGGTACCTCCCAGTGGTTGCCGCTTCGTTCGTGTCCTCGCCCTCTGCTTTGGTCGCGTGCTCAACATCCATCATGTACCACCTGCTTCCAAATGTAGCACCTTATACAATTGTAGCATCGTGCTCGGACGTGTAGACAAGGCATAGCCAGAAGAACTCGCTTTGGGCGATCTTGGGAAACTCAGGGATGTCTGCTTGGGCGCTTCGCTTTACCCGGATCCCTAGGCGCTCGCGCTTCTTTGGGGTAGTGCCTCTCGGCGGCGCAAGGTCTGCGTCGATGGGGGCACGGAATGGACCACCGGGCTTGTACGGTCGTGTCGATTAACTCGCAGCAACTAAGGCTGGGCGAGGTTTCGTCCGACTCGGGCTCTAGCTTGGGGCGGGTGAGCGCGAGCGAGTTTGAAGGGGCTGCGATCAGCTTGTTCACTGGGGCTGGCGGGCTCGACATCGGCTGCGAGCAGGCCGGCTTCGGGACTCGGGCCGCGGTCGAGATCGATGAGGTGGCGCGCCGGACGCTGCTCTCCAATCGGGGCGCTTACTTCCCCGAGCTCGAGCCGGACGCGGTCTTCTCCGACATCGTGGAGCTCGACTTCGATGAGCTGCTGGATCGAGCCGGGCTTGAGCCAGGGGAGGCGGCGCTAGTCCACGGCGGTCCGCCGTGCACGCCGTTCTCGAAGTCCGGCTACTGGCTTGCCTACAAGCGGGCGGGCGAGGACCCGAAGGCGTCGCTGCTGGACCACTACGTCGCGGCCCTCGAGCGAATCCGGCCGAAGGCGTTCCTCATGGAGAACGTCTACGGCTTGGCGTACTCGAACCAGAATCGTCCGGTGCTCGAGCGCTTCTTGGCCGGCGTGCGTCGCGCCGGCTACGCGTTCGACAAGAAGGTGATCCTCGCCGCCGACCACGGGGTGCCGCAGCTTCGCCAGCGGCTCTTCGTGATCGGCGTGCGCGCCGACTTGCTCGACTGCTCGCCTGCGCTTTGGCGCTTCCCCTGGCCCGAGCGCACGCACGACGGCCCGCACGAGCGCCGAGTCGGGCGCGACGAGTCGTTGCCTCCGCACGTTACCTGCCAGGAGGCCTTCGAGGGGCTCGACGAGACGACCAACCCGCCTGAGCTTGAGGAGGTCGTCGAAGGCACTCACGCGGACGCCCTGCGAGAGGTTCCGCCTGGCGACAACTACCTCTTCCTGACGGCGAAACGGGGGCACCCGAATCCCCGGTTCGAGTGGCGCAGCCGCTACTGGAGCTTCCTTCTGAAGCTACATCCGGACCGACCGTCCCCCACGATCCAGGGTCAGCCGGGGCCTTGGGTGGGGCCGTTTCACTGGGAGAACAGGCGTCTGCGGGTCGCTGAGCTGAAGCGCCTCATGACCTTCCCCGACCACTTCGTCTTCGAAGGCAACCGACGCCAGCAGCAGCTTCAGCTGGGTAACGCCGTGCCACCGCTCCTGGCCCGGCGCCTCGCGGAGCGCATCGCGGCCGAGCTGCAACGCCTTGAGACGGGCGCCTCTCTAGCGGTCGCCGCTTGAGAGCCTCGCCTGCGCCAGCGCCTCAGCGATCCTGGCGGCGACGGCGTGCGGATCCTCGTGCTCCCATGCCCGGAGTACGGTCCAGCCCGCCTCGCTGAGCGCTCGGTCGACCTCCCGGTCTCGCTCGACATTGCGCCTGAGCTTCGGCCGCCAGTAGTCGGTGTTCGCGCGCGGCTCGTTGCCGTGGATCGGACAGCAGTGCCAGAAGCAGCCATCCACGAATACGGCAAGGCGAGGGCGCGGAAAGACGATGTCGGGCTTGATGACCCGATCCGGGGTGCGGATCGGATAGTGCTTGCGGAAGCGGTAGCCCTGCTGGTGAAGGATCGAGCGCAGCGCCTGCTCGGGCTTGGTGTCGGCCTTCAGGTTGCGCCGCATGCGGCGCGAGACGGCGGCGCTCGTCGGCTCGGGATAGGGGAGCGTGCCGGCCTTCCTCATTCGATCGCCTCGGCGATGCTCTCCGACCAGGTTTCGTCGATGCGCTGGATGGGGGCGATCCGGTCCGGGTGCTCCTGGTGGCGTGCGAGGTAGGCTGAGCGTTTGTAGCGGAACTCCCAGCGGCCCCAGGGCCCGTACATGCAAGCCGCGACCACATCGAAGTCGCTCGGCTCGTAGAACCGGCTCTTTGGGTCTCCCTTGGAGGCACGGGTCTTCTGTGTCTCGACCTTCGGCGTCCCGTCGGCATAGGTGTCGTGAGCGGCGTTCTTGCACTCCACCGTGACCTCCTCGCCGCTGCGTAGCCGGACAACCAGATCAGGTGGTCCATCCGATTCGTCCAGCGAGACGCTTGCGACCGCGGGGTCCGAGGCGAGCGTGCGCTCCAGATGTCGCTCCGCGACACCGCCGCGCACCGCCACGCCGAGGCGGGGCCGCTCCCGGATCAAGTCGAGGATGTCCTCGAAGGGGAGGGAGAACTCGCGCTCCAGGGCGTGGAGCCCAGCGGCCGCGCCTGGTTTCGCGAGGGTCGTGGCACGGCGGAAGCGCAGCGCCGGATCGAGACGCAGGCTTTGGGCATCACGCTCCAGCCTGATGTAGTCGCCCAGTCGCTCGGGCTTGAAGGCGACGAGCGTCTCTACCCCTAGGCTTGTCCTAGGGGTAGTGCGGCGGTTGCCGGAGATGTTGTCTCGCTCCCAGACGTGCCAGCCCGTGCGGAGCGCCTTGTCGACGTGGGCCTGCTTCCACTCGATTGAAATCCCGATCGGCAGCGGGTCGTACACCAGCGGGTCGAGGCCAATCAGTAGGTCGGCTTCCGCGTGAACCCCGAGCACGAGTGTCACGTCTGCACCCAAGGGATCGAACGCGACGGGATGGTGCTGCGCGCGCCAACCCGGGTCGTTCACATCCCCGTATCGGATCTGAAGCCGATGCTCGTCCGGGGGGCGGTTCCTGATCGCTCGATGGTTGGCCGTGAACGCATAGACGCAGAGCGCTACCCGCTCGCCCTCTGCGGTCTCGATGCCCAAGAACAGAGGTGCTGAACTGGGGCCGGTGGAGACCAGAACCCGGCCGCCGCTCCGAATCACCGCTTCCGCGACGAACTCGTGATTCTTCCGCCGCTGGACCCCTTTGTAGTAGCGGGGGTACGAGCGCCCCGACGCCCTCTCAGACATGCGGGTTGTTTACCACAGCAGGCAGGAACGCGATGTCGCCCACGCATCGTCGATAGGGCTCGTGCACGCACGATCGTGACCCGCGTCGCCCCTCCAGCCGCGGGCGTAGCGGCGGTTGGAGTAATCGGATAGGCGGGAAGCTGGACACGTGGAGTGATCGTGCTAGGGTGCCCGCCGCCCAGACCAATGGAGGAGGTCCTTGGACGACGGACGGGGACCGGGGGACCCCGCGCGGCCCGGAACAACGCTCAGCTCGACGCGTGCCATCGTTTCGCTTGCCTGTGTGCTTGCGGTGGCGCTTTTCGCTTTCCTGGGAACCGGCAGCACGTCGGCGCAGGTAGCGGGCTCGAGCGGTAGCCAGACCTTCGGCTACGAGGACGGGGCGATCGTCCCGTTCCTGGTCCCGGGGGACGCGCACTACATCTACGTCGACGCCCGCGGTGGCCACGGCGGCTCGACCGAGCACACCGCCCACGGCGGCAGGCCGGGGCAGGTCTCCGGGGTCCTGCCGGTGACGCCGGGCGCCCTCCTGGGGATCCAGGTCGGCGGCTGGGGCGACTCGAAGGGTGGCCTCGGGTGCGGCAAGGGTGGCGATCACGGAACCGCGCCGGGCGCTTCATCGGGGGACTCGGGAGCTGGCGGGGGCGGCGGGACGTGCGTGTACCAACAGGTCGGGAATCAGCTTGACGACTGGCAGCCCCTGATCGTCGCCGGTGGCGGTGGTGGCGGCGGCAACGACTCCTACGCCGACGCCTCGGTTGGCGGCGCGGGCGGCGACGGGGGCCTGCACCCGCAGCAAGGCTCCCCCGGACGCGACCAGGAGGGCAGGCCGAACATCGAGGGTCGTACAGGGGGCTGCGGCGGCTGCCGCCAGACGCAGGATGGCGGGGGCGGCCACGACGCGAGCGTCATCTCGCTCCACGGCGGCGGCGGTGGTGGTGGCGGCGGCGGCTGGAACGGCGGCTCGGGCGGCGACGACGGCGTCTACGACGTGCTGCAGACGGATCCCATCGGCGGCAGCGGCGGCGGCGGGGGCTCAAGCTGGACCGACCCGACCGTGCTCGACGTCCATCACTCCCTGAGCTCGACCCCGTGCGAGTACCGCGATCCGCCCGACCCGAACTGCCACGGGCAGGTGACGCTTTCGTGGGGCAAGCCGGCCGCGACCGCGACGGCGAGCGCGGGCGATGGCTCCCACGCCTTCGTCGGCAGCAGTTCCCGGCCCTGGCCGTGACCGTGCGCGACTCCAACGGGATCCCGGTGAGCGGCGTCTTCGTCGAGTTCAAGGTGACCGCGAGCCCCAGCGGGCCGTCGGGGATCTTCTCGTGGGGCAGCACGACATCGAACGCGATCACGGATGGACAGGGCGTGGCGAGCGTCTCGGGCCTCGTCGCGAACGAGATCGCCGGCAGCTGGACCCTTGAGGCCACGGTCGACGGGATCCAGCGGCCGGTGCGCTTCAACCTGACCAACGACTCGGCGCCGACCACGATCTCCGTCACCTCGACCGCGAACCCGTCGGTCGTGGGGGAGGAGGTCGGCTTCGTGGCGACGGTGAGCGCGGCGCCCGCCTTCCACTCGATCCCGCCGAACCGGGCCGGTCGAGATCACCATCGACGGGGCGCCCGTCGGACCGCCGATCCAGGTCGACCCCTCGACGGGCCAGGCGGTCGTGCCCGCCTCACAGGTGCCGCCGCTCACCCCGGGGCCCCACGCCGTGGTCGCCAAGTACCTGGGCGATCAAGCCCACCAGGGAAGCCAGGGGGCGACCGTCCAGGAGGTCGAGCAGGCCGCGACCACGGTCGCCCTCACCTCCGATCCGAATCCCTCCGACGTGGGCGAAGAGGTGGAGTTCGAGGCGGTCGTGAAGCCGCAGGCCGCCGGCGGCCCGGCGCCGACCGGCACCGTCACCTTCGAGGACGGCGACGGCAACGCGCTCGGCAGCCAGTCGCTGGACGGAGAGGGGAAGGCGGAGTGGGAGACCGACTCCCTTTCCGCCTCCACCAAGATCGTCGCGCGCTACGGGGGCGACGCCAACTACACGGCGAGCAGCGGCAGCGTCACTCAGTCGGTGGGCCCAGCCGCGACCGCGACCATCGTTGGGAGCTCCTCGAACCCCGCAGTCCACGGCGAGGAGATCACCTGGACGGCGACGGTGCGACGCCAGACCCCGGGCACGCCACCCGAGGGGACGATCGGCTTCGCGGTTGACGGAAGCGAGGTCTGCCCGCCCGCCGCCGTGGACGCGGAGGGGAAGGTCACCTGCGCGCCGGATGCGCCGCTTTCGGTCGGCGAGCACTCGGTGGTCGCCACCTTCGAGCCCGCGCAGGGATCGGGCGACGAGGCGAGCGAGGGGAGCCTCGAGCAGCGCGTGGTTCCGGTGCGCACCTCTCTCGACCTCTCGGTCGATCCCGAGCCGTCGACGCTCGGCGCTCCGATCACCCTGCTGGGCGAGGTCTCGGCGCTCGGGCCGTCGGCGGCTGAACCCACGGGCGACGTTCAGTTCGCGCTCGACGGTGAGCCGGTGGGCGACCCCGTGGAGCTCAGCGACGGCGCGGCGACGCTCGAGACGAGCTGTGACCCGCAGCCGCTCGCCTGCACCCTTCCGGTCGGCGCTCACGCGGTCGAGGCGGCGTTCGTCCCCTCGGGCTCGGACGCGCGCGAGGCCAAGGCGAGCGCGGTGCACTGGGTCCGTCCCGCCTCGACGACCACCACCCTGCAGTCGAGCGCCAACCCCCAGCGACAGGGCGAGCGCGTCCGCTTCACCGCGACGGTCAGCTCCCTGAGCGGGCTGCGCCCGTTCGGCGCGGTGCAGTTCCTCGCCGACGGCGCGCCGTTCAGCGGCCCGGTCGCGCTGCAGGGCGGGACCGCGGTTTCGCCACCCCTGGAGACGCTTCCTCCCGGGACGCACGAGATCCAGGCCCGGTTCTTGGGGAGTGGCTCGTTCAGCCCGAGCTCCGCTTCGCTCAGCCAGGAGATCACCCGCGTGCTTCCGCCGAGCCTGCGGGTCGTGGGCCGTCGCGTGCGTGTGCGGCCGAACGGCACATTCGCCCTGCGCCTGCGCTGCGGCGGCACAGAGGGCCAGCGCTGCCGCGCGCACGTGCACGTGGTGAGCGCGCGGCGGGTGCGCCTTTCCACCGGGCGGCGCGCGCCGAAGGGGTTGCGGCTCGCGATCCGCAGCGTCGAGATGCCGACGACCAAGAAGCGCAGCGTGGTGTTCGACCTCGCCCGTGAAGGCGTGCGCCTGCTCTCGGGCCGCAGATCGTTGCTGGCGCGGGTGAGGATCGATCCGCACCTCGGGACGCTCGCGGGGCGCGCTCAGCGGGTGCGGCTCGTGCTGCCCAAGCGAGGGCTGCGCGTAAGCGACGGGCGGCGACCGGGAGGCGGGCGGTGAGGCTCGCTCGCGCAGCTGCGACGCGCGGGCAGCGCCAGCACCGCTCGCTGTCCGCGGCGGCGCTGCTCGCCGCGCTGCTGCTCGCGGTGACGCTGCTCGCGTTCAGCAGCGCCCGGCCGCCGACGGCGCCCGCGCAGGCGAGCGACTGCCCCGTGAATGAGGACGAGACGATCACCCTCGGGTTCGACGGCGAGAAGGTGCAGAAGGTAGGCGTGCCCGAGGGAGTGCAGCGGGTCAGGGTCCAGGCGCGCGGAGGCCACGGGGGCCAGACCTCCGACACTGGGAAGGGCGGCCAGGGAGGCCTGGTCACAGGCGCGATCCCGGTCAGCCCCGGCGACTGCCTCGAGGTCTACGTCGGCGCTTTTGGCGACGTCCCCTCGGAGGGCGACATCAACAACCGGTGGGGATACGGCTGGGGCGCCCCCGGCGGCGACAACATGGGCTTCGGCCACGGCGGCCGCGGCGGCGGGGCGGCAAGCACCATCGCCAACAACGTGACCGTGCTGATCGTCGCGGGCGGCGGCGGTGGCGGCGGCGGCAACGGCCAGGCCGGAGCGAAGGGCGGCGACGGCGGCAACGGCGCCGGGGGCGCGGGGCCGGGCACCCCGGACGGCGGGGACGGCGGCAACGGCCAGGGCGTGCCGGTGAGCGTCGACCTCGACCTCGGCGGCATCGGAGGCGGCCAGTCCGGTCCCGACGCCGGCTCCGGCGCGGACCAGCCGGTTGACATGTTCGCCGGCAGCGGTGGCGGCGGGGGCTCCGGCTGCCACGGGGGCGGCGGCGGTGGCGCCTGGTACGGCATGGCCGACAAGAACCTGTTCAAGCCGGTCGGCGGCGGCGGTGGAGGAGGTGGCGACTCATACGCCGACCCGTCCGTCGAGGACGTCGTTTTCGCCGTCGCGAACGTGGACTGCCCGACGTCGGGCCAGCCCCCGGAGTGCTACGGCGACGTCGTGCTGAGCTGGGTGCTCCAGCCCGCCAAGGTCGCGCCGTACATGGGCGGCGGGCAGAGCGCGCCGATCACCGCGAAGTTCCCGCAGCCGCTCAGGGCCAAGGTGACCGCGGCCAACGGCGATCCCGTCGCCGGCACCGAGGTCGAGTTCACGCTCCCCAGCAGCGGGCCCTCGGGCGGGTTCGGCGACTCGGACGCGACGACCGCGACCGCGACGACGGACGAGAACGGGATCGCGACCTCGCCGCCGATCACCGCCAACGATCTCGGCGGGCACTGGACCGCCACGGCCACAGTCGAGGGCGTGAGCCAGCCGGCGCTCTTCCCGCTGTTCAACTCCCCGGCGCCGACGACGACGGACTTGCTCATCACCTCGCCCACTCCCGTCTCCGGCCAGCAGGTCCGCTTGGTCGCCTCGGTCACCGCGGCGCCGTCCAGCGCCGGCATCCCTCAGGGGGTGGTGGAGTTCGAGGTCGACGGCGAGGCGGTCGGAGGACCCGTTGAGCTCGATGCATTCGGGGTCGCCGAGCCGGACCCGGTCACGCTCAAGGCCGGCATGCACCAGGTGGCGGCGAAGTTCGAGGGGTCCACCGAGTTCGCCTCCTCCACCGACCAGTTCTCCACGCCGGTTCAGCGCGCGCGGACCACCGTTGCGCTCAGCTCGAGCCAGAACCCCGCCCCCGCGGAGGCGGGCGTCCAGTTCACCGCCCAGGTGGCCGCGGCGGCGCCGGGATCGGCGACCCCGACCGGCCAGGTCCGCTTCTTGGTCGACGGCGAGGAGAAGGAGCGGGTGCAGGTCGACCCGGACGGGATCGCCGAGGCGGAGCTCGAGCTGGGCGCGGGCCTCCACCTCATCACCGCCGCCTACGACGGGGGCTCCGAGCTGCGGGCTGGGACCGGGGCGATGGTCCAGTCCATGGGCGATGCCGTCACCGCCACGGAGGTGACCTCCTCCGAGCCCGCGAGCACCTACGGCGAGCCGCTCAAGTTCACCGCGCTCATCAACGGGATGGGGCCGCTCACCGGCGCGGTCACGTTCAGCGCCCAGCCCGACTCCGGTGGCGATGCGCAGGTGCTCTGCGAGGACGTGGAGGTCAGTGATGCCCCGCCCGACTTCTTGGCCGAGTGCGAGCCCGGCGAGCAGCTCGAGCCCGGCGACTACACGATCACGGCCGAGTACTCGCCCGACCAGGTGGGGGTGAGCGCCTCGCACGGCCAGACGACACAGCACGTCGCCCGCGCGCCCGTGACCGCGGCGACCATCGCGTCGCCGAACCCGCTCGACTTCGGCCTGCCCTACGAGCTTCACACCGACGTGACCGCTCCGGCAGCCGACCCAGGCGGGTCGGTCCGCTTCGAGCTCGACCGCTCGCCGGTGGGCGACCCGGTCGCGCTGGGCGAGTTCGGCGCGACGCTCACGGGCGACGAGCTGCCCGTGCTCGACGCGGGGCCGCACGCCGTGACCTCGACCTACGAGGGGAGCGCGCGCTTCGAGCCCGCGACCTCCACCACCGGGATCGTCGTCGATCCCGCGCCTACGGCCACCACGGTCACGAGCATCGACCAGGGGGCCCCGGCGCGCGCCCCGGTGGCCTTCATCGCGGAGGTCGAGCGCGCCGACGAGGGCGCGGGCGAGGTGGAGGGCGAGGTCCAGTTCTGGATCGACGGGAAGGCGTTCGGCGATCCGGTCCCGCTCAAGGGCGGCGTCGCCACCTCGCAGCCGGCGATGCACCTCGAGCAGGGCAAGCACGACGTGGTCGCGCTGTTCACGAGCTCCGGCAACTTCGCCGCCAGCGAGGGGTCGTTCCTGCAGCGGACGACCCACCACAGGCCGACCACGCGGCGGCTGCCCTGCCCCCCTGCCCGAGTGCTGCTCGCCGACGTGCACCGATTCCGCGGGCTCACCTGGTTCAACGGCGTCGCCGACCGCAGGCTCGCGGGCCGGCGCGTCCAGCTGAAGCGCGGGTCGCGCCTGCTTGGCTGGACCCAGGTTGAGTTCGACGGGACCTTCTGGGGCGAGGTGAAGAAGGCCGGTGGGCGCGGCGCCTACACCGCGCAGGTGGGCCGCTTCAAGTCGCGCCTACGGTCGGCTTCCGCCCTGCGCGTCGCGGCGCGGCGGCCGCTCGGCGCAAGCAGGCGCGGCAAGGCGAGGGTGGTCCTCGAGGTGAACGTGCGCGCCCGCCGCCTGGTCGTCGGTCGCCAGCAGGGCTGCGGGCGCGGGGCCTCCGAGGAGCTGCGCCGGGTGCGCGAGCCCAAGCGCGGTGGCCGGGTCACGATCACCCTGCGCCGCCCGAAGGCGGGCCGTCCGTTCGGCGTCTACCGCGTCTGGACGCCCAACCGCCGCCACTACTCGCCGCCGATCGTGATCCGGGCGCGCGGGTCGGCGCGGTCAGGCTGAGCTCGTCCCCGCGAGCTCGCTCGGCCTGCGTCCGAGCCCGGCCCGCAGCAGCTGCCCGTCGAGCGTCACCAGCTCGGCGCCGCGGCGTCGGGCGACGGCGGCGTAGGCAGCGTCGTACAGGGTGAGGCCGTGCTCCTCGGCCAAGCGCGCCGCGTGGGCGAGGTCCGCGGGCTCCGACGCGATTGCCGGACAGATCGCCGGCAGGGCATCGAGCACTTCGGCCACCCGCTCGGCCGCCAGGCGCGGGCGGCCGCGAAGCAGCGCGTTACCGATCTCGTAGGCGGTCAGATCAAGGATGCGCACCAGCATCGTGCGGTCGCGCTGGGCATCCAGCAGCCGTCGCGCCGCCTCGACCTCCTCCTCGCCCTCGGCGTGGAACCACTTGAGCACAACGCTCGCGTCAGCGACGACCTCGGTCCCGGACGTCGCGCTCATCGCGCTCCTTTCGGATCAGCTCCGTCGATTCGAAGGCCCCGACGCCGCTCACGGCCGAGCGCGCGCGCTCAAGCGCCGCATCGAATGCGTCAGGATCGGGCCAGCCGAGCTCATGCTGAGCGGCGCGCTGGATGAAGCCGCTGCGAGTCAAGCCGCGCCGCTCGGCCTCGCGGTCGATCCGCTTCACAAGCTCGTCGGGCACGGAGATCAGGACCTTGGCCACGTACCCGAGTATATCCGTGAGATATACCCGCGGCATGCGTCTGGCGAGAGAAGACGCCAGGGAGTCGTCTGTCAGGGAACCCAGCCGCGGTCCGCGAAGTGGGCGAGCGTTCGCTCGAGGCCCTCGTCGAAGCCTGCATCGGACCAGCCGAGCTCCTCCTGGGCGCGCCGCGACACCGGCACGGCGTGGGACTCGAGGAAGTGCAGGGCGCCGCGCGGGATGAGCGGAGGCCTGCGCGTCAGCCGGGCCAGCCGCTCGCCGGCGACCGAGAGGGCGCGGGCGAGGGCGAGCGGCATCACCCGCGGGACCTTCGCCCCCGGCACGTGGCGGGCCACCGCCCGCGCGATCTCCTCGAGCGTGTAGTAGGGGCCGGAGAGGATGTAGCGCGCGCCGTCCGGGGCCTCCGCCGCGGCGCGCAGGTGCCCCTCGGCGACGGCTTCCGAGTAGACGACCGGCATGCCGCTCGGCAGCAGCATCGGGATCTCCCCCCGTGCGAGCCGGGCGATCAGGTCGTTGAGCCCGGCGGCGAGGGCGGGGGCGGGGCCGTAGACGGCGGACGGGTGCAGGAACACGGCGGACAGCCCCTGCTCGCAGGCCCGCGTGACGATCCTGTCCGCCTCCTGCTTGGAGCGCTCGTAGTAGGTGGGCCGGGGCTCGGGGTCGAGGACCGACTCGTCGAACGGCTCGCCCGGCGTCCACCTGAAGACGTCGATCGTGCTCGTGTAGACGAGCCGTGCCACCCCGGCGTCACGCGCCGCGCTGACGACGTTACGGGTTCCCTCGACGTTCACGCGGGTGAAGTCCCCCGGGTCGAGCCGCCACTGCTCGGGCAGCCCGGCCGCGTGGTAGACGAGCTCGCACCCGTCCACCGCCTCGCGCACCGAGGCGAGGTCGGTGACGTCTCCCGGCACCGCCTCCACTCCCTCGGGCAGGAGCGGTCGCGCGCGCTCGAGCGAGCGGACCAGCGCCCGCACGCGGTGCCCATCCGCCACGAGCCGGGCAGCGATCGGGTGCCCGACCGTGCCGGTCGCCCCCGTGACGAGAATCTCGCTCACCCGGGCGACGCTAACACGCGGGCAGCGCCGTGCCCGCCGGTCATCGTGCGGGCGCGTCGGCCTGGGCGCCCATCTTCGCGGCGATCCGGTGCACCGTCCGCCAGGTGCGCATCGTGATCTCCTTGCCGAACGTCCGCTCGAGCCAGCGCATCGCCTCGGGGGTGCGGTTTTGGCCCGTGGTGTCGATCACGCTGCAGATGGCGCGGTCTTCGATCGTCACGATCTCGTAGCCGCCCTTGGGATCGCGGTAGGGGAGCTCGAGCTCGACCTGCGGCGCACGCTTGAGGAAGGAGACGTGCAGGCGGCTCGTCGGCGCGTCCTCCGTCTCGCCGAACGGGTTGCCCGCGATCAGCCGCTGCAGCTCGGGGCGCGAGCGCACGATCGTCGTGCTCTCGAACCCGAGGCGCTTGGGCCAGGCGGCCTGGATCTCGGCCTCGAGCTCCGCGGGATCGGCGTTCGCGTCGGCCTCGAAGACGAGGTTTCCGGTGGAGATAACGCTCGCGACGTTGGCGAACCCGAGCCCCTCGAGCACGCCGCGCAGCTTCTCGTTGCGCATGTTCGGGTTCCCGGGCCCGATCCCCCGCAGGAGCGCGACGTACTGCACGCAGGCCACGCTAACACCCGCACGCCGCGGGCGTCAGCGACTCAGTTTCGGCTTGCCCGGGCGTGAAAGGGGAGGGGCGCCACGCGCGCCGAGCCACCGCTCAGCAGGCCTCGCGCTGTCGCTCGTACGCGCGCGCAAGCTGCGCCCGGGCCCTGTCGTGGGCGCGCTTGGCCCGGGCGGCCTTGCGCCTCGCGCGCTTTACCCTCGGGGCGGAGGCGCCCCTGCGCTTCAGCTTCCTCAACTTGGCCCGAGCGCGCGCGAGGGCCCGCTTCGCCTTGTCCGCCCTGGCGCGGGCTGCGTCGGCGTCCGCCTTCGCCCGCTCGCAGGCCGCGGCGGTCACGTGGAAGGAGCGGGAGGCGTGGCCCGAGTTGCCGGCCCCATCGGTCGCGCGCACCGAGAAGGTGTGCGGGCCGTCGGCCAGGTCGGCGAGGAGGTGCGGAGACGCGCAGGGCTCGAACTCGCCCTCGTCCAGGCGGCACTCGATGGTCACGCCCGCCTTGTCGACCTCGAACTCGAATTGCGCCTCCCTGACGCTCACCTTGGCACCCTCCTCGGGGCCCGCGGTGATCTCGACCTGCGGCGCGATCGTGTCGATCCGGAAGGTGTGGCTCGGCGGGCTGGGGTCCCGATCGCCGGCCTCGTCGACCGCCCGTACCGCGAACGTGTAGGTGTCGTCCCAGAGCGGTTGGGCGGGGGAGTGGGTGCCCTCGCCCGAGCAAGGCTCGAACCGCGGCTCGGTGCCGGACGGGACGAGCGAGCACTCGAAGCGCACCCCTTGCGCGGAGGAGGAGAAGGCGAAGGTCGGCCGGCGGTCGTTGGTGAGCTCGGGCGGGGCCTGGTCGATGCTCGTGTCCGGCGGCTCGATCCGCAGCGTCTTGACCCGGTAGTTGTCGGCGTCGGCCACGTGCAGGCGCCCCTGCGGGTCGAGGCTGAGCCCGGCGGGGTGCCAGAGGTTGAGCTCGCCGGTCCCCTGCGAGCCCCACGAGCCGAGGAAGGCCCCGCTGCGATCGAACTGCTGGACGCGGGAGTTCTCGGTGTCGGCGACGAGGACGGTGCCGTCCTCGCGCACGGCGACATCGCGCGGCTGGTTGAACCGGCCCGCTCCGCTGCCGCTGGATCCCCACTTCGTAAGGAGGGTCCCGTCCGGGCCGAACCTGAGGATCCGGTCGTTGCCGGTGTCGGCCACGTAGACGTTGCCGTCGCCGTCGATCGCGAGGCCGTGGGGCTCCGAGAGGTCCTCGCCGCTCACGTGCGGCCCGGCGAACCTGTCGATGAAGCTGCCGTCCCGGTCGAACCGCTGGATGCGCTCGTTGCCTCGCTCGAGCACGTAGACGTAGCCGTCCGGGCCGATCGCGACGTCAGAGGGGAGGTCCAGCTCGCCGTCCTCGTCGCCCTGCGCGCCCCACGTGTCCAGCAGGGTGCCGTTCGCATCGAACGTCTGGATGCGGTGGTTCTTCGTGTCGGCGACGTAGACGTTGCCGTCGGCGTCCACCGCCAGGCTCTGCGGCTCGTCGAACTGCCCGTCGCCGCTGCCCTTGGTGCCCCACTGGGTGACGAGGTTCCCGTTCGCGTCGAACTTCTGCACCCGGTGGTTGAAGGTGTCGGCGACGTAGAGGCTGCCGTCGGCGTCGCTCGCCACGCCCTGCGGGCGGTCGAAGTTGCCGACGGACGCCCGGGTGCCCCAGATCTCGAGCAGGGTGCCGGTCGGGCTGAAGACCTGCAGGCGGTCGTTGTAGGTGTCGGCGACGACGACCCTGCCGTCGGCGTGGACCGCGAGCGCCAGCGGGGCCCGGAACTGACCCTCGCCGGTGCCGTCGGAGCCCCACTTGGCGAGGAAGCCGCCGTTCGCGTTGAACTTCTGGACGCGGTGGTTGTAGGTGTCGGCGACGTAGACGTCGCCATCGGGGCCTACCGCCACGGCCGCGGGGTTCTCGAACTCGCCGTCGCCGGATCCCTCGGAGCCCCACTTGGCGAGGAAGCCGCCCTGCGAGTCGAACTTCTGGATCCGGTTGTTGTGGCTGTCAGCCACGTAGACGTTGCCGTTCGCGTCGACGGCGATCCCCTCCGGCCAGTTGAACTGGCCGTTGCCAGCGCCGCCGGAGCCCCACTTGGCGAGGAAGGCGCCGTTTGAGTCGAACTTCTGGACGCGGTTGTTGCCCAAGTCGACCGCGTAGACGTTGCCAGCCTGGTCCGTGGCGATCTGCGCGAGCTCGCGGAAGCGGCCGTCCTCGAAACCGAACCCACCCCACTGGGTCAGCTGGTTGCCGCTCGGGTCGAACTTGTAGATGTACTCGCTCCCGGCGTCGGCGACGTAGACGTTGCCCTGCGGGTCGACGGCGATGCCGCTCACGTAGCCGTAGCGGCGTGGCCAGGTGCGCCGGTAGACGCCTTTGGCGTCGAACTCGAGGATCTGGCGGGAGCTCTCGGCGTAGACGCGGCCGTTGGGGCCGACCGCCACGGCCATTGTATCGCCCATGGGCGGCCCGCCCAGCGAGCGCTCGAAGGCGGGCTTGGCCTGCGCCGCGGGCGCCCAGGCCAGCGCGGCGCAGAGCAGCGCCAGCGCCGCGATCACCGTCCGTACCGCTGTGGCCCGCGGGGCCGGGGGGCGGCTGGGGGCAGCGCGCTCGGGGCGAGCGTCTCGCGCTTGGCGGGCGAACGTCTTGCGGCTCATGTGTCGGTTCCCTCCCTGGGTCGCTTCTCGCGGCTCTTTGGTTCGGGCGCCCCGATGCGGCGGAACTGTCTAGCACGACCCCTGGCGGGGCGGGGCCGAGCCGGGAGACCGGGCCAGCGACCCACGGGAGCTTGCAATCTCGCCGCACGCCGCGGCGCTGCGCTGCCGGACACGAAGAAAGGGGCCCGCGCCGCGCGGGCCCCTTTCCGGGTCAGGCCTTGTTCATTGGCTCAGGCGACCGCGGCCACGGCGTCGTCCTCGCGCCCGTCCGCGGCGACGGCGGCCTCGTCCGCGCCCGCCTGGACCCTGCAGATGATCCGCGGGTGGCCGTCGATCATGGGCGCGTCGAGGACGGTCGCGCCGGCGAAGCCGGCGATGCGGGCGAGGCGGTCGAGGCTGCCGCCGGTGAAGCCCCAGTAGACGAAGTCGTCGCGGGCGTAGACCTCGCCGGGCTCGCACACGTGCATCGCCGCGGCCTCCTCGAGCCTGCTGTCGGTGACCCCGTACGTCTCCAGCAGCACCTCGCCGCCCGGCTCGAGCCGCCTGCGCAGCACCGAGAGCAGGCCGAGCGGGTCCTCGACCCGGTGCAGGATGCCGAAGCAGAGGATCAGGTCGAAGCGCTCCTCGAGCCGGTCGAGCTCGAACGCGTCGAGCCGCTTGTACTCGACCGAGGAGTCGAGCAGGTCGGCGATCGTCCGGAAGCCCTCGCCGCCCTCGAGCTCGACGCCCCAGCGCGCCTTCACCCAGTCCTTGTACTGCTCGTTGTCGACGGCGACCACGCGGCTCGCCCCGCGCCGCTCGGCGAGGAAGGCGTAGAACCCGTCGAAGGCGCCTACGTCGAGCACGCTGCGCCCGCTCAGGTCCTCGGGGAAGAAGGGCAGGCGGTAGCGGTGGTCGCGCGCGACGCCGTGGGTGTAGATCTTGCCGCCGTCGATGCTGAAGGTGTGAAACCACAGCGGCACGGCTTCCACCGCGGCCCGGGCCTTCTCGACAGGGACGTCGATCGGCAGCGCGTCCGCGACCTCCTTCTCAGCGGCGGTCGGCGCGGGGGGTTGGCTGGGCGGGGCGCTGGCGCCATCGACTGAAACCGGCATGCACGGAACCTCCTTCTTCGTCGGCTTCATTCGAAGTCGCGCCCGCCGTGAGCCCGGGCTCATGACCGCTCCGCGGGCGCTGCAGTACGCAAGGAAAGGAGGCACAAATCATGACGTGCCGGCCTCGGGCGCGTAGCCAGGGCCCGGTCTCGGGCGCGCGGCCGGCGTAGCGCGCGACGCCGTCGTGCTCCCCTCGCCCACCTCGGCGGGCGATCAGCCCGTCGCCCGCTCGAGCAGCTCCGCCAGCATGGTCACCGCCGGCGGGCGGGCGCCGGCGGTGCTGCCGCAGCGCGGGCCCCAGCCCCGCTGAGCGGGCAGACCCTAGGCGGCGAGCGTGTCCGCGTCCGGCTGCCCGAGCGAGGCCCCGTCGGGGGGCGCGAACGAGACCGCTGGCGGGCGAGCGGCGGCGCCGTTGGATTCGACGGTGGCGCTGGACCCGTTGGCGCCGTTCGAGCCGTTCGCTGCGGTCCTATCAAGGCGCTCGGTCATCAGCGCCAGGTGCAGGTTGGCGATCGCCTGGGGCGACTCGAGCCGCAGGCCCAGCAGCGACTCGATGCGGGCCAGGCGGTAGCGCAGCGTGTTGCGGTGCACGTTGAGGCGTCGCGCCGCCTCGGCCACGTTCATCTCCGCGTCGAAGTAGACCTGCAGGGTCTGCAGGAGCGACTCCTGTTCGCGCAGGGGGGCGAGCAGCTCCACGATCTTCTGGCTGGCGACCCGCCGGTCGCACGAGGCGAGCAGCCAGCTCGCCGCGTCGAGCTCGTCGAAGGAGACGACCCCGATGTCGGCGTCCATGGAGTTGCGCAGCGCAAGCTCCGCGTCGGCCAGCGACTGGGCGGCGTCGGCGAGGCTGTGGATCACGCGCCCGAGCCCCACTCGCAGGCCGAGGTCCGAGGCCTGCTTGCGCAGCGCGGTCGCGATTACGCGCTCCTCGCCCTGGACCACGCCGACGATCCGGTCTTCCCGGGGGGCGAGCAGGAAGCTCGCGTCGGTGCCGGCGAAGCCGGCCTCCAGGGCGACGATCGTCTCTTCCAACTCCTGCGCGGTCACGGGCTCCCCGTCGGCGCGCGTCCAGATCACCCCGCGGGCGGGGGCCGTGAAGTCGATGCCCAGCGCGCGTGCGCGCTGCTCCGCGGCGAGCAGTTGCCGGCCGTCCCGCCGCTCGAGGGCCGCCAGCAGCACCTCGGTGCGCTTGCGGCGCTCGGTCCCGTTGCCGAGGTGTCGCACGTGGGCGACGAGGCCCAGAAGCCGCGCGGCGGTGCGGATCACCGGCTTCGCCAGCTGCTCGGCGAACGGGCTGCGGGGAAGCGCCATGGCGAGCCAGCCGGCGCAGCCGCGCTCGGTGAGCACCGGCAGGCCGAGGATGCGCCGGCCCCTGATCTCGGCCTCCACCAGGCTGTCGCGGTCGGCGCCGAGCACGTCGACGAAGTCGCTCGGGTCCGTGCGGCCCCGCTGGCGCACCGGGGAGCCGTCCGTGCCGAAGAGGATCACGTCGGCCTCGAGCATCGTGGCGAGGCGGTCGACCAGGGCTGGCTCCGGGTCGTCGAGATGCAGTGCGTCCATCAGGTACTTCTGCATCGCCATCACGCGCCGCATCACGTAGAGGTCGTCGCTCAGGTGCGCCTGGTTGATGAAGCGGATGATGTCCCGGAAGGGGATCTCGATCGGAACGCGGAAGACCGGGAAGTCGCGCTTCTTGGCCTCCTGCAGGATCCCGGCCGGGATGTCCTGGACGACCATTCCCACGGCCCAGCCCAGCGCCGCGACTCCGTGCTCGTCCAGCTCGGCCACGAGCTTGCGCTGCTCGTCGCGGCGGCCGCGCAGCCGCAGGCCGGTCGTGAGCATCACCCAGTCGGGCGGGACCCAACGCGTCGGGAAGGCGACCTCGATCGCATGGGCGCCTCGGACCCTTCGCGACCGGGCCTCCTCGGGATCTCCGGTCGCGAGCGTGAGCCCGAAGTCCGGATGGTTCAGCAGGTCTCCAAGGGCGAATTCCACCCCCGATCTCCTCTCCTTCCGTTCCTGCTGGTCAACCAAAGTAGCGATTCCGGGACTGACGTTCCAGTCGACCCCGTAGTGCCTTCTCACAAGCGCGGGTAGACGGTTTGGCGCGATTGCCAATGGCGAGGCCGGAATCGGCGCGGGATCTTGGCGCGCATGCACGCTTTCTGGCACCCATTCGCAAACATGGCCGACGTCGCCGGCAAGGAGTTCGTGATCGAGCGCGCCGAGGACGTCTGGCTCTACGACAGCGACGGCCGCCGCTACCTCGACGGGTCGGCGAGCCTCTGGTACGCGAACGTCGGGCACGGGCGTGAGGAGATCATCGAGCGGGTCGTCGAGCAGATGCGCCAGCTCGACGCTTACTCGACCTTCGGCGATCTCACCAACCGCCCGGCGCTCGAGCTGGCGGACCGGATCGCCGAGCTGGCCCCGTTCGACAACGCCCGCGTGTTCCTGGTCAGCGGGGGCGGTGACGCGATCGACACGGCGGCGAAGCTGGCGCGCGCGACCTTCGCCGTGCGCGGCGAGCCCCAGCGCGTCCACCTGATCAGCCGGCACCACGCGTACCACGGCACGCACGGGTTCGGCACCAGCGTGGCCGGGATCGAGGCAAACTCGTCCGGCTGGGGGCCGCTGGTTCCCGCCACGAGCCGTGTCCCGCACGACTCGGTCGAGGCCCTCGAGGAGGAGATCCGCCGTCTCGGCCCGGAGAACGTTGCCGCCTTCTTCTGCGAGCCCGTGATCGGGGCGGGCGGCGTCCGGCTCCCGGAGCCTGGATATATCGAGGGCGTCGCGGAGGTCTGCGCCAACTACGGGGTGCTCTTCATCGCCGACGAGGTGATCTGCGGCTTCGGCCGCCTGGGCACCTGGTTCGGGGTCGAGCGCTGGCCCGGGGTGCAGCCGGACATGATGACCTTCGCGAAGGGCGTCACGAGCGGCTATCTGCCGGTGGGCGGCGTGGTCATCTCCGAGAAGGTGGCCGAGCCGTTCTGGACCGGCGAGGGTGCCATGTTCAGGCACGGCGCCACCTACTCGGGGCATCCCGCCTGCTGCGCGGCAGCGCTGGCGAACCTGGAGATCCTCGAGCGCGAGGGCCTGGTCGGGCGCGCCCGCGAGCTGGAGGGGGAGTTGGCGGACGTGCTGGCGCCGCTGGCCGAGCGTCCCGAGGTGGTGGAGATCCGCGCCGGGCTCGGCCTGTTGGCCGCGGTCGAGCTCGCTCCCGAGATCGTCGCCCAGGGCGGCGTCGCCGCCGTCGCACAGGGCGCCCGCGAGCGCGGGGTGCTGGTGCGCGCCCTGGGTACCTCGGTGGCGGTATCGCCCCCGCTCACGGTGCAGCGGGAGCACCTGGAGCTGATCGGTGAGGCGCTCGCGGGTGCGATCGACTCCCTGTCGCAGACTGCCGTAGCGCAGGAGGGATGAAAGCCAATGGACGTAGGCACAAAGGCGTCCACCTCGCTTGTGACAACGTCCAGTGGCGGGCGCCTTGTGCCTCAGTGAGGCTGTGTGATCGAAGGTGCGGGGTGGGCTTGCGCTCACGCCGCCGGAGAGGACTCGCCGGAAGAACAGGTGAAGCCGGCGGTTGAGACCCAGGAGGAGGAGGGAAAGCCATCGATGCGAATGGCAACTAGAAGGCCGAGGTCGCTCAAGCTGTTGGCGCTTGGCGTCGTGGCACTGCTGGCGTCGCTGGTCCTAGCGGCGTGTGGTGGTGACGACGGCGGCGACAGTGGTGACGGCGGCGGCGAGGCCGATAGCAACGAGCCGATCAAGGTCGGCATCACGAGCGCCAAGAGCGGCCCGATGGAGCCGTTTGACCGTCAGGGCAGCCAGGCGCTCATCATGCGCCTCGAGGAGATCAACGAGGAGGGCGGCGTTGACGGCCGCAAGTTCGAGTGGGAGTGGCTCGACACCGAGTCTGACCGCGCTCGGACCGGCACCAACGCGCGCGAGCTGATCGATCAGGGCGCTGACGTGATCGTCGCCAGCTGCGACTTCGACTTCGCCTTCCCCGCGCTCCAGGTCGCGATGGAGGAGGGCGTGCTCGGCATGGCCCTCTGCGCTTCCGCGCCGGTGGTGGCCGATCCGAAGACGGTTGGCGAGACCGGTGGCTCGATGGGGCAGGGCGCTGACGCCGAGGCGGTGGCCATGGCGGACTACCTCAAGAAGGAGTTCCCTGACTGGAAGACCGCCTACGTCGTCACCGACACGTTCCTCCAGTACAACCAGCAGACCGCGAACTACTTCCGGGCTCGCTGGGAGGAGCTCGGCGGTGAGATCTGCGGCGAGGACGAGTTCGTCGGCGATGAGACGCTGGACCTCGCTCCGCACATCACCCGCCTGAAGCAGGTCGCCGACAAGTGCGACGTGATCTACGTCGGCTCGGTCGTGCCGACCGGTGCGGAGTACGTGCGTGCCGCCCGTCAGGCCGGCATCGACAACGTGTTCGCGACCAACGTCGGCGTGAACGGCAAGACCGTGCGTGAGGTCGCCGGCAAGGTGTCCGACTTCTACACGCTCTCCCATGAGTGCCTGCCCGCGTACTGCGATGGCGCGAAGCAGGACGTCAAGGAGCTCAACAAGAAGTACCAGGAGCGCTGGGACGAGCCGATGTTCGAGAGCTACGCCATCGTCCCGTACGACCTCGGCGGCGTGATCGCTGAGGCCTTCCGGGCCGCTGGTGGCTCCACCGACGGCACCGAGGTGGCGCAGGCCCTGTTCAACGACGGCCTGGTCGTCGAGACCGTGATCGGTGGTCCGATGACGTTCACGGCGGAGTGTCACCGGCCGCAGCCGGCCGCGTTCGACATTGAGCTGTGGACGAACGGTCAGGCCAAGAAGGTCGATGAGCAGCGGGTCACGGAGATCCCTGACATCGGCGACGGGAACACCTGCACCAACGTCCCCGAGGCGCCTGATGGCGGCGGGGCAGAGGAGTAGCGCGAGCACTCCCTCTCTGTAAGCAAACCCACAGATCCCACCTGTCCAGCTGGAGGTTCGATGGCCGTCGACGGATCCGCATCCCGAGCAACCGCACTCGTAGCTGAAGACGTTCGCGTCCACTACGACGGGGTGCGGGCCGTCGACGGCGTCGACCTCCGCCTCGAGGCGGGGAAGATCGTCGGCCTGATCGGGCCGAACGGGGCGGGCAAGACGACCCTTCTCAACGCGATCTCCCGCTTCGTCCCGCTTACCGCCGGCAGGGTGCAGGTGGGCGGCACCGACGTCACGAGGCTGCCCGCCCACCGCCTGCTGCGACACGGCCTGGTCCGCACGTTCCAGGAGGTGGCGACCTTCCCCGCGCTGACGGTGTTCGAGAACATCGAGATTGGCGCTCTCGGGTTGGGGTTGTCGCGCCGAGCGGCGCGCAAGCGGGCCCAGGAGCTGCTCGAGATCTTCGAGCTGGAGGAGTGGGCGGATCAGCCCGCGTCGGTGCTGCCACACGGCAGCGAGCGGCGCCTGGGCATCGCCCGCGCGGTGGCCGGCGAGCCTCGCTTCCTGCTACTGGACGAGCCGGCCGCCGGCCTCAACGACGACGAGAGCGTCACCCTGGCTGAGACGGTCGCCCGCATCCGCGATGAGTACGGCTGCGGGGTGCTCCTGGTCGAGCACGACATGCGGGTGATCTTCAAGGTCTGCGAGATGATCCAGGTCCTGAACTTCGGCAAGACGATGGCCGTCGGCACGCCGAAGGAGATCCGCACGAACCACGACGTCATCGAGGCCTATCTGGGCGTGGAGGGAGCCGCGACCGCGGAGGCGCATAGTGCTGAAGATTGAGAACTTGACGGTCGCCTACGATCGTGTGCGCGCCGTCAACGAGCTCACGATGCACGTCGACGAAGGCGAGTACGTGGGCTTGGTCGGCCACAACGGGGCCGGCAAGACGAGCACGCTGATGACGATCGTCGGCGCCCAGCGCCCGGTCTCGGGCAGCATCCAGTTCGAGGGCGTCGAGATCACCAACCGCTCGCCGGAGGAGATCCTGCGGATGGGCATCGCGCTCGTGCCCGAGGGCCGGCGCATCTTCGCCCGCCTGACGGTCGGCGAGAACGTTGAGATCGGCAGGGTGATCCGCGACGACGCCGACGAGGTCGAGCGAGACATCGAGCGGGTCAAGGAGCGGTTCCCGGTCCTCGTCAAGAAGTGGAACCGCTGGGGCAGCGAGCTCTCGGGCGGCGAGCAGCAGCAGCTCGCGATCGCACGGGCGCTCGTCTGCGCGCCCAAGCTGCTGCTGCTGGACGAGCCGACCCTGGGCCTCTCGCCCGTGATGGTCGACCGGGTCTTCGAGGTCCTCGACGACCTGCACAAGGAGGGCCGCACGATCCTGCTGGTCGAGCAGAACGCCAAGCGCACGATCGAGTCCGCCGACCGCACCTACATCATGCGTAGCGGCGGGCGCATCCAGTTCCACGGCACCGCCGAGGAGCTGAGCCAGGTGGCGGACTTCGAGGCCGCGTACATCGGCATGGAGAAGGAGGCGCTGGCGTGATGCTCACCGCTGCCGTCTCAGTCCAGTCCCTCATCGACGCCATCTCGTTCGGCGCCCTGTTCGCCCTCATGGCGCTGGGCCTGGCGCTGCTCTTCGGCGTCATGCGCCTCATGAACTTCGCCTACGGCGAGCTGATCATGGTGGGCGGCTACGTCATGTACTACACGCAGGACCTGGGCTTCATCCCCATGATCCTGATCACGATTGCGGCCGTCGTGCTGCTCTCGATCCTGATGGAGCTGATCGCCTTCAGGCCGGTCCGCAACGCGCCCCCGCTCACCCTGCTGATCACCTCGTTCGCGGTCAGCTTCGGGCTGCAGCAGGTCGCCTTCATGACGGTCTCGAAGGGCTCCCAGAAGGGCGTCGAGCCGTACGGGTGGCTGACCAATCAGCACGACATCATCGGGCTGCGGTTCAGCAACCTCGACCTGATCACGATCCTGGTCGTGGTCGCCTGCATGGTTGGGATGACGCTGCTGCTGCGGCGGACCTCGATCGGCGTGCACCTGAGGGCCTCGACCGAGGACTACGGGATGGCGCAGCTGGTGGGCGTGCGCGGCAACCGCGTGATCTCCGCCGCGTTCGCGATCACCGGCCTGATCGGCGCCTTCGTCTGCATCCTCTACGTGCTGCGCACCGGCACGCTGTCGGCGACGATGGGGGTGACCCCCCTGCTGATCGCCTTCGTCGGCGGCGCGATCGGTGGGCTGGGGAGCATGGTCGGCGCCGCGCTGGGCGGGTTCACGCTCGGCTTCATCATCAACGGCCTGCAGTCGAGCCTGCCGGTCGATCTGGGCCAGTACACGATGATCTTCGCCTTCCTGGCGGTGATCGCGATCCTCGTGGTGGCGCCCAACGGCCTGCTGGAGCCGCTGCAAAAGCTGCGCAACCGGCTGCGCGGCGGCACGCAGGCGCCGTCCGTTGAACAGTCGCAGCCGCACGGGGAGGTGGCTTGATGTCGCGCATCCTTCGCAACTGGTGGCCGCCCGTCGCCCTCGCGGTGGTGGTGCTGCTGACCTGGCTCTTGGTGTCGGCCAGCGGCAGCGTCACCTTGGAGGAGGACGCGATGCGCGTGCTGCTGTGGATGATGCTCGTGGTCGGGCTGCAGATCTTCAGCGGCAACTCGGGAATCATGTCCTTCGGTCACGTCGGGTTCATGGGGGCCGGCGCCTACTTCGCCGCGCTGCTGGTGATGCCGCCCTTCATGAAGGAGACGAACTTCAAGGACATGCCCGGGTTCCTGGCGTCGTGGATCCACCCGGCTGAGCTCGGGCTCCTGCCCTCGGCGCTAGCGGCGGGCCTCCTCGCTGCGGTGCTGGCCGCGATCTTCGGCATCGCGATCGCCCGGCTCTCGGGTATCGCGGCCGCGATCGCGACGCTGGCGATCCTGGTGATCGTCAACACCTTCATCCTGCAGACGCCGTCGATCACGGGCGGGTCCGACGTCGTCGTCGGCGTGCCGCGCTCGACGACGATCGCGGTCGCCAGCATCGTGCTGATCGCGCTGATCTTCCTCGCCTACGCGTTCAAGCAGTCGCGCTTCGGGCTGCGCCTGCGGGCGAGCCGCGAGAACGAGGAGGCGGCGCGCTCGGTCGCGGTCAACGTGCGCCGTGAGCGCTACATCGCCTTCGTGGTCTCGGCGGCGGTGTTCGGGGTCGTCGGCGCGCTGTACGCCCAGTACTTCAACGGGTTCGCGCCGAACGACTTCTACTTCGCCCTGACCTTCCTGATCGTGGCGATGCTCGTCGTCGGCGGCATGCACAGCGTCACCGGCGCTGTGGTGGGGACCTACTTCCTCTCGGTCATCTACCTGGTGGCGCGGCGCGCCGAGGCCGACGGGGTGTTCGGGCTCGAGCTGCCCAGCAGCACGGCCAACCTGCTGATGGCCGTCGCGCTGCTCTTGGCGCTGATCCTGCGCCCGAACGGGCTCACCGGAGGCAGGGAGGTGCCGCTGCCGCGGTTCCTGCGGCCCTCGCGGCCGAAGCCGGCGCAGGCCAACGGGGCCCAGCCGGTGCCCGCGGGCGAGGGGGCGGCGACCGCTCCCGCCGCCACCGGTGCCGGAGGGGCGTCGCAGTCCGATCCGGGAGCCTGAGGGCGGGTCGCTCACGGCTTCCGGTCCGGCAAGCCCGATCCCGGGCCCCGCGGGGCCCGGGATCGGGCTTTCGCGCTGCACGGCCGGTTGACAGGAGCTTGCCGTCGAGTGCGTAGGTCCGGCCTCCGCGTTGAGCAGGGGCCGCACGCCTTTGTGATCTGCGACGAGCCGGGCGCCCGAAGTCTGTACATCCGCCGATACGGGCGGCCCCGGGTCCGGCATACGCTCAACGACAGTCAAGAAGGAGGAGGAGATAAAGGCCGTGGGCATTCGGGTAGGTATCGACACCGGCGGCACGTTCACCGACTTGGTGGCCGTCGACGAGGAGAGCGGTCAGTGGTACGTCGCGAAGGTGCCCTCGACGCCGCAGCGCCCGGTTGACGCGCTGGCGGCGATCTTGGAGCAGGCGCCGTTCGACCCCAAGGACGTCTCCTTCATCGTGGTCGGGACGACAATCGGGATCAACGCGGTGCTGACTCGCACCGGCGCCCGCGTCTACTTCCTCACCACCAAGGGCTTCGAGGACGTCCCCCACATCCAGCGGATCAACCGCAAGTACCACTACGACTTCGCTTGGCGCAAGCCGGAGCCCCTCGTCAAGCGGCGCCACACGATCGGCGTCGCCGAGCGCATGAACGCCGAGGGCGAGGTGGTCGAGGCGCTCGACCCCGAGCAGCTGATCGCGCAGTTGCCGGAGCGCGAGGGCGAGGACGTCGCGATCGCGGTCTGCTTCCTCTTCTCGTACCTCAACCCGTCCCACGAGCTCGCCGCCCGCGAGGCGATCCTCCGCCACGACCCGGAGTGGCCCGTCTCGCTCTCCCACGAGGTGGCGCCGATCTGGCGCGAGTACGAGCGCGGCACCGCCGCGATCCTCGACGCCTACCTGAAGCCGGCGGTCAACCGCTACGTCGCCGGCGTGGGCGAGGCCTTCAGTGAGCAGGGCGTTGGGTCGAACTGGTCGCTGCTCAAGTCGAACGGCGGGCACGCGCTCGCCGAGGAGGCGCGCGAGCGCCCGGCCCACGTGCTGCTCTCCGGCATCGCGGGCGGCGCGATCGGCGGCGCCTACTACGCCCGCCAGGTGGAGGCGCCGCGAGCGATCGTGCTGGACATGGGCGGCACGAGCTGCGACGTCTGCCTGATCGTCGACGGGCACCCCTCGTTCTCGTCGGAGTTCGAGATCGAGTTCGGCCTGCCCGTCGCTGTGCCTACCGTGAGCACGAAGACGATCGGCGCCGGCGGCGGCTCGATCGGCTGGGTCGACCCCGGCGGCTTCCTCCAGGTCGGCCCCCAGAGCGCGGGCGCCGAGCCTGGCCCGGTCTGCTACGGCCGGGGCGGCGAGGAGCCGACGCTCACCGACGCCAACCTGGTGCTCGGGCGCCTAAACCCCGACTACTTCCTCGGCGGGGCGCTCAAGGTCGACGCCGAAGCGGCCCGCGACGCGGTGCGCAAGCTCGGCGAGAAGCTCGGCCAGGACGAGGTCGAGACGGCCTCGGCGATGGTCCGCGTGGCCAACGAGAACATGGCCAACGCCGTGCGCATCGTCACGGTCGAGGAGGGCGTTGACCCGCGCGACCACGCCCTGATCGCGATGGGCGGCGCCGGGCCCACGCACGCGGCGGAGATCGCCGAGGCGATCGGCATCTCGCGCGTGATCGTGCCGCTGCACCCCGGCCTCACCTCGGCCTTCGGGGTGCTGGCCGCCGACGTGCGGGTGGACGAGGTGCGCAGCATCTCGATGAAGAGCACCACGCTCGAGCTCGATGAGCTGCGGCGGGTGTTCGACGATCTGGTCGAGACGGCGACCTCGAACTTCCGCGCCCAGGGCAGCGGGGACATCGAGCCCAAGGTCGCGCGCAGCATCGCGATGCGCTACGAGGGCCAGAACTACGAGCAGGAGATCCCCGTGCCCGACGGCGAGATCGACGAGGCGGCCCTGGAGGCGATCTACAACCGCTACCACGACCTGCACGAGGAGTTCTACGGCTACCGGCTCGACGGCTTGGCGATCGAGCTCGTGCGCGTGACCGCGACGGTCACGGCGGCCAACCCGGCCCAGCTGCCGGAGCTCTCGCTGGATGCGCGCGGCGCGGAGCACACCGAGCCGCCGCCCGCCCGCACCGTGCAGGCCTACTTCGGCGACGGGTTCAAGGACACCCCGGTGGTGCCGCGGGCCGAGCTCGTCGGCGGGGAGGAGCGCCAGGGGCCGATGATCATCGAGTCGATGGACACGACGGTGGTCGTGCCGCCGGGCTGGACCGTGCGCAGCGACGACGCCGGGATCCTCGACCTGCGCCGCGAGGGCGGCGAGCGAGAGGCGGCGCTTACGGCAACCACCGCTGCTGAGGGATAGGAGGAGTCGAGATGGCAACCGAATCGCCGGCCATCGAGCGGACCGGGAGCATCGACCCGGTCGAGCTCAACATCATCAACAACGCGTTCGTGAACATCTGCCGGGAGATGGGCATCACGATGACGCGCACCGCGTTCTCGCCCATCTTCAACGAGGGCCTCGACTTCTCGTGCGTCCTCTTCGACAAGGACGTGAACATGATCGGCCAGGCGGAGTTCTGCCCGGCCCAGCTCGCGGCGAGCCTGTTCATCGTCCGCTGGACGGTGGACGAGCTCGGCATCGACGCCTTCGAGCCCGGCGACGTGGTTCTGCACAACGACCCGTACCGCGGCGGCGCCCACATCCCCGAGCACTCGGTGATCCGGCCCGTCTTCTACAAGGACGAGCTGGTCGGGTTCGTCGCCAACGTCGGGCACCTCGCCGAGATCGGCGGCATGGCGGTCGGCAGCTTCGCGGCGGACGCGACCGAGGTCTTCCAGGAGGGCCTGCGGGTGCCGCCCGTGAAGATCGTCAAGAACGATCGCCACGACATGGAGCTGTGGAAGCTGATCATGTCGAACCACCGCACGCCCCGTAACACCTGGGGCGATCTCAACGCGCAGATCGGCTCGCTGCGCGTGGCTGAGCGGCGCTTCATCGAGCTCATGGACCGCTACGGGCCCGAGTACATCCAGCAGGCCTCCAAGGAGCTGATGGACTACTCGGAGCGCTGGATGCGGGCCGAGATCGAGGCGATCCCCGACGGCAGCTACGAGTTCACCGACTACATGGAGGACGACGGCGTCGTCGATCAGCCGGTCAAGTTCCACGTCACCGTGACCGTCGAGGGCGACCGGATGGTCGTCGACTGGACGGGCAGCGACCCGCAGGTGCGCGGGCCGATCAACGCCACCTACGGGGTGACCTCGGGCGCCACCTACAACGCGATCTTCCACATCACGGACTCGCGGATCCCCAAGAACAGCGGCGCCTACCGGCCGATCCACATCATCGCGCCGCCTGGGACGGTGACCAACGTCGTCTACCCGGGCCCGTCGGTGGGCGGCAACACCGAGACCCATCCGAAGCTGGTCGACATGGTCACCGGCGCCCTGGCCCCGGTGATGCCGGACAAGGTCGCCGCCGCCGAGGGCGCGAGTGCCTGCAACTTCCTGTTCGGCGGCATCCACCCGAAGACCGGCGAGTACTACGCGAACTACCACCTCGAGGGCTGCGGCTGGGGCGCCAAGGCCTACGACGACGGCAACGACTGCACGATCGTCGTCAACGGGAACTGCCGCAACACCCCGGTCGAGATCTTCGAGACCCGCTACCCGCTGGAGACGGTCGAGTACTCGCTGATCACCGACTCGGGCGGCGCCGGCAAGTTCCGCGGCGGGCTCGGCACGAGGCGGATCATGCGCGTCGGCGAGGGCGCCGAGGTGACCGCGAGTGCGCTGTTCGACCGCACCAAGGGGCGCTTCCAGGCCTGGGGCCTGGAGGGCGGCAAGCCCGGCGGGTACGGCGCGATCCGGATCAAGCGCAAGGGCGACACCGAGTTCCGCACCTTCCCCGAGGTGTTCGGGACCGTCTCCGCCTCGAAGTTCACGAACGTGGTTCTGCGCGAGGGCGACGAGGTGCTGCTCGACTCCCCCGGCGGCGGCGGCTTCGGCGACCCGCGCGAGCGGGATCGCCAAAAGCTCGCCGAGGATGTCGCCGAGGGGCGGGTGAGCCCCGAGGCCGCGCGCGAGTTGTACGGCTGGACCGGGGAGGAGTAGCGAGATGGGTCACTGGGAACCGATCGAGACGCAGGTCTGGGACACGGTGATCACCCCCTGCGACTGCTGCGGCCAGGTGGTCGCGCGGCAGCTGTGGGTGGCCGAGGTGGAAGGCGAGGAGCACCGCTTCTGCAGCGAGCGCTGCGAGGAGCTCTACCGCACCCACGTCGTCCCGCAGCGCAAGCAGGCAGCGGAGGTGTAGCCGATGCTCGCGATGAGGTCCGCGCCGGAGGGCGCGGACCTCTCCGGTGGGGCGGCCTTCATCGACGGCGAGATCGTCCCGATCGGCGAGGCCGAGACCTCGCTGCTCGACCGGGGCTTTCTCCGGGCCGACGCCACCTATGACGTGGTCGGCGTCTGGGACGGGGCCTTCTTCAGGCTTCAGGACCACCTCGACCGCTTCCAGCGCAGCTGCTCGGAGCTGCGGCTCCAGCTGCCCTACTCGCGGGAGGAGATCGAGTCGATCCTGATCGAGCTCGTGGCCCGCTCGGGCCTGCGCTCGGCCTACGTCGACATGATCTGCACGCGCGGGATCCCGCCCGGGGGCTCGCGCGACCCGCGCGATTACGAGAACCGCTTCTACGCCTACGCGGTCCCCTACATCTGGCTCTTCCGCGCTGCGGATGAGCACGCGGGCATGGACGCGGTGATCGCCCGCACGGTGCGCCGCATCCCGCCCGACAGCGTCGATCCCACCGTGAAGAACTTCCACTGGGGCGATCTGACGAAGGCCCTGTACGAGGCGTACGACCGCGGGGCGCACTACCCGATCCTGCTCGACCACGCGGGCAACGTCACCGAGGGCCCGGGCTACAACCTGTTCGCGCTCGTCGACGGGCGCCTGCTCACGCCAATCTCCGGGATCCTGCTCGGCGTCACCCGGCGGACCGTGATGGAGCTGGCCCAGGCCGAGGGGATCGAGGTCGAGGAGGTCGAGCTCGACGAGGAGACCTTCCGGCGCGCCAACGAGCTGTTCGCCACCTCGACCGCCGGCGGCGTGATGCCGATCACGAGCCTCGACGGCAAGCCGGTCGGCGACGGCCGGGCCGGGGAGCTGACCCGGCGGCTTCGCCACCTGTACTGGGAGGCGCACAGCGACCCCCGCTACACGACGCCGGTCGAGTACGCGGAGGAGGTGAAGGCGCGATGAGCGCGGCGTCCGACGTGCGGTCCGTGGCGCTGCTCGGGACCGGCACGATGGGCGCGCCGATGGCGAGCAACCTGGTCAGGGCGGGCTTCGAGGTCACGGTCTGGAACCGCACGCCCGAGCGTGCCGCGCCGCTCGAGGCCGAGGGCGCTCGGCTCGCGCGGAGCCCGCGCGAGGCCGTGGAGGGCGCGGACGCGCTGATCACGATGCTCGCCGACGGGCCTTCGATCGAGGCCGTGCTGGGCGGTGACGACGGCGCCCTGCGGGCCGCGCGCCCCGGGGCGGTCTGGATCCAGATGAGCACGGTGGGGGTCGCGGCCGCCGACCGGCTCGCCAAGCTCGCGGCCGACGCCGGCGTGGCCTTCGTCGACGCGCCTGTGCTCGGCTCGCGCCAGCCGGCGGTCGAGGGCAGGTTGGTGGTGCTGGGCTCGGGCCCGGAGGAGCAGCGCGAGCGCTGCGCGCCGATCTTCGAGGCGCTCGGCCGTCGCACGCTCTGGGTGGGCCCGGCCGGCGCCGGCAGCCGGCTCAAGGTCGTGGTCAACGCCTGGCTGATGGCGATGACGGCGACCCTGGGCGAGACGATCGCCCTGGCCGAGGCGCTCGGCGTCGATCCCGAGTGGTTCTTCGATGCGACCGGCCGTGGTGAGATCGCGGCCCTCTACACGGACCTTCTCGGCAGCGCGATGGTCGCGCGCGAGTTCCCCGTCAACTTCCCGCTGGCGCTGGCGACGAAGGACATCGGGCTCGCGCTCGAGGCCGGGTCGGAGCTGCAGCTGAGCGTGTTCGAGGGCACCCGCGAGCAGTTCGCCCGCGCCGAGGAGCTGGGTCACGGCGCGAGCGACTGGGCGGCGGTGATCCACGGGCCGCTCGGCGTGCGCGCGGGGTCCGCGCAGGAGACGGAAAGCGAAGGGAAAGGACGTGCACATGCATGACGACTTGGTGGTCGCGCTCTCCTCGGCGGAGTGGACGCCCGACGTGCCGGGCATCCGTGCCCGCGAGGAGGTCGTCGACGGGCGGCGCTGGGCGGTCGTCGCCTACGACCCTGGCGCTCGGCGCGAGGAGTACTGCCGCGACGGCCACTGGGGCTACGTGATCCAGGGCGCGATCGAGTACGAGTTCGAGGACGGCGGGGAGCCGCTGCGGGCCGAGCAGGGCGAGGCGTTTGCGCTCAAGACCGGGCGCGGCCACCGCGGCCGCAACCTCGCCGACGGCGAGACCCATCTCTTTCTGATCGACGACCCGGCCTAGCGGCCGGGTCGGGGCGGCTCGCTTGGCGAGTCGCCGGTCGCCAGTCGCCGGTTGGGCCTGCGCGGGCCCGGTTCCGGGAACTGGCGACCGGCGACCGGTAGCTGGCGACTGAGCTGGGCCTAGTCGCCCTGCTCGGCGAGGATCTCGGCCAGCCTCGTTACCTTGACGCCGGCCTCCTCGAGCCTGCGGTGCACCGTCGAGGCCACCTCGACGGCGTTCGGCGCGTCGCCGTGCAGGCAGATCGTCGGCGCCTTGACCTCGACCTCGGTGCCGTCGTTGGCCGGGATGGTGCGGCGCTTGGCGACGCTGAGCGCCCGTTCGGCGACCAGCTCGGGGTCCCAGGCTTGCTTCACCGCCTCGAGTTGCAGGTGCCCCTCTCGGTCGATGTGCAGGTCGGGGAACGCCTCCGTGACGAGGCGCACGCCGTGCTCGGCGACCGCGTCGGCGGCGTCGTCGTTCAGCAGCAGCAGGACCAGGCCCCGATCGATCGCCGCCACCGCGCGGGCCACGGCGCCCGCCAGCTCAGGATCGTCGGCGATCATCGCGTAGAGGGCCCCGTGCGGCTTGACGTGGCTCAGCGTGCCGCCCTCGGCCTCGACGAAGGCCTTGAGCGCGCCGATCTGGTACATGCAGTAGTCAGCCACGTCGTCGGGCTTGACCGCCATGCGACGGCGGCCGAAGCCGAGGATGTCCGGCAGCCCGGGGTGGGCCCCGATCTGCAGCCCGTGCTCGACGGCCGCGGCGACCGTCCGGCGCATCGCGCCAGGGTCGCCCGCGTGGAAGCCGCAGGCGATGTTCGCTGAGGAGATGTACGGCATCAGCGCCGCATCGTCCCCGAGCGTCCAGCGCCCGAAGCTCTCGCCCATGTCGACGTTGACATCGATCTTGTTCAGCTCGTCCGCCATCGTCTCCTCTCAGGGTCGGGGGCCTAGGCCGCTGCCTTTCCCCCCAGCGTGGTTTCCAGGAACTGCTCGAGGTAACCGGTGTGGATGTCCCCGGACACGACCCGCGGGTCCTCGAGAAGTCGCTTGTGCAGGCCGGTCGTGGTGGCGACGCCCTCGATCCGCAGCTCGTCCAGCGCGCGTCGGCCGCGCTGCAGCGCGGCCTCGCGCGTCGGCGCCCAGACCATGAGCTTCGCGATCAGCGAGTCGTAGAAGGGCACGATCTCGCTGTCCGGGGTGATCGCCGTGTCCAGCCGCACGCCCGGCCCGCCTGGCACCAGAAGCGACTCGATCCGCCCGGGGGCGGGGAGGAAATTGCGCTCCGGGTCCTCCGCGTTGATCCGGAACTCGATCGCGCTGCCGTTGAGCGAGATCTCCTCCTGGGCGACCGAGAGCGGCTCGCCCGCGGCGACGCGCAGCTGCTCCTGCACGAGGTCCAGCCCGGTCACGAGCTCGGTCACGCCGTGCTCGACCTGCAGCCGCGTGTTCATCTCGATGAAGTAGAAGCGCTCCTCCGAGTCGACGAGGAACTCGACCGTGCCGGCGTTCACGTAGCCGACGGCAGCGGCGAGCCGCACCGCCGCCTCGGTCATCCGCTCGCGGGTCTCGGGGCCGATCCCGGGCGACGGCGCCTCCTCGACCAGCTTCTGGCGGCGCCGCTGCAGCGAGCACTCGCGCTCGAAGAAATGGACCACGTTGCCGGTCGCGTCGCCCATCACCTGCACCTCGACGTGCCGGGCGGGCTCGATCAGCCTCTCCAGGTAGAGCGTGGAGTCGCCGAACGCGGCCTCGGCCTGGCGCGCGGCGGCGGCGAGCGCGGGGGCGAGCTGGACGGGCTCGTGCACGGCGCGGATGCCGCTGCCCCCGCCTCCGGCCGCGGCCTTGACCAGCAGCGGGTAGCCGATCTCCGCCGCCGCCGACTCGGCCTGGCCGGGATCGTCGAGCTCGGCACCCGGGACCACGGGGACGCCCGCCTCGATCGCGATCCGCCGCGCAGCGACCTTGTCGCCGATCGCCGCGATCGCCTCCGCCGACGGGCCGATGAAGGTGATGCCCGCGGCCTCGCAGGCGGCGGCGAAGCGGCCGTTCTCGGCGAGGAACCCGTAGCCCGGATGGATCGCGTCCGCGCCGGTCTCGCGGGCGGCGGCGATGATCGCCTCGATGTTCAGGTACGAGTCGGCGGGCTTGGGCCCGCCGATCCTGACGGCCTCGTCAGCGGCGGCGACGTGAAGGGCGTCGGCGTCAGCGTCGGAGTAGACCGCGACGGTCTCGAGGTCGAGCTCGCGGCAGGCGCGCAGGACCCGCAGCGCGATCTCGTTGCGGTTCGCGATCAGGACCTTGCGCATGGCTGAGCCCGGAGCGCCCGCTCAGGCGGGGCTCAGCCTGGCGATGTCCTGGCCCGCTTCGACCAGGTCCTCGTTCTCGACTAGGAAGGACTCGAGGACCCCGGAGCTGTCCGCCGTCACCTCGATGAAGTTCTTCATCACCTCGACCAGGCCGATCACCTGGCCGCTCTCGATCCGATCGCCCTCGTTGACGTACGGATCCTCCTCGGGGCTGGGGCGGCGGTAGAACGTGCCGGGGGCGGGCGCCTTGATGGTTGTCGTCTCGGCCATCTCCTCCTCCTCGGGTCTGGCGCTAACTCGGGCCGGTCATGGCCCAGTGTCTCGTCACGTACCAGCGGAATTCGACCCGCTGGGAGCCCTGAGCGGGCATGTGCGTTGTCCAAGATGGCTCGCCCAGGTTTGTGCCCGTGTCACATGCACCTGGGCCGGTCCACGCAGGTATGGTCGCACGCGACTGGTCCTGGTCACGGAGGAGATGAGTCTGGATGAGCTCTGGAGTCGTCGCACCAGTTGCCGAGCGGCTGCCGGCGGCCGAAGGCAAGCCTGAGACGACGTACCGCTACGCCGGCGAACGATTCGTGCTGATCGAGTACGGCCCGATGGACCTCGATCTCACGTTGAACTTCTACGTCCTCGCGGTGGACGAGGCACTGCGGGAGCACGAGATCGAGGGCGTGATCGAGGCCGCGCCCGGCTTCCGCTCGATCCTGGTCCGCTACGACCCCTACCGGATCTCGGCGCAGGATCTGCTCAAGGAGCTGCAGCGGCTGCACGACTCGCTTCCCGCTCAGCGCGAGATGGAGATCCCCAGCCGCCGCCTGCGCCTGCCGCTGGCGCTCGACGACTCGACCTCGCGGCTGGCGGTCAAGCGCTACATCGACACGATCCGCGACGACGCCCCCAACTGCGAGGGCGGCAACAACATCGACTACATCGTCCGCTACAACGGCCTCAAGGACCGGGACGAGCTCTGGAAGACCCTGCTCGCCACCGAGCAGTGGGTCGGCTTCATCGGCTTCTTCCCCGGGCTCGCGTTCATGTTCCCGGTCGACCCCCGCTACGTGATCTCGGTCCCCAAGTACAACCCGACGCGCACTTGGACCGCGGAGGGGGCGCTGGGGATCGGCGGGCCCTGCACGACGATCTACCCCGTCGAGTCCCCCGGCGGCTACCAGATCGTGGGTCGGTCGATCCGGATCTTCGATCTGGAGCGCCGCAACAAGGGGTTCGGGGACAGCCCGTTCCTCTTGCGCGCCGCCGACCGCGTGAGCTTCTACGAGGTCTCCGAGGAGGAGCTCGACGAGGCTTGGAGGAAGGTCGAGGCCGGCGAGTGGGAGTACGAGATCGAGGACAGCCCGTTCGACGTCGGGAAGTACCTGGACTGGCTGCCTGAGATCGAGGACGAGGTCCGTGAGCGTCGCGCGCGCGCCGAGGCGGCGTGGGAGTCGACGCCGGTGCCGTAACGGTAGGTGAGGGAGATGAACGCAGCAACGCCAGCGATCGAGATCCTCGAGGGAGGAATCGAGACCACGATCCAGGACTACCCGGGGCGCGCGGGGATGCTGCGCCAGGGGCTGTTCCCGGCCGGGGCGATGGATCACTTCGCGTTCCGGGCAGCGAACCTGCTCGTGGGCAACCCACTCGGCACGGCGGGGCTCGAAGTCACGCTCGGCGGCCTCGCGGTGCGCTTCCACGACGAGCTGACCATCGCCGTCACCGGCGCCGAGGCCCCGTTGACTCTGGACGGCGAGGAGATCCCCTTCTGGGAGAGCCGTCGCGTCTCCCCCGGGAGCGAGCTTCGGATCGGGATCGCGCCCGGCCCCGGCTTCCGGCAGTACCTGGCGGTCTCGGGCGGGATCGACGTGCCGCCCTTCTTCGGGTCGCGCTCGACCTACACGATGGGCGGCCTGGGCGGCCTCGACGGGCGCGCGCTCAAGCCCGGCGACCGGCTCAACGTCGGCTCCGAGGGCGCTGACGGCGCGGGCGGCAGGCGGTTCAAGGAGGACGCGCGCCCGGCGTACGCGCGCGAGTGGGAGCTCGAGGTCGTGCGCGGGCCGCAGGCCTCGCCCGACTACCTCACCGAGGAGGACATGGAGGTCTTCTTCAGCCGCGCCTGGAAGGTCGACAAGAACTCGAACCGCACCGGGATCCGGCTGGAGTCCCACCGCTTCCAGTGGGCGCGCAAGGGCGGTGGCATCGCCGGCGGCCACCCGTCGAACATCCTCGACAACAGCTACCCGGTCGGCGCGATCAACATCAACGGCGATCTGCCGGTGATCCTCGGGCCGGACGGCCCGACCGCGGGCGGGTTCGTGGTCGCCGGGACGGTCGCCCACGCGGGCTTCTGGAAGCTCGGGCAGCTGCGCCCGGTCGGCGACACGATCCGCTTCCGAGAGCTCAGCGTCGACGAGGCGGTCGAGCGCGGCCGCGAGCTCGACGCGCGGCTCAGCGAGTCCAGCCTCGAGTCCGCCTGAGGCCTCCGCACCCGCGCCCTTTGGGGCTTGTGCAAACCCCCAAAGGGCGCGGGTCGGGTTGGTGAATCGGAGCATTGGCGGCGGTCCCGCTGGGCGGGAGCATCAAAGCGCGGAGGAGGGTTCGCCCTCGCTCACAGGTGATCGGACGAAGGAGGCGGAGGACGCAGTGACGGATGGAGTGAACGAGAACGGCCAATGGAGCGATGAGGTAGTCGCCGTTGACGTCGGGGGCACCTTCACGGACATCTGCGTCCTACGGCGGAGCACCGGCGAGCTGCGCGTGGCCAAGGTGCCGTCGACCGCGAACCCGATCGACGGCGTCCTCGCGGGCGTGAAGGAGGCGGGCGTTGACCTCAGCAACACCGCCCTCTTCTCGCACGGCACCACCGTGGCGACGAACGCGCTGATCACTCGGAACTTCCCGCCCGCGGCGATGGTGACCACGGCCGGGTTCCGTGATGTGATCGAGATCCGCCGCGGGACCAAGGAGGACCTCTGGGACGCGTACAACGACGTCGCGCCGCCGCCGATCCGTCGCCGGCACCGCTTCGAGGTTCGCGAGCGGGTCGACTACGCGGGCAACGTGCTCGAGCCGCTCGACGAGGACGAGGCCCGCGAGGTGGCCCGCGTGCTGCGTCGCCTGGGCGTGCAGACCGTCGCGGTCTGCTTCATCAACTCGTACGCGAACCCGGTCAACGAGCTGCGCATGCGGGAGATCCTCGAGGAGGAGCTCGACGGCGTGCTCGTCTCCACCTCGAGCGAGGTCCTGCCTGAGATCTTCGAGCACGAGCGCTTCAGCACCACGGTCGCCAACGCGGTGCTGCAGCCGCTCGTCGGCCATTACGTGCGGGAGCTCGAGGGCGAGCTGCGCAACGAGGGGTACGACGGCGACCTCCTCATCCTGCACTCCGGCGGCGGGGTCATGACCCCGGAGGCCGCGCACCGCTGGGCGGTGCGCCTGGCCGCCTCCGGCATCGCCGCCGGCGCGATCGCGAGCCGCCACATCGGCCTGCTCTGCGGCTTCGAGAACACGATCGGGCTCGACATGGGCGGCACAAGCACCGACATCTCGCTCGTCTACGAGGGCGAGGCCCGCTCGACGAACGAGTGGTCGGTGCAGTACGGCTACCCGATCAAGTTCCCCAGCATCGAGGTCCTGACGATCGGCGCCGGCGGCGGCTCGCTGGCGTGGATCGACGAGGCGGGGTCGCTGCGCAACGGGCCGCAGTCGGCCGGTGCCGACCCCGGCCCCGCCTGCTACGGGCAGGGCGGCACCGAGCCCACCAACACCGACGCGAACCTGGTGCTCGGCCGGCTGGGCAGCGAGCTGATCGACGGCGCGATGAAGCTCGACGTCGACAAGGCGACCGAGGCGCTGAAGACAAAGGTCGCGGAGCCGCTCAACCTGGGCCTGACCGAGGCGGCGGACGCGGTGATCTCGGTCGCCAACGCGAACATGGCGGACGCGATCCGGCTGATCTCCGTGCGCCGCGGCTACGACCCGCGCGAGTTCGCGCTGGTCTGCTTCGGCGGGGCGGGCCCGCTGCACGGCGCCGAGCTGGCGCGCGAGCTCTCGATCCCGACGGTGCTCGTGCCGCCGAACCCGGGCACGACCTCGGCGCTCGGCTGCCTGCTGGTGGACATCCGCCACGACTTCTTCACGCTGATGCTGGGCACGACCGACCAGGTCGACCCGGCCGAGGTGGAGCGCGAGTTCGAGAAGCTCGAGGCGGAGGCGCGCGAGCGCATGAAGGCCGAGGGTGTCCCCGACGAGGACGTCGTCCTCACCCGCACGATCGACATGCGCTACGCCGGTCAGTGGCGCTCGATCGAGGTGCCGGTCGAGGGCGAGGTGACCTCGCTCGAGCCGCTCGCGAAGGTCTTCGAGGACGAGCACGAGCGCACCCACAACTACCGGCTCGAGGGGAGCGCGATCGAGATCTATCGCCTGAACCTGCGCGCCATCGGCAAGACCCAGAAGGCCGAGCTCGGCAAGCACGAGCGGTCGGGGTCGATGCCTGAGCCGGCCGGCCGCCGCCCCGTCTACTTCGACGGGGAGCCGGTCGAGACGCCGGTCTACCGGCGCGCGGACCTGCCCGCCGGGGCCAAGTTCCAGGGCCCGGCGGTGCTCGAACAACTCGACTCGACCGTGGTCGTGCCGCCGTGGGCGAGCGCGGAGGTCGACGAGTGGCTGAACATCCGGATGACGATCGAGGAGGCCGCCTGATGAGCGCAGAGGCAACGAGAACGCTGGACACCCGGGCGGGGGGGACGACCCTCGACCCGGTCACCTTCGAGGTGCTCAAGAACGCGTTCGTGACGATCGTCGACCAGATGGCGGAGCAGATCCTCCGCACCTGCCACTCGTTCGTCATCTACTCGCGCGACTTCTCGAGCGCGCTCTGCGACCCCGAGGGCAACACGATCATGCAGGGCAGCCAGGACATCGCGGTCCACGTCGGCACCCTGCACCTCACCGCGAAGGCGGTCGTCGACGCCTTCGGCGACGAGATGCGCCCCGGGGACGTGTTCATGATCAACGACCCCTACCTGGGCGGCACGCACTTCAACGACGTGCGCATCGTGCGCCCGATCTTCCACGAGGGGGAGCTGATCTGCCTGGCCGAGTCCAACGGCCACTGGGCCGACATGGGCGGCAGCGTGCCGGGTTCCTTCGACATCAGCGCGAAGGACCACTTCGGCGAGGGCGTGCGCATCCCGCCCGTGCGCATCTACGACGAGGGCGAGTACCGCCGCGACATCGTCCGCATGGTGGTCTCCAACACGCGCGCTCCCGACGACGCCGAGGGTGACTGCCTCGCCCAGGTCGAGGCCACGCGCGTGGCCGAGCGCGAGATCCTGCGGCTGTGTGAGAAGTACGGCCGCGAGACGGTCGTCACCGCCTTCAGGGAGGTCCAGGACTACGTCGAGCGGCTCACCCGCAAGCGCATCGCCGAGCTGCCCGACGGCACCTGGGAGACCGAGGACTACATCGACTACGACCCGAACGAGCCGGAGGGCCTGGTCCCGATCCGGGTGAAGATGACGATCGACGGCGACGTGGTGCGCTACGACCTCTCGGAGTCGCACCCGGCCGTCGGCACCTTCCTCAACTCGGGCTTCGGCGCGAGCTTCTCCGGGGTGGTCGCCGGCACCAAGACGTTCTTCCCGGACGTCCCGCTCAACTCCGGCTTCTACCGCGCGCTCGACGTCAACCTCGGGCCCGAGGGCAGCTGCGTGAACGCGGCCTGGCCGACGGCGGTGACCGGGTTCTGCTCCGGCCCCTACGAGAAGATCATGAACGCGATCTTCGAGCTGTGGTCGCAGGTGATGCCCGAGCGCGCCATGGCCGCGTCGTTCAACCTCGAGTACCTGCTGGTCGGCGGCACCGACACGCGCAACGAGGACAGCGAGTCGATCTTCATGTGGTACGACTGGATGGCCGGCGGCTGGGGCGGCCGCAACGGCAAGGACGGCTCCAACGCCACCTCGCCGGTGTTCGGCGTCGGCCTCGCCGTGCAGCCGCTCGAGGGCCAGGAGCGGCTCTCGCCGGTCGTCACCACCAGCCACCGGATCCTGCCCGACACGGGCGGCCCGGGCAAGTACCGCGGCGGCTGCGGGGTCGAGAAGGGCGGCACGCTCACGCAGATGCGCGACACGGTGATGTCCTACTGCTGCGACCGGGCGCGCTCGGTCACCTGGGGCATCAACGGTGGTCTGCCCTCGTATCCGCACGGCGTCTGGCTGAACCGCGGCACGGATGAGGAGCGCTTCCTCGGGGCCGTGTTCTCGAACGTACCCGTGAAGGAGGGGGACACGTTCATCCGGCCGAGCGCCGGCGGCGGCGGCTTCGGCGACCCGCTCGAGCGCGACCCGCAGGCGGTCCTCGAGGACGTCGCCGACGGTTACGTGAGCGTTGAGCGCGCGCGCAAGGACTACGGCGTGGTGATCAAGGAGATCGACGCCGAGCTCGCGCAGTACGAGGTCGACGAGGAGGAGACCGAGCGCGAGCGGGAGCGGATCCGCGCCAATCGCCACGCGTGGCTCGAGGCCGATCCGGAGGAAGTGGCCGAGCGCTACCGCGCGGGCGAGCTCGACCTACTCGACGTGCTGCGCCAGTACGGGGTGATCCTCGACTGGGGCACCGGCGAGCTCTTGCCACACACGACCAAGCAGTTCCGGGAGATGCTGCAGCGCCGAGCCGCGCGCCACTGGAAGCGCGCGGAGTCGGCGGCCTAGGGGCGGACGGAGCGAGGCGGCCGCGGGTTCGAGGGGGCCGGCGCAGGGGTCCGGCTACCCTGACCCGCGGCCGTCTGGGTTTCCACGAGGCGAATGTCCGAAGCCAGCACCAAGACCGAGCGCACCCGCGTACGTCGGCTGCCCAAGCGCGGCCACTACGACCGCGAGACGATCGACGCGATCCTCGACGAGGGACTCGTCGCCCACCTCGCGTTCGCCGATGAGACGGGGCAGCCCTACGCGATCCCGACCCTGCACGCGCGCGACGGCGACCGGATCTGGATCCACGGGTCCTCGGCCAGCCGCACCTTACGGGCGGTCGGCGCCGGCGTGCCGGTCTGCCTGACCGTGACGCTGGTCGACGGCCTCGTCCTCGCCCGTTCGATCTTCAACCACTCGATGAACTACCGCTCGGTGGTCGTGCTGGGCACCGCGCGACCCGTCGAGGACGAGGACGAGAAGCGCGCCGCGCTGGAGGCGTTCGCCGAGCGGATCGCCCCGGGCCGCTGGGCCGACGCCCGGCCGCCGACCCGGCAGGAGCTCAAGGCGACGTCGATCCTCTCGCTGCCGCTGGAGGAGGCCTCGGCGAAGATCCGCACCGGCCCACCCGGCGACGAGGGCGAGGATCTCGAGCTCGACGTCTGGGCGGGGGTGATCCCGTTCGAGACGCGGCGTGGCGCCCCGATCCCGGCACCCAACCTGCGCCCCGGGATCGAGCTGCCCGCTTACCTGGCCGACAGCCCCTCCTGAGCTGGGACCGGCTACGGATCGGGTCAAGCCGATGCCGCGCCGGCGGGGGCGGTCAACGGGGCCGGATCCGGTAGGCGCATCATCCGGAAGGACGTCAGGAACCCCGCGAGCGCTGCGAGCAGGGGCACGACCAACCCCGCCTGCAGGGCCAGCGGCCTCGCCTCGCCGTTGATCCGCAGGATCTCGTCGCGTACGGCGGGCGTCTGCTCGTCGAGCAGCGCGGTGAGTTGCGCGTCGCTCATCACTTGGGCGTCGTCCTCCAGCACGTCGGCGACGCGTTCCTGCTGCGCAGGCGTGAGCACGTCGCTCGACTGGGCCATGCCCGTGAAGGCCGCCGACAGGGTGGCGAGCATGACCGCGCCGGCGAACGCCAGCCCGATGGAGAGGCCGAACGACCCGGTCGCTGAGTTGACGCCCGCGGCCTCGCCCACGCTCTCTTCCTCGATCGGCGCCAGCGTGTAGTTGTTGAGCTGCGAGACCAAGACGCCCAGGCCGGCGCCCGCGAGGATGAGCGGCAGGGCGAGCGACCAGCCGGTCTGGGTGTCAGGGACGATCGAGATCAGGAGCGCCACCGCGACCGTCGCCACGAGAAAGCCGGCGCGAACCAGGCTGCTGGGACGGCGGCGTCCGGCCCGCTTGCCCGCGACCAGGGCGACGGCGAACATCGTCAGCGACAGCGGCGCCAGGGCCAGCCCCGCCTCCATCGCGTTGTAGCCGAGGACCATCTGTAGGTAGATCGGCAGCACGATGAGCAGGCCCCCGAGCGCAACCTGCTGGAGGATGCCCTGCGTGATCCCGAAGGCGAAGAGCCGCCGCCTGAACAGGGTCGGGTCGAGGAGCGCCGGCAGCCCCCGCCGACGGCGGCGCACGAGCCAGCGGATGAAGGCGACCATCGCCACCAGCCCGCCGGCGAGTAGCGCGATCACGTACTCGCCGCCCTCCTGCCAAGCCAGGATCCCGAGCACGAGCCCGCCCATGCCCACCACCGAGAGCGCCGAACCCACGTAGTCCACGCCACGGTCGCCGGTGTAGGGCACATCGCGCAGCAGTCGCCTGCTTCCGAGCAGCACGACCGCGATCACGATCCCCTCGAGCATGAAGCCGACCCGCCAGGAGAGGTACGTGGTCAAGAAGCCGCCGAGAAGGGGCCCGATCGCGGCGGCGATCGCCGCGGAGGCGCCCACCAGGGCGTACGCCTTCGACTGTGCGGGCCCGGCGAAGTTCCCGTGGATCAGTGACTGCATCGCGGGCAGATACAGCGAGGCGCCGAGCCCGCCGACCACCGCCCAGAAAATGATCACCGGCGCGAGGCTCTGGGCGAGGATCATCGCCACCGCGCCCGAGGCGTAGAGCAGGAGGCCGAGGGCGTAGGCGCGCTTACGCCCGGCGAGGTCGCCCACCTTGCTGCCGATCAGGATGAACGCTGCCGAGACGAGCGCCTCGATCGCCACCGCGGACTGGACGCCGCTTACCGTGGTGTCGAGGTCCCGTACCACCGCCGAGATCGAGACGTTCATCAGCGACGTGTCGATCACGAACACGAACATCGCGGCGGCGAGAAGCAGCGCCAGCCTGGGGCTGCCTAACGCGCCCTTCGGTGTACCGGGGCCCTCCATGCGCGTCACGGATCATCGATCCGCCGCGCTGCGGGGCGGGGGCGGGAACCTGCCCACCGTACACCCCGACGGGAGCGCCCTCGCTCTCCGGTGGGGCGCCGGGAGGGGGGCGTTGTCGCGGGCGACCGGAGCGCATGCCCGGCGGGTAGCTTGTAGGCCGTGAATCCGAGCGTCAGCCTGGGTCGTCTGGCCGGGATCCCGGTCGGGGTCCACTGGAGCTGGCTCTTCATCGTCGCGCTGATCGCCTGGAGCCTCGCGGTCGCGATCTTCCCCAACGAGAACCCGGGCCTCGGCGACGGCACCTACGCCGCGATGGGGATCGTCGCGGCCGTGCTCTTCTTCGGCTCGATCCTCCTGCACGAGCTGGGGCACGCCCTGCAGGCCCGGCGCGAGCGGGTGGAGATCGAAGGGATCACGCTCTGGCTCTTCGGCGGCGTGGCGCGCTTCCGCGGCATGTACGAGACGCCGGGGGCCGAGTTCCGTATAGCGGTCGCGGGTCCGCTCGTCACGGTCGCGATCGCCGTCGTGCTGATCGCGCTGACCAGCCTCCTCTCGCTGCCGGAGAGCGTCGACGGCGTCGCCTCCTGGCTCGCGTACATCAACCTCCTGCTCCTCGTCTTCAACCTCATCCCCGCGCTGCCGCTGGACGGCGGGCGCATCCTGCACGCGGCCCTCTGGCGGGCCAGGCGCAACCTGATCTGGGCGACCCGGATCGGCACCGCGATCGGGATCGGGTTCGGGTACCTGCTGATCGGCGGTGGGATCGCGCTCCTGTTCGCCGGCGCCGGCTTCGGCGGGATCTGGTTCGCGTTGATCGGCTGGTTCCTCTCCTCGGCGGCGCGGGGCGAGGCGCAGGCGTTGTTCGCGCGGGAGGCGCTCGGGCGCACCCCCGTGCGGGAGCTGATGGCGCACGACCCGGTCACGGTCGCGCCTGAGGTGACGCTCGAGCGCTTCATCGACGAGGTGGCGCGCGCGACCCGCTACACGACCTACCCCGTGGTGGAGGGCACGCGCGCGGTCGGGCTGCTCACCTTCGCCTCGGTCGTGCGCACCCCGCGCGAGCTCTGGGCGCGCACGCGAGTGGCCGAGTGCATGGTGCCGCTGGAACGCGTGCCCGTGACGCGTCCCGACGAGGAGGCGGCCGAGGCGCTGGGCCGGATCGCGGCGAGCGAGGTGGGCCGCGCGCTGGTGATCTCCGACGGGCGGCTGGTCGGCCTGCTCTCGATCAGCGACCTGGCCCGGGCGATCAGCATCGCCGGCCACGTGCCGGCGCTGGCGCCTCGCGACGGCGGTTAAGCCCGACGCCACCGGTTCACAAGCAGGTGGCTGGTCGTCGCGACCGTCAGCCGTGGGGGCAGATCACGGCGCGGCCTTCGATCCTGCCCTCCCGGAGGCGGGCGTAAGCCTCCTCCGCTGCGTCGAGGGGGAAGCGCTCGGTGCGGGCGCGGATCTTGCCCTGGCGGGCGAGCTCCAGGACCTCCATCAGCTCGACCGCGGTCCCCCAATAGGTGGTGGTGAGCTGGGCGCCCCAGGGCAGCGCCGACCACTCGTAGGTGAGCTTGCCGCCGGCGAGCCCGATCACCACCAACCGCCCCTCGTATCCGAGGGCCTGGCGGCCCAGCTCGATCGTCGCGTCGGCGCCGACGATGTCGAGGACGAGCTCGGCGCCGCGCCCGCCGGTGAGCTCGCGGATCGCGTCCGGCGTCGCCTCGTCGGAGGCGAGCGTCTCGGCGGCGCCCGCCTCACGCGCGAGCGCGAGCTTCTCCGCGGAGACGTCGACGGCGACGATCCGCGCCGGGCTGAGCGCGGCGAGGATCTGCACGGCCATGTGGCCCAGCCCGCCGACCCCGATCACGACCGCGGTCGAGCCCGGGTGGAGCAGATGCAGAGAGCCCTTGATCGCGTGGTAGGGGGTGAGCGCCGCGTCGCTGAGCGGTGCCGCCTCGCGCGGATCGAGGTCGCCCAGCGGCACCAGCAGGCGCGGCGAGGGGACGAGCATGTACTCGGCCATGCCGCCGTCGAGCCCGAGCCCGCCGCCCATCGCGCCGATCTCGACCTGGCGCTCGCAGTAGTTCTCGCGCGAGAGCCTGCAGGCGCGGCAGCGCCCGCAGCCCCAGGGCCCGTACACGGCGACCGCCTCGCCGATCTCGAGGCCCTCGACGCCCGGCCCGAGCGCCTCGACCCAGCCCGCGTTCTCGTGCCCGAGCGTGAACGGGGTCTCGACGGGCAGGGTGCCCTCGGGCCACTCCATCAGGTGCAGGTCGGAGTGGCACGCGCCCGCGCCCCCGACCTTGATCAGGACCTGGCCGGGCCCCGGCTCGGGCACCTCGACGTCGCGGAGCTCGGGCTCTTGCTGCCAGGCGACCAGTTGGTAGGCGCGCACTTCGATCCTCCTCCTTCGGTCTTTTGTCGAGGACGGTTTGGTGCGGTTACCCCGCCGGCCGGCGCCGAACCTCTACGAACCCAGATCCGTACTCACCACCGGTTCACGCAAGCCGCCGAGGGGGTGGGGATCGTGAACCGCTGTTGGACGACCCCGAGGGGTCGGCGCGACCCGGGGAGATCGGGACGCGCGGCGGGCGCGGTCGGGAAGGCGCGCTGGGAGGCTAGAGGCCTAGAGGACGGTGAGGGTGACCGCGGAGGGGCGCTCGGGGTCGTGGAAGACCTCCTGCTCGGCGGGGAGCAGCTCGGTCGCGCGCAGCGGGTCCTCGCCGCTGCCAGGGTTGCGCGGGTAGCGGGGGTGGGCGCCGCTCGAGACCTGCACGCGGATGCGGTTCCCCGCGGCGAAGCGGTGGGCGGTGGGCCAAAGCTCGAAGCGCACGCGGGCTACCCCGGCGGCGTCGCGCTCGGGCTGCCCTGGGCCGAGGCGCACGAGCGCGTCGCAGACGTTCCAGGAGGCGCCCTCGGCGTCGACCTCGCAGAGGCGCACGAACACGTCGGTGTCCGCGCGGCTGGAGCGGAAGCGGATGTCGGCGCGGACCGGGCCGATCGCCTCCAGGTCGCGGTCCAAGGGCTCGCCGGTGAAGGTGAGCACGTCGGGGCGCGCCTCCAGCGGCCGGTTGTCGCGGACCGGCCGGCGCTCGAGCAGCAGCGGGCCGCCGAGCGCGGGGGTGGGCTCGGACGGGTCGTAGCGGTAGCGGCTGGGCTCCGCCCGCTCCTGCGGCGGCTGGTCGGCGAGACCGCCTCCGGCGCGCAGCCACAGGGTGTGCTCGCGGGCGCCGGGCGGGGGCCAGTCGTCGAATGCGAGCCAGCGCCCGGCGCCGGTCACGTACACGCGCACGGGCGCGGGGTCGACCAGGCGCGGGTCGCCCAAGAGATGCGCCCGCAGCCAGCCTATCCCCGCCCGCAGCGCGTACCCGGTGAGCCCCGGCGAGGTGTGGGTCCAGGGGCCGACCACGAGCTGGCGGCGGCGCGAAGCGCCGAGGGCGCGGAAGTCCTCGAGCAGCCAGGGCAGGAAGATGTCGTACCAGCCGCCCACCAGCAGGACCGGCGCCTCCACGCGGCCCAGCGCCGAGGAGTAGTCGCGGCTCTCCCAGCTGGGGCTGTCGGGCGCCATCTCCTCCAGCCACTCGCCGACGGGAACGCGCGCCGCGAACCCGAGCGAGCGCTCATCCGCGATCGGCGTGCTCGCGTACAGGCGCGGCAGGCGGCGCCGCAGGCCGAGCGCGAGCAAGAGCGGCCAGAGGCGGCGCTCCTGCACCTCCAAGAGCAGCATCCACGACATCGAGCTGGCGAGGGACAGGCTCCCCGAGCCGTAGGTCATCTCCCGCACGTCGGAGGCCGTCACCGACGGGGCGAGCGCGTCCAGCTCGTCGGCGATCGCCCACTGCGCGATCCCGAGGTAGCTCGGCCCGATCATGCCCACGCCGCCACGGTGCCAGGGCTGGGCGCGCAGCCAGCGCAGCGTCGCGAGGCCGTCGGGCCGTTCGTTGAATGGGTCGAAGCGCCCCTGGGAGCCGAAGGTGCCGCGCACGCTCTGCACGACGGTCTGCAGGCCGCGCTCGGCGAGCAGCCGCCCGTAGAGGAAGCCGAACGCGTTGTCGCGGCCGTAGGGCGAGCGCACGAGCACGGTGGGGGAGGGGCGATTCCCGCGCGGCGCGTAGCGAGTCGCGTACAGCACGACGCCGTCGTCCATCGGTACCTCGAGGCCGCGCTCGACCGTGATCTCACGCGTCGCGGGCGCGGGCAGGCGCAAGAGCCGCCCGGCGATCTCGCTCAGCAGATGCACCGAGGCGAGTTTCGCACGCGGCGGGACCCGGCCGCCCGGCGCACCACGTGGATCCAGTTACGAGTTGCCCACGGAGCGGGTACGAGGTCAGCACGGATTTCGGAGCTCCCAGGCCTGTGGTTAGGTGAGCCCACCTGCCCCACTCCGGATAGGAGACGAGATGGGCGCTCAGCCCCGAAAGCCAATCGAGACGGAGGAGGAGAGCGCCGCAACCGGGTCCGCGGGCCCCGGCCCGAGCGCCCCGGCCGCGGTCGTGGCGCTCGGCGGCAACGCGCTGCTGCGCCGCGGCGAGCCGCTGGAGGCGGCGAACCAGGCCCGGGCCGCCCGCGACGCCGCCCGCCTGATCGGCGAGGCGTCGCTGCGCTACCGGCTGGTGATCACCCACGGCAACGGGCCGCAGGTCGGGCTCCTGGCGCTGATGAGCGACGCCTTCGAAGAGGTCTCGCCCTACCCGCTCGACGTCCTGGGGTCCGAGAGCGAGGGGCAGATCGGCTACGTGCTCGAGATGCAGCTCGACAACTTCATCGACCACCAGGACACGGTGGCGGTGATCACGCGCACGGTCGTGGACGAGTCCGACCCCGCCTTCGCCGATCCCAGCAAGTTCATCGGCCCGGTCTACGACGAGGCGCAGGCGCAGCGCGTGGCGGTCGACCGCGGCTGGATCGTGAAGCCCGACGGCGAGCACTGGCGGCGGGTCGTGCCCTCGCCCGAGCCGCGGCGGATCGTCCAGCTGGGCGCGATCCGCACCCTGCTGGAGAGCGGCTTCCTGGTCGTCTGCGCGGGAGGGGGAGGGGTGCCGGTGCTCGAGGACGAGCACGGGCGTCACCGCGGGGTCGAGGCGGTGATCGACAAGGACCTCGCCTCCTCGCTTCTGGCCCGGGAGCTCGACGTGGACGTGCTGGTGCTGGCCACCGACGTGGCCGCCGTCTACGAGGGCTTCGGCACCCCCGACCAGCGGGCGATCGCCCGCATCGGCCCGGCCGGCCTGCGCGAGCGCGAGTTCCCGGCGGGCTCGATGGGGCCGAAGGTCGAAGCGGTCTGCCGCTTCGTCGAGGCCACCGGCCGGCGGGCGGCGATCGGGAGCCTGGAGCAGATCACCGGGCTGCTGGACGGCACCGCGGGCACCCAGGTCCTGCCGGACGCCGACGGCGTGGAGTACGCGGACGCGGGGGAGGCGGGCGTTGGCGTCTGAGGGCGCGGGCAATGCGGACGGCCGAGCGCGGCCGGAGCTCGAGGCGCGCGTCGCGGCGCTGATGCCCGAGCTCGAGGAGGAGCTGATGCGCCTCGCTGCGATCCCCTCGATCTCGGCGCCCGGCTTCCCCCGCGAGCCGCTGCAGGAGGCGCACGACGCCGTCGCCGCGGCCTTCCGGGGCGCGGGGATGCGCGTGGAGACGCTGAGCCTGCCCGGCGCCGCCCCGATCGTCACCGGCGAGATCCCCGCCCCCGAGGGCGCCCCCACGGTCCTGCTCTACGCCCATTACGACGTGCAGCCGCCCGGCGACGAGGCGGCATGGACGACGCCGCCGTTCGAGCCGAAGCGGCTCGGCGGCGCGATCCACGCCCGCGGCGCGGCCGACGACAAGGCCAACGTGATCGTGCACCTGGGCGCTCTGCGGGCCTACGGCGGCAAGCCCCCGGTGGGGATCAAGCTCGTGGTGGAGGGACAGGAGGAGGTGGGCAGCCCGCTGGACGACCTGCCGCTGCGCGAGCCCGAGCGCTTCCGGGCCGACGCGATCGTGATCGGCGACGCGGGCAACGCGCACCCGGGTCTGCCGACGCTCACCGTGGCGACCCGCGGCGTCGCCGACGTGATCGTCGAGGCGCGCACCCTCGAGGGCCCCGTGCACGCGGGCGAGTACGGCGGCGCCGCCCCTGACGCCCTGCTCGCGCTCCTGCGCGCGCTGGCCAGCCTGCACGACGAGCGCGGGAACGTGGCCGTCGCCGGCCTGCGGCGCGAGCCCTGGCAGGGCGAGGAGCCGGCCGAGGACGAGCTGCGCGAGCTCGCGGGTGTGAGGCCGGGCGTGCCCCTGCTCGGCTCGGGCACGCTCGGCGAGCGGCTGTGGACGGGCCCGGCGATCACGGTCACCGGGATCGACGCGCCGGCGGCGGATGGGCCGAGCGCGGTGGTCCCGCACGCGCGCGCCCGGCTGAACCTGCGCGTCCACCCCGGCGAGGACGCCGAGGAGGCGTGCGCGGCCTTGGTCCAGCATCTGCGGGCCCAGCGGCCGTACGGGGTGGAGCTCGAGGTGCGCGAGGAGGGGGCGGCCGGCAACGGCTTCGTCGCCGACACCTCGGGACCCGCCTACGAGGCCGCGCGCGCCGCCCTGCGCGCCGCCTGGGGGCGCGAGCCGATCGAGCGCGCGGTAGGCGGGGCGATCCCCTTCGTGAGCGCCCTGCACAGAGGACTTCCGGCGAGCGAGATCCTGCTCTTCGGGGCGCAGGACGGGCGCTGCAACATGCACGCCCCGAACGAGCGCGTCCTGCTGGAGGAGCTGGAGCGGGCGATCGTCGCCGAGGCCGAGTTCTTCGCCCGGTACGCAGCAGCGAGAAAGGAGACCGATCCCGATGGCTGACGATCCCAGGGGCGGCGCTGCCCCGCCGCCCGCCGGCAGCGAGGGCCAGCGCGAGGGTCCCGAGGACGGCGGGCGCAAGGGGCTGCGCTTCCCAAGCGCGTTCACCGTCCTCACGCTCGTCGCGCTCCTGGTCTGGGGGCTGACGTGGGTCATCCCCGCGGGCCAGTACGAGCTCAACGACGAGGGCGCGCCGATCCCCGGCACCTACGAGGAGATCCCGGCGCCGCTCGGCTTCGTCGACCGCGTCGAGGACTTCTTCCTGGCGCCGGTCAACGGCCTCTACGGCATCGAGGGGGCCGAGAGCGGCTTCGTCGATCCCGACGAGGAAGGGTTCATGTACGGCGCCGCGCAGGTCTTCCTCTTCGTCCTCGCCATCGGGATCTTCGTGACGATCATGTTCGAGACCGGGGCGCTCAACCGCGGAATCGCGCGATTGGCGTACCGCACCCGGGCGCGCGGCTGGCTGATGATCGTCGCGATCATGGTCGTCTTCTCGATCCTCGGTTCGGTCGAGGGGATGGCCGAGGAGACGCTCGGCTTCTACGCGCTGATCGTGCCGTTGATGTTGGCCCTCGGATACGACCGCATGGTCGCGGTCGGCGTGATCATGGTGGGGGCCGCGGTCGGCGTGTACGGCTCGACGGTGAACCCGTTCTCGATCGGGATCGCCTCGGGCTTCGCGGAGATCTCGATCGGCGACGGGATCGTGCTGCGCCTGCTGCTGTGGGTGCTTCTGACCGTGACCGGCATCGCCTTCGTCGTGCGCTACGCGGAGCGGGTGCGCTCACGGCCCGAGGCGTCGGTCGTCGGCTTCCAGCCGGGCGACCGCGAGCAGGCCGAGGAGCTGGTGGCCGCGAAGGAGCCGCCGGCGCTGAGCACGCGCGACAAGATCACCCTGACCGCGACGGTCCTGACCTTCCTCTTCATGATCTTCGCGATCGTCCCCTGGGCGAGCGTGATCGAGGGGCCGGACGCGGAGCCGTACTCGTGGGAGCTGGGGTGGTGGTTCCCGCAGCTCACCGCGATGTTCATCGTCGCCTCGGTGATCGTCGGGCTGATCGGGGGCCTGAGCGAGAAGCGGCTCACCGACATGTTCGTCAAGGGCGCCGGCGACTTCATCTACCCGGCGCTGGTGATCGTGCTCGCGCGCGGGATCTCGGTGATCATGAGCAACAACGAGATCGCCGACACCGTCCTGCACGCGATGGAGAGCGCGGCGACGGACGTGAGCGGGGCGATCTTCGGACCGATCATCTTCATCCTCAACCTGCCGCTCGCCTTCCTGATCCCGTCCACCTCGGGGCACGCGACGCTCGCGATGCCGATCCTGGCTCCGCTGGCGGACTTCGCGAACGTCGACCGCTCGCTGGTCGTGACCTCGTGGAACGCCGCCTCCGGCTGGATCAACCTGATCACGCCGACCAGCGGCGTGGTGATGGGCGGCCTGGCGCTGGCGAAGGTCGGCTACGACCGCTACCTGCGCTGGATCGCGCCGCTCTTGCTGATCCTGTTCGTGATCACGGTGGTGGCGGTGGCGATCGCGGGGGCGCTCCAGTGAGGGGCGCTCCACACGGACGTCTACGCGGCGAGGCCGCGGGAAGGGAGTAAGCCATGCCATTCCATGTCGACAGCGAGGTGGGCAAGCTGCGCAAGGTGCTCGTCCACCGGCCAGGCCTCGAGCACACGCGGCTCACCCCGTCGAACGCGGAGGAGCTCCTCTTCGATGACGTGATCTGGGTCAAGCGCGCCAAGGAGGAGCACGACTCCTTCACCGAGGCGATGCGCGACCGCGGCGTCGAGGTCTACTACGCCGAGGAGCTGTTGGCGGAGGTGCTCGAGCAGCCGGAGGCGCGCCGCTGGGTGCTCGACCAGATCCTCAACGAGCGCCACGTGGGGATCTACCTCGCCCGCGCCCGCAACCGGTGGGCCGAGCAGGCGGGCCCGGTCGAGGTCGCCGACTACCTGATCGGCGGCATGACCAAGGCGGATCTGACCGAGGGCGAGGGCCTCACCTGGGACGCGGCCGGACGCACCGACATGCTGCTGCCGCCGCTGCCCAACTTCATCTTCCAGCGCGACCCCTCCTGCTGGATCTACGACGGGGTGACGCTGAACCCGATGACGAAGCGGGCGCGGCGCCCGGAGACCGTCTTCATGGAGGCGATCTACCGCTGGCACCCGATGTTCCAGGAGGAAGGCGGCGTGCGGGTCTGGCTCGGCGGCGTCGAGCAGGACTGGGGACGGGTGACGATCGAGGGCGGCGACGTGATGCCGATCGGCCGCAGCGCGGTGATGGTCGGGATGGGCGAGCGCACCACCCCGCAGGCGGTCACCCTGCTCGCGCGCGAGCTGTTCAAGGCCGGCTCGGCGCGGCTCGTGATCGCTGTGATGCTGCCGGTCGCGCGCCACTACATGCACCTCGACACGGTGCTCACGCAGGTCGATCGCGACGCGGTCACGATCTACCCGGACGTCGTCGAGGGGGCGCGGGTCTGGACGATCCGGCCCGGCGACGATCCGGAGCTGCCCGTGGTCGAGCCGTACAAAGGCGGCGTGCTCGACGCGATGAAGGAGGCGCTCGAGCTCGACGACATCCGGGCGATCGCCACGGGGGGCGACCCCTTCGGCAGCGAGCGCGAGCAGTGGGACGACGGCAACAACGTGCTGGCGCTGGAGCCCGGGGTGGTGATCGCCTACGACCGCAACGTGAACACGAACACGCGCCTGCGCAAGGAGGGCATCGAGGTGATCACCGTGCCGGGCTCGGAGCTGAGCCGCGGCCGCGGCGGCTCGCACTGCCTTAGCTGCCCGCTCGAGCGCGACGCCGCCTACTGAGGAGGCGCGATGTACAACCTGCGCAACCGCCACTTCCTCAGGGAGGCCGACTTCTCGACCGGCGAGCTGACCTACCTGTTGCGGCTCGCGGCGGCGCTCAAGACCGCGAAGTACGCGGGCACCGAGCGACCGCAGCTCGAGGGCAAGGAGATCGCGCTCGTGTTCGAGAAGACCTCGACCCGCACGCGCTCGGCCTTCGAGGTGGCCGCCTACGACCAGGGGGCGCACGTCACCTACCTGGACCCGAGCGGCTCGCAGCTGGGCCACAAGGAGTCGGTCGCCGACACCGCACGCGTGCTGGGGCGGATGTACGACGCGATCGAGTTCCGCGGGTCCGCGCAGTCAGCGATCGAGGAGCTCGCCGCGCACGCGGGGGTGCCCGTCTACAACGGGCTCACCGACGAGTGGCACCCGACCCAGATGCTCGCCGACTTCCTGACCATGCACGAGGCGAGCCACAAGCCGTACGACGAGCTCAGCTACTGCTACATGGGCGACGCCCGCTCGAACATGGGCCGCTCGCTGCTCGTGATGGGGGCGATCATGGGCTCGGACGTGCGCATCTGCGCGCCGCGCGAGCTCTGGCCGCCGGGCGACGTGCACGAGCTGGCGATCGAGCGGGCGAGGGAGACCGGGGCGCGGATCACGCTCACCGCGGACCCCGCCGAGGCCCTGCCCGGGGCCGACTTCGTGCACACCGACGTCTGGGTCTCGATGGGCGAGCCGAAGGAGGCCTGGAACGAGCGGGCTGAGCTCCTGCGCCCGTACCGGGTGACGCGCCAGGTGCTCGACATGACCGAGAACAGGCGGGTGAAGTTCATGCACTGCCTGCCCTCCTTCCACGACCGCAACACGGCGGTGGGCGCCGAGATCATGGCCGCGACCGGCCTCGACGACGGGCTCGAGGTGACCGACGAGGTGTTCTCCTCGCCGCGCAGCATCGTCTTCGACCAGGCCGAGAACAGGCTGCACACGATCAAGGCTGTGCTCGTGGCGACGCTCGCCTAGGGCGCGCCGATGGGCGCGACGCCGCCGCAGGTCGATCGGGCTGCCGGCGGGCTCTCCAGCGCCGAGGCGCGCCGGCTCCTCGCTGAGGTCGGCCCGAACGCGATCGCCGCGGCGCCGGGGCCACCGGCGCTGCGCCAGTTCCTCGCCAAGCTCACCGGGCTGTTCGCGCTCTTGCTCTGGGTCGGGGCGGCCCTGGCGCTGGCCGTCGGGACGCCCGAGCTCAGCGCCGCGATCGTCGCCGTGATCCTCGTCAACGCGGTCTTCTCCTTCTTCCAGGAGCACCGCGCCCAGCGGGCGCTGGCCGCCCTGCAGGAGGTCCTGCCGCTGCGCGTGCGCGTGCGCCGCGACGGCAGGGTGGTGGAGGTGCCGAACGAGGAGGTCGTGCCCGGAGACGTGCTCGTGCTCGCGCCGGGCGACCGCATCGCCGGCGACGCCGAGCTCTTGCTCGCGCAGGATCTGCGGGTCGACGCGTCGGTCCTGACCGGTGAGTCGGAGCCGCAGAGCCCGAGCGAGCGGGTGTTCGCCGGCACCTACGTGGTCGCCGGCGCCGCGGAGGCGCTCGTGACCGCGACCGGGATGCGAACGCGCTTCGGGCGGGTCGCTGCCCTCACCCAGCGCGCCCGTCGCCAGCGCAGCCCGCTGGAGCGCGAGCTCGACCGGGTGACGCGGGTGATCGCGCTGCTCGCGGTGTCGGTCGGGGCGGCCTTCTTCGTGGTCGCGGGGGCGCTCGGGATCGAGCTCGTCGATCGGCTCGTGTTCGCGATCGGGGTCACGGTCGCGCTCGTGCCCGAGGGGCTGTTGCCGACCGTGACGCTCTCGCTGGCGATGGCGACGCGACGCATGGCCGAGCGCAACGCGCTGGTCAGGCGCCTCTCCTCGGTCGAAACCCTGGGGGAGACGACGGTGATCTGCACGGACAAGACCGGCACGCTCACCCGCAACGAGATGACGGTCCAGCGCCTCTGGGCGCCGGGCTGCGGCGAGCTCGTGGTCGAGGGCGCGGGCTACGAGCCCGAAGGACGCATCCTGCGCGACGGCGAGCCGGTCGATCCCGGGACGGTGGCGGAGCTTCTGCGCGCGGGCGCCGTCTGCAACGACGCGCGGCTTGAGCGGCGGGGGCGCGACGGGGGCTGGGCGGTCGTGGGGGATCCCACCGAGGGGGCGTTGCTGGCGCTCGCGGGCAAGGGCGGAATCGGGATCGCCGCGGACGAGCTGCCCCCGCGCCTCCACGAGTTCCCGTTCAGCTCGGAGCGCATGCGGATGACCACCGTGAACCTGGTCGACGGCCGCCGGGTCGCCTACACGAAGGGCGCCGTCGAGGCCGTGCTGCCGCTCACGAGCCTGGGCAGGGCGGCGCGCGAGCGGGTCGCCGCCCAGGCCGAGCGCATGGAGCGGGAGGCGCTGCGGGTGCTTGCCCTGGCGCGGCGCCCGCTCGAGGGTGGCGTGGGGGAGGGGCCCGAGCAGGTGGAGCGCGAGCTCGAGTTCCTCGGGCTGGTCGGGATGATCGACCCGCCGCGCCCGGGGGTGGCGGAGGCGATCGCGCGCTGCCGCACGGCCGGGATCCGCGTGCTGATGGTCACCGGCGACAGCGCTCCCACGGCGGCCGCGATCGCGAGGCGCGTCGGGCTCGTGCGCGGGGAGCCCGAGGTGATCACGGGACGCGAGCTAGACCGCCTCGACGACGCCGCGCTGCGGCGCCGCCTGGAGGCGAAGGAGGTCGTCTTCGCCCGGATCGAGCCGCAGCAGAAGCTCCGCCTGGCGACCGTCCTGCGCGAGGCGGGGGAGGTGGTGGCGATGACGGGCGACGGGGTGAACGACGCCCCCGCGCTCAAGCACGCCGACATCGGCGTGGCGATGGGCCGCAACGGGACCGAGGTCGCCAAGCAGGCGGCCGACATGGTGCTCGTGGACGACAACTTCGCGACGATCGTCGCCGCCGTGGAGGAGGGCCGCGCGGTCTTCCGCAACATCCGGCGTTTCACCGGCTACCACCTCTGCTCGAACGTGGGCGAGCTTTTGCCCTTCCTCGCCTGGGGCGTCTCCGGCGGCGCGATCCCGCTGCCGCTCGTGGTCATGCAGGTGCTGGCGATCGACCTCGGCACCGACATGATCCCGGCGCTCGCGCTCGGCACCGAGCGCGCCGAGCCGGGCACGATGGAGCGCCCGCCACGCCCGCGCTCGGAGCGGCTGCTGAACCGCGAGGTGTTCGCGCGCGTGGGCGGGCTCGGCGGGCTCGAGGGCATGGCCGCGCTGCTGGGGTTCCTCTTCGCCTACTGGCTTTCCGGTTGGCGGCCGTGGGAGGGTCTCGCCGACGCGGGGACCACCTACCTCGAGGCGACCACGATGACGATGGCGGCGATCATGATGGGCCAGGTCGGCGCGGGCCTCGCCTGGCGCAGCGACCGCCTGCCGCTGCGCAGGCTGGGACCCTTCTCCAACCGCCTGCTGCTCGCCGGCATCGCGATCGAGCTCGCGCTGCTGCTGATCCTCGTCTACGCGCCGGGCCTCGGCGAGGTCTTCCACACGGCGAGCCTTGAGGCGCGGCACTGGCTCTTCCTGCTCGCGTGGCCCTTCGTGATCCTGGGTGTCGGCGAGGTGGGCAAGGCGCTCGCGCGGCGGCGGGACGCGCGCACCGCGGGCGCGGGCGTAGGGCGGCTTGCGGAGCGTGCGGCTTGAGCGGCGCGCGCGAGCCTTGGTGCCTGGAGGGGGGCGCGGTGGCCGCCGAGTCTGGCTCCGACGCGCACGCCGGGCTCACGAGGGCGGAGGCGCGCGAGCGCCTGCGCCGTTTCGGCCCCAACCGGCTCGAGTCGACCCCGCCCGTCCCGACCTGGCGGCGGCTGGCGGCGCAGTTCTCCGACCCCCTGATCTACCTGCTCCTCGCGGCGGCGGTGGTCTCGGTCGTCGCCTGGGCGATCGAGGGAGCGGCGGGGGTCCCCTACGACGCGATCGTGATCACGGTGATCGTCTTGCTCAACGCGGCGCTCGGCTTCGCGCAGGAGGCCCGCGCCGAGCGGGCGGTGGCGGCGCTGCAGCGCCTGGCCTCGCCGAGCGCGACCGTGGTGCGTGAGGGCGAGCAGCAGCGCATCCCCGCCAGCGAGGTCGTGCCCGGCGACGTGATCGTGCTCGGCGAGGGCGACGCGGTTCCCGCGGACGCGCGCCTGCTCGAGGCGGCGTCTCTGAGCGCGGCGGAGGCGCCGCTCACCGGCGAGAGCGAGCCGGTGCTCAAGGGGACGAAGCCGCTGTCCGCCGAGGCCCCGCTCGCCGAGCGCGTGAACATGGTCTTCGCGGGCACCGCGATCACCCGCGGGCGCGGCCGCGCGGTGGTGACCGCCACCGGCATGCGCACCGAGATGGGCACCATCGCCCGCCTTCTCGGCGAGACCAAGAAGGACCTGACGCCGCTGCAGCTCGAGGTGAAGCGGGTTGGGCGGGCGCTGGGTGCGGCGGTGCTCGGGATCGCCGCGGTGATCATCGTCGCGATCCTGCTCAGCGCCGACCTCGACGAGGCGAGCGAGTTCGTCGAGGTGCTCCTGGTCGGTGTATCGCTCGCAGTCGCGGCCGTGCCAGAGGGGCTACCGGCGATCCTCTCGGTGGTCCTCGCCCTCGGCGTGCAGCGCCTGGCGCGCCGGCGCGCGATCGTGAAGAAGCTCGCCTCGGTCGAGACGCTGGGTTCCGCCTCGGTCGTCTGCTCGGACAAGACCGGGACGCTCACCCGCAACGAGATGACGATCAAGCGGGTTGTGACGCCCTCAGGCGAGGTGGAGGTCACGGGCTCGGGCTACCGGCCCGAGGGGGAGCTGCTCGCGGACGGCCGCCCGCTCACCGACCCCGTGCTGCTGGACGAGGTGCGGGCGGTGCTGGCGGGCGGAAGCCTTGCCAACGACGCGCGGCTGCGCCGGGCGCAAGATGGCGAATGGACGATCCAGGGCGACCCAACCGAGGCCGCCTTCCTGGTCGCCGAGGCGAAGCTGCCGGGGTTGGCCGAGGAGCGGCGGGCGCGCTTCGAGCGGGTGGGGGAGGTGCCGTTCACGTCCGAGCGCAAGCGGATGAGCACGGTGGAGGTCGACCGCGAGGGCGAGCTTGGGGCGGCGCTCGTGACCAAGGGGGCGCCGGACGTGCTGCTCGCCCGGTGCAGCGCGGAGCGCGCGGCGGGCGAGGTCCGCCCCCTGAGCGAGGAGCGCAGGGGCGAGATCCTCGCCGCGGTGGAGCGGCTGGGCGACGAGGCGATGCGCACGCTCGCGGTCGCCTACCGGCCGCTGCCCGAGGGGGCGGCGGAGGCCGGCCCCGAGCTCGAGCGCGAGCTCATCTGGCTCGGCCTCGTGGGGATCATCGACCCGCCGCGGGAGGAGGCGCGCGCCGCGGTAGCGGAGGCCCAGGGGGCGGGCGTGCGGGTGGTCATGATCACCGGCGACCACCCGCGCACGGCCGCGCGCATCGCGCGCGACCTCGGCATCCGCGACGACGGCGACCGCGTGCTGAGCGGTGCCGAGCTGGCCCAACTGGACGACGGCGAGCTCGCGGAGGCGGCGCGCGAGGTGTCGGTGTACGCGCGCGTCGCCCCCGAGCACAAGCTGCGCATCGTCGACGCGCTGCAGGCCGACGGCTGGGTCGTGGCGATGACGGGAGACGGGGTGAACGACGCCCCGGCGCTCAAGTCGGCCGACATCGGCGTCGCGATGGGGATCACCGGCACCGACGTCACCAAGGAGGCGGCCGACATGATCCTCGCCGACGACAACTTCGCAACGATCGTCGCCGCGATCCGGGAGGGCCGCGGGATCTTCGCCAACATCCGCAAGTTCCTGCGCTTCCTGCTCTCCTCGAACGCGGGCGAGGTGATGACGATGTTCGGCGGCGTGATGCTCGCCGGGCTGCTCGGCCTCGACGCGGTAGGGGAGGCCGTCGCGGTGCCGCTGCTCGCCACCCAGATCCTCTGGATCAACCTGCTCACCGACGGAGCGCCGGCGCTCGCGATGGGCGTGGACCCGCCGCCGGACGACGTGATGCGCCGCCCGCCGCGCCGGCTCGGCGAGCGCATCATCGACGCCCAGATGTGGATCGGGATCGTCTGGGTGGGCCTGGTGATGGCGGTGGTCACGCTGATAGCGCTCGATCTTGGGCTCGAGGGCGGGCTGCTCGGTGGCTCGGGCGGGCTTGACGAGGGGCGTACGATGGCTTTCACCACGCTCGTCCTCGCCCAGCTCTTCAACACGTTCAACGCCCGGTCCGACTTCCGGAGCGCCTTCAGCCACCTCTTCACGAACCGCTGGCTGTGGGGGGCGATCGCGTTGTCCGTGCTGCTGCAGGTCGCGGTCGTCGAGCTGCCGGTCCTGAACGACGCCTTCTCGACGGTGCCGCTGACGTTGGGCGACTGGGCGATCTGCGTGGGCCTCGCGAGCCTCGTCCTTTTCGCTGACGAGGCCAAGAAGCTGATCCAGCGGGCCTGGCCGTGAGCCGCATCCTCGCCTATACCTCGCCGGCGCGCGGGCACCTCTTCCCGCTCACCCCGATCCTCGACGAGTTGCGTGCCAGGGGGCACGAGATCGTCCTCAGCACGCTCGCCTCGCAGGTGGGGCTCATGCGCCGGCGCGGCTTCGAGGCCGGGCCCATCGATCCAGCCGTCGAGGCGATCCGGCACGAGGACTGGCGCGAGCGCAACCCGCGCGCGGCCCTGCGGCGGGCGGTGGCCACCTTCTGTGCGCGCGCCGAGCACGACGAGCCCGATCTGCGCCACGCGATCGAGCGGGAGCAGCCCGACGCCGTGGTCGTGGACATCCAGAGCTGGGGCGCACTGGCCGCGGCGGAGGTGTGGGGCGGGCCGTGGGCGGCGTTCTGCCCGTACCCGCTGCCGCTGCCCTCGCGAGACGCGCCGCCCTTCGGCCCGGGGCTGCGCCCGGCGCGCAGCCCGCTCGGGCGGCTGCGCGACCGCACCCTGCGCCCGCTCGTGCTGGGCACGCTCGAGCGGGTCGTCGTGGAGCGCATGAACGACGTCCGCGCACCGCTCGGCCTCGGGCCTGTCGACGCGACAACGATGTTCACCAAGCCGCCGCTTTTGCTCTACATGACCGCCGAGCCGTTCGAGTACCGGCGCTCTGATTGGCCCGCGAACATCGCTTTGGTCGGGCCGTGCGCCTGGGACCCACCGAGCGCGCCACCCGCTTGGCTCGATGAGCTGGAGCGGCCGCTCGTGCTTGTGACGACGTCGTCCGAGTTCCAGGACGACGGCCGCTTGGTGCGCACGGCGCTCGCCGCGCTGGCCGACGAGGAGGTCGAGGTCGTCGCCACGTTGCCCGCCGCCGACGCCGAGGGGATCGAGGCGCCGGCGAACGCGCGAGTGCTGCCGTTTGCCCCGCACGCGCCGCTGCTCGAACGCGCCGCCTGCGCGATCACGCACGGCGGCATGGGAGCCACGCAGAAGGCGCTCGCTCACGGCGTGCCGGTCTGCGCCGTTCCCTTCGGCCGCGACCAGCTCGAGGTCGCCAGGCGGGTGGAGGTAAGCGGCGCGGGCGCGCGTCTGCCGGCGTCCAGGCTCAATCGCGCTAGGTTGCGCGCCAAGGTGCACGAGGCGATGGGACGTCGCGCCGGAGCCGAGCGGATTGCATCCGCGTTCGCGGCGGCGGGTGGCCCTGCCGCCGCCGCCGACGCGATCGAGCGCCTGCTCGTTGCAGGAGGGTCCCGGTGAGCCCCGAGTTCCTGCTCACCTCGCTCGTCATCGTGGCGACGCCCGGCACGGGCGTGATCTACACCCTGGCGGCAGGGCTCACGCGGGGCCTGCGCACCGGCCTGGTCGCCGCCTTCGGCTGCACGCTCGGCGTCGTGCCTCACATGGCGACGGCGATCACCGGGCTCGCGGCCCTGCTGCACACAAGCGCGGTCGCCTTCAGCGTGCTCAAGTACGTGGGCGTCGCCTACCTGCTCTATCTGGCCTGGACGATGCTGCGTGAGCGCGGCGAACTGGCCGTGGAGGAGGAGGCGCCCGCCCGCTCCGCGCGCGGGATCGTGGTCACGGCGGTGCTGATCAACCTGCTCAACCCGAAGCTGACCGTCTTCTTCTTCGCCTTCCTGCCCCAGTTCGTCGGAGCGGCAGGCGGCGGGCAGGTGCTCGCGATGCTCGAGCTGAGCGCCGTCTTCATGGCGCTCACGTTCGCCGTCTTCGCGACCTACGGCGCGCTCGCGGCGGCGGCCCGCCACCAAGTGATCAGCCGGCCGCGGGTGCTCGCTTGGATGCGCCGGATCTTCGCCGGGTCGTTCGTCGCGCTCAGCGCGAAGCTGGCGCTCACGCGCCAGTAGCCCGGCGTTCCTCGAGGTCCACGCGCAGCCGACGGATACGCGCGCCAGTCGGTGGGCGATGTCGAGTCTTGGTGCGCCGCGCGGCGGGGCGAAGCGCGGTGGGTTGCGGGGCGGCGTAGAGTGGGGCCATGGCCGAGACCCGGAAAGTGATCGGGTGGTCGGCGCCGATCCGTGGCACCGCGCGGGAGCGGCCTGGCACCGGTTCCGGGAGGTGCTTGGCGTGAAGCGTGATCCGGCTTTGGTGCGGCTATCTCGCGACCACCACAAGGCGTTGGCGGTGGCGCTTGCGCTGCGGCGGGCGGAGGACGTGGGGGCTGCCGCGGCGCGGTTCGGGGAGTTCTGGCGCGAGCATGGCAACGCGCACTTCCGCGTCGAGGAGGACGTGCTGTTCCCGGCCTGGACCGAGGCGGGGGAGGGCTATCGCGAGAAGCTGGTGCTGCGGGCCCTGCGCGAGCACCACCTGATCCGCAGCGATGCGCGCCGCGTCCTCGCCGGGCAGGCGGACCTGGCGCTGCTACGGGAGCTGGGCGAGCGGCTCGACGCGCACGTCCGCTTCGAGGAACGGGAGCTCTTCGCCGCGATCGAGCGGTCGCTCTCGCGGGAGCAGCTGGACCGCCTGGCCGACGAGGTCGAGCGAGCCGAGGGCGCCGCGCGCGGGGGCTAGCGGCGCCCTACCGGAAGCTCTCTACTGGAAGTAGGCCGCGTTCTTCTCGATGTAGGAGGTCCACTCCTCGGGGACCTGGTCCTCGGGGAAGATCGCGTCGACCGGGCAGGCCTCGACGCAGGCATCGCAGTCGATGCACTCGTCGGGGTCGATGTAGAGCTGCTCCTGCTCCTCGTAGTCCGGCTCGTCGGGGGTCGGATGGATGCAGTCGACCGGACAGACCTCCGTGCACGAGTTGTCCTTGGTGCCGATGCAAGGCTCGGTGATCACGTAGGCCATTTCGCCTCCTTACGGGCCGGACGGTCGGGTTACAGGGGAAGAGCCCCAGCAAAGTATCAAGCGGGGCCGCGGCACTTTACACCAAGATGATGTGCAAAACTGCCGGCGGCAATGAGCACCGGCTGGCTCATCGTCCTCTTCCTGCATCTGCTGGCGATGGCCTTCTTCGTCGGTGGGCAGATCATGCTCGCCGCGGTCGTGGTGCCGGCCCTGCGGCGCGAGGGCGAACAGGTGCCTCGCATGCGCAGCGTGGCGCGGCGCTTCGGCGTCGGCTCGGCGATCGCCCTGCTGGTGCTGCTCGCGACGGGCGGCGCGCTCGCCTCGGAGTTCCGGCTCTGGGAATCGGGCACGCTCCATTTGAAGCTCGCTCTGGTGGGCCTCGTGATCCTGCTCACGCTCGCCCACACTCGCCTACCCGGCTCGCGCGTCCTCAACGGCCTCATCCTGCTGACGACGCTGGGGATCGTCTGGCTCGGCCTCGACCTGACCCGCTGAGCGGGCGCGGCCTCAGCGGTCGCTCAGCCGGCCCAGCAGCTTGGCCAGCTCACCCAGCTCCCGCTCGCTGAAGGCGGAGGCGAAGCGGCGCTGTACCCCGGCGCGGTGGGTCCTTCGCAGGCGTTGGAAGACGCGCTTGCCGCGCGCGGTGAGGCTGGCCTCGACCCCGCGCGCGTCCCTCTCGTTGCGGGAGCGCTCGACCAGGCCCAGTTGCTCGAGCCGATCGACCCGCCGGGAGAGCCCGCTCGGGCTGAGCACGACCAGCTCGGCGAGCTCGTTCATGCGCACCGAGCCCGTGGGCGACTCGGCCAGCTGGACGAGCACGTCGTAGTCGGCGAGCGTCATCCGTTCGCGCTCCTGTAGCTCGGCGTCGAGCTCGCGCGTGAGGCGGGCGTGGGCGAAGAGCAGCGCGCGCCAGGCGCTCCGCCCGTTGTCGCTGAGCGCACGCTCGTCGTCCGCGCTCAGGCTGGGCGGCTTCGCTGCCCTCGTGCCCATACGGAGACATTACCCGCAGGGGGCGGCGGCAGAGGGCACTTCCCGCGCGCGGAAGTCGGCGCGGATCGCCTGTCGCCCGTTGACCCCGCAAGGGGCGGCGGCAGAGGGCACTTCCCGCGCATCGGGGCAAGGTGGGCGAGGGAGTTTGTTTGCACGCACAAGTATCTGTTATGTTGTGCATACAAGTATTTCGCTAGAGAGCTTCGAAGAAGGAGACAAGCATGAGCACGCCAACCGCCACCCAGACGCTGATCCCCAGCGGGACCTGGACGATCGACCCGGCCCACTCCAAGGTCGGCTTCGCCGTCAAGCACATGGGCGTATCCACGGTGCGCGGCGAGTTCCGCGAGTTCGAGGGCACGCTCGAGATCGGGGACACACTCGCTGACTCGCGCGCCTACGGCACCGTCAAGGCGCAGTCGATCGACACCGGGGTCGCCGACCGCGACGCGCACCTGCGCTCGGCTGACTTCTTCAGCGCCGAGGAGCACCCCGAGCTGCGCTTCGAGTCGAAGCGGATCGAGCAGGCGGACGAGGACACCCTGCGGATCGTGGGCGACCTGACCATGAACGGCGTCACCCGCGAGGTGGAGCTGACGGCCGAGGTGACCGGCGTCGGCAAGGGCATGAACGACGAGGACGTGCTCGGGCTCGAGGTCCGCGGCCAGGTCTCGCGCAAGGACTTCCAGATGAAGTTCAACGCGATGCTCGGGACCGGTAACGCGGTCGTCGGCGACAAGGTGAAGCTCGAGCTCGACCTCGAGGCCCAGCGCCAGGCCTGAAGCGCCGGAAAAAGGCTTCGCCGACCAGGGGCGTCCCGCTCGAGCGGGACGCCCTTCTCTTTTCCCGCGAGCTACGGCTTGTAGCGGTGGTGCAGGATCAGCGTGTTGCCCTCGGTGTCGTGGAAGATCGCCTGGTGGCACACGCCTGAGTCGATCGTCTCGCCGACGAACTCGACCCCCTGTGCCTCAAGCGCCGCTCGCGCGGCGTGCACGTCGTCGACGCGCAGCGCCAGCGGTCCGCCGTGGGGTTGGAACTCGAGCCCGAAGGCGTCCATCTGCATGACCGCGAGCGTGAGGTTGCCGGTCTCGTACTCGCCCGCCGGCATTGAGCCCCAGGGCTTGCCGAAAGGCGGCCCCAGCGTCTCCCGGTAGAAGCGGGCGGCGCGCTCGTAGTCCGCAGCGGGAAGGGCGGCATAGTCGACGCCCCTGACGTGGATCTGCGCTGTGCTCATGTGTGCCTCCCTGAGTCGGTTCGCCCCTTACTGACCTCCGTCGGCCCCGGAACTCATCGTCACGCGCGCCGGGGTAGCCCAGCGAGGGGCGGCCGGCGGGCGCCGCGCGGCGCCCGCCGGGTCTCGCCCCAACCATCAGTGCCTGCCGCTGCGCAGCAGCGCCGTCCCGCTCACGAGGAGGGCGAGCGCGCCCAACACGAGGGCGGCCACCGAGAGGCCGCTGGTGGACCCGCTGTCCTCATCGTCGTCGGCGGACCCCTCCTGATCCCGATCCTCGTGCGCGCCGGCCTCGTGGCCGTGGCCCTTGGCCGCGGTCAGCTCGATCCCCGGCGCCGGGTCCGAGAGATCATGGGCGTCCTCGCCCTCGGCGGGGATCTGGATCCAGCGGTTCTGTCCCTTGGCGCAGGTCTGGATCACGGGGAACCAGAGGGTCTCGCCAGCGGCGTCGGGGAGCGCCACCGTCATCCCGAGCACGTCGAGCTCGTGGTCGGGGAGCGGCTCGCGGGCGGTCCACACGACTTCGGTGACGCCCTGCGCCGACTTCTCGCCGTGCTGCCCCTCGGCCTGCTTCGGCCCCTCCTTGGTCTCGACCTGCCAGAAGGGGCTGCGCTGCGGGATCACCGACGGGACGTCGTCGGGGATCTTCACGGCGATTCGCGTGGTCGGCGAGCCGTCGCAGCCGTGCGGGATCGAGAGCTCGAGGTGCGCGTACGAGCCGGCGGGGGCGCCCGGCGGCGAGATCGAGATGTGCGCGCCGGCCGTGGCCGGCGCCACGAGCGCAACGCCGAGCAAGAGCAGCGGCAATCCGATCCTTCTCATCCTGGGTCTCTCCTTGTGGGTTTGGCGGGGTGCATGAGTGCGTCGGGTCAAGCGGCCGGGCCCAAGGGCGGAGCCTTTGCGGTCCGCGCGTGGCGGCAGGGGGCGCCCGGGCGTCGAGCTGCGCGACCGTCATCGGATTCGGACCTCGAAAAGGCCGCGGACCTCCTCGAAGCGCGAGAGGCGGAACGAGACCTCGGCCTCCCACTCACCGGGGACGCCCAACGGGGCCTGCGGGGCCACGTAGTGGCCGGGGCCGGCGCGTTCGAGCTCGGCCTCGATCGGTCCGACGTCCCGTTCGGGCAGCCGCAGCAACAAGCGGACCCCGCGCGCTCGCAGCTGGCTGCCGTCGGCCGCGTCGAACAGGTAGAGGTGGACCTCGTTGGCGCCCGCGCGGGCTGGATCGACCGTGTACTCGACCAGGGCCGAGCCCGCCTCGAGGCGGCCGGAGACGGGACCGGCGGCGGCGTCCGGCGGCGGGTAGGAGACGAGCGCCGCGCTCACCCCGAGCACGCAGGCGACGAGCGCGGCCTCGGCGCGCAGGGTGGCCCTGATCACCGCGCCCGGTGCGCCGGGCGCGTCGCCGCGCGCGGCCAAGCTACGCAGGCGCGGCAGCAGGCGGCTGCGGTTGAGCGCGCCGAGGGCGATCAGCGCCGCGAACAGGAGGGCCTTGAGCGCGATGGCGCGTCCGAATGACGTGGTCCAAAGATCCCGCGGCGAGGTGAGGTAGGCGAGCGCCGCTGTGAGGCCGGAGGCCGCGAGGGCCGCCACCGCCGCCAGGGCCAGCGGCGAGAAGCGCGCCAGGGTCGCGGCGAGCAGGCGCGTCTTCCCCGCGGGAGCGAGCGCGCGGGTGGCGGCGGGAAGAAGCGACCCGAGGGCGGCGAGGCCTCCCAGCCAGGCGCACATGGCGCCCACGTGCAGCGCGTCGGCCGCGACCAGCAGGGCGGGGGAGTGGGTCGCGGCGTGGCCCGCGAGCGCGGGGGAGACCACCAGCACCACGCAACCCGCGAGCGCCAGGCAGGCGCCCAGCCGGCGCGCGCCGTGTCCGGGCCGGCCGAGCAGGACGAGGGCGGCGGCGAGGGCTAGCCAGGCCACGATCCGCGCTGCCGCGGCCTCGCCGAAGGGGGTCGCGAGCACGGCGTTCAAGGTCTCGCCGTCGAGCGCGTCGAACACGGACGTGCCCGCGGCCACGGCGCCCTGCAGGACCAGAGCAGCGGCTGTGGCGCCCAGCCCTGAGACGATCGCGGCGCCGAGCGCGCGCCGCAACCGTGCCGCAAACGCCCGCTGCGCGTCCGCCCACGCGTCCGTGCCGTTCGCGGTGTGCCGGGCGATCGCGGGGCCCCAGACCAGCGCCAGGAAGGCCAGCAGCCCCACCGCGAGCCCGGTCGCCAGGTAGGAGAGGGCGCGCGCGAGCCAGAAGGCGGCGTCGGTCACCGGCCCCGCCTCCGCGTCCGCGAGCAGCTCGCTCACGCTGGCCGCGCGCGCGGCTCCCGGCTCGCCCACGGTGAAGACGAAGCCGCCGGAGATCGGGTGCGAGTCGGCGGAGACGACCCGGAAGGTCGCGGTATAGGTGCCGTCTGGCAGGTCGGGGGGAAGCGAGACGGCGATCGCGTCGCTGCGCCCGTCGGGGTGCGTGGGCTCGCCCGTCTCGACCTCGTCCCCCCGCGCATCGAACACGCGCACCGCGCCGAAGCTCGCCTCGACCGGCTCGTTGAAGTGGAACGCGACCTGCGCGGGCGGCCGCTCGAGGCGCGCGCCGCGCTCCGGCGAGGTGCGCTCGAGCACCGCGTGTGCGCCCGCCGCGGCGGGGAGCGAGAGCAGGGCGAGCGCGGCCAGGCAGGCGAGCCAGCCGGCGTAGGCGCGGCGCGAAGGCAGACGGGGCGCGTCGCTCACCACGCCTCCCGGCGTTCGCCACCGCGTCGCCGCCGCGCGCGCACGAACGCCAGGGCGCCCGCCCCCGCCGCGAGCGCGGCCAGGAGCACGAACGGCAGGAGCGGCGTGCCCTCGGGGACGCCGACCCAGACGAGCTCGCCGCGCACCGCCACGGGCTTCCCGTCGACGCGCAGCGGCACCTTCCAGTCGAAGACGTGGGTGCGCTCGGACTCGTCGCGGACCTGCGGGGGGACGCCGCGGCTCATGTAGTGGATGCGGTGGTCGTGCCAGGCGTACTGGCCGCTGCGATCGACCAGCTCCCACCTCGGCGGCGCCTCGGCGTCGGCGTGCGCAGGCACCTCGGTCTGGGCGTAGCGGTCGTCGTTGAGGTAGTGGGCGGGCGAGCGAGTGTTGACCTCGACCGTGCCGTCGGGGGAGATGCGCACGTAGGGCTCGCCCTCGTAGCCCTCGACGATCACGACCCGGTCGCCGCGGTTGTCGAGCTGCAGGCTGTCGTCGTAGTTGAGGACCTGGGCGCTCACGCCCGGCGCAGCGGGCTCGATCGCCCTCACCGCTGACCTGAAGTTGGGGTCGCCCTCGTGGGCGAGCGCGCTCGCGGGCAGCGAGGCGAGCGCCGCCAGCGCGAGCCAGAACGCGCGCACGCGTACGCGCATGAGCTCTCCTTTCCGTCGGGATCGGGAAGGCGCTCGCGCCCGCGGGCGCGCGGGCTACCGCCCGCGCGGCGGGGCGTGGCGCCGTCAGGACGCGGAAGGGAGCGGGGCGGGCGGCGGCCGCTTGGCGAGGCTGTGGGCGATCAGGCGGCCCCGGCGCGGCGTGAGCGCGGCGATGCCACAGCGCGGGGCGGCGCCCAGCTCACGGGCGGGCCGGTAGCGGCGCCTGCGCGCGGCGAGCCGAGTCAGCGTGCGCGCGCCCGGGTAGCGGCCGAAGAGCAGCGGCAGCACGACCGCGAGCAGCGGCAGCGCCGCCAGCACGCCCGCGTGGGCGACCAGCGCCGTGACCGGCAGGGCGAACGCGAGCGCGAGGGGCACGAGGTCGCGCGGACCGGTTACGAGCCGGTGCTTCACGCGGCGGATCCTAGTTGGCCCGCCAAGCCGTCGCTCCCGCCGATGTCGGGCGACGGCCTGGCGTTCGCCTCAGGGCTCGATGTTCACGTTCCAGCGGAAGCGGTTGTCCGGGTCGTAGCGGCGCTTGACCTCGCGCAGGCGGGCGAGCGTGGGGTCGGGGTAGGCGTCTGCGAGCCTGCTCTGCGCGTCAGCGCCCAGGTAGTTCACGTAGGCGGGCCCCTCGGCGAGCCCGACCTGTCCGGCGAAGCTCTCGACCCAGGCCTCGGCCGCGCTGTCGTCGCTGGTGCCCGGAGTGATCGCGACGGTCCCGAGCATCAGCCGCTGCGCGCGGTGCGCGTAGGCGGTGGCGTCGGCGGGCACGCGCGCCAGCGCGCCGCCGAGCACGCGCAGCTGGAACCCGGCCATGCCCGGCGCCTGGTTCTCCTGCTGGTGCGCGTAGATCGCCTCGAGCTGCTCGTCGGAGAGCTCGTCGGCCAGCCTCGTGCGCACCGCGACCGCGCCACGCGGTGGGCCCTCCCCGCCGAGCTCGTAGATCTCCGGGTAGCGCATCGGCTTCACCATCTCCACCCACGGGGTCGCCAGCTCGCGCAGCGGCTTGACAGCCGCCTCGCCGGCCTCGGGGTCGCCCGCGTACATCAGCATCACCATCAGCGCGGGCTGGCCGTGGTGCTCGGCGGGAACGAAGGGCGCGGGCGGGGCGAGCGCCGCCAGCGCGATCGTCGTCAGCTCCTCGGGCGCCTCGTCCGCCACCTCGATGAAGCGGCGCAGGATCTCCGGCGAGCCGGGCAACATCAGCATGCCGCCGTACGCCGCCGGCAGCTCGTGCAGCCGATAGCGCAGGCGCGTGACGACACCGAAGTTGCCGCCGCCCCCGCGCAACGCCCAGAAGAGGTCCGGGTGCCGCTCCTCGTCCGCGACCACGAGCTCACCGTCGGCGGTGACGAGCTCGACCGCGAGCAGGTCGTCGATCGTCATCCCGTGCTTGCGGGCGAGGTACCCGAGCCCGCCGCCCAAGGTGAGCCCGGTGATCCCGACCTCCCCCGTATCGCCGAAGCCGGTCGCCAGGCCGTGCTCGCCCGCGAGCTTCGTGTAGTCGCCGGCCAGCACGCCCGCGCCGGCCCAGGCGGTGCGGCTCTCGGGGTCGAGCTCGATCGAGTCGAGGGCGCGCGTGTCGATCACGACGGCTCCATGGCCCGCGCTCAGGCCCGCGAAGCTGTGGCGCCCTCCCCGCGCCGCGACCGCGAGCCCGTGCTCGCCGGCGACCTTGACGGCGGCGGCGACGTCGTCCGCGTCGGCTGCGCGCACGATCGCGGCCGGCCGCCCGTTGACGGCGGCGTTGAAGACTTGGCGGGCGTCCTCGTAGTCGGAGTGGTCCGGATCGACGACCTCGCCGCGGATCAGGTCGCGCAGGGAGGCGACCACCTCGGATGCGGGCTGGCGTGCTGCCTGGGTCACGTGCTCCTCCTCGCTTGGGGTCGGGTCTTCCGGCGCAGAAGCTCGCCGAGGTTCGCCACCTCTCCGAGGTGCGCCAGCTTGTGTGGGTTTACGACCGAGCGGATCGACTGAATTCGTCCCTCGGCGATCTCGAGCGCCACCACGCTGACCACGCGGCCGCGGTCGTCGCGGACGACGTAGCCGGCGCCGCCGTTGACGGTGGCCAGCTCGAAGTCGAACCGCGGCTCGCGCTCGGCCTGGCGGAGCCAGTTGCGCAGGGCCCGCGCCACGCGGTTGCGGCCGAACAGCGGCCTCGCCAGGGCCGGGGCCTCGCCGCCGCCGTCGCCGTGCAGCTCGACGTCCTCGGTCAGCATCGCCTCGAGCTCGCTGAGCTCGCCGCGGCGCGCGGCGGCGAGGAAGCGCTCCGCGAGGCGCTTCTGCTCCTCGCGGCGGGCCTCGAAGCGCGGCGCGCCCTCGCTGAGCCGGCTGCGCGCTCGCGAGGCGAGCTTGCGCACCGAGGCCTCGCTGCGCGAGAGCACCCTCGCCACCTCCGGGAAGGGGTAGGTGAAGACGTCGTGCAGCAGGAAAGCGGCGCGCTGCTCGGGGGTGAGCCGCTCGAGCAGGGCGAGGAACGCCATCGAGAGCGAGTCGGAGAGCTCCGCCTCCGAGGCCGGGTTGTAGTCCGTGGCCTGCTCCACGAGCGGCTCCGGCAGCCACTCTCCGACGTAGGTCTCGCGCCGGGCGCGGGCGGAGCGCAGCTGGTCGATCGCGATCCGGGTGACGAGCGTCGCCATGTAGGCGCGGGGGGAGCGCAGCTCCTCGCCTTCCTCCCGCGCGCGGTGCACGCGCAGAAGCGCCTCCTGCACCACGTCCTCGGCCTCGCTCACGCTGCCGAGCATCTGGTAGGCGATCGCGAAGCCGCGCTCGCGCAGCTCCGCGTAGCCGTCCGTGTCGGTGACATTGGCGGCGCTCATGCGGCCGCCCCCGCAACGGGTCCGCCCAGGCCGCGGCGCAGCCCTTCGCGCCAGCTCGAATAGCGGGGCTGCCAGCCGAGCACGCGCTTCGCCTTGGCGTTCGACGCTCCCCGCGCCTCCGTCATCATCGCCACGGCGGCCTCCCCGGCGACGAGCCTGGCGAGCCAGCGCGGCACCCGGCGCGGCGGCTTGGCGCCGACGGCGGCGGCCATGGCCGGGAGCAGTTCAGCGGTTCGCGCCGGTTCATCGTCCACTACGTTGTACACACCCGGCTCGCCGTGCTCCAAAGCGGCGACCGTGGCGGCGGCCGCGTCGTCGATGTGGATCAGCGAGAGCATCCCCGTGCCGCGGCCGACGATGGGGAAGCGCCGGGCGCGCAGGGCGGCGACCTGCTCGCCCTCGGGCTCGAGGCCGAGCGAGGTGCCCGGCCCGTAGAAGCCGCCGTAGCGCAGGACGAGGCCCTCGATGCCATCGGCCTCGAGCACGGCCCGCTCGAGGTGGCGGATCGCAGCGAGCGACTCGCGGGAGCGAGCGGGCGGGTCGGCCTGGAGCGGGTCGTCCTCGGTCTTGATCATGCCCCCGCGTCGCTCGTAGGGCCAGCCGGCGAAGCTCTGGGCGAGGAAGCGCCGCGTGCCCGCGGCGCGCGCCGCCGCCAGCAGGTTGTCGGTGCCCTCGGTGCGTAGCCGGTTGGTGGCGGCGAAGGCCTTGTCGAGGTTGCGCATGTCGCCCAGCCGGCCGCGCAGGGCGGTGAGCTGGTGCACCACGACCTCCGGTGCCGCCTCACTGACCGCCGCGCCCACGGCCTCCGGGTCGAGCGCGTCCGCAAGCGCCGGCTGTGCCCCCATCCCGCGCACGAGCTCCGCGCCCTCGGAACTGCGCGTCATGCCTGTCACCTCGTGGCCTCGCTCGACCAGCATCGGCACGAGCCGCCTACCCAGGGCGCCCGTAGCGCCCGCAATGAAGATCCTCATCTGGGGCTCCCTTCGTCTTTGCTTCCCTCACCGGGAAGACGGGACAGCCGTCCCGGGTGTGACGGGTGCCGGTTCGGCCGCGCTTGTTCCCCGGATGCCCGGCAGGGGGCATCGCAATAGCCCCGACGGTAGGGATTTGCGCGTTCCGGGTACCGACGCGCGAGTGGCTGTGGCGATCGCGATCGAGGAGCTCGAGGTCGTCCGCGGCCACAAGCGGGTCCTGCCGGGTATCTCGCTCACGATCAAGCGCGGCGTGGTCACCGGCCTCGTCGGGCCCAGCGGCTCCGGCAAGACGACGCTGATCCGCTCGATCGTGGGCGTCCAGATCGTCCGGGGCGGCGAGGTGGCCGTTCTCGCCCTGCCCGCAGGCTCGCCGCAGCTGCGCAGCAGGATCGGCTACGTCACCCAGGCCCCCTCCGTCTACCCGGACCTGACCGTGCGCGAGAACCTGGACTACTTCGCCCGCGTGCTGGGGGTGGGGCGGGAGCGGGTCGCCGAGGTGATCGAGACGGTGAACCTCGGCCCGGAGACGCACCAGCCCGTCGGCACGCTCTCGGGTGGCCAGCGCTCGCGCACCTCGCTGGCCGTCGCGCTTCTGAACGACCCCGAGTTCGTCGTGCTCGACGAGCCCACCGTCGGGCTCGATCCGGTGCTGCGCCGCGAGCTGTGGGAGACCTTCCACGGGCTCACCGAGCGCGGCCGCACCCTGCTCGTCTCGACCCACGTGATGGACGAGGCGGCGCGCTGCGACGAGCTGGTCCTGATGCGCGAGGGCGGCATCGTCGCTACCGCCTCGCCGGCGGAGTTGCTCGCACGCACCGGCGCCGACGACATAGAAGGCGCCTTCCTCGCGCTCGCCGGAGCGGCCAAGGAGGCCGCGTGAGCCCGCGCGTGACGCTCGCCACTGCCGCCCGCGTGGGCGCGCAGCTGCGCCGCGACCGTCGCACGCTGGCGCTGATCTTCGTCGTGCCCGCGGTGCTGCTCGCGCTGGTCAAGTGGCTGCTCGACAACGAGCCAGGGGCATTCGCGCGCCTCGGACCGCCGATGATCGGCCTCTTCCCGCTGATCATCATGTTCCTCATCACCTCGATCGCGATGCTGCGCGAGCGTACGACCGGCACGCTCGAGCGCCTCATGGCGATGCCGGTGGCGAAGCTCGACCTGCTGCTCGGCTACGGGCTCGCGTTCGCCGGGCTGGCGGCGCTGCAGGCGGGGGTCACGGCCGCGGTGGGCTTCGGGCTTCTGGGGATCGACACCGCCGGGCCGGCCTGGGTGGTCGTCGCGCTCGCGATCGCGAACGCGGTGCTCGGCATGGCGCTTGGGCTCTTTTTGAGCGCGTTCGCCCGCACCGAGTTCCAGGCGGTGCAGTTCATGCCCGCGTTCATCCTGCCGCAGCTGCTCGTCGCCGGGCTTTTCGTGCCGCGCGAGCGCATGCCCGACGCCTTGCGGGCGATCTCGGATGCGTTGCCCTTCACCTACGCCTACGACGCGCTCGCCAAGGTCGCGGCCGACGACGTCGGCGGGCGCCTGTGGCTGGACGTCGGGGTGGTCGTGGGTTGTATCGCGCTGGCCTTGATCCTCGGGGCGCTGACGCTGCGCCGGCGCACCCCGTGAGCGGCCCCGCTCAGCCCTCCCGCTGGCCGCCGCCCAGCTGCGGCGGCAGCGCCCTGACCCCTTCCGGGTACTTCCAGGCGAGCTCCTCCTCGGACATCTCGAGCGTGTTCGCCGCCTCCTGGGGCGCGCCGACCACGAGCCAGAGCGCGTCGGCGTCGGTGTCGTTGAAGACCTGGCGCAGGGTCTCGGGCTCGACCACCAGCGAGTCGAAGGGGGCGAGGGTGAGCACGTCGTCGGCGACCCGCACGCGGCCCGTGCCCTCCAGGAGCACGTAGAGCTCCTCCTCGGCGCGGTGGCGGTGCCAGGTCGAGGCCTGGCCGGGGGCGAGGCGCCACAGGCGGGCCCCGAGGTTGCTCGCGCCCAGCTGCCTTGCCAGGTCCGTGTTCTCGACCCCCATCGCGTTCGAGGGTCGCCAGTGCGCGTCGCCGGCGCTGAGCACGCGGTAAGCCATTCGCGGCCTCCTTCCTCGGGTTCGTCGGGCCCCGGATTCTCCCAGGCGGGACTTCCGCGGACGGATCGCCATCATTGACGTGATGCCCGAGGCTGCCCTCTCGATACGCGGACTGACCAAGCGCTACGGCGACGGCACCCTGGCCCTGGACGGCCTCTCGCTGGAGGTCCCGGCAGGCAGCTTCTTCGGGCTTCTGGGACCGAACGGCGCCGGCAAGACGACGCTGATCAGCGCCGTCTGCAACCTGCTGCGCCCGACGGCCGGCGAGATCCGCGTGTTCGGCCTGCCCGGCGGCAGCCTGCGGGCGCGGCGGCTGATCGGGGTGGCTGAGCAGGAGCCGAACCTCGACCGCTTCCTCACGGTGCGCGAGACGCTCATCTACCACGGCGGCTACTACGGGATGACCCTACGCGAGTCGGCGCGGCGCGCCGACGAGATGATCGACGTCTTCGACCTGCGCGCGAAGGCGAACGTGCGCGCGCCGAAGCTCTCGGGCGGGCAGAAGCGTCGGCTGCTGCTGGCCCGGGCGCTCTTGCACGAGCCGCGCCTGGTGATCCTCGACGAGCCCACCGCGGGCGTGGACCTCGAGCTGCGCCACGAGCTTTGGCGCTACATCCGCCGCCTGCACGAGCGGGGCACGACGATCGTGCTCACCACCCACTACCTCGAGGAGGCGGAGGCGCTCTGCGAGGAGATCGCCCTGATCAGCTCGGGCGAGATCGTCGCGCGCGACACCGCGGACGGGCTCAAGCGCCGCTACGGCGCGGCGACGCTCGAGGAGGTCTACCTCAAGACCGTCGCCACCGGGCGGCTCGCGGCGGCGCTGGACGAGGAGGGGGTGGCGGCGTGACCACGGCGGCGCTGGAGCGCGCGGAGCGGCCGGAGCCCTGGCGCGGGTTCGCCTGGCTTGCGCTGCGTGAGTGCCACCGCGTGGTGCGCGTGTGGACGCAGACGATGCTCGCGCCGGTGGTCTCCTCGCTGCTCTTCATCATCGTCTTCGGCCTCTCACTCGGCGGCCGCATCAGCGAGATCCACGGCGTGCCCTACGAGATCTACATCGTGCCGGGGCTGATCGCGATGGCGATGGCGCAGGCCGTCTACTCGAACAACTCCAGCACGCTCTTCCAGGCTCGAAGCGACCGCTACATCGACGACGTGCTGGCCGCGCCGATGTACCCCTGGCAGATGAACCTCGGCTTCAACGTCGGCGGCTACTTCCGCGCGCTCGTGATCGGCATCGCGCTGGTCGCGCTGGCGGCGCCGCTCACCGGGGCGCCGATCGAGCGGCCGCTCGTGCTCCTGGCGGCTGTCGCGCTCGTGCTGGTCGGGTTCGGGGCGCTGGGCACGATCGTCGGCGTCTACGCCCACACCTGGGACCACATCTCGTTCGTCAACAACATCGTGATCCTGCCGCTGACCTTCCTGGGCGGCGTCTTCTACTCGGTGGACAACCTGGGCTCGCCCTGGGAGCAGATCTCGCACCTCAACCCGCTCTTCTACGTGGTCTCGGCGATCCGCTACGGGTTCCTCGGCAGCGCCGACGTCGACCCCTGGATCTCCCTCGCCGTGATCACCGCGATCGCCGCCGCGCTGTTCGCGTGGTCCGAGTACCTGTTCCGCAGCGGTCGGCGGCTCAAGCCGTAAGCCTGGCCGCCCCGCGGCGACGGCGGGCTCAGTCCTCGAGCTCGAGCTCGTAGTAGTACATCGGCGAGCCCTGCTCGAGGTTCGTGAAGCCCGCGCTCTCGTACAGGGCCCGCGCCGCGGTGTCCGCCTCGCTCGTGTTGAGGGCCACGAACGCGGCGTCGCGCTCGCGCGACAGCTCGATCGTCGCCTCGAGCAACGCTCGCCCCAGTCCCCTGCCGCGCCGCTCGGGGCGCACGTAGAGCTCCTCCAGGTAGGCGTCGGTGCCCTCGCTCCACAGCGCCGGGCGGAAGCGCACGACCGCGAGACCGCAGGCCGGCTCGCCCGCGAGCAGCACCACGAGCTCGGGGTCGCGCATGAGCTCACGTAGGCGCCGGGCGAGCCAGTCCGGGCCTGGGCTGGGGAGGTCGTACTCGCGGTTGAAGTCGTGCAGCATCCGCGCCGCGGCGTCGACCTCGGCGGGCGTGGCGCGCCGCACGACCGGCCGGTTCATGACAGCTTCCTGGCCATGAACAGGGTGCGGTCCGGCCCCTTAGGCGTCTCGGAGAACCCGCAGGCTCGGTAGAGCGCGCGGGCGGCCTCGTTCTCCTCGTTGACGTCGAGCTCGATCCGCTTGCAGCCTTGCGCCCGGGCCCGCTCGGCAGCGGCCTCGACCAACTGCCGGCCGACGCCGCGCGAGCGCGCCCGCTCGCTCACGAACAGGTCCTCGAGCCAGCAGTCGGGCGCGCCCGTCCAGACGCTCCAGCGGTAGCGCAGCTGGCAGACGCCCACCGCCTCGCCGTCGAGCCAGGCGAGCAGGTACTCGCCGTCACCGTCGGCGAGGATGCGCTCGACCCCCGCGCGGATCTCCTCCTCGCTGGGCTCGTCGCGACCCCACCAGTTGCGGAAGGCGGCGAGCAGGCGCGCGACCTCGGCGACCTCCCCGGGTTCGGCGAGCCGGATCCGCACGGATCCCGACCCGCTCGCGGGGGCAGCTGACTCCTTCGAGACGGACATGGAATGCTCCCAATCCTTGCAAGGAGGGACCGACACGAGCATCGAGCGCGAGCTGCGCGCGCTGCTGGGCGACGGCAGCGTGCTGCCCGGCGACACCACCCGCTACCTGCACGACGCCACCGAGCTCGAGGGGGTGCGTGGGCGCGCCGCCGCGGTCGTGCTGCCCGCTGACGAGAGCGAGCTGGCGCGGGCGATGGCGTGGTGCTATCGCCACGACGTGCCGATGGTGCCGCGCGGCGGCGGCACCGGCTTTGCCGGCGGCTGTGTCCCGCTGGACGGGGAGGTGGTACTGGCGACCGAGCGGCTGCGCTCCGGCGCGAGCGTGGACGCGGGGGAGTGGCGGATGCGCGTCCCGGCCGGGCTCACCACCACCGACGTGCGGCGGCTGGCGCGCGAGAACGGCCTCTACTACCCGGTCGACCCCGGCTCCTCCGAGCAGTGCCTGATCGGCGGGAACATCGCCACCAACGCAGGCGGGCCGCACGCCTTCAAGTACGGGGTGACGCGCTCCTGGGTGACCGGCCTGCGGGCGCTGTTGCCCGACGGCGAGGCGATCGAGGTGGGAGGGCCCACGCGCAAGGACGTCGCGGGCTACGACCTCGTCTCGCTGCTCACGGGCTCGGAAGGGACGCTGGCCGTGATCACCTCCGCCTGGCTGCGCCTGGTGCCCGCTCCCGAGGCGGCTGCGCCGCTCCTGGCCGCCTACCCGGACGCGGAGGCCGGCTGCGAGGCGATCGCCTACGTGCTGGCGAGCGGCGTCGTGCCGGCGGCGGTCGAGTTCCTCGATGCCGGCGCGCTCGCCGCCGCGGCCGGGGCCTTCCCCGGCGAGCTGCCGGACGGCGCCGGGTTCGCGGTGATCGTCGAGGCGGACGGGGACGAGGAGGGCGTGACGCGGGAGCTGGCCGAGCTGCGCGCCGCGCTCGAGGAGGGCGCGCTCGCGCTCGTCGAGCCGCGGGGACGTCGCGAGATCGAGGACTTCTGGCGCTGGCGCGACGGCGTCGCGCTCAGCGTCGCCGCGGTGCACGGCGGCAAGATGAGCGAGGACATCGCGGTGCCGCTCGAGCGGCTGCGCGAGGCGGTCGAGGGGACGATCGCGATCGGCGCCAAGCACGGGCTCGACGCCTGCAGCTGGGGGCACGCCGGCGACGGCAACCTGCACTCGACCTTCATGCTCAACCCGCGCGACCCCGAGCAGGTGGAGCGCGCGCGGGCCGCGGCGGGAGAGCTGTTCGCGCTCGCGCGCGAGCTGGGCGGCACCGTCACCGGCGAGCATGGCCTGGGCTGGCTGAAGCGCGACCAGCTGCACCGGCAGTGGCCCGAGGCAGCCGTCCGCCTGCAGCGCGAGCTCAAGGCGCTCTTCGACCCCAAGGGCCTGCTCAACCCCGGCAAGAAGGAGCCCTGAGGCCGGGTGAAGGCCCCAGTGCTGGCGCCGCCGGCTGTTCCGGTCGGCGCCGCTTACGCTCGTCCGGGCGCGGGTAGCTCGCACGCCACGAAGGCGAGAAGGCGAGGGAAGGAGCCCGCATGAAGGCCGTGACCTTCCACGGTAAGCGAGACGTGCGCACCGAGCAGGTGCCCGATCCGGCCATCCAGGAGCCGACGGACGTGATCGTGCGGGTGACCTCGACGGGGCTCTGCGGCTCCGATCTGCACCTCTACGAGCTCTTCGCGCCCTTCATCGGCGAGGGCGACATCCTCGGCCACGAGCCGATGGGGGTGGTGGAGGAGGTCGGGCCGGAGGTCACGGCCGTCGCGCCGGGGGATCGCGTGGTCGTGCCCTTCAACCTCTCCTGCGGCACCTGCTGGATGTGCTCGCGCGGCCTGCACTCGCAGTGCGAGACCACGCAGCAGCGCGAGCAGGGGACGGGCGCCGCCCTCTTCGGCTACACGAAGCTCTACGGCGAGGTCCCCGGCGGCCAGGCCGAGTACCTGCGCGTGCCCTTCGGCAACACGCTGCCGATCAAGGTGCCCGACGGCCCGCCGGACGACCGCTTCGTCTACCTCTCGGACGTGCTGCCGACTGCCTGGCAGGCGGTTGCCTACGCCGACGTCCCGCCCGACGGCACGCTGGCAGTGCTGGGGCTGGGCCCGATCGGCGACATGGCCACGCGGATCGCTCAGCACCAGGGCAGGCGCGTGATCGGGGTCGACCTGGTCGAGGAGCGGCTTGCGCGCGCCGCGGCGCATGGGGTGGAGGTGCTCGACCTGCGCGAGCACGAGGAGGACCTGGCCGAGGTGGGGCGAGAGCTCACCGGCGGGCGCGGGCCGGATGCGGTGATCGACGCGGTGGGCATGGAGGCGCACGGCGCGCCGGGCGCGAAGCTGGCGCAGCAGATGACCACGCTGCTGCCCGACCCGCTGGCGGCCCGGCTGATGCAGCGGTTGGGCGTGGACCGCCTGCACGCGCTGCATCTGGCGATCGACCTGGTCCGGCGCGGCGGCACGATCTCGATCAGCGGCGTCTACGGCGGCATGGCCGACCCGCTGCCGATGCTGACCCTCTTCGACAAGCAGATCCAGCTGCGCATGGGGCAGGCGAACGTCTGGCGCTGGGTCGAGGAGATCATGCCGCTACTCATGGACGGCGATCCGCTCGGGGTGGACGGCTTCGCCACCCACCGCCTGCCGCTGGAGCGCGCCCCCGAGGCCTACCGTGCCTTCCAGCGCAAGGAGGACGGCGCGGTCAAGGTCCTCTTCAACCCATAGCGCGCTCGCGCTCGGCCTGGGGTGCGTCTCGCCGGGCGCCCGGAGCGGCGTCCCCGGCACCACCTCCGACCCCGTCCTCGGCGAGCCCGAGCCACAGGGCGAGCGGGCGCGCCGTGAGGCCGTAGACGAGCACGGTGCCCGCGATCACGAGGAAGGTGATCGGCGTGAGCATCTCCGCGTCCGGCACCCCGTACTGCTCGAGCGCGACCTGGAAGGTGGAGACGGTCGCGGCCGCGACGATGCCGCGCGGCATCATCCAGGCCAAGAACGCTCGCTCGGCCGAGCGCAGCCGCGACCCCGCGGCGCAGATCCCGGCCGAAAGCGGCCGCACCAGGAGGATCAGCAGCGCGAGGAAGAGCAGGCCCTTGAGCCCCAGGGAGACCACGCTGTCCACCTCGACCCCGGCGGCCAGCACGACGAAGAGCGCGCCGATCAGCAGCGCCACGAGCGTCTCCGTGAAGCTCACGGTCTCCTCGGAGACCTGGGCGTTGTTGGCGAGGGTGATCCCCATCGCCACCGCGGCGACCAGGCCGCCGTCGGCGAAGATCGCGTTCGCAGCGGCGGTGGCGCTGAGCGCCATCCCGATCATCGTCACCGACTTGAGCGCCTCGTTGTAGCGGTCGCTGTTGAGGATGAAGCGCACGAGATAGGCGGCGACGACCCCGATCGCGGCCCCGACCGCGAGCGTTGCCGCGAACGTCCCCACCTCGAACTCGCCGTGCCCCGAGGCGATCGCGTGGAAGGTGAGCACGGCGAGAATCGCCCCGACCGGATCGATCAGGATTCCCTCCCAGCGCAGCACTGTGCCGATCTCCCCGCGTGGGCGCACGAAGTCGAGCAGGGGCAGGACCACCGTCGGGCCCGAGAGCGTGAGCACGGCGCCGAGGATCAGGGCGATCCGGATGTCGATGTCGAAGATCAGGGTCGCCCCCAGCGTGCCGAGCGCCCAGGTGATGAGCACGCCGAGGGTGATCAGGCGCAGGATCACCGAGCCGATCCCCGGGGCGAGCAGGTCGCGACGGCGCAGCGTCAACGCGCCCTCGAGCAGGATCACGCCGACGGCGAGGTCGATGAAGGGCTCGAGCAGATCGCCGAGCAGCTCGCTCGGCTGGAGCAGGTCGAGGCCGGAGGCCCCGAGCAGCGCCCCGGCCGCCAACAGCGGCACGATCGCCGGGACGCCGATCCTGGCTGCGATCAGTTGTGAGGCGGTGGCGCTCGCGACGATCAGGGCGAGCACGAGCGTCTCGTCGCTCATCTCCTCCTGCTCACGGAAGCCACGGCTTCGACCAGTCCCCCAACCCGCGCACCAGCGCGCCCGCCTCGTCGGGGCCCCAGGTGCCGGGCCGGTAGGCGTGCACGGGCGGCGGCTCTGCGATCAGCGGATCCAAGATGCGCCAAGTCTGCTCGATCGCCTCCTCGCGCGCGAACAGATCGACGCGCCCTGCAAGCGCGTCACCGAGCAGCCGCTCGTAGGGCTCGGGCGGGGATGGGCCGCCGTGGTCGAAGGAGACCTCGAAGTCGGCCCGCGCGAACGGCTCGGGACCGGATCCCTTCTTGATGAAGCGGATCCGTGCCCCGGGGTCGGGGTCGATGCGGATCACCACCTCGTTGGCCCCGGGCAACGCCTCCGGGTCGATGCCGATCCGCGGCGGGCGGTGCAGGACCACGCGCACCTCGGTCGCGGTCACGGGCAGGCGCTTGCCGGCCCTGATGAGGAACGGGACCCCGGACCAGCGCCAGTTCTCGATCTCGAGGCGCAGGGCCGCGAACGTCTCGGTTCGCGAGTCGGGGCGGACCCCTTCGATCTCGCGGTAGCCCTCGTACTGGCCGCGCACGTAGTGCTCTGGGTCGGCCGTGCGGACCGCTCGCAGGAGCTCGAGCTTGCGCTCGCCGATCGAGCGCGCGAGCTCACCCGAGGGCGGCTCCATCGCCACCAGGGAGAGCACCTGCAGGAGGTGGTTCTGGACCACGTCGCGCAGCGCCCCGACCGGGTCGTAGAAGCGCCCGCGGTCCTCGACGCCGAAGTCCTCGGCCAGCGTGAGCTCGACGTGCGAGACGTGGTTGCGGTTCCAGACCGGCTCGAGAATCGAGTTCGCGAAGCGCAGGAACAGGATGTCCATGACCGGCTCCAGGCCGAGGAAGTGGTCGATGCGCAGGATCTGCTCCTCGGCGAGGAACTCGTGCAGCTGCGCGTTGAGCGCCAGCGCCGAGTCGAGGTCGTGGCCGAACGGCTTCTCGATCACCACGTGGGAGCCCTCGAGCAGCCCGGCCGCGCTGAGGCCGCCGACCGCCGTCGCGAACAGCGAGGGCGGGATCTCCAGGTAGAAGAGGGGGCGGCGGGCGCCCGCGAGCGCCCCGGCCAAGCGGTTGAAGGTCGCCGCGTCGGCGTAGTCGCCCTGCACGTAGCCGAGGCGCCGCTCGAGCCGCTCGAGCACCCGCCGGTCGGGCGCCGCGACCGTCTCCGCGAGCGCCTCGCGCAGCCGCCGGCGCAGCTCGTCCGCGTCCCACGGGTCGATCGCCACGCCGATCACCGGCACGTCCAGCCGACCCGCTGCTTCGAGCCGGTAGAGCGCGCGGAACGTCATCTTCCGCGCCAGATCCCCGCTGATCCCGAAGATCACGAACGCGTCGGCCGGCCGGGTGCGCTCCGGCGCTGGGGCGAGTGGCGACGTCACCTGGAGCTCACGCTACCGCCGCGGCCGAGCGGGAGCTGGGTAGGGGGGTACCCACCGCGGGTCCCGGCCCCTGCCCGTGAACCGCGCCCCCGGGGCCCGCGCCGCGGGCCGGCGAGGGCCCCTAGAAGCGCAGGCGCTCCACCGAGCCGTCGGCGCGGCCCACGAAGGCCTCGCTCACGAGCTCGGGCGCGAACAGCCCGTGGTCGACGACGCCGGGCGTGTCCGCGAGCCGCTTCGCGAGCTGGGCCGGGTCGTCGACCTCGCCCACGTAGTCGGCGATCACGCCGCCGTCGGGGCTGGGCGGGGCCCCCTCGCGGACCTGCGCGCTGCCCAGCGCCCGCAGGGTCGCCCGCAGCCCGTACGCCAAGAGCTCGAGCGGGACGGGCGCGCCGAGCCGCTCAACCAGCTTCGACTCGTCGGCGATCACCACGAAGCGGTCCGCCGCCGCGGCGACGATCTTCTCGCGCGTGTGCGCGCCGCCGCCCCCCTTGACCAGCCAGCCGTCGGGGGCGATCTGGTCGGCGCCGTCGATCGCGATGTCGAAGCGGTCGAGCTGCTCGAACGGCTCCACGGACAGGCCGAGCTCGCGCGCCTGCCGCTCGGTCGCGGGCGAGGTGGCCACGCAGCGCAGCTCGAGCCCGCGCTCGGCCAGCGCGGGCAGCAGGTGCGCCACCGTCGAGCCCGTGCCCAGGCCGACGGTCATGCCGTCCTCGACAAGCTCGGCCGCGGCGCGCGCGGCCGCCCGCTTCGCCTCCTCTGCGCTCACGGGCGGAAACTTAGACCACCGGCCAGAAATCTCCCCCGGCCGGGTGCGCACGCGGCTTATCCTCAGGCAATGGAGGGAGCCGCCGCAGGCGACGGGAGGGCCGTGGGGGCTGGGCGCTTCCCCCCGATCGCTGACTACGCGTTCCTCTCCGACTGCGAGGTGCCGGCGCTGATCGCGCCCAGCGGCGCCGTCGAGTGGCTGTGTCTGCCGCGCCCCGACTCGCCGAGCGTCTTCGGAGCACTGCTCGACCGCCAGGCGGGCTCGTTCACGTTCGCCCCCGACGGGGTGCGCGTTCCCTCCGAGCGCCGCTACTTGCCCGGCACGCTGGTCCTGGAGACCACCTGGCAGACGCCGAGCGGTTGGGCCGTGGTCCGCGACTGCCTGGTGATGGCGCCCTGGCACGGCGCGCGCTCTGAGCTCTACCGGCGCGCGCCGCCCGACTACGCGGCCGAGGGCATGCTCGTGCGCACGGCGCGCTGCATCGAGGGCGACATCGAGCTGTTCCTCAACTGCGTGCCGGCGTTCGACTACGGCCGCGCCGGCAGCGGCTGGGCCTGGACGGGCGAGGGATACGGGGACGCGACCGTGACCCCGGCGGGCGACGGACCGCCGCTGCGCCTGGTCACGAACCTCAACCTCAACCTCGCGCCGGCACGCGCCTACGCCCACACGCGCCTGCACGAGGGCGAGGCGGCGTTCGCGGCGCTGAGCTGGCGCGCGGAGCCGCCGGCCGGGATCGACGACGCCTTCGCCTGCTCGGAGGAGACGGCCCATGGCTGGCGCGAGTGGCTCAAGGGCGGGACCATCCCCGACCATCCCTGGCGCTCCCACCTCGAGCGCAGCGCGCTCACGCTGAAGGGGTTGAGCTACGCCCCCACGGGCGCCGTGCTCGCCGCGGCCACCACCTCGCTGCCGGAGACCCCCGGCGGCGAGCGCAACTGGGACTACCGCTACTCGTGGATCCGCGACTCGGCCTTCATGCTCGCCGGCCTGCTCGAGCTGGGCTTCCACTGGGAGGCCTTCCAGTACTTCGAGTTCGTGCTGGAGGCGGTGGGCGGCGAGCGGCTGCAGATCATGTACGGCGTCGGCGGCGAGCACGAGCTGCACGAGCGCACGCTCGACCACCTGAGCGGATACGAGGGCTCCCGGCCCGTGCGCGTCGGCAACGGGGCGTGGGACCAGCGCCAGCACGACGTCTGGGGGATGCTGCTCGAGTCCGTGCACATCAACGCGAGCCACCGCCTGTTCGAGGACCTGCCCGCGTCGGGCTGGCAGCGGATCGCGCAACTCGTCGAGCAGGCCTCCGAGCACTGGCGCGAGCCCGATCGCGGCATCTGGGAGATCCGCGGGGAGCCGAAGCACTTCACGAGCTCGAAGGTGCTCTGCTGGGTCGCGCTCGACCGCGGCGCCAAGCTGGCCGAGGGGCGTGGCGAGCGCGAGCAGGCGGCGGCGTGGCGGGCCGTCGCCGAGGAGATCGAGGCCGACATCCTGGCCCACGGCCTCGACGAGCGCGGCGTCTTCGTCCAGCACTACGGGGGCGAGGAGCTCGACGCCTCGCTGCTCTTGGTCCCGCTGATGGGCTTCCTACCGGGCGATGACGAGCGCGTGCGCGCGACGGTGCTCGCGATCGCGGACGAGCTGACCGAGGACGGGCTGGTCCTGCGCTACCGCACCGACGTCACCGACGACGGCCTGAGCGGGGAGGAGGGGTCGTTCGCGATCTGCTCGTTCTGGCTGGTCTCGGCGCTCACCGAGATCGGCGAGCTGGGGAGGGCGCGTGAGCTCTGCGAGAAGCTGTTCTCCTTCGCGGGCCCGCTGGGCCTCTACGCCGAGGAGATCGATCACCGCAGCGGGCGGCACCTGGGCAACTACCCGCAGGCATTCACGCACCTCTCCCTGATCGACGCCGTGCGCCGCCTGATCGCGGCCGAGCGGGCGCCGTCGCCGGCGACCTAGCTCTCGAGCGCGGCGTCGACCGTGATCTCGATCGCGAGCGCCTGCGAGATCGGGCAGTTGCGGCCCGCGTCGCGCGCTGCCTCCTCGAAGGCCGCCTGATCGAGCCCCGGGACCCGGCCGCGCACCGTGATCAGCGACCCCTTCACGCCCTCGCCGGGAACGAAGCCGACGGTCGCGGTCGCCTCCAGGCGCTCAGGCTCGTTGCCCGCCTCGGTGAGGCCGTGGGCGAGGGCCATGCAGTAGCAGGAGGCGTGCGCCGCCGCCAGCAGCTCCTCGGGGCTGGTCGTGCCCTCGGTGCGCTCGGTGCGCGCCTGCCAGGTGACCTCGACCTCATCGAAGCCGCCGCTCGCCGGGGCGGTCGTGCCCCTGCCCTTCGTCAGGCTGCCCTGCCAAACCGTGGTCGCCTTGCTCTCAGCCGCCATTCGCTATCGCGCTCCTTCTTGGTTGGTTCGCCCTTGCCTTTCGGGCGCACCGTACCCGCAACGCGGCGAAGGCAGTCGAAAGCCGCTTTTCAGCGCACGCCGCGCCCGCGGGCCATCGCCACGACCAGGCGGTCGATGTCGGAGTCGATCGGGCCGGGCTCGCCGTCGCCCTGCCGGACCACCGAGATCAGCGCGTCGACTACGCTCGGGTCGAACTGGCGGCCCGCCTCACGGCGCAGCTCGTCGATCGCCTCCTCGATGCTGAGGGCGGCGCGGTACGGGCGGTCCGTCGTCATCGCGTTGAAGGCGTCGCATGCGCGCCTCGCGCTCGCGGGCGAAGAACATGAGCAGGGCGAGGAGGGGTGCCAAAAGCAGCACCGCCGCCTCCTGCTGTGCGGCCGCGAACGCCGTCAGCAGGCCGAGCGGTGACAGCAGGGCGTCGACCAGGTAGATCGTCCCCATCTCGGACAGAAGCCGGCGCGGGCGCGCGTCCAGCGCGAGCGTGAGGCGGGCGAGCGTCGTCGCGGTCTCGCAGGCGAACTGGGCGGCCAGCGCGAGCAGGTAGATGGGCCAGTCGCCCCACTCCGGCGCGGTCGCCCCGAAGGCGAGCAGCACCAGCGCCGGCCACAGCGAGTAGGTGGCGTCGGCGAGGCGCGGGACGGCCCGCTCGAGGTGGACCTCGGCGCGCGCGTACTCGGGCAGGCGCGAGAGCAACAGCGCCAGCGCCACGAAGAGCGGCACGACCTCGGTCGGCAGCAGCAGCAGCATCGGCACGAACACGAGCTGGCTGGGGTCGGTCCAGCCGTAGCCCATCGGGAACTCGACCCTCGTCGCGGCCACGTAGAGGCCGACCAGGACGGCGGCGAGCAGCGGGTCGAGCTCGCGCCCCGAGTCCCCGAGCAGCGCCAGCGCCACCGCCGCAGCCACGAACAGCACGGCTGAGGCGTACTCCACGATCCGCTCGCGAGCGTCCACCGCCTCCTCGAGGCTGCTCCGCGACTCGACGATCGTCCGTAGCGTGGTCGCGTCGGTGTCGGGAGCGGGGTTACCTAGCTGGGCCAGCATGCGTGGGGGTCGCGGGCGTGCGGTTCGCGCACATAAACACATTCATCGGCTTCCGTGCTCGCCCCCTTGAGCACAACCGGCGATCGCGTGCCGCGACTACCCCAAGAGGGGGTCAACAAAAGATCTACGCGCGGCCGCCGCCTGTCTCTCATCGTGGCGGCGCTCACCCTGGCGCTGGTCGCGGCCATGTTCGCATCCGATGCCGCGTGGGCCGCGCAGAAGCCGCGCGCCGCCGGCGACTGCCCGGGGCAGTCCCTGGCTCAGGTGTTCCTCCCATGGGGGGACGAGGGCTGGTACACGCCGCTTCCTGACGGCGGCTTCGAGCTCGGCGCGCAGGGCTGGACGCTGGAGGGCGGCGCTCGGGTCGTCGCGGGCAACGAGCCCTTCCGGGTGGGCGGCGGCGACGACTCCCGCTCGCTGCTTCTGCCCGCCGGGTCCGCGGCCGTGAGCCCGCCGCTCTGCGTCGGGCGCGACCACGACACCCTGCGCGGCTTCGCGCGTCACGTGGGCCCCCGCTCCTCCCAGCTCGTCGTCAAGGTGATCCGGCAGCCGCAGCCCGGGCGCACGCGCACGCTGCCGATCGGCAACCTGCACGCGGACAGCGCTTGGCTGCCCACGCGGATCATGAAGCTGGCCGTGAACGCGCTCGGCCTGCGCCCGGGCGAGACGACCGAGGTCTCCTTCAGCTTCGCTCCGCGCGGCGGCGGCGAGTGGTGGATCGACGACTTCTACGTCGACCCCTTCCGGCGTTCCTGAGGCGATCCCTCAACCTCCGAAGGGTTACAGGGGCCGGTCCAAGCGACCGGCCCCTGTTTTGTTCGCTCCGCCAATCCGCGCGCCGAACCGGGTGGTCTACGGTTCGGCCGCGAGGCGGTCGCCTCCCGGTCGAGACGTGCGAGACCTACCCGAACCGATCCGCAAGCGAAGCAGCCAGCCGTGAGCACCGCGTCCCCGAGCACCGCGATCGTCATCGGGGGCGGCGTAGCGGGCCTCTGGACCGCCCGCGCGCTGGCCGAGCGCGGGGTGGAGGTGACCGTGCTCGAGCGGCAGGGTCCCGGCGCCGGCGCCTCATCGGGGAACGCCGGCTGGGTCTGTCCGGCGCAGGCGGGGCCGCTCCCGGCGCCCGGCCTCGTCACCTACGGCGCCCGCTCGCTCCTCGACCGCGACTCGGCGCTCTACTTCGCGCCCGGGCAGCTCCCGCGCATGGCGCTCTGGTTGGTGTCCTTCGCGCGGCACTGCACGCGCGCGGCGCATCGTCGCGGCGTGCTGGCGATGGCGCGCCTCGGCTATCCCTCGTTCGAGCTGATCGAGGACCTCTGCCGACGGGCACCGGAGCCGCCCTACGTCGACCGCACCGGGTTCATCGTCGCCTCCCCCGACCCCGCCGAGGTGCACGCCTTCCTCGAGGAGATGGCGCCGCTGCGCGAGGCGGGGCACGACGTGCCGGCCGAGCTTCTGACGGAGAGCGAGCTCGCCGAGCGCGAGCCGGAGCTCGCGGGGAAGGTCGCCGCGGCCTACATCGGCGACCACTGGCAGATCGACCCGGCTCCGTTCGTCGCGGCGCTCGCGCAGCACGTGCGGGGGCTCGGTGTGCGGATCGTCGAGGGGGCGGAGGTGTCGGGGTTCCGCGGCGAGCCGGAGCGGATCGCCGCCGTGCGGGCGGGCGGCGCCGAGTACCCGGCCGAGGCGTTCGTGCTCGCCGCGGGCGCCTGGACGCCGCAGCTCGCGGCGCAGCTCGGGGTGCATCTGCCGATCGCGGCGGGGAAGGGCTACAGCCTCGACGTGCGCGGCCCTGGCTGGATGCCGCGCCACTCGCTGATGTTCGTCGACCGGCACCTGGCGGTCTCGCCGCTCGGCGACCGCCTCCGCTTCGCCGGGCTGATGGAGTTCAGCGGCCGCAACCTGCGCATCGACCAGCGTCGCCTGGGCGTGCTCCTGGGCGACGCCGAGCGGTTCTTCGGCGGCTGGGAGTCGGGAGCGCCGCCGTGGGCGGGGCTGCGTCCGGTCGCTCCCGACGGCCTGCCGGTGGTCGGGAGGCTCCCCGGGATCGACAACGCCTACGTGGCAGGGGCCTACCAGATGCTCGGGATGACCGTCTCGCCCGCGGCCGGGGACCTGCTCGCCGAGCAGATCGTGACCGGGCGCCGGCCGGACGCGCTCGCCCCGTTCGACCCCGGGCGCTTCCTGCGGCTGCCGCGCAGGCGCAGGATCCAACGGCCGTAGGCGGCCCGCCGGCCCCGCTCACGGGCCGGCCGTCGTCCCCAGCGCCGGGGGCTCGAAGCTGCAGCGCTCCTCGCCGGGGCAGAGCGCGCCGACGGAGAGCCGCGAAGCGCGCGCCTGGCCGCTGAACGGCTCGACCTCGATCAGCTCGACCGCGGTCAGCGTGGGCGCGGTGGGCGCGAAGTGCAGCCGCGCGAACCCGATCGCCTCCCGGCCGGCGTCGAAGATCCCGCCCGCCCCGACCGAGCCGCCGTCCACCACCACGATGCCGCCGTAGCGGTCGACGTGCTGGCGGTGGTCGTGCCCGGTGACGATCACGAGCTCGCCCTCGAAGCCGCGTTCGCGGAGCGTGCGCGCCAGCTCCTGCGCGAGCGCGTTCTGGTGGATCATCAGCACGTCCGGACGGGGGCGCAGCTCCTCGAACCAGCGCAAGAGCTCGGCCAGCGCTCGCGCCGCCGCCGCGTCGGGCTGCTCGAGGTCGTCGAAGGTCACGGGGCGGTCGGGCGGGTCGTCCTCGCGCGGCCACTCGAGCGGGTCGGGAAAGCCGGCCACCCGAAGGCCCTCGACCTCGACCGCGTCACGGGGCCGCAGCCCGCCCGGCCCGTCGGTGTCGCTGCCCAGGACGGTGACCCCCTGCGTCGCCAGCGCCGCCATCAGCCCGCGCGAGTCGTGGTTCCCGGAGACCGCCACGACCCGTCGGCCCAGCGCCGCGACCCGCGGCGCGAGGAGGCGCGACTCGGCCGCGCCGCCCCGCTGGCCGAAGTCGCCCGCCAGAAGCAGCGGCTCGTCGCCGATCTGGGCGGCGAGCGGGTCGACCACGAGCGCGTTCGCGTGCAGATCGGAGGCGAGCACGAGCGTGCGTCCCGGCGCGGGCTCCGCCGGCGCCTCGGCCAGCACCGTGCTGAGGCTGCGCAGGATGCTGGCGACGGTCGATCCGTACTCGCTGCGCACGCGCGGATCCGACGCCACCTCGAGCAATCGCTCCACCTCTTGGCCGCGCCCGAAGTAGGTCGGCGTGCGGAACGCGTTGATGTCGAAGCTGGCGCGCAGGGCGACCAGGCAGGCGGCCGCGCCCAGGATCGCCACGGCTGCCGCCGCGGCGGCGAGCGCCCAGCGCGGGCGCAGCCGTCGCCATAGCGCCGTGACCAGGGCGACGAGCGCGGCGCTCGCCACCAGCCCCCAGACGAAGGCGCGCGCGAGCGCCCGCTCCGCGCCGGCGCGCAGATCGCGCTCGAGTTCGTCCAGGGCGCGCGCCTCGCCCTCGGCGGCGCGCAGCAGGGCGGGGCGGTTGAGCGAGCGCAGCTCGGCCGAGATCCTCAGGGGCGCGTCGAAGGCGTCGGCCCGCGCGCCCCAATCGGCGACGGGCACGAGCAGCTCGGCGTCGCCGCTGAGCGCGGGGCTGACCGTGAAGGCGAAGCGCCCGATCGCGGTCTCGAAGCTCGCGGGCCCCGCGAGCCGCCAGCCGAGCGCCGTGCCGGCGCACACGAGCGCGGCGGCGATCCCCGCCAGCGCCGCCCAGCGCAGCGCGGCCAGGGCGACGGCTTGCCGGCGTGATCTCATCGCATTCGAGGCTAAAGGCCGGGCCCGCGCCGCCGGCCGGCGCGGCGGCGCCCCTAGTCGCCGCTGAAGTCGGGCTCCCGCTTCTGCAGGAAGGCCGTCACGCCCTCGAGGAAGTCCTTGCTCTGCGCGCGTCGGCTCTGGGCCTGCGCCTCGGCCTCGAGCTGCCCCTCCAGGTCCGCGTAGAGCCGGCGGTTGAGCAGCGCCTTCGCCTCGGCGTAGGCGCCGGTCGGCCCCTTCGCGAGCCGGGCGAGCAGAGCGCGGGCCTCCTCCCCGAGCGCCTCGTCGTCGACGACGCGGTTGATCAGGCCCCACTCGAGCGCGCGCTCGGCGGTCAGTCGCTCGCCCAGGAGCGTCAGCTCCGTCGCCCGGGCGAGCCCGATGCGCGTCGGCAGGAACGCGGTCGCGCCCCCGTCGGGCACCAGCCCGATGTTGACGAACGCGAGCAGGAAGTAGGCGGAGCGGGCGGCGAGGACGAGGTCGGCGGCGAGCGCGAGCGAGCAGCCGATTCCCACCGCGGGCCCGTTGACGGCGCTCACCACCGGCTTCGGCATCTCCCGCACGCCGGTGATCACCGGGTGGTAGACGTCGCGCAGGTGCTTGCCGAGGTCCGGCATGCCGCTCGCTCCCGGCTCCGGCGGCTCGCTCAAGTCCGCCCCCGAGCTGAACGCGCGGCCCGCCCCCGTAAGCAACACGGCGCGCACGCCGGCGTCGCGCCCCAGCTCGGTGAGCGCCTCACCCAGCTCCCGTCCGAGCCTTAGGTTCCAGGCGTTGAGCTTCTGCGGGCGGTTCAGGGTCACCGTGGCGGCGCCATCGGCCACGGTCACGTCGATCGTCTCGAACTCCATGCGCCTCTCTCCCTGGTCGCTTCGGCGCCTGCAGCCTACGCGCTCCCCGGCGAGCTCGGCGGCGGCGCAAGTGCCGCCAACACCGGTTCGCTCGCGCGGCGCGGCGGCGCCCGCCCGTGTGCGCTCAGCTCGCTGGCGCGCGCATCCCGGCGATCAGGTACTCGACGTAGCGCTTCCAGCCGTCGGGGCCGGCTAGGCGTCCCGCCGCAGAACAGCTCGCGACGCCCATGCCGCACATGACCATGGGGATGTCGCCCATCTGCACGTCGGGCCGTAGCACCCCCGCCCGCTTGCAGCGATCGATCACGCGCTGCGTGAGCTCGGGCACGTCGTGCATCTCAGCGGCCGCCTGCATCGCGTCGCCGTGGTTTCGCATCACCTCCGTGAGCGAGCGGTCGGCGACCTGTATCTCGGCGGCGCGGCGCATCATGGTCTCGAAGCCGCGCTCGGGATCGGGGTCGGCGAGCGCCTCGCGCATCACCGCCGCGATCCGGGAGAAGCGGTCCTCGGCCAGCGCGCGGACGAGCGCCTCCTTGTTGGGGAAGTGGCGGTAGACGGTCCCGACCCCGACGCCCGCCTCGCGCGCGATCTCCTCCATCTGCACCTCGACGCCGCGCGCGCTCATCAGCTCACGCGCCGCCTCGAGCACGCGGGTGCGGTTGCGTGCGGCGTCGGCGCGGAGGGGGCGGATGGCGATCTGCGAGTCAGTCATCGGCTGCCTTTCTGTCCCGATCCGGGGGACTCAATCGTCCTACTTGTGACGGTCGGGTTGCAACCGGAATCTAGATTCCGTATAGTTCCCCGAAACCGGAAGCGGAATTCGTCTTCCGATTGTACGCGAAAAAGCTCTCCCGGAGGAGAAGGGAACGCATGGCGAACGAACAGGAATTCCAAGAGCGGCGCTGGTTGGCTCTGGCGCTGCTCTGCGTCGCGCAGTTCGTGGTCGTCCTCGACGCCTCGATCGTGAACGTGGCGCTGCCAACCATTGGACGCGCGCTCGAGATGTCGCAGGGCAACCTCGCCTGGGTGGTGAACGCGTACGTGCTCACCTTCGGCGGCTTCCTCCTGCTGGGTGGGCGCTTGGCCGATCTACTGGGCCGCCGCCGGGTCTTCATGTCCGGACTGGGCCTCTTCGCGCTGGCCTCGCTGGCCGGAGGCTTCGCCACGAGCGAAGGCGTGCTGGTAGCCGCCCGCGCGGTTCAGGGGCTGGGGGCGGCGCTGCTTTCCCCGGCAGCGCTCTCCATCGTCACGACGATCTTTCGTGACGGCGCCGAGCGCAACAAGGCGCTGGGTGCGTGGGGCGCGGTCGCCGGCTCCGGTGGCGCCGCCGGCGTGCTGCTGGGCGGCATCCTGACCGAGTACCTCGGCTGGGAGTGGATCCTCTGGGTCAACGTGCCGATCGGGATCGGCGCCGCGCTGCTGGCGCCGCGGCTGATCCGCGAGAGCGTCTCCGAGTCCGCGACGCGTCACTTCGACTTCGCGGGCGCGCTCAGCGTCACGGCTGGGCTGTCGCTTCTGGTCTACGCGCTGGTCGAGGCGCCCGACGCCGGCTGGGGCTCCGGCCGCACGATCGGGCTGCTCGCGTTGGCCGCGGGGCTGATCGGGACCTTCGTCGCGGTCGAGCTGCGCTCCGCGGCGCCGCTCGTGCCCTTCCGGATCTTCCGGATGCGCACGCTGACGGGGGCCAACGTCGTCGGCATCCTCACCGGTGCCTCGCTGTTCAGCATGTTCTTCTTCATCTCGCTCTACATGCAGAACGTGCTGGGCTACAGCGCGATCAAGGCGGGGATCTCGTACCTGCCGCTCGCGGGCGGCGTCGTCATCGCCGCGAGCGTGGCCTCGCAGCTGGTGACCCGGGTCGGCTACAAGCCGGTGCTGGTGGCCGGCATGGGGCTGCTCTCGGCCGGCCTGGTCTGGTTCACCCAGATCTCGCCCGGCGGCAGCTACGCGAGCGACCTGCTCGGGCCCTCGCTGCTGGTGGCGGTCGGGCTCGGCTTCGCGTTTGTGCCGCAGACGATCGCCGCCGTCTCCGGCGTCGAGACGCGCGAGGCTGGCCTGGCCAGCGGGCTGATCAACACCTCGCAGCAGATCGGCGGCGCGCTGGGGCTGGCGGTGCTCTCCTCGATCGCCTTCGGGACGATCGAGGGCTTGGCGCCGAGCGGCCAGGTGACGCCGCAAATCCTCACCGAGGGCTATGCCGACGCCTTCGCCGGGGGCGCGGGGATCGGCCTGCTCGGCCTGCTGGCGGCGCTGTTCCTGATCCGTGGGCGCGACAGCCGCGCCCACATGCGGATCGGCGCCGGCGAGCCGGTCAAGGCGGGCGTCTGAAGCCCGGCTGACGCACGCGGCCGGACGTACATCACCCGGCCCCCGGCGAGGCTCTCGCCGGGGGCCGGGGTTTCTACTTGCGAGTAGGGGAAATGACCTGCCGCGCGCGGTAGCGTGGGCCACGGAAGGGGCGGACGGAGATGGCGAGCACCACTGCAAGCAGCGAGGCGGCAGCGATCGAGCCGTCGATGGAGACGCTCCGAGAGGTGGTGGAGGCGCTCGCCCCGCTCGAGCGCGGGCCCTGCTCTCCCGGGGAGCGGCAGGCCGCCGAGTGGATCGCGGAGCGCCTGCGGGCGGCGGGCGTGGACGAGGTCGCGCTCGAGGAGGAGCCGAGCTGGGGCGCCTTCCCGCCGACGGCGACCGGCCTCTCGGCGCTGGGGGCGCTGGGGGCGCGCCTCTCGCTTTCGGGCCGGCGCCTGGTCGGCGGCGCGCTCTCGGCCCTGGCGCTGGCGGGGTTCCTCGACGAGGTCGCGAACGGCCCGCGCATCCTGCGCCGCGTCGTTCGCAGGCGGCGTACCACGGTCAACGTCGTCGCCAAGCTGGGCGACCCCGATGCCGAGCGCACCCTGGTCGTGCTCGCCCACCACGACGCGGCCCAGACCGGCTTCCTCTTCGACCAGCGGGCGGTCGCGGCCTTCCACGAGCGCTTTCCCGACGTGATCCCGAAGATCAAGACGCAGCCGCCGATGTGGTGGCCCGCCTTCGCCGGCCCGGCGCTGGGCGTCCTGGCCGCCCTCGCCGACCGCCGCGGCGCCTCCCGCATGGCGCTCGTGTTCTGCCTCGCGGGCGTGGTTGTCCTGGGCGACATGTGGCGCAACCGGGTCGTGCCGGGCGCCAACGACAACCTCTCCGCCGTCGCGGCGCTGGTCGCCCTGGCCGAGCTTCTGCGCGAGCGCCCGCAGCCAGGACTGCGCGTATGGCTGGTCTCCGCGGGCGCCGAGGAGACGCTGCAGGACGGGATCCGCGCCTTCATGGACCGCCATCGCGAGGAGCTGCCGCCCGATCGCACGTGGTTTCTCAACCTCGACACGATCGGCTCGCCCCGGCTCGTGATGCTCGAGGGGGAGGGGCCGGTGTGGATGGAGGACTTCGACTGGGACTTCCGTCAGCTCGTCTTCACGGCGGCGCGGGAGCGCGGCGTGCGCGTGGAGCGCGGCTTTCGCGCTCGCGCCTCGACCGACGCGATCATCCCGCACCGCCAGGGCTACCCGACCGCCAACGTCACCTCGGTCAACGACTACCACCACCTCACGCACTACCACCTGCCGAGCGACACGCCGGAGAACCTCCACTTCGACACCGTGCGCGAGGGGGCCAGGCTCGCCTACGCGGTCGTCGAGCGCCTCGCCAATCCCTGAGCGGGGGCGAGTCACGCAGAGGCTCACCGATCCGCCCGCGTGCGCGTCGGGGGCGGCTCTGGCGCCTCGCCCGCTCCTGAAAGCTCGAACGGCGCCCCGGAGGGCGCCGTTCGGAGGAGGAGGAGGATGGAGGTGTGATCTTGTGTTGTGTGTTGTCTGGTGTCGGAGGTAAGTCGCTACTTGATGTGCATGCCTGAGATCGCGCGCGAGATCACCAGGCGCTGGATCTCGGCCGTGCCCTCGAAGATGTCGTAGATCTTCGCGTCGCGGTGCATGCGCTCCACGGGGTACTCCCGCGTGTAGCCGTTGCCGCCCAGGATCTGCATCGCGCGCTCGGTGACCCATACGGCGACCTCGCCCGCCTTGAGCTTCGACATGGAGCCCTCGGCGTTCTCGAAGGGGATGCCGTTGCGGCCCATCCAGGAGGCGCGCCAGACCAAGAGCCGCGCGGCGTCGATCTCGAGCTTCATGTTGGCGAGCGTGAAGGCGATCGCCTGGTTCTCGATGATCGGCCGGCCGAACTGCACGCGCTCCTTCGCGTACTGCAGCGCGTACTCGTAGGCGGCGCGGGCGATGCCGACGGCCTGGGCGCCGACCACGGGGCGGGAGGACTCGAAGGTCTGCATCGCCGCCTGGCCGCCGGTGCGCTTGCCTTCGCGGGCGCGCGCGAGGCGCTCCTCGAGCTTCTCCTTGCCGCCGAGCAGGCAGCGGCCCGGCACGCGGCAGTCGTCGAGATGGACGTCGGCGGTGTGCGAGGCGCGCAGGCCGTGCTTCTTGACCTTCGCGCCCTGCTCCAGGCCCTTGGTGCCGGGCGGGACGACGAAGGCGGCGTGGCCGCGAGCGCCCAGCTCGCGGTCGACGGAGGCGATCACGACGTGGACGTTGGCGATGCCGCCGTTGGTCGCCCAGGCCTTCTGCCCGTTCAGCACCCACTCGTCCTTGGCGGCGTCGTACTTGGCCGTCGTGCGGATCGCCGAGACGTCGGAGCCGGCGTCGGGCTCGGACGAGCAGAACGCGGCCACCTGGGGGTCCTCGGGGGTGCCGAAGCACTGCGGGATCCACTCGCCCATCTGCTCCGGCGCGCCCTGGCCGAAGATCGCGGCGACGGCGAGTGTGGTGCCCATGATCGACATGCCGATGCCCGCGTCGCCCCAGAACAGCTCCTCGTTGACGATCGGCAGCTGCAGCCCGGAGGGGTCGGCGAAGAACTGGGCGATCCCCTCGAAGGAGTAGAGGCCGATCTTGGCCGCCTCCTGGATGATCGGCCAGGGCGTCTCCTCGCGCTCGTCCCACTCGGCGGCCGCCGGGCGAACCACGTTCTCGGCGAAGCCGTGGACCCAGTCGCGGATGTCCTTCTGTTCCTGCGTGAGCTCGAGCGAGAACGACGGCGCCTGCTCGCCGTTCTGCGTGCTCAGCAGCTTCTCGACGCCGTCGGCGTCCTTGGACTCGGTCGCTGTGGCGCTCATTCGGGTTGTCCCGTCCCTCTCTCTGTCTCTCTGCTCAGGCCCGCGGCGCGGGCTTAGCGTGTGCTCCCCCAAGCCCCTGGACGGGGGCAAAGACCAATTGGTACTTGCGGTAGGAAAATGCTACCATAAGTAGGAATCGCCGTGCCGCAGTTGGCTTCCAGGGGAAAGGGAACCGACGACCAGGAGACGCCCGCGCGCAAGCGCGCGGCGCACTTGGGGCCGCGACGGCGGAGGCCCCTGATCCTCGACGCCGCCTACCGCGTGTTCATCGAGCGCGGCTTCGACGGCGCCTCAATGGACGCGATCGCCGCTGCCGCGGGCGTCTCCAAGCCCGTCATCTACGACTGCTTCAGCTCCAAGGACGAGCTCTTCACCGCGATGCTCGATCGCGAGGAGGCGCGGATCATGGCGGAGACGCGCGCCGCGCTGGAGACGACGGGCGACCGCTCCGATCCCGAGGGCACGCTGATTCGCGGCTACACCGCGTTCCTGCGCGCGGTCGCCGACTCGCCGGAGATCTACCGCATCGTCTTCGTCGGGGTCGGCGCCGGCAACGAGGCGGTGGCGGACCGGATCCGCCGCGGCATCGAGGCCCAGGCGCGCGCCGCCGCCCAGATCGCGCGCGTGTGGGTCGACCGCTATACGGAGCTCGAGGGCGAGGAGGCCGACCGCGTGGCCGAGCTTCTCGGGCACATGATCGTCGGCCTGGCCCAGGTGGGCGCGCGCGCGCTGCTCGCCGAGCCGGGGCGCTGGACCCCCGAGGAGCTCGGCGAGAAGCTGGGCCGCATGGCCTGGGCGGCGCGCGGGGCGATCTGACTAGGAACTGGCCGGCGGGCGCCGAATAGATCGGCGCGAGATGCCGGCCCTGCGACAGCTCGATCTGCAGCCGGGCACCGTTCTGCGCACGGTGCTGACCGTGCTGCTGGTGCTGTTCGCCGTCTACCTGATCTACCTGCTGCGCAAGCCCCTCAGCTGGTTCGTGATCGCGGCCTTCATCGCGGTCGCCGTCTCGGGCCCGGTCTCGGTCGCGTCGCGCTACATGCCGAGGGGGCTCGCGATCGCCCTCGTCTACATCGCCCTGCTCGCGGTGCCCTGTCTGATCGGGGCCGCGCTGATCCCTCCGCTCGTGAGCCAGGCCGAGGAGCTCGCCCGCAACGTGCCGCAGTACGTGCAGGACGTGCGGGAGTTCGTCAATGAGAACGACACGCTGCGCAGCCTCAACGAGGACTACAACCTCGTCGACACGCTGCAGAGCGAGGCGGAGAAGCTGCCCGCGCAGATCGGCAACGCCACCGAGATCCTCTCCGACATCGGCGCGCGCATCGTGAGCTCGGTCTTCGCCGTGGTCACGGTCCTGATCCTCTCGATCTTCCTGGTGAGCGGCGGGGCCAAGTGGGTCGACCGCTTCCTTGCCGTGCAGGAGCCCGAGCACGCCGAGCGCATGCGCCGGACGCTCGACCGCGTCGCCGACGCGATCAGCAAGTACGTGGCCGGGGCCCTGATCCAGGCCACGATCGCGGGCGTGGCCGGGTTCATCATGCTGACGATCCTCGACGCGCCCTTCGCGGGGGCGCTCGCGATCCTCGTCTTCTTCGGCGATCTGATCCCGGTCGTCGGCGCCACGATCGCCGCGGTCCTGGTCGGGATCGTGATGCTGTTCGTGAACTTCCCGGTCGGCGTGATCGTCTGGGCGGTCTACGCGATCGTCTTCCAGCAGGTCGAGAACTACGTCGTGCAGCCGCAGATCCAGCGGCGCGCGGTCCAGGTCGAGCCGATCGTGATCCTGATCGCGGTCCTCTGCGGTGCGACGCTCTTCGGCGTGATCGGCGCGCTCCTCGCCATCCCCACGGCCGCCACGATCCAGATCGCGGCCAAGGAGTGGATCGACTACCGGCGCAGCCTCGTGGCCGAGCGCGAGCGGGCGGGCCGGCCGGCGGGGCCGGCGGCGCCGCCCGCTGCCGGAAGCGCGTGAGGCGGGATCAGCCCCAGCGGTCCCAGCGGCGCAGCTTCTTGGTCACCGAGGGCATGTGGCTGCCGCCGCGGTACCAGCCCGGCGAAGACCACAGCTCGAAATGAAGGTGGCAGCCCCTGGCGTTCCCGGACTGCCCGACGCGCCCGATCAGCTGGCCGGTGCGTACGCGCTGGCCCGGGCGCACCTTGGCGCGTCCGCGCAGGTGCATGTACACATAGTCCATGCCCGTCCTGGCGCCGGAGATGACGACGTAGTGGCCCGCGCCCGAGGCCTGGAAGCCGCGGTAGAGCACCTTGCCCGCGCGCGCCGCCACGAGCTTGGTGCCGCAGCGGGCGAACACGTCCTGCCCACGGTGGCCCCGGCCGGCGCCGACTCCGTCTCCGTAGCCGTGCGGGCCGCGGACAGGGAATATGTGCGGGTAGGCGCGCAGGCGCCGCCGTCCCGTGGCCCGGCTCGCGTCGGCGATGCCCTCGCCCTTGACCTTGACGCGCAGCGTGTAGCGGTCGGCCGCGACCGGGCCGCCGGACTGGTTGCGCCCGTTCCACCGCAGCTCGCGGGTCTCGCCCGCGGGGACGCCCTCGCGGCTCCAGCGGCGCACGACTTGGCGGCTGCCGTCCGGGCGGCGGCGCACGAGCTGCACCTCGACGTCGCGCTTGCCCCTGCCGGCGAGCTCGAAGCGCAGCCGCGCCCCACGGCGGCCGGCGAACCGAACCACGCGCGGCGTCGCGCTGGCGACGCGCAACCGGGGACGCGTCGCGGCCGCGGGGGTGCCCTGCTCGTCCCCCGCTTGCGCCGGGCTTGCGGCCGACGTCCCGGCACTCGGCCCGCCGGTGCCTCCGCTCTCCTGTGCTGCGACGGCGGCCGGGGCGGCGGCGGCCAGGGAGGTTGCAACGATCGCGGTGAAGTGTTTGAAGATCTTCATAATCGCTTAACGCAACACTCACATAGCGCCGGAGTTGCGCTGTCGGGTCGGTGTGGGGCGCGGGGCGCGTCCTGCGGCGCGAGGGGAGGGGGTCGCCGTGGCTGAGCGGCGTTCGGGAGACGCGGTGGCGATCCGCGTGCAGCCCCGCGGCTCGCGCAACGAGGTCGTGGGCGAGCGGGCGGGCGCGATCGCGGTCCGGGTCACCGCTCCGCCCGCGGAGGGGCGCGCCAACGCCGCCGTGATCGAGCTGGTGGCGAGCGTCGCCGGCGTCCCGCGCCGCAAGGTCGAGCTCGTGCGCGGCGAGCGCTCGCGCGAGAAGCTCGTGCGGGTTGTGGGGATGAGCGCGGAGCAGCTACGCGCCGCCCTGCTCGCGGCGTCGAACACGCGTCCAGGCCGGGGCTGAGGCGCTATGGGCGCGGGCGCTGCCCGCCGATAACTCCTTGCGGAAAGAGAGCCGCGACCTGAACGTCCAGGGTCGTGGCACCCCTCCGATGCCGGGGCGAAGCGTCCGCAAGGGCGCTTCGTCTCGTTCTGGGTCCTTTGCCGCCCCCCTGCGGGTTAACCTCGCTCCGGAAAGGGCATGTCAAGCGAAGCCGGCCTCGCCGGCCCGGCGAAGCCAAACCCGTCTACTGGAGTCAGAAGGAGCGAGCACATGGCGACCGCATCGATCGGCAAGGACATCCTCGCCGAGGAGAACCGCGCCAAGCGGGAAGAGGTAATCGAGCTCTTGACGCGCGCGTACTGGATGGAGATCGAGACGGTGATGAACTACATCGCCAACTCGGTCAACCCCGACGGCGTCCGCGCCCAGGAGGTAAAGGAGTCGCTCGAGGCCGACATCCAGGAGGAGCTCGGCCACGCGCAGCAGTTCGCGCAGCGCATCAAGGAGCTCTACGGCGTCGTGCCGGGCTCGCAGGGGTTCAGCGCCGAGCAGGTCTACCTGCAGCCGCCCGGCAACCAGGTCGACATCGTGCACGTGATCAAGGGCGTGATCGAGGCCGAGCGTGGCGCGATCGAGCACTACTCGCGGATCATCGAGGTCACCGACGGCGTCGATCCGGTCACCCAGGACATGGTGATCGGCATCCTGCGCGACGAGCAGGGGCACCTGCGGCTGTTCGAGGGCTTTCTGCGGGAGTACGAGAAGGAGGGGCTCGCCTAGCTCGAGCTACTCGATCGGGATGTCCCGGGCCTCGGGGCCGCCGCGTCGCGGCGGCTCGGGCCCGGCGGCATCTGACTCGAGGCGCTCCAGGTAGAGCTCGACCGCGGCCTTGAGCGCGAGCAGCGCCTCGCGCTGCAGCGCCTGCCACTGCTCGCGCAGCTCGGGCGTGGCTCCGGCGCGCAGAAGATCGGCAGCGCGGCAGATAGGGCAGAGCTCCAGGCAGCGGTGCTCGCCCTGCAGCGCCGAGAGCAGAGCCTGGTAGGCGGCACCCTGTGGCTCGCCCTCGGGCCCGCCGCCGCTGTGCGGCTCCTCACCGGGGCTGTGCGGCGGGCTCGTGTCCATCCTCGAACGACACCTCCAACGCGCCGTCCACGAGCCTGGCGCCGGCGGGCCGCCGGCGCGCCAGTGCGGGCGGCAGGATGATCGTACGGCGCTCGCGTCCGGCGGAGACCACCAGCTCAGCGCCGATCTGCTTGAGCGAGACCTGAGAGCGCTCCGCGAAGGGGACGCTGATCCGCAGGCGCGCGCCGCCGCCGGGCTCGCCGATGATCTCGCGCGGCATTCCCTCGTGCATGAGTGCGGCCGCGGGCCGCTCGCCGAACAGCTCGTCGCCCAGCCGCTCGAGCATCGCCATGCCCAGCACCTCCTCGGGGAAGTGGCGGGCGGTCAGCACCGGCACCGGCGCGAAGCCGTCCGCGACCTCGCGCAGGCGCTCGCGCTGCCGACGATGCCAGTCGGCGAAGTAGCCGCGGCTCGCCTCGTCCGGCAGCACCCGGTTGACCACCACCGCGTCCGTGAGGAAGCCGTAGAGGCTCAGGTAGGTGAACGTGCGCTGGGCCTCGCGGATCACCATGCGGTCGGGGTTGATCACGAGCCTGACCGAGGCGCGCTCGCGGTCACGCAGGATCTCGTTCATCGCGATCAGGTTGGCGACCAGCCGGTGCACCTCCTCCAGCGCCTCACTGCCCGGCAGCTCCAGGTCGAGGAAGGTGCGCGCGAACGGCCGCGCGGCGGCCAGCATCCGGCCCTCGAGCGGGAAGACCTTCTCCAGCCACCAGCGCGCGATCTCGGGGAAGGAGAGCAGGCGCAGGGTCTCGCCGGTGGGGGCGCAGTCGACCACGATCACGTCGAACTCGCCGGACTCGGTGTGGCGCTTGATCTGCAGCAGGCTGAAGAGCTCGTCCATGCCCGGCGGCACGGTCAGCTCCTCGGCCGCGATGTCGAGCACGCCGCGGTCGGCGAGCACCTGCGCGAGCCAGCGGCGCATGCGCGCCCAGTGCGCCTCCATCTCGCGCTGCGCGAGCACCTCCTGCCCCCACAGGCGCTCGCGGATCGGGGTGGGCTCGGGCCCAAGCTCGAGCTCGAGCGCGTCGGAGAGGCTGTGGGCCGGGTCGGTGGAGATCAGCACCGTGCGCAGGCCCTGCGCGGCGCAGCGCAGCGCCGTCGCGGCGGCGACCGAGGTCTTGCCGACGCCGCCCTTGCCGGTGTAGAGGATGGTGCGTGGGCGAGGCACTGCGGCGCCCGCGAGCCTACCGCCGGCGCGCGGCCCGTTGGCGCGGGCGAGCTGGACGGGTGTTGGGTGGGCGGGTCTTGAGTGTCGGGGAGGGCGGGCGCGACGCAGTAGGCTGGCCGCGGCCAGTCACACGGAGAGCTCGAAAGGAAAAGAAGGTGGGAGCCACTCGAATCCGTTCCGCAGTGCTCGCCCTCGCGGCTGTGGGCGCCCTGCTCGCCGGCTGCGGTGGGGGGGACGACAACAGGGACCCGCGGGAGATCCTCGACGCCGCGCTGAGCGAGGCCAACCAGCCTCGAAGCGGCGTGCTCAACATCACCGGCGACGTCACCGCTGAGGGCGAGGAGGGCGGCAACTTCACCGTCACGCTCAACGGCCCCTTCGAGGTCGGCGACGACGGCATGCTCAGCCGCGCCAACCTCGACGCGGAGCTGAGCGGTGAGGCTCCCGGCATGGGCGGCGGGCTCACGCTGAACGCCGGGCTCGCTTTCGCCGACGACAAGGCCTACGTGACCTGGCAGGACCAGACCTACGAGCTCGACGAGGGCTCGGCTCGCGAGCTGGCGCCCGACGCCCCCTCGCTGGACGAGGCCGACCAGCTCACCGAGGAGGACCGCCAGCGCATCCTCGACGCGCTCGACAACCTCCAGAACGAGGGCACCGAGGAGATCGACGGCGTCGAGACGACCCACATCTCGGCCGAGGTAGACCTCGCCGAGGAGCTGCGCAAGGCCGCGGAGGAGGAGCCCGAGCTCGACCTGAACCCCGATGACCTCGAAAAGCAGGTCGACCTCGACCCGCTCGCGCTCGACTTCTACGTGGACGAAAACGACATCCTGCGCCGCGTCGAGGTGAGCCTGAGTGCGCGCCCGGGCAAGGAGGCGGACGCCCAGGGCGTCGACTCGGTCAGCGCCACCTTCACCATGTCGATCTCCGAGGTGAACGAGGAGCAGACGATCGAGGTCCCGAAGAAGGCGAAGCCGTTCGAGCAGCTCTTCCAGAACCTCGGGTTCGGCGCCCTGGGCGGACTCAGCTTCGGTGGGGACGACGAGGGCGGCGAGTCCGCGATCGGTGCGGCCGCGAACGGCCAGGAGCTGGACGCGGCCGTGGAGCAGGCCGAACAGCAGGCGAACGAGGCCGTGACGCAGGCCAAGAAGCAGGCGCAGAAGGCCATGGCCAAGAACGCCGAGCTGGCCAAGTGCATGAGGGACGCGGCCGGCGATCCCGAGGCGCTTCAGAAGTGCCTGGAGTGAGCGCCGCCGCTCACGCGGACGCCTAGCTCAACGGAGGGCTCCGTCTGCGCCGGGGCCCTTCTCGTTCGTGCCGCAGGCCGCGGTTGCTGGCGCCAGCGGGGTCACTAGGGTTTCGCCTCCCCGATGCGCTTTCTCTTCTCCGCTCAGGGCTGGCCCTACCTGCTGGCGCCGTTCATCGTCATCGCGGTCGCGCTCGAGCTGGCGCACGCCTCGCCGACCCTGGTCTTCTTCGCCTCGGCGCTCGGGATCATCCCCACGGCGGCGCTCATGGGCCTGGCGACCGAGGAGCTGGCGGCTCGCGCAGGCCCCGGGATCGGCGGCTTCCTCAACGTCACCTTCGGCAACGCGGCCGAGCTCATCATCGCGGTCCTGCTGCTCGCCGAGGGCCTGCAGGAGGTGGTCAAGGCCTCGCTGATCGGCTCGATCCTCGGCAACCTGCTGCTGGTGCTGGGCCTCTCGATGCTGGTCGGCGGCCTTGGGCGGAAGCGCCAGGTCTTCAACCGCACGGCCGCGACCGCGCAGGCGGCGATGCTCTTCCTCGCGGTGGCCGCGCTGATCATGCCGGCGATCTTCGCCCTGGTGCGGGACGGCGGCCTGCCCGGGGTGGACGAGGTCGTGCACGACTACGGCTCCGACCTCGAGGAGCTCTCCATCGGCGTCGCGGTCGTGCTGCTGGGGACCTACGTGGCCGGCCTTCTCTTCTCGCTGCGCACCCACAGGGACGTCTTCAACCCGGCCTTGGGCGCCCGGGAGGGGGAGGCGGACGCCCACCACGAGACCCACGGCTGGTCGGTCAGACGCTCGGTCGCGATGCTGGCGCTGGCCGGGGTCCTGGTGGGCGTCGTCTCGGAGATCCTGGTCGGCTCGCTGTCGGAGGCCTCGCGCTCGCTGGGGATCTCCGAGTTCTTCGTCGGCGTGATCGTCGTCGCCGTGGTCGGCAACGCGGCCGAGCACTGGGTGGCGGTGATGGTCGCGCGCAAGGACCAGATGGACCTCGCCGTCAACATCTCGATCGGCTCGGCGGCGCAGATCGCGCTCTTCGTCGCCCCGGTGCTGGTCCTGCTTTCCTTCCTCGTCGGGCCCAACCCGATGCCGCTCGTCTTCAACGGCTTCGAGCTGGGGGCGGTGCTGGTCGCGGTCCTGATCGGGGCCTACGTGACGCAGGAAGGGGAATCCAACTGGTTCGAGGGAGTGCAGCTGCTCGGCGTCTACATCGTGGCCGCGATCGCGTTCCTGTACGCGTAGGAAGGATGCGAGGGAATTGGACGGACTGATCCTGCTCTTGGCGAGCTTCGCCGTGATCCTGGCGGGGGCGCTCACCTTCACCAACGCGGTGGAGTGGGCCGGGAACCGCCTGGCGATGGGCCAGGGCGCGGTCGGCTCGCTGCTGGCGGCGGTCGGGACCGCGATGCCGGAGACCCTGATCCCGATCGTCGCGGTGATCGGTGGGCGGGAGGGGGCCGACCAGGTCGCGATCGGCGCGATCGTCGGCGCGCCGTTCCTGCTGGCGACGATCGCGATGGGACTGGTCGGCTGCTCGGCGCTGCTCTACCGCAACCGCCGCCAGCAGGGCACCGAGCTGCGTGCGCACGCGCCGACGCTCGAGCGCGACCTCGTCTTCTTCCTCGTCTTCTTCGCGCTGGGCGTCGCGATCGGCGCGGTCGACATCCCCGCGGTCGCGCAGATCCCGCTGGTGCTGCTCTTCCTCGTCTCCTACGCCTACTACGTGCGGCGCACCCTGCACGACGGCGGCGAGGTGCAGGAGGTCGAGGAGATCGGTCCGCTGATCATGGATCGCCTGGGCGACCGCACCAACCCGCCCGCGAAGCTGATCGCGATCCAGCTCTTGGTCGGCCTTGCGGCGATCGTCGGCGGTGCGCACCTGTTCGTCGAGCAGCTTCTGCACTTCGCCGAGTCGATCGGCGTGGACGCGCTCGTGCTCTCGCTGATCCTCGCCCCGCTCGCCACCGAGCTGCCGGAGAAGGCGAACAGCTTCTTCTGGGTGCGCGACGGCAAGGACTCGCTTGCGCTCGGCAACATCACCGGCGCGATGGTGTTCCAGTCGACGATCCCGATCGCGGTGGGGCTCGCCTTCACCGACTGGGACCTCGACCGCTTCGCGATCGCTTCGGGCGTGCTCGGCCTTGCCGGGGGCGTGGTCGCCTACTTCGCCCTGCACCGCACCGGCCGCTTCCGCTGGCCGGCGATCGGCGCCTGGGTGGCGCTGTTCTCCGCGTTCCTGGTCTACGTCGCGGTAGCGAACTGAGGCTCCTCGCCGACCGTGCGCGCGGCGGCGCGCTCGATCGCCTCTACGTCGCGCACCCCGCCGGTGTCGGCCGACGTCGCCATCGCCGCGTAGGCGCGCAGCGCCGCCGAAACCTGGCGGTCGCGCTTGGCGGGCTTGTAGCCGCCGTTGCGCTCGAGCTCAGCCCGCCGCTCGGCCAGCTCCTCCGCGGGAACGTCCAGCGTGATCGAGCGGGAGGGGATGTCGATCTCGATCTGGTCGCCATCCCGCACGAGCGCGATCGCCCCGCCGGCGGCCGCCTCGGGTGAGACGTGCCCGATCGAAAGGCCGGAGGTGCCGCCCGAGAAGCGCCCGTCGGTGATCAGCGCGCACTGGGCGCCCAGGCCGCGGCCCTTGAGGTAGGAGGTGGGGTAGAGCATCTCCTGCATGCCCGGCCCGCCGCGCGGTCCCTCGTAGCGTACGACGACGACGTCGCCCGGCTTGATCCGGTCGCCCAAGATCGCGTCCACGGCCTCCTCCTGCGACTCGACCACGACCGCCGGGCCGCGGAAGTGCCACAGCTCCTCCGGCACGCCCGCCGTCTTGACGACGCAGCCGCGCTCGGCCAGGTTGCCGTAGAGCACGGCCAGGCCGCCGTCCTTCGTGTAGGCGTGGTCGAGGTCGCGAATGCAGCCCTCGGCGGAGTCGAGGTCGAGCGACTCCCAGCGCTCCGACTGCGAGAACGCCTCGGCCGAGCGCTTGCAGCCGGGCGCGGCGTGGAAGAGGTCGACCGCGCGCTCCGACGGCTTCGGCCCGCGCACGTCCCACTCCGCCAGCCAGTCCTCGAGGCTGTCGGCGTGCACCGCGCGCACGTCCTCGTTGAGCAGCTCGCCGCGATGCAGCTCGCCCAGGATCGCCGGGATGCCGCCCGCGCGGTGCACGTCCTCCACCAGGTACTCGCCGTTCGGCGCCACCTTGCAGATGCAGGGAACGCGCCGCGAGAGCTCGTCGATGTCGCGCAGCGTGAAGTCGACGTCGGCCTCGTGCGCCGCGGCCAGCAGGTGCAGGACGGTGTTGGTCGAGCCGCCCATCGCGATGTCCAGCGTCATCGCGTTCTCGAACGCCTCGCGCGTGGCGATCGAGCGCGGCAGCACGCTCTCGTCGTCCTGCTCGTAGTAGCGGCGGACGAGCTCCATCACCGTGCGCCCGGCCTCCTCGAACAGCCGGCGGCGCGCGGTGTGGGTGGCGAGCACCGAGCCGTTGCCGGGCAGTGCCAGCCCCAGCGCCTCCAGCAGGCAGTTCATCGAGTTCGCGGTGAACATGCCCGAGCAGGAGCCGCAGGTGGGGCAGGCGGCCTCCTCGATGCGGGCGATGTCCTCGTCGCTCACTGACTGGTTGACCGCGTCGGCGATCGCCGTGATCAGGTTCACCCGCTTGCGGACGACGCCGTTCTCAAGCACAGCCGTGCCGCCCTCCATCGGCCCGCCCGAGACGAAGACGGTGGGGATGTTGAGCCGCAGGGCGGCCATGAGCATCCCGGGGGTGATCTTGTCGCAGTTGGAGATGCAGACCAGCGCGTCGGCGCAGTGCGCGTTGACCATGTACTCGACGCTGTCCGCGATCACCTCGCGCGAGGGCAGCGAGTAGAGCATGCCGTGGTGGCCCATGGCGATCCCGTCGTCGACCGCGATCGTGTTGAACTCGCGGGCGACGCCGCCGGCCTCGTGCACCGCCTTGGCGACGACCTCGCCCACCGGCGCCAGGTGTGTGTGGCCCGGGACGAACTGGGTGTAGGAGTTGGCGATCGCCACGATCGGCTTGCCGAGATCCTCACGGGCGACGCCGGTCGCGCGAAGCAGGGCACGGGCGCCCGCCATGTTGCGTCCATGGGTGACGGTGCGGGATCGAAGTGGCGGCATGCGGGATGAAGCTCCTTCTCGTCCGAGCGCTCTGACGCGACCGCTTCCCGGTCGCGATTTGAACGGTAGCGGACACCAGCAGCTGCCCAAAGGCGTAGCGTAGGCCTCTGCAATGGGGGATTACGGTCGCGACCTCGCCTACGTCCACGATGCCGCCTTCCTCGAGCTGGCGCGCGCGGCGACGCCGGCCGCGTTGGGCTGGCTGAAGGGGGCCGGCGTGGAGGATGGGCTGGTGGTCGAGCTGGGCTGGGGCAGCGGCGAGACGGCCGCCCGGCTGGTCGAGGCGGGGAGCTCGACCAGGCGGACAACGCCACCTTCAAGGTGCGCCTCGGCGTGCCCAAGCGCCTGGTCGGCAAGCGCTTCCGGGTGACTCCGGTGCTCGGGGTCGCGCAGGTCAATGACGTGATGCCGATCACCACCCCGATCGTCTGCGCCGACAACCCGTTCGAAGGCACGGGCTCCGCACTCAACGGGACCTGGATGCAGTGCATCGACGCTCCGGCCAGCAAGGCGGCGCTGAAGGCGCTGGTGGTCAAGGTCAAGATGAAGGCCAAGAAAAAGCGAAAGCGCTAGCGCGCGTATAGCTGCGCCGCCGCGAACGCCTCGACGACGAGCGCCTGGGCCGCGACCCACGCGGTGCCGCCCGTGGTCGGGTCGAGCGCGCCGCTCACGAGCGCCGCGACGCTGGCGACGATCCACGCGACGTTGGCGAGCGCGACCGCGAGGCTTCCCAGCCGGGGGATGGGGGAGCGGTTCGCGATCGCGAGCACGACTAGCGCGAACGCGATCAGGCCGACGCCGGCGACGCGCAGGAGCGCCTCGTCCAGGCCGAGCGGGCCGTCGATCAGGCCAGCCGCGAGCGCGTAGACGACGCCGTTCAGGCCGGTGACCGCCGCGTCGATGAGCAGCCCGGCGCGTAGAAGCGCCTCGTGCGGGATCGCGGCGATCCTCTCGCGCAGGTTCGGGTCGAGGGCGATGTCGTTCATCTCCGGTGCCTCCGTTCGGGGACGGAGGCACCGTCTCAGCGGATCGCCGCGCCGTCGATTACCCGCGGGGTAAAGCGCGCAGCGCTCGCTCGGTGCGCTCGTCCGCCGGGAAGAACGCCTCGATCGCGAGCTCCGAGGTCGTGATGTCCACGGCCGTGCCGAAGGTCGTGACCGTGCTGAACAGGGCGAGCGTGCCGCCGTCGGTGCGCAGGCGCAGCGTCGCCACGATCTCGTCCGCTGCCGTGGGCTCGGCTGCGCTCGCCCCCTCGGGGGAGACGCCCGGGTAGGAGCTGAGCTCCTCATAGAGCGCGGCGAGCTCGTCGTCGCCCGTGAGCGCGACCTGCCGGCCCAGGCGGTCGAGCAGGTGCTCGCTCCACTCGCCGAGGTTCTCGATGCGCGGCGCGAGCCCCTCGGGGTGCAGGCTCAGGCGCAGGACGTTGACCGGGGGCTCCAGCAGCTCCGCGGAGGCGCCCTCGAGCAGCGGGCCGACCGAAGCGTTCGCGGTGACCAGGTTCCAGGCGCGGTCCACCGCGATCGCCGGGTAGGGCTCGTGGCCGGCGAGCACCCGCTCCACCGCCTGGCGCACCGGGCCCATCTCGGGGTCGTCCAGCGGGCGCTCGCGGTAGACGGGCGCGTAGCCCGCCGCGAGCAGCATCCGGTTGCGCTCGCGGTAGGGCACCTGCAGGGCGCGCGCGAGGGCGAGCACGAGCTCGGGGCTGGGCAGCGAGCGCCCCGTCTCGACGAAGCTCAAGTGCCGCGCCGAGATCCCCGTCTCGAGTGCGAGCTCGAGCTGGCTGAGCCGCCGGCGCTGGCGCCACTCGCGGATCAGGGCGCCGACCTGCGTCCGCACGCGCGTGGCCATGGCCGCACGATACCCGGGGGCGCCCCGCGCGTCGGGCCCACTCCCAAGGGCATCGCCGAGCGCATGCGCGCCGGGATGCCCCAGCTGCCCGACGAGTCCAGCCACCCAAGCAGCTCGAGGCCTGGGTCGAGTTCGCCGAGCTGATCCGCGACCCGGCTAGGCCGTCTCGGCCAGCGCCTTCAGCACGACCTCGTCGTGCGACTTGGGCGAGACCTTGGGGAAGGCGTGCGTGATCTTGCCGTCGGGGCCGATGATGTAGGTCGAGCGCGTCACGCCCATGTACTTCTTGCCGTACATCGAGCGCTCGCCCCACACGCCGTAGGCCTCGCAGACCTCGTGGTTCTCGTCTGCGAGCAGCGTGAAGTTGAGCGAGTACTTGTCGGCGAACTTCTTGACGGCGTCGACCGGATCGGGCGAGACCCCGATCACCTTCACGCCCGCGCGCTCGTACTCGTCCCAGCGGTCGCGGATCCCGCAGGCCTGGGTCGTGCACCCCGGCGTGTCCGCGCGCGGATAGAAGTAGAGGACGATCGTCTGCCCCCGCAGGTCGGCCAGCGAGACCTCGTTGCCGTCCTGGTCGGGGAGCGTGAAGTCGGGCGCGGTGTCTCCTACCTCGAGCATGGGGCGGGGAGGTTATCGCGACGCGCCGGGCCGCTTACGCCTGCAGGGTCGTCAGCGCCACGATCGTGCTGACGACCGCGATGTTGACGGGGATCCCCGCGCGCAGGAAGTCGACGAAGCGATAGCCGCCGGGCCCGTAGACCATCGTGTTGGTCTGGTAGCCGAGCGGCGTCAGGAACGACGAGGAGGCCGTCACCGCGACGGCGATCGCCATCACGCGCGGGTCGAGTTCGGCCGCGGTGGCCACGGAGACCGCGATCGGGAAGATCACCGCCGCGGCTGCGTTGTTCGTGATCACCTCGGTCATGATCGTCGTCGCGAGCACCACGCCGAGCACGATCCCGACCGTGCCCAGCGGGCCGAGCAGGTCGACGAAGCTGTCGGCGAGGGTCTCGGCGAGCCCGGTGGACTCGATCGCTGCGCCGACGCCGAACGCGGAGGCGATGAGGACGATCACGTCGAGGTCGATCGCGTTGCGCGCCTCGCTCACGCTCACGACTCGCGCGGCGATCATCAGGCCCGCCGCGAGCAGGGCGAGCTGGAGGATGGAGAGGACCTCGAACGCCGCGAGGGCGATCACCGCGATCGCGGTGACGGCGACGAGCGGCGCCTTGCGCGTGGCCGAGGGCGGCGCGCCGCCCAGGCGGGAGATGAGCAGGAAGTCGTGGGTGCCGCGCCAGCGGGTGCGGAAGTCGCGGCTCGCGAGCAAAAGCAGCGTGTCGCCCGCGCGCAGGCGCACCTTGCCCAGCTTCTCGCGGACCGGCTCGCCCGCGCGGTGGATCGCGATCACCGCCGCGCCGTAGCGCTCGCGGAAGTCGGCCTCGGTGAGCGTCTTGCCGACGAGCGGGGAGTCGGCGCCGATCACCGCTTCGAAGAAGATGTGCTGCGGGTCGTCGATCGCCCACATGTGCTTCTCCTCGGCCGAGCGCAGGCCGGAGGTGCGCTGCAGGTCGACGATCAGGTCGGCGCGCCCCGCGAACTTGAGCCGGTCACCGGGTTGGAGCCTCCGGTTCGGTTCGACGGGCGCGATCACGTCGCCGTCGCGCTCGATCTCCACGAGGTAGACGCCCTCGAGGTTGCGCAGGCCGGCCTCCTCGACCGTCTTGCCGACCACGCGCCCGCTGTCCTCGACCACCATCTCCACGTAGAAGTCGCGGACCTGGTCGCCCATCAGCGACTCCTCGGCCCCGCGGCGGTCCGGCAGGGCCCTGGGCGCGACCAAGATCATCGTGACGAGCCCGACCAGCGCCGAGCCGCCGCCGATCATCGTGATCTCGAAGAGGCCGAAGGGCGGCTCGCCGGATTGGACCAAAAGGCCCGAGACAACCAGGTTCGTGGAGGTGCCGATCACCGTGATCGTGCCGCCCAGGATCGCCGCGTAGGAGAGGGGGATGAGGAAGCGGGAGGGGTACAGCTTCCGCTTCGCCGCCCAGGAGGTGATCTCGGGAATCATCATCTGCACGAGCGGCGTGTTGTTGATGAACGCCGAGATGCCGGCGACGGGGAAGGTGAGCCGCGCGAGGGTCGCGGTGCCCCCGTCGCGACGGTCCCCCAGAAGCCGCGCCACTAGCGGGGCGAGCATCGCGGTCTTGTCCGCCGCCCGGGCGAGCACATAGAGCGCCGCCACGGTCAAGGGCGCGGGATTCGAGAAGCCGGCGAACGCCTGCTCCTCATCGATCACGCCGAATACGAGCAGCGTGATCGTGGCCCCGAGCACGGTCGCCGCCGGGGGCACGCGATCCAACGCCAGCGCCCCGAACATGACGACGACGACGGCCAGGGTGAACCAGGCGTCGGCGCTCATCCGTCAGCCCACAACTTCGACTAAGTCGATCGACAAACGGCGGGGGAGCCTAGCAACGCGCGTACGAGGATCGTCTAACTACCTCAACGTTGGGGGGAGAGGTCTCCAAGCCCGGCCACATCGCGGCCTGCCTCGCAGCCATCCTCGTGGTGGCCCTGGGTGTCGCGAGCGGGGCTGACGCCCGGATGGCCTACGTGACGGCTCTGCGGCCCCCCGATGCCCTCTACCCGATCGACCTCGAGACGGGTCCTCGGCCCCGCGGCGGTCGGTCAGCGACATCGCCTCGTTAATTCGCTGAGCGAAAGCTCGCTATTTGCGGGATTTTCGACTGCGATTCGCGCGTCGAGCGCAACCAAACTGACGCGCGCTCGCTGCTTCCGGTCTAGCTTCAGCGCGGGTTCCGAGAGGAGAGGGGCGCCAACGGCGCCGGCGGGGTTTCGGGACAACGACAACGCGATGGCTTCGGCGAGCGTAGGTCGGTCCACAGAGCAGATTCCGCCCACATCAAGCGAGGAACGAGCGCGCTGGCATGAACGCTCCGAGCGCCTCTATCGCGACCTGCTCCGGCCGGCGCGAGCGCTGATCCGCCGCGCGTTCGGCTCGACCTTCACCGACGAGGAGGTCGAGGACATCTACGCGAACGCCTGGCTCGGGACCCTGCGCACGCTCGAGCGGCGACACAGCGGACTGAGCGACGAGGAGATCCGACGGTACGTCCTGACGGCGGTCGCAAACCACGCGAGCAAGGAGCTGCGGAGGCGGCGTCGCAAGCCGACAGCGCCGCTTGAGGCTGCCGGCGCGGTGGCGGACGTGGCCAACGACCCCGAGGACTCGGCGGCGAAACGCGAGGTGAGCCAGATCGCCCGGGACGTGCTCGCGAGCCTCCCGCCGCGACGCCGCGCGGTGATGCTGCTGCGGTACGGCTGGGGGCTCGAGCCAAAGGAGGTCTGCTCGCTGGTCAAGGGGCTCTCGCCACGCGCCTACCGCAAGGAGATCACCCGCGGCGTCGACGAGATCGCCGGGAAGATGCGCTTGGTCGAGGCCGGGAAGTGGTGCGCCGAGCGCGAGCCTGTGCTCAAGGCGTACGCGGCCGGGGTGGCCGACCGCGAGGAGGCCCTCCAGGCGCAGCAGCACATATCGCACTGCAGGCACTGCGCCGACTTCGTCGGCCGCCTAAGCGGACATCTCCACGACCTCGGCGCCGCCGCCGTGCTGCCCGTTGCGGCGCTCAACCTAGGCGATCCGTCGATCGGTGAGAGGCTTTTCACAGCACTGGAGCGGGTGCGTGAGGGCGCCAGCGCCCTTGTCTCCCGGTCGGAGGCCGCAGCTGAGGTCGTCCCGGCCGCGACCGCCGCCCGCGGCGCCGGCGCCGCGGGCACGGGCGTGCTGGCCAAGCTCGCCGGATTGGGCGGCGCGGGCAAGGCGGCGCTCGCTTGTCTCGGCGGTGGGGCGGCGGCGACAGCGTGTGTGGCCGCCGGTCTGGCACCGCTCTCCCTGGGGAGCGCACCGAAGCACGACCAGCGCCCCGAGCGCCGAAACCCGCCGCTCGTGCGGGTGGACAGCTACGTGGAGACGCCGGCCCCTGACCCGAACCAGGCACAGGAGCCTCCGAAACCAGAGCCTAAGCCCGAGCCCAAGCCCCCTGAGCAGCCCACGAGGCAGCCGGAGCCCGCCCCGGACTCGGCGCCGCCCTCCGCGCTTGAGCCCACGACCCCGCCGGTCACCCAGGAGTTCGGGGTCGCATCGGCTGCGGCCGGTTCCGCGCCCTCGGGTGGTGGGGCAGTAGGGACATCGAAGGGCGTGGCGGGCGCCGTCGCACGGGAGTTCGGGCCGTGAGCCTTGTCTTGAAGCGCAAGAAGGGGGTCGGACTGGTGCTCGCGACCGTGCTCCTGGCCAGCCTGGCGAGCGAGGCGGCGGCTGAGCAGGGCATGTTCAAGCTCGTCCAGTGCGATGAGCTGCACAGCGGGGTCGAGGAGGGGCTACGCAGCCAGACCGCCGCGTACGGGATCGAGATGCGCTGTGCCAGCACCGGATCGGATCGGGGTGCGCAGATCTCGGTTGTGGGCGCTGCGTCAAAGGATCGCGCAGGCCGCATCCGCTGGTCTGCTCCCGCCGACATGGAGATCGTTGCGGTGAGGGTGGAGGCCAAGCTCCGCAGGGAGAACGGGCACCGGGCGAGGCTCTACCTTGCGAACAGGGACCTCGGGAACATCCACCTAATAGGTACGGGGGCTGACGGACCGGCTCCCTGGAAGACCTATACGTGGCAGGCGTCGGGATCGGGTCGGCGTCAGTTCGTCGCCGAGCTCAGCTGCGGCAGGGACGGCGGATGCCCGCAGTCCAATCTTGCGAAGACGTGGATCCGGAACGTGCGGCTCACCGTGGTCGACCGAGTGCGGCCAACGCTGCAGCTCTCAGGCGACCTGTTCGATGAGGGGTGGAGGCGAGGTGTGAGCACCGCAGAACTGGACGCGATGGATGTCGGGAGCGGGATCGCTGCAGTTTCAATCTCGGCGAACGGTGGATCTCTTCAGAGCCGGAGCTACTCGTGTGGAGCCAGACTCGGCCGGAATCTCTCTTACGAGTGGAGCCCCTGCCGCAGTACGACTATCGAGAACATCGCGATCCCAACCCATGAGTCGCCGTTGCGCGATGGGGAGAACAGCCTCCGTTTCTGCGCCGAGGATTTCGCCGGGAACCAGGACTGCCTGACGCGCAGCGTCAAGGTCGATAACACGCCGCCCGCCCTGAGCTTTCCCAACGCTCTGAATCCTCGCGATCCGGAACTAATCGAGGTCGCCGCCCATGACAAGCACTCGGGCTTGGTGACCGGTTCGGTCAGCCTCCGCCCGGTCGGCGCGACCGCGTGGGAGGCACTGCCTACCCAGGTGCGGTCGGCGAGCCTGATGGTTCGGGTGCACTCGTCGGAGCGCGAGCCGGGCGACTACGAGTTCTTGGCTCGCGCAGCGGATGCCGCCGGCAACGTGGGCGCCACGACGCTGCGCGCTGATGGCTCGCCGATGATTTTGGCCTTCCCGCTGCGTGAGGGTGTGCGCCTCGAGGCGCGCCTGGGTCCGGGCGGCTCCGACCAGGAGACGATCCCGTACGGCAAGGCATCACGGGTGGAGGGGCGACTGCTGGACTCCGAGGGCCGGCCGCTGCCGGGCCGGGAGGTGGTTATCGACGAGTACTTCGGCTCCGGCGCCCTGATCGACCACCGTGTGAGGACGGTCCGCACGGACGCGAAGGGGCGTTGGAGCTCGCGTTTGCCCGTCGGCCCGTCACGGACGGTTACCGCGAGCTTCGGCGGCGACGCCGAGCACCTGCCGGCGACGGCGGTTGGGGGGCGACTATCCGTGAAGACCGGGACCCGGTTCAGGATCTCCTCGCGTCGGGTCCGGGAGGGTCGCGCAGTGCGGTTTCACGGCAGGGTCGGTCGGACTGGCGCTCGAATACCCGCGCGGGGTAAGTTGGTGCAGCTGCAGTACTTCGATCCCCTGAAGCGGCGCTGGTTCACCGTGCGCAACCCGTTCTACACCGACTCGCGCGGCCGCTACCACACCCGCTACCGCTTCGGCAACCACTACGCGCGTGATGTCAAGATCCGGTTCCGGGTTCGGGTTCTGCCGGAGGCGGACTGGCCTTATCGTCCCGCTGCGAGCCGGCCGCGTTCCGTGAAGGTCCTGGCGCGATGAGACGCTTCGCGCGCAAGCTCGGGTGCGGTTGGCGGATTCGCAGACCGTCGTACGCGGAAACGGTCTCGACTTTGGCACTCCTTGTCGCGGTCGGGACCGGCGGCGCATACGCCGTGGAGCGAATCGGCAGTGCCGAGATCAAGGACAACTCGATCCGCAGCCGCGATCTGCGTGACGGTGCTGCGGTTCGCGGTGTGGACGTCGTAGCGGATTCGCTCGGCCGGCGCCAGATCAAAGAGTCCGCGCTCGTGGCCACGCAGATCATCCCGGTCGCAACGAGCGAGGGGCCAAATTGCGTTGTGGACTCTGGGGACGAGGTGTCGTGTGGCAGGGCAGTGGTGCGCCTTCGGCGCCCTGGGCGCATCGCTGCGATCGCGACCGGATCCCTCGTAACCGCCGAAGGCTCGTCCGAGGGCGCCCGGGCGCAGTGCGCGGTACTTGAGAATGGACAGGATTTCTCGCTGAATCGGAGTGTGGGTGATGCCGAGGGCATCACACGCGCTGGCAGCGGGAACGGCTTCGCTCAGACCTATTTGAGCCCAAACCTCCGACCAGCCGGCAGGTACGTCGTCGAGTTCAGCTGCTTTCGCGTGGGCACGGGCGCTGCGATCATCGAGAGCCCTACTCTCCTCGTCTTGGCTTTCACGTCGCAGTGACCCACGACTTCCCTCAGAGGTCGTAGCGTGCGAGGTCGTCCTCTAGGCGCTTTGCCTCTGCGGACGGGAGAGCACTGCTCGGGGTCCCGTTGTCTTGCTCCGTTGCTGTGGTCCGTCGCCAGCGCCGAAGCCCGATGATGATCGCGCCGCCGACGAGCACGATCGCGGCGCCGGGGATGACCCAGGCGAGGAGATCGAAGCCCTTAGTGTCGGGGGTCGCGAGGACCTCGGGCCCGAACTCCGCGACGAGCCGGTCCTTGATCTGCTCCTTGGTCAAGCCTTGATCGATGAGGCGGCGGATGAGTGCTCGCTGATCCTGAGCCTGCGGTGCCTCGGTGGCGAGGGAGAGGAGGGTGCCGCAGACGGGACACATGACTTCGTCCTCGATGTCGGGGAGGCTCGCCTTGGGGGCGGAGGTCGGGCCAGAGTTGGTGGCGCCGTCGGATGAGGTTGCAGCGGATGCGGCTTGGTCGGCTTGCTTGTTGGTGGCGTCGTCCTGCGCGCTGGCGATCTGCGGCGCCGTAAGGAGGAAGGTGAGGAGGGCAATTACCGCGGCAACTGGAGTGAGGAGCGCGGCGCGCCGGGTGCTTGCAGGCTGCGGTCCGCGGGGTACTAGTGCGCCGCGGGTCACGACTGCCCCCGGATCAGCGGCAGGACCTGCTCGCGCAGGTTGCGGTCGGTGAGGGGGCCGGCCCAGACGGCGGCGACCTTGCCCTCCGGGTCGATCAGGTAGGACTCGGGCACGCCGGTGGCGCCGAAGTCCTCGGCGTAGTCGCCGGAGCCGTCGCGGAGCGACGGATAGGAGAGCTTGAACTCCTCAACGAAGGCGAGCGCGTCGTCGGTGGTGTCGCGTGAGTCGATGCCGAGGACGGTGAAGTTCTCGCCGCCGTGGCGGCGGTGGAAGCGCTCGAGCGTGGGGGCCTCATCGCGGCAGGGGTTGCACCAGGAGGCCCAGACGTTGGCGAGCACCCAGCGGCCGCGGTAGTCGGCCAGCGAGCCGAACTCGCCCTCGGCGCCACCCAGCACCGGCAGGTCCGCCAGCGGCGCCTCGTCGCCCGGCTTAACGCGCCCCTCTCCCTTGGCGATCACGCCGAAGGCGAGCAGGGCGATCACGGCGAGCACCCCCATGACGGCCGCGAAGCTCTTTGCGCTCATGGGGGGAAGCCTAGAGGCGCGGGTGGGGTGGCCTGCCTCGCGACGTCGTCCTAAAATCAGGGCCGCACGCGGCGGTAGCTCAGTTGGTAGAGCACGAGCTTCCCAAGCTCGGGGTCGCGGGTTCGATCCCCGTCCGCCGCTCTCGCCGCTGCGCTTGAGCGCGCGCGGCGACGCCTCGTTTGTCGATGTTCGTCCGGGACGTGCCCCGGCACAAGATCGGGCGGGCTGATTGCGTCCTTGGCAGTGTCGCTTTCGCGCGGCGGGTAGCTGCGAACGCGACGATCACGTGCTTGGCCGCGATCGCGGTCGTGATCGTCCTCCGCTGGATCGCGTCGCGCCGTCGCTGGGCCCGCGCGTAGCCGGAGGGACTGCTGGGTCCGGGGCGCGGCGAGGGGGCGCGTCTCGCGCTTAACCCGGGGGCGGCTCGACGCCTCGCACGTGAGCCGCACCCCGGCCCGTCGGACTGCCTCAAAGTCTATGCGCGGACCGGGCCTGCAGCCAACCCCGGATCCGGCTTGGCTAGAGCTCGAGCTCGTAGACCTGGTAGTTGATCGTCGGGCCCCAGTCGTCGCGCTCCCGCTCGCTCACCACGCGGAAGCCGAGGCTGCGGTAGATGCGGGCGGCGGCGCGCAGGTCGGAGAAGGTGTCGAGGGTGAGCTTGCGCATGCCGAGCTCGCGCGCCCTTGCGACCGCCTCGCCCACCATGCGCCTGCCGAGCCCCCGGCCGCGCAGGCTGGGGTGGAGGAGCACCCAGCGGATCCTGCCCTCGCCGCCCCCCTCGTCGGTGAGCGCGACCGAGCCCAGCACCTGGCCGCCTCGCTCGGCCAGCCAGACACCTCCTCCGCGGGGCCAGCCCGCTTCGACCGCGGCCTGGAGCTTGGTCCGTACCGCGTCGACGAAGGCGTCGTTGCGGTCGTACTCGCGCCGGTAGAGCTCGTCGTGCAGCTCGACGATCCGCTCGGTGTCGCCCGGGCGCAGCTCGCGCCTGATCACCACCTCGTCCGCGTCGCCGCGGTCGCCGCGGCGCTCGTTCCGGCTGCGACTCGCCTGCCAGCTCATGAAGGCCTCGTCTCGAACGTCCTTGATCAGCATGGTGCCGATCGTGACGGCGCTCATTGATCGTCGCAACATGAAGTTGAGAACTGATTGATCGCCAAGTACGATCAATCCATGGAGCTGCGCCAGCTGCGCTACCTCGACGCGGTGGCGCGCAACCGCCACTTCACGCGCGCCGCCGAAGAGTTGCACGTCGCGCAGTCGGCCCTCTCGGCGCAGATCCGCAAGCTCGAGGCCGAGCTCGGGGTGACGCTGCTCGAGCGCACCACCCGCTCGGTCGAGCTGACCGAGGCGGGGGAGCTTGTGCTCGCGCGGGCGCGCCAGGCGCTGGCGGAGACCGAGGCGCTGCGCCGGGAGGTCGAGGAGCTGCGCGGGCTCGTGCGCGGCTCGGTTGCCGTGGGGGCGCTGCGACCGGCCGGCGAGGTGGACGTGCCAGCGCTGCTCGCGGCTTTCAAGCGGCGCCATCCGGGCGTCGAGGTCCAGTTCCGCGAGGGGACCGCGGCGGAGATGGTCGCGCACCTGCGCGCCGGCGAGATCGACGCGAGCTTCGCCCTGAAGGCGGAGCAGGTGCCGTCCGATCTCGAGTGGCTGGCGCTGAGCTCGGAGGAGCTAGTGGTGGCGATGAGCCCGTCGCACCGGCGCGCCGGGCCCGGCCCGATCGCGCGCGCGGAGCTCGACCGCGCGGAGCTGATCGCGTTCCGCCGGGGCTCGGCGGTGCGGGCGGCGATGGACGAGGCCCTGGCCGCGGCTGGCGCGCGCCCACGCATCCTGCTCGAGGGGTCGAACGAGATGCTGGTGCGGGCGATGATCTCGCAGGGGCTGGGGATCGGCATCGTGCCGCGCACGGTCGCGCAGCTCGCGGGCCCGCCGCTCGCGGTGCGCTCGCTCGATCCGCCGGTCGTCCTTCCCGTCGGCCTCATGTGGCGGCGCCAGCGCTCCCACTCGCCCGCCGTCAGGTCGTTCCTGGAGTTCATCGCCGAGCGCGCGCCCGGCGACGGCGGGGCAGGTTCCAGCCCGGGCGGGTTACGCCCATCGGGGCGCGGGTAGCGGCGGCGCATGCCTGCCTATCGCGAGGCGCACCCGCAGCTCACGCGCGCCCCCGCGCGCATGCGAGAGCTGAGCTGGCGCACGTGGTGGCACACCCTCAAGCGCACCGTCTCGAGCTTCCGCGACAAGAACGCGACCGACTGGGCGGCCGCCCTCACCTACTACGGGGTGCTCGCGGTCTTCCCCGCGCTGATCGCGCTCGTCTCGATCATCGGGCTCGTGGGCGCGAGCGCGACCGACTCGCTGCTCGAGAACCTCACCGAGCTCGCGCCCGGTCCGGCGCGCGAGATCCTCACGAACGCGATCAACACGATCGCTGACAACCGCGGCACCGCCGGGCTCGCGTTCGTCGTCGGCGTCGGAGGCGCGCTGTGGTCGGCCTCCGGCTACGTCGGCGCCTTCGGCCGCGCCTCGAACGCGCTGTACGAGGTCGAGGAGGGACGGCCGTTCTGGAAGCTCAAGCCGGCGCAGCTGGTGCTCACCGCGGTACTGATCGTGCTGCTGGCGCTCTGCGGGCTCGCGGTCGTCGCCACCGGCCCGATCGCCGAGGAGATCGGCAAGGTCCTGGGCATGGAGGGCGCGGTGCTGGATGTCTGGGACGTCGCCAAGTGGCCGGTGATCGCGCTTGTGGTGAGCGGGATCATCGCCGTGCTCTATTGGGGTGCGCCCAACGTGCGGCACAAGGGCTTCGCCTGGATCACCCCGGGCGGTCTGCTCGCGGTGGCGCTCTGGCTGGTCGCCTCGGCGCTGTTCGCCCTGTACGCGGCCAACTTCAGCTCCTACAACGCGACCTACGGCGCGCTGGCGGGCGTGGTCGTCTTCCTCGTCTGGCTTTGGATCAGCAACAACGCGCTGCTTCTGGGCGCGGCGTTCAACGCCGAGCTGGAGCGCGGGCGTGAGCTCGAGGGCGGCGTGCCGCCGCAACGGACGATCGCGCTCGAGCCGCGCGAGGAGCGGGACGACGGTGAAGGGCGTCGCGGTCGGGCCGAGGGGCGACGGCACGAGCCTCAGGGTCGGCGGGAGGGGCGGGCGCCCGAGCGGTGAGTTCCGGGCGCCGGCGAGGTCTCTAGAAGCATGAGCAAAGTCAGAGCACAGATTTCGATGTCCCTTGACGGCTACGTCGCCGGCCCGAACCCGACCCTCGAGGAGCCGCTCGGGGAAGGGGGGGAGGGCCTGCACGAGTGGGCGATCAGGACCGCCTCCTGGCGGCGGATGCACGGGCGCGAGCAAGGCGAGGACGGCCTCGACTCCAGGATGATCGAGGAGGACTTCGCCGGGCTGGGGGCGCACATCATGGGCCGCAACATGTTCGGCGGCGGGCCCGGCGAGTGGGACGAGTCGTGGCGGGGGTGGTGGGGCGAGGAGCCGCCCTTCCACGCGCCGGTCTTCGTGCTCACGCACCACCCGCGCGAGCCGCTCGAGATGCGGGGCGGGACTACGTTCGAGTTCGTCACCGAGGGGCCCGAGGCGGCGCTGGAGCGAGCGCCGACCGGCGCGCGCAGGTGGGCACGGGCGAGCGCTCGGAGAAGATCCGCACCTACAACTTCCCGCAGGGACGCGTGACCGACCACCGCGTGAAGCTCACCGTCCACAACCTCGACGAGGTGCTCGCGGGCGACCTGCGCGAGTTCACGGACGCCCTCGCCGCCGAGGAGAAGCGCGCGCGGCTCGCCGCCCAGGCGGCGGAGCCCGTCGGCTGACGGTGAACCCGGCGAGCACGGTCGCGGAGGCATTGGGGGCCGCGACCGACGCCCTGCGCGCGGCGGGCATCGACACGCCGCGCCTCGACGCCGAGCTGCTGCTCGAGCGGGCGACGGGCGAGCGCCGCGAGCGCTTCGCGATGGAGCCCGAGGCGCGGCTCGACCCGGTGGCGGCGCGCGCGTTCGCCGAGTTCGTGCGCCGGCGCCTGCGGCGCGAGCCCGTCGCCTACATCCTCGGCGTGCGCGCCTTCCGGCGCATCGAGCTCGCGGTCGACCGGCGCGTGCTGATCCCGCGGCCCGAGACCGAGCACCTGGTCGAGGTGGCGCTCGAGCTCGAGCCGCTCGCCGTCTGCGACGTCGGCACCGGCTCGGGCGCGATCGCACTCGCCGTCGCCGACGAGCTGCCCAACGCGCGGGTGACCGCGACCGACATCTACCCGGACGCGCTCGAGGTCGCGCGCGCGAACGCCGAGCGCTTGGGGCTCGCCGACAGGGTGCGCTTCGAGGCCGGCTCGCTGCCCAGGGAGGGCTCGTTCGACCTGATCCTCGCGAACCTGCCGTACGTGAGCGAGCGCGAGTGGCTCGGGCTCGAGCCCGAGGTCCGCGACTACGAGCCGCGCGGCGCGCTGGTCCCGGGTCCGACCGGCCTGGAGGCGATCGAGGCGCTGCTCGGGGAGCTCGCGGTCGGCGTGGGCGCCGGCGCGAAGGCGGTCGCGCTCGAGGTGGGGGCGGGGCAGGCGCCGGTGGTCGCCGAGCTCGTGCGCCGCGCCGGGTTCGAGCGGGTCGAGGTGCGGCGGGATCTGGCCGGGATCGAGCGGGTGGTGGTGGGCCGGTGAGCGCGCTCGTCTCGATCGCGCGCGACGGGGCGCCAGCGGCGCGCGCCGCGCTGGAGCGCACGATCGCCTCGGGCGGGGTCGCGGTCTTCCCCTCCGACGGCGTCTACGGCCTCGCTTGCGACCCGCTGAACGCGGACGCGATCGCTCGCATCCACGCCCTCAAGGGGCGCGACGACGGTAAGCCGGCGGCGGTCATGTACTTCTCGCCGCTCATCCTCCGCGAGCTGCTGCCGAGCCTCGGGGAGCGCACCCGCGAGGCGCTCGCCGCGCTCCTGCCCGGCCCGGTGACCGCCGTCGTCCACAACCCCGAGCGGCGCTACCCGCTCGCCTGCCGCGCCGACCCCGAGCGCCTCGGCGTGCGCCTGATCGAGGGCCCGCTGGCGGGCGCCTCGTGCCCGGTCTTCCAGACCAGCGCCAACCTCTCCGGCGAGCCCGCGCCGAGCGCGCTCGAGGGCGTCCCCGGGAGCATCCGCCGGGGCGCCGACCTGGTGATCGACGGCGGCCGGCTGCCCGGCATCGCCTCGACCGTGGTCGACCTCACGGGCCTGGAGCGCGGGGAGGGCTGGCGCATCCTGCGCGAGGGCGCGGCGAGCGCGGCGGAGGTGCGCGCGCGCCTGGCGCCCCTGTCGGGCCCGGCCGACGAGTAGCCACCGGGCGCGCCATAGGGCCCCGGCGCGGGCGTTGAGCCCACGTCGCCGCCTTCCGGCACCCAGGGCTTTGCCGGAGCGCAACGCCCCGCACCGCAACGTTCAGCCGTGGTCGTCGAAATCCGAAGGCCAGGGCTGAACGATCCGCGGGGCGCCTCCGACTTTCAGCCCTCGTGCTCGAAAAACGACGACCAGGGCTGAACGGGGTGTTTGGGGGGTTTCGATGCGGTCAGCAGACGTCAGACGTATAATGACTCGCGTGAGCCCCATGAACGACGACCAGGGCGCGCCCGTCCGGCTCGACCTCGCCTACCGCTCCGCGGCGCTCGAGGCGGCGAGCTCCGAGGGCGTGGACCTGCTGGTGATCGGCGGCGGCGTGGTCGGCGCGGGCGCCGCGCTCGACGCCGCGACCCGCGGCCTGCGCGTGGCCCTGGTAGAGGCCGGCGACTGGGGTGGCGGGACGTCGAGCCGTTCCTCGCGGCTCATCCACGGCGGCATCCGCTACCTCGAGCAGATGGACTTCGCGCTGGTGCGCGAGGCGCTCGTGGAGCAGGGCCTGCTGCTCCGCAGGCTGGCCCCGCACCTGGTGCGCCCCGTGCGGTTCCTCTACCCGGTCCAGCGCGGCCTTCCCGAACGGCTTTACGTGGGCACGGGCATGGCCATGTACGACGCGTTCCGGTTCACGCGCGGCCGGCGCCTGCCGCTGCCGCCGCACAAGCACCTCGGCCGCGCCGAGGTGCTCCGCGAGATGCCCGGGCTCGACCCGGGCGCGGTGCGGGGCGGGCTCGCCTACTACGACGGCCAGGTCGACGACGCGCGCCTGGTCGTCACCCTGGCGCGCACGGCGGCGGCGCTCGGCGCGCGCGTTATCTCGCGCGCGCGGGTGGTCGATCTCCTGCGCTCGGGCGGCTGGGTAGCCGGCGCGCGCGTGCGCGACGAGCTCACCGGCGAGGAGCGCGAGATCCGCGCGCGGGCCGTCGTCAACGCGACCGGCGTGTGGACGGCGCAGATGCAGGCGCTCAGCCCCGCCAGGCCGACGCTGCGGGTGACGATGTCCAAGGGCGTCCACCTCCTGGTCGACCGCGACCGGATCGACGCCAGCATGGGGCTGCTCCTGCGCACCGACCGCAGCGTCCTGTTCGTGATCCCGTGGGGGCGGCGCTGGCTGATCGGGACGACCGACACGCCCTACACCGGCGACCCGGCGCACCCGACCGTGGACTCCGAGGACGTCTCGTACCTGCTCGACAACGTGAACCGGGTGCTGGCGCGGCCGCTGCGCCGCGAGGACATCCTCGGCGTGTATGCCGGGCTGCGGCCGCTGGTCGCCGCGGGCGACGGCGGCCCGACCACGAAGCTCAGCCGCGAGCACGTCGTGGAGACCCTCGAGCCCGGCTTCACGATGATCGCGGGCGGCAAGCTCACCACCTACCGCGTGATGGCGCGCGACGTGGTCGACGCGGCGCTCGCCGACGCCTCGGTTGCGGCGCCGCCGTCCAGGACGGCCGAGGTCCCGCTGGTCGGCGCGAGACGCTGGCGCGCGGCGCGCGAGCTCGCCTACGAGCTCTGCCGGCCCGCGGGCCTCGCGGACGACGCGACCGAGCGGCTTCTGTGGCGCTACGGCGACCGCCTGCTCGACCTCTTGCACCTGATCGACGCCGATGCCGAGCTCGGCGAGCCCGTGGCGGACGGCCACGACGCCCTGCTCGCCGAGGCGCGCTACGCGGTCGAGGCCGAGGGGGCGCTCACCCTCGAGGACGTCCTCACGCGCCGCCTGCGCCTCACAGGCGAGGTCGACGACCTCTCCGAGGAGCACCTCGAGCGCGTTGCCGCCGTGGTCGGAGAGCCGCTCGGCTGGAGCGAGGAGCGGCGCCGCGAGGAGGTCTCCGCCTACCTGGCCGAGCGGGCGCGCGAGCGCGAGGGGGCCGGCCTGCCGCCGAGCGCGGGGGAGGGCGCGCCGGACGGCCGCGCCGTCGTCGGCGGCCGCCAGGCCTGAAAGGCGCGAACCACTTGACACATCCGCAACCTCCTACTACCGTCGCCTAATCATCAGACGCCTGACGTCTAACGCCTGACCAGGAACGAACGTCGGGCAAGGTTTTACGGAGGAGGCGCTCGATTGCAGACGACTCAAACCACAGCTCCGACAGCCCAAGCGGGGGTCGGTGAGGAGCTGGCAAAGAAGAAGCTCACCAAGGTGGCGGGCCCGATCCTCCTGTGGGGGATCGGCGTCGGCGCGGTCATCTCCGGTGACTACTACGGGTGGAACGCAGGCCTCGGCCTGACCGGCTACTGGGGGTACCTGGTCGCCATCGGGATCATGGGCCTGCTGTACGCCGGCCTCTCGGCGGTGATCGGCGAGCTCAGCGCCGCGATCCCGCACTCGGGTGGCGCTTACGCGTTCGTGCGCACCGCAATGGGACGAGTCTGGGCCGCGCTCGCGGGGGTGAGCGTGCTTCTGGAGTTCGTCTTCGCGCCGGTCGCCGTCGCGCTCACCGTCGGTGCCTACGTCCAGGTGCTGATCCCCGAGATCCCGATCCTGGTCAGCGCGGCCGCGCTGTACATCGGCTCGGTCGGGGTCCACTTGATGGGCGCGGGCAACTCGCTTCGGTTCGAGCTCGTGTTCACGCTCATCGCGCTCGTCGGCCTGGCCGTGTTCTGCATCGTCGGGATCCCCGAGATCTCGGTCGACAACCTGAACGCGTACTCCGACGGCGCGCTGTTCCCCGACGGCATCAGCGGCCTGTGGGCGACCCTGCCGCTCGCCGCGTGGTTCTTCTTCGCCATCGAGAGCCTGCCGATGGCGGCCGAGGAGACGCGCGACCCGAAGCGCGACATGCCGCGGGCGCTCGTGCTCTCGTGGATCACGCTGGCGGTCATCGGCGTCGCCACGCTGACGGTCGCGGCCGGCGTGGGCGGCTCGGACCTGCCCGACGCGGCGGCCCCGCTGACGGTCGCGCTCGAGAACGTGTTCGGCGACCACGGCTGGATCGTCCCGGTGGTCGCGCTGTTCGCGATCGCCGCCCTGGTCGCGAGCTTCCACGCGATCGTCCTGGGCTTCTCGCGGCAGGCCTTCGCGCTCTCGCGCGCGGGGTACCTGCCGGAGTGGCTCTCGCGGCTCAACAAGCACCACGTCCCGACGTGGGGCCTGATCGCGCCGGCGATCTTCGGCTACGTCCTGGTCATCCTCGGCCACGCGGTGATCGCCGACGCGGTGCCGGTCCTGGTCACGCTGTCGGTGTTCGTGGCCGCCGTCTCGTACATGCTGATGATGGTCGCGGCGCTGATCCTGCGGGCCAAGCGCCCCGACCTGGAGCGCTCGTACAAGGCGCCGGGCGGCCGGGTCACGATGGTGATCTCGTTCCTGCTCGCCGCGCTGCTGATCCCCGCGGGCACGTTCGACTACCCGCTGGCGATCGTGATCGGCGTCGTGGTGTTCGCCGCCTTCCTGGCGTACTACTTCGCCGTCGCGCGCAACCGCGTGGGCGACCTGAGCGCCGAGGACGAGCTGGCGATCGTCGAGGCCGCGGAAGCGGAGCTCGCGCACTAGAGGTCACGGTGTGGGTTCGAGGGCGGCGCCACGGACGGCGCCGCCCTCACGCTTGCGGGACGACGGATGACGACTGAGGCGGAAATCACGACCCTCGCGGAGCCGGCGGCCGTCCTGTGGGACCTGGACGGGACGCTGGTCGACTCCGAGCGGCTGTGGCGGGAGGCCGAGTTCGAGTTCCTCGAGAGCAAGGGGCTCCCGTGGAGCCACGAGGCGGGCAAGCGGCTCGTCGGCGGGAGCCTGGACATCGCAAGCGACGTGATCGCCGAGGTGACCGGCGTGCGCTTCACCGTCGAGGAGCTCAAGGAGGGGCTCATGGGGATCTTCTTCCGCAAGCTGACCGAGGGGATCCCCTGGGCGCCGGGCGCCCTCGACCTGGTGAGCGCGGTCGCCGCCGCGGGCGCGCCCCAGGCGCTGGTCACCTCCTCGGAGCGCGAGGTGGCCGAGCTCGTGGCGGAGGCCGCGGGCGGCCGCTTCGCCGCGATCGTCTCGCGCGGCGACGTCGACAGGCCGAAGCCCGACCCCGAGCCCTACCGGCGGGCGGTCGGGCTGCTCGGCCTGGACGCGGGCGAGTGCCTGGCGTTCGAGGACTCGCGCGCCGGGGTCACCTCCGCCGCGGGGGCGGGCGTGCGCGTCGTCGCGGTGGGGGCCGAGCACCCGGGGGCGTTCGCGAGCGTCCCGGCGCTCGACCGCCTCGAGGTGCGCCCCGCCGCGGGCGTGCCGTCCCTAGTCATCAGACGTTAGACTTCTGACGTATGAAGTCCACGGCTCTCGACCGAGCGGCTGCGGTGCCGCTCTACCGCGGCTACGCGTTCGACCTCGACGGGACGCTCTATCTGGGCGAGGCGCCGATCCCGGGCGCGCCCGAGGCGGTCGGGCGCCTGCGCGAGCTGGGCGCGCGGGTCGTGTTCGTCACCAACAAGCCGCTGGAGACGAACGCTGACTACGCGGCGAAGCTCACGCGCCTGGGGATCCCGGCGAGCCCGGAGGACGTGGTCTCGTCGATCGACGCGCTGCTGCTCTACCTGCGCGACCGGCACGAGGGCCGCCGCCTGCTGCCGGTGGCGGAGCCGGTGGTGGTCGAGGCGCTGCGCGGGGCGGGCTTCGAGGTGAGCGACGACCCCGACGGCGCGGAGGTCGTGGTCGTCTCGTTCGACCGGACCTTCGACTACGACAAGCTGCTGCGCGCCTACCAGGCGGTCCGGGCGGGCGCGGTGATCGTCGCCACCAACCCGGACCCGTACTGCCCCACCCCGGACGGGGGGCTGCCGGACTGCGCCGCGATGCTCGCCGCGATCGAGGCGTGCACGGGCGCGCGCGCCGAGGCCGTGGTCGGCAAGCCGAGCCGTCACATGGCGGCCGCCTTCCTCGACCGCCTCGGCGTCGAGCCGCACGAGGCGGCGATGGTCGGCGACCGCCTGCGGACCGACGTGCTCATGGGCCTCGAGGCGGGCATGGCGGCGGTGCTCGTCCTCTCGGGCGCGACCAGCCGCGACGCGATCGCCGGCGCCGGCATCGAGCCGACGCACGTGGTCGCCGACGTCACCCACCTCGTCCCGCCCGCGGAGCGAGGTTCCTGACCAACGAAGGAGGACACCCGGATGTCGGAATTCATCTTCATGCTCACCCACCACGACCGCACGGTGGACAACGCGCTGGAGGTGCTCGAGCAGGTCAAGGACACCGGCCTGCGGCACATCGGCTTCAAGGACGTGGGCGCCTCGCCCGAGCGCCAGCGGGAGCTCACCGAGGCGGCGCACGAGGCGGGCATGACCGTCTACCTCGAGGTCGTCTCGGTGGCCGCCGAGGACGAGCTGCGCTCGGTCGAGGCGGCGATCAACGCCGGCGTGGACTGGATCGTCGGCGGCAAGTACGTCGACCAGGCGCTGGAGCGCCTCGAGGGCACCGGGATCAAGTTCGCGCCCTTCCCCGGCACGGTCGTCGGCCACCCGAGCGTGCTGGAGGGCACCGTCGAGGAGATCGCGTCGCACGCGCGCGAGCTCACCGCGCGCGAGGGCGTCGCCGGGGTGGACCTGCTCGCCTACCGGCACAAGACCGAGGACCCGCTCGAGATCGTCCGGGCCGTGGTCGATGCCGCCGACGGCCCGGTGATCGTCGCCGGCTCGATCGCCTCGCCGGAGCAGATCGTGGCCGTCACCGAGGCGGGCGCCTGGGGATTCACGATCGGCGGCGCGGTGTTCGAGGGCGCCCTGCCGGGCGAAAGGGACGTGGTCTCGCAGGTGCGGACGGCGCTGGCCGCCGCTCGCGGGGAGGTCCCCTCGCGCGCATAAGCTCGCGCGCATAAGATGTGGGGCGCCTCTGGCCTTTGGAGGAGTCCCCGGACCGATGCCGGCCCAGCGTCCCACGCTTGTAGACCAAGTCCGCGAGCAGATGCTCGAGTTGATCAGCGACGGCACCTACGCCGTCGGCGACCGCCTGCCCAACGAGCAGGAGATGAGCGAGCGGTTCCAGGTGAGCCGGGCGACCGTCCGGGAGGCCTACCGCGCGCTCATCGACATAGGCTATCTGCTGCGCAAGCACGGGACGGGCACGTTCCTCGCGCGGGTGCCGCAGCGGCACGCGCTCGACCTCAACCTGAGCTACACACAGATGATCAGGGCGGCGGGGTTCGAGCCGTCGATCCGGGTGGTCTCGCAACAGCTGCGCGACCCGGACGAGGAGGACCGCAAGCGCCTGCGCCTCGAGGAGGGCGAGAAGGTCATCGCGATCGAGCGCGTGCGCCTCGCTGACGACCGCCCGGTGGTCTACAGCGTCGACCGCATCCCGGCGCGGCTCGTGCCCGAGGAGCGGCGGGACAAGCTGCCCGCGTCGCTCTTCGACTTCCTCGAGGAGCTGCACCACGGGGCGCGCAACGGCAGGGCGCGCATCCTGCCCGTGCTCGCGGGCGAGCGCGAGGCCAAGCACCTGCAGGTCGAGGAGGGCACGCCGCTGCTCTTCTTCGACGAGGTCGACTTCGACCAGGCGGGGATGCCGGTGATGGGCTCGTTCGAGTGGCATACGAGCGACGTGTTCGAGCTCTGGATCAACCGGCGCGCGACCAGCACGGCCTCCGCGAGCCGCTCGTAGCGGGCTGGGGCCCCGTTTGACCGGCCGGCGGGTTTACGTCTAGGATGAAAGTCAGACGTCTGAAGTCTGTCAATTGAGGAGAACGCGGTGGCTTACGTAATCGGTTGCGACATCGGGTCACAGAGCGCCAAGGCGGTGCTGATCTCGGCGGACGGCGAGATCGTGGGGACCGCCTCGCACGCCTACCCGATGCATCACCCGGCGAGCGGCTGGGCCGAGCAGGATCCCGCGGACTACCGCACGGGGATGGCGAACGCCGTGCGCGCCGTGGTCAGCGAGGCGGGCATCTCCCCGGGCGACGTCACGCACATCGGCCTGTCCAGCCAGGTCGACGGGGTGGTCCCGATCGACGCCCGGAACAGGCCGCTGCGCTCGGCGATCATCTGGCTCGACCGGCGCGCGACCGACCAGGTGGAACGGCTGGGCGAGGCGGTCGGCGCGGACCGGCTGTTCGAGCTCACCGGGCTGAACCTGGACGCGAGCCACACGGCCCCCAAGCTGATGTGGCTGGCCGAGAACGACCCGGAGGTCTACGCCGCGGCCGCCCAGCTCCCGTCCGTGGGCGGCTACGCGGTCGCCTGGCTCGTCGGGCAGTCGATCCAGGACCACGCCAACGCGTCCTCCACGCTGCTCTACGACGTCCGCGCGCGCGACTGGAGCGACGAGCTGATCGAGGCCGCGCGCCTCGACCGCGCCAAGCTGCCCGAGATCGGCGAGGCGCACGAGGTCGCGGGCACGCTCACCGCCGAGGCGGCCGAGGCGCTCGGGCTCACGCGCGACTGCGCGGTCGTGGTCAGCACCGGTGACGACCACGCCTCGTGCCTGGGCGCCGGCGGCGTGCGGCCCGGGATCGTGGTCGACATCGTCGGCACCGCCGAGCCCGTGGGCGTGGCAAGCGACGACCCGGTGTTCGACGACACCCGCCTGGTGGAGACGCACGCGCACGCGGTCGCGGGCCAGTTCCTGATCGAGAACCCCGGCTTCGTCTCGGGCGGCAACACGCTCTGGCTGTCCAAGAACGTCCTCGGGGTGAGCCAGGGCGAGCTCTTCGAGCTCGCCGAGCGCTCCGAGCCCGGGGCGCGCGGCGTGCGCTTCGTCCCGGCGCTCTCAGGTTCGATGGCGCCTCGGTGGAACGACCACATGCGCGGCGCCTTCGTGGGGCTGTCCATGAACCACGAGGCCTGCGATCTGGCGCGCGCGATCGTCGAGGCCAACGTCTTCGCGTTCCGCGACATCTACGACCGGCTCGCCGAGCTCGGCCTGGCCGAGTCCGTGCGCGTGGTGGGGGGCGGCTCGCGCAGCTCGTTGTGGATGAGGGCCAAGGCGACCGCCTGCAGGACGCCGATCCACCGCGTGAAGGCGGACGAGACGAGCGCGATGGGCGGCGCCCTGCTCGCCGCCGCGGCCGCCGGCATGTTCGACTCGCCGGTCGCCGCAGCGGACGCGCTCGTCGAGCTCGCCCCCGAGCCCGTCGAGCCGGACGAGCGCTACACGGAGGTCTACGAGGAGGCGTACCGCGAGTACCGCCGGACCTTCGACGCCCTGGAGGAGGTCGTGGGCCGGTGACGTCGACGCCTGCCAGCCCGCCGGCGCTCGCCGCCGACATCGAGGCCGCCCTCGCGCACCCGGGGGTGGGCCTGGGGAGCGTGCGCATCGGGGCGGGCGTGCGCCGCGAGGTTGCCGACGCGGTTCCCGCCGGCGCCCGCGTGGCGCTGCTGCGCGACACGGTGCCCTACAGGACAGCCGACGGCGCCGACGTGAAGGCTGAGGTCGCCGCTCTCCTGCGCGGGCGCGCGGAGGTCAGCGAGGTCGTGCTCGACGGCGACGTGCACGCCGACGAGCAGACCGTCGCCGCCGCCGTCGAGGGCTGCGCGGACGCCGACTGGGTCGTGACCGTCGGCTCCGGCACCTTGAGCGACATCGGCAAGGTCGCCGCCGGCGAGCGCCCCCACGTCGTGGTGCAGAGCGCCGCGTCGGTGAACGGGTTCGCCGACGACCAGTCGGTGCTGCTCAAGAGCGGGGTGAAGCGAACGGTCGCGAGCGCCTGGCCGCGCGCGCTCCTCGTGGACAGCGAGGTGCTCGCGGGGGCGCCGGCGAAGCTCAACCGCTCCGGCCTCGGGGACATGATCTCGATGTTCACCGCGCCCGCCGACTGGTACCTCTCGTCGCTGGTCGGGCTCGACCGCGGCTGGAACGCCGACGCGGCCGTGATGACGCGCCGCTACGGCGACGAGCTGCTCGCCCTCGCGGAGGGGGTGGGCGCCTCCGATCCGGTCGCGCTCGAGCGGCTCGCGGAGTTTCTCACGCTGAGCGGGCTCTCGATGGGCGTGGCGGGGCAGACCTCGCCCTCGTCGGGGATGGAGCACACGGTGAGCCACATGCTCGACATGGCCCACGGGGCCCGCGGCGAGCACACCGCCCTGCACGGCTCCCAGGTGGGCGTCGCCACCGTGCTCGTCGCGATCGTCTGGCGCCGCGCGCTGGCGCGGATCGACGCGGGCGCCGAGATCGAGGTGCCGGGCAAGGCCCAGGCCGAGCGCGCCGTGCGCGCGGCGTTCGAGCGGCTCGACCCGAGCGGGAGGATGGGCGAGGAGTGCTGGAATGCGTACGTGAAGAAGCTCGACAGGCTGCGCGAGCCCGGGGTCGTCGACGCGCTGCGCTCCGCGCTCACCGCCGACTGGGCCGACCACCGCGGCCGGCTCGAGGGCCTTCTGGAGCGGCCGGAGCGGATCGCGGGGGCGCTCGCCGAGGCGGGCGCGCCGCTGCGCTTCGGCGCGCTCGACCAGCCCGCGAGCCCGGACGACGTGCGCTGGGCCCTGCTGAACTGCCACCTCATGCGTGACCGATTCACAGTCGCTGACCTTTCGTTTCTGATGGGCGCTTGGACCGCCGACGACGTCGAGGCGACGCTCGCCGAGGCCGAGGCACTCGGGGTGGGCGCGTGAGCCACAAGACCGCCGAGATCGCCGTCATCCGGCACGGCCCGACGGAGTGGAGCGTGGCGCGCCGCTTCGCCGGGTCGATCGACCTGCCGCTCACCGACGCGGGCCGGGAGGCGACGCGAGCGGCGCGGGCCCGGATCGACGCGGCGCGCTTCGACGAGGTGATCTCGAGCCCGCTCGTGCGCGCCCGCGAGACGGCGGAGCTCTTGGGCGCCGCCCCGCGCATCGACGAGCGCCTGCGCGAGCGCGACTACGGCGAGTTCGAGGGGCTCACCACCGCCGAGATCCGCGAGCGGGTCCCGGGCTGGAACGTCTGGGCCGACGACGTGCCCGGCGGCGAGTCGCTGGCCGACTTCACCGCGCGCGTCGACGCGGTCGTCGCCGAGCTGCGCGAGCGCGAGTCCGGCGCCGTGCTGCTCGTGACGCACGCGCACTGGATGCGGCTGTTCGCGGCCCGGTGGCTGGGCCTGGGCCCCGAGGGCGCGGCCCTCTTCCGCGCCTCCGAGCTCGGCCTCACCCGGCTGGGCTGGGAGCGCGAGAACCCGGTGATGCTCACCTGGAACTGCACCTGATCTCCCTCCGGATCCCAAACCCCCCACTCCCTCCGATGCGAGGCGGATCTTCGGCCCCGGGGCGCGAGGATCCGCCTCGCTCGTCTCGGCGCCCCGACGTGAGGCGGATATGTGCGGGTGGTCTCCACCGGTCATCGCAACAAGATGCGAGTGATGACCGACAGGAGGCCATATGGGAGAGACGAAGTTCGGCCGGGGCCGGCCGCTGGGCGAAGAGGACCGTGAGCGGATCCTCAGGCTCTAGGGGGAGGGCCTGGCGCAGGCCGAGATCGCAGCGCGGGTGGGCTGCGGCGTGCGCACGGTCCAGCGCACGCTCGAGCGTTCGCGCTTGAGGCGCAAAGAGCCGGCGGGGTCGGGCCGCAGCCTGAGCTTCGCGGAGCGCGAGCGGATCAGCCGCGGGCTCGCCCGCGGCGAGCGCCCCTCGCAGATCGCCCGCGCGCTCGGGCGGGCGCGCTCGACGGTCTCGCGCGAGATCGCCAGAAACGGCGGGCCCCGCGCCTACCGGGCGGTCGCTGCCGAGCGGCGCGCCATCGCCCAAAGGGCGCGCCCCAAGCCCACCAAGCTCTCCCGCAGCCCGCGCCTTCGCCGGGCGGTGGCCCGGGGCCTTGCCCGGCGCTGGTCCCCGCAGCAGATCTCCGCGAGGCTTAGGGTGGAGCACCCCGGAGACGAGGAGATGCGCATCTCCCACGAGACGATCTACCGCGCCCTGTATGTGCAGGCGCGCGGCGAGCTGCGCCGCGAGGTGGCCCGCGCGCTGCGCAGCGGGCGCACGCAGCGCAGGCCGAGGAAGGCCGCGCAGGAGCGCCGCGGGCGCATCCCCGGCATGGTGCCGATCGCCGAGCGCCCGCCCGAGGCCGACTCGCGCGCCGTCCCCGGCCACTGGGAGGGCGACCTGCTTCTGGGAAGGCAGGGAAGGTCGGCGGTCGTCACCTTGGTCGAGCGCAAGACCCGCTACGTCCTTTTGGCCCAGCTCGGCCGCGAGCGCACCACCGAGCGCGTGACCCAAGCGCTCAAGAAGCGCATCCGCGACCTGCCCCGCCACCTCGTGCTCTCCCTCACCTGGGACCAGGGCAAGGAGCTCGCAGCGCATGCGCGCTTCTCCGTCGACACCGGCGTCGACGTCTACTTCTGCGACCCGCACTCCCCCTGGCAGCGGGGCACCAAGGAGAACACCAACGGCCTGCTTCGCCAGTACCTCCCCAAGGGGGAGGACCTCTCCCGCTACTCGCAGGAAGAGCTCGACCGCATCGCCGATCTGGTGGTCTCGAAGGCGACGCGCACCGACCGCGACGCCTACTCGGCCTTCGAGGGCACCGGCCTGGCCGGGATCCTGAGCGCCCAGGGCATCCAGCGGGTGGTGGTCGGCGGCCTTGCCGCCGACTACTGCGTGCGGGCCACGGCGCTGGACGCCGTAAAGCGCGGCTTCGAGGTCGTGGTGCTGGCCCGCGCCGCCCGCGCCGTGGACGTCGAGCCGGGCGACGGCGAGCGGGCGCTGGACGAGCTGCGCGCAGCGGGCGCGGAGGTGCGCTGATGGGAGGGGCGCCGGACGGAGACGGCATCGCGGGCGCCGCGGCGGCGCCCGACCAGCTTTCCCTTCTTCGCCGTCCCGCGCCGGCGCCCGACGGGGCCCCCGATCGCACGCGGCCAAGCGGCCGGCCTCTGCCCCTGCGCCTGCGCTGCGCCGCCCTCAACCCGACGGTCGGCGACATCGAAGGCAACGAGCGACGGATCGCCGTTGCGATCGAGTGGGCCGCCGCCGACGGGGTCGAGCTGCTTCTCCTTCCCGAGCTCGCCATCTGCGGCTACCCGCCCGAGGATCTGCTTTTGCGCCGGTCCTTCTTGGACGCCTGCCACGACGCCGTGGCCCGCCTGGCCGGACTCACCCGCGAAAGCGAGCTTACCGTGCTCCTGGGCGCCCCGCAGCTGCTCGGCGGGCGCCTCTACAACGCGGCGGTGCTGCTTCGCGACGGCAAGACGCAGTACGTGGCCCGCAAGCGGCAGCTGCCCAACTACGGCGTCTTCGACGAGAAGCGCTACTTCGACGCCGCCGGCGAGATCGCCGTGGCCGAGATCGCCGGCGTTCGCACGGGCATCACGATCTGCGAGGACCTTTGGGCCGACGAGCAGCTGATGGGCGAGCTTCGTGCTCGCGGCTGCGGGCTGGTTGTCAACCTCTCCGCCTCGCCGTATGAGCGCGGAAAGCCAGAGGGGCGCCGTCGCCTGGTCGCCCGCCGCGCCCGCGAGGCAGGCTGCCCGCTTGCCTACTGCAACATCCTGGGTGGACAGGATGAGCTCATCTTCGACGGCCAGCACCTGATCGCCGATGCCGCGGGGCGGATCCTCTTCGAGGCGCCCCCGTTCTCGCAGGCCATGCTCACCGCCGGCCCGGGTGACGAGCCGATGCCGCCGCAGGCGGGGGATGATGAGCTGGAGGAGATCTACGAGGCGCTCGCCCTGGCGCTGCGCGACTACGTCGCAAAGACCGGCTTCGACCGCGCCCTGGTCGGGCTCTCGGGCGGGCTTGACTCGGCCCTGGTGGCCCTCCTGGCCCGCGATGCCCTGGGAGCGGAGCGGGTCGTCACCGTCGTGATGCCCTCTCCCTACTCGTCGGAGGAGACCCAGGCGGACGCCCGCCGGCTGGCCCGGGACCTCGACCTTGAGTGCCGGGAGATCCCGATCGGCGGGCTGATGCGCGCCTACGAGGAGGCCCTGGAGCCCGAGCTTGCCGGGACCGCCCCTGACGTCACCGAGGAGAACATCCAGGCGCGGATCCGCGGAAACCTCTTGATGGCGCTCTCGAACAAGTTCGGCTGGCTGGTGCTCTCCACCGGCAACAAGTCGGAGATGGCCGTGGGCTACTCGACCCTCTACGGCGATCTGGCCGGCGGCTTCGCTCCGCTCAAGGACGTGCCCAAGACCCTGGCCTACGAGCTCGCCCGCTGGCGGGCCGCTTGCGGCGACTTCGACGCGGAGGCGCTGGAGCGGATCATCGCCCGCCCGCCGTCGGCCGAGCTTCGCCCCGGCCAGCGCGACACCGACTCTCTGCCGCCGTATGAGGCCCTGGACCCGATCCTCGAGGCCTACCTCGAGGAGGGACTCGACGCGGCACAGATCGCGGCCCGCGGGCACGACCCCCAGCTGGTCGAGCGCGTCGCGGGATGGTGTCCCGGGCCGAGTACAAGCGCCGCCAGGCGCCTCCCAGCCCCAAGATCACAGCCCGTGCCTTCGGGCGCGAACGGCGGATGCCGATCAGCTGCGGCTGGAAGGAGCAGGCGACGTGAGCGCCCACGAGGACGCCCGGGTCCTCCTGGACTTCGAGGGTGAGCTTCTCGCCCGCTCGATCCTGCGCCGCGGCTTCGCCGTGCGCGAGGACGGTGGGCAGCTGCGCGAGCTGGCCGACGTCTTCGCCGAGGCCGTCGGCGGCAGGCATCTGCGCGGAGCGCCCTGGCGCGGGAGGGTGCGGCTTCGCATCGAGCTGCTGGAGGGCGGGGAGCGCAGCGAGAGGGAGCTTTAGGCCGCGGGCGCCGGAGCTTAGAGCGCCTGGCGCACTCCCTCGCGAAGGCTCAAGGCCTCCTCGAGCGCCTGGCGCAGCTCCTCGGCGGCCCGCTCGAGATCGTCGTTGACGATCACGCAGTCGAACTCGCCGGAGGCCGCCATCTCCTCCTCGGCGTGCTCGAGCCGGCGCGCCACCGCCTGCTCGGACTCGGTTCCCCGCTTGGCCAGGCGGCGGGCGAGCTCCTCGCGGTCAGGCGGGGCGATGAAGATCCCGCGGGCCTCGGGGAAGCGGGCGCGGATCTGGCGCGATCCCTTGAGCTCGATCTCGAGGACCACGGAGAGCCCCTGCTCCAGCGGTCTTTGAATCTCGTCGACCAGGGTGCCGTAGAGGTGGTTGCCGTAGCGCGCCCACTCGACGAACTCGCCGCGCTCGCGACGAGCGACGAATTCCTCCTCGCTCAGGAAGTAGTAGTGGACGCCATGGATCTCGCCCGGGCGCGGCTTGCGCGTCGTCGCCGAGACCGGGAAGGCCACGCCGTCCAGGTGCTGCCGCACGCGGGCAAGCAGGGTTCCCTTGCCGACGCCCGAGGGGCCGGTGATCACGCAAAGCCCACCCACGAAGCGAAGCTAGGAGCGCGAGCCGGGGCTGCGCGCGTTTCTGCGCTAACTCGGCGCTCAGCCGCCGAAGAGCGCTCCGAGCAGGGCTACCTCGCCGCCGCCCTGCGGCGCCTCTTCCTCCTCGCCCTCGTCGTCCCGCTCGGCGACGAGCCGTGCCTTGAGGGCAGCGGCATCCTCGCCGAAGATCCGGGCCGTCTTCTCGAGCTGCTCCTGCGAGGCCCTGCCGCTTCTGATCAGGTCGCAGGCCTGGTTGTAGAAGTCGATCGCCCGGTCCTCGATCTCCTCGTCGGAGAGGCCTCGGGAGGAGCGGGAGCGGCGAAAGCCCTCGATCAGCCGGCGAATGGCCCGATCGTCAGCGGGATCGCCGAACGAGGCCGGTTCGCCTCCAAGCTCGACAGCCGCGTCAGCGTGATCATCGAGGCGATCGGCGTCAAGCAGCGGGATCTCGCCGGCGCCGGCGGCCGTCGGCTCGACGCCGCCGCGCGCCTGCGCCCCGAAGCTCCCCGCCTGGTTTCCAGCACCGCGTCCCATACCGCCTGAAGATGCGTCAACCGGGCGGCCAGCACCGGAAGTTCCGATACGCCGCGGAGGTTTTTCCTGAGCGTCGGATGCGCGGCCTGCGCGGCGTTGCCGCGATCCGCCCGCCCTCCGGTATCGGGGCGCAACTTGCCTTACCGTCACCGGCGATAGAGCCCGATGTCAGACGAAGGCCAGCAGACACCCGCCGAGCGCTTCGAGGCCTTCCGTCGGCGGGCGCTGTCCGTCCACTACCTGCGAAGCGAATGCGAGGTGCGCCGCGCCTGGAGCTGGGTGCGAAAGCTCGATCCCTCGCTGGTTGCCCTGGACATCGAGACGGCCTTCAAGAAGGGCAGCTTCGCAGGCCCCCTGGGCGGCTCGATCCGCCTGCTGCAGCTGGGCCTGGACGAACCCGACCGCGGCATCGCCCCGCAGCAGATCGTGATCGACTGCCATCACGCCGACCCGGGGCCTTTCCTGGAGCTGCTCACCTCACGCCAGGTGGAGACGCAGATCCACAACATGCGCTTCGAGCTCAAGTGGCTGGGCGTGCACCTGGGCATCACCGTCGGCAACGTCTACGACACCCTGGTCGCCTTCCGCATCGTCCAGCGCCACCTGAAGCGGCTGGACCCGCGAATCGCCAACTCGCTGCTCCCCGGCTGGGAGTCGCACGGCAACGGCCTGGGCCAGCTGATCGAGCGCTACCTGGGGACGGCGATGCCCAAGGAGCACGGCGCCTCCGACTGGGGCCGCGGCAGCCTCTCCGCCGAGCAGCTGATCTACGCGGCCACCGACGTCGCCGTGATGCCCCCGCTGGTCGCGGTGGTGAAGCCGCTGATCGAGCGCATCGGGATCGCCCGCGAGGTCGACGAGGCCATCGCGCGCACCAAGCGCTCGGTGGCCGGCGAGGTCGAGCGGCTGCTCGAGCGGGCAAGCGACGACGAGGCGCGTGTGGCCTGTGCCTTGGCCCGCGCCCAGGATCGCCGCGAGCTTCGCTCGGTCGAACGCGCCGCCCGCCAGATGGCGCTCACGGCCGAGGCGCGCCGCAGGCTGCGCGAGCTGCGCGGGCGGATCGACGCGCGGCTGCCGGAGGCGACCTGAGCGGACAGGCAGATCGCCGTCTGAAAGCGGCCTCGGACGATCCCAAGGTCCATACCTGATCGCCAGGGCCGAGGCCTACGGAAAGCGCCTCGATCGCGATGGACGCGACCACACGCATCCCGCCCCGCGCGGCGGCTGAGGGCTTGCGGCAAGGCCGCCGCCGCCTGCCGGGCGCGGGCTAGGGTGGCGGCGATGAGCGCCGAGCTGGCTCCACTGGCCGAGCGGATGCGCCCGCGCAGCCTGGAAGAGGTCGTGGGCCATCCGCAGCTGACCGCCCCCGACTCGTCCCTACGCCGCGCCCTGGCCGCAGGCGTGCCGCACTCGCTGGTCCTCTGGGGGCCGCCGGGGTCGGGAAAGACGACGATCGCCGCGGCCATCGCCCGCGAGGCAGGCGGCGAGCTGGAGCGTCTCTCGGCCGTGAACGCCGGGATCAAGGACCTGCGCGAGGTGATAGCCCGGGCCACCGAGCGGCGCAAGCGCGGCGAGCGCACCCTGCTCTTCGTAGACGAGATCCACCGCTGGAACAAGTCGCAGCAGGACGCCCTGCTCCCGCACGTCGAGGCGGGGACGATCGTCCTGATCGGAGCGACGACCGAGAACCCGGGCCACGAGATCAACCACGCCCTGGCCAGCCGGCTCAAGATCTACCGGCTTGAGGCCCTCTCCGACGAGGCCATGGGCCAGCTGGTCGACCGCGCGCTGTCGGATCCCGAGCGCGGCCTCGGCGGGCGCGGACTGAGCCTCTCCGACGAGGCGCGAAAGCTTTTGCTCTTGCACTCAGGCGGCGATGCCCGCAAGGCGCTCGGCGGCCTCGAAGCAGCGTCCGCCCTGGCCGCCGACGGAGAGTCGATCGACGCCGAGGTGATGAGCCGGGCGCTTGGGCGCCGGCAGATTCCCTATGACAAGGACGGCGACCAGCACTACGACGTCGCCTCGGCCCTGATCAAGTCGATCCGCGCCTCCGATGTCGATGCCGCCCTCTACTGGCTGGCGCGGATGGAGGCCGGAGGAGAGGACCCCAAGTTCGTCGCCCGGCGGCTGGTGATCGCCGCCAGCGAGGACATCGGCATGGCCCGTCCGGGAGCGCTTGCGGTGGCCAACTCCGTCTTCGACGCCGTCGAGCGGGTGGGGCCGCCGGAGTGTTGGATCAACCTTGCCCACGGGGTGGCCTACTTGGCCTCGTGCCCCAAGAACTGGGCCTCGTACAAGGCCTGGCGACGCGCCCAGAAGGTGGTCGCGTCGCGCCCGGCCTACCCGGTGCCGCCGCACCTGCGCTCGGCCAACGCCGTCACCCGCCGCCTCGGCGACGGCCAGGGCTACGTGCACGCTTCCGAGCAGGGCGCCACACGCGACTTCCTGCCGCCCGAGCTTCGGGACCTGCGCATCTACCGCCCTGGCAGGGACGGCGCAAGCGACGGCGCTTGAGCTCTCAGAAGAACAGCGACCGTATCAACCGATCTCTTCCCTGCTGCGATCCGCGCCAGGACGCCTGCCGAACAGGTTCTCCTCGGCGCGCTGCGCTTGCTCCTTCCAGATCTCGAGCTCGCGCCGCTTGCTCTCGCGCACGAGATCCTCGGTGGCGTGGCGCTCCTTGGCGAAGTGGTCCCTCGCCTGGCCCACGATGCCCGCCGCCTCGGGCGAGATCTAGGCGATCTCCTCCAGCGGATGCTTCTCGCGGGCCAGCTCGCTCACGCCGCGGCCCTCCTCCCGGTGCAAAGACGGGTCGGCATGCCGGCACGCCTTCTCTCCTCCCGCGGAGAGTGCCCGTGGAAGCGGCGGTAGGCCTTGGCGAAATGGCTCGGCTGGCGGTAGCCGACGCGATGTGCGATCTCGGCGATCTTCAGATGGCTGTCCAAGAGCAGGCGGCGGGCCAGGCGCATCCGCAGCGTGTGGAGCTGCTCGCTGAAGTTCGTGCCCTGCTCCTCGAAGACGCGCTGCAGGGAGCGCTCCGACATGTAAAAGGCGCCGGCGCAGTCGGAGAGCTCGTAGCCCGGGTCGGCGAGGCGCTTGCGCATCTCGGCCAGCGCCTTGACGTAGAACTGCAAGCGCTCGTTGAGCTGCGAGGCGAGCGTGCTTTTGGAAAGGCCCGGGGTCACCCGCGCCAGGCGCGGCCCCTCGCGCGGAATCCCGCCTCTTTCACTCGCTTGAGGTGCGGTTGCAGCCTTCACGCCGCGAACCTAGGGCGCAATCGCAGGTCGCACCGCTCGCGAAGGGAAAGCGTGGCTCGGGCAGAGCGGTGCGAGTCCGGCGGCAAAGCGCCGTGTCGGGCGATGCCGGCGCCTACCTTGGCTCAGTGGTATCCACCTGTCCGCGCCATCCCGACGAGGAAGCCACGCTCAGCTGCGGCGCCTGCGGCGCGCCCCTCTGCTGGCTCTGTGGGCGCTCGACTGCGGTTGGCATGCGCTGCCCGGAGTGCTTCGGCGGCCCATCCGCGCCGAGGGAGCCTAAGGCCGACGAGGTCGGCAGAAAGGATCCTGACGTCCTTTGGGCGCGCTACTGGCTTGCGTTGGCCGGCGGAGTGCTGCTCGCCCTGCTGAGCCAAGGGGCGATCGTGCCGATCCTGCTGATTGCCGCGATCACCATCTGCTGGCTCGAGAGGGTCCAGGCCTGGAAGCGGCTTTGCTCGCCTGTTCCGGCTTTCTCTTCGTCTGGTGGCTCACTGCGCTCACGCTCTTTGAGACCGGCGCCGACGGGCGGATGCGGCAGGTGGAGCAAGCCCCGCCGGCGCTCGAGGCGGCGGGCGGCGCCGACGTCGCGGTCGCGGGCGGGGCCCAGACCGTGAACCAGTTCCTGGCCGCAGGCCTGCTCGACGAGCTTCGCCTGCACGTCGCGCCGGTCGTGCTCGGCGGGGGCGCGCGGCTCTTCGAGGGCGTCGGCCGCATGGCGCTGGAGCCGGTCGAGGTGAGCGCCTCGCCGGCGGTCACGCACCTGCGCTACCGAGCGCGGTAGCGCGGCCCTCCACCGCTCAGCTCACCGGCGGGGGCTGCGACCAGGGCTGCGCCTGCTCGATCTGGGCCGCGAGCGAGAGCAGCGTCGCCTCGTCGCCGCGCCGGCCGACCAGCTGCACGGCGAGCGGCAGGCCGTCGGCGGTGAAGCCCGCGGGCACCGAGGCGGCGGGGTTTCCGAGGTGGTTCCAGGGCACGCAGTAGGGATAGGTGCGGCTCTGCCCGATCGAGGTCCGCAGCGCCCCGCGCCCGCGCCAGCGCCCGATCTCGATCGGGGGCTCTCCCAGTGTCGGGGTCATCAGCACGTCGTAGTCGTTGAAGATCTGCAGCACCCGGCGGGCGTCGCGGGCCTCGGCGCGGCGGGCGCGGCCGACGAGCGGCGCCATCAGGCGGCCGATCCGGGCGAAGCCGAGGGTGCGCGCCTCGAGCCGCTCGGGATGGGGAACCTCCGCCACGTCCCGGGCGATCCCGTTCATGTAGCGCGGGCCGACGTTGAAGCCGATCGAGCCCCAGTTCGGGTCCTGGCGCTCGACGCGGTGCCCGAGCGAGCGCAAAAGCTCGGCCATCCGGTAGGTGGCGTCGGCGACCTCCGGCGTGGTCTTGGGCGGGGCCGAGATCCAGGGCGGCTTGGTCGAGTAGGCGATCCGCAGCGGGCCCGGCAGCCTGAGCGCGGCGGCGAGGAAGCTCTCCTCGTCCTCGCGCGTCCGGCCGGGCGGGCTGGTGGCGACGTCGAGCCACAGCGCGGTGTCGGCGACCGTGCGGGTGAGCGCTCCGAGGACGGCGAGCTGGTGCCAGTGGTCGCCCTCGGGCATCGGCATGCGGTCGCGTTGGGGCTTGAGCCCGAACAGCGCGCAGCAGGCCGCGGGGATGCGGATCGAGCCGGCGCCGTCGGAGGCCGAGGCGCCCGCGCACAGCCCCGCGGCCACCGCCGCGGCCGAGCCGCCGCTGGAGCCGCCGGGCGTGTGGTCGAGGTTCCAGGGGTTGCGCGTGACCCCGAACGCCTCGCCCTCGGTGAAGCCGTAGATCGCCAGCTCGGGCAGGTTTGTCTTGCCGAGCACGATCGCGCCGGCGGCGCGCAGCCGCCGCACGTGCTCGCTGTCGGCGGCGGCCGGCTGGTCGAAGGCGTTGCTGCCGTGGCCGGTGACGACCCCCTCCACGTCCTCGGAGTCCTTGACCCCGATCGGGACGCCGGCGAGCGGCATCCGCTCGCCCTCGCCCGCCGCCAGCCTCTTCTCGATCTGCTTTGCCTCCTCGCGGGCGCGGTCGGCGAGCACGACGCGAAAGGCGTTCAGCTTGGGCTCGAGCCGCTCGATGCGCGCGAGGTAGAGCTCGACCAGCTCGCTCGGCGTCACGGCACCGGTGCGCACGATGCGCGCCAGCTCGCGAACGCCCGCGAAGGCGAGTTCCTCTTCCCCCATCTCGCGCCGCAGCCTAGTCGCTGCGGCCGACGCCTGCCCCTGCGCGGGCCAGTGCGCCTCAGTTCTCCTGGGCGGTGGGGCGGATGAGGATCTCGTTGACGTCGACGCGCTCTGGCTGGGTGAGCGCGTAGAGGACGGCGCGCGCGATGTCGTCGGCCTCGAGCGCCGAGGTCGGGCGCTGGTCGAAGAAGGGGGTGTCGACCATGCCGGGCTCGATCAGGGTCACGCGCACGCGGTGGTTGTCGTGCATCGTGCGCAGCTCCCGGCGCAGGGACTCGCCCATGCCCGTGACCGCCCACTTGGTGGACGAGTAGAGCGAGCCGGGTAGCGCCCGCCGCCCGGCGACCGAGCTGGTGAGCAGGTAGTGGCCCGTGCCGCGCTCGAGGATGTGCGGCAGCGTGGCGCGGATCGTGTAGGCGGCGCCGAGCACGTTGGTCAGGACCATCGAGCGCCAGAACTCCGGCGTCTCCTCCAGAAAGCCTCGCTTCGCGCCGAACCCCGCGTTGACGAAAACCGAGTCGAAGGAGCCGAACGCCTCGAGCGCCGCCTCGGCGAGCCGCTCGCAGTCGGACCACTCGGTGACGTCGCAGCGGACGGGCACGGCGACGTCGGCGCCGCCCAGCTCCTCGGCCAGGCTCCGCAGCTGCTCCTCGCGGCGGGCGGCGAGCACGACGCGGAAGCCCTGCTCGACCGCGCGGCGCGCGGTCTGGGCGCCGATCCCGCTGGAGGCCCCGGTGATGATCAGCGTGCGCTGCTCCACCGCGCCCGATGGTACGCGCTGGCGGCGCGGGGCGCGCATCAGAGGGTGGCCGTGGCGCCGTCGGCGCGCAGGTCGCGCAGCGGCTGTGGCCGTCCCAGGAAGTAGCCCTGGCCGTAGTCGACGCCGAGCTCGCGCAGCGCCTCGACCGTGAGCGCGTCGCCCACCCGCTCGGCGATCGTGCGCTTGCCGAGGTTGCGCGCGACGTGGACCAGCGCCTCGACGACCGTGCGGTCGGTGCGGTCGTCGACCAGCGACTCGACGAACTCGCCGTCGATCTTCACGTAGTCGAACCCGAGGTGCTTGAGGTAGTAGAAGGACGCGAAGCCCGCGCCGAAGTTGTCGAGGGCGACCTCGCAGCCCAGCGACATGATGTCCTCGATGAAGGCGCGGGCCATCTCCACGTTGACGAGCGCCTCGGCCTCGGTCATCTCCAGCACCAGGCAGGAGGGATCCGCGTCGTGCTCGCTGAGCGCGGCGGCGACGCGGTCGACGACGCCCGGGTCGCTGATCGAGGTAGCGGCCAGGTTGACCGCGAGGACGATCTCCTCGCCCCGGCGGCGACGCTCGCCCAAGATGCGCGCGGCCTCCCCCAGCACCCAGCGGTCGATCTCCGGCATCAGGCCGAAGCGGTCGGCGACCGCGAGGAAGCGGTTGGGGGCGATCAACTCGCCCGCGCCGCCGGTCATGCGCAGCAGCAGCTCGTAGCGCGGCCGGGGGTCGTCGATCAAGATCGGCACGATCGGCTGCGCGTGCAGGACGAAGCGGTCCTGCGCGATCGCCTCGCGGATGTGCGTGACCCAGCCGGCGCGCCCCTCGCGCGGCGCGCTGCGCTCGTGCACGCGGACGCGGTCGCGGCCCGCCTCCTTGGCCGAGTACATGGCGAGGTCGGCCTCGATCAGAAGCTCGTCGGCGGTCACCTGGCCCTCGTCGGAGGAGAAGCCCGAGATGCCGATGCTCGCCGTCACGCGCGCCTCGATCGCGCTCGAGCGCTGGCGCATGTGCTGCGCCACGGACGCGCGCAGCTCGCTCGCCAGGCGCGCCGCGTCCTCGCGCGAGGTCTCGGGCAGGATCACCCCGAACTCATCCCCGCCCAGGCGCCCGACCAGGTCGGTCGCGCGCAGGCGCGAGCGCAGCACGTCGGCGATCGTGACCAGGATGCGGTCGCCGACCGCGTGCCCGGCGGTGTCGTTGACGGGCTTGAGCCAGTCGAGGTCGACCATCATCACCGCGCACTCGCCGCCGTAGCGCTGGACTCGGTTCACCTCGCGCTCGAGCTCCTCCATGAAGCGGCGGCGGTTGAGCAGCCCGGTGAGGGGGTCGTGGTCGGCCAGGAACTGAAGCTGACCCTCGACCTGCTTGCGCTCGGTCACGTCGTGGGCCTGCAGCAGCGCGCGAGCGGCCCGCCCGCCCTCCTCGCGCACGAGGGAGATCCCGCACGAGGCCCAGCGCGGCGCGTCCTTGGGGCCCCGCAGGCGCACCTCGAGCGTGAGCGTCTTGCGCTCGCCGGCGAGCAGGGCCTTGATCCCGCGGCCCGCGACCGGGTCGTCCTCCTCGAAGCCGGCGACGTAGTCGGCCCAGCGGCTGCCCAGCAGCCGCTCGCGCGGCACGCCGAGCAGGCGCGCCATCGCCGCGTTGGCGTCCTCGAAGCGCTCGAGCGCGCCCCCCTCGATGGAGAGGATCGCCATGCCCGCCGGCGAGTCCTCGAAGGCGCGCCGGAAGCGCTCCTCCGCCACGTCGAGCGCGCGCTCGGCCTGCCGCTCCGCCGTGACGTCGCGGGTGGTGCCGGTGAGCAGGCGGCGGCCGTCCTTGGTGGTTCGCAGCGAGCCGTGCGCGACCAGTACGCCGGTGGTGCCGTCGGGCCGCAGCACGCGGAACTCGAAGCCGCGCTCGGGAACGATCTCGCCCCGGGCGATGGCGCGTACGAGCTCGCGGTCGTCCGGGTGGATGCGGGTCATGAAGTCGGCGGGGGAGAGGGTGCCCCGCCGTGGCTCCATGCCGAAGTTCCGGAACTGCTGCGCTGACCAGCGCGTCTCGCCGGTATCGAGGTCCACCGTCCAGCTGCCGAGCTGGGCCGCCCGCTGCGCCTCGGCGAGCATCTCCCGTTCGCGTCGCAACCGCACGAGCGCCCCGGCGCGCTCGCCGGTGACCGCCGCGACCACGAGCATGGTGCCGCCCAGCACCGTTGCGGCGACGTCGGTCGCGAAAATGTCCGTGAACACGTTGGGTCCCGAGGCGAGCGGCCCCTTGCCCTCGTAGGTGCTGATGACCGCCGCGGTGCAGGCGATCAGCAGGGAGAGGGCGGTGTCGGCCCAGCCCAGGCGCAGCGCCGCGATCGCGATGAAGGGGACGATCAGGACCGGCATGTCGAACGGGCCGCCGTCGCCCAAGAAGAGCATCGCGCTGGCGGCGACCGTGCCGCCGTGGGCGACGAGCCGCTCGAAGGCCGAGGCCCGCTCCAGCGGCGCGATCCGCGCGCGTCCGGCGAGCACGAGCGCGAGGGGGGAGACCGTGATCACGCCCAGGGCGTGGGTCGCCCAGCGGATCCCGAAGGCGTCCAGCGGGTTCGCGTCGCCGGCGAGCGCGAGCACCGACCCTCCGAGCAGTCCGCCGACGCAGCCGCCGATCACCGCGCCGCCGCCGATCAAGGCGACGGTGCCGCTGAGCGAGCTGGGGTCCCAGTCGCTGCCCGCGATCCGCCGCACGCCGAGGGCGCCGATCACAGCCGCGACGGCGTCGGCGAGGGCGATGCCGGCGGCGATGTCCGGCTCGACCCCCGCCGTGAGCGCGGCCCCGAAGTCCCCGAGGGCGGCGGCGGCGAGCAGGGGCGCCCGCAGGCGTCGGGGCGCAACGAGCAGCATCGCCAGCAACAGGCCGGCCAGCGGCCACACCAGCGCCGCCCCCGTCACCTTGTCGACCGCAATCAGTCCCAGCCGTCCCAGGGCAAAGGACGCCAGCGTGAATAAGGCGACTGCGGCCGCCCCCCTGCGAGCCGTCAGCTTTTGCATGCGACTAACCGGATGATTCACGTTGCCCCGTAGTCGCGCATCCGCGAAAAACCCTGACTGGGACGCCTTGGTTTGCTCACGGGCGCGATCGCCCGGGCGGCCGCTCACCGGGGTCTCCCGGAACCGCGGAGCGCCCCCTGCGATAATCAGGCCGTCCGCGATGACCCCCGCTCGCAAGCGCAAGATCCGGCTGGTCGTGGCCCTCTCCGCGGCGGTGCTGTTGGCGACCGCGCTCGTCTACACATCGTTCAACGCGTCCAGCGAGGCCAAGTCCCCGTCCGAGCTTCTGGCCGGGGATCCGAGCGGGACCTACGAGCTCTACGGCAGGGTCGCCAAGGGCTCGGTCGAGCGCTCGGGCGACGAGCTGCGCTTCGAGATCGCCGACCGGGATGACCCCTCCAAGTCGATCCCGGTCCGCTACAGTGGCCAAGTGCCCGACCCCTTCCGCGAGGGGCGCGAGGTGATCGTGACCGGCCACGTGGAGGACGGCGAGTTCATCGCGCAGAAGGACAGCCTGATCACGAAGTGCCCGTCGAAGTTCTCCGAGGAGGCCAAGGAGGACCCCGAGCACGTGATCATCGACGACTCCCTGTGAGCGGGGAGCGCTGATGGTCGCGCTCGGCCTCGCCTGCCTGATCGCCGGGCTGCTCGCCTTCGCCTACGGGGCCTGCGCGGCGCTTTGGGGCGCGCGGCGGCGTGAGCGGGCGTGGGTGGACTCGGCGCGGCGCAGCGTGTACGCGGCGGCGGTGCTCCTGACCGTCTGCGTGGTCGTGCTGGAGGCCGCGTTCCTGCGCTCGGACTTCAGCGTCGAGCTGGTCGCCGACCACTCCTCGACGACCACGCCCACGCTCTACAAGATGACCGCGATGTGGGGGAGCCAGGGCGGGTCGCTCCTGCTCTGGGCATTCGTGCTGTCGGTGGCCTCGAGCGCCGTGCTGTTCGCGACCCGCAACCGCCACCGCGAGGTCGTCCCCTACGCCACCGCGGTGCTCTGCGGGCTGGGCGTCTTCTTCTGCGGCCTGATGCTGCTGGCCGACGGCGCGAACCCCTTCGCCCGGCTCGACCCCGCGCCGGCTGAGGGCGCGGGGCTCAACCCGCTGTTGCGCCACCCGGCGATGGCGGTGCACCCGCCGATGCTGTACTCGGGCTACGTGCTGTTCTCGATCCCGTTCGCGTTCGCGATCGGGGCGCTGATCACGCGCCGGCTGGACGCGAGCTGGATCCGCTCGACGCGGCGCTTCGCTCTTTTGGCCTGGATCTTCCTCTCGATCGGGATCCTCTTGGGGGCCCGCTGGAGCTACTCGGAGCTGGGCTGGGGCGGCTACTGGGCCTGGGACCCGGTCGAGAACGCGTCGCTCATGCCGTGGCTCACGGGCGTGGCGTTCCTGCACTCGATCATGGTCCAGGAGCGCCGCGGCATGCTGAAGACGTGGAACGTCTCCCTGATCGCGGGGACGTTCGCGCTCTGCCTGATCGGCACGTTCCTGGTGCGCTCGGGCGTGCTGGAGTCGATCCACGCCTTCGGCGCCTCGACCGTCGGCGCGCCGCTGCTCGCGCTCGTCGCCGTGGTGCTGCTGGGCTCGTCGGTCCTGATCGTCTCCCGCCAGGACTCGCTGCGCTCGGAGCGGCGGATCGAGTCGCGCGCCTCGCGCGAGGCGGTCTTCCTGATCAACAACCTGCTTCTGGTCGGGCTTGCGCTCGTGATCTTCTGGGGCACCTTCTTCCCGCTGATCTCCGAGGCGCTCACCGGCACCCGCTCCTCGCTCGCCGGGCCCTGGTTCGGCGACTACACGACGCCGCTTGCGCTGCTCTTGGTCGCCTTCATGGGGATCGGCCCGCTGCTCGCCTGGCGCCGCATCTCGGCCAGCGCCGCCGTGCGGGTCCTCGCCTGGCCCGTGGGCGTCGCGACGGTAGCGGCGGTCGCGCTGCTGCTCTTCACGGACGCCGCGGACTCGTTGCCCGCCTACCTGCTCTTCGTGGCCGCGGCCTTCGCCCTCACCGGCCTGGTGCAGGAGTTCGCGCGCTCGGCGGCGGCTCAGCGGGCGCTCGGCGGCGGCTCCTACCTCGGGGCCCTCGGCCGCGTCGTGGCGCGCAACCGCCGCCGCTACGGCGGGTACATCACCCACGCCGGGCTGCTGCTGCTTCTGGCCGGGGTGGCCGCGTCCTCGAGCTTTCAGACCAGCCGTGACGTGCGGGCGACGCCGGGCGACAGCGTGCGGGTCGGGGACTACACGGTCACCTACCTGGAGCCGACCGCGGACATCGACGGCGGCGAGCAGCGCCTCGCCTTCGGCGCGCGGCTCGAGGTCGAGCGCGACGGGAAGAGCCTGGGCGTCCTGCACCCGACGCGCAACTACTACGCGGGCCGGGGCGACCCCACCGCGGGGCCGGTGCGCGCCTTCTTCGAGGGCGAGGCGACGAGCGAGGTCGCCAAGCGCGAGAACGCGAAGGAGGACCTCTGGATCGCGATGCAGCCCGACCTGGAGCCGCTCGATCCCGTGATCGCGGCGGTCGACCGCAGGCTGCGGGAGGCGATGCCGGAGATCGGCCCCGGTGGGCCGACGCCCAAGCAGATCGAGCAGATGCGCCGCTACGCCGACGCGCAGGGGGACGCGATCGAGCGGCTCGCGGCGCTTTACGTGGTCAACCCCCTGCCGGTGAACCTGCGGATCAACGTGAACCCGTTCGTGATCTGGCTCTGGGTGGGCGGGATCGTCGCGGTGATCGGGGGGCTGATCGCGGTCTGGCCCGCGCCGGCCGCGCGGCGCCGGCGCGTTGCCGACGTCTACGCGGCGCGCCTGGCCAAGGAGCTCGGGCGCGCCTAGAGCGAGGGCGATGGAGGTCCTGCTGGCGCTGCTGATCGTGCTCGCGCTCGCCTGGTTCGTGAGCGCGCCGCTGCGGGCGGGCGGGCGCCGCGCCGAGGCCTCCGAGGACCCGGTGATCGCCGACCTGGAGGCGCGCAAGGAGGCCAAGTACCGGGAGATCCGCGACGCCGAGCTGGACCGCGAGCAGGGCAAGCTGAGCCAGGCCGACTGGGCGCGGCTCGACGCCCAGCTGCGGCGCGAGGCGATCGAGATCCTCAAGGAGCTGGATCGCGTGCGGGGGCGGGCGCGCGAGCGCGGCTAGCGCGAAAGCGGGCGCGCGCCGTCTACACTGCCTGGGCCGTGGAAGTCATCCTGCAGCTGCTCCAGGTCTTCATCTCGATCATCCTGATCTTCCTTGTGCTCCTGCACTCGGGGAAGGACTCGGGGCTCTCGGGCGCGTTCGGGATCGGCCAGGCGGGAAGCTCCTTCGGGGGCGGCTCGCTGGTCGAGCGAAACCTGGACCGCTGGACGATCTTCTTCGCGGTCGTCTTCGTCCTCAACACGATCGTCCTGCTGAAGATCTAGATCCCGCCCGCGCGACCCGGGGCTAGGCTCGCGCCGGGCGAGGGCGCTCGCGTCGGCTCCGCGAGCGACCGTCGCGCGTGCGCTGCGTCCGTCCGCTGTCCGGGGCGCGGGGCCGTCGCCGTGGTCGAGCACGGGCAGGCGCCGGTCGAGCCAGGCCGGAAGCCACCACGCCCGGGGGCCCAGCGCGCGCATGATCGCCGGCAGCAGGACGAGGCGCACGACGGTGGCGTCGAGGGCGACCGCGATCGTGAGCCCGGCGCCGAACTGCTGCAGAGAGGCGATGTCGGCGGTGGCGAAGGCGAGGAAGACCGAGCTCATGATCACGGCGGCGCCGGTGATCACGCCGGCCGTGTGGCGCAGGCCCTCGCGGATCGCGCGGGCGTGGTCCCCGGTGCGCAGCCAGATCTCGCGTATGCGGCTGAGCAGGAAGACCTCGTAGTCGATCGCGAGCACGAACATGACCGTGAGCACGCCGGCGGCCGAGATCGCATCGATGAAGGCGGGGCCGACGAGCAGGTCGAGCTCGAACAGGAGCTTGAGGGCGCCGAAGGCGGCCCCGATCGTGAGCAGGTTGAGCGCCACGGCCGCGATGGGGAGGAGCAGCGAGCGCAGGATCGCGACGAGCATCAGCACCGAGACGGCGCAGAGCGCGAGCACGAGCCACGGCAGGCGCTCGAGCGAGGCGCCGGTGTAGTCGCGCAGGGCCTGCGCGCCCTCGCCCACCTCGGCGGTGGTGCCGCTCGAGCGCTCAAGCTTGGGCAGCGCCGCGAGCAGCCGGTCGGAAAGCCCGCGTGTGCGCTCGGAGCCGGGTCCGGCGGCGGGGATCACGAGCATGCGCACGCTGCGGCCGCCGCGGTCGAGGTTGATCATCCGCCCGAGCTGCTCGCGCAGGCCCGGCGCGGTGCCGTCGAGCACGCTCAAAAGCAGATACCCGGACTCGAGCGCGCGCGGCGAGCGCCGCTCGAGCTGCCCGAGCGAGTCGCGGTAGCCGCCCAGCACGATTGCGAAGCGGTCGAGCGGCCGACGCGGACGGGCGAGCCCCTCGACGAGCGCGCCGCTGCGCTCCCGCCCGCGCCCGAGCTCGCCCGCGAGCCGCTCCCCGCCGGTGGCGAGCTCGCCCAGGCCCGCGCCCAGCCTGCGCGCGCCCGGCGGTCCCGCGGCGAGGCCCTCGGCCAGCCGCTCCCCGCCCGCCGAGAGGCTCTCCAGCCCCGCCTCAAGCTCCCCGGCGCCGTCCAAGGCGCGTCGCGAGCCGGCGGCGAGCCGGTCGCCGCCCTCGCGCAGCCTCCTCACGCCCGAGGCGAGGGCGTCGAGCTCCCGCGGCAGCCGCTCGAGCGTGGCGAGCTGCGCGCCGAGCTCGGACTCGATCCGGTCGAGCGCCTCGGTCAGCGAGCGCACGCCGCGCAGGTCGACGGGCGGCGGGCCCGGCAGCTCCACGCCAGCCAGCGCGGCGGCGCGCTCGAGCGCCTCGCGAAGCTCGCGCTGGCGGGGGTCGTCGGGATCGAGCGGGAGGCGATCGAGCGCCTCCAGCGCCCGGTCGAGCTCGTCGGCCAGGCGGCGGGCCGGCTCGCGCAGCGAGCGCAGCCACTCGGCCCAGCGCTCGAGCTCGCGCATGGGTCCCTCGAGCCGGGCCAGCGAGACGGTGAGGGTCCGGTCGAGCCGCCGCAGCCCCCGCGCCAGGCGCTCGGAGCCGCGCCCCAGGCGCCGCTGGCCCGAGGCGAGCCGCCCGCTCGCAAGCCGCGCCCGCTCCAGCCCGCGCTCCAGGCGGCGCCCGCCGGCGAGCGCCCGCTCCAGCCCTCGTTCCAGCCGTTGCGCGCCCGCCTGCGCCTCGCGCGTGTGGGCGGCGATCGTGGCGGCCCCGGACGAGGCCTCGCCCAGCCCCGCGCGCAACTCCTCGACGGCCGTTGCGGCCGCGCCGAGCCCGCTCTGAAGACGCTCCAGCCCGCGCTCGGCGCGGGCCAGCCGCTGCGGCGCCCGGCGGTACTGCGCCCGCGCCCGCTCGAGCTGGCGCTGCGCCGGCAAAAGCCGAGCCGGGCCGATCACCGCGGCGACCGCGGGGTCGCGGGCGACGCGCCGCTGCCAGCGGGCGATCGCCTCGAGCCGGCCAGGGGCCGTGATCGGCCCCCGCTCGGCGGTGGCGGTGACCGCGATCGGGGCCGACCAGCCCGGCCCGATCGTCCTGCGCAGGGCCTCGAACCCCTGCCTGGTGGGATCGTCGGCGGGAAGCTGGCGCGGGTCCGGCGAGCCGATCTCCAGCGCGTGCGCCGGCAGCGCGAGGGCGGCCAAGGGCAGCGCGATCGCCGGGATCGCGATCCAGGGCCTGGCGACGAGGCGCTGGGCGGCGTCCGTCAGCCCTGGGCCGCGGCGCAGACGGGGGAGCTGCCAGCGGTCGAGGAAGGGGGCGAGTGCGCGGATCAGCCCGGGCAGTAGCGAGATGCCCAGGAGCACGCTGACCGCGGTGGAGATCGCGACGCCGGCGGCGACCGAGGTGAGCAGGTCGCCGGGCGCGACGATCGCGGCGGTGATCATCGCCAGCCCGAGCGTCGTGCCAGCGAAGATGATCGTGCGGCCCGCAGCCCGCGCCGCCGTGGCGACGGCCTCGTGCGCCGCGGCGCCGGCCTCGCGCTCCTGGCGGTAGCGGGAGACCATGAGCAGCGCGTAGTCGACCCCGAGCGCCAGGCCCATCATCGAGGCCATCGAGACCGCCAGCGCGTTGATCGGCAGCACGAAGGTGGTGAGGTAGAGCAGGCCTCGCCCGGCCAGCACCGTGGTGGCGCCGATCAGGAGCGGCAGCGCGGCGGCGACCGGGGTGCGGAAGACGAGCAGCAGGACGACGAGCAGGATCGGCGCGGCGATCAGCTCCGCCTTGTGGGTAGCCGAGAGCGCGTTCTGCTGCAGCGCCCTGGCGATCGCCGCGATGCCGCCCACGTGTGCGCGCGCGGGCTCGTGGATCCGCTCGTCGACCAGCCGCTGCACGGTGGGGACGACGACGTTCATCGCGTCGCCCTCCGAGGCGCGGAAGTCGGCGACGATCAGAGCTGCGTCGGGGCGCGGGCGCAGGAGCTCAGGGTCGGCGGCCCGCGGCCCCCAGGGGGACATGATCTGTGCGGCTTCCCGGTCGCGCAGGGCGGCGATCAGCCCCGGCCCCTGGCGGTCGAGCTCGTCCGCGGGCCCCTCGAGCAGGACCGTGACCGGGACCGAGCTGCCGAACTCCCGCTCCACGACCTCGTGGGCGCGGGCGGCGGGGGTGCCGGGGACGAGGATGGTCGTGGGGGCGAGGCGCTCGGCGAGGCCGGTGCCGAGCAGCGCGAGCGCGGTGATGCAGAGGGCCCAGACCGCGAGCCGACGCCAGGGACGCCGCGCGGGCGCGCTCTCGGCCCGGGCACGGGCGGCGGGCCGGCGCTTTCGGTGGTGGTTCGGGCGGCGGCGCTCGGGCACGTCGGATCTATACGTACGTATGTACAGATGTCTTGAAGGCACAATAGGCGCTGCCGATGCCCCCGGAACGTGACGGAGGTCACAGAGAGCGCCTGCTCGAGGGCGCGATCGCCTGCCTGCAGGAGAAGGGCTACGCGCGCACGAGCGCGCGGGACATCGTCGCCGCATCCGGCTCGAACCTGGCCTCGATCGGCTACCACTTCGGCTCCAAGGAGCGGCTGCTCAACGCCGCCCTGATCGAGGCCTTCCAGCGCTGGCTGAAACCCCTGATCGCCCTCGCCGCCGCCGACCCCGGGCCGGCGACGCCGCTCGAGCGGCTGGCGCGGACGCTGCAGGGGATCCTGGGCACGCTGGAGGAGAAGCGGCCGCTGCTGGCGGCTTGTCTGGAGGCCTGGGCGCAGATCCCGCGCTCGGCGGACGTGCGCGCCGACTTGCGGCGCAACTACGAGGACTTCCGGTCGGTGATCGCGCAGATGACGCGCGACGCGTTCGCCGAGGTCGGCGCCCCGGACGTCGACGCCGACACCCTCGCGATGGTGCTGATCGCGCTGTTCGACGGCCTGATCGTGCACTGGCAGCTGGACGCGGAGGGGACGCCGAGCCCCGAGCGCCTGCTGGCCGCGGCCGAGGGCGCGATCAACGCGCTCGGCGCCGGCGCACGCACGCCACCCCCTCCGGGGGTTCGGTGAAGCGGCGCGCGACGAGGAGGGCGCGCCCGCGACAACGCTGCGCCTGGATCGGCCCCTGGGGGCTTGGATGAAGCCGCGGGCGGCGATAGGGCAGGGCCCAAAGAAGGACAAAGCCCCGCTTCAAGCGGGGCTTTCGAGGTGCGGCTGAGAGGAGTCGAACCTCCACGGCCCTCGCGGGCCACAAGGCCCTCAACCTTGCGCGTCTACCAATTCCGCCACAGCCGCGTGGCGAGGGGGATTGTAGTGGTCCCGCGCGGCAGGCTTGCGTCCGTCCGGCGGGGTCTCTACGCTACGAACATGTGTTCGGAGGGCTCGGCTTCGGAGCCCGGTCCAAAGAGAAGAGAGCGTAGGAGCCGAGATGGATCTGACCAAGCGCCAGCAGGAGATCTTCGACTTCATCCGCAAGTACGCGGAGAAGACCGGCTATCCGCCCACGGTCCGTGAGATCGGCAAGGCGGTCGGGCTGCACTCCTCCTCGACCGTGCACGCCCACCTCGCGAACCTCGAGAAGATCGGCTTGCTGCGGCGCGATCCGACCAAGCCGCGCGCGATCGAGCTCTTGGTCGACAAGGCCCGGCAGGCGATCCGCGGACAGGGCCTGCCGCTGGTCGGCCAGGTCGCCGCGGGAGCGCCGATCCTGGCCGAGGAGCACATCGAGGAGTACATCGACGTGCCGGAGGTGATCGGCGGCGGGGTCGGCGACTACGTGCTGCGGGTCAAGGGCGACTCGATGCGCGACGCCGGGATCCTGGAGGGTGACTACGTGGTCGTGCAGAAGGCCGACGACGCGGAGGACGGCGAGATCGTCGTGGCGCTGATCGAGGACGAGGCGACGGTCAAGCGCTTCTACCGCGAGGAAGACGGCGTGCGGCTCGAGCCGGAGAACCCGGCCTACGAGCCGATCCGCAGCAGCGACGTGCAGCTCCTCGGCAAGGTGGTCGGCGTGCTCAGGAGCTTGAGATGACCCGGCTGGCAAGCCCAGCGGCCCGACGCGCGCGGGCTCAGGCCGCGCGGGCGCGGCTGCGCCGGGACCCGCACCAGCGGGAGGGAGCCGGCAGGCCGACGCTGGAGGAGCGCATCAGCCGCGTCTGGGCCGGGCTCGCCGAACACGGGCACGCCGAGTGCCCGGTCTGCGGCGGCGAGCTGCGCATCGGCGGCTGCCGCGGCTGCGGCGCGCAGCTGAGCTGACCGCGCGGGCCGGCGCGCGCCGGCTGCTGGCCGGCAGTTCCGTTGCGTCCCGTCGCGCAGCCTGGCACAAGCGGCTCGGCGGGGCCTAACATGGGCTTCCGCAGACCGTGCGTTCGCGGGAGGTGATGCCTCTCGAGGAAAGTCCGGACACCGCAGGGCAGGACGGTCGGTAACGCCGACCCGGGGAAACCCGAGGGAAAGTGGCACAGAGACCAGACCGCCGATGGCGCGCTTCCGGCAGGCTTCGCTTGCGGAGCCCGAACCGGCGCTCGCGCCGGCTTGCCGGAAGCGCGCACAGGCAAGGGTGAAACGGTGCGGTAAGAGCGCACCAGCGTCGCGGTGACGCGGCGGCTGGCCAAACCCCGTCCGGTGCAAGCCCAAGCAGGACCGATGACCCGGCCCGGCGAGGTCCAGGTAGGGCGCAGGCCGCCCCAGGCGGCCCTCCGGGGCTCCGGCTCCGGAGAGATGGATGAACGCACTCGACAGAATCCGGCTTACAGGTCTGCTACGGGAAAGCCCCGCCTCCGGGCGGGGCTTTCCTATTCCCGCGCTCCGCTGATCGATCCCGAGCCTTTCTTTCGGATCGCTAATAAAACGCAAACTCGCGCCTGAGATTCTGCTAGGGTGCCGCCGTCGCTGAACTCCCGCCACATACACGCGGGGGACGGGGAACCCAACGGCTCGCCTGGAGCGCGGGCCAGGGGCGAATCGCGGCACTGCCGCCGCGTAGCGCCACTCGCCGGCGCGAGCCCGTCAGCTAACCCCGGAAGCGTCGGACGAGAACGTGAACGAGAGCTTCGACATCACGAGCCAGCGTCGGTATCCGGGCAAGCCGGGCTCCCCGAGGCGTCGCCGCCGCGAGCGGGCCCAGGCGCGCCCCGATCGCTTCGCGCTCTGGGCGGTCCTGCTCGGGGTGGTCGCGATGCTCGCCGGCGTCGCCAGCGCCGACGGCGCGACGAGCGGCGCGGTCGGGACGGCGGAGAACAAGGTCCAGCGCGTGGCCGCCAGGTACCACTCGATCTACGACGGCTTCAAGCGCCGCGACAAGCGTTGGGCCCGCATCGTCAGCAAGTGCGAGTCCGGCCATAACCCCAAGGCGATCAGCCCCGACGAGAAGCACCGTGGCGCCTTCCAGTTCAAGCTGTCCACCTGGCGCACCGCTCCTAAGTCGCCCGGCGGCGACCCGGTCGACTACACGTGGAAGACGCAGGCGGTCGTAGCCGTGGCTCTGCGCAACAAGGCGAGGCGCCAGGGCTGGAAGAGCCCCTGGCCCACGTGCTCGAAGGTCGCTCGGCGAAAGCTCAGCCGCAAGCGCTGAGCGGTCGCAGCCCGTCTGCCTCGGCGACTGCGCTTGCGGGGTCGGCGTCGAGCGCCCAGCGCCAGCGCTAGACGGCTCCGGGCCCGCCGCGATGCGACGGGCCCGGGACGTGTAGGAGAGGAGAGGGTCCCCGTGTCGTCGCGTCAGCCGGTGGCCGGCGCCGCCTCGGGCAGGATCTTCGGGTCGGTCGGATCCTGCGGCAGCGCCGCGGCGTTCGCGACGAGGCTTTCGAAGTCGTTGAGCGAGGCGTGCGCGATCGCCTCGAGGATCTGCGCATCGCTCCAGCCCGCCTCGCGCGCCTCCTCCAGCCAGTGGGCGGAGGGCCGCTCCTCGGAGGAGAGCAGATGCTCGAGGAAGGAGAGCAGCGCCTGCTCGCGCGGGTCCGCCGACTGGAACGAGCGCGCCCTGGTGATCTCGTCGAGGCCCAGTCCGGCGTCGCGCGCTGCGCGGGCGCGCCTGGCCAGGGAGTAGGTGTCGCCGCGGCGCTCGGCGACCGCGAGTGCGATCCGCTCGCGGGTGCGGCGCGGCAGGTGGCCCCGGCGCAGCTCGTGGCGGGCGCGGGCGAGCGCGCGCAGCGCGGCCGGCGCCTCCGCCAGCACGCCGATCAGCTTGGCGACCGGCCCCACCCGCGAGGCCGCCTCCAGGATCGGGGCGCTGTCGGCCGGCGCGGTGAGCTCGTCGTGGATGTGGAAACGGCTGTAGTCGGTCTTGATCGTCACGATGCCCGCTCCTCGAAGGCGCCTCTGTCCGCGCTTTACCCGCCATTGAGGAAGCCTTTACTTTACCTTTAGCGGGTTACTTACGGTGCGTAAGTTATAGCAGCGAAAAGCCGCCGAGCGCAGTCGTCTCCGCGCCTTGCGCGTTTATCGTTCAGCGGCGCAACCCACCCGACGGAGGACGACTTTTCATGGCGGAGAGCAGGTACACGAGGCCGACGAGCGTGGAGGACGTCAAGCGCCTCGTCGAGGAGCACGACGTGCGGTTCATCCGCCTTTGGTTCACCGACGTGCTCGGGCAGCTCAAGAGCTTCTCGCTCAACTCGTCCGAGCTCGACACCGCCTTCGAGCGCGGGATGGGCTTCGACGGCTCCTCGATCACCGGCTTCAACCCGATCGAGGAGTCGGACATGGTTGCGCGACCGGACCCGACGACGTTCGCGATCCTGCCCTGGCGCCCCCAGGAGAAGGGCGTGGCGCGAATGTTCTGCGACATCCAGCTGCCTGGCGGCGAGCCCTACGAGGGCGACCCGCGCTGGATTCTGCGCCGCGCGCTGCAGCGGGCAAAGGAGCTCGGCTTCGACGACTTCTGCGTGGGCCCTGAGCTCGAGTTCTTCTACTTCCGCTCCGAGCGGCCGGAGAACGGCGTGCCCGAGGTGCTCGACGAGGGCGGCTACTTCGACCTGACCACGCTCGACGCCGGCTCGGACGTGCGGCGCGACACCGTGCTGGCGCTGGAGCAGCTCGGCATCCACGTGGAGTACACGCACCACGAGTCGGGCCCCTCCCAGCACGAGATCGACATGCGCTACAAGGACGCGCTCCACGCGGCCGACGACTGCATGACCTGCCGCATCGTCGTCAAGGAGTACGCGATGAAGTACGGCTGGCACGCGACGTTCATGCCCAAGCCGCTGCTGGGCCACAACGGCTCGGGCATGCACGTGCACCAGTCGCTGTGGCGCAACGGGGAGAACGCGTTCTTCGACCCCGACGACCAGTACCTCCTCTCGGACGTCGCCAAGGCGTTCATCGCCGGCCAGCTGCGGCACGCCCGCGAGATCGCGCCGCTGTTCGCGCAGTGGGTGAACTCCTACAAGCGCCTCGTGCCCGGCTACGAGGCGCCGGTCTACCTCGCCTGGTCGCGGCGCAACCGCTCGGCGCTGATCCGCGTGCCGCTCTACCACCCCGGGCGACCGCAGGCGACGCGCGCGGAGATGCGCTGCCCGGACCCGGCCTGCAACCCCTACCTCTGCTTCGCCGGCATGCTGCAGGCGGGACTGGAGGGGATCGAGCGCGGGTATGAGCTGCCCGAGCCGATGGAGCAGAACCTGTACCACCTCACCCCCGACGAGCGCGCCCAGCGCGGGATCGAGCAGCTGCCGGAGACGCTCGGCGAGGCGATCGAGGTCGCGGCCGAGTCGGAGCTCGTGCTGCGCGTCCTGGGCGAGCACACGTTCAAGCGCTTCATCGAGATCAAGCGCGAGGAGTGGGAGGAGTACCGGGTCCAGGTGACGCCCTGGGAGATCGAGCGCTTCCTGCCGATCCTCTGAGGCGCGGGCCGGGCTGAAGCCAGATGAGCGCCGAACGCCTCCCGTCACTGCTCTTGCGCCTGACGGGCCTGGCGCTGGCGGGCGGCGCCCTCGCGCTCTACATCGACAGCGGCTGGAGCATCCTCGCGCTCGTGCTGCTGCTCCTTGCCCCCGACCTGAGCCTCGCGGGCTACGCGCTGGGGCCGCGCCGCGGGGCGGTCATCTACAACCTCGGCCACGCGCTGCCGGCGTCGCTCGCGCTCGCCGCGATCGGCGTCCTGGTCGACTCGGCCGTCGCCCTCCAGGTCGGGCTCGCCTGGACCGCGCACATCGGCGTGGACTGGGCGCTGGGCTACGGGTTCAAGTACCCGAGCGAGTTCGAGGACACCCACCTGCAGCGGGTCTGACGGGCGCGCGCCCCGCCCGCGGGCGGGGCGCGCGCCCGGCGCGGGTGCGGGGCGGCGCCGCGGTCAAGGGCGTGGGCGGACGGTGCCGTCGAGACGAGTTCTGGTAATCGTCCCGGACGTGAAGTTCACGCTGATCGCCGAATCGGAGCTCGGGCGCCGCTACGCGCTCGCCTTCGAGCGGGGAGACGAGGTGATGTCGACCCTGAAGGAGTTCGCGGAGGGCGAGCGGCTGCGGGCGGCCGAGTTCACCGCGATCGGGGCGCTCAGCTCTGCTCGCCTCGGCTATTTCGACGTCGAGACGCGCTCCTACGTCGAGCTCCCCGACCCGGGGCAGGTCGAGGTCGCGTCGATGAACGGTCGCATCACGCTGCCCAGGGACGCGGACCCCGACGATCCGCCCGCCGAGCGCCAGCTGCACGTCCACTGCGTGCTCTCGCGGCGCGACGGTTCGACGATCGCCGGGCACCTGTTCGAGGCGACCGTGCGCCCGACGCTCGAGGTCTTCATCACCGAGTCGACCGCCCACCTCACCCGCCGCGAGGACCCGGACTCGGGCCTTCCGGTGCTGTCGATCGGCGGCTGACGCCGCCGCGGTCGGTTTCGGGACGTGGCCGTCAGCTACCGGTTCACCTAAGCCACCCCTCGTTGGTCTTCATCAACGGGTGTGCGGCGGGTGGGGGCGCGCTCACCGGGCGACGAGCGCGGTGACCCCGTCGATCCGCTCCTCGAGCTCCGTCCAGCTTTCGCCGCCATCGCGGCTGGCAAGCAGCGTGCCGTCGCCGCGGCCGGCGAAGAGCCCTCCCCTGGGCCCGGTCGCGAGCGCGTAGACGTGCGAGTCGAACGGGCCGGCGATCAGCCACCAGGGCCCCGCGCCGTCCCAGCGGTAGATCGCCGAGTCGGACGGGTCGGCGCCGTGCGCGCGGAACGGGCCTGGGGCCGCTGAGACGAACCAGCGGTCGGGATCGGCCGGGTCGACCGCGAGCGCCCACGCGTAGCGGCGCTCCCGCCCAGGCTCGGCTGGCTCCCAGCTGCGGCCGCCGTCGCGGCTCCAGGCGGCGCCGTCGCCGCCCGCCTCGTAGGCATGGCCCGGGATCGCGGGATGCCAGGCCAGGCAGTGGACGTCACGGGCCGCGCCCGGCCGGTGGTCGCTGAACGAGGCGCCGGCGTCCTCGCTGCGCATCAAGCCGCCAAGCTCGATGCCTACCAGCAACAGGTCGGGGTCGTGGGGGCTGGGCGCGATCCAGCGCACGTGCGAGGTCCAGGGACGCGGCGGGAAGCGCCAGTGGGGCCGCGAGGGGATCTCCTGCAACGCGACCAGCTCCTCCCAGGAGTCGCCGCCGTCGCGACTGCGGAACAGGCGGCTGGGCTCGGTGCCCGCGTACACGGCGCCGTCAGCGGGGCTGATCGCGACGCTGAACACGTCGGACTCCGGCAGCGGCAGATCCTCGAAGGTCTCGCCGCCGTCGGCGCTGCGCTTCAGGCCTTGGCCCCGGCAGCCCACGTACACGGTCCCGTCGGCCACCGCCAGGCACTGCGCGCCGGAGCCCTCGAGGCGCGGCGCGGAGCCGACCCTCACGAACGCATCGCCGGTGGTCGCGAAAAGCTCGATGGTTCGAGGGTACGGCCTCGGGATCGCCGTTCCCGGCGACCTCGGCCGCTCGCGCAGCTCGCGCCTCCGCCCAGCCGTCACGTCCGCTGCGCGACGAGGGCGAGCTTGTGCACCCGCCCCGAGCCCAGCCACTCGGCCCACAGACGGTGGGAGGCGATCAGCTCGTCGAGCCTGCGGCGGCCGAGTCGCGCCGCGATCCGCTCGGCGTCGGCGGCGAACGCGTCCGCCAGCGCCGCGGCCGCGACGCGGTGCGCACGGGTGCGGTCGGCCTGCCAGCGCAGCGCGAGGCCCGCGTCCTCGAGCAGCGCGAGCAGCTCCCCGAGCGGGATCGGCCAGACCGTGTCGGCGTTCGGCATCGCCGCCCGCTCGGCCGCGGTCAGCGGGGCCCCCTCCTCGAGCGTGAACGCGAACCTGCCGCCGTCCAGCAGCGCCCCCGCGATCGCGCGCACCAGCGCCCTCTTGTCCGGGAAGGCGAGCATCGTCTCGAGCAAGAGAACTACGTCGAAGCGGGAGGGCAGGGGAGGGAGGGGCGGGATACTGGCGACGGTGAAGCGGCAGGGGAGGCCACGCGCACGCTCGCGGGCGAGGGCGACGGCCTCGGCGCTCGCGTCGATTCCCAGGTAGTCGCACCCCAGCTCGCGCGTCACGAGCCGTCCCGGGCCGCCCGCCCCGCAGCACAGATCGAGCACCGAACCGCCCCGCCCGATCCCGGCGCGCGCCGCCAGGGCCCTGATCTCGCCGGCGGTCATGAAGCTCTCCTGGCCGACGAACTCGCCGGGGGCGAAGGCCGCTTGGCGGGCGCGTTGCAAGGCCAGGTCCGCCAGCGCGCGGTCGTCGCGGATCATCGCCCCTCCCTCGCCGGCGTCGGCCCGCCCCCTTTCGGGGACGAGGCGCCCCGGCCGCTCGCTTGCGAGGGGCCGAACGCGGTGAGGAAGCGGTCGCGGAACGCGGCCATCGGCCAGACGGGCGCCCGCTCACCGGGTGCGAGCCCGCGCCCCCAGCCCCAGGCCGCGACCCGCCTCATCACGCCCCGGTCGCGTGCGATCACCGTGGCCGGCACGTCGTAGCGGGCGCCGTAGCCGGTGACGAGGGTCGGGGGCTGGTGGTCGCCGAGGAAGGCCACCACGAGGTCCTCGTCACCGTAACGGGCCACGAACGAGAGCAGGGAGCGCAGCGAGTACTCGATCGCCTCGCCGTAGGCGGCACGGGCGCGGTCGGTGTCCGCGAGGAGCGCCGAGCGTTCCGTCTCCCGCGCCGGGATGCGGTTGAAGGCCCGTCCGTCGCCGACTTCCCGCCAGGGGATCAGCCGGGGGATCCGGGACCAGGGCGTGTGGCTGGAGACGAGGTCGATCTCGGCGAAGAGAGGCGGACGCTTGCGCTTCGAGAGCTCGCGGCGCTGCGCGGCGAACAGGGTGTACTGGTCGGGCATCGGCGCGTAGCCGAAGTCGGGGCCGCGGTAGCCCAGGCTGCGGCCGTCGTAGACCTCGTCGTAGCGGTAGAAGGAGGAGCCCTCCGGCCAGGCGCGCTGGTTCGCCGGGACCACTGCGACCGTCCGCCAGCCGGCGCGCCCGAACGCGGCGGCGAGCGTGAGGCGGTCGCTGTCGGTGAGCCGCTCGTAGCGCCATTGGCCGTCGATTCGCAGCCCGGACTGAAGCGTGGAGTGGGCGAGCCAGCTGAGCCCGCCGAACGCGGGGGAGGCGAGGTAGGCGCTGCGCGACGAGAAGCCCGCAGCCCGCAGGCGCTTCGCGCCCCGCGCGAGCGCCGCGCGGACTCCGGGCGCGACCGACGGGCCCTCGAGCGCGAACCGGCCGTAGCTCTCTACGAAGACCAGCAACACGTCCTTGCCGCGCAGGGCGGTCAGAAGCCGCCCGGCGGGAACGGAGCGGAAGCGGTCGTGGGCGAGTTGCCGGGTGAACTCCGCGCGCTCTTCGAGCGCGGTCCAGACCGCCCGCGCCTCGTCCGCGGCGAGGGTGGCGCTGCTCGAGGAGGCGAGCGGGGAGTCGGCGAGGCGCAACGCCAGCCAGAGCACGCCCAGCGCCGTAGCAGCCCGCAGCGTCCAGCCCCGGTGGCCGGCCGCGACACCGCAGACGCGCAGCAGCGCCAGGGCGGGGACGACGAGGAGGGCGGCCAGCGCGACGACGGCGAGCGTCGTGATGAGATCGGCGCTGGGTCGGCCGATCGCCAGGCGCACTGTCTCGATCCCGGTTTCGACGTAGCCGGTGTCGTCGAGCGGGCGGAAGGGGCGGTTGAACGCCGCCAGGAACCCTAGGTTGAGGACCTTGACGACGAGGAGCGCGCCGACCAGCAGGCCGACCGATGCGCCCACGAGGCGCCGCGGCGTGGCCGGCAGCAGGGTGGCCGCAGCGACGACGATGGGCAGCTCGAGCGGCAGCCGGGCGAAGGCGGCGAGGCCGAGGCGGTCCGGCTGGTCCGGCGCGACCAGGGCGGCCCAGACGACGGCCAGGGCGGTGCCGGTGAGTGCGACGGCGAGCGCCGTGCGCAGCCGCCCGTGGCGAGGCCGGGCGCCGGTCTCTCCCCGCTCGCGCTCCGCGGCCGCGTGGCCGCGGTGGCGCCAGAGCCACCAGACCGACTCGGCCATCGACGCCGCCAGCAGCGCGAGCGCGCAGGCCAAGAGCCAGCGGGTGGGGGCCAGCGGCAGGACCTCCGCGGCGGCGACGGCGAGGACGGTTCCCTGCGCCGCCGCGACCGCCCGGCGCCAGCGGCGGGGCGGCAGCGTCGCGCGCATCCACGGCGCCGCCCACTCCCCCGCCAGGAAGGCGTAGCGGGCGGCCCCGATCGCGAGCACCCAGGCGCCGTAGACCGGAGCCGCGTACACGCTCAGCGCCGCGATCAGGAGCGCGTCGGCCTCGCCGTCGAAGCGCGCTCCGAGCGCGGTCGCTGTGCCGGTGCGCCGCGCGAGCCGGCCGTCGACCGCGTCGAGGGCGAGGGCGGCGACGGCGAGCGCGACGAGCAACGCGGTCGGGATCTCGCGCTGAAGCGAGTCCGCGGCGAGCGCGGCGACGCCCACCGCGAGGGTGGCCCGGCCGAGCGTCACCCAGGACGCCGGACCGAACCGCTCGCCGGGACGTCGGGCGAGCCCGCGCGCGAGGGCGGTCGAGATCGTGAGCGCGCAGGCGACGCCGGCCACCCAGCCGGCCGGGCCCAGCCCGGCGGTCGCCGCGAGCCCAAAAAGCAGCGTCAGCTGGGCGGCGAGCCCGGCGATGGGGGCGTGCAGCCACCTCGTGGGCGCGATCGGCTTGGCCGCGAGGGGACCAGTTCCGCTCGCCTGCGCCGCGGAGGCTTGCCGAGCCGCGCTCATTCGTCCCGGAACCTGGGCGAGAGCGCGTAGCGCAGCAGCGCCACGTCGTCGATCTGCCGCACCTCGACGAGACTCGCCCGCCGCTGCGCGTTCCAGGGGAAGCGCCCGTCGGCGACGAACCGCGGCGCGCGCGAGTCGCCGATGAAGCACGGCGCGACGACGAGCTGTAGCTCGTCCACCAGATCCTCGGCGAGGAACTGGGTGTGCACGATGCCGCCGCCTTCGACCATCAGTCGCTCGACGCCGCGCGCGGCCAGGTCCTCGCTCACCGTGCGCATGCGCACCTGCGGGCCGCCGTCGACGATCGTCGCCACCCGGCCGAGCCGCTCCCGGGCGAGAGGCACCCGGGCGCGAGGGGTGTAGACGAGCTTCTCGCTCTCGCCGGTGGTGAAGAAGCTCGAGGCCGGGTCCAGGTCCACCCGCTCGGTCACCGTGACCTTGATCGGGGAGGCGGGCAGACCGCGCGCCTCGCGCTCCGCGCGGCGCGCCGGCGAGCGGACGAGCAGCCGCGGGTTGTCGGTGCGGACCGTAACCGCCCCGACCATGATCGCGTCGCAGGAGGCGCGCAGGGCGTCGACGCGATCGAAGTCCGCCTGGTTGGAGAGGGGGAGGCGCGGCATCCCGTCGCCGAGGTAGCCGTCGAGCGAGACGCAGCAGCTGAGCAGGGTGTAGACGCGGTCAGCCATCCGGCGCCCCCTGTCGCTGGGCGAGCGCCGCCGTGCCGAGTGCGCGCCGGCCGGGGCGTCGCTCGGGCAGCGTGCGGCGGGCCCAGCCCGCGGCCAGGACCGCGGCGCCCGGCAGCGCGGCGACGAGCACGATCACGCCGTAGGCGACCGAGGTGGCGACCCCGGCCTGCGCGCCGAGGCCCGCCGCCGCGAACGCCCACGCCGTCGCGCCCTCGCGCGGGCCCCAGCCGCCGACGTTGGGCAGCGCCGCGACCGCGAGCACGAGCAGCGCGAGAGGCAGAAGCTCGCCGATCGGCGCGCTCGCGCCCGTTGCCCGCGCGGCCACCAGGAAGGTGGCCGCGTGTCCGGCGACGACCAGCGCCGAGGCGAGCGCAATCGACGGCCACACGTCGCGGGCGAGCAGGCACTCGCGCAGGTCCCGTGCCAGGACCGCCCGCCACCGCGCCCAGCGCCCGCGGGCCGGGCCGAAGCCCCGGCGCAGCGCGAGCGCGGCGGCTGCCAGGGCGGCGAACAGGGCGAGGGCGATGAGGGGCATCGCGCCCCGCACCGGGGACGGCGCGAGGAGGAGCACGCCGACGGTGAGCGCCGCCTGCACCGCCTGCCCCGCGAAGCGCTCCCAGGCAACGGCGCGGAGCGAGAGGGCGAGCTCGCGGCTTTCGCGGCCGTGACTCAGGCCGCGGTGGACGTCGCCCAGCACGCCGCCGGGCAGGCTCAGGTTGAGGAACAGCGAGCGGTAGTAGAAGGCCAGCGCCGCGCCGAGCGGCAGCTCGAGGCCGAGCCCCGTGGCGACGGTCCGCCAGCGCCAAGCGCAGCAGGCGGTGGTGAGGAAGCCGAGGGCGAACCCGGCCGCAAGCGCCGCGCCGTCGACGGCCCTCAAGCCGTCGACGAACGGCCCCGTTCCGAGCTGCCAGACGAGGATCGCGAGCGTCCCGAGCGCGAGCGCGATGCGGGCGCACCACCGCCGGCCGCCCGAAAGGCCCGCGGCGCGTCGTCCGCTGTCCAGCGCGGCGATCACGGCAGCACCAGCAGGTCCACGTGGTCGACGGTGACCGCGAGCCGGCCGGCGGCCGCTTGGGTGAGGCGTCGCTCCAGGTAGGCGCCGGCCGCTTCGGCGAGCTCCGGCCGCTGCTCGCACGCGGCCGCCACCCACCCGAGCAGCCACTCCGCCGCGAGCTCGGCCTCGTCGGCGGCGAGGCGCCAGGGGCTCGCGCGGACCGCGACCTGGGCGCCCGTGCCCCGCAGCAGGCGGAGGGCGGCGGCGGGGGCGTCGGCTCCGAGCAGGCGGCCGGCCGGCGTCAGGCGGCGCTGGTGGGCGTTGAACGCTGCCGCGAAGCGCGTGTCCAGTGGGTCGGCGGGGGCGAGGGCGACGCGGCCGGTGACGGTGAGCGTCACGAGCAGCGGGCACCGGGTGAGGGCGGCCCAGGCGTCGACGATCGTCACCAGCTCCTCCGTCGTGAGGATGTCGAGCAGCGCCGAGGCGACGACAAGGTCCGCGCCGCGGAGCTCGTCCGGCCCGAGGCGGGCCAGTTCGCAGCGCCGCGTCTCGACCGCGACCGCGCCCCCGTCGGCCGCGGCCGACGGGGGGTGGGCGATCGCGGCCTCGAGCAACTCGCGATCGCGGTCGTGCACCACCCAGCGCTGGGGGCCGGGCAGCCGCGGCGCCAGCCAGCGGCCCATCGCTCCGCTGCCTCCGCCGAGGTCATGGACCACGAGCGGGTTCGCCGGGCGCAGCGCCCGCCGCAGGCGCGCGACCAGCTCGCGCGAGCGCGCGGCCTCGTCCGCCGGCTCACGCAGGCGCAGCCAGCGGGCGCTCACCCCTGCCGCGAGCGCGCTCATCGCGCCACCCCCGCGAGGACCCAGGCGACCACCTCGGCGGTCTCGTCCCAGCGCCGCAGCGAACCACGCCGCGCCCGGGCGACCTCGCGCAGGCGCCCGCGCAGCTCGGCGTCGGCGAGCCAGCGCCGCAGGGCTGCCCCGAGCGCCGCTGGGTCCGCGGGCGGGACAAGCAGCCCCGGCCGAGCGCCGCCGGGCCCGCGCCCGAGAGCCTCGGGGACCCCGCCCACCTCGGTGGCGAGCACCGGCACGCCGCGGGCGAGCGCCTCGCTCACGACCATCCCGTAGGTCTCGGCGCGGGAGGGGAGGACGAGCAGGTCGGCGGCGGCATAGGCGGACTCGAGGCGCGCGCCGGTGAGCGGGCCGGTGAACCGCACCCGCCGACCCAGCCCGTCACCGTCCGCGCGGCTGCGGACGCGCTCGGCGAAATCGGGCGCGCGCGCGAGGCTGCCCACGCACATGCAACGCCACGGCAGCTCGGAAACCTTCGCGAGCCCGTCGAGCAGCACGTCGTGCCCCTTCTGGGGCGAGACGGTGGCGACGCAGAGCAGCGCGCCTCCCGCCGCGGATCCCGGGGCGAGCGGGGCGGGGTGGACGCCGGGCTCGGCGACGTGGATCCGCTCGGGCGCGAGGCCGTAGAGCTCGGTGAGCCGGGCCTTGCCCCAGGCGCTGGTCGCGACGACGGTGACGGCCGCCCACAGCGCCTCGCGCTCCCGCGCCCGCCCAGAGCCGGCTCCAGCCGGCGGGTTGTGGCCGAGGGGCATGTGCACGAGCGGTACCTGGCGCAGCCGGCCCGCGTGGGGGACCAGCGCCTCGGGCGCAGCCGACCCGAGCAGGCCGTCGATCAGCACCACGGCGCGATCCGGGATCCGCTGGAGCGCGCGTGCGAGGGAGGCGCGCGCGTCCGCGGCGGGGCGCGGCCAGGCGCCGGGCACGGGATGCTCGTGCACCTTCCAGCCCAGCCGCTCGAGCCCGCGGCGGAGCTCGCGGTCGTAGACGTTGCCCCCGCTGGGCCGCGCGGGGTCGTCGACGTCGCCCGGGACGATGAGGTGAACCTCGTTCACAGCGGGCGCTCGTAGCTCGCCGACGCGACGTGGGACTCGTGCAGGGTCACGGCCAGCCGCTCGACCCCCTTCGCGCTCTCGCCCAGCGCGCCGGCCCGGATCAGGTCGGCGAGACGGTCGGCGACCGCGCGCGCGAGCACCTCGGTCGTCGTGTTGACGCCGGCGAACTCGGGCTCCTCGTCGAGGTTGCGGTAGCCGAGCTCCTCGACCACGCTGCGCAGCGCCGCGGCGGCGCGGCCGAGGTCGACCACGACGCCGTCGGCGTCCAGGACCGGCCGGAGGAAGGTGGCGTCGATCACGTAGGTCGCGCCGTGCAGGCGCTGCGCGGGCCCGAAGGACTCGCCGCGGAGGCTGTGGGCGATCATCATGTGGTCGCGGACCGTGACGCTGAACATCCGCTACGCCTCCGCGCCGGTCCCGTCGTAGGTGATGGTGTGGCAGATCGCCGGCAGGCTCCCCGCGGCGAGGCGCGCGAGCACGTCCGGCAGCTCCTCGAAGCGCGATTCGCCGGTGAGCAGGGCGTCGAAGGCCGGGTCGCGCAGCAGCTCCAGCGCCAGCGCGAGCCGCTCGGCGTTCGTGCGCCGGTCCCTGCGCGCCGGCGAGATCGCGCCGACCTGGCTCGAGCGCACCCGCAACCGGCCGGAATGAAAGGCGCCGCCCAGCGCGAGCCGGACCTCGGCGTCGCCGTACCAGCTGAGCTCGATCACCGTGCCCTCGGGCGCGAGCAGCTCGAGCGAGCGCTGAAGCCCCGCTGAGGTCGCGCTGGCGTGGAAGACCAGATCGCGGCCTCCCGGGGCCTCGCCGGGGGCGGCGAACTCGACCCCGAGCGCCGCTGCGACCTCGGCTCGCGCGGGGTCGACGTCGACCAGCGTCACCTCGACCCCCGGGAACCTCGCGAGCAGGCGCGCGACGCAGCAGCCCACCATGCCCGCGCCGACAACGGCGACGCGATCGCCGACCAGGGGTGCCGCGTCCCAGAGCGCGTTCACCGCGGTCTCGACCGTGCCCGCGAGCACGGCGCGCGCGGCTGGCACCTCGGCGGGGACCACGGCGACGGCGTGGGCCGGGACCACGTACGCGGTCTGGTGCGGATACAGGCAGAAGACCGTGCGGCCGCGCAACTCCGCCGGCCCCCGCTCGACCACGCCGACGTTGAGGTAGCCGTACTTGACCGGGCCCGGGAGCTCTCCCTCTTGGAACGGCGCCCGCATCGCCGCGCGCTGGTCCGGCGGCACCCCGCCCCGGAAGACCAGCGTCTCGCTCCCGCGGCTGATCCCGGAGCGCAGCGTGCGGACGAGGAGCTCGCCCGGCCCGGGGTTGGGCAGGGCGGCCTGCCTGATCTCGCCGTGGCCGGGCGCCCGCAGCCAGAACGCGCGAGCGTTCGCGAGCGCTGTCGATGCCCCGGTTCGCTCAGACATCTCTCGGGGGCGAGTCGCTCCGCCTGCAAGGGGATACGAGCGCGTACCCCGACCCCTTCATTACCCGGATCGCCCTTGATCGCACCCCCAGGGTCGCGAGCGCGTGAAGCCGCGTCGTTTCGGCCCCCTGCTAGCTTGCGGGCGCGATGCCGAGGCTCGATGTGGTCCGGGTCTTCACCGCCGCCGACGGCAGCGGCGGCAACCCGCTGGGCGTCTTCCTCGACGGCGGGGAGGTCCCACCTGCGGAGCGCCAGCGCGTGGCGCGCGATCTGGGCTTCTCGGAGACGGTCTTCGTGGACGACCGCGAGCGGGCGGAGCTGAGGATCTTCACGCCCGAGGTCGAGCTGCCGCTGGCGGGGCATCCGCTGGTCGGAACCGCCTGGCTGCTCGCCCGGGAGCTGGGCGAGCTGCCCGCGACGCTGAGGCCGCCCGCCGGCGAGGTGGCCGTGCGCGGCGAGGGGGAGCTCGTCTTCGTGCGGGCGCGGCCGGAGTGGTGCCCGCCGTTCGAGTTCCTGCAGTACGGCTCGCCAGCCGAGGTCGAGGCGCTCTCGGGGGCGCCCGAGGGCCGCGGGCTCGCCTACTGCTGGGCCTGGGAGGACGAGGGGGCCGGCCGGGCGCGGGCGCGCTCGTTCGTTCCCGAGGCCGGAGTGGGGGAGGACGAGGCGACCGGCTCGGCGGCGCTGCCGCTCGCGGCCCGGCTGGGCCGGGCGATCGAGGTGCGCCAGGGCCGCGGCTCCGACCTCTTCGCGCGGCCGCTCGAGGACGGCTGGGCCGAGGTGGGCGGCCGCGTCGCCTTCGACGAGCGCCGCGAGTACGCCCTCCCGGGCGCCTGAGCGGCCCCCGGAGGCTAGAGGCGGTCGCGCAGCCTGCTCAGCGCCGCCAGGGCGGCGGTCTTCAGGTTGGCCGCGCCCAGCATCAGCCGCTCGCCCAGTGACCCGCGCGGGGGCATCACGCCGAGCTGGCGGATCATCTCGGCCTCGTTCATGTAGGCGTGGTTCTCGGCGATCAGGCCGTCGCGGATCGTGAGCAGGTCGAGTCCCTCGATCGTCACCGAGGCACCGGTCGGGCTCAGCCCCTCGAGCTTGCCTTCCCCGTTGAAGGTGCCGGTGGCGCGCCAGCGCACGGCCGCCTTCGCGCCGTGGGCGACCATGTCCACCACCTCCATGCGAAAGTCGGGCATAGCCCGGAAGAGCGAGCCGAACCACTCGCGGTAGTCCTCGGGCACCCGCAGGGGCTGGATCCCGTTCAGGTAGTCCACCCCGCCCGGGTGCCACTGCGCGATCATGGCCTCCAGATCCCGCTCGCGCACCGCGTCGAAGTAGGCGGTCGCGACCTGCTTGGCGCTGCGCTTCTTCGCTTGAGTACTCGCCATGGGCGGCACACTAGCCGTTCGGCGCAGCGCCTACCGCAGCTTCAGGCCGAGAGCGCCTCGGCGAGCTCCTGCGGCGCCGTGACCGGCGCGCGGCACGTGAAGTTCTCGCAGACGTAGGCGGCGGCGTGTCCGTCCACCGCTGCGCGCTCGCGCAGGAGCGGCGGCTCGCGCTCGCCCTCGGCGCCGCCCGCCAGCACCAGGTGCGGGCGCAGCTCGGAGCGCACCACCCCGGCTAGCTCCGCGAGCTGCGCGGCAGGATCGCCGCCTTCCGGCGCCACCAGCGCGACCTCGCGCACGGGCGAGAGGTGGAAGTCGAGCGCACGCAGGAGGTGCGCCACCGCCTGGGGGTGGCGCTCGGCGAGGCGGGCGAAGAGGCGGAACACCGACTCGGCGTGGCGCTCGTACTCGCGCTCGCCGCTCAGCGCGGCGAGGCGCAGCAGTCCGAAGGCGGCGGCGGAGTTGCCGGAGGGGATCGGGTGGTCGTCGACGTCCTTGCGGCGCGCGACCACCGCTTCGACCCCGCTCGCGGTGGTGAAGAAGCCACCGCGCTCGGGGTCGGCGAAGCGCTCGATCATGAGGTCGGCGGTACGCCGCGCGGCCTCGAACCAGCGCGGCTCGAACGTGGCCTCGTACAGGGTGAGGAGCGCCTCGACCAGGTACGCGTAGTCCTCGAGGTAGGCGTCAATGCGCGCGTCGCCGTCCTTCCAGGTGCGCCGCAGCCGCCCTTCGGCGCCGCCCATCCGCTCCCAGACGAACTCCGCGCAGGCGCGCGCCGCCTCCAGGTAGCGCGGCTCGCCGAGCACCGCGCCCGCGTCCGCCAGCGCGGCGATCGCCAGCGCGTTCCAGGAGCAGACGCGCTTGTCGTCGAGGCCCGGCCACACGCGTTGCGCCCGCGCCTCGTACAGCGCGGCGCGCACCGTGGGCAGCCACTCCGGGGGCTCGGCCTCGGCCCCGGCGGGCACGTGCAGGACGTTGCGCCCCTCGAAGTTGCCGGTCTCGCTGGCGCCCCACCAGGCGAGCACGTCCTCGGCGTGCTGCTCGAGCCCCGCGGCTGCGAGGGCGGAGCGGAGCTCCTCGGCGCTCCAGACGTAGAAGCGCCCCTCCTCGCCCTCGGAGTCGGCGTCGAGCGCGGAGTAGAAGCCTCCCTCGGGCCCGCGCATCTCACGCAGCATCCACTCCAGCGTGCGCTCGCAGACCTCACGCCAGCGCGCGTGGCCGAGCGCCTGCCAGCCGTGCAGGTAGGCGCGCGCCAGGAGCGCGTTGTCGTAGAGCATCTTCTCGAAGTGCGGCACGAGCCAGCGCTCGTCGACCGCGTAGCGGGCGAAGCCCCCGCCGAGCTGGTCGTGGATGCCGCCACAGGCCATCCCGTCGAGCGTGCGCGCCACCATCTCGCGCTCGCCGCGGGCGAGCAGGAACTCGAGGGCGCTGGCAGGCGGGAACTTGGGGGCCCGCCCGAAGCCGCCGTGGCGGCGGTCGGCCTGGGCGAGGAGGTCCTGCGCGGCCCGCTCCAGCAGGCCGGGGTCGAGCTCCCCGTCCGCCGGCTCGAGACGGGCGACCGCCGCCAGGCGCTCGCGGATCCGCTCCCCGGCGGCGCCGATCTGCTCGCGGCGGGTACGCCAGCTGTCGACGATCGCCTCCAAGACCATGCGGAAGCTCGGCAGCCCCGGCCGTGGCTCGGGCGGGAAGTACGTGCCGCCGTAGAACGGGTTTCCCTCGGGGTCGAGGAAGACGGTGAGCGGCCAGCCGCCCTGCCCGGAGAGCGCCTGCACCGCTTCCATGTAGACGGCGTCGACGTCCGGGCGCTCCTCGCGGTCGACCTTGACGTTGACGAAGTGCTCATTCATGTAGGCGGCGGTCTGCGGGTCCTGGAAGGACTCGCGCTCCATCACGTGGCACCAGTGGCAGGCCGAGTAGCCGATCGAGAGCAGCACCGGGCGGTCCTCTGCCCGGGCCCGCGCGAACGCCTCCTCGCCCCAGGGGTACCAGTCGACCGGGTTGTCCTTGTGCTGGAGCAGATACGGGCTGGTTTCGGCCGCGAGGCGATTGGCCATCGCTACCGAGGCTACCCGGCGCGGGGCCGCCCTATGTCCTGCGGGGTAGTTCAGTCCTACGCCGTCCGGGCTGAATCTCACCGAGGCGACGCAGAAGGGCGCGGGTACGGTCGCGCGTGATGTGCGGCCCTCCCGCGCGCCGGGAGGGCCGTCTTTTTGGCCTGGACCCCGCGCGGGGACGCCGCAGGGAGGAGGAGAGGGAATGGAAGCGACGGCCGGCGACGTCGACTACGAGACGATCAAGGGTAGGCAGCGCTCGGTGTGGGGCAGCGGCGACTACGCCTCGATCGCCGCGCGGATCATGCCCCTGGCCGAGAAGCTCTGCGACGACGCGGGGCTGCGCGCCGGGCAACGCGTGCTCGACGTCGCCTGCGGGAGCGGCAACGCCGCCCTGGCGGCCGCCCGCCGCGGCTGCCGGGTCACCGGCCTTGACTACGCGCCCTCCCTGCTGGAGCGGGCACGGGCCCGCGCCGCCGCCGAGGGCGTCGAGGTCGAGTGGGTGGAAGGCGACGCCGAGGCGCTGCCCTTCCCCGACGGCTCCTTCGACGCCGTGCTCTCGGTGGTCGGCGTGATGTTCGCCCCCGACCAGGAGCGGGCGGCCCGCGAGCTGGTGCGCGTCTGCAGGCCGGGCGGCACGATCGCTCTGATCAGCTGGTCCCCGGACGGATTCATCGGCGAGCTGTTCAAGCTCGTGGGCGGATACCTGCCGCCACCGCCCGGCGTGCGCCCGCCGGTGCTGTGGGGTGATCCGCGGCGGATCGGGCAGCTGCTGGACGGGGTCGCGTCGCTGGAGGGCGAGCGCCACACCTTCCCGATGCCCGGGTTGAGCCCGGCTGAGCTCGCCGATCTCTTCCTCGGCCGCTACGGCCCCACGCTGAAGGCCTGGGAGGCCCAGGACGAGGGCGGGCGCGAGGCGATGCGCCGCGATCTCGTGGACCTGATCGAGCGCTACGACGACGACGTCGCGGACTCGACCGCGGCCGCCTCCGACTATCTGGAGGTGATCGCCCGCCGCTAGGAAGGGGTGACCTTCGTCCAGATGAGGGCGAGGGCGTCGAGGTCCTCGTCCGTGAGCCGGTCGAGGAAGTGCCTGCGCACCCCCTCGCGATGGGCGGGGCGCGCGGCGACGAGCTTCTCGCGGCCGGCCTCGGTCAGCTGCGCGTACCAGCCTCGCGCGTCCTCGGGGCAGCGCCGCCGCTTCACCAGGCCCTGCCTCTCGAGGCGGTCGATCAGGCGGGTGAGGCCGCTGCGGCTGAGCAGCAGCTCGTTCGCGAGCTCGCCCATGCGCAGCCGCTGCCCGGGCGCGTCGGCGAGCGTGATCAGGACCTCGTACGAGCTGAGCGGCAGGTTGTGATCCCGGATCAGCTCCGCGTCCAGGCGCGCGACCAGCTCGCGGTGCGCGCGCAGCATGCCGCGCCAGGCTGCTAGCTCGCGCGAGTCGAGCTCGCTGGTGCGGGTACGTGGGGTCGTGGTCGACACGAAACGAAGGGTAGTCGGAGCGGAGACAGTAGTTGCATCAGCAACATTTGCTGATATTGTTGCACGTACAACCACTTCCGGGCAGAGAGAGGCGGACCAGTGAAACTCGACGGCATCCACCACATCACGGCGATCACCCAGGACGCGCAGCGCAACGTCGACTTCTACGCCGACGTGCTGGGCCTGCGGCTGGTGAAGAAGAGCGTCAACCAGGACGAGCCGAGCGTCTACCACCTGTTCTACTCCGACGAGGAGGGCTCGCCGGGGCTCGACATCACCTTCTTCGAGTTCCCTTACGCGGCGCCGGGCCGCCCCGGGGCGGGGATGATCCACCGGATCATCTGGCGCGTCGGCTCCGACGACGCCCTCGGCTTCTGGGAGCGGCGACTCGCCCAGCGTGGCGTGAGCGTCGAGCGCCTCGACGGCGCGCTGCGGTTCCGCGATCCTGAGGGCCTCGAGCACGAGCTGGTCGTGGCCGACGTCCCCGACCGGCCCCTGATCGCGGAGCACCCGGAGGTGCCCGCTGAGCACGCGCTGCAGGGCTTCCACGGCGTCCGCGCCTACAGCACGGATCCCGAGCGCAGCCGCGCCTTCTTCGAGGGAGCCCTCGGCTTCGAACCGCGCGAGGACGGCTGGGAGGTCCGCGGGCGCAGTCGCGGCGGCGTCTACGCCTTCGACCCGGCGCCGCCCGAGCGCGGGCTGCAGGGGGCCGGCACGGTGCACCACATCGCCTGGACGTCGGAGACCGACGATCACGAGGCTTGGCGAGAGCGGATCACGGCCGCGGGCGGGCGACCTACCCCGGTCATCGACCGCTTCTGGTTCCGCTCGGTCTACTTCCGCGAGCCGAGCGGCGTGCTGTTCGAGCTGGCGACGCCCGACCCCGGCTTCGCGGTCGACGAGGACCCCGAGCACCTGGGCGAGAAGCTGATCCTGCCGCCCTGGCTGGAGCCGCAGCGCGAGCAGATCGAGGCCAACCTGAAGCCGGTGGTGAGCCCGCGCCAGCGGGCCCGCGCCTGAGGGCGCGCTCCGCGGCGCCGTAGCTGGGGGGCGTAGGTGGCCGCGCTGATCCACCTGGTGCGCGAGCCGGCGGGGCGGCCGGAGGGCGCGCTGATCCTCAATCACGGGCGCGGCGCCGACGAGCACGACCTCTTCCCGCTGCTCGACGAGCTGGACCCCGAGCGGCGCCTGCTCGGAATCACCACCGGGGCGCCGCTCACCGGCATCCCGCCCGGCGGACGGCACTGGTACCTCGTGCCGCGTGTCGGGTATCCGGACCCGACCACGTTCCGCTCCAGCTACGAGCTGCTCTGCGACGGGCTCGACGAGCTGCTGGCCGCGCGGGGATTGGACTGGGAGCGCGCGGTGATCGGCGGCTTCTCGATGGGCGCGGTGATGTCCTACGCGGTGGCGCTGGGCCCGGGGCGCCCGCTGCCGGCGGGCCTGCTCGCCTTCAGCGGCTTCGTGCCCACGGTCGAGGGCTGGCGCCCCGAGCTCCGGGGCCGCGAGCGCCTCGCCGTGCTGATCCACCACGGCCGCGCCGACGCCGTGATCCCGGTCGAGTTCGCGCGGAGGGCGCGCGAGCTGCTCGAGGCCGGAGGCCTGAACCCGCGCTACCTGGAGAGCGACGCCGGCCACTGGCTGCCGCCGCAGGTGCTGCCAGAGGCGCGCGAGCTGCTCGCCACCGCGCTCCCGGCCGCGGCCGACTAGCCGCGGGGGCGAGCGGGAAGCCTCGCCCGAGTGGGGGACTGGGCCTAGGTCGTCTCGGGGGCGAAGCGGCCTTCCTCGGGCGCCCCTGCGGGCTGGGCGTCGGGCGCGTAGGGGAGGCGGCGCGGGATCGCCAGCGCGGTCGCGAACGCGAGCAGCATCCCGCCCGCGGAGAGGGCGAAGGCGAGCTCGAAGCCCGACTCCTCGGGGAGACCGGTCGCGGCGACCACGTGGGCGGCGACGATCGCCGCGGCGATCTGCCCGCCCAGCGAGCCGCCGATCGTGCGCATGATCGTGTTGATCCCGGTGGCGACGCCCGTGCGGGTGGGGTGGACCGCCTGTACGACCAGGTTCGCCATCGAGGCGAACGACATGCCGATGCCGATCCCGATCACCGCGCTCGCGGCGTAGATCCAGAAGCGCTCCTGGTGGCCGAGGATCATCAGCACGAAGCTCAGGGTGCAGAGCGCGGTCCCGAGCAGGAGCGGCAGCCGGGAGCTGAAGCGACCCGCGAGCGCGCCGGCGAGCGGCCCGCCCACCAGCATCGCCACCGCGGACGGCGCCATGAACAGGCCCGCCCCGATCACGTCCTCGCCGAAGCCGAAGCCGGTCTGGGTCGGCAGCTGCACGAGCATCGGCACCAGGAGGAAGGAGCCGAACATGCCGAAGCCGGTCAGCATCGCGGTCACGTTGGTGGTCAGCACCGCCCGCTCGCGCAGCATCCCGATGTCGACGAGCGGCTCGGGCTGCCGGCGCTCGTATCCCACCCAGACGACGAGGGTGACGGCGGCGAGCGCGAACAGCCCCACGGTGCGGGCCGAGCCCCAGCCCCACGAGTTCGCCTCGCTGACGGCGACGAGCAGCGAGACGAGCGCGACCGAGAGCAGCGCGGCGCCGCCCCAGTCGATGCGCGCCGGGCTCTTGAGCGGCGACTCCGGCACCCACAGCACGACGGCGACGATCGCGAACAGGATGAAGATCGAGGCGAACCAGAAGATCCACTCGTAGGAGAGGTGCTCGACGATCACGCCGCTCAGCACCAGGCCCGCGCCGCCGCCGATCCCGAACGTGGCGCTGAGCAGGCCGATGCCCGTGGCGACGCGGTGGGGCGGGAACTCGTCGCGGATGATCCCGAAGGAGAGGGGGAACACGGCGGCCGCCATGCCCTGCAGGGCGCGGCCTGCGATCAGGACCTCGATCGAGTGCGAGAGGGCGCAGACCACCGAGCCCGCCCCGAAGACCGCGAGCGCCACGACCAGCATCCGCTCCTTGCCGAACATGTCGCCCAGCCGCCCCACGATCGGGGTCGAGACCGAGGCGGTGAGCAGAAAGCCGGTGAGCACGAAGGAGACCGCCGTTGTCGAGGTGCCGAGCTCGCGCTGGATCGCGGGCAGCGCGGGGGCGACCATCGTCTGCTGCAGGGCGAAGGCGAGCGAGGCCCCGAGCAGCACCGCCAGGGTGAGGCCGTAGTGCTGGCGGGCGGGCGGGTTCAGCGCCGGCGCCCCCTGCGGAGCGTCCCGGGCAACACGGCGCGCGCGAGGGCGAGGCTGTCCGCTGGGCTCATGGACACCGGATCGAGGTTAGCGGGGAGGTTGCGCTGCGAAGCATTTGCCCGCCGCCGCTCCCTATGCGAACATGTGTTCGTGCGCTGGGAGAACCTCAGCATCGACCGCGAGGAGGGGGAGGCCCAGGGTGCGCTGCCCGGACTTGGTGAGTCGAGGATCCGCCGCTTCGACGCGCCCGAGGCGCTCGGCATCCGCTTCCACGAGGTGCGCGCGCGCTCGGCGATCAACGCGGTGCCGAAGCGCTCGCGCATGCCCTTTCGGTTCACGATCAACCCCTACCGAGGCTGCGCCCACGCCTGCACCTACTGCTTCGCGCGGCCGACCCACACCTACCTCGGCTTCGACGCGGGCCGCGACTTCGAGCGCGAGATCGTCGTCAAGGTGAACACGCCCGAGCTCGTGCGGGCCGAGCTGGCGCGCCCCTCCTGGCGGGGCGAGCACGTGGCGCTGGGCACGAACACCGATCCCTACCAATGGGTCGAGTCGAAGTACGAGCTCCTGCCGGGGATCTGGGAGGCGATGCGCGACTTCGCCAACCCCTGCTCGGTGCTGACCAAGTCGCCCTTGCTGCTGCGCGACATCGAGCTCTTCAAGCAGCTCTGCGAGCGCACCGAGTTCAGCGCCGCGCTCTCGGTGCCGACGCTGGACGAGCGCTCCTGGCGCGCCAGCGAGCCGCATACCCCGCATCCGCGCAAGCGCCTGGAGGCGGTGGGCGAGCTCAACCGCAACGGGATCCCCACGGCGGTGCTGGTGGCGCCGCTGATGCCCGGCATCAACGACGACCCCGCGCAGGTCGAGCGCATCCTCGAGCTGGCGGGGGAGATGGGCGCGACCGGCGTGACCGGGATCGGGCTGCACCTGCGCGGCGAGGTGCGCGACGTCTTCATGGACTGGCTGCGCCAGTACCGCCCCGACCTGGTCGAGCGCTACGAGCGCCTGTACGCGCGCGGCGCTTATTTGCCGCGCGAGGAGCGCGCCCGCCTGGCCGGGCTCGTACGGGGCCGCAGGCCCGCCGGCCCGCGCTGGCGGCGCGAGCCCGCGAGGGGCGGCCGTGACGCCCGCCCGGCGCGGCGGCGACGGTCGCGCAGCGCAGGCCGGGCGAGCGCTCGCGGACGGGCCGCGGGCGCGCCCGCGCCGGCCGCGGAGCAGGGGCGCCTCTTCTAGCCCGCGGCGGCCGGCCGCTCCTCGCGCCGCAGAACGAGGGCGAGCCCGGCCGCGGCCAGGGCGGCCACGGCCGCGAGCGCGAAGGCCGCCCGATAGCCGCCGAGCGCCGCCGCCAGCCCCGCGAGCGGGGAGCCGACCAGAAAGCCCAGGTCGAAGAGCGCCGTGTAGGTGCCCATCGCAACGCCGCGCCGCTCCTCTCCGACCCTTCTCACGACGATCAGCGCCAGCGAGGGGAAGACCAGCGAGACGCCGACGCCCGCCAGGAAAGTGGCGGCGAGCGCGCCCACGAACCCGTCGGAGAGGGCCAGGAGCACGAGGCCGACCGCCTCCGTGCAGGCCGCGCCAAGCACGCAGGGGATCGGGCCGAGGCGGTCGGGCAGGCCCGCGGCGACGACCCGCGTGAGCACGATCGCGACCGCGAAGGCGGCGAACACGGTGGCGGCGTGGTCGACCCCGACCGAGTCCAGGTGCAGGACGAGGAACGCCGACAGCGTCGCGTAACCGAACGTCGTCAGGGTGAGCCCGAGCCCCGGCATGACCGCCTCGCGTGCGTACAGGTTGTGGCGGCCGAGCGGCTCCGGAGTCGCCGCGGGGCGGCGCTCGGGCAGGCGGGAGGCGATCGTGGCGCCCAGCAGCGGGGCGGCGAGCGCACAGGCCCAGACGGCGTCGTAGCCGCCGGCGCGCAGCACCCACTCGCCGATCGGCGCCCCCAGGGCCAGCCCGCCCCAGACCGCGAGGCCGAACAGTCCGATCGCGCGTCCTCGCTGGTCGGGCGGTGAGATGTCCACGACCCACGCGGAGCTCGCGGTGTAGACGGTGCCATGGCCCAGGCCCAGGCAGAGGCGCGCCACGATCAGCCCAGGCACCCCGGCCGGCACGAAGAGCAGGGCGCCGCTCAGGGCGGTGAGCAGGGCCCCCGCCACCACCGCGCGCCGCCGCCCGCGGCGGTCGGCGAAGTGGCCGGCGAGCGGGCGCCAGGCCATGCCGCTCACCGCGAAGGCGCCGGTGACGACGCCGACCGCGAGCTCGCCGGCGCCGAGCGGCCCCTCGACGTAGCGCGGGACGACGGGCAGCGTGACGCCGATCGAGAGCAGGTTGAGGCTCAGGACCACGAACAGGGCGCCGAACGCCGTGCGCGCGGGGGTGAGGCGGCGCCTGCTCGCGCCGTCGTCCGCTGCGCGCGCCGCCGCCGTGCGCGGGCCGCTCACCGGCCTTCGCGCAGCGCGGCCCGCTTGATCTTGCCGCTCGAGGTCTTGGGGAGCTCCGGGACGAAGTCGATGATGCGCGGGTACTTGTAGGGCGCGGTGCGTTGCTTCACGTGCTCCTGCAGCTCGCGGCGCAGCTCGTCGCCGGGCTCGCCGGAGCGCAGGACGACGACCGCGCGCACGACCGAGCCGCGCTCTGGGTCCGGCGCCGCGACCGCGGCGGCCTCGGCCACCGCGGGGTGGCTGACCAGCGCCGACTCGACCTCGAAGGGGCCGATCCGGTAGCCGGAGGAGAGGATCAGGTCGTCGTTGCGCCCCTCGTACCAGTAGAAGCCGTCGGCGTCGCGGCGCACGACGTCCCCGGTCGCCCACCACTCGTCGTCGACGAGCCGCTCCCGCACCTGCTCGGTCGTCTCGTCGAGGTAGCGCGCGAAGAAGGTCGGGCAGGTCGACGCCCTGACCTGCAGCTCGCCGGATCCGTCGCCGTCGTCGTCCACCACGCGCAGCTCCACACCGGGCAGGGCCTGGCCCATCGAGCCGGGCCGCGGCCGCTCGCCCACGAGGTTGCCGGTTACCTGGCCGGTCTCCGTCTGGCCGTAGCCGTCGCTGATCGTGATGCCCATCGCCTCCTCGAAGGCCTCCATGACCTCGGGGTTGAGTGCCTCGCCGGCGGAAACCATGCGGCGCAGGGCAGGCAGCGGCCGCAGCTCGGCGCGCTTGGCGGTGAGCCGGTACTCGGTCGGCGTCTGGCAGAGCACGTTGACCCCTTCGCGCTCGAGGATCTCGAGTCGCTGGGCCGGGTCGAAGCGGCCCTCGCAGATCAGCGCGGTGGCGCCGCAGAGCCAGGGCGCGACGAAGACGTTGCGGGCAGACTTCGACCAGCCGGTGGCGGTCGTGCACCAGACGAGCTCGCCCTCGCGGGCGCCGAGCCAGTGCCGGGCCTGCACGCGCTGCCCCAGCAGATAGCGGGTGGTGTGCAGGGCGCCGCGGGGCTCGCCTGTGGTGCCGGAGGTGAAGACGATCAGCGCGGGGTCCTCGGGGTCCAGGTCGGCGACCTCGACCGGCGGCTCCTGGGGCAGGTCCTCGTCGAGGATCCGCTCGAACTCGGAGCGCAGGAGCAGCGGGATCCCCTCGGGAAGCTCGCCCACGAGGTCGTCCTCGGCCACGCAGATGACCGGCTCGGCAGCGCGGGCGCGGTACTCCAGGTCGGCGCGGCGAAGCTGGACGTTGCAGGGGAGCGCCACCGCGCCCATGCGCCAGCAGGCGAGCATGGTGAGGACCCACTCAAGGCGGTTGCCGATCAGGGTCATGACGACGTCCCCGCGGCGCACTCCCCGGGCGGCCAGCGCGCCCGAGACCCCGGCGCTCATCGCGATCAGCTCCCCGAAGTGCCAGACCCGGCGCTGTCCCTCCCGGTCGATCGTGATCAGCGCCCGCTTGGAGGCCGGGAAGCGCTCCATCACGTCGTCGATGAAGTTCACGGCGCCGTAGTGTGCCAGGGCACAGGGCGTTTGGACCCCTGGCGCGCCGAGCCTGCGCTACCGTGGCCGCGCGGGGATCCGGCCCCGCTCCGCGCCGAGGACGCGGCCGGGGCACGTGGTCGTCATGGACGTTTCGAGACGAGGAGTTCGAGGGAGGCATGTCTTTGCAAGCTGAGGCACTGAAGGGGGCGCCGCTGATCGGGGGCGAATGGCAGGAGGCGCCCGACAGCGAGCTCGCGCCGAGCATCGATCCGGCCAGCGGCGAGGAGGTCGGCCGCTTCGCCCGCTCCAGCGCGAGCGACGTCGACGCCGCCGTCGCGGCCGCGGTCGGCGCCCGCGAGGAGTGGTACCGGGCGGGCGCGATCGCGCGCGGCGCCGTGCTGGAGCGCGCCGCCGATCTGCTCGAGGCGCGCGCCGACGAGTGGGCGGAGCTGATGACGCGGGAGATGGGCAAGCCGCTGCCCGAGGCGAAGGGCGAGTGCCTGCGGGCGGTCGGGATCCTGCGCTTCTACGCGTCCGAGGCGCAGCGCCCCTTCGGCGAGCACTACGAGTCGCAGACGCCGCGCACCTGGCTGTTCACGCGCCGCCGCCCCGTGGGCGTGAGCGCGATCATCACCCCCTGGAACTTCCCTGCGGCGATCCCCGCCTGGAAGGTGGCGCCGGCGCTCGTCTTCGGCAACCCGGTCGTGCTCAAGCTGGCGGAGGCGGCGACCCTGACCGGCCTGTTCCTGGTTCGCGCCCTCGTCGAGGCCGGGCTTCCGGACGGGGTGCTGAACGTGCTCACCGGCAGCGGCAGCGAGCTCGGGCCGCCGCTCGTCACCCACCCGGACGTCGCCGCCGTCTCCTTCACCGGCTCGGTCGCCGTCGGCGAGGGGATCCGCGAGGCCGCCGCGGCCCGCGGCAAGCGGGTTCAGCTCGAGCTGGGCGGCCACAACCCGGTGATCGTCCGCCACGACGCCGACCTCGACCTGGCGCTCTCCGCGGTCACCCTGGGCGCGTTCGCCTCCGCCGGGCAGAAGTGCACGGCGACGCGCCGCGTCTACGCCGCCGAGGGGATCTACGAGCGCTTCGTCGAGCGCCTGGGCGAGCGCGCGAGCAACCTGCGGGTCGGCTCGGGCTTGGACCCCAGCACCGAGGTCGGGCCGCTGGTCGACGAGGGCGCGATGAACGGCGTGCTGGAGGCGCTCGAGCGCGCGAGCTCCGACGGGCGGGTCGTCGCCGGCGCCCGCCGCGTGACCGAGAACGGGCTCGAGCGCGGCTGCTTCGTCGCGCCGACCGTGATCGCCGACCTGCCGGCCGACGCCCACCTCGCACGCGAGGAGGTGTTCGGCCCGGCCGTCGCGGTTTGGCCGTACGCCGAGGACGACGACGCGGTCGCGCTCGCCAACCGGACCGAGTACGGCCTCTCGGCGGCCGTCTTCACCAGCGACCTCGGCGTCGCGATGGACTTCGTCGAGCGCATCGAGGCCGGGGTCGTCCACGTCAACTCCCAGACCGCCGGGGCGGAGGCGCACGTCCCCTTCGGCGGCATGGGCTCGAGCGGCTACGGCCCGCACGAGCAGGGGCGCGCGGCGATCGAGTTCTACACCGAGCAGCAGACCGTCTACATGGATCGCCCGCAGTGAGCGGGACCTCCTGATCGGGCCGTCCGGCCGGACGGCCCGATCAGGGCCGCCAGATCCAGGGCTCGGTGCCGTTCGTGCCGTCGTTCGCGCCGAAGTAGAGGGCGCGTCCGACCGGCTTGAACGCGTACGGGAACGAGCCGGCGGTGGGGTTGACCTCGAACTTGCGGGTGCCGTTCGGCTTGCCGTTGGTCACCCACAGCTCGTAGTTGTCGGCGGCGTCGGTGGCTGAGAAGACGACGCGCTTGCCGAAGCGGGTGGGCGCGGAGAAGTAGATCATCGAGCTGCCGGTCGGGTTGATGTCGCGGAGCAGGCGGGTGCCCTTGGCGGTGCCGTCGCTCACCCACGGCTCCTCGCCGGTGGTCCCGTCGTTGCCTTGGAAGAACGCCTGCTTGCCGAAGACGACGAGCCGGCCGGGGTTGAACGGGTCGGGACCCGGCACGACGTCGCGCACGAGGCGCGTGCTCTTGGCGGTACCGCGCGAGCGCCACAGCTCGCGGCCGTGCGTCCCGTCGTCGGCGTCGAACAGCAGGACCTTGCCGAGCTTCACGATCGAGCGGGGATCGCCGTCGGCCGAGCCGGGCGCGATGTCCTTGACGCGCTTCGTGCCGCGCTTGGTTCCATTCGTGCGCCAGAGCTCATAGCCCCGGCTGTCGGCGCCGGTGAAGTAGACGTGGCGCCCGAGACGCACGGGGGCGGGCTCGTAACCCGCCTTCGTCGGCGCCACGCGGCGCGTGCCGCGCTTGCGGCCGTCGGTGCGCCAGAACTGGAAGGTCCCGCCGGGGCCCGTGAAGGCGGCGAACAGCAGGCGGCCGCCGAGCCTCACCGGGTTGAAGGCGAAACCCGGGACCCCGTCGGCCGGGCCGGGCGCGATGTCGCGCACGAGCCGGGTTCCGCGCTTGGTGCCGTCGGTGCGCCACAGCTCGAGGCCGGTGTTCGCTCGCCTGCCGACGAAGTAGAGGTGGCGGCCGAGGCGCGCGAAGCGGATGGGGTCATAGACGCCGTTCTCCACGCCGGGGTAGATGTCGCGCACGAGCTTGGTGCCGCGCGCGGTCCCGTCCGTGCGCCAGAGCTCGATCCCGTGCTCACCGTCGTCGGCCGCGAACAGGGTGCGCTTGCCGAGGCGCGTGAACCCGTGGGGGTTGGAGCCCTCCGGGCCGGGTTGGATGCGCTTGAGCAGCTTCGTGCCACGCGCGGTTCCATCCGTGCGCCAAAGCTCGACGTCGATGCCGCTCGTAGCGGCGCCGAAGAGCACCCGCTTCCCCGGCCGGGCGAACGCCCCCGGCTGCGAGCCCTCACCGGGGGTGGGGTTGAGGTCGGCGAGCATGCGCGGCGGGGCCGCGTGCGTATGTGCGGCAAGGAACAGGGCCCCGGCCACGGCGGCGAGCGCCGCGGCGACTGCGCTCACCCGCCGCACGATCATCGTGCGACCCTAGCGCCTGGGCTCCGTCGGCGCCAGTTCCGGCGCTCGGAGAGCGGCAGCCATCGCGGCCCGGCCGGGCCGCGAGCGGCAAGCGCCGGCGTCAGCGCTCGAGGATGGTGCCGTCGTAGAGCTTGCGGACGGTGATCGTGCCGGGCGGTGCCGCGTCCAGGCAGAGACCGCAGAGCACGCACTCGTCGAGGTTCTCGCGCACGACCTCGACGCCCGAGTCGCTCGCCCGGAAGATGTCGACCGGGCAGGCCTCCTCGAGCTTGCGCGCGAGCTCGACGTCGCCACGGACGGAGTCCGCGACCTCGACCTCGATGAAGACGCCGTGCAGCTCCTCGCTCATACGCTCGCCCCCAAGAGCTCCTTGACCTTGTCGGGGATCTCGTCGATGCGCTCGACGACCGGGATGCCGGCCGATTCCAGGCGCGCGATCTTCTCGGTCGCCGAGTCCTCCTTGCCCTCGACGATCGTGCCGGCGTGGCCGAAGCTCATGCCCCGCATCTCCTCGTCGTCCATGAACTTCCCGGCCATGAAGGCGACGATCGGCAGGCGCGAGTCGTTCTCGGTGCGCCAGTCGACCAGCTCGGCCTCCATGCGCCCGCCGGGCTCGGTGTAGATCACGATCGCCTCGGTCTGGTCGTCGGCCTCGAACAGCGGCATCAGCTCGGCGTAGGTGGAGCCGATGATCGCGTCGCCGCCGATCGAGATCGCGGTCGACACGCCGAGGCCCGCGGCGGTGAGCGACGAGGAGATCTCGGTCGTCATGCCGCCGGAGCGCGACATCACCCCGACGCGCCCCGGCTGATAGGCCTTGGCGGCGTCTTTGGCCGGGCCGCCGATGCCGCCCATCTTGCAGATCCCGGGGGCGATCAGGCCGAGGCAGTTGGGCCCGATGATGCGCGCCCCGCGCAGCTCGGCCAGCTCGACCATCTGGGCGACGTCCCGGCGCGGGATGCGCTCGGTGACGACCACGATCAGCTTGATCCCGTTCTCGATCGCCTCGAAGACGGCGTCCTTGGCGAAGGCGGGAGGGACGGTGACCACGGAGCCGTCGACCGGGCCGCCGTGGTTCTCGATCGCCTGCTCGACGGTGTCGAACACCGGCACGCCGTGCACCTCGCGGCCCTTGCGGCCGGGGGTCACGCCGCCCACGACCTTCGAGCCGTAGTCGAGGCACTCCTTGGTCAGGTTCACGGCCTCGCGGCCGGTGATGCCCTGGACGATGAAGGTGAAGTCCTCGTTCAGCAGGATCGCCATCAGCTCGCCTCCCCGGTCGCGCTCGCCTGCGTCTCTCCCTGGATCTTGGCCACGGCCCGGCCGGCCGCCTCCCACATCGAGACCGAGCGGTCGCAGTACTCGACCCCGTAGCGCTCGAGGATCTTGTAGCCCTCTTCCTCCCAGGCGCCCGGGATGCGGAAGATCGCGATCGTCTCCGCGGGGTCCTTGCCGAGCTCCAGGCAGGCCTTGATCACGCCGCGGGCGACGATGTCGACCCGGGTGTTGGAGACGATCGACATCATCACCGCGATCTTGTCGACGCCCTCCTTGGAGAGGACTTCCTTGGCCAGTCCCTTGGCCTTGGCCACCGAGGGGTTGCCGCCGATCTCCGAGTAGTTGGCGGGCTTGCCGCCCTGGGCGCGCACGGCGTCGGTGAGCGTGAGCGAGCCGCCGCCGGCGCCGATCACCAGGCCCAGGTTGCCGTGGAAGCCGTGATCCTTGCCCTGAATTACACCGCGGTGGTCGGCGGCGTCGATCGCCTTCACGTTGCGCTCGAACTCGGACGGCTCGTAAAGCTCGCGCGGGTCGGAGAGGTCGACGCCGAGCTCCTCCAGCGCCTTGCGGTGGCGGAACACGGCCTCGTTCTCCATCTCGATGTGCGCGTCGAGCGCCACGAACGAGCCGTCGGAGAGGCGGGCGAGGGGGTTGATCTCGGCCAGGGTCAGATCCCACTCGCGCTGCAGCCGGGCGAGCCGGGCCAGCACCTGCGTGGCCCGGTTCAGCTGCGAGCCGGTGAGGCCGACCTGCGCCACGACCTCCTTCGCCCGGAAGTCCGGGACAGGGAGCAGGTTCGAGAGGTGGCCGCGGCCGACGTGGTCGGGGTGCTGCTCCGCGACCTCCTCGATGTCGATGCCGCCCATGTCCGAGAACAGCATCATCGGGCGCTTGGCGCGACCGTCCCAGAGCACGGCCGCGTAGTACTCCTGCTCGACCTCGGCCTTGGGATCGACCAGAACGCCAACCGGCTTGTGGCCCTTGATCTCCAGCTCGAGGATGGCGGCGGCGTGCTCGGCCGCCTCCTCGGGCGTGTCGGCGAACCTGACGCCGCCGGCCTTCATGCGGCCGCCGGTCAGAACCTGCGACTTGATCACGGTCGGGCCGCCGATCCGCTCCGCCGCCGCCCGCGCCTCCTCGGGCGTCTTGCAGAAGCCATAGGCGGTGACGGGGATCCCGGCCCGCTCGACGATGCGACGAGATTCGAACTCGTAGAAACGCACTTGACGATCACCTTCCTTCGCGCGCCCCCTGCGGCGCGGGCGGGCACGTTATCGGAGCGCGGCGCGGCTCCGCTGCAGCCGGGACGGCGCCGTCTGATGGCGCCGGCGGTCATCCCGCCGTCGGCCTGGCCGGAAGCTCAACGCCTTCCGATGCGTGATTCCGACAGAATCCCTAGTCGTCGCCCGGCCTGGGTCGATCGGCAAGCCACCGGTCCGCCGCCTGGGGCGACGGTCGCGCGGAACGGGCGCGAGCGCCCGCCGGCGACACCACCAAAGCCGCTTTCGACGAACGCAACCCTGGACACGAACGAAGGGAGCAAGCCCCAAATGAGCGAGTCCGCCGCCGCTACGGAAGCGCCGACGTCGCACGCGAAACTGCGCGCCTGGGTCGAGGAGATCGCCGCGCTCACCAAGCCCGACTCGATCTACTGGTGCGACGGATCGGCCGAGGAGTACGACCGCCTCTGCAACGAGCTCGTCGAGGCAGGGACCTTCCGGCGCCTCTCGGACGCCAAGCGCCCGAACTCCTACCTCGCCTGGTCCGACCCGAGTGACGTCGCTCGCGTCGAGGACCGCACCTTCATCTGCTCCGAGCGCGAGGAGGACGCCGGGCCGACCAACAACTGGCGGGCACCGGACGAGATGCGCAAGACCCTGAACGAGCTCTTCGACGGCTCGATGCGCGGCCGCACGATGTACGTCGTGCCGTTCTCGATGGGGCCGCTCGGCTCGGACAAGTCGCACATCGGCGTCCAGGTCACCGACTCGGCCTACGTCGCGGTCTCGATGCGGATCATGACCCGCATGGGCAAGGGGGCGCTCGACGTGCTGGGCGACGACGGCGAGTTCGTGCCCTGCGTGCACTCGGTGGGCGATCCGCTCGAGCCGGGCCAGAAGGACTCGCCCTGGCCGACCAACCGCGAGGTCAAGTACATCGTCCACTACCCCGAGACGCGCGAGATCTGGTCGTACGGCTCGGGCTACGGCGGCAACGCGCTGCTCGGCAAGAAGTGCTTCGCCCTGCGCATCGCCTCGGTGATGGCGCGCGACGAGGGCTGGATGGCCGAGCACATGCTGATCCTCAAGCTGACCAGCCCCGAGGGCGAGGTCAAGTACGTCACGGGCGCCTTCCCCTCGGCCTGCGGCAAGACGAACCTGGCGATGCTCATCCCGACCCTGCCGGGCTGGAAGGTCGAGACGATCGGCGACGACATCGCCTGGATGAAGTTCGGCGAGGACGGCCGCCTCTATGCGATCAACCCCGAGGCCGGCTTCTTCGGCGTGGCTCCGGGCACGGGCTACAAGACCAACCCCAACGCGATGGCCGCGATCGAGCGCAACACGATCTTCACCAACTGCGCGCTCACCGACGACGGCGACGTGTGGTGGGAGGGCATGACCGAGGAGCCGCCCGCGCACGCGATCGACTGGCACGGCAACGACTGGACGCCCGACTCCGACGAGCCGGCCGCGCACCCGAACGCGCGCTTCACGGTCCCCGCGTCGCAGTCGCCCTCGATCGCGCCGGAGTGGGAGGACCCCAAGGGCGTGCCGATCGACGCGTTCCTGTTCGGCGGCCGCCGCGCGACCGTGGTGCCGCTGGTGCGGGAGGCGTTCGACTGGGAGCACGGCGTCTTCCTCGGCGCGACGATGAGCTCCGAGCAGACCGCCGCCGCCTTCGGCAAGGTCGGTCAGCTGCGCTTCGACCCGTTCGCGATGCTGCCCTTCTGCGGCTACAACATGGCCGACTACTTCGGCCATTGGCTTCGGATCGGGGAGCAGGCCGACCCGGCGAAGCTGCCGAAGATCTTCTACGTCAACTGGTTCCGCAAGGGCGAGGACGGGTCGTTCCTCTGGCCCGGCTTCGGCGAGAACAGCCGCGTGCTGGAGTGGATCTTCCGGCGCTGCAACGGTGAGGGCGAGGCGGTCGAGACGCCGATCGGGCTGGTGCCGACCCCGGACGACCTCAACACCGAGGGCCTGGACATCTCCCGGGAGGCGCTCGAGGCGCTCCTCAGCGTCGACGAGCAGGCGCTGCGCGACGAGCTGCCGCAGATCGAGCAGCACCTGGCGCGGTTCGGCGACCGCCTGCCCAAGCAGGTGCGCGACCAGTTCGAGGCCCTGAAGGCGAAGCTGGGCTAGCCGCAGGGAACTCGGGCCAGCCGGAGCGCGGGGCGGGGGTCGTCTCCCCGCCCCGCAATCCACCACCCATCCCCATCGTGTGGTCGCATCCGCGCGGGCCGCGCGCGGATGCGACCGAACCGTTAAGCGCCGGGCCCGTCCTCAGCCCGCGAAGGCGGCGAGGAGCCGGGGCGCGACCTGCTTCTTGCGGCTCATCACCCCGGGCAGCGGCAGCGAGCCGTCGCTGAGCGGCCGGCCGAAGGCACGCTCGATCGCGCCGAGCTCACCGGCGGCCAGCAGCTCGGTGCCCTGACTGAGGATGTCGGTGACCATGAGCGCCGAGAGGGCGTGGCGGTGCCGCTCGCGGTAGCGCTCGAGCGCGGCGCGCAGCTCGTCGACGCGGGCGAGCAGGGCGGTGCCGACGACCTCGATCTGGGCGATCGACATCGTCTCCCCGTTGGCCAGGCTGTACTCCTTCGCGTCGCGGGCGACGATCTCGTCGGCGGGGACGTCGGCGACGTCGGAGCTCGCCTCGAACATCTCGCGCCCGAAGGCCATCGCGTCGAGGGCGAGCGCGCGCTCGAGGAACGCGACGACCTCGCGGTCGCGCTCGGTCGTGGTGGGGGAGTTGAGCAGCACGGTGTCCGAGAGGACCGCGGCGAGCAGTAGGGTCGCCGTCGCGCGGTTCGGCTCCATGCCGCTCTCGCGGAACCGCTCGACCACGAGGGTCGCTGTCGAGCCGACCGGGTCGAAGGTCGCGCGCACCGGGCCGTGCGTCTCGATCGAGCCGATGTGGTGGTGGTCGAGGATCTCGACGATCTCCGCGTTCTCCACCCCCGGCACGCTCTGGCCCTGCTCGGCGTGGTCGACCAAGAGCACCCGCCGCGGTGCCGGGGCGACCAGGTCCGAGCGCGTGATCAGGCCGATCGGGCGTCCCGCCTCGTCCACGGCGATCGCGGCCCGGTAGTGGACGTCCTTGATGTCGTCCGCGATCTCGGCCACGAGGTCGTCGGGATCCACCGTGAGCGGCTCGGTGTCGGCCAGGACCAGGCAGGGGGCCGCGAGCGTGACCATGCGGCCGGAGACGTAGCTGTCGAGCGGTGAGATGACGACCGTCGCGCCACGCTGCGCGGCCAGCTCGAGGACCGCGTCCGAGGGGCGCACGCCGTTGGAGGCGATCAGGAGCGCGGCGCCCAGCTCGAGCGCCTGCAGCTGGGCGTCCTCGCGGTTGCCCACGACGACTACGTCGCCCTCGGAGATCTGGCTCTCCGCGCGCTTGGGGTCGATCGAGTGCACCCAGACGCGCCCGGCCACGACCTTGTCGTCGCCGCAGACGAGCTCGCCGTCGAGCACCTCGACGATCTTGCTCACGTTCGTCGGGGCGTCGACGAGCGAGGAGGGGGTGCGCGACTCGCGGATGTAGCGGTGCGCCAGCGCCCGCTCGGTCACCACCCCGACGAGCGCGCCGGCGTCGTCGACGATCGGGACCATGTCGAGGTCCTGGTGAGCCATCACGAGGCCGACCGAGCGCACCGGCTCGTCGTGCCGGGCGACCGGGAACTCCTCGCGCATCACGTCGCTCGCGCGCAGATGCACGTGGTGCATGAAGGCGGGGGGCTCGCAGCCCGCCCGCTCCAGGGCCCACCGGGTCTGCGCGTTGGGCTCGCCCAGCCGCACCGGCACGTACTCGTTGCGGGTGTCGAGCCGGTTCTTGAGCTCCGCGTAGCCGATCGCCGAGGCGATCGAGTCCAGGTCAGGGTTGCGGTGCCCCGTGACGTAGATCCGACGGCGCTTCGGTAGCTCGTGGGTTTCGGTCGTGGGCTGCATGACGCGCAATGATGGCCGCGGCGTTCGGGCCGAGCGAGAGCGGGGGCGCGCTGAGGCGCGCCCCGAGCGTACGCGCGCCGCGGCCGACCGCGCAGCCGCCTGGATGGGCGTCGCGGGGCCGGCCGCGAGCGCGAAGGATGTTCGATCGCGCGCTGGCCGCGCCGATCAGAGGCCGTAGGCCTCGCGCAGCTCCGGGTCCTTGCGGGCGAGCATCTCGGCCAGGTCGACCATCACCTTGCACTGCTTCCAGGTGGCGTCGTCCTGCATCTTGCCGTCGATCATGTGCACGCCGCGGCCGTCGGGGATCGCCTCGATCACCTTCTTCGCGAACTTGACCTCCTCGGGGTCGGGCGAGAAGACCTTCTTGGCGATCTCGATCTGCACCGGGTGCAGCGACCACGCGCCCACGCAGCCGAGCAGGAACGCGGCGCGGAACTGCGCCTCGCAGCCTTGCGTGTCGCGGATGTCGCCGTAGGGCCCGTAGAAAGGCAGGATCCCGGCCGAGGCGCAGGCGTCGACCATGCGCGCGATCGAGTAGTGCCAAGGGTCCTGCTGGGCGGTGACGCGCGGGGCCTCGGGGTTGTCCGGATCCGGGTCCTCGATCACGCGGTAGCCCGGGTGGCCGCCGCCCACGCGCGTCGTCTTCATGCGGCGCGAGGCGGCGAGGTCGGCCGGGCCGAAGCTCATGCCCTGCATGCGCGGGCTCGCGGTCGCGATCTCCTCGAGGTTGACCACGCCGAGCGCCGTCTCCAGGATCGCGTGCACGAGGATCGGCCGCTCGAGCCCCGCCTTGGCCTCGAGCTGGGCCAGCAACCGGTCCACGTAGTGGATGTCCCAGGGCCCCTCGACCTTGGGCACCATGATCACCTCGATCTTGTCCCCGGCCTCGGTGACGATCCGGGTGAGGTCGTCGAGGACCCACGGGCTCTCCAGGGAGTTGACGCGCGTCCAAAGCGCGGTCTCGCCCAGATCGGCCTCGCGCGCGATGCGGATCAACCCCTCGCGGGCGGCCTCCTTCTTGTCGGCGGGCACGGCGTCCTCGAGGTTGCCGAGCAGGATGTCCGCCTTGGTCGCCAGCTCGGGCACCTTCGCGGCCATCTTCTCGTTCGAGGGGTCGAAGAAGTGGATCATGCGCGAGGGCTTTACCGGCACCTCGAGGATCGGGTCGGGGGCGCCGATTGCGAGTGGCTTGGCGAAATCGCGCGGGTTTCTCAAGCGAGCCTCCTGGTTCGGGTTCCCTTCGGCCGCGGAAACGCTACTGGTCGACGCGCGCTCGCCGCTACGCGGGCGCTGAGCGGCGGCGAGCGGGGCGGGCGACTCGGGCGAGCCACTAGATTGCCCGGCCGATGGTCAGCATCCGCGCAGCCGCACCGGGGGAGGAGGAGGCGCTGCTACCGCTGTTCGGGTGGCTGTTCGCGCCGCCCGGCAGGCAGCCGGCCCAATGGGATGAGGGGCGCGCCCGCGCGGCAGTCGAGGCGACGATCGCGGGCGAGCGTTCCGAGCTCTTCGTGGCCGAGGAGGATGGCGAGGTGGTCGGCATCTGCACCGTCTACCTCGACCTAATCTCCGTCCGCTACGGCCAGCGCGCCTGGGTCGAGGACCTGGCGGTTCACCCCGACCGGCGCTCGCGCGGGATCGGCAAGGCCCTGCTAGACGCGGCCAAGGGGTGGGCTCGCGAGCGGGGGGCCACGCACCTCGAGCTCGACTCGGGCGACGCGCGCACGGACGCGCACCGCTTCTACGAGCGCGAGCGTCCGTCCTGGACCGCGCGGCAGTTCGCCTGGGAGCTCTGAGGCTCGAGCGTGCCCCGGACGCCGCCGGGGCAGGGGTATTCTTCGGCCCCCGGCGGCCGCTCGCTTCCCCGCCGTCCGGGAGGGCCCTTACGTAGAGCTGTCCGAGAGAGGAGCAATGGCCACAGCCAGCGTGACCCACGACCTGACCGACGAGCAGCAGGCGATCCTCGAGATGGTTCGCCAGTTCGTCGACAACGAGATCATCCCCGTCGCCGAGGAGTACGACCGGGAGGACAAGTTCCCCGAGCCGATCGTCGAGCAGATGAAGGAGCTCGGCCTCTTCGGCGTCACCATCCCCGAGGAGTACGGCGGGATGGGCCTCGACCTCACGACCTACGCGATGATCGTCGAGGAGCTCTCGCGGGGCTGGATCTCGATCTCCGGGATCGTGAACACCCACTTCATCGGCTCGTACCTGCTGATGAAGTTCGGCACCGACGAGCAGAGGCAGCACTTCCTGCCGAAGATGGCCACGGGCGAGATCCGCGCCGCGTTCTCGCTTTCCGAGCCCGAGGCCGGCTCCGACGTGCAGAGCATCAAGACCACCGCCCGCAAGACCGAGGACGGGATGTGGGAGATCAACGGCCAGAAGATGTGGGTCACCAACGGCCTCGGCTCGGGCGTGGTCTTCCTGCTCGCCAAGACCGACCCCAAGGCCGACCCGCCCTACCGCGGCATGACCTGCTTCATCACCGAGAAGGAGCCTTGGGCGGAGAAGAACACGGGCGAGTTCGCCGGCCTGGAGATCCCGCCCAAGATCAAGAAGATGGGCTACAAGGGCGTGGAGTCGACCGAGCTCGTCTACAACGGCTACCGCTGCCCGCCCGAGCGCATCCTGGGCGGCGAGGAGGCCGGCCTGGGGCAGGGCTTCAGGCAGATGATGGACGCGCTTGAGGTCGGCCGCGTGAACGTCGCCGCCCGCGGCGTGGGCATCGCCCAGCGCGCGCTGGAGTTGGCGCTGCGCTACGCGCAGGAGCGGCAGACGTTCGGCAAGCCGATCGCCGCCCACCAGGCGATCCAGTTCAAGCTCGCCGACATGGCCACCAAGGTCGAGGCGGCGCGGCTGCTCACGCGCCAGGCGGCGCGCATGAAGGACGCCGGCGAGCGCTCGGACCTGGAGGCGGGGATGGCGAAGCTGTTCGCCTCCGAGACCGGCAAGGAGTGCGTCGAGCAGGCCTTCCGCATCCACGGCGGCTACGGCTACTCGAAGGAGTACGAGATCGAGCGCCTCTACCGCGACGCGCCGCTGCTTCTGATCGGCGAGGGCACCTCCGAGATCCAGCGCATGGTGATCGGGCGCAAGCTGCTCGAGCGCAACAAGATCTGATCTTCGCCTCGCCCGACCCCCGTCGCCGATGAGGTCGCGCGCAGCGAGCGCCGCGCCTCCGCGTCGCTACACCCCGGCGTGGCGCCGCCTGGCGGCGGCGTCGGCCGCGCTGGTGATCGCCTGCGTGTCGCTGGTCGGCTGCGGCGGCGGGGGCGAGGGCGAGCGCGAGCAGCCGTCCCCGCCGCCGGCCGGGGAGTACGCCGAGGTGCTCGACGCGGAGCTCGCCGCCTTCAACTCCGAGTTCGCGACGCTGGGCGAGGAGGCGGCCGCGGCCGGCTCGGCCGAGGAGTACCTGGAGGCGGTCCGCGACATGCACGGGCGCATCCAGGCCACGCTGGACGAGCTCGAGGCGATGCGGCCGCCCGCCGAGGCCGAGGACGTGCACGCCAGGCTGGTGGAGGCGTTCGCCGGCTTGGCGCGCGCCTATGAGGCGATGGCGAACGCCGTCGAGGGCGGGGAGGAGGGAGAGATCCGGGCCGCGGGTACGGCGCTCGAGCGCGCGAGCCGCAGGTTCACCCGTCAGGCGCGGGAGATCGACCGGGCGGCTTCGCGGGCGGGGCTCGAGCTGGAGCAGCTCCGCGGCGCCGGCTCCGGCGGCGCCTCGTAGGATTCGCGGGGGATGGCGTCCACCAGCGAGCTGATCTCCGAGGCCGTCAGGCGCATCCAGGAGGAGGTGCCCGCCCTCGCGAAGCTGAAGCTGGTCTTCGGCGTGGAGCTTCCTGCCCGTGGCGACACCCAGCTCTTCCGGGTGGAGCTGCCCGGGCCCAAGGTCAGCAAGGGTTACGCCGAGGACGAGCGCCTGCACGTCTCGATCCAGCGGACGCACTTCAACGAGCTGGCCGGCGAGGGCGTGGAGGCCTGGCGGCGCGCCTACGAGCGCGGTCAGGTGCGGGTGGAAGGCGACGTGCGCATCCAGCAGCTGATCGCCCAGGTGATCGAGCGGCACCTGGCGCGGGCGAAGCTGCGCAAGGCGCGGTAACACGGGACAACGGGAAGGCAGGTCTAAAGAAGGCATGGCAGAGAAAGAGCTCGATCTCGCGGGCGTGCGGGAGCTCGCCGCGCGCACAGCACCCCACGGCTTCCTCTCGATCTACGTCGATGCGTCGGGCCGGGCCGACGGCATCCGCGACGCGGCGATCGAGCTCAAGAACCGCCTCGGCGAGCTGGAGCGCAACATCGCCGCCGAAGGGCCGCCCGAGCGAGCCCGGGCGCTGCGCGCGGCGATCGACGGCCTGAGCCAGGATCTCGCCTGGCTCACCGACCCTTCGACGCCGGGGCGCGGTCGCGCGCTCTTCGCCCCGCTCGGCGATGGCGAGCCGCTGCGCTTCTCCAGTCAGATGCGGCTGCCCAACCGCGTCGTCTACGAGGACTACCCGTTCGTCCACCCGCTGCTCGAGTTGCTCGACGAGGGCCGGCCCACAGGCGCGGTGATCGCCGCCGAGGACGAGGTCGTGATCTACGAGTGGCGCCTCGGCGAGCTGGAGGAGCTGGCGCGGTTCTCCGGCGCCGACAGCCTCGAAGCCCCGCACGAGCGCTCGGGCCCGGTCGGCTCGCCCCCGGCGGGCCAGCCGGCCACGACGCCCGCGCGCGAGCAGCGCCAGGTGCGTGAGCGCGACCGCGCGCTGCAGCTCGTGCGGCGGGCCGCCGCCGAGGCGAAGCGGATCGGGGCGGAGCGCGGCTGGGAGCGGTACGCCGTGAGCGGTGGCGAGCGCCTCACCGACCCCCTGGCCTCCGAGCTGGAGGGCGAGTCGGTCCGCATCGTGCGCGACCGGCGCCACCTCGCGGGCACAGCCGCGCACGAGCTGGTCGCGACGCTCAGCGAGCTCCTTGCCCAGGACCAGCGCGAGCGCGAGGCGGAGCTTCTGCGCGAGGTGGAGGAGGCCGCGCACACCGGCCGCGGCACCCTCGGCCTCTCGGACGTGCTCGGGGCGCTCAACGAGGGCCGGGTGAGCCGCCTCATCTACGACCCGGCCGTGCGCTACGTGGGTGAGGTCGACGACGGCGGTCGGCTGTACCCACTGGGCGAGGTGCCCCCGGGCGGGGCGCAGGCGCGGCCGGAGACCCGCCTGACCGAGCGTCTCGTGGAGCGGGCCCTCGCCACCGACGCGGAGGTCTTCCCGATCGAGGGCGCGGCCGAGAAGCTGAGCGAGGCGGAGGGGATCGGCGCGCTGCTGCGCTGGTAGGCCGCCGCCCGGCGAGCTTGCAGGGGATCTGGATCACGGAGCTCGAGGCGGGCCCGCCCGGACGCCGCCTCGCGGTCAAGGACCTTTTCGACACGGCCGGCGCGCGCACGACCTACGGGTCGGCGATCTTCCGCGACCACGTGCCGGAGCGCAGCGCCGCCGCCGTGCGGCGCCTGGAGGCGGACGGCTGGGTGAGCGTCGGCAAGGCGAACCTCCACGAGTTCGCCTACGGGATCACCTCGCACAACGACCACTACGGGCAGGTGCCCAACCCGCGCTTCCCGGAGCTCGTGGCGGGCGGTTCGAGCGGCGGCTGCGCCGCGGCGCTCGCGGCCGGGCTGGCGGACGGGGCGCTTGGCACCGACAGCGGCGGCTCGATCCGCATCCCCGCCGCCTGCTGCGAGGTCGTCGGCTTCAAGCCCAGTCACGGGCTCGTGCCGATGGAGGGCTGCTTCCCCTTGGCGCCGAGCTTCGATCACGCGGGCCCGATGGCGCTGGACGTCGCCACCTGCGCGCGGATGATGCGTGCGCTGGCCCCACACATGCCCGCGCGGGAGCTGCGCTCGCTGAGGCAGCTCGCGGTCGGGGTCGCCTGGCTCGACCGCGCCGAGCCGGAGGTGGCGGAGGCGGTGGAGGCCGCGCTGTCTGCCTTTCCGCGGCGGCGCGGCATCCGGCTGCCGCTGCCGGAGGGAGTGCTCCCGGCGTTTCAGCGGGAGATCGCCGAGGTGCATCGCGACCTCTTCCCGCGCCACCGCGAGCGCTACGGGCGCGCGGTCGCAACCCTGATCGAGCGCTGCCTGGGGGTCTCGGACGAGCAGGCCGCCGCCGCCCGCGCCGCGCGCGCCGGCTACCACGCCGCCTTCGCCGCGGCGCTGGAGCCCGTCGATCTGCTCGTCGTGCCCACCTTGCCGATCGTGCCCCCGCCCCGCGATGCCGATCCGCTCGCGGTGCGCGACCGGGTGACGGAATTCACCTTCCCGCTCAACACCGTCGGGGCGCCGGCCCTGGCCCTGCCGTGCGGGCGCACCGCGGACGGACACCCGGTCTCCCTGCAGCTGGTGGGGAGGCCGGGCGAGGACGGCCTCGTGTTGGCGGCGGGCGCCCTGGTCGAACGCGAGCTGACCAGCTGAAGCGCCGGCGGCGCCGCTTTCTTCATACTGGCGCGCCGGACCCACTCCCACCGACAACCCACGAAGCAGAGAGGAACGAATGACGGAGAGCGAGGCGAAGCTGAGCACCGAGCAGGCAGAGCGCGAGGCGTCCGGCGCCCGCCCGTACGGCCGCTACCTCGAGGAGTTCGAGGTCGGCGCCGTCTACAAGCACTGGCCGGCGAAGACGATCACAGAGGCGGACGACCACCTGTTCTGCCTGCTGACCATGAACCACCACCCGCTGCACATCAACGACGAGTACGCGCGCAAGTCGCAGCAGGGGCAGAACGTCGTCGTCGGCCCGCTCGTCTACTCGATCGCGCTCGGCATGTCGGTGGCCGACGTCTCCGGCAAGGCGATCGCGAACCTCGCCACCGAGGAGCTGAGCCACCCGAACCCCGTCTTCCACGGCGACACGATCTACGCCGAGTCCGAGGTGCTCGAGGTGCGCCCATCGCGCTCCAAGCCGGACCGCGGCGTCGTGCGCGTGCACACGCGCGTCTACAAGCAGACCGGCGAGCTCGTGGCCGAGTTCAAGCGCGCGGTGCTGGTGCCGCGCAAGAACCCGGGCGAGTCCGCCTAGATCGGGCCGGCCGTCGCGCGAGCGCCAACCGGCGTCCACGCCGGGGCGCTCGCGCAGGCTGCATCCGCGGGCGCGCGCAACCGCGCGTGCCCGCGCGGTAACAGCTTGCGGCCGCCCGAAGCGGCCGTTATCGTGGCCGGAAACGTGAGCGGCTCAGGCCCGGGGGTGGCCGATGAACGAGCAGCTGGAGCGCTAACGGCCACCAATCGTTTCCCCCGGGGGACCCGGCCTGTTCTGCGCCGGCTGAAACGGGAGGAAACATGCGAAGCGTCCTGACGAGCACCGCCATCTCCGCGGTGGCCCTTGTCTCGGCGACGGTCGCGTTGGTGGCGCCGAAGGCGAACGCGGACGACTACGCCGGCGGCCTCGGCTCGAAGCTCTTCTTCGGTGCGCTCGACGAGGGCGGCAGTTGCGAGCTTTGGGTCACGAACGGCACGGCCAAGGGGACCAGGCTGTTCAAGCGCCTCGCCCCGGGGAGCTCGTCATACCCACAGTCGTTCGCCCGCCTCAAGGGGCGGCTGTTCTTCAACGCCCACACGCCCACCCATGGCGCGGAGCTCTGGGTCACCGACGGCACCAGGAAGGGCACGAAGCTCTTCAAGGAGCTCTGGCCGGGTCTTGACTCGGGTTTTCCCTGGGGGCTCACCCCGTTCCGCGGGCGCTTGTTCTTCCAGGGGTGGGACCAGGCGCACGGGGGAGAGCTCTGGGTCACCGACGGTACGCGGAAGGGCACGAGGCTCCTCAAGGACATCGCGCCCGGCTCCGGCCATGCCTACCCGGCGAACTTCACCCGGCTCGGGAAGAAGCTGCTCTTCTCGGCCTACACGAGCGACCGTGGAACCGAGCTCTGGGTGACCGACGGCACGCGCAAGGGCACGAAACGTCTCAAGGACATCCGGCCCGGCTCCGAGAGCTCCGATCCGCGGGACTTCGCTCGGCTAGGCAAGCGGCTCTTCTTCACGGCCAACGACGGGACACATGGGTGGGAGCTCTGGGTCACCAACGGCACCCGCAAGGGAACCAAGCTCGTCGTCGACTTCTATCCCGGGCCCGACGGCCTGGAGCCAGTCGGTCTCACCGCGCTCGGCAAGCGTCTCTACTTCGGTGGGTGGGAGGACGAGGCCGGCAGCGAGTTGTGGGTCAGCGACGGCACGCGGAAGGGGACGAAGCGGCTCCTCGAGATCCAACCGGGGCCCGGCGGATCCGAGCCCTGGTGGTTCACCAGGCTCGGCAAGAAGCTGGTCTTCACCGCCGATGACGGAAAGGTCGGCCGGGAGGTCTGGATCACGAACGGCAAGCGGCGGGGCACGAGAAGGCTGAAGGACATCAATCCCGGCAGCGACCAATCGTACGCGTCCAACTTCACCCGGCTCGGCAAGCGCCTCTTCTTCGGCGCATACAACGCCAGCTTTGACTACGAGCTCTGGGTCACCAACGGCAAGTCGAAGGGCACGAGGCTGGTCAAGGACATCAACCCGACTGGCGGGTCGGTGTTCTGCAGCGCCACATGACCGTCCTGGGGTGGATGCGGAGGTGAGACGTGGTGGATAGGCAAAGCGGCGCGCGACGTGGGCTGGTCACAGCAAGCCTTCTCGTTTCGACGCTTGTCCTGGCGCTGTGCGCCGTGACGCTGCCCCGGGCGGACGCGGCGGAGTTCGCAGGCGTGCTTCGCTCGAAGGCCTTCTTCGGCGCCTTCGACGCCGCCAACGGCTGCGATCTGTGGGTCACCAACGGCAAGGGCAAGGGCACGCGGCTCTTCAAGAACATCAACCCCGGCCCCGGTCACTCCTGGCCGTGGGGGTTCACACGCTTCGGTGGGCGCCTCTTCTTCACCGCCTACAGCGACGGCGTGGGTTCCGAGCCCTGGGTCACCGACGGCACCAAGAAGGGCACGAGGCTTTTCAAGGACCTCGTGAAGGGCCCGGAGGGATCAAGCGGCGGCGAGTTCACCCGGCTCGGCAAGCGGCTCTTCTTCGCCGCGACCAGGCCGGACACCGGCTGGGAGCTCTGGGTCACCGACGGTCGCCCCAAAGGCACGAGACTGTTCAAGGACATCTACCCGGGGCCCAACGACTCCCTCCCCGAGTGGTTCACAGGGCTCGGCAAGCGCCTGTTGTTCCAGGCCGACGACGGGGCCCATGGCCTCGAGCTCTGGGTCAGCGACGGGACCCGCAAGGGGACGAAGCTTCTCAAGGACATCGATCAGGGCCCCGAGCCCTCGTACCCCCTGTTCTTCACAAGGCTCGGCAAGCGGCTGCTCTTCGCCGCCGGCGACGACGAGCACGGGGAAGAGCTGTGGATTACCGACGGCACCAGGAAGGGCACCAGGCGCCTCAAGGACATCTACCCGGGACCGCAGGGCTCCTACCCGTATGATCTCGCCAGGCTCGGCAAGCGCATCTTCTTCGAGGCCTACGACGGCGAGCACGGGCATGAGCTCTGGGTCACGAACGGCACCAGGAAGGGCACGAGGCTGTTCAAGGACATCAATCCCGGGTTCAGCGACGGCGATCCGGAGGGGATGACGAGGCTCGGCAAGCGCCTCTACTTCCAGGCCGATGACGGGAGCCACGGGATGGAGCTCTGGACCACGGACGGGACCCGCAAGGGCACGAAGCTGGTGGCCGATATCCGGGCGGGCGCCGAGGGCTCGTTCCCGCACGGCTTCGCGCGGCTCGGCAAGCGCCTCATCTTCTCCGCCTACCGGGACGCCACCGGAAGCGAGCCCTGGATCACGAACGGCAAGAAGAAGGGCACGAGGCAGCTCAAGGAGATAGCCCCGGGCAACGAGAGCTCGGTCTTCTGCGCCGACTGAGCTCCCCGGCGCGAGCGCTCGCCGGGCTCAGATCAGCTCGGCGACTGCGGTGAGCGCCTCGTCGAAGCCCGCGCCGGGGATCCCGCCGATGCAGGGCGAGCTCGCGCCCGCGGCCCGGTACTCGGCCACCTTCGCGCGCACCTCCTCGGCCGTCCCGATGCCGGCCAGCGAGGCGAGCAGTTGGTCGGAGAGGCTTGCCATCGCGCGTTCGGTGTCGCCCGCGGCCATGCCCTCGTCGAAGGCGGCGAGGTCGGCGCCGAAGCCCGAGCGCTCGAGCATCGTCCGATAGAACGGCAGCGAGGCGTAGGGGATGAGCTCGCGGCGGAAGGCGGCGCGGGCGGCGGAGGGATCCTCGGTGACGGCGGTGGGAACGGCCGCGACCACGTCGAAGCCCTCGAGGTCCTTGCCGGCTCTGGCCCGCCCCTCGGTGACGGCCGGAATGACCGTCTCGCGGATGTAGTCGGGGTTGCAGAGCCAGAGCATCACGCCGTCGGCGATCTCGCCCGCCAGGCGCAGCATGTTCGGCGAGAGCGCCGCCACGTAGATCGGTAGCTCGGGGCGGGGCGGATAGCCCATGAACGAGAAGCGCGAGCGGAAGAACTCGCCCTCGGGCGGCGTCTCCCCGCGCAGGATCGCCCGCACTACCGCCACGTACTCGCGCATCTGCTGGACGGGCTTAACGATCTCGGCGTCGTACCAGTTCTCCACGGTGACCCGGTGGGAGACGCCCAGGCCCAGCACCATTCGCCCGCCCGAGATCTCGTCGATCGTCGCGGCGGTCTGCGCGGTCGCGGCCGGGGTGCGCGAGAAGATCGGCAGCACGCCCGTGCCCAGGCGCACCCGCTCGGTCACGGTCGCGTAGCGGGTGAGCAGCGTGAGCGAGTCGCGCGCCGCGATGTGCGTCACGTAGATGGACTCGTAGCCCAGCCGCTCCGCCAGGCGCACGCGCTCGAGCGCGCCCTCCAGCGAGCGGCCCGCGCCGATGAAGGCCCCGATCGCCACGGCGGCATCCTATGCGGACCGCGGCTGGGTCCCTCGCAGCGACCCGCGCGCGCTTGCGGCGGGCGCAAGGCCCCAGGGGCTCGTGGCCGCGCGACTTCGCGACCCTCCGCGGCCGGCTCTTCTTCAACGCCGAGACGGCCGCCGCCGGAGACGAGCCCTGGGTCACCGACGGCACCCGCAAGGGCACGAGGCTCTTCAAGGATCAACCCCTCGGGCGACTCCGTCTTCTGCGCGGGCTGAACCGCCGACGGCTGAGGCCCTCAGCCCATTAGCGCGGCATCCGGCTACCCGGGCAGGATCCGCGCCCAGCGCACCCGCACGCGCTGCTGGCCAGCGGGCGGCTTGGCGCGCAGGCGCACCTTTACCCAGACCGTGCCGCCGCGGCGCAAAGCGTCGCGGGCCGCGGTGCGGGCGGCGGGAGGGATCGCGGGGCGAAGCTTGGCGGAGTGCCCCGCCGCTAGCCGGCGCGCAGCGGGGGTGAGCGCGTAGAGCTGGGGTGCTGCGCCCCGGTGGCGCACGCGCAGGGTGCCGCGGGCCTGCGCCCGGCAGCCGATCCGCTCACACCTAGCGCTCACCACGACCCGCTCGAGCGAGCGCTGCGGGCGCTCGAGGCCCATCCGCAGGCGCAGCCTGGGCGCCTGGCGAACCTCGATCCGCGCCGAGGACGTCACGCGCGATGGGCCGTTGCAGTAGGCGGTCTGGCCGGTGAAGGGGGAGGCGAGCGGGGGGAAGAACTCCGCCAGCGGCTCGCAGCCCTCGCCGTCGTCGGCGGTGAGCGTCGCCTCGTAGGTGCCGGGCTCGGAGTAGACGTGCTTGTAGGCGCCGCCGTCGGGGACCCGGGAGGAGCCGTCTGCGAAGCTCAGGTCGGTGCTCTCAATTCCGTAGTCGTCGCTGAGGGCGACGTTGAAGCGGACCGGCTGGCCTACGTAGGCGGTGCGCGGGTGAGCTCAGCTTGGCGACGGGCGCCTGGTTGGGGGTGATCGCGAGTCCGGCGACCGCTCCTCCCGAGACGGGCGGTTCGATGGTGATCGGGGCACCGGCCTCGTTTCGTCGTCGTGTTGATGGGGATGATCGTGCCGGCGGCGCGGCAGTAGGCGTAGACGGTCCTGCCGTCGGGCGCCACGGCGAGCGCAACCGGGAAGGGGTCGTCGGGGTTCTCCTTGACGACCTCGTCGGTCTGCGTGTCGATCACCGAGATGATGCCGGGGTTCGACCAGTGGCCGACGTAGAGGGTTCTCCCGTTGGGGGTGATCGCGATGGTGATGGGGCGTGCCTGGTCCACGCTGATGTTCTTGACGATCGCGTTCGTCTCCGTCTCGATCACCGAGACGGACCCGTGGATCCAGTTGACGGCGTAGGCGAAGGTGCCGTCGGGGGTGAGAACGACTTCCCTCGGACCCTCGGGAGCCGTGATCATGGTGCTGTCGCCCGTCGTGGCGTCGATCACGGACACGGAGGCGCCGTTGCTGTTCGGCGAGTAGACGGTCCGGCCGTCGGGGGAGACCGCGAGCATCAAGGGCCACGGGCCCGCCGGGTATCGATCCACGACGGTGTTCGTCTGAGCGTCGATCGCGGCCACGGTGTCGGTCCCGAACTCGGACACGTACAGGGTCTTGCCGTCCGGCGCGATCGCGACGTGGGCGGGGTCGTCGCTCAGGCCCTCGATCTTGGTGATGACGCCGTTCGTCGGAGTGTCGATCACCCAGACGTTGTCCTCGTCCCAGCTCGTCACGTAGGCCCGCTTGCCGTCGGGGCTGATCGCGACTCCGACCGGGTCACCGCCGACCGGGATCGGCTCGCCGAACCCCCTCGTCTCGAGATCGAGCGGGATCACCTGGCCGCCCGCGCGGTCGACCACGTAGGCGGTGTGGGCCTCGGCGGCCGCGGGAAGGGGGTCGCGAGGAGCCCGAACAGGGCAGTCGAGATCAGGACGAAGCCCAGCGCAAGCGTTCCGCTTGCCCCGACGGCTCGCGCCGTGACGCGGTTCCCTCCGTAGCCATTTCCGGGATCCTAAAGGCGCGGCGGGGCCGTCGCCACACGATCCCGCCGCTGCCCGCTTCAGCTGTCGAAGCCGAGGCCGAGCCGGTCGAGTGTGCGCAGCCACAGCCCGCGGCGGCCCTGGTTGCGGTCGGCTGCGTCGAGCCGGTCGCGGGTGAGCTGGATCACCGCCCAGCGCAGCGGCTCGGGCGGGAAGGGGATCGGCTTGGAGCGGAAGGCGCGCAGGCGCAGCGCCTCGGAGTCGCGCCCGTCGAGCAGGTCGAGCGCAAGCTCGGCGCCGAAGCGGCTCGCGCCCACCCCGAGGCCGGTGTGGCCCACGTTGTAGGCGACGCGGCCGTCGAGCGCGGTGCCGTAGAAGGCGAAGAAGCGCGAGCAGGTGTCGATCGCGCCGCCCCAGCGGTGGGTGAAGCGCACGCCCTCGAGCTGGGGGAAGGTGCGGAAGAAATGCATGGCGAGCTTGGCGAACGACTCGTCGCGCCGGTGGTATCGGCTGGGGGAGACGCGCCCGCCGAAGTCGTAGACCGCGTCGTAGCCGCCCCAGAGGATCCGGTCGTCGGCGGTGAGCCGGTAGTAGTGGAACTGGTTGGCGACGTCGGAGAGGCCCTGGCGGCGCTCCCAGCGCAGCGCCTTGCGCGCCTCGGCGCCGAGCGGCTCGGTCACGAGCACGTAGTCGTAGACGGGGACGACGCGCGCGCGGATCGCCGGCACCAGCCCGCGGAAGGCGCTGGTCGCTAGCAGGACGCGCTGCGCTTCCACGCGCCCTCCGTCGCAGCGCAGGGCGACGCGGCCGGGCTCGCGGTCCAGGCTCCGCACCGGGGTGCCCTCGTAGATCCGCACGCCCGCCTCCAGCGCGATCCGCTGCAGGCCCCAGCAGAGGCGCGCCGGGTCGACCATCGCCGAGCCGGAGCGCAGCCACAGCCCGGAGCGGAAGAGGGGGGAAGCGACCTCGGCACGCATCGCCTCGCCGTCCAGGAGCTCGACGTCATGGCCGAACTGGCGCAGCGCCTCGACCTCCTCGGCGAGCCACTCCTCCTCGTGCGGTTCGAGCGCGATGTCCATGTGTCCGGTGAGCTCGAGCCCGCATTCGATCCCGTGCTCGCGGATCGTCCCCACGATCGCGTCGAAGTTGCGCAGGCCCAGCCGCTCGAGCTGGGGCATCTCCTCGGGGAAGCGGGACATCCCGTTGCCGACGCCGTGGGTGAGGGAGTAGGAGAGGAAGCCACCGTTGCGGCCGCTCGCGGCCCCCGCGATACGCCCGCCCTCGACCAGGACCACGTCGCGGTCGGGGTCGCGCTGCTTGGCCAGGACGGCCGCCCATAGCCCGCTCAGGCCCCCGCCGACAACGACGAGGTCGGCGCGTTCGTCGGCCCGCAGCGGCGGCAGGGGATCCGGGCGCTCCTCGGTGTCGAGCCAGAAGGGCACGGTCGCCGCGTCGGCGTAGGCTGCGCGGTGCCAGTTCGCGGGCGGGTCGTCTCCCCAGGGCCAGGTGCTCGAGGTTTGCTTGCGGATCGTCATCGGCTGCGGATCGTACGCAGGAGGGCGCTGGCGCCGTCGGCTGAGCCGCGCGCCGCGCGAGCTGCCGGTCTCAGTGCGCCTCGTCGGGCGCGTGCGCGGGTGGCCGCGACTCCTCCGCCAGCGAGGTGATCTCGAGCACGCCGCGCGAGGCGGCCTCGAGCACCTCCACCGCCTCCTCCTCCGAGCGCGCGTAGAGCTCGACGAGCAGGTGGATGACGATGCGCTCCTCCTCGTGCTTGTGGAAGCGCACGTGGGTGAAGAACTCGCGCGTGCCGGAGTCGCCGAAGGCGGCGTAGGTGAGCGAGTCGGCCGCCTCAGGGCCCGAGCAGCTCTCGACGAGGTCCTGGTCGACGGTGACCGTGCAGGAGGCGACGAAGGGCTTGCCCGCGACCATGCGCTCCCAACGGTCCTCGACCGCCACCACGCGGCCCTCCTCGATCGTCAGGTGCGGCTGGTCGTGCATGCAGTCGAGGCACTGCACGACCGCCTCCTGTACCTCTTCGACCCGCTCGGCCGCCTCACCCGTCTCGGGATCGACCCGCAGGATCGCGTCGTAGTGGACCTGAGCCTCCAGTCGCCGTGACCAGCAGCGGTAGCAGCGGAGCCAAGCGGCTCGCTCGCCTTCCAGCTCCTCGTTCACGCCCCCCAGCGTAGCGGCCGTCCGGCGGCAGCTCGCCCGATCGGGCTTGGGGCGCGACGGGTGCGCGGCCCGGCCGCGCTCAGCGCCGCAGCTCCGAGCGCAGCAGCGAATACATGACCATGTCGCGGCGCCTGCCGGCGACCGGCATGTACGAGCGCAGCAGCCCCTCCTCGGTGAAGCCGGCGGCCAGCGCGACCCGGCGCGAGGCCTCGTTCTCCGGCTCGATCGTGACCTCGACCCGATGCAGATCGAGCTGGTCGAACGCGAACGCGCAAGCGAGCAGCAGCGCCCGGGTGGCGTACCCGCGTCCGCGCGCCCAGGGCGCGACGAAGTAGCCCGAGGCGCAGCGCCCGGCGGCCCGGTTCAGCTCGTGCAGGCTGATCGTCCCCACGACCTCGCGCTCGCCCACGGGCACGATCACCATGTGCAGGTCGGTGCCGGCGGAGGCGCCCGCCAGCCCGCGCCGTACCCACTCGCGCGCGTGCTTGGGCTTGTAGTCGGGCGGCACCGTCGTGTAGCGCTGCACCGCGGGGTCGCGGCAGATGCGGACGATCGTGTCGACGTCCTCGTCCGCGGGCAGGCGCAGCAGCACGACCCCGTCGCTCAGGCCCTCGACCGGGAACTCGATCGGCCGCGGGCTCACGCCGCCCTCAGGGGGTGGAGGCGGGCGCGCGGCGCCGCTGCGCCACCAGCTCGACGATCTCGCGCATGATCTCGTTGAGCTCGAAGTCCTTGGGTGTGTAGACGCGATCGACTCCCTGCTCGCGCAGCTCGGCCGCGTGCGCCGGCGGGATGATGCCGCCGACCACGACCGGCGCGTCCACGCCGCGCTCGCGCAGGGCGCGGATGGTCTCCGGTACGAGCTCCATGTGCGAGCCCGAGAGGATCGAGAGCCCGACCACGTCGACGTCCTCGTCGGCTGCGGAGGCGGCGATCTGCTCGGGCGTGAGCCGGATGCCCTGGTAGACGACCTCCATGCCGGCGTCGCGGGCGCGCATCGCGATCTGCTCGGCGCCGTTGGAGTGCCCGTCGAGGCCGGGCTTGCCGACCAGGATGCGGATGCGGTGGCCGATCTCTTTGGAGACCTGCTCCACCCGCTCGCGCACCCCGCCGAGCTCGCCGTCCTCGCGCGAGGCGGGCGCGCCGCCGACCCCGGTCGGGCCGCGGTAGTCGCCGAAAACCTCGCGCAGCGTCCCCGCCCACTCGCCGGTCGTGACGCCGGCGCGGGCGGCGGCGATCGTCGCCGGCATGATGTTCGCGGACTCGTCCCGCGCCGCCGCGGCCAGCTCGTCCAGGGCGCGCCGCACAGCCTGCTCGTCGCGCTCGGCCTTCCAGCGGGCGAGGGCTTCGCGGCACTCCTCCTCGACCCGCGGGTCGGGGGTGAGGATGCCGCCGTCGGCGCCGGCGGTCAGCGGCGAGTCCTCTGTCTCGGTGAAGATGTTCTGGCCGACCACCTTGATCTCCCCGCGCTCGATCTTCGCCAAGCGCTCGCGGTGCGACTCGACCAGGCGCGCCTTCATGTAGGGCACAGCCTCGACCGCGCCGCCCTGTTCGGCGACCACAGCGAGCTCCGCCTCGGCGCCCTCGCGCAGCTCCGCCACCAGACCGTCCATCACCTTCGAGCCCTCGAAGATGTCGGGGTACTCGAGCAGGTCGGTCTCGTAGGCGAGGATCTGCTGGATGCGCAGGCTCCACTGCTGGTCCCAGGGGCGCGGCAGGCCCAGCGCCTCGTTCCAGGCCGGCAGCTGGATCGCGCGGGCGCGCGCGTTGCGGCCGAGCGTGACCGCCAGCGCCTCGAGCACGATCCGCGGCACATTGTTCTCGGGCTGCGCCTCGGTCAGGCCCAGCGAGTTGACCTGGACCCCGTAGCGCATGCGCAGGAGCTTCTCGTCGGTGACGCCGTAGCGCTCGCGGCCGATCTTGCGCCACAGCTCCGACATTGCGCGCAGCTTCGCGTGCTCCTCGATGAAGCGCACGCCGGCGTTGACGAAGAAGGAGATGCGGCCGAAGACGCGGGGGAAGTCGGAGTCGGAGACCTGGCCGCGGGCCTTGACCTCGTCCAGGACGGCGATCGCGGTCACCAGGGCGTAGGCGATCTCCTGCACCGGGGTGGCGCCCGCCTCCTGCAGGTGATAGCTGCAGACGTTGATCGGGTTCCACTTCGGGATCTCGTGGACCGTGAACGCGACCACGTCCGCAATCAAGCGCATCGAGGGGCCGGGCGGGAACGCGTAGGTGCCGCGCGAGAGGTACTCCTTGATGATGTCGTTCTGGGTGGTGCCCTTGAGCTGGGCGAGCGGCACGCCGTTCTCCTCGGCGACCGTGGCGTAGAGCCCGAGCAGCCACGCCGCGGTGGCGTTGATCGTCATCGACGTGTTCATCTCGCCCAGCGGGATGCCGTCGAGCAGGGTGTGCATGTCGCCCTTGTGGGCGATCGAGACCCCGACCTTGCCCACCTCGCCCCGCGCGAGGACGTGGTCGGGGTCGTAGCCCGTCTGGGTGGGCAGGTCGAAGGCGATCGAAAGCCCTGTCTGGCCCTTCGCGAGGTTGCGCCGGTACAGCTCGTTGGAGCGGCGCGCGTCTGAGTGGCCGGCATAGGTACGGAACACCCAGGGCCGGTCGGGCTCCGGCAGGCGATGCTCGGACATGGGCCGGATTCTAGGCTTCGGGCAGCATGGCGAACGCAGTTGACACCAAGCACCAGGGGGTCGACCGGGTGATCTGCGCCTGGGAGCTCGAGCCGGGCGTGATCGTCGACCCCGGCCCGGCGTCGGCGCTCGAGGGCCTTCTCGCGGGACTGCGCGGCGAGCCCCGGGCGCTGCTTCTGACTCACATCCATCTCGACCACGCGGGCGCCGCCGGGGTGCTCGCGCGCCGCTACCCGGGCCTGCGCGTCTACGTGCACGAGGTCGGCGCGCCGCACGTGATCGACCCCTCGCGGCTTCTGAGCAGCGCGCGCAGGCTGTACGGCGAGGCGATGGACGAGCTTTGGGGCGAGGTCGCGCCCGTCCCGGCCGAGCGCGTGACGGCGCTACGGGGCGGGGAGGAGGTGGAGGGCTGCCGCGTGGAGTACACGCCGGGCCACGCCCGCCACCACGTCGTCTACCTCGAGCAGTCCACGGGAGACCTGATGACCGGGGACGTCGCAGGCGTGCGCATCCCTCCCAGCGAGCTCGCGGTCGCGCCCACGCCCCCGCCGGAGATCGACGTCGAGGCCTGGCTGCGCTCGCTGGAGCTGGTCGCCGGGCTCGAGCCGCGCAGGCTCTGCCTCACGCACGCCGGCGGGTTCGAGGACGTCGAGCGGCACCTTGCCGACTTGGAGGGCTGGCTGCGCGAGGCCGCCCGGCGCAGCGAGGGCGGCGACGCGCAGGCCTTCGACGCGTGGGTGCGCGGGCGGATGGGGCCCGAGGGCGACGCGGTGGTCGAGCGCTTGGGGCGGGCCGCCCCGCCGGATCATCTCTGGCTCGGCCTGGAGCGCTACTGGCGCAAGCGGCGCGAGGCCGAGGCGGCGCGTGCCGCCTCCTGAGCGCGGCGGGACGGGGCTGAGAGGGCGTCACCGCTTGCGGAGCCTCTAGGCTGATTGCGGATGCGATCGATCCGCAAGCGACTCGGTGTCGTGGCAGGCGCGCCCGTCGCGCTGGCTCTGCTGTGCGCCGCCGTCGCCCTGGCCAACGTCACCGTCTACAAGGAGCCCTTCTCCAGCAAGGGCTCGGTACGCGAGCTGAAGCCCGCCGAGGGCGCCAAGAACTGCTCGAAGGGCTTCCGTAGCAAGGCGAAGCAGCTGCGGGTGAGCGCGAAGCGGGGCAACGTGCTCTGCGCATACTCACCGCCGCTCGTGGGCGACTCCGCCGTGCCCGACCACGAGATCCAGATCGACGCGCGGGTCCTGCGGAAGCGGACGCCGGCGAAGCTGCGCGCCTCCGCCCACGCGTCGGTGCGCCTGCGGGCGGCGCGCAACTCGTACTACGAGCTCCAGATCTACCCGCGGCGCCAGCGCTTCCGGCTGCTGCGCGTGCCGAGCGGGGCCGGCTTCCCCCAGGCAGGGCGCAGCGAGGCGATCAAGCCGCTGGGCCAGCGCAACCGCATCAAGCTGCGCGCCTTCGGGGCCCGCGTCGTCGCCTGGGTGAACGGCACCCGGCTGGCGACGGTCGAGGACGCGTCCCCAGGCCAGCTCACCGGGCGCAAGCTCGCCTTCGGGGTGGGCAGCGGCAGGGCGAGCAAGCAGGGGCCGATCGCGCTCTTCGACAACCTGCTGGTTCGGGTCCCCAACCCCTAAGCGCCGGAACGGCGCCGGTCGCTGCGCGTGGGTGAGTGACGATGCTGGTTATCGAGGCTGACCATGGCTACTGAGACGATCGAGCGCCCCCGCACGAGCGGGCCCGACGCGGGCCTCGGCGGCAATTGGCAGGTGATCGTGCTCAACGACGACCAGAACACCTTCGACCACGTCGCGAGGACGCTGGCTCGCGTGATCCCGGGCGTGAGCCTCGAGCGCGGCTACGCGTTCGCGAACGAGATCCACAACACGGGCCAGGCCGTCGTCTGGGCGGGACCGCGGGAGCCGGCCGAGCTGTACTGGGAGCAGCTCGCCGATGCCGGGCTGACGATGGCGCCGCTGGAGCAGCACTGAGCGTCGCCCCCGCCCCGGGGCGCGTCCTAGGAGGAGCGCACCGGCAGAGAGAGCAGGCGGCCGCCGGCGCCGGGTGGTGATCCGGCCAGGCCGGCTCGCGCCCGCGTGCGGGGGGCGGCGGCGCGGCGGCGCCCGCGGTCGCGAAGCTGAGCGGCGCGCAGCTCGAGCAGGGCGCGCAGCTCCTGTGTGCGGCTGAAGGGGTCGGCGATCAGCTCGCCGTCGGCGAGCGAGACCGCGGCGAGGAGGCGGCCCTCGACCTCCGCGCCCAGCAGGGGCTCGCGCGGGACGACGCTGCAATCGCGCTCGGCGAGGCGCTCGAGCTGGGGCCGATCGGAGGCGTCGAGGCTGCGGATCGTGACGGCGGCGATCGTGTTGGGGGATGGGGAGCGGAACATGGGGACCTCCGTTCGGGCTCGCTGCGGGGGACCGCGTTTTCAAACGTTCTCGGCCGCGCGGCTGTGATGTCACCCAGGATCGCCTGGCCCGGGAATTAGCGCAACAGAAATGACTGCTGAACCTGATAAGTTGCACTTATGCTCGATCTGAAGCGCCTGCGCGTCCTGCGCGAGGTCGCCAAGCGCGGCTCGTTCTCCGCGGCGGCTGATGCCCTCTACCTCTCGCAGTCCGCGGTGAGTCAGCACGTGGCGACGCTCGAGCGGGAGGTCGGGATGCCGCTCCTGGAACGCACCCGCCAGGGCCCGCGGCTCACGCAGGCCGGGGAGGTCCTGGTCTTCCACGCCGAGGCCGCGCTCGCGCGCCTGGCGGAGGCGGAGCGGGAGCTGCAGGCGCTGGCCGGGCTCGAGGGCGGCGAGCTGCGCGTGGCGAGCTTCCCGTCGGCGAGCGCCGCCCTGCTCACGCGCGCCGTCTCCGTGTTCGTCGAGCGCCACCCGCGCGTGCGGCTGAGCGTGTCGGAGGCCGAGCCCGAGCAGTCGCTGCCGCGGCTGCGCGCCGCCGAGCTCGACCTGGCGCTGGCCTTCGACTACCCGACGCGCCCCGCCGAGCAGGACCGGGACCTGGAGTGGACGCTGCTCTTGACGGAGTCCCTGCACGTCGTGCTCCCGGCCGGCCACGAGCTCGCCTCGCGCGAGCGCGTCGATCTGGCCGAGCTCAGCGACGAGGCCTGGCTCTGCGGGGTCTGCGGCAGCTCCTGTGGTCAGGTCGTAAAGGACATCTGCCGCGAGGCCGGCTTCGAGGCGCGCGTCGCCTTCGAGTCGGACGACTACCACGTGCTGCAGGGGTTCGTGGCCGCGGGCCTGGGCGTGACGCTCCTGCCCGACCTCGCCCTGCCGACCCTGCGCAGCGACGTCGTCGTACGTCCGACCCTGCAGCCGTCGCCGCAGCGGCGCGTGTGGGCGGTGACCCGCGCCGACCCGGGGCGCTCCCCCGCGACCGGGCCGATGCTCGAGGTCCTGCGGGAGGTGGGGCGCCAGTTCGAGCGCGAGCGGACCCGCCTGCGCGCGGTCGCGGCCTGAAGCCGCGCGACGACGCGCGGTCGCGGGGGCTCAGACGTTCTCGACGACGGCCTGGGCCGAGAGCGTGTGCCAGTTCGGCAGAACCGGCTTGTGGTAGTAGCTCATCGCCTGGCGGCGGATCTCCGCGATCTCGTCGGACGCCCACCAGGCCTCGAAGTCCTCGGTCCGCTCCCAGACGGAGACCTGGCGGAAGTGCAGGGGGTCGTCGACGTCGCGGGTCACGTAGCAGGCGGTCGCGCCGGCCGCGAGGGCGCGGTCGATAGCCGGGCGCCAGGCCTCGAGGAACTGCTCGGCCCGGAAGGGGATTACGTGCCAGTCGATGTAGTTGACGTGCATCGCGCGCGCATCCTATCCACTGGCGGGGCGAGCGCAGCGCGTCGCCCGCGCGGCACCCGCCCGCCGTGGCGATCCGTGCTCTCTCAGGCGCCTACCTCGGCCCAGATCGCGCCCGGCCCCTCCTCGCGCCGGCCCTCGTCCTTGTCGGTGGCGCCGGCGAGGATCGCGATCTTGCCGAGGTGCTTGTTCTCGTAGAGGAGCTGGTGGGCCTCAGGCACGCCGTCGAACCCCATCACGCGCCAGAGCACGGGGCGGATCTTGCCCTCGGCCATCAGCTGGTTCGCGCGCTGGCACTCGTACGCGTTGGCGAAGTGCGAGCCCAGGATCTCCTTCTGACGCATCCACAGGTAGCGCACGTCGAAGTCGAGCTCGTACCCGGACGTCGCCCCGCAGATCACCACCTTGCCGAACGGCTTCACGGTGAAGACCGAGGTTGGGAAGGTGGCCTTGCCCACGTGCTCGAAGACGATGTCGGGCGCGTCGCCGAGGATCTCCTTGACTCGCCTCGCGAAGGCGCGGGAGACCTTGAAGCGCTCCTTCTCCTCCTCGGGAGTCTCGTTGCCGGTGCGCATCATCCCCGCGAACTCGTTGCGGTCGATGTAGTCGACGGCGCCGAGCTGCTTGACGAGCTCGCCCTTCTCCTTGGAGGAGACGACGCCCACGGCGTTCGCCCCCGCCGCCTTGCAGATCTGCGTGGCGAACACGCCGAGGCCGCCGGCGGCGCCCCAGATCAGGACGTTGTGCCCGGCCTGCAGCCTCGCCCGGTTGATCAGCATGCGGTAGGCGGTGAAGTAGGTGAGCCCGTAGGCCGAAGCCTCCGCCCAGGAGAGGTTGGACGGCTTCGGCAACAGCTGCTGCGCCTGCACCTTCGTGAACTGCGCGAACGAGCCCCAGGTCGTCTCGTAGCCCCAGATGCGCTGGCTGGGGGCGGCCAGCGGGTCCAGCCCGTGCACCTCGACGTCCTCGTAGGAGGCCTGGTTGCAGTGGATCACGACCTCGTCGCCGGGCTTCCAGCGGGTCACGCCCTCGCCCACCTTCCAGACGATGCCGGAGGCGTCGGAGCCCCCGATGTGATGCCCGTACTGCGGGTGGTCGCCGTAGGAGAAGACGGAGACGGGCTTGCCGAGCGCGGCCCAGACGTTGTTGAAGTTGACGCCTGCCGCCATCACCCGCACGATCACCTCGAAGGGACCGGGCTCGGGAACCTCGATCTCCTCCAGCTGGAAGGCCTTGATGGGCTCGCCCTCCCGCTCCGGCCGGATCACCCAAGCGGGCATCGTCTCCGGCAGGGCCCCGGGTTCCACGTCGAGCTTGGCGACTTCGGACGCTTCGGTTGCCAACGCTTCTCCTCTCTCGCTTTCGTGGACGCGCGGATGCTATCCCCGCGCCCTTCGCGTTTCGTCACCTTCCCGTCCGGGTGGGGGACTACCTTCGGGGTTCGCACCATCCGAGAGGTTGCGGCGTCAGATCCGGCGCCCTGGAACCGACCCTCAACGCCGATGGAAGCCTCGGAACGCCCACAGCTCAGCTTCACCGACAACGCCGCCGGCGGCACCGTTCGCGCGCTGGACGGGCGGATCGTGATCGAGTCGCTCACGGTCGACGACGAGCGCGCCGCGCACCTGGTGCGCGAGCGGCAGCAGCTCGGCAAGCCGGCCGCCGACACCGTGCGCAAGGCGATCGAGATCGGCGCCCGGGTCCTCGACAGCGAGGAGACCGCGGCCAACGTCGACTACGTGCGCCGCGAGGTCGAGGCGAGCATCGGGGAGCTGGAGAAGCGCCTGAACAGCACGCTCGACGAGGGCGCGGAGACGCTGGCCAAGCAGCTGGAGGCGACCTTCGGGATCGAGCGCAGCGACTCGGTGCAGGCGCAGATCAAGGAGATCATCGCCAACGAGACCCGGGCGCACCGCGAGCAGCTGCTGCGCACGCTGACCGCCGAGGACGGCTCCAACCCGCTGGTCGCGATCCAGGCGCGGCTCGGCAAGGCGATGCTCGAGGCGGAGGAGCGCCACCGCCGGGAGGTGGAGCGGCTGCGCGAGCACTACGCGAACGAGTCGCGCGCCATGCAGCAGCGCGTCGCCGAGCTGAACGAGAAGCTCGCGCGCGTGCTCGAGCGCGAGGAGGCCGACGAGCGGGTGGCCGAGGAGGCCGAGCGGGGCACGGCGAAGGGGCGCAGCTTCGAGGAGCTCGTGCACGCAGCGGTCGAGGAGATCGCGGCGGGTCACGGCGACGCGGCGCACCACACCGGCGACGCGAGCAGCGAGGCGGGCGGCAAGAAGGGCGACGTCGTGGTGGAGATCGGCGGCGCGGTCGGCACGCCGCTCGCCACCGTCGTCTTCGAGGCCAAGAACAAGCGGCTGTCGCGCAACGAGGCCTGGGCGGAGCTCAACGGTTGCATGGCCGAGCGAGACGCCGCCTACGCGGTGCTGGTCGTCGCCGGCGAGGACAAGGTGCCCGCCGGGTTGGACGAGCTCACCGAGTACCAGGGCAACAAGATCATCGCCGTGCTCGATCGCGAGCAGCCCGATCCGCTCGCGCTGAGGCTCGTCTACCGCTACGTGCGGGCGCGGGTGCTGGCGGCCGCCGCCGAGACCCTCGAGGTCGACGCCGCGGGCGTGCGCGACGCGGCCGAGGAGGCGCAGGCGACGCTCAAGCGCGCGAACCGGATCCGCAAGTCGCTGACCGGCGTCACCCGCAGCGCCGAGACGGCGCGCGAGGAGCTCGACTCGATGGTGGGCGACGTTGAGCGCTGCTTGGAGCGGATCGAGTCGCTGGTCGCCCAGGCGGCGCAGGGCGAGGCCGCGGCGGGCGAGGCGCCCTAGGGGATCATCAGCTCGTCGGAGGAGCTGGGGCGCGGCGGGCCGACCCGCAGCGTCGCCGGCCGGCCGGCGCCCGGCGCCGAGAGCTCGTGCGCGCCGGGGTCGAGGTCGACCTTCAGGCTGGCCGTGCCGCCCGCGGGAACGTGGGTCGCCCTGGGCGGCTCGACGCTCGAGATCCGCAGCTCGACCGGGCGCCGCGTCTGGTTGGAGATCGTGAGCTGCGCGAGCCCGGCCCCGATCCGCTTGGGCGAGATGTTGAGGCCGCTGTCGGTCACGGCCACGCTCACGTCGACCGGCAGCGGCGGCCGCGGCTCGTTCGGGAAGTCCTCGCCGCCGCAGGCGACGACGCCAACGCAGGCGAGCGCCACCAGCGCGCCCAGCGCGAGCTCCCTAAACCTCATCGGGTCGGAAAGCCTATGCCCCTTCGCGCTCGCTCGCTGCAAACGGGGGCTCGACCACGGTCGCCTCGACGCCGTCGCCGACGAGGACCGTGTCGCCCGGCTGCGCCTCCCGGCGCAGGATCGCGAGCGCGATGCGCCCGTGCACGGGGGAGACGACCGCGGTGCCGATCTCGCCCACCACGCGCTCGCCCAGCCGCACCTCGTCGCCCTGCGCGGCCGGGCCCGCCAGGCGCAGGCCGCGCAGGTGCCGGTTCGGCTTGCCCTTGTAATGCAGGCGCGCGACCGTTTCCTGGCCGATGTAGCAGCCCTTGGTGAAGCTCACGGCGCGCTCGTTGATCCCCGCCTCCTGGGGGATCGTGCGCGTGGTCATCTCCCGCCCGAAGCGCGGCCGTCCCGACTCGACGCGCAGGATCTCGAGCGCCTCTACGTCGACCGGGTGGGCGCCGCGCTGCTCGAGCGCGGCCAGCAGGCGCTCCGCGTCGCCGGCGGCGCAGAGCAGGTCGAGCCCGACGTCGGTGCGCACGGCGCGGGCCGCGATGCCCTCGACCTCGGCGGGGGCGTGCGAGTGCTCGGCGGCCGGCAGCGCCACGCCCGCGACCTCCGCGGAGGCGGGTCCCGCGACCGAGATCACCGCGGTCTGCTCCGAGCGGTCCTCGACCTCGGTCTGGTGACCGATCGAGTACATGCGCAGGTGCGTGAGTGCCGCTTCGGCGCCGATGCGCTCGAGCACGAGCAGCAGCTCCTCGGCACCCGCCCGCAGCACGCGCATGTCGGTGCGCATGTGGCCCTTGCGGTCGAGCAGGGCGGCGTAAGCCCCCTCGCCGTCGGCCAGCTTCTCCACGTCTTGCGTGATCTGGCTCTGTAGGTAGGGGACCGCGTCTGGGCCGGTGACTGCGAGCACCGCGAGCTCATCCCTGCGGGCCGCGCCGGCCTCCTCGCGCAGAAGGCGGTACTGCCCGTCGAGCTCGACCGCGATCGCGTCACCCATCACAGCCGATTCTAGGTGAGGCCCCGTGGCGTCCGGGCGCTCGCGCCGAGATCGCCTCGATGCGGCCGGGACGCGCTCGCCAAGGCGCCTTGCGCCAGAGTTTTTGCCTTGCCAAAATCACAGTTATGGCATGTCAAAAGAGCGCTGGTCTCACCAGGCGGCGGCTGCTCGCGGGCGGGCTCGCGGCGGGGCCCGCGCTCGCGCTGGCCCACGAGCTGATCCCGCACGAGGGCGTGCACCGCGCGCTCGGCGACTCCCACGCGAGCGCGCAACACGGCGGCGCGGTCACCTCGGCGGCGCACGGCGCGCCCGGCAGCGCCCACGGGGGCGCGCACGCGGGCGCGACCTTCCGCTCCGGCCGGACGGTCGACCACGAGGCCAACGGCTTCAACCCGAGCGAGATCCTGCGCGACTTCGACTGGGGGAAGACGCGGCGCCTGGCCAGCGGGCGGGTCCTGCGGGAGTGGGAGGTGGTCGCCTACGACCGCGAGATCGAGGTCGCACCCGGGATCAAGTTCCCCGCCTGGACCTTCAACGGGCGCATCCCGGGGCCCACGCTGCGCTGCCGCGAAGGGGAGCGGCTGCGCGTGCGGTTCGTGAACGCCTCCGCGCACCCCCACACGATGCACTTCCACGGCATCCACCCGGCGGACATGGACGGCGTCCCCGGCCAGGGGGCCGGGATCATCGAGCCCGGCAGCTCGACCGTCTACGAGTTCGACGCGGAGCCGTTCGGGCTGCACCTCTACCACTGCCACGTGGCGCCGCTGGCCGAGCACATCGCCCGTGGCATGTACGGGACCTTCATCGTCGACCCGAGGCGGGGGCGCCCCGAGGCGGACGAGATGGTGATGGTGCAGCACGGCTACAACACCACCTTCGACGGGGAGGGGAACCAGCTCTACGCGGTCAACGGGATCCCCTTCCACTACATGTACGAGCCGATCCGGGTCAAGCGGGGGGAGCTGGTGCGGATCTACCTAGTGAACGTGCTCGAGTACGACCCGATCAACTCGTTCCACATCCACGGGAACTTCTTCCACTACTACCCGACCGGGACCTCGCTCGAGCCCAGCGAGTACACGGACACGGTGATCCAGGGTCAGGCGCAGCGGGGGATCTGCGAGCTGCGCTTCCCCTACCGCGGGCCGTTCATGTTCCACGCCCACAAGACCGAGTTCGCCGACCTCGGCTGGATGGGCTTCTTCGAGGTGACGTGATGGAGGCGCGGGTGGAGCCCAGCGGCGAGACCGCCCGGCGCCCGCCGCTCGCGCGGCTGCCCGGCTGGGCGCTGGCGCTGGGGGCGGCGGCGCTGATCGCGCTCGGCCTGGGCGCGATCGCGCTGCTCGGCGGGGACACCCTGCCCGAGCGCCCCGGCCCGCCGCTCGAGGAGCTCGCGGTCGAGCGCACGGAGCTGCGGCACAACGAGATCGCGCTCACCTTGCGCAACACCGGGCCCGACCCGGTGCGGATCGGCCAGGTCTTCGTCAACGACCAGTACGTCGACTTCGCCGGCGGTGAGGAGCCGATCGGCCGGCTCGGCAGCGAGACGCTCGTGCTCACCTTTCCCTGGCAGGAGGGCCAGCCCTACCTGGTCTCGCTCGTCACCGAGACCGGGGCGGTGATCGAGCACGAGATCCCGGTCGCGGTCGAGACCCCGCAGGGGGACGGCGACCTCGTGGCGCTGATGGTCCTGCTGGGCCTGTACGTGGGGGTGATCCCGGTGGCTTTGGGGATGCTGATGCTGCCCGCGATGCGCAGCTTCCGCGCTCGCTGGATCAGGCTCGTGCTCGCGGTCACCATCGGCCTGCTCGCGTTCCTGGGCGTGGACGCGACGGTCGAGGGCCTCGAGCTGGCGGGGGCGGCCGGGGGCGCCTTCGGCGGTGTCGAGCTCGTCGCGCTGGGGGCGCTGTTGGCCTTCCTGGCGCTGAGCGGGGTCGACGCCTGGGTGCGCTCGCGCGGCGGCGGGGGCGCCCAGGGGATGCGGCTCGCGCTGATCATCGCGATCGGGATCGGCCTGCACAACCTGGGCGAGGGGATCGCGATCGGCGCCGCCTACGCGGTGGGCGAGCTGGCGCTGGGGGCGGCCCTGGTGCTCGGCTTCGCGATCCACAACACGACCGAGGGGTTCGCGATCGTCGCGCCGCTGGTGCGCGAGCGCCCCTCGCTGGCGCGGCTCGTCGCGCTCGGCCTGATCGCGGGCGCGCCCGCGATCGGGGGCGCCCTGCTCGGGGTCGACGTGACGAACCCGGAGCTGGCGGCCCTACTCTTCGGGGTCGGCGTGGGCGCGATCGCGCAGGTGATCGTCCAGCTCCTACCGGCGCTGCGCGGGCCCGACGGGCGCTGGCTGGACGCGGGCACGGCCACCGCCGTCGGCGCCGGCGCGCTCGCTTTCTATCTGACAGGTCTGCTGATCTCCGTTTGATGGCGCACTCTGGTTTCAGACGCGATCCGGCCGCCGCCAACAGCGAGGCGATCGAGGACTACGCCAAGGCGCTGCTCGCGCTCGAGGAGCGCGGGCAGAGGCCGGTCTCGACCTCGGCGCTGGCCGAGCGGCTCGGCGTCTCGCCCGGCTCGGTGACCGCGATGCTCAAGCGGATGGCCGAGCAGGGCCTGGTCGACTACCAGCCCTACCGCGGCGCGCAGCTGACCGCGCGGGGGGCGCGCGTGGCGCTCGAGGTGACGCGCCACCACCGCCTGCTCGAGGCCTACCTGAGCGAGGTGCTGGGGATGCCCTGGGATCGCGTCCACGACGAGGCGGAGGTGCTGGAGCACTACATCTCCGAGGAGCTGGAGGAGCTGATCGCCTCGGCCCTCGGCCACCCCGAGCGTGACCCCCACGGCGACCCGATCCCCGACCGCGACCTGGCGGTGGTGGCGCGGCGGGGCACGCCCCTGTCCGAGCTGGAGCCGGGCCGTGTCGGCACGTTCGAGCGGGTCTCGGACTCCGACCCGGAGATGCTGCGCTACCTCGACGCGCGCGGGATCCGGCCCGGCGCCGAGCTGGTGGTGGGCGAGCGCGAGCCCTTCGGCGGGGGCGTCTCGATCGAGGTGGACGGGCGCGAGCACACGATCGGCGCCGAGCTCGCCAAGCGCATGCTGATCGCTCGCCGGTAGGCTGCAGGGCCGATGGCGCTCGCAGAGCAGTTTCAGGAGATCCTCGAATCGCTGCCCGACGACTGGACCGACCTGGTGCTGGACCTGCGCCTGGACGACGAGGAGCAGTACGTCGACGCGGCGACGATCCTCACCCAGATCAACGCGCAGCCCTACTCCAAGGCCGATTGGCACTTCCGGATCAACGTCGCGAACAAGTTCGGCAAGGCCGCGGCGGCGCCGACGGTGAAGGGCACGCTGGCGCTGCTCGACCAGGAGGAGATCGGGGGCGAGCTGGTGCTGCGCGACTTCCGCGAGGGGCGCGCTGAGGTGCGCCAGATGTGGGGACGCCCGGAGTCGGTGCGGCGCGAGTTCCGTCGCAGCCGCCGGCTGTAGTCGCGCGACCGTCCCGTTTCCGTGGGGATCAGCTATAGACTGGCGCGGCGCTGAAGAGCCGCGCGCCGCGCGGTGCCCGAGCAAGCCATCGAGGAGGTATGACGTGCAGGATCGAGGCCTGGCGGCCTATATCGCCGAGCTTCTTGGAACGCTCTTTCTGGTGTTCTTCATCGGGGCGGTCGTCACGCTCTTCGTGCAGACCTCGCCCGACGCCCAGACCGGTTCGGACTTCGCGGTCGTTGGACTCGTCCACGCCTTCGTCCTCTTCGGACTGATCATCACGTTCGGCGCGGTCAGCGGCGGTCACTTCAACCCGGCCGTCACGCTGGCGGCGGCGGCGCTGCGGCGGATCGACCCGCTCGACGCGCTGGTCTACATCCTCGCCCAGCTCTCCGGCGGCGTGCTCGGGGCCCTGCTGATCAAGGGCCTGCTGCTCGACGAGGGCCGCGCGTCCGCCTACGGCACCCCGGGCGTGAGCGAGCTGCTTGGCGGCAACTTCCAGGGGCTCATCGTCGAGGGGATCGGCACCTTCGTGCTCGTGCTCGTGATCCTCGCCGTCGCGCTCAACCCGCGAGCCCGTCAGGAGTGGGCGCCGCTGGCGATCGGCACCACCCTGGGCCTGATCGTGATGGTGCTCGGCCCGCTCACCGGCGCCTCCGTGAACCCGGCGCGCTGGTTCGGCCCGGCCCTGATCGGGGACGCGCTCGAGGGGAGCGCGCTCGTGCCCTACGTGCTGGCGCCGATCATCGGCTCGATCCTCGCGGTGATCGTCTACCGCTTCGTGATCGCCGGGCCCCAGTTCGCGGCCGGCCCCGAGCCGCCGACCTCCGAGGCGCGCGCCGGCGCGCAGGCGGTCCGGGAGGCCGAGGTCGAGGCGCGCCGCGGCAACCGCTGAGCGCGGCCCGACAGGAGCCGAGTTTCGCGACCGGGCCGCGCTCGACCGCGGCCCGGTCGCTTCTGTAGCTTCCCCGCCGTGAGGCGGGTCACCTTCTCGCGGAACTACACGCTCTCGCTCTCCCGCACCTGCCAGTGCGTCTGCAAGTACTGCTCGTTCGCGACCCGCAAGGCGCACATCTACACGCCTGAGCAGGTGCTCGACCGCCTCGACGAGGCGGTGCGACGCCACGCCAAGGAGCTTCTGATCCTCACCGGGGAGCGGCCCGAGGTGAACGCCGAGGTGGCGGCGCGCCTGCGCGAGTGGGGGCACCAGGACTTCGTCTCGTACGTGGCCTGGGTCTGTGAGCGGGCGCTCGAGCGCGGCCTTCTGCCGCACACGAACCTCGGGGCGCTCGAGCGCGAGGAGCTCGAGCGGCTGCGCCGGGTGACCGCCTCCCAGGGTCTGATGCTGGAGTCGATCTCCGAGCGGCTGATGGAGACGGTGCACGCCGGCTCGCCCTCCAAGCACCCGGCCGTGCGCATGGCGACCATCGAGGCCGCGGGCGAGTTGCGCATCCCCTTCACCACCGGGATCCTCGTCGGCGTAGGGGAGACCCGCGAGGAGCGCTTCGCCTCGCTGGAGGCGATCGCGCGCGCCCACGAGCGCTACGGGCACATCCAGGAGGTGATCATCCAGAACTACGTGCCCCATCCGCGCTACTACGGGCGCGAGGTGGCCGAGATCGCCGACGCCGCGGCACGGCGTCGCTGGGGCCTCGCGGGTGAGCAGCGCGCGGCGCAGGCCGCCCCGCAGGGCAACGGCAACGGCGCGTCGCCCGCCGCGGCGCGGGCGCCCGGGGCCGAGGAGCCGGGCGGCGCGGTCGCGACCGGGACGGCGCCGCTGCCCGCCTGGGCCGAGGAGATCACGCTCGACGACATGCGCGAGCTGGTGCGCGAGTGCCGGCGGCTCATGCCCGACGTCGGCATCCAGATCCCGCCGAACCTCTCCGACTGGTGGGTCGATCTGGTCGAGGAGGGCGCGACCGACCTCGGGGGTCTTTCGGCCAACGGCGATCACATCTCGCCCGAGCACGCCTTCCCCAGTCCGCACGAGGTGCGCAAGCGCCTGCGCGAGCGAGGCTACGCGCTCAGCGAGCGCCTCTGCGCGTACGCGCAGTACCTCGACGCCGAGTGGCTGGACCCCGCCGTGCTCGACGTTGTACGGCTCAAGTACTGGAGCTTCATCCCGCGCGGATCCTCGGGGCGGCGGCGCGAGGAGAAGCTCGACCCAGAGCTGGCGCTGCGGGCGATCGAGAAGGGGCGGGCCGGCGAGGAGCTCAGCGAGGACGAGCTCACCGCGCTGTTCGCGGAGACGCGGCCCGAGGTGATCGAGCGGATGCGCGTCGCCGCCGACGAGCTGCGGGCCGAGCTCGCGGGCGACACGGTGACCTTCGTCGTCAACCGCAACATCAACTTCACCAACATCTGCACGGTCGGCTGCGCGTTCTGCGGGTTCGGCCAGGCGCGGCGCTCGCCCGACGCCTACGAGCTCACGCCCGACGACTTCCAGCAGCGGGTCGCGGAGGCGATCGAGTTCGGCGCGACCGAGCTCTGCATGCAGGGAGGGATCCACCCCGACTACACGCTCGAGGACTACGGGCGCTGGTTGCGCCTCGCCAAGGAGGTCGCGGCCCACCTGCACCTGCACGCCTACTCGCCGATGGAGATCCACTACATGTGCGAGCGCTCGGGGCGCTCGCCGCGCGAGGTCTTCGAGTACCTGCGCGAGTGCGGCCTTGGCTCCACGCCCGGCACCGCGGCGGAGGTCCTCGACGACGGCGTGCGCGCGCGGATCTCGCCCAACAAGCTGCCGGTCAAGCGCTGGCTCGAGATCATCGAGGCCTGCCACGAGGCCGGCTTGCGCTCGACCGCGACCGTCATGTTCGGCCACATCGAGGAGCCGCGCGAGCTCGCCAGGCACATGCGGCTGATCCGCGCGCTGCAAGAGCGCACCGGGGGCATCACGGAGTTCGTGCCGCTCAGCTTCATCCCCTACCAGACGCTCCTGGGGCGCAGGCACGGGATCACCGAGATCTCCGTCGAGGAGAACCTCAAGCACACCGCGGCCTTCCGGCTCGCGCTCGGGCGCAGCGTCCGCAACCTCCAGGCGAGCTGGGTGAAGATGGGCCTCGACGCCGCGACCGAGAGCCTGCGCTGGGGCGTCAACGACCTCGGCGGGACCCTGATGGAGGAGAGCATCTCGCGCATGGCGGGCTCGCAGCACGGCGTGCGGCTAGAGCCCGAGCAGCTGATCGCGGCGGCGCGCCGCGCCGGGCGGCGGCCGGCCCAGCGCACCACGCTCTACGAGATCATCGAGCGCTACTGAGCGATGGCGGCGACGCGCGCGTGCCCCGGCTGCGGTTTGGAGCTCGAGCGGCGGGACGGGCCGACCCACGCCTACATCGGCGCCTCCCCGGAGTGCTGGGCGCTCTACGGGCGGCTCTTGGCGCGCGAGTACGAGGACCCCGCCCACTTCGCGGTGCACGGGCTCACGGTCGACACCTACGCCGCGCAGCATCCCGGCGAGCCTGGGCGCCGCCAGGCGCAATCGGTGTACGTGCACCTCGTCGCCCTCTGCCTCACGCTCGAGCACGGGGTGGAGGGCGAGCGCGCGGCCGAGCTGCGCAGGCGCGCGCTCGGGCGGCTCGGGGGCGGGGAGGCGCCGTGGCTGGAGCCGCCCGGCGCGCTCGGCGGGGTGACCGTGCGCGACGTGCTGACCGCCCGTAACGCCGCCGAGCACGGCACGGCGGTGCGGCGCTGGGCCGGGGCGGTCTGGGAGGCGTGGCGCCCCCACCACGAGCGGGTGCGCGCCTGGGCCGGGGAGGTGCTCTGATGCGAGCGATGGTGCTCGAGCGCCCGCGCGCCCCGCTGGCCGAGCGCGAGCTCGCGGACCCGAGCCCGGGGCTCGGGCAGATCCTGATCCGGGTCGCGGCCTGCGGCGTCTGCCGCACCGACCTGCACATCGTCGACGGCGAGCTGCGCGAGCCCAAGCTGCCGCTCGTGCCCGGCCACCAGATCGTGGGCGAGGTGGTGGCGCTGGGCGAGGGCGCGGAGGGCCCCGGGCCCGGCGCGCGGGTGGGGGTGCCCTGGCTCGGCTGGACCTGCGGCGAGTGCGAGTACTGCCGCGCCGGCCGCGAGAACCTCTGCCCCCGGGCCCGCTTCACCGGCTACGACATCGACGGCGGTTACGCCGAGCTGGCGGTCGCCGACGCCCGCTTCTGCTTCGAGCTGCCGCGGGAGGGCGAGGACGCGCAGGTGGCGCCGCTGCTCTGCGGGGGCCTGATCGGCTACCGGGCGCTGCGCTTCTGCGGGGACGCGGAGCGGCTGGGGCTCTACGGGTTCGGCTCCGCCGCGCACATGATCTGCCAGGTGGCTGCGCACCAGGGGCGGCGGCCGTTCGCGTTCGTGCGTCCCGGCGACGAGGCGGCGGAGCGGTTCGCGCGCGGGCTCGGGGCGGTGTGGGCGGGCCCCTCGGACCGTCTCCCGCCGGAGCCGCTCGACGCCGCGATCATCTTCGCGCCGGTGGGCGAGCTGGTGCCGGCGGCGTTGCGGGCGCTCGCGCCGGGCGGGGTGGTCGTCTGCGCCGGCATCCACATGAGCGACATCCCCTCGTTCCCCTACGAGCTGCTCTGGCGCGAACGCGTCGTGCGCTCGGTCGCGAACCTCACGCGCCGCGACGGCGAGGAGTTCCTCGCGCTCGCGCCGCGCATCCCGGTCCGCACCGAGGTCACGGTCTACCCCCTCGCGGAGGCCAACCGCGCCCTCGACGACCTGCGGGCGGGGCGGGTGAACGGCTCGGCCGTGTTGAGCGTGGCGTGAGCCCGCCGCTTCACGCCGACCACCCCCTCGGTGGCTCCCGCGAAGCAGCGAGAGCCAACACCAGCGGGTGAACCCACCGATTCACCTTCACCACCCACTCGGTGGCTTTCGTGAGGCAGCGTTGGTGAGAGAGCGCGCGTCGCGGCCGCGAGCGCAATCTCAGCGGAACAGGTCCTCGTACTCGGGGCGGCGCAGCGCGGCGGCGCCGGGACCGTCCTCGCGGGTGACGAAGCGCCCGAGTCCGGAGACCACGGCGGCGGGCGCACCGGCCGTCTTGTCCCGCGCCAGGCTGGCGGCGGCGGCGACCTCGTCGGCGATCGCGATCGCGGTCGCCCGCAGCTCGCGCCCCTCGCGGTCGGCGCGCCCGCGCCAGTCGTCGACGGGGACGAGCCCGGCGCAGCCGATCGCAACGTCGGTCTGCCCGAGCCGCCAGGGGCGCCCGAAGCTGTCGGCGATCACGACCGCCGGCCGCGTCCCCGCGGCGGCGGCGATCTCGCGCCGCAACCGGCGCGCGGAGGCGTCGGGATCGGCCGGCAGCAGCGCGACCGTGTCCTCACCGGGCACGTTCGAGGAGTCGATGCCCGCGTTGGCGCAGATCAGGCCACTGTGCGTCTCGACGATCAGCACCCCCCGCCGGGCGCGGATCACGGCGCGGCTTTCGGACAGAACGAGCTCCACCAAACGCGGGTCCTTGCCCAGCTCGGCGGCCAGCTCGCGCGCCCTGCGCCCGGGCTCCACCTCGCTCAGCCGCCGCAGCCTGCCCTCGGCCTTGGACACGGCCTTCTGGGAGACGACGAACACCTCGTCCGAGGCCGGCTCGGCGGCGCGGGCGAGGAGCTCCCCGAGCGGATCGCCCGGCTCGATCTCGCCAAGCCCGCTGACCGGGCGTACCTCGATCACCGCAGCTCGCGCAGCGCGCGCGCCGTGGCGGGGGCGTCGTCGGGGCGCTCCTCGAGCTCGGCCCGCAGCCGCGCCAGGTCGTCGGGCGTGTCGAGGTCCAGGGCGAGCGAGGGCAGCTCCGCGCGGCGGCCGGTCATCCCGGCGCGCCGCGCGCGCTCGAGGTGGCGCTCGCAGCTGCCCTCGCCGAAGGCTGGGGCGATCGCGTCGGCCGGGGCCATCACCAGCGCGTTGGTCCCGGTGCCGTGCCGGTCCGGCACGACCGCGACCTCGCACTCGCCCAGGCTCGCGACCAGCTCGTCGAGCTCGCGGGGGGCGAGTAGCGGGCAGTCGCCGGGGACGAGGACGGCGCAGGCCGCGCCCAGCGCCTTCGCGCGCACGATCCCGATCGTCGCCGCCTGCGAGTGGCCCAGGTCCTGCTGCTCCTGGACCACCTCGATCGGGGTGCGGTAGCGCTTCGCGGCCTCGAGCGCGAGCCGCTGCGCGCGGCCCTCGGCGCTCACGAGGATGATCCGCTCGATCCGCTCGGCGGCCTCGAGGGCGGCGAGCGTGTCGGCGAGCATCGCGCGCATCAGCTTCGCCCGCCCGGGCTTGCCCACCGTCTCCGCCAGGCGCGTCTTGGCGCGCGGGAAGCTCTTGACCGGCAGGATCGCGGTAGCCCTCACCGCAGCTCCTCGGCGAAGGAGAGCACCCGTTCGGCCAGGGCGCGGCGCCCCGCCGCGTCGGCCATCAGCGTCGGGCAGACGAGTGTGCGAGGCTCGGCGGGGGGCGGGTCGGGATCGCCCTCGTCGACGACGAAGCCGTCGAGCAGCCCCTCGTACAGCGAGGCGACCCCGGCGGCCGTGGCCGGCCGGCCCACGGCGGCCATGAACGCGTCGGTGGGGCCCTTGACGACCTTGCCCCCGACCAGCGGGCTGACCGCGATCACCGGCCCGGGCGCGGCGGCGATCGCCTCACGCATGCCCGGGATCGCGAGGATCGGCCCGATCGAGATCACCGGGTTGGAGGGACCGATCACAACCGCGTCGGCGGCGGCAAGAGCCGCTCGCACCTCGGGAGTGGGGCGGGCCTCGACGAGGCCCTCGACGCTCACCCCCTCGATCGGGGCCTCGGCGCGGTCGAGGATCAGGAACTCCTGCAGGGCGCGCTCCCCGGCGGGGGTCTGCACGCGGGTGCGCAGCGGCTCCTCGCACGCGGGGAGCACCTGCGCCCGCACCCCGAGCCCCCGCGCGATCTGGGCCTGGGCGGCGGTGAGCGTCCCGCCCTCGGCGACGAAGTGGGTGCGGTACAGGCAGGCGGCGAGGTCGCGGTCGGAGAGGCGGAACCAGTCGGGGGCGCCGAGCGCGACCAGGCGCTCGTGCACGGTGAAGGTATCTCCGCGGATGCCCCAGCCGCGCTCCTCGTCGATCTCGCCCGCGAGCCAGTAGGTGACGAGGTCGGGGTCGGGGCTCACGTGGATGCCGTGGACGACGATGTCGTCGGCGGTGTTGGCGACCACAGCGAGCTGCTCGCCGACCAGCTCCTGCATGCCCGCGGCGAGCTTGGCGCCGCCCGTGCCGCCCGCGAGGAGTACGACGCGCACGGCGCCTAGCCCCAGTGGTCGGCGTCCGGTAGGCCCGTGATGCGGACGCCGGCGTGCGTCTTGTAGCGGACGTTGATCGAGATGAGCAGCGGCGTGAGCTGCTCGACGATGCGCGCCATCTCGAGCGAGCCGGCGTTGACCGGGCGCAGGCCGGGGATCGCGCTCACCAGCTCGGCGACGCGCGCCTTGTCGGCCTTGCGGTCGCCGCAGATGAGCACGTCCTCGTCGAGCTGCTTCGAGCGGTCCGCCAGATCGGGAGCGCCCACCGTGTGGAAGGCGGCGACGACCGCGACCCCCTCGGGCGCCATCTCCTGGGCCTGCTCGGCGGCGGATCCCTGCCAGACGCCGAGCGTGCGCGTCGCCTTGCCCCCGGTCGCGGTGGCGAGCGGGACCGTGCAGTCGACCAGGAGCTGCCCGGGCTCGAGCACGTCCCGTAGCGCGGCCAGGTTCTCCGCCTGGGCCCGGAAGGGGACCGCGAGCACGACGACCGGCCCCTGCTTGGCGGCCTCCTCGTTGGTCATCCCCTCCACCTCGGCGTCGGGGGCCTGCTCGGCGATCCGCCGCGCCGCCTCCTGGGCGCGCTCGGCGCTGCGCGAGCCGATCACGACCGGGCGCCCGGCGAGCGCCCAGCGCAGGGCGAGGCCCCAGCCCAGCGCGCCGGTGCCGCCGACGATCGGGATCGCGTCCGCCATCGCGCGGCAGTCTAAGGAAGTGCCGAGGGGTGGCACGCTGGGCGCCCCCATATCCTCACGGTATGGTCGCGATGCCCGATGCGGTGCGCTTGCGCGAGGTCGGCCCGCGCGACGGATTTCAGAACGAGCCGGAGACAATCCCGACCGAACAGAAGGTGCGCCTGGTCGGCATGCTGGCCGACGCCGGCCTGCGGCGGATCGAGCTCACCTCGTTCGTACGGCCCGACGTGATCCCGCAGCTGGCCGACGCCGAGGAGCTGCTCGACCGCTACGACAAGCGCCCCGGCATCTCGTACTCGGTGCTGATCCCCAACGAGCGCGGGCTCGAGCGGGCGCTGGCGCGGCGGGCTCGCTTCGACGAGGTGAGCGTCTTCCTCTCGGCCTCCGAGACGCACAACCAGCGCAACGTGAACCGCTCGATCGCCGAGTCCCTGGAGGGGCTGGAGCGGGTGATCTCGCGTGCCCGGGCCGAGGGGCTGCGCTGCGAGGGGGTGATCTCGGTCAGCTTCGGCTGCCCGTACGAGGGCGAGGTCCCGCCCGAGCGCGTGTTCTCGATCGCGGAGCGGCTGGTGGGTGCCGGCTGCGAGGAGATCGCCTTCGGCGACACGACCGGGATGGCCAACCCCCGGCAGGTGGGCGAGTTCTTCGCGGCGGCGCGCGAGCGCCTGCCGGACGTCGAGCTCACCGCGCACTTCCACAACACGCGCGGGCAGGGGCTCGCGAACGTGCTGGCCGCGCTCGAGCAGGGGATTGACTCCTTCGAGTCCGCCTTCGGCGAGCTCGGCGGCTGCCCGGTGCCGCCGGGGTCGACCGGGAACATCGCGAGCGAGGACTTGGTGTCGATGCTGGAGGAGATGGGCGTGCGCACGGGAGTCGACCTCGAGAAGCTGATCGAGGCCTCCCGGGCCGTACAGGAGCTCCTGGGCCGGCCGCTCGGGGCGCACGTGCTGCGGGCGGGACCGGTGCGCTGGGAGCGGGCTCAGGGGGCTGAGTAGGTCCCTGCGGCCAGCGGCGCGGCCGCGTCCCTTCGCGCCCGGGGACGGGCGCGGGCTTGCGTGCGTTCGGCTGGGGACGGTGCGGGTAGCGATTAGGGGCAAGCGACGACCGGAGGAGCAGCATGCAGAACAACCCCAGCAGCGAGCGCCCGATCGACCCGCACGAGCTGCGACAGCCGAGCCTTCCGCAGGCGCTGCTCGGCTACGACCGCTCGGCCGTGCACGAGCTGCTCGACCGGGCGGCGGAGGCACTCGAGGGGGCGTTGGGCGCGGCCGGTGGCGGGGCGCCCCAGCTGCGGCGTGAGCTGGAGCGCGTTGGGGAGCGCACCGCGGCGATCCTCACCACGGCCGAGGAGGCTGCGAGCAAGCTCCGCCAGGAGGCCGCGGAGCAGAGCGAGGCCCTGCGCGCCCAGGCAGAGGAGGAGAGCCGCAAGGTGCTCGCCGAGGCCTCGCGCAAGGCCGAGGAGATCGTCGCCGTCGCCCAGGAGCGGGCGGAGCGCATCGTCGAGGCGGCGATCGCGCGGCGCCGGGCGCTGAGCGACGCGCTCGACGAGCTGGCGGAGCGGCGCGACGTGGTCTCCGCCGAGCTCGGCCGGCTGGCCGACGAGCTCGCCGCCACCGCGGCGAGCCTGCGGGCCCTGGAGGTGGAGCATGGGGCCGCCGAGGAAGGGGCCGAGGCGAAGCCGGGGGATGCCGCGGTCGCAGCGGAGCCGGACGCCCTCGGGCCCGAGGCTCCGGCCGCGGAAGACGAGGAGGGCCCTGAACCGGCGGCGGATGCGGCCGGTACGGGCCGATCCGGGGCCGGCGCTGAGGCCGCCGAGCCGCCCACCCGGGGCGCAAGGGGCCCGGGCGGCGCCGGCGAACCCGCCCCCGCAACCTACGCGGGACGCGCGGGCGCCGAGGAGCGGACCCAAGAGCAGCGGGCGGTGGGCCCCGATAGCGGGGAGGAGCGATCCGGCTCGTCCGGCGGGCGGGGCGACGCGGGCGCGGCCGACCCGAGCGAGCAGCCGACCAGGATCCACCCCTGAGAGGAGCGGGCGGGCCCGCGCCGCGGCGGCCGGGCGCGTCGGCCCGCCGCGGCCCGCGGTTACGCCTGGGCGTCCAGGGCGGCGGCGACCTCGGCGGCGGCGCGCTGGCCGGAGGTGATCGCTCCGTCCATGTAGCCGTTCCAGCGGGTAGCGGTCTCGGTCCCCGCCCAGTGCACCGCTCCCACCGGCTCGCGCAGCGCGGGGCCGAAGTCGCTCCATCCCCAGGGCCCGAAGGCGCCCGAGTAGCAGCCGCGCGACCAGCGTTCCCGCGCCCACGCCTTCTCCACGTAGTCCACGGGCTTGGCGGCGGCGGGGCCGAAGAGGCGGGTGAAGACCCCGATCACCTCGCGCCGACGCTCGTCGGCGGGCGCCTCGGCCCAGCGGCGCGCCGCCCTGCCGTCGAGGAAGCCCAAGAGCACGCCCGGCGAGCCCTCGCGCGGGCTGTTGTCGAAGATCGCGTTGATCGAGCCTCCGTCGCTCAGGCCCTGGCCGCTCAGGCCGTCGGCGCGCCAGAAGGGCTCGTCGTAGACGGCCATGCACTTGACGATCGCGCCCTGCGGCATCCGCTGGGTCATCTGGTCGCGTCGTCCGGGCAGGGGCGGGTCGTACTCGATCCGCGCCGCCAGCGTGGGGGAGACCGCGACGATCACCCGCCGCGCCTCGACGCTCACTCGGTCGGACTCGACCCGTACTCCCTCGCCCTCCTGGGAGACGCGGCGCACGGGCGCTCCGAGCCAGACCTCCGAGTCGAGCCGCTCGGCCAGCCGGATTGCGAGCTGCTGGGCGCCGCCGACGAGCCGCGAGTCCTGGGCGCCGCCGGCCGTCTCGATCAGGTCGTTGAAGCCGCCGGCGGAGTGCACGTAGAAGAGGACGTGAAGCAGCGAGAGGTCCTCGGGCTCGGTCCCGAAGACGCTGCGGATCGCGAGCCGCAACAGCATGCGGCTGCCGCCGCTCAGCGCGTTGCGGCCGAGCCATTGGGCGAAGTTCTGGCCGTCCCACTCCGGGGCCCGGGCCGCGGCCCAGGGAGCCTCCAGCGGCACCTGCCTGGCGAGGCGGTCGAGGCGGCGGCGCGCGCGCTCGATCTCCAGCAGCACCAGCGGGTTGATCGGCGGCACCGTGCCCCGGTAGCGGCGCACGCGGCCCTTGTACTCGATCACGTTCTCACCCTCGGTGTGCGTGGGGAAGGTCTCGATCCCCAGCTCGGTCGCGAGCGCCAGCACCGCGTGCTGCGTGGGACCGACCCATTGCCCGCCCACGTCGACGACCGTGCCGTCGGGGAGGGTCTGGCTCTCGACCCGCCCGCCGACCCGCTCCCGCGCCTCGAGCACGATCGCGGAGAGGCCTCGGCGCTCTAGCTCGCGCGCGGCCGAGAGTCCCGCCAGGCCCGCGCCGACGATCGCCACGTCGGCCCGCAGGTCCGAGCGTCCCTCGGTGCCGGTGTTCTCCGCAGCCCTGATCAACCCAGCGGCAGGGACGATAGGAGAAGGATCGGACCGCAGCCTCGCTGGACGAGCGCGGGGGTCGAGCCGGGCGGGGTCACCTAGACTCACGCCCGCGGTGGCTGAGCCCAGCCAGGCAAACGATTTCCGGCGCGCGGTCGAGGCGGCGCTCGCGGGCGGGCCCGCGCGCCACCACGAGAAGACCGCGGCGCAGGGCAAGCTGCCGGTGCGCGAGCGCGTGGCGCGTCTGCTCGACCCCGGCTCGTTCGCCGAGGAGGGCCTCTTGGCCAACTGGGAGCAGGGGGGGCTCGGCGCCGACGGCGTAGTGACGGGGATCGGCACCGTCGCCGGCCGTCCGGTCGCGGTGATGGCGAACGACCCGACGGTGAAGGCGGGCTCCTGGGGCCCGAAGACGGTCGAGAAGATCCTGCGCATCCAGGAACGGGCGCTGGAGCGGGAGATCCCGCTCGTCTACCTGGTCGACTCGGCCGGGGCGCGGATCACCGACCAGGTGCGGATGTTCCCGGGCCGGCGAGGCGCGGGCCGCATCTTCTACAACGAGGTGAGGCTCTCGGGACGCGTGCCGCAGGTCTGCGTGCTGTTCGGGCCCTCGGCGGCGGGCGGCGCCTACATCCCGGCGTTCTGCGACGTCGTGATCATGCGCGACGGCAACGCCTCGATGTACCTGGGCTCGCCGCGGATGGCGGAGATGGTGATCGGCGAGAAGGTGAGCCTGGAGGAGATGGGCGGGGCGCGGATGCACACCTCGGTCTCCGGCTGCGGGCACTTGCTCGCCGCGAGCGACGAGGAGGCGATCGAGGCCGCCAAGCGCTACCTCTCGTACATGCCGAGCTCGTGGCGGGAGGCGCCGCCCTCCGCGCCGGCCGCGGACCCCGAGGCACCGTGCCCGATCGCGGAGATCGTGCCCGCGGACGAGCGGACCGCGTTCGACGTCAAGCAGCTGATCGCGGCGCTCTGCGACGGGGGTTCCTTCTTCGAGATCCACGACCGCTGGGCGCGGGAGATCGTGGTCGGCTACGCGCGGCTCGACGGGCGCGCGATCGGCGTGGTGGCGAACCAGCCCAAGCACAAGGGCGGCGTGCTCTTCGTCGACTCCGCCGACAAGGCGGCGCGCTTCATCGCCACCTGCAACGCGTTCAACGTGCCGCTGCTCTTCCTCGCCGACGTGCCGGGGTTCATGATCGGCACCGAGGTCGAGCGCCAGGGGATCATCCGGCACGGCGCGAAGATGATCGCGGCGGTTTCCGAGGCGACCGTGCCGAAGATCTCGGTGATCGTCCGCAAGGCCTACGGCGCCGGCCTTTACGCGATGGCGGGGCCCGCGTTCGAGCCGGACTGCACGCTCGCGCTGCCCACCGCCTCGATCGCGGTGATGGGGCCCGAGGCCGCGGTGAACGCGGTGTTCGCCAACCAGATCCAGGCGATCGAGGATCCCGCGGAGCGCGAGCGCTTCATCCAGGCCAAGCGCGAGGAGTACGCGGCCGACATCGACATCCTGCGGCTCGCCTCGGAGCTGGTGGTGGATGCGGTAGTCGAGCCGGAGGCGCTGCGCGAGGAGCTGATCCGGCGCTTCGCCTACGCCGAGGGGCGCTCGCGCCACTTCTCCGAGCGCCGCAACCCGATCACGCCCGCCTGAACGTGGGGAAGCTCGGCTTGATCCTGGGCAGCGGGGCCGCGGGTCTCGATCCCGGCGGGGCGGTCGTGGTGAGGCGCCACGGCGATGAGGGCTACACCCTGCCGCACGAGGTCGACCACGCGGCGAACCTTCGGCGCCTGGCCGAGGCCGGCTGCGACCGGGTGCTGGGCGTCGCCTCGGTGGGATCGCTGCGACCGGAGCTCGCGCCCGGGTCGTTCGTGTGCCCCGACGACTTCATCGCGCTGGATCTGCCGCCGCTGACCACGCTCGCCGGCCGCGAGGCGCACCGCGTGCCCGGGTTCGACCGCGCCTGGCGGGAGCGCGTGGTCGCCGCGCTGCGCCCGCGGGTCGCGCTGCGCGATGGGGGCGTCTACTGGCAGGCCCAGGGGCCCCGCCTGGAGACGCCGGCGGAGATCCGCTTCATCTCGCGCTTCGCCGACGTCGTGGGGATGACGGTCGCCTCCGAGTGCATCGTCGCGGGCGAGCTGGGGCTCGCCTACACGGCGCTCTGCGTGGTCGACAACTACGGCAACGGGATCGTCGGCACCGAGCTCACGCGCGCGGAGATCGAGGCCGGCCAGCGCGAGCACCGCCCGGCGCTGGAAGGCGTGCTGGCCGAGGTGGTCTCGGCCCTCGCCTGAGGCCTGGCGCGGCGGACGCACGACCGAGTCGCGGCCGGTTCGTCGCTTTCGCGCCGGGGGCCGAGGCACTACGCTGGCGGCCTCATGGCGCTCGCGGTGACCAACGCGCGGCTCGAAGGGCGGGCGGTCGGGCTGCGCGCCGAGGAAGGGGCGATCGTCGCCCTCGGCCCCGACGTCGCGCCCGCGCCGGGCGACGAGGTGATCGACGCGCAGGGGATGGCGCTCGTGCCCGGGCTCGTCAACGGCCACACGCACGCGGCGATGACGCTGTTTCGCAACTACGCCGACGACCTGCCGCTGATGGAGTGGCTGCAGGACCACATCTGGCCGGTGGAGAGGCGCCTGGACGCCGAGGACGTGTACTGGGGCACTCGGCTCGCCTGCGCGGAGATGATCCGCACCGGCACGGTCGCGTTCTGGGACATGTACTGGCATCCGGCGGCGGCCGCGCGGGCCGTCGAGGATTCGGGGGTGCGCGCGGTGTGTGCGGCGCCGCTGATCGACGGCGATGACCCAAAGGGGGCGCGCGCCGCGGCGGAGGCGGCGCTGGAGGGAGTCGAGCAGTCCGACCGCGTGCGCGCCGGCTTCGCGCCGCACGCCCCCTACACGGTCGGGCCCGAGTCGCTGGAATGGGTGGCGCAGCGAGCGGACGAGCTTGGGGTCACCGTGCAGATCCACCTCTCCGAGACCGTAGGGGAGGTGGAGCGCTGTCTGGCCGAGCATGGCGTGCGCCCGGCGCAGCTGCTCGACCGCTGCGGGCTTTTGGGGCCGAACACGATCCTCGCCCACGGGGTCTGGCTCGACGGGGACGAGCTGGAGCTGATCGCCGAGCGGGGGGCGACCGTGGTGACCAACCCGGTCGCCAACCTGAAGCTCGCGGTGGGAGGGGTCTTTCCCTTCGTGGAGGCCCGTCGGCGCGGGGTCGCGCTGGGGCTGGGCACCGACGGGCCAGGGTCGAACAACTCGCTCGACCTGCTCGCGGACGTCAAGGTGTTCTCGCTGCTGCAGAAGCACGTCCAGCACGATCCGTCCGCGGCGCCGGCGGGTGAGGCGATGGCGCTGGCGCGCGGGCAGCTCTCGCCGCTGCTCGCAGGATCAGCGCTCGAGGTGGGAGCGCCGGCGGACTTCCTGCTGGTGCGCGCCGACGCCCCCGAGCTCTCCCTCGGCGCGCTCGACGCCGGGCTCGCCTACGCGGCCTCCGGCTCGGTCGTGGACACGACGGTCGTCGCCGGGCGGGTGCTGATGCGCGGCGGGGTCGTGCCGTGGGCTGAGGAGGCGGTGGCCAGGGTGCGCGAGCGCGCGGCGCGGCTGGGGCTGCGCTAGGGCTCACGCCCGCTGCTCGCGCTCCAGCTCCGTGGCGAGCTGGACGAACCAGTCGAGAGCCTTGGGGTTGGCGAGGGAGTCGCGGCTGGCGGCGCGCTCGGGCGGCGTTCCGGTCAGGATCCGCTTCACGGGGACCTCGAGCGCCTTGCCCGAGAGCGTGCGCGGCACCTCGGCGATCCGGTAGACGCGATCCGGCACGTGGCGCGGCGAGCAGTCCTCGCGCACGCGGCGCTTGATCTCCGCCTCGAGCTCCGGCGTGAGCTCCGCGCCTTCGCGCAGGACGACGAAGAGCGGCATCCAGCCCTCGGTCCCGGGTCGGGGCACGTCGACCACGAGCGCGTCGACGACCTCGTCCACCGAGAGCACCGCGCGGTAGATCTCGGCGGTGCCCATGCGCACGCCGGCGCGGTTGATGGTCGAGTCCGAGCGGCCGTAGATCACGGCCGTGCCGCGCTCGGTGATCTCGATCCAGTCGCCGTGGCGCCAGACGCCGGGGTACATCGAGAAGTAGCTCTCGCGGTAACGCGAGCCGTCCTCGTCGCCCCAGAAGTAGAGCGGCATCGAGGGCATCGGCTCAGTGATCACGAGCTCGCCCACCTCGCCGATCAACGGCTTGCCCTGCTCGTCGAAGGCCTCGACCTTGGCGCCGAGCGCGCGCGCCTGGAGCTCGCCGCGATAGACGGGCAGGGTGGGGACGCCGCCGACGAAGGCGGTGCAGACGTCGGTGCCGCCGGACGTGGAGAAGAGCCAAGTGTCGGGGCCGACGTGTTCGTAGACCCAGTCGAAGCCCTCGGGGGCGAGCGGGGAGCCGGTCGAGCCGACCGCGCGCAGTGCGCCCAGGTCGCGCCCCGCCGAGGGCTCGACCCCCGCCTTCATGCAGGCGGCGATGTACGCGGCGGAGGTGCCGAAGCAGGTCATCCCGGTGCGCTCGGCGAGGTCCCAGAGCGCCCCCATGTCCGGGTACCCGGGGTTGCCGTCGTACAGGACGATCGCGGCGTCGGTGAGCAGGCCGCCGACCAGGAAGTTCCACATCATCCAGCCCGTCGTGGTGAACCAGAAGAGGTTGTCGCCGGGCCGGGCGTCGACGTGCAGGTAGAGCTTCTTGAGGTGCTCGAGCAGGATCCCGCCGTGGCCCTGGACGATCGCCTTGGGCAGGCCGGTGGTGCCGGAGGAGTAGAGGACCCAGAGCGGGTGGTCGAACGGGACGCGCTCGAAGCGCAGCTCGTCGGCCTCCGCCTCCGCGAGCCGGCTCCAGGGCACGCCCTTGTCGAGGCGCCGGTGGTCGGCGTCGGGGTCGAGGTAGGGGACGAGCACGGAGTGCGCGAGCGTGGGCAGCTCGCGCTCGAGCCGGGCGACGACGTCGGTGCGGTCGAACGGGCGCCCGCCGTAGCGGTAGCCGTCGACGGCGATCAGCACCTTGGGCTCGATCTGCGCGAAGCGGTCGATCACCGAGCTGGCGCCGAAGTCCGGTGAGCAGCTCGACCAGATCGCGCCGAGCGAGGCGGTGGCCAGGAAGGCGATCAGCGCCTGCGGGCCGTTCGGCAGGTAGGCGACGACGCGGTCGCCGCGGCCGACGCCGAGCGCGCGCAGGCCGGCCGCGACGCGCGCCACGCGCTCGCGCAGCTCGCCCCAGCTGATCTCGCCCAGGGGTCCGCCCTCGGCCTGGTGGCGCACCGCGATCTGCGCCGGGTCGCGCTCGCGCAGGATGTGCTCGGCGTAGTTGAGGTGGACGCCCGGGAACCACTCGGCGCCGGGCATGGTGCGCCGGGCCAGCACCGCCGAGGGCTCGCCGTCGTGGCGCACCTCGAAGTAGTCCCAGATCGAGCGCCAGAACCCTTCGAGCTCGTCCACCGACCAGCGCCAGAGCGCGTGGTAGTCGCCGCCGAAGTCGAGGCCGCGCTCGTCGGCGAGCCAGCGCATGTACGCGGTCAGGTTGGAGCGCTCGATCGCCGCGGTCGAGGGCTCCCAGAGCTTCTCGCCGCGCTCGGTGAGCCGCTGCCTCGCCTCCACGCCTCGGTTCTATCAGGCGTCGGCGCCTTCCTCACCCGTTTGGAGCCGATCCAGGTCACGGTCGAGTGCGCCGATCAGGGACAGGGCGAAGTCGCGCGCGCGGACGAGCGCTCGCGCGTCGAGCCCTTCCGGCGTGTCGGTGGGCAGGTGGTGGTTGGCTGGCGCGCTGGCGCCCTGCTCCCGCGTGGTCAGAGCGAGCGCGGGCAGGCCGCGCAGGTGCGCGGGCAGGGCGTCGGAGACCGTGGCCGTGTGCAGCGGCTCGGCGCGCGGGCCGTCGGCGCCCTCGGCGGGTGCGCCCAGGGTCGAGGCGAGCTCGAGCAGCCTGCCGTCCGCCGCGTAGGGCACCGCCGGTCCCTCGCTCGCCACGTAGCGCAGCTCGCCGCGCCCCAGCGAGTCGAGGACGAGGAGGAACGTGGTCTCGCGGTCGAGCTCGCGCCGGTGGCGGCGCAGGAAGGCTCGCATGCCCTCGCCCAGGGTCTCGCCTCCGCCGGTGAGCACGAGCCAGACGTCGAGGTTGCGCGGCGGGCGGCGACGTAGCTCGGCGGCGAGCGCGAGCGCCACCGCGACGCCGGAGGCGTTGTCGTTGGCGCCCGGCGAGGTGGGGGAGAGCTGGATGTCCGCGAGCGCGAAGGCCGCCGCGAGCAGGGTGAGGGTGGGGAGGAGCTGAACGGCGCCGGTGACGGGCGAGTCGAAGCCTGCGAGGCGGGCGCCGAGGATCGGGACGAGCAGGGCGAGCGACCAGAACGGGAGCCGCTCGGGGTTGAGGCCCAGGCGCCGCACGAACGCCGCGGCGCGGCCGAACCCTCCCGGCCCGTAGAGGGAGCCCGTGCGCCCCGCGTCGTAGTGCGCGACCAGGAGCAGGCGCGCGGGAGCATCGGGCCTGGCACCGCGGGAGACGACGTTCTGCGAGCCGCGGCGGAAGAAGAGCGTGCGCAGCAGGTACAGGCGCGTGTTGAGGTCGAAGTAGAGCGAGGCCGCGAGCAACAGCGCTGCCGCGAAACCGACTGCCGGCAGGGGCACGGCGATCAGGCTGGCGGCGAAGCCGAGCAGGCAGTGGGCGGCCACGACCAGCGGCCACTGCGGGTGCACGTAGGTCGCCTCGATGCCCGCGGCGCAGCCGAGCTCGCGCAGCCGGGAGGCGAGGTGGTTGGCGGCGCGTCGCTCCGCGTCGCTGCCCGGCCGCCGGCCCTCGAATGCGCAGAGCGCCTCCACGTCCGCGAGCATCGCCGCGGCGCTCTCGCGCTCGGCGGGGTCGAGCTCGCGCTCGGCCTCGTTCGCCTTGCCTAGGCGCGGTCGTGCCGCTCGGTCCTCTCGCACCCTCGCCACGCGGCGGATTATCCCGCCGGCCCTACCGCTTCGGGCCGATATGGCGATCCATCAGCGCCACCGACGCCCGCCGTGCCACGGAGGCGCTCCAGCGTCCCGCCCGGAGCCACTCGACACCGACTTTGTCGCAGTGCTCACAGAACAGCGCCCGGATGTCTGCCGAGCGGTTCGAGAGCTCGTAGCGCGGATACCGGTACGTGCGGTGGGGATGCACGGCGCAATTGAGGTGCCGGCTGCCGTCCGAATGGATCAGGCCACGCAGGAACGACCAGGGGTGGCGGTCGAGGGTCGCGGTGGCGCGCCGGGATCCTTCCGGCCAGCCAGGCCCCGATCGTGCTGCGGGGTATCCCCGTGACGCGCGAGATCTGGCACCGGTTGAGACCCCGCACGGCGAGGTAGAGCACCGCCTCGACCCGGGAGGCCGAGCGGGTCATCGGGGATGCGGCGGGTGGGATTCGAACCCACACGTCCTTGCGGACACGGCTTTTTGAGAGCCGCGAGTCTGCCCATTCCTCCACCGCCGCGTGGGCATATTCATTCTGCCGACTCTGGCGCCCGACGCGTAACGGCATCCGTGCACTCCGCGCCAACGCCGCAACCTCCCGGCCAACTAACCTCGGTCGGCAGATGTGCGGCCGCTACACGCTCGCCAACCCCGACCCCAAGCGCATCAAGCAGCGCTTCAGGCTTCCGGATGACGCCGAGTTCGACGAGCGCCCGCGCTTCAACATCGCCCCGACGGACCCCGTGCCCGCGATCCGCGAGCGCGCCGACGGCGCGCGCCAGCTCGGCACCCTGCGCTGGGGCCTGATCCCCGGGAAATGGGCGCTCGAGCGCAAGGGCCCGCCGCTGATCAACGCGCGCGCCGAGTCCATCAAAAAGCAACCCGCGTTCGCCGAGTCCTTCGAGCGCCGTCGCTGCCTGCTGCCCGCCGACGGTTTCTACGAGTGGCGCCGGGACGAGCGCGGCAAGGTACCGCTCTGGTTCAGCCGCCCCGACGGCGATCTCTTCGCCTTCGCCGGGATCTGGACGCGGTTCGAGCCGCGTGGGGCGGAGCCGATCACGAGCTGCGCGCTGATCACCTGCGCGCCCAACGAGCTGATGCGCCCGATCCACGACCGCATGCCGGTGGTGCTGGACCCCGAGGCCGAGGCCCTCTGGATCTCCGATACGAAGGACCTGGACGCGCTGCTCGAGGTCCTGCGGCCCGCGCCCGCCGACGCGCTCGTAGCGCGCGAGGTGGGCGACCTGGTCAACAATGTGCGCAATGACGGCCCGGAGTTGATCGCCCCCCGAGAGGACCCTGCCACCCTCTTCTGAGCCCCCGGGACGTTTGCGTCCCGCGCCAGCGAACACCCGAAAGGCCATGACCCGACTCGCCGGATACCCCTTGCTCCTGATCATCGCGGCCGCCTTGGTCACGCCGCTCGCGGGCGCCGCCGCGCCCGAGCAGGCCCACGCGCGCTGCAAGTACGCGAACACCAAGACCACAAAGCTGACCAAGAAGCAGGCGCGCAAGGCCGTGCGCTGCGTGGTCAACCGCGAGCGCTCGGCGCGCAACCTGAAGCCGCGCCCGGCCCTGCGACGCGCCGCCCAGAAGCACACGCGCTACATGCGCAAGCACAACTGCTTCTCGCACCAGTGCCCCGGCGAGCCGCCGCTCGAGACGCGCGTGCGCAGCGCTGGCTATCTGCGAGGCGCCCGCGCCTACAGCCTGGGCGAGGTGGTCGCCTACAACCGCGCGCGAGCGACGCCGCGCGACATCGTGCGCCAGTTGATGGGCAGCCCCGGCCACCGCCAGCAGCTGATGGATCCGGGGTACCGGCACCTCGGGGTCGGGGTCTCGGCCCGCAACGGGACCTCCCTCTACACGATCGTGCTGGGAAGCAAGCGCTGAACGTGCCCGGGCACGCGCCCTAGGCGGGGCTCGCGCCGGTGCGCCCGCCCAGCTCCGTGCCCCCGTCCGCTCCCGCGCCTGGGATCGGACGCTCCTCCTCGACGTGCCACTCCTGGTTGAAGGCCACCATCGCGATCACGACCAGCGCGAGCTGCACGGGGATCAGCACCAGCGTGAGCAGGCCCAACAGCTCGTCGGGCAGCGCGGGCGGGGTGAGCCCCTCCTTGTCGCGCGCGAACCAGCCCGGCGCCGCCACGGCGGCGAAGATCGCGAGCACGACCGCAAGCGAGGCGGCGACCGGCAGCACGCCCCGGCGCCAGCGCGACACCAGGTACGCGAACAGCACGTACACCGCCGCCCAAGCGAGCGCGAGCAGCTTCGTCGTCCCGCCCTGCAGGCGCTCCCAGCCGCCGATCACGATCACCGTGATCAGCGCCGCCGAGAGCAGTAGCACCAGCGCCACCAGCGCCTTTGTCGCCTTGCTGGCGGCGCGCTCCCGGTTGGGCCGCCACAGCTCGTACCCCGGACGAACGTGTGTGACCTCCATCGGCGCCAGTCTAGAGTCGGATCGGACGGCGCGCGACGCTTTGCGGCGGCCCCCGTGCGCGCCCTAAGATCGACGACGCTCTGCGGGCGTGGTGAAACTGGTAGACACGCCGGCTTTAGGTGCCGGTGCTCGAAAGAGCGTGGGGGTTCGAATCCCTCCGCCCGCATCTCGATACCCTGAAGCGGAAAACCGGGGGCAGTGGCCAAATTGGTAAGGCACCGGTCTCCAAAACCGGCGATTGCAGGTTCGAGTCCTGCCTGCCCCGCTAATGGCGACCCCCGCAACTCGCGGGCGTCGCTGCTGTTTGGATGGGCACGATGAGCGTTCCTCGCACCGCCATCTCGCTCGCGCTCGTCGCCGCGCTCGCGCTGGTCTTGCTCCCGGCGTCGGCCTCGGCCGAGGCGGTCGCGCCGACCTGCGTGCACGCGCAGTCGACGCCCACTGAAGCCAAGCCGAAGGAGCTCGAGCGCGCGATCCGCTGTCTATTGGATACGGCCCGCAGGCAGCGGAAGGTGCGCAAGGTGCGCCCGCATCGAGCGCTGCGCAAGCTCGCCCGCCAGCACGCGCGCAGGATGGTCGCCACCAAGTGCCTGGATCACCGCTGTCCCGGCGAGCCCACGCTCAAGGACCGGATCAACCGCTCCGGGTACGTCCGCGGGGGTCAGCGCTTCGGCTACGCCGAGGTGGTGGGGTACGCGTCCACCCCGCAGGGGATGATCCAGGGCTGGCTCGGCCGCCGGCCGGTGCGCCGCAGCCTCCTCGGCAAGCGCTTCACCCACGTCGGGATCGGGGTGGTCAAGGGCGCTCCGGCGAAGGGCACGTCCAAGCGCACGCACGCCACCTACTCCGTGCTCCTCGCCTGGCGGCGCTGAGCGCGCTCGCGGTGCCTGCTCAACCGCCGGCGCGCCGCGCACGGCCTGCCCCGCCTCAAGGCCAACCATCTACAGGGCCGACTTCGGCCTCAGGCGTCGCTGAGGGGGCTTGAGCGACGGGGCAGCGTTCCTATACTCGGGCCCGGAACGCGGCCGTGGTGTAGTTGGTAACACAGAAGCCTTCCAAGCTTCCGTCGCGGGTTCGAATCCCGTCGGCCGCTCTCGCGGCGGCTCTTCCACAGCGCCGCCGACTGTCCTAAACTCAAGCGCGACAAACCGGGGCGTGGCGCAGTCTGGTAGCGCATTCGGCTGGGGGCCGAAAGGTCGCTGGTTCAAATCCAGTCGCCCCGATCAGGCGCCGGGCCTGAAGGCCCGGCGTTTCGTATGCAGGGGTTGCCTGATCTATCCCCAGGGGCGTACGCTGCCCGCTCACCCGAGTCGATGCTCACAAGGGCTTGCGTCGCGGCTGGGTCGTTAACGGAGCGCGAACTTGCGGATCTTGCCGACAGAGGTCCGCGGTAGCTCTGTGTGGAAGACGACCCTCCGGGGCACCTTCGAAGGCGCGAGATTGCGGGAGCACCATTCGATGAGCGCCGCCTCGTCTAGCCCAGGGTTGCCCTCGGCGCGCACTACGTGCGCGACCGGTACCTCGTCGCGCACCTCGTCGGGCTCGCCGACCACCGCGCAGTCGAGGACTCCGGGATGTTCCGCCAGCACGGACTCCACCTCGACCGTCGAGACGTTCTCGCCGGCGACCTTGAGCACGTCACCGCGCCGGCCCGCGAACCGGTAGCGACCCTCCTCGTCGCGATACGCGAGATCGCCGGTGAGGAAGAGGCCGTCCCGAAAGCTCGCCGCGGTCGTCTCGGGATCGTCGAGATAGCCCGCGAAGAGCTCGATGCCCGGCCGACCAGCGACCGCGATCTCACCCACCTCGCCCGGTGCCGGCTCGCCCTCGCCGTCGGGAACGACGAGCCGCACGTCGCAACCCAGCGTCGGGCGCCCGATCGAGTCGGGCATCGGCTCTAGCGGGGGAGAGGTGAGCACCGCGGGGATCGTCTCGGTCATCCCGTACAGCTGACGTGGGCGCGTGCCGATCAACTCGCGGAAGGCTTCGTACTCGCGATCCGCGAGGTTCGTGCAGCGATCGGGCCTGCCCTGGCCGGTTTGCTTCGGGATGCGACGGGCGACCTGACGGTCCCGTTCATGCTCGTTGCGGCCGTCACCTTCGTCGCGGTGCCGCTCGCCTGGCGACTCGCGGGCCACGCGTCCGAGGAGAGCGACTGAGTCGGCCAGCCGTCCTGAGCTTCACATCGACCATTGCGTGTCGGGCTGGATTCGACGGGCGCAAGACCGATAATGGCGGCGCCATGAAGACCACGCGTCAGTCCAACTTCGCTGCTGGGTTGCGCACGACGGTCCTGATGGCCGGCCTCACCGGCCTGTTAGTCGTCGTGGGCTACTTCCTCGGGGGGCCGCGGCTCGGGCTGGTCGCCCTGGCCCTCGCCACCCTGTTCAACTTCGCCACCTGGTTCTTCAGCGGCAGGATCGCCCTGAGGATGAGTCGCGCCAAGCCTGTCTCGGAGCAGGAGGCGCCACAGCTCTACGAGATCACCCGCGAGCTCGCTGCGCGCGCAGAGCTGCCGATGCCGAAGCTGTACGTGATCCCGCAGGAGCAGCCGAACGCGTTCGCAACCGGCCGTAACCCGAAGAACGCGGCCGTGGCCGTGACCGCCGGTCTGCTGCAGCGGCTGCCTGAGAACGAGCTGCGCGGGGTGATCGCGCACGAGCTGGCCCACATCCGCAACCGGGACATCCTGATTCAGTCGGTAGCGGCGACGATCGGCGGCGCCATCACCTTCCTGGCGGAGCTCGCGATCTGGTTCGGCGATGACGACGACTCGCTGCCCGCCTTGCTGGGCTCGATCATCGCCTGGGTGCTCGCCCCGCTCGCGGCGACCCTGATCCAGATGGCGATCTCGCGCCAGCGGGAGTACTCGGCCGACGCCACCGGGGCGCAGATCACCGGCGATCCGGAGTCCCTGGCCTCGGCGCTCGAGCGCCTCGAGGCGAGCGCGCAGGCGATCCCGATGAAGGTCGCCGATGCCGCCGAGCCGCTCTACATCGTCAAGCCCTTCCGAGCGCGCGGGCTGAAGCGGCTGTTCTCGACCCACCCGCCGATCCCCGAGCGGGTGCAGCGTCTGCGCCAGATGCGCCCGGCGCTCGTCTAGGGGACCCGCCCGCCGCGACGCTTCCGCCGGCCGCCGGTAGCGCGGTTAGCATGGCGATGCCAAAGTCCAGACCAAGGGAGGATCACATGGAGGACTCGGCGTCGGATCCCCAGCGGCCGCAGGCGGGCGAGGCCTCGAACGTCCTGAAGGAGGTCTCGAAGCTCTGGTGGCTCTGGCTCGTGTTCGGGGCCTTCTGGGTCGTGGTCAGCGTCGTGATCCTCCAGTTCGACGAGGCCTCGATCACGACGACCGGCATCCTGATCGGCGCCATGTTCATCGGCAGCGCGATCCAGAACTTCGCGATCGCGAGCCTGGCCGAGAGCGGCCGTTGGCTCTACGGCCTCTTCGGCGTCCTGTTCCTGATCGCGGGGATCGTCTCCTTGATCAGCCCGGGAAACACCGTCGCCGCGTTCGCCGACGTGCTCGGCTTCCTGTTCCTCATCGTCGGCGTGTTCTGGATCATCGAGGCGTTCCTCACGCGAGAGGCGAACGAGCTCTGGTGGTTCGGCCTGATCGGCGGCATCCTCATGGTCGTGCTCGCCTTCTGGACCGCCGGCCAGTTCTTCATCGAACGGGCCTACGTGTTGCTGGCCTTCGCCGGCATCTGGGCGTTGATGCAAGGCGTGACGGATTTCATCCGCGCCTTCCAGATCCGCAAGCTGGGCCAGCTCTAGTCGTCCGAGCGGCGGTCGGCGGCGCGGGTATCCGCGCGGTCGCCGGCTAGCGCTTGCGCTTTTGCGAGCGGAGCGCGTCCGCCACCGTGCTGATCTGGCGGCCGGCGCCCTCCAGCCAGTGCCCGAGCGAGGCGATCGCGTCGGGGTCGATCCGGATGTCCTTCACCGGCAGGCCGAGCCCAGCGGGCAGCCTGAGCCGTCGGCCGGATCCGTTCCTGCGGTGGCGAAGGGCCAAGCCGCCCGCCACCCCGGCCGCTGCGCCGCCCACGATCGCGAGGGGCCCGCGGGCCCGCTTCGCTACGCCGGCGAGGACCTCGCCGGGCGCCTTGGGTACCCCGGCTGCGCCCGCGCCCTCGGTTCCGCTCCCCTGCTCCGCGGAGGGCGGCGACTGGCGCGTCCGCGAGGCTCGCTTGGCGCTTCCACCGCTCGTCTTGGCGGCGCTTGCGCTTCGCTTCGTCTGCGATCGCTTCCCGGTCGAGCGGGCGGTTGAAGCGGATCCGCTCGAACCGGCCTTGGGAGAGCTGCTGGCGCGCTTGCGCGAAGCGGTCCCCCGGCTCCTTGCCGACGTCTTTCGCTCGGCCATCCGTAGCCTCCTCCCGTCGGTCCGTCGGTCGTGTGCCGGCGGCTACCCAGCTCCGCCGGCTTATCCCTTCTTCGCGGCTTCCTTGGCGGTCTCGCTCACCTGCCGCACGCTGCGGGCGACGCTGCTCAGCCTCTGCCCGAGCTTGTCGGCCTGCTCCGCGGCGCCGCTGACCTTGGCGGCGGTCCTCTGCGTCTGACCTCGCACGCCGCTGCTGCGGCCGGGCAGCGGCAGGGACTTGAGCATCGGCATCAGGCCATGCTTGCGCCTCGGCAGCGAGACGCCGAGCATCTTCGGCTTGCGTGAGCGGCGGGCGGCTATCGCGGTTGCCGCAAGCCCCACCGCGGCGGCCCCACCGGCAAGCAGCCCGGTCTTCGCCTTGGCGGGGACGCTGTCCACCGCTTCCGCGGCGTTCTTCGCGCCGCTGCTGACCGTGTCCGTTACGGAGCTCATCTTGCTCCGGCCGTTGGCCGTCGCGCCGCTCGACGCCTTCGTCTTCGAGCGACTCGAACTTGAGCTGCGGCTGCGCGGCTTCTTCTGCTGCGCTTGGGCCATCCTGGCCCTCCTCTCGTCGGTTCCTCGCGGGGTCCTCCCGCGCGGTGCGGTGTACCCAGGCAGGGAACCTCGTAACAGCGGCGCCCCGCGTCGTTACTGCGAGTCGACCCTGTGACGCGCGCGTCGCGTCGTCACTCCGCGTCGGCGTCGTGGCGCAGGAGCCGGTAGACCACGACCGCGGTCGCGGCGCCCACCGAGGCCGCGACCGCCGCCGCGCGCGGGACCCCGGGGCGGCTGCCCTGAACGCGATCGATCACCGCGTGCATGGTCATTTTCTTCATCGGCTTCGTCTCCCTTGGCTGTCTCGACCGCTCCGCTTCCTGGCGCGTCGGCAGTGCGTTTGCCTGCACGATGACGCGCGTACCCCGGACTTCCGCTGACAACCGATCTCGTGCTGCCGCCCGCCGGCGCATCGGAAAAACGCTGAGTCGACCCCGCGCCCCCGCAACGAGGCGCCGATCGCTGCCGAGAACCCACGTGGATCGCCGCGCTTTCGGGACAGGCGGCGCTTCGCGTCCACACGGGAGAGAGACTGCGCAAACGCAGGGGGTGACGAGATTGCTTCGCAAACGTGCGCTGGTTGTCGCGGCGGCCCTCCTGGTCGCTGGAGCACTCGCGGGCTGTGAGGTCGAGCACGTGGCGGTCGACCGCACCGACACGCTCGTGGACACGCCGGGCGGCCTCGCCGTCGGGGACTACAACGACGACGGAAAGGACGAGGTCCTCATCGGCTCCCAGCTCCGCTACTGGGGGCTGACGATGCTCGCGGAGGACGATCGCGGTCGCTTCCGCAAGGATGAGCTCACCAACTCGGTGGAGCACACCGACCAGCTCGTCACGATCGAGGCGAACGGGGACGGCGTGGACGACGCGCTCGCGACGGCGGACGGGGACGAGGGCGACGACGGGACCGTCACCATCCTCGAGAGCCTCGGCGACGGACGGTTCCGCCCCCACGAGCTTTCGCCGACCGACCTGTTCGGCATCGGCCCGGCGGTCTACATGGAGAGCGTGACCGCGGTGGCGGCCACCAAGGTCGGCGGGGTCCAGCTGGTCGCGCTCGGCACGTCGTGGGATTACCCGTGGGAGCCGGACATCCTGGGCCGGGTCAGCGTCTGGCAGGTGCGCGACAACCGGCTGGTGGACCGCGTCGACCTGCAGACCGAGCACTCGGAAGCGCTCGTGACGGCGCTCGAGTTTGGGGATCTGACGCAGGACGGGCGTCCCGATCTGGTGGTCGGCCGGGCGAACGGGGAGGTCACCGTCCACAAGGCGGGCCAGCAGACCGGCGCCTTCGAGGACGCCCAGTTCCTCCTCCATAACGACTCGTTCCTCACGGGCCCCATCACGTCGCTCGACGTGGGTGATGTGGGCGTCGCGGACGCTCCCAGCGGCATCCCGCCGGGCGTGGAGCCGGACGGCCATCCCGACGTCCTGGCGGTCGGCGGCGGGGATCAGGAGCTGAGGGTGATCCCGACGCGGATGTGGGGCGCCGAGCTCCAGGTCCTGACCCCGCGGGGGATCTTCGGGTTCCTCGGCGAGAACAACTGGACGAGCGTCGCCCGGGCGATGGTGGAGCCCGGCGGCACCAGCAGGTGGGTCATCGCCGCCAACCGGGGCGCGGGCAGCGGCGCACAGCCGCGCATCTACTGGGGCAACCGGGCCGGGGTCGACTGGGTCGACCTGCACCGCCCCTGCGAGCTGCAGGACGCCCAGCCGATCCGCACCGGAATCCCGGGGTCGCCCTACGGCGTCGCTTACACCTGCCGCGCGAGCAGGACGGCGGTCGTCTGGATGCCGGGCCGGCTGCGGCTGCAGGCTCCCGAGCAGCTCGACCTGGGCTCGGTCGCGGTCCAGGGCTCGAAGGCGAGCGACGTCACGATCCAGGCGAGTGACAGCTTCCGTCTCGAGGACGCCTGGGTCACCGGGGCCGACGCGAGCGAGTTCGCGGTCGAGGTGCAGCCCCGCACCTGCTCGAACTCCTGCCAGGTGCGCGTGACGTTCACGCCGCGCAGCGCCGGCGCCAAGAGCGCGCGGCTCACCGTGCAGACCGACGCCTACCCGCGGCTGATCCACATCCCCCTCCAGGCGACCGCGACCGCCCCGCGCCTGGCCGCTCCTCCCGAGCTCCAGCTCGGCGCGGTCAAGGTCGGCCAGAGCAAGAGCGCGCAGCTCGAGCTCCGCAACGAGGGCGACGCGCCTCTGCAGATCACCGGCCTCAGCGTGGAGGGCGCCGGCGCCAGCGCGTTCAGCGTCTCGCCCGGCGGCTGCCTGGGCACGCTCGGGGCCGGCCTCACCTGTACGGCTAGCGTCACGGCTGCGCCCACCGCGCGCGGCCCGGTAACGGCCACGCTGAGGGTCGAGACCGACCCGGCCGAGCACTCGACCACCGTCGCGCTGAGCGCCACCGGCACGAGCCCGCAGCTCGCGGTGCAGCCCGAGCTCCAGCTCGGCGCGGTCAAGGTGGGAGAGACCAAGTCCGCGCAGCTCGCGCTCCGCAACGAGGGCAACGAGGACCTGCGGCTCACCGGCTTCAAGCTGGAGGGCGCGGGCGCGAGCGCGTTCAAGGTCGCGGCGGGCAGCTGCCCCGGCACGCTCGCCGCCGGCCAAGAGTGCAGCGCGAACGTCTCGGTCACGCCCAACGCGCGCGGCCCCGTCTCGGCCACGCTGAAGATCCAGACCGATCCGGCTGAGTACGCGGCCGAGGTCGCGTTGAGCGCGCTCGGCACGAGCGGGCAGCTGACTGCGACCTCCGAGCTCAAGCTCGGCGGCGTGCGCGTGGGCGAGACCAGGACCGCGCAGGTCGAGCTCCGCAACGACGGTGACGCCGCGATGATGATCACCGCCATGCGGCTGCAGGGCGCGAACGCGTCCGCCTTCAAGGTGGACCCCGGCGGCTGCCTGGGCGTGCTCGGGGCCGAGCAGACGTGCAGCGCGAACGTCTCGGTCACGCCCAACGCGCGCGGCCCCGTCTCGGCCGCCCTGATGGTCGAGGCCGATCCGGCCGAGCATGCGACCGAGATCGTGCTGAGTGCCAGCGGGGTGGCCCCGCAGCTCGCCCTGAAGGCGCCGAAGGGTGCGCGCGTGCGTCCGGGCGGCGCCGCGAAGCCGATCCGGATCGTGGTGCGCAATCGCGGCGACGCCTCGGCGCGCGGGGTGAAGCTGCGCCTGCGCCTCCCCCGCGGGGTCAAGCTCAAGTCCCCGAAGGGGCGCAAGCGCGGCGGCGCCATCGTCATCGCGCTCGGGGAGCTGGCGCCCGGCGCCCAGAAGCCCATGCGTCTCAAGCTCTCCGCCCGCCCGGGGGCCAAGAGGCGCGGCAAGGTGCGGGTCAGCCTGATCTCCGCCGACCTGTCCGCGCCGCGTAACTCATCGATCAGGCTGCGCTTGCGCTAGGGGGCCGCACAAGGCGCCGACGTGCAGGCGCCGCCTGGGGCGGGGGTCGCGCGTTAGCGTACGCGTGACCCCCGCTCCGCGTGTCGGGAGGAGATTTCGATGGAGAGGTATCCAGTCCAGTTCGAGGTCGCGTACCCGGACCGGCCGCTCAACCGGCTCACGACCCTGTTGCGGCCCTTCATGTTGATCCCGATCCTGATCGTCCTGGCGGCGATCGAGGGCGTGGAGTTCAGCTTCAGCGATCCCGACGGCCAGGCGGTAACGGTGGTCGCGAGCGGCGTCGGCCTGCTGTTCCTGCCGCCGCTGCTGCTGATCCTCTTCCGGCGCCGCTACCCGCGCTGGTGGTTCGACTGGAACCTCAACCTGCTGCGCTTCGCCAACCGGATCGCGGCGTACGCGGCCCTGATGGACGATCGCTACGCCGCGCGATACGACGGGCCCTTCGGGGAGGCGGCCAACGTGGCCGGGCTCGCGCAGGCCGTCCGCCCACGGGCGGGCGGTGCCCGCTGGGACGTGCGCCTGCGTAGCGGCGTGCGCTTCCACGACGGCTCGCCGCTCAACGGTGCCGCCGTGCTCGCCAACGCGCACCGGTGGCTCGCCTCCGCGAGGGGACGCGAGCTCCTCCCGGGGCTGATCGCCGCCGACTCGCCGCGCCCCGACCTCGTGCGCTTCTTCTTCGCGGAGCCGCGGACGGACGTGCCCGAGCTGTTGGCTGCGACCGAGTTCGGCATCGTCGCCCCAAGCGCGCTGCGCACACGTCCCGACGGTGGCGCTGGGCTGAGCGCCCAGCTCGCGAGCGGCAGCGGCCCGTTCGAGCTGCGCGAGCGCAGCGCCAACCGATTGCTACTCGCCCACAACACGGAGTGGTGGGGGAGCGAGCGGGACCTGGGCCCCGCCCTCGACCAGGTCCAGTTCCGCGTCATCGGGCCCGCGGACGCGCGCGTGCGGGCGCTCCACGCGGGCGAGGTGAGGGTCGCAAGCGGCCTGACCCGAGCCGAGGCGCAGGACGCGGCGGCGGACCCGCTGACCGCCACCGTTCCCGAGGCCGGGGAGGGGTGGATCGCGTACGAGCTCTCGGTGCGCGGGTTGGGGCGGGGTCGTGAGGTGCCCTCGCTCGCGGGCGTGTGGATCGCGTCGCTGGGGGAGTAGCGGGCGTCAGCCTCGTGCGTGACCCAAGCGGCGCGGTCCCGGTCATCGACCGGGACCGCGCCGCAACGGAGGAGAGGAGGGCGTCAGTGGTTAGTGGGAAGTTGTCGTTTGCGTGGGCCGCTTGAGCTCGGCCCGGAACCGCGCGACGGCAACCTCGTCCCGTTCCTCAGCGAGGCCTGCCATGTCGGCCCGGACGAGCGCCTCGTACGCGGCGAGCTCCTCTGCGAGGCGGCTGGTGTCCCAGCCGAGGGCCCTCGCGGCGAGCTTCGCCACCTCCTCGGCGGCCGCCTGGCCGCGCCTCGGGCGCTGGATCGCGATCCGCGTCCGCCGGTCCATGATGTCTTCGAGGTGCAGGGCGCCCTCCGCCTTGCACGCGTACACGACCTCGGCCCGCAGGTGGCCCGGCGCGCCCTCGATCGGAAATCCGAGGTCCCGGTCGTCCTCGATGAGGCTCAGGACGTCGAGGATGCACGAGCCGTAACGGCTGGCGAGCCGGTCGATGTGCTCCCGGGAAATGCCCAGCTCGTGGCCGCGATCCAGGGCCTCGATGTGGGCCTCCTTGTGCTCGCCGGCGCCGACGAGCGGCAGCTCGCTCGTGCGGGACTTGGAGACCTTGGGTCCCAGGTGGCGCGCGACGACGTCCATCGCGTCCTTCGCCATGACTCGGTAGGTCGTGAACTTCCCGCCGGCGATGGCCGTGAGTCCCGGTGCAATGTCCGCGATTACATGATCGCGGCTGAGGCGCGTCGTGTCGGTCGTCCCCGGCTCGGCCACAAGCGGGCGCAGGCCGGCGAACACCCCGTGGATGTCGCTGTGACCGATGGGTCGTGCGAACAGCGAGTTGACCTTGCTGAGCAGGTAGCTCACGTCGGCGCGGGTGGCCGTGGGGTGGTCCAGATCGAGTTCCCAGGCCGTGTCGGTGTCGCCGATGAGCCAGTAGTCGCCCCACGGGATGATGAAAAGGACGCTCTTCTCGGTGCGCGCGAGGATTCCCGTGTGGAGCGTGAGGCGCTCGCGCGGGACGACGATGTGGATGCCCTTGGACGGGCGCATGTCGTGGGCGGGCTCGAAGCCGGCGTCCCGCTGCCACTGCTCACTCCACACGCCCACCGCTGAGGCCACGTGGCGCGCCCGTACCGTGAAGGTCGAGTCGCTCTCGAGGTCGCGGACTTCGACGCCCACCACACGCTCGCCGTCGCGTACGAGGCCGGTCGCGCGGACGCGCGTGGCGATCTGAGCCCCCAGCTCGGCCGCGGTCCGCGCCACGAACATCACGTAACGCGCGTCGTCTTCCTGGGCGTCCCAGAACTGGATGCCTCCGACCAAGCCGTCGGGGTTGAGATCGGGTGCGATCCGCAGGGTCCCCGCCTTGCTGAAGTGGCGGGCGTGGGGGAGGCGTGGGTCGCGTGCCATGCGGTCGTAGAGGAGCAGGCCGGCACCGACGTAGATCCGCTCCCAGACCCGGTGGGTCAGGGGCCACAGGAAGGGGACCGGCTTGACCAGATGGGGCGCCACGGTGCCCATGAGCAGAGCGCGCTCCTGAAGGGCCTCCCTGACGAGGCGAAAGTCCAACATCTCGAGGTAGCGCAGACCGCCGTGGATGAGCTTGCTGGACTTGCTCGACGTGGCGCACGCCAAGTCACCCTGCTCGACGAGCGCCACCGAGAGCCCTCGGCTGCATGCGTCCAGCGCGATGCCGGCGCCCGTCACGCCCCCGCCGATGATCACGACGTCGAACGTGTCCGTGCGCATGCGTTCGAGCGCACGGGCGCGCTGAGTCGCGTTGAGCTCGGATTGAGTCATCGTCGCGATGCCCGGCTACGAGTAGTAGGCGCGCATCTGCTCGCGGAGGCGGCGCGACTCGCGCAGGAACTCCGGATCGAGCATCAGGTCGGGCTTGCGTGGCCGCTCGAACGGGACCCGGAAGTCCTCGACGATCTCCCCGGGGCTCGGCTTCAGGCAGATGACGCGATCCGAGAGCAGGAGCGCCTCCTCGATCGAGTGCGTGACGAAGAGGATCGTCCGGCGGTTCGCCTCCCAGAACTCGAGCAACTGGAAGTCGAGCGTCTCGCGCGTGATCGCGTCCAGGGCGCCGAAGGGCTCATCCATCAGGAGCACGTCGGGGTCCGCCACGAGAGCGCGGGCGATGCCGACGCGCTGCTGCATGCCGCCGGAGAGCTCTGCGGGGTGCTTGTCGGCGGCGTCCGCGAGGTTTACCTCGCGCAGGGCCCGCATAGCGCGCTCCTTGGCGTCGGGGCCGCGCTGCTTGCTCATCTCGAGTGGCAGCAGCACGTTCTCGAGGGCCGTGCGCCACGGCAGCAAGTTCGGCTGCTGGAACACGAAGCCGTAGTTGCCGCGGTTCGAGTCCTGGTTGAGTGAGCGGACCGTGCCGTTGGTCGCATCGAGTAGCCCCGCGATGATGCGCAACACCGTCGTCTTGCCGCATCCGCTGGGCCCGACGAGCGAGACGAATTCGCCGGCCCTCACCGAGAAGGTGACGTCGTTGAGGACCACAACCGGACCCTCGGGGGACTGGAACGCCTTGGTCAGATTCTCGACCTCGAGAATCGTGTTCGTCTGTTCTGTGACTTGAGCCGTCGTCACTATGTTCCTCCTGCCAGACGGTTCGAAATGGTGCGTGTCCCGGCTCGCCGCTAGTAGATGAGCATCCCGCCGTCGAAGGGGAGGACGGTGCCGGTGATGTAGTCCGAAGCAGGGGAGGCGAAGAACACGATCGCCCCGCCGATCTCGTGGGGCTCGGCCATCCTCCCCATCGGGCAGCGCGAGGTGATCGCCGCGAGCCGCTCCGGGTTGCTCCAGACGTACTCGGTCATCGGGGTCTTGACGAACCCCGGCGCGAGTGCGTTGACGGTGATGTTGTGCGGAGCCCACTCGACCGCCAGCGTCCACGTGATCGAGTTGACCGCGGCCTTGCTCGCGTTGTAGCTGATGTAGTCGGAGTAGCCGATGTAGCCGCAGCGCGAGGAGAAGTTGATGATCTTCCCGTACTTGCGCTCGATCATCCCCTTGCCGAACGCCTGGCACGCGTAGAACGTCCCGCGCGCGTTGACATCGAGGACCGCGTCCCAATCAGCGGCCTTGTGGATCTCGGCCTTGCCTTCACGGGCGATGGCGCCCGCGTTCACGAGGATGTGGACGGGGCCCACCTCGTTGTTGACCTCGTCCGCAAGCTTGAAGATCGCGTCGACGTCACTCAGGTCGCACTGCAAGTAGTGGTCGAGCCCCTCCGGGGCCTTGTCGGCGGGCTGCACGTCGGTGCCGACGACGGTCGCGCCTGCGCCGCGCAGAGCGTTGGCGATCGAATCGCCGATCCCACCGGCCACACCGGTGACGACTGCGGTTCGCCCCGAGAGGTCGAAGCTGGGCTGAGGCGTCATGGCAATCCTCCCTCCATTGGGTCTGATTACAGGGCTATGCGCTCCCGCCAGGAGGGGGCCCCTGGCGGCGAACCGTGAACTTGCACGCGGTCGCCACGTAGTACTCCTTGGAAAAGACCACGGGGCGATGGTCGACGTCGAAGTCGACCTGGCGGATGTGCATGCAGAGAGTCCCGATCGGGACCTCAAGCTTTTTGGCTACGTCCTCGTCCGCTGCGTACGGGATGAGCTCGGCTTCGCCGAACTCGATCTCCCGCCCGCAGACCTCGGACAAGAAGGCGTAGAGGGACGGACCGAGCATCGCTGGCTGATCCGGGAGGATGTCGCCCGGCAGGTAGTCGAACGAGTAGAGGACGGGCTTGTCGTCCGCCGTTCGGATGCGAACCAACTCGACGACCTCCGACTTCTCGGGCAGGGCGAGTTGGCGCGCGATCTCCGGGCTCGCCTCGATCGTGCGCCAGCGGGTCTCGCGCGTACCCGCCTCCATCCCCATGGACCGGATCATCTGATCCGAACTGATCGTCTGGTGCAGGCTGCTGACCACGGGCAGCCGCGAGGCGACGAACGTGCCGACGCCGCGTCGCCTGGTGATCAGCCCCTCGGCCTCGAGCGTGGCAAGGGCCTCGCGCAGCGTCACGCGGCTGCTCTTGAGCTGGGCGGCGAGTTCCGGTTCGGACGGCAGCTTGGCGCCTGCTGAGTACTCCCCGCCGTGGATCATGCGACGCAGCGTCTCCGCCACCGACTCGGCGGCGGTCCCGCGAGGCGCTTCTGGTGAGCTGGCGCGGGGAGGTGTCGTGTGGTTAGACATCGTGGCGCCGCAGAATACATCAGCGCCTCATGAAAGACAACTGGAACACCGCGCTGATGCACGTCTCTGCCAAAGCCACTTGACAGCGCGCGATCAGGCCTATATGAATGTCAGACAACTCTGAAAGGAGAGGACAACTGAAGCATGCCAGCGAGCGCCAGTATCCAAGTCGACGCCCTGAGCCGAGTTGCGAATGAGGCCCGGGCGGCTCGCAAACGCACGCGGGCGGAGACCGCGATCGTGGCGGCAGTCTTCATCGCGTCGTTTGCGATCGGGGAGTTGATCCTGCGGATCACGGAGACGCCGGAGTGGATCGTTCCGGCGCCCAGCGTGATAGGGGAGGCCTGGGTGGACGGATTCGGCGACGTGATCGCGCCAAACGCGGCGATGACCCTGGTCGAGGTGGCGATCGGCTTCCTGCTCGGAGCGACGATCGGCATCACGCTGGGGGCGTTCGTCGCTCAGTATCCGTTCCTCGACAAGCTCCTGTCTCCCTACATCCTGATCCTGATTACCACGCCGATCGTGGCGCTGGTCCCGCTGCTGATGCTGTGGCTGGGATACGGGATCACGACCAAGATCGTCGCCGTGGCGATCGCCTCGTTCCCGCCCGTGATGCTCAACACGGTCACCGGGATCAATCAGACGCCGCAGCTGCAGCTCGACCTCATGCAGTTCCTCGGCGCCAGCAAGTGGGACACGTTCCGCAAGGTGCGGATCCACAACGCTTTGCCCTCGATCTTCACGGGTCTCACGATTGGCGCGATCTTCGGGCTGATCACGGCCGTGTCAGCCGAGTTCGTCGGCGGTTCCAAGGGCCTTGGCAACCGCCTCATCTACTTCGCAAGCACCCTGGAGACCCCGCTGGTATTCGCGATCATCTTCACGCTGGCAGCGATCGGCATCGTGATTTACCTGTCGATCACGCTGGTGCGGCAGCGTCTCACCAAGTGGGTCTCGTAGGGACTTAGAGCGGCAACCGCGTTCACGGAAAGTGCCCGGTTGGCGCCGGCGAGGAAACCACCAACAGTCCTAGACACAGGAGGCGACGAGGTGTTCAGAAGCACCAGGAAACGCACGTGGGCACTGATATGCGTGCTCGCGATGTTTGCCGCGTCGGTCGTCCTTGCGGCCTGCGGCGATGAAGGCTCGAGCGGTAGCGAGGAGGAGGCCGGCAGCGGCGGCCTGCGTACGGTGAAGGTCGTGTTCCCGCGGGCGCGCGAGCTCGCCGGCGAGGACGTGTACCTGCACGCTGCCGAGGAGCTCGGATACGCCGAGGAGAACGGCATCAAGTTCGAGTTCGAGTCGGCCATCGGCACCACGGACTCGACCAAGCTCGTTGCGACCGGCAAAGCCGACGTCGGCTACCCGTCGCCGTTCGTGACGATCACCGCGCGCGAGTCGGGCCTCGGCATCAAGTCCGTGTTCAACACGCTGCAGACCAACATCTTCGGGTTCGGCGTCAAGCCGGACAGCCCGATTCAGGGCATCGCCGACCTCAAGGGGAAGAAGGTCGCCCTGGGTGACGGCGGCTGGACGACGATCGCGGCTCCACTGCTGCGGGCCGAGGGCCTGACCGTCGACGACGTGGAGTGGATCGTCGCCGGCGAGCGTCGCCAGGTGGCGGTCGACGAAGGTGACGCCGACGCGGTCCTGACCTGGGAGATGGAGTACCAGAACTTCGCCGACCAGGGGATCGAGCTCCGCGTGTTCGGCCAGGATTCCGTGCCGTTCCAGTCGAACGGCCTGGTCGTCTCGGACAAGCTGATCGAGGAGGACCCTGAGCTGGTCAAGGCGATCGTCCGTACGGCCGCGATGGGCGCCGCGTTCGTCACGGCTAACCCAGAGGCGGCGGCGAAGATCGCGCTCGACCGCTTCCCGGGTGTGACGCCGCAGTCCGAGAAGGGCATGCTCGACGTCGTCAACGCTCTGGTGGCGCTCCTGAATGGCGGCGGCGCCCAGGAGCACGGCTACGGCTGGCACGACGAGGAGGCCTGGGCGGAGGAGATCGAGGTCCTCAAGGAGACCGGGACGATCGACGAGATCGTGCCCGTCGAGGACGTGATCACCAACGAGTTCATCGAGTACGCGAACGACTTCGACCGCGCTCGCGTGGAGAAGGACGCCAAGGAGTACAAGCCCTAACCGGGATGCGAAGCGGCCGGGCGGCTCACGGCGCCGCCCGGCCGCACCCCACCAGTCCTAGACAGGGCGACGAAATCTTCACTCGATACATGGACGGATTCGTGTTTATCGCCCCGCAGAGGTACGTGCAAGGCCCGGGGGTGATCGATGAGCTGGGCTCCCTCTTGGAGCCCTTTGGCCGGTCCGCGGTCGTTCTGGCATCGAAGGGGCGACTGGACGCGCTGGGCGGTCGCCTGCACGAGGCGCTGTCTGGCCGGGGCATCGAGCTTTCGGAGGTCACCTTCGGCGGCGAGTGCACCCGCGGAGAGATCGAAGGGTGCGCCGAGCAAGCGCGCCGGACGGGGGCTCAGATGATCGTGGGTGTCGGTGGCGGCAAGACGATCGACGCCGCAAAGGCGGCCGCCATCGAGGCGGGTGTGAAGGTGGCCGTGGTGCCGACGACGGCTTCAACCGACGCGCCGACGGCGTCGGCATCGCTCGTCTACACCGAGGACGGGGTTCTGTCGGAGATCCTGATCCACAAGACGCGCCCCGACCTGGTTGCGGTTGACAGTGGCGTGATCGCCGACGCCCCCTCGCGCTACCTGGTCTCCGGGATGGGAGACGCGCTTGCGACGTGGTTCGAGGCGCGCGCGACACACCGGTCGGGGGGGCGGACGGTGGCCGGGGGACGGCCGTCGGAAGCCGCGCTCGCGCTTGCGCGCCGCTGTTATGAGGTGGTTCGCGACTTGGGTGAGCAGGCCCGCGACGACGTGGCCGAGCACCGTGTCACGGATGCCGTCGAGGCGGTCATCGAGGCGAACACGCTCCTCAGCGGCATCGGGTTCGAGAGCGGGGGCCTGGCGGCAGCGCACGCGATCCACAACGGCTTCACGCGCCTTGCGAGCTCCCACAAGTCGCTACACGGCGAGAAGGTCGCGTTCGCGACCGTCGCGCAGCTCCTCCTCGAGGGCGACGAGGGCGAGGCCGCCCAGGTGGCTCGGCTCAACAAATGCTTGGGCCTGCCGGTGACTTACGACGAGGTCCTGGGCGGCACGCCGAGCGCAGAGGAGTTGGACGTCGTTGCGGAGGCGGCCGTCTCCCCGGCGGACTCGATGAAGAACATGCCCCGCGAGATCTCGGCGGGAGATGTAGTTGACGCGCTCAACGGGGCCGACGCGCTGGGGAGAACCCTGTGAGCGACCTGGTCATGGTGGTCGATCTGGGGACCACCAACATCAAGGGCCAGGTGTTCGACGCTACCGGAAAGGAGGTTGCCGTCGCGGTGATCCCCCAAGGGATCAATGCGACCCAGCCGGGCTGGGCCGAGCAGGATGCCGCCGCCTGGCTCGGAGCGGCCAAGAAGGTGATCGCCGACGCGGTGAGCCAGGTGGACGCGGCCGCGGTCCGGGCCATCACGGTCACCAATCAGCAGGTCAGCACCGTCCCGGTCGATGCGGACGGCAATCCGCTTGACGCCGCGATCCTGTGGATGGATACGCGGACGAAGCCGATCATCGAGCGGGTCGCGTCACGCGTCGATCCGGACCGTATCCGGCGCACGACCGGAATCGCCCTCACCACGAGTTGGGCGGCGCTCCGCCCGCTCTGGTGGCGGGAGTACAAGCCCGAGGTGTTCGCGGCCACGGACAAGTTCCTCACCGCGGACGCCTTTCTGAACCTGCACCTGGCAGGCGAGTGTGTCAGCGACTACTCCAACGCCTGCTTCGGCGCGTTCGCGGTCGATAGGCGGGAGTGGGACGAGGGGCTCTGCGAGGAGATCGGGCTTCCGGTCGAACGCCTGCCGCGCGTGGTGCCGCCTGGGGTCGCACTGGGCAAGGTGCGCGAGGCGCTCGCTGAGGAGGTCGGGCTCTCGCCGGACACGGTCGTCGTCGCCGGTGCCTCCGATCAGCCCTGCGCGGCGCTCGGCCTGAACGTGGTCGACACCGGCTCGGTCGCCGCGACGATTGGCACCGGCACGTTCGTGGTGCTGCATACCGAGGACCCGATCATCGACCCGCGGTTCTTCACGAACTGTGCCGGCTTGCCGGATCGGTGGCTGCTGTTCGGCGTCCACTACGTGTCCGGTGCCCTGCTCGAGTGGGTGGCCGCGAACGTTTTCGACGGCGCAGCGCCCTCGGAGATCTCTAGCGCGGCAGCACAGAGCGAGCCAGGTGCTGAGGGGCTTTTGTGTCTCCCGTACTTTCAGGGCGCCCGCACCCCGTTCTTCGACGACCGGGCGCGCGGCGTGTTCTACGGGCTCACGCTGCATCACGACCGCTCGCAGATCGCGCGCGCCACGCTGGAGAGCACGGCGTTCGGAGTCCGCCAGGCGGTGGCGGGCTACGAGGGCCTAGGAAAGCGTGTGGAGAGCATCCGGCTGGGAGGCGGGGGCTCGAAGTCGGATGTGTGGTGCCAGATCCACGCCGACGTGACCGGGGTCCCGGTCGTTCGGACGGAGGAGCCGGACAGCACCGGCCTTGGTGCCGCGCTGCTGGCGCTCACCGAGGCGGGCATCCACGCGACCGTCGCTGACGCCGCCGAAGCATGCGTGCGGGTGAACAGGACGTTCGAGCCCAACCAGGAGGCAGGGCAGATCTATCAGCGGTCGTTCGAGGCGTACGAGGAGCTGTACCGGGCGCTTCGCGATCGCTTCCGGGAGGATTTCGAATGAGCACACCGAGGTTCGACAACTGGTCCGTGGCGGGTGTTGCGGTCGTGAACGGCGTTGTCCGGCGCGGCCCTGATTTCACGCGCCTAGACGGCGGGCTAGTCATCGAGGACGGGCGGATTCGCCTGATCGCGAGCGACGACGAGGTCCGCGATGCCGCGGCCGCGCGCAACCTGCCGGTCGTCGACGTCGGCGGCGCGACGATCACCGCGGCGTTCATCGACACCCACTACCACGTCTGGTCTACGGGCTTCGACTCGCTCGGGGCCGACCTGTACGGCTGCCGGTCGATCGACGAGGTGCTCGAGTGCCTGCGCGAGGCCGCGCGCGACCTCGGGGAGGGCGAGTGGCTGCTCGGAGCGCGCCTGGACGAGGGACTGATCAAGGAGGGGCGGCCACCGACCGCCGAGGAGCTGGCGAGCGTCCACAACGGGCCGGTCATGGTCAACGACCGTGGGCTGCACTACGTCCTCCTGAACCAGACGGCCTGGGAGGCCCTCGGCGTCGATCTCTCGGTGGAGGGCGTCTACAAGGAGAACGGCGTTCCGACCGGGCGCTTTCAGGAGCACGCTAGCGGGATGGTGCGCGAGCGCCTCAGCGACGTGCTGCCGCGCGACCTGCGGGTCGAGGCGCTCCGGGAGGGCATGCGCATCGGCATGCGCCGCGGGATCGCCACCGTGCACGCGATGGAGGGCGGCGAGCTCTTCGACGACGCCGACGCCTTGCTCCTGCACGAGGTCGCCTCGGAGCTACCGGGCCGAGTGGTCCTCTACTGGTGCACCGCCGACATCGAGGCGGCACGGCGTTTGGGCCTGCCTCGGGTCGGAGGGGACATCTGCCTGGACGGCTCGATCGGCTCGCGGACCGCGCTCTTCCGGGAGCCCTACGCCGACAATCCCGACGACCCCGAGAACCGGGGTATCCAGCTCCTCAGCGTCGAGGAGGTCGTGGAGCTGGTCGCCGCCGCCGAGCGCGCCGAGATGCAGATCGGCATGCACGCGATCGGCGAGGAGGCGATCGAGACGGCGCTGCAGGCGTTCGAGCGCGTCCTGGACGAGGGTCGCACGGACCTTCGGCACCGGATCGAGCACTTCGGGTTCCCGCGCCCCGAGCACATCGAGCGGGCTGCGGCGCTTGGGGTGACGATCCCGACTCAGCCCGCGTTCGCGTACCTGCGGGGCCAGCCCGGCGGCATCTACGAGCAGCGACTGGGTCCCGAGCGCGCGCGCCGGGGTTACCCGCTGCGCTCACTACTGGACGTTGGCCTGCTCGTGGCCGGTGGAAGCGATAGCAACGTGACCCCTGCGGACCCGTTGCTCGGCATCCAGTCGTGCGTGATGCACCCCGTCGAAAGCGAGCGCATCTCGGTTGCCGAGGCCATGGAGTTGTTCACCGCAAACGGGGCGAAGATGGCGTTCGAGGAGGACGAACGCGGCGTGCTGGAGGCAGGCATGTGCGCCGACTGCGTGTTCCTCGACCGCGATCCGTTCGAGGTCCCCCTCGACGAGATCGCCGACGTGCAGGTGGCGGCCACGGTCGTTGACGGCGAGCTTGCGTTCTGTGCGTCGTCTGAATTGGTGGAGGGATGACATGAGTGAGAACAAGCGGCCCGCGAGCGAACTCGACGTCCTGCTGCAGACCGAGCAGACCTTCGAGCCCCCGCCGGACTTCGCCGCCCAGGCGAACGCCGCAGACCCCGGCATCTACGAGCGCGCCGACCAGGACCCCGAGGCGTGGTGGGCCTCGTGGGCGGAGAAGCTCGACTGGATCGAACCCTGGCGGCAGGTGCTCGACTGGTCGGACCCGCCCAACGCCAAGTGGTTCGTGGGCGGGAAGCTGAACGCCTCGGCCAACTGCCTCGATCGCCACGTCGCCGCCGGCCACGGCGAGCGCGTCGCCTACTACTGGGAGGCCGAGGACGCAGACGAGGCGGGGCCCGAGGGGCGCAGGGCGATCACCTACGCGTGGCTTTGCGAGCGCACGCAGCGTTTCGCGAACGCGCTCAAGGCCCTCGGCATCGGCAAGGGCGACATCGTCGGCATCTTCATGCCGATGGTCCCCGAGGCCGTCGTCGCGATGCTCGCCTGCGCGCGCATCGGCGCCGTCCACAACGTCGTCTTCGGCGGGTTCTCCGCCGAGTCGGTGCGCGAGCGCATGGAGTTCTCCGAGGCGAAGGCGATCGTCACCGCCGACGCGACGCTCAGGCGCGGCAAGCCCACGCCGATGAAGGCGGCGCTCGACCCGCTCATGGAGGGCATGCCCTCCGTCGAGCACGTGATCGTCTACGACCGCTGCGGCACGAACCCGCCCATGACCCCGGGCCGCGACCTCGACTTCGACGAGATCACAGACGCCGCCGAAGCGGCCTGCCCGCCCGAGCCGATGGACGCGGAGGACCCGCTCTTCATCCTCTACACCTCGGGCTCGACGGCCAAGCCCAAGGGCATCCTGCACACCACGGGCGGCTACCTGACCCAGGTCGCCGCGACCCACAAGCTGGTCTTCGACCTCAAGGACTCGGACGTCTACTGGTGCGCCGCCGACATCGGCTGGGTGACCGGCCACTCCTACATCGTCTACGGCCCGCTCGCCAACGGCGCGACCTCGGTCATGTACGAGGGGGCGCCCGACTACCCGGCGCCCGACCGCTGGTGGCAGATCGCAGAGCGCTACCGCGTCACGATCCTCTACACCGCGCCGACGGCGATCCGCGCCTGCATGAAGTGGGGCGCCGAGCACCCCGCCAGGCACGACCTCAGCTCGCTGCGCCTGCTCGGCTCGGTGGGCGAGCCGATCAACCCGCGCGCCTGGCTCTGGTACCGCGAGCACATCGGCGGCGGGCGCTGCCCGATCGTGGACACCTGGTGGCAGACCGAGACCGGCGCGATCATGATCGCGCCGCTCCCCGGCCTCACCACGACCAAGCCCGGCTCGGCCACCGTGCCGCTGCCGGGGATCCGCGCCGCGATCTACGACTCGGACGGCAACGAGGTGGCCGAGGGCGGCGGCAACCTCGTGCTCACCCGGCCCTGGCCCGCGATGGCGCGCACGCTGTATCGCGAGCCCGACCGCTTCGTCGAGACCTACTGGAGCCGCTACGGCCGCCACACCTACCTGGTGGGCGACGCCGCCCGCCGCGACGAGGACGGCTACTTCTGGATCGTCGGGCGCATCGACGACGTGATCAACGTCTCGGGCCACCGGCTCTCGACGATGGAGGTCGAGTCCGCGATCGTCTCGCACCCCGACGTCGCCGAGGCCGCCGTGATCGGCGTCCCCGACGAGGACACGGGCCAGGCGATCGCCGCGTTCGTCACGCCCGAGGGCGGCAAGCGGGGCGACGAAGCGCTCGCCGCCGCCCTGCGTGAGCACGTCGCGCAGAAGATCGGCAAGCTGGCCCGCCCCAAGGAGATCTACTTCGCCGACGATCTGCCCAAGACGCGCTCGGGCAAGATCATGCGCCGGCTCTTGCGCGACATCGCCCAGGGCAACGAGCTCGGCGACGTCACCACGCTGCGCGACCCGAGCGTGGTCGAGCGGCTCAAGCGGCAGGTCGATGGCGTCCGTCAGGCTGGCTAGCGGGCTGGCCGGGTAGCTCCGGCGGCCCGGAAGTCGGCCTGGGCCTTGCTCCATCGAAGCTGATCGGCAGCCCGAGCAGCCGCAGGCCTTCGATCTGCTCGCTGGGGACGTCGCCCAGGATCCCGGTGGCGACCGTCTGCTCGTGCGAGATCGCCTCGCCGACTCCCTGGATCACGCTTACCGGCACGCCGGCCTCGCGCAGGATCGCCTCCCACTCGGATGCGCTCCGCGCGCTAAGGGTGGCCTCGAGCTCGGCGACAACGCGGGTGCGTGCTGCCACCCGCTGCTGGTTCGTGGCCAGATCTGGGTCCGCTCCCAGATCCTCCCGGCCGATCGCAGCACAGAGCTTTCGCCAGAGCGCATCGTTGCCGACGGCGATCACGATCTCGCGGTCGGCCGCCGGGAACGCTTGGTATGGGCAGAGCATCGGCATGCCGGAGCCCATCGGAACGGGTTCATCCCCGGTCGCCAGGTAGCTGGCGATCTGGTACGGGAGCCACGCGAGCCCCGTCTCGAGCAGCGAGCCTTCCACGACGCAACTGGCGCCCGTGCGCGCTCGGCGTGCGAGAGCGCCGAGAATGCCGATCACCGCCCAGAGGCCGGTCCCCATGTCGATGATCGAGGTGCCGACGCGGATGCGCCCTCCGGTCGGGTGACCGGTGACCGCCATCAGACCGCAGAACGCCTGGATGAGCGGGTCGTACCCAGGCTCGCGGGCCAGCGGCCCGCTGGCGCCGAAAGCGGTGATCGAGCAGTAGATGAGCTCCGGCCGGCGCTCGCGCACCCGGTCCGGTCCGAACCCGAGACGCTCCAATGACCCTGGCCGCCAGCTTTGGATCAAGACGTCGGCATCCTCGATCAGCCCCCAGAGGCGCTCGCGGTCGGTGTCATCGCGCAGGTCGAGCGCGACGCTCCGCTTGCCCGCATTCATCGCGAGGAACATCGTTCCGACGCCGTCCCAGCTCGGCGGTTTCCACCCCCGCGTGTCGTCGCCGGAGCCGGGCCGTTCCACCTTGATTACGTCCGCTCCGAGCTGGGCCAGCAGGAGGCCGGCGTACGGGCCGGCGACGTTCTGGCACAGCTCGATCACCGTGTGACCGGCGAGCGGCGCGTTCGCCCGCGAGTTCACGGCCGAAACGCGGCAGGCCCGCGCCGCATGACCCCACGGGCGATGACGTTGCGCTGGATCTCGTTCGTCCCCTCGCCGATCAGCATCAGCGGCGCGTCCCGGAAGTAGCGCTCGATCGGATACTCGATCGAGTAGCCGTAGCTGCCGAGAATCCGCATCGAGGTCAGCGCGATCTCCATGCACGCCTCGGACGCAAACAGCTTCGCCATGCCGGCCTCGAGATCAGCGCGCTCGCCGCGGTCTACCTGGCTGGCGGCGTTGAGGACCAAGAGGCGCGATGCCTCCAGCTTCGTCGCCATCTCGGCGATGTAGTTCCCGATCGATTGGTGCTCGTAGATCGGACGTCCGAACGCGTGCCGCTCCCGCGCGTACTCGGTCGCGACTTCCAGTGCGGCCCGAGCGACGCCGACAGCGCGTGAGGCGACCTGGATGCGACCGAGTTCGAGCCCGCCCATCATCTGGACGAAGCCCTGCCCTTCCTCGGTGCCGAGCAGGGAGTCGGCAGGCACCTCATAGTCGTCGAACGCGAGTTCACACGACTCGACACCGCGGTAGCCGAGCTTGCCGAGCTTGCGCCCGACGACGAACCCCTCGCCCGGCTCCGCGAGCAGGATGCTGATCCCGCGGTGCCGCGGCTCGGCATCCGGATCGGTCTTCACCATCAGCGCGAACAGGCCTGAGTGCTGCGCGTTCGAGATCCAGGTCTTGGAGCCGTTGACCACGTAGCGGTCGCCGCGGCGCACGGCGCGGGTCCGCATCGACTGCAGATCGGAGCCGCCGCTCGGCTCGGTGAGTGCCATGGTCGCCCGTAGCTCACCGGTGGCCATCCGAGGGAGATACCGGCGCTTCTGCTCCTCCGTGCCGAACTTCGCGATCAACTGGGAGACAACGGAGTGGCCGCCGACCGCGCCAGCGAGGCTCATCCAGCCACGTGCGAGTTCCTCGTTCACGAGCGCGTAGCACTGGGTCGAGATGCCGCTGCCGCCGTACGCCTCCGGGACCTTCATGCCGAAGAGGCCAAGCTCGGCCATCATCGCGATCAGGTTCGCTACCCCTCGACCGAGGACGAGCAGGCGGTGCGGCTCGACTACCCCTACCCGGACGCCGAGCGCGACCTCAACCGCTGGCTGCCGCTCGTCAAGTGGCTGCTCGCGCTCCCGCACTGGATCGTGCTGATCTTCCTCCACCTCGGCGCGTTGGTCGCGGTCGTCATCGCCTGGTTCGCGATCCTGTTCACCGGGCGCTACCCGCGGCCGCTCTTCAACTACGTCGAGGGCGTGCTGCGCTGGCACAACCGCGTGGTCGCCTACGCCTACGTGCTCGTCACCGACCGCTATCCGCCCTTCCGGCTGCGGCCGTAGGAGCGCGGGCAGCGGGACCGAGAAGTGCGCGCAACCCCGCTTGCGCAGACCTATACTGCGCGCCGCGATTTCCTCCACTGGCCCGGGCGCCCTGCCGTGCCTCTGGGGCCAGATATCGCGCTCGATGTTCTCGCGTCCCAACCAGACCAGCTTCCTGCCGGAGTCCGATCGCCTGCGGCTTTACGACACCTGCATCGAGGCGACGCTCGAGCGCGGCTTCGGCCTCGATGTGGGCGAGATCGCGCTCCTGGCGGCGGTCGACGAGCGGGAGGCCGAGGCGAGCTACCCGACGCTCGACGATCTGCTCGACGAGGTCGCGGACAACCTCGAGCGGGACTTCCGCGGCGTGACCCTGGACGCCTACGAGAACGGGCCGGGCCCTTGGCGGGAGCGGGTGCGACGCGCCGCCTACGCCGCCGCCGAGTGGCTGCGCGACCACTCGCGCGAGGTGCGCTGGGCGGTCGCTGCCCTCAAGTCGCACCCGCCGGCGGCGCGACGCCTGCGCACCCGCACGCTGAAGCCGTTCGTGGACATCATCGACGACGGGCGCCGGGAGCTGCGCGACCCCACCGAGGTGTCCCCCGCGGTGGCCGAGGGCCTGGTGGGCCTGCTGCTCGATGCGGTCGTGCGGGAGGTCAGCGTCACCGGTGGCACCGAGCGCATCACGGAGCTGGTTCCCGGCCTGATGTACGTGGTGCTCTCGCCCTACGTCGGTCACGAGCAGGCCGCCGAGGAGCTCTCCCGATCGTTGCTCAGCTGAGCGTGGGCGGCGGCCCCGAGCGTCCACGATCGCAGACGCCATTGTGTACGGTTGCCCTTGCACGCAGGGAGGACTAGTCCTTGCAGAACGCTTCGATGAGCGGCGGGAAGAGAGGAACAGCTGGCAAGGCGGCGGCGCTCGTCCTGGTGCTGCTGGCTGCGCTCGCGCTGGCGCTCGCGGGCTGCGGCGGCGGCGATGACGAGGGCGAGTCGGCCGGGCAGACGACGCAGGCAGCCGAGCCCGGGCAGGGAAGCGGCGGCTCCGACAAGGAGCCCGGCGGGAAGCCCGATGGCGGGAACGGCGGCGGTGGCGGCGGCGAACCGCCCTCCGAGACACCCAAGGACCCCGACCCCGGGGGCGGCAGCATCGAGGACTTCGGCCAGGAGGCGACCCCCGAGCAGCGGCGGCAGATGATCCGCGCCGTGAAGTCCTACTTCGGCGCGCTGGCGGATCGCGACCCGGCGGGCGCCTGCGAGTGGGTCGCCTCCACCGCCAAGGAGCAGATCGCCCAGCTGTTCGAGCAGGCGCGCAGACAGGGCGCGGACGCGAACCAGGGTCAGCTCCCGCCTGAGGGTGAGGAGTGCGAGTTCTTCCTCCAGTACGCCGCCAACAACTTCAGCAGCAAGGGCGCGCCCAAGTTCGACAAGATCAAGTGGATCAAGTTCCGCGTCGACGGGGACCAGGGCTTCGCCATCTACAAGCTGCCTCCTCGCGGCAAGCTCTTCCAGGCGACGGTGCTCGAGGACGGGGGCTGGCGCGTGGGCGCGATCGACGGCAGCCCGCTCCCCTGATCCGAGACCCGGGCGCGAGCTGCTCGCGCGAACGCCCATCGCCCGAGGGCCCGCGTCGCCGCGCAGTTTCCTTGTGACGGGCGGCGGGTAGCTCGCTATAACCCCGGACAACGAGGAGGTCGGCGCGCAGCGATGGGGGACGGACAGGATGGGCGGGCGCAGGATCCTGAGGAGATGAGCGGGGCGTCCGAAGCGAGCTCCATCGACATCGACCGTCTCGCGGCGCGCGCCGACGAGAACGGCTGTCTGGGGCTCTCGGACGTCCAGGCCCTCTGCGAGGAGCACGGCCTCGGTCCCGAGGAGGTGGCGGCGCTTCACCAGCGCCTGCGCGAGCGGGGGCTAGAGGTGCGCGACGACTGCGGCCGCGAGACCGGTCCGACCGCCTACACGAACACCGAGCTGGCCGAGGCCACCACCGACGCCCTGCAGCTGTTCATGCGCGAGGCGGGGCGGCACCCCTTGCTCACCCGCGAGGAGGAGATCGAGCTGGCGCAGCGCTTCGAGCGGGGCGACCTCGAGGCGAAGGAGCGGCTGATCAACTCCAACCTGCGCCTCGTCGTGGCCAACGCCAAGCGCTACCAGGGGCACGGGCTGCCGCTGCTCGACCTGATCCAGGAGGGCGTCCTCGGCCTGATGCGAGCGGTGGAGAAGTTCGACTGGCGGCGCGGCTTCAAGTTCTCCACCTACGCCACCTTCTGGATCCGCCAAGCGCTGCAGCGAGCGCTCGACAACAGCTCGCGCACGATCCGCCTGCCGACCAACATCGCCCAGCTCGAGCGCCGGGTCGCGGCGGCCGAGCGCCGCTTCGAGGCCGAGTACGGGCGCCCGCCCAACGATGAGGAGCTCGCCGAGGCGGCCAAGCTGAGCATGGAAGAGCTGGAGCGGGTGCGCGCCGCGGCGCGCGCGGTCACCAGCCTCGACCGCCCGGTCGGCGAGGACGAGGACACCACCCTCGGCGAGCTGCTGGGCGACGGCGATGGGGTGGAGGAGGAGGTGGAGATGAGCCTCCGGGAAAGCGCGGTGCGCCGCGCTCTGCGCCATCTGCCGATGCGCGAGCGGCGCGTGATCGAGCTGCGCTACGGCATGGAGCGCGACCGTCCCGCGACCACGCGTGAGGTGGCGGAGGAGCTGGACATCTCCCCGAGCCTGGTCAGCCGCATCGAGCGCCAGGCGCTGGAGCGCCTCGCCTCCGAACGGGAGATGGAGAAGCTCCAGCCCGCCTGAGGAGGCGGCTCAGCCCACCACGATCCGCACGAAGCGCTGGTTCAGCCTGCGCTCGAGCTCGTGCGCGGCGCGCTCGCCGGAGACGTCGTCGTCCGGCTGGCCGGTCACCAGCACGATCTCGTCCGCGGCGAAGGAGCGCAGCTGATCCTCGACCGCGCGCACGATGTCGTGATCACCGACGACCGCGCGGGCGGCGACGTGGGCCTTGCCCAGCTCCGCGGCGCTGATCACGAGCTTGCGCTGGGCCTCCGCGCGCGCGGGCCCGACATCGGTGGCCCACAGGTCGAGCAGTCGCGCCTGCGCCGGCGCGAGCAGCAGGATCTCCGTCTCGGGCTCGGACCCGAGGTCGCGCTCCTCCTTGATCCGCTCGACCGCGCGCGGGTCGTCGAGCTCCCGGCTCACCACCACCAGCACGCGCCGGCGCCCGTCGTTGGAGCGCTTGGTCTCGATAAGGCCGCCCGGGCGCTGCAGGGTCGCGAACAAGGCGAGCACGCCGGCGGCGAGCGCCCCGAGCGCGAGTCCGAGGGGAGGGCCGGCGACGATGAAGCCGACCGAGATCGGGACCACGATCGCGGCCACGATCACGGGTAGTAGCCAGGGCTTGAACGTCATCGATGCTTCCCCTCCAAGACCCACTACCCGTGCCACGATGAGGCGTAACGGCGGGCGCGCGTCGGCTGGTCCGCGTGCCTGCTTCAATTCATGGTGCCTAAGTCGGAATTGTGTGCTTTCATTAGGGTGCCCTAATTAGGCTTCCCTAATACAGCGACCGCCCGCGAGAAGAGCGGGCAGGAGGGACTTCAGAACGTGAAAGGCAGGATCCTTCGGTCGGTGGCCCTTGCTCTCGCGACCGTCCTGACCGCGGGCGCGTTCGCGGCGACGGCGAGCGCTGAGCCCAAGCTGGCGGCGGACGGCTCCGTGAACTGGGGCGTGTACGAGGGCTGGCGCAACTACATCCTGAACGGGGGCGGGCCCATGCAGGGGAAGATCACGACCTCCGGCCAGGCGACGCGGGAGGACGACGGCACGTTCAGCTTCCCCGCCCGGCGCGGCTACGTCGACCCGGAGAACGGGGAGCTTTGGCTCACCCTCGCGGGCGGCGTGCGGTTCGAGAAGCCCGCGCACGGGGTCGATATGCGCCTCTCCAACCTCGAGGCCCAGATCGTCCCCGGCGACCCCGACCAGAGCGCGATCTTCGCGCGCGTCAGGAGCGTCGAGCGGACCGGGCCGGACTCGGCGGGCGAGCTCAAGGACTACGGCCGGATCCGGCTCGTGCGCCTCGATCCGGGGGAGGTCACGCCGCAGCTCGCCCCACCCGCGGTCGAGTGGCTGGCGGTCCCGAGCGCGCTGACGGCGGCGGCGGTGCCAGCGTTCGGCGGCGGGTACGACGCGGGCGAGGAGTTCGACCTGGCCACCATCGCGGCGGAGGCCGGCGCCGCCCCGGTGAAGCTGCGCGTGAAGCCCCGGCCGCGCGCCCGCGTCAAGGGCCGCACGGCCACGGTGGCCAAGGTCAGCTGCAACCTCGGCCCCTGCACGATCCTGGCCCCCAAGCGCGCCCAGCTGAGGGTCGGTGCCAAGAAGTTCCCCGTCAAGGTCAAGGCGAGCAAGCGGGTTGACGCCGGCAAGCCCGGGCAGGTGAAGGTCGCGCTCGCGCGCCGCGCCGCCAAGAAGCTCGCGGGGCGCCAGGGCAAGGTGCGGTTCGCGCTCGAGGTCGACGGGCCCGGCACGCTGGGCGCAACCGGCACCGTGAAGACGATCCTGAAGGGAGGTAGGCGCTGATGCGCACCCTCGATCCGAGCGTCGAGCACGAGGTGCCGGCCGGCTTCGAGTGGCAGGATCCGCCCCCGCCGCTCGAGCCGGCCGACCCGGCCCCCGAGCGCAGCGTGGCCGAGCACGCGCGCACGCTCGTCGCGAACTCGACCGTGGGCTCGCTGGCGACGCTGAGCGAGGACGGCTCGCCCTGGGCCTCGCTCGTGACCTACGGCCTGCTGGACGACGGCTCGCCGGTGCTGCTGCTCTCGACGCTGGCCGAGCACGGCCGCAACGCGCACCGCGACCCGCGCGCGAGCCTGGTGGTGTCCGAGGGGTGGACCGACCGCGAGCCGCTCGCCCACGGCCGCGTCACCCTGCAGGGCAGGCTCGAGATCCCGCAGGGCGAGACGGCGGAGCGCGCCCGCGCCGCGCACCTGAAGGCGGTGCCGAGCGCGGCCTCCTACGTCGACTTCGGCGACTTCGACCTGTGGGTGCTGCGCGTCCAACGGGTGCGCTGGGTCGGCGGCTACGGGCGGATGGACTCCGCGCCGGCCGACGCCTACCTCGCCGCCGAGCCCGATCCCACGGCGCCCGCCGCGCAGCACGCGATCGACCACCTCAACGAGGATCACGCCGACGCGCTGCTCGCGATCGCGCGCGCCCTGGGCGGCTACTCCGACGCCACCTCCGCGCGCTGCAGCGCGATCGACCGCTACGGGATCGAGCTCAAGGTGCGCACCCCGCGGGGCCCGGCGGCCACCGTGCGGGTCGGGTTCGCCGAGCCGGTGAACGACGCCGACGGCCTGCGTGAGGCGACGGTCGAGCTCACGCGGCGCGCCCGGGCGAAGGACGGCGCCTGATGCGGCGCTCCCTCTGGACAGCGATCGCCCTGGCCCTCGTGGCGGCCCTGCTCGCGGCGCCGGCCGCGCACGCCGCCAAGCCGAAGCGGATCGTCGCGCTCACCCCGTTCTCGGCGAACGTGCTGGTCAAGCTCGGGGTGAAGCCCGTCGCGGTGGGCGTCACGCCGGGCAACGCCAAGTACCACCGGCGGCTGCGCTCGGTGCGGCGACTCGCGCTCTCGCACACGACGAACGGCCCCAACCCCGAGGAGCTGGTGACGCTGAGGCCTGATCTTTTGATCTCCGACCGTCCCTGGCGCGCCGGGCACCCCGCGATCAAGAGGATGGGGATCAAGGTCAGGATCTTCGACCCGATGCGGGTCGGCGCGGTCCCGCGGGCGGTGAAGCGAATCGGCAAGGCCGTGGGGCGCGCGAAGCGGGCCCGCAAGCTGGCGCGCAAGATGAAGAAGCAGATCCGCCGCGCACGCAAGGGGATCCGCTCGCGTCCGCGGGTGCTGATGGTGCTGGGCGTGGGGCAGACCCCCTACGCGTTCCTGAACGACAGCTGGGGCGGAAGCCTGGTCACCGCGGCCGGCGGGCGCCTGCTCACGGCGGGGCTCAGCCGGGAGGGGCGCGACAACCTCCTCGTGGCCGGCGGGTTCGCGAACCTCTCGGAGGAGTGGATCCTCGAGCAGAACCCGGACGTGGTGATCGGCGTCCCGCACGGCCGCGCCGATGACCGTGAGCGGGCCGCGGAGGCGCTGCGAACCCACCCGATCCTCAGGCTGACCAACGCGGGCGAGAACGGCCGAATCTACGTGACCGCCCGCAATACGCTCCTGCAGCCGGGCACCGACATCGCGCAGACGATCCGCTTCGTGCGCAAGCGCTTCCTGCGCAACTGATGGTGACGCTGCGGGCGGGGACACTGGCGCGCAGGGGTGCCGTGCTGGCCGCGGCCGCGGCCGCGCTCGCGGCCGCGGCCGTCGCCTCGCTCGCGCTGGGCGCGGTGGAGGTGCCCTTCGCGCAGGTGGTGGACGCCCTGCGCGGCGAGCTGCCCGACGGCCCGGCCCGCAAGATCGTGCTCGAGCTGCGCCTGCCGACCACGGCCGAGGCGATCGCGGTGGGCGCGGCGCTGGGGGTCGCGGGGGCGGTGCTGCAGGGGGCCCTCGCCAACCCCCTGGCCTCCCCGGACGTGATCGGGGTCACCGCCGGTGCGGGCTTCGGCGCGACGCTGATCCTGCTCGCCTTCCCCGCCTCGGTCGCGCTGCTGCCGCTGGGCGCGCTCGCCTTCGGCCTGCTCGCCGCCGCCTTGGTGTTCGCGATCGCCTGGACGGGCCGCAACCGCGGCGGGATCGGGCGGGTGATCCTGGCGGGAATCGCGGTCGCCGCCCTCTTCGGGGCGGGGACCACGGCGCTCATGACCGCCTTCCCGGATCGCGTGCAGTCGGTGATCTTCTTCCTGGCGGGCGGCATCACCCCGAACGGCTGGGTGGACCTGAAGGCGTTCTGGCCCTACTTCGCCGTCGGCTTCGTGCTCGCCCTCACCCTCATCCGCCCGCTCGACCGGCTCGCGCTCGGCGACGACGTCGCCGCCTCCCTGGGCAGCCGGCCGCAGCTGGTGCGCCTCGTGGCGGGCGTCTGCGCCGCGCTGCTCGCCTCGGCCGCGGCAGCCCTCGTCGGCCTGCTCAGCTTCCTCGGGCTGCTCATCCCGCACCTGGTGCGGATGGCCGGCGGCACATCGGCGCACGGGTTCGTGATCCCGGCGTCCGCCCTGGCCGGCGCCGCCCTGCTCACGGCGGGCGACGTCTTCGCCCGCAACATCGCGGCGCCCGTGGTGCTGCCCGTCGGCCCCTTCATGGTGATCCTGAGCGTGCCCCTCTTCCTCTGGCTGCTGCGGAGGACGGTGTGAGCGTTGAGGCCGCGACGACAAGCGCTCCCGCGCTCGAGGTGCGAGACGTGCACGTGCGGCTCGGCGGCGCCGAGATCCTGCACGGCGCCAACCTCCGCGTGGAGCGCGGCGAGCTGGTCGCCCTGGTCGGGCCCAACGGCGCGGGAAAGTCGACGCTCGCGCGGACCGCGGCCGGGATCGTGCGCCCGTGGCGCGGCGATGTGCGCTGCATGGGCCAGGACGTGCGCCGTCTGCGCGGCCGCAGGCTCGCGCGGCTGCGCGCCTTCGTCCCGCAGCGCCCGGCGGTTCCCGACGGGATGACGGTGCTCGAGGCGGTGAGGATCGGGCGCTCCTCGCACCTGATGCCGCTAGGGCGCTTCACCCGCTCCGACCGCGAGGCGATCGCCGCGGCGATGGAGCGGGCGGGGGTCACGCAGTTCGCGCAGCGCCAGCTCAACACGCTCTCGGGTGGCGAGCTGCAGCGGGTGCAGATCGCGATCGCGCTGGCGCAGGCGGCGCCGCTGCTGCTGGCCGACGAGCCGACCTCGGCGCTGGATCTGGGCGCGACCGTGGACGTCGCGCGCCTTCTGCGCGGGCTGGCGAACGACGGGCTCGCGGTCCTGCTGGTCGCCCACGACCTCGCCCTCGCGGCGGCCATCGCCGACCGGGTGGTGGTCATGTCCGACGGCCGCACGGTCGCCGAGGGCCCCGCCCACGACGTGCTGAGCGCCTCCCGCCTGCAGGAGGTCTGGCACGTCAGCGCGAGCCTCGAGACCGGCTCGCGCGGCCACACCGCGCTGCACGTGGACTGGCTCGGCGTGGAGGTGCGCGAGTGAGGGCGCGGCTCGCCAGGCTCCTCGGCGCGCTGATGGCGCTCGCGGCGCTCGCGGCCGCCACGGCCCCGGCCGCCCCGGCGCGCGAGGGAGACGGCCCGCAGCGGGCCGGCCGCGCCGCGATCACCCTCACCAAGCCGGCGCGCAAGGCGCTGCGCCGCGGCGGGGTCAAGCTGCGAGGCTGGGCCGCGGCCGAGTGCCGCGGGGCGCGCCTGGTGCTGCCCGTCCGCTCCGGCGCTGTGCGTTCCTCGGTCGCGCGAGTCAACCTGAGGGGCGTGATCTTGCTGCGCGCGGGCAAGCGCAGGGTCAAGCTGCGCGAGCCGCAGCTCAACGTGGTCGCGGGGGCGGGGAACCTGACCGCCCGGCTCGGGCGCTACCGCTACACGGTGAGCAGGCTGCGCGGCGTCGACGAGGTCCCGTTCAACCCGATCGAGGGCTGGGTGCGGGTCTCGAAGGCCAAGGTGAGGCTCACGGGCGAGGTGCGCCGGCTGCTGCGCCAGCGCCTGCGCGGGGCTCGCCCGCCGCGCGCGCTGGGCAGGCTGCGGGTCAACGCGCGGGTCGCTGTAGCCCCGCCGGACGTGGTCGAGCCGGACCCGCTCGAGCGCCCGGCCACCGCGGTCGACGTCGGCTCGGTCGAGATCGCGTGGCGCGCCCGAGAGAGCCTCGTCTGCTACGTGCACGCGGGTGGCGGCCCGGGGATCAGCGTCGACGGGGTGAAGGCCCCCGCGGTGGACTACCCGCCTGACCACGAGAGCGTGCCGTGCTCGGGCGACCCGGGCCGCCCGCTCCCCTACACGTTCATCTACCCGACCGAGACGGCCTCCGGCTGGTACGACCCCGAGAGCGAGACCGCCTACGTGCGGGCCTCGGGGGCGGTCCGCTTCCGCAAGGACGCGTTCCGGCTCGACGTGACGATGAGCGAGCCCGAGGTGGAGCTCGCGGGCGAGCGGTCGCGCCTGATCCACACCTACAACGAGCGGGGCTGGCCGGTCCGCCGGGGCGTCACCGCCGACCTGCCCGACCTCCGCCCGTGTGCCCCGGGCTGGACGGTCGAGCAGGATGACGCTGGGGACTGGGTCCACACGATCGAGCGCGCGCCGGGCCGCGTGCCAGACGGCGCGACCAAGGGGAACTTCGCCAGGTTCTACTTCCCCGGCGACGACTTCGGCTGGGTCACCGTCCGCTTCGTCGTGCCCGCCGAGGCGGCCGGCTCCGAGGGGGGGTGCGGATGAGGGCGCGGCTGATCGCACTCGCCTTCGGCCTCGTCGCCTGCGGCCTGCTGGCGGTCCCCGCCCTCGCCGCGGCGGCGCCGCAGGTCAAGGTGATCGACCGCCAGGGCAACGCCTACGTCTTCGACCTCGGCGGGCACGAGGGCAGGGAGGACGTCGACGCCCGCTACACGGTGCGCTCCTCGCCCTCGCAGGCGACGACGCAGCGCATCGTCGGCTTCAGCCTGCGCAAGGTGCTGGCCGAGGCCGAGGATGGCCGGGGCGAGCGCTTCGACGACTCCATCTACCACTTCGTCAAGGTCGACCGCCCGGGCTCGGGCGTGGTGACGCTGTCGCGCGCGCAGGTCGAGGCCTCGGGAGCTTTCCCGGACGGCCACCCGGTCGTCTGGGCCGAGCAGGGCGGCGGGATCGGCTTCCTGCGCCCCTCCAGCGGCCCGAACGACGCCAACGCCGCCGACGTCTTCGTCGTCTCGGACGGCACGCTGGTGGTGCGCGAGGGGTTCGGCAACCTGGTCCAGCTCGAGGTCGAGTACTCCCCGAGCAAGCCGCGGCCCAAGCAGGCCGTCACCTTCAAGGTCCGCGTGAAGAGCAGCGCCTCGGGCCAGAGGCTGACCTTCAGCTGGATGATCGACGGCCACCACTACACCGGCGCCCAGGTGACGCACGCCTTCCGGCGCAAGGGCTGCTACGCGGTGGGCGTGAGCGCCCGGGAGAACGGCGAGGTCGTGGGAGGCGCCGGCGCCCAGGTCAAGGTCGGCTCCGACTGCGAGGGCGGGCCCAACCGCCAGGGCGGCGGCAAGGAGGGCAAGAAGAAGGGCGCTGCCGACGGCTCGCACGGGAAGGGGAACGGCAACGGCTCCTCCTCGTGGGGCAACGGGAGCGGGACCGGCGGCCCGAGCGCCCCGTCCTACCGGCCCGCTCCGGGCCAGCGCAGCGAGCGGCCCCCGCGCCAGCCCGCGCCGCCGGGCGAGACCGTCGAGGGTGAGCTCCTTGACGACATCGCCGGCAAGCCGGCTCCCGCGCAGCAGGCGCAGTCCGAGCCCAAGCCGGCGGTGCGCGCGGTGCGCAGCGGCTCGTTCAGGGACGAGGGCGGGGCGGGGGTGCCCGGCGTCGCTCTTGGCATCCTGGTTACCGGCGGGCTGCTCGGGCTGGGTGCCCTGCGTGAGCTGGAGCGTGGCCCGCTGGCGAAACTGAGACTGAGAAAGCCGTGGTCGTAGAGGAACTGCTTTTCGACGTCGCCGAGGCGCTGCGCATCCCGGTACTCGCGCTCGCCCTGGCAGCGCTGGCCTGGGTCCTGTTCGAGCTGGGCGGGTTCGTGGCCGAGCTGGTGCGCCGCTCGTCGCGCAGCCTGCCGCGCCTGGAGGCGGCGATCGACGCGACCGCCGACGCGCTCGCGCGCGGGGACGAGGCGGCCGCGCGCTCCGCGCTGCTCACGGTCGCGCCCAGCGCCGCCGCGCGTGAGACGGCGCTGGCGATCCTGACCGAGCTTGGCCGCCCCGACGCCGAGGCGCGGATCGCCAAGCGCCTCGCCGAGCTCGACTACCGCTCCCTGCGTCGGCTGGAGCGGACGCGGATCCTCGTGCGCATGGGCCCGGCGCTGGGCCTGATGGGCACGCTGATCCCGCTCTCGCCTGCGCTCGCCGGGCTGGCGGCGGGCGACGTCGACCAGCTCACCGAGAACCTGCGCGTCGCTTTCAGCGTGACCGTGGCCGGGCTCTTGGTCGGCGCGGTCGCGTTCGCGATCTCGCTCGTGCGCGACCGCCTCTACGGGCAGGACTACTCCGACCTGGAGTACGCGGCGGCGCGGCTGCTCGAGCGCACCAAGGCGGGCGCCGGGGTCGCGACGTGCGGCGGCGCCCCTGCGGCGCGGCAGGCCGCCCCGGCGGCCGATCGGGCGGCTGCGCAGGCGGCCGGCCCGCCGGCGGCGGAGGCGGCGCGATGAAGGTCTCCGCCCGCGCCCGGCGGCGAGAGGATCGCGCCGGCGATCCGCTCGACGGCCTGGTCAACCTCTTCGACCTGGGGATCGTGCTCTCCCTCGCGTTCATGATCGCGGCGCTCTCCTCGCTCGACCTCACCGAGGAGGTGCTGACCAAGCGCGATCCCGGCCAGCGGAGCGAGGCGGCGCAGCAGGTCACCGCCAAGCCCGAGGAGCAGGTGCGCGAGGTGGAGCTCGATCCAGGCGAGCGCGTGGTCGGGCGCGGCACCGAGATCGGCCGCGTCTACAGACTCGAGGACGGCCGCACGGTGATCGTGCGGGAGCGCCGCGGCGCGGGCGGCCGCGGCTCGGACTAGACGGGCAGCGCCGCCGCGGCGCAGCGAGGCTCCGGGCGGTGAGGCCCGGCTCGGTGCCCTCGCCCGTCGCTGCGGGCACGCCCTCGCATCCCGATGTAGGCCCCGGGGGACCCGCTCGAGCGCGCCCATCCGGCCTTGCGCATGATGATCCACCCCAACCCGGGTGGGGGAAAAGCTGTAAGGCGCGCCGGGTCAAATGGGTGTTCCGCAGCATTCAGCCGCCCCGCTGGACGTCGGGACAATGGCGCGGATGCGCCCAGACCCAGACTGCGGCCAGACCCACGGCTCCTGCGGCGCACCGATCCTTCCCGAGACACAGACCCAAGCGACCCCCCTGAACCGATGACTGACGGAGTTCTTGTTCCGGCCCCGCCCGGGGCCGAGCGGCGACTCGACCCGTCGCTGCAGGAGATCTACGAGACCGTCGAGCGGCGGAATCCTGGCGAGCGCGAGTTTTTGCGCGCGGTGCGCGAGGTCCTCGAGATCGTCGGCCCGGTCGCCGCTCGCCACCCCGAGTACGCGGAGGCGAAGCTGCTCGAGCGCATCTGCGAGCCCGAGCGCCAGATCATCTTCCGCGTCCCCTGGCAGGACGATCGCGGCGAGGTCCGCATCAACCGCGGCTACCGCGTCGAGTTCAACAGCGCCCTCGGCCCCTACAAGGGGGGTCTGCGCTTCTCGCCCACGGTCAACGCGAGCATCGTCAAGTTCCTGGGCTTCGAGCAGGTCTTCAAGAACGCGCTCACCGGCATGCCGATCGGCGGCGCCAAGGGCGGCGCCGACTTCGACCCGAAGGGCCGCTCCGACTCGGAGATCATGCGCTTCTGCCAGTCGTTCATGACCGAGCTGCACCGCTACCTCGGCGAGCACACCGACGTGCCGGCGGGCGACCTCGGCGTCGGCGAGCGCGAGCTCGGCTACCTGTTCGGCCAGTACAAGCGGATCACCAACCGCTACGAGTCCGGCGTGCTGACCGGCAAGGGGCTCTCCTGGGGCGGCGCCCAGGTGCGCGCCGAGGCGACCGGCTATGGCTGCGTCTACTTCGTCGCCGAGATGCTGAAGGAGCGCGAGACGAACTTCGAGGGCCGGACCGTGGTCGTCTCGGGCTCGGGCAACGTGGCGATCCACGCGATCGAGAAGGCCCAGCAGCTGGGCGCCCACGTGGTCGCCTGCTCCGACTCCGGCGGCGCCGTGCACGACCCCGACGGCATCGACGTCGAGCTGCTCAAGCGCATCAAGCTGGTCGAGCGTGGCCGGATCTCCGACTACGCGAAGAGCCGCGGCGGCCGCGCCCGCTACGAGCCCGGGGCCAAGGTCTGGGAGATCGAGTGCCACGTGGCGCTGCCCTGTGCGACCCAGGACGAGCTCGACGGCGAGGATGCCAGGCGGCTCGTCGAGGGCGGGGTGATCGCGGTCGGCGAGGGCGCCAACATGCCGTGCACGAGCGACGCGGTCCAGATCTTCCGCGAGGCCGGGGTCGCCTTCGGCCCGGGCAAGGCCGCGAACGCGGGCGGCGTCGCCACCAGCGCGCTGGAGATGCAGCAGAACGCCTCGCGCGACTCCTGGAGCTTCGAGTACACGGAAGAGCGCCTGGTGCAGATCATGCGCGACATCCACGACCAGTGCCTGCGCACGGCCGAGGAGTACGGCGTGCCCGGCGATTACCTGACCGGCGCCAACATCGCCGGCTTCGTCCGCGTCGCGGACGCGATGCTCGCGCTCGGGCTGATCTAGCTAGCGCCGCGGACCCGCGTCCGCTTCCCGCTCGTCCCGTTCGGACGTCCCCGGACGGCCCGGCGCCCCGGACGACCGAGGCCGTCCGGGGCGCCCACGTCGGGCTCTTGACCCGACGCCACATGCCTGTCCGTCACTTGATGAACAGGATCTCTGAGTACTTCGGCAGGGGCCAGAGGTCGTCGGCGACGACCTTCTCGAGGCGGTCGGCCACCTCCCGCACGCGCGCCATCGCGGTCAGCTGATGGTCGCGGGCGTACTCCGCCAGCGCCAGGCCCTCGACTCCGTCGGGGTGGACGTTGGCACGTTCCAGCTCGCGGATCGCGGTGATCAGCTCGTCGATCAGCGGGCGCACCTCCTCGGCGGCCGCGCTCACGCCCGCCTGCTCGCAGAGCTCGAGGTGGCGCATCGCGGCCGGGAGGATCAGGGTGCGCGCGATCGACTCGGTGGTCTCCGCCTCGATGTTTGCGCGGATCGCGTACTGCTCGACCCAGACCTCGAACCGCGAGTGCAGCTCGCGCTCGGAGAGCACGCTGAACTTGCCGAACGTCTCGATGGTCTGCTCGGAGATCACCTCCGGCAGCGCGTCCGGGGTCGTGCGCAGGTTCTTGAGCCCGCGGCGCTCCGCCTCCTCCGCCCACTCGGGCGAGTAGTTGTCGCCCGAGAAGCAGATGCGCTTGCTCGAGAGGTAGGCGTCGCGCACGACGTCCGCGACCGCCTCGGCCACGTCGTCGCCCTGCCCGAGCTTGGCCTCGAGCCGGTCGGCCAGCTCGTCGATCGCCTCGGCCACGATCGTGTTCAGCACGGTGTTCGGGAAGGCGAGCGACATGCTCGACCCGAGCGCGCGGAACTCGAACTTGTTGCCGGTGAAGGCGAAGGGCGAGGTGCGGTTGCGGTCGCCGCCGTGCCGCGGCAGGGGCGGCAGCACCTCCGCCCCGAGCTCGAGGTAGGAGCCGGGCGTGTGCGGGTCGCCCTCGCCGGACGCGATCGCCTCGAACACGCGCTCGAGCTCGGCGCCGAGGAAGATCGAGATGATCGCCGGCGGCGCCTCGTTCGCGCCCAGGCGGTGGTCCTGGCCGATGTTCGCCACCGAGGCGCGCAGCAGGCCCTGGTGCTTGTCGACGGCCTTGATCACCGCCGCGCAGAAGAACAGGAACTGCGTGTTCTCGGCGGGCGTGTCGCCGGGGTCAAGCAGGTTGATCCCGGTGTCGGTCGACATCGACCAGTTGTTGTGCTTGCCCGAGCCGTTGACGCCAGCGAACGGCTTCTCGTGCAGCAGGCAGACGAGCCCGTACTTGCGCGCCGTGCGCTGCAGCACCTGCATCATCAGCTGCTGATGGTCCGAGCAGACGTTCGCGTTCTCGAACATCGGCGCGATCTCGTACTGCGCCGGCGCGACCTCGTTGTGGCGGGTCTTGACCGGGATCCCGAGCTTCGCCATCTGGTTCTCGGCCTCGAGCATGCAGGCGAGCACGCGCTCGGGGATCGAGCCGAAGTAGTGGTCGTCCAGCTCCTGGCCCTTGGGCGGCTTGGCGCCGAACAGGGTGCGGCCGGTCGTGACCAGGTCGGGCCGCTCGTAGTAGTAGTGCTCGTCGATCAGGAAGTACTCCTGCTCGGGCCCGACGGTCGTGTAGACCCGCTGTGCGTCATCGTCGCCGAGCAGCCTCAGGGCCCGGATCGCCGAGCGCGAGAGCGCGTCCATCGAGCGCAGCAGCGGGATCTTGGCGTCGAGCGCCTCGCCCGTCCAGGACGCGAACGCGGTGGGGATGCACAGCAGCGCCCCGTTGGGGTTCTCGAGGATGAACGCGGGGCTGGTCGGATCCCACGCGGTGTAGCCGCGCGCCTCGAAGGTCGCGCGGATCCCGCCGGTGGGGAACGAGGAGGCGTCGGGCTCGCCCTGGATCAGCTCGGAGCCCTTGAACTTCGCGATCGCCTTGCCGTCGCTGGTGGGGGCGAAGAAGGAGTCGTGCTTCTCGGCGGTGAGGCCGGTGAGCGGCTGGAAGACGTGCGTGAAGTGGGTCGCGCCCTTCTCCAGCGCCCACTCCTTCATCGCCTCGGCGACCTCGTCGGCGAGGGCGGGGTCGAGCGGCGCGCCGCGCCTCAGGGTCGCCTCGAGCTTGCGGTAGGTCTCGGGAGAGAGCCGCTTGCGCTGCTCGGCGGGCGTGAACACGTTGGCGGCGAACGGGAAGTTCCCGTCCTTGCTCAGATCCAGCGTGCCGATCGCCTCGCCGTTGGGACTCCAGCGTGCGGCTACCACGTTCTGCAGACGGACTCTTGGCATGTGACTGGGCCTCCTAGAGAGCGGCCGGTGGCCTCGGGCGGCCGGCCCGGCGTGTCGTACTCACGGATGGGGTGTTGCCAGCGTAGGTACCCCCTGGCGGGGTCACCTTGTCCGCGTGGCCAAAGATCGCCGCGGGGGTTGCTCCGCGGCGGCAGGGCCTGCTGCTTCTCGGCGTCGGTCAGCTGTCGTCGAGCTGGGCGGGCGCCCAGTCGTCGAGCACGTGCACGTGGCGCGGCGGGCCGGTCTCGTCCACCAGGACCACGCTCCCGGGCCAGTAGGGGCTGCGGTTGCCCCCGGAGCGCACGAGCGCGGGCGCGTAGACCCAGCTGCCCGTGTTGAGCAGAAGCGGCCCGGTGGGCGTGCGCCACTGCGGCTCGCCCTCGAGCGGCCCGCGCCTGTGGGTGTGCCCGAACACCACCCAGCTCGCCTCGATCGCGAGGCGCTCCACCACCTCGCCCATCGCGTCTATCCCGGCGCGCGTGATCGCGCCGGGGGAGAGGTCGGCGCGCACCGGTCCCAGCCCAAGCCGGTTGGCGACGGTGACCGCGCCCGGCACGGCCACCGATCCTAGAAGCCAGCCGCGCAGGCGGGCGACCCGCGACTCGCCCCCGGTGAGCGCCTCCCAGATGCGGCGCGAGGGCGTGCCGACGGCCCTGTCCCGCCCGGAGGCCTGGGCGAGCGCGAAGAGGAACGCGTAGACCGGTGCGACCACGCGCTCGTAGTCGTCCGCTCCGTGCGGCTCGTCCCCGCGCTCGGGCGACCCGGGCGGATCGGGCGGGGCGGGCTGGATCCCCAGGGTGCGCTCGACCAGCGCGAGGCCGAGCCGCTCGAAGCTGGGGATCGTGAGGTGGCGGTCGAGGTAGTGGCCGTGGGTGGCGTAGACGTCCTCGCGCACCCAGAAGCCGGGGTAGCTGACGACGAGCTCGGCCTCCGCGCGCTCGCGCAGCTCGGGTAGCGGGAAGGCGTCGTCGGGCGCGCGCTCGGCCACCCCGAGCGGGGGTTCCCCGTCCAGGGCGCGGCGCTCGAGCCAGCTCGCGACCAGTCGGTGGTCATGGTTGCCCGGCACGAGCACGAGCTCGTCGACCGCCCCGGCCAGCTCGCGCAGGACGGGCGCGGCGAGCGCGAGCGCGTCCGGCAGCGGCCGGTCGCGCAGCTCGATCACGTCGCCCAGCAGCACCAGCCGTCGCGCGCCGTCGATCGCCTCGAGCAGCGCCTCCCGCAGCTCGTCCCGGCGCAGCAGGTCGAAGTCCCCAGCCGCCCCCAGGTGCAGGTCGGAGACGATCGCGGTGGTCACAGCGCGTATCGTCGCAGAGCCCGGGGGCCCAACTCTCCCCACCGCCGAGGGGCTTTCTCACCCGCTCCGGCGGCGCAGGGCGGATACAAAGGCGCTCCCGCCACCCGTGCCTGCCCGTTCGAAACCAAGTCCAATGCCAATGCTCCGTCCGGGTGGGCAGGGACTGACGCGCATGCCGGGCGAGGAGGCTCGTCCCGCGACAGAGGGGCCGGCTTGACAGGCCCGCTCCACCGTTTCGGTCACTTCGTCGCTCGGCACGCGCTACCCGTCCTGGCCCTTTGGCTGGTATTCACCGCGGCCGTCGTGCTCCTCGCCGATGCGAGCGGGCGGCCCACCAGCGACGACACGACGATCCCCGGCTCGGACTCGACCCGGGCGACCGAGCTTCTGCAGCGCAAGCTGCCCGCGCAGGCGAACGGCTCGGTGCCGATCGTCGTCGAGGCCGCCCAGGGGAAGGTCACGGACGCCGCCAACAAGCGCGCGATCGAGCGGACGGTCGACCGGCTCAGGTCGAACCCGCACGTCCGCAAGGTGATCGACCCCTTCTCCTCGCGGGGGGCGGGGGAGGTGAGCCGCGACGGCACGATCGCCTCGATCCCTGTCTTTCTCGGGCCGGGTCCCGGGGATCTGACCGATGAGGAGGCCGACGACGTCTTCGCGGACGGGAAGCCCGCGCGCGACGCCGGGCTGGAGGTCTCGGCGGGCGGTTATCTGGGCAACCAGCTCTCCCAGCCGAGCACCAGGCTGAGCGAGATCGTCGGCGTCGGCGCGGCGATGGTCGTGCTCGTGCTCGTGCTGGGAACGGTCGCGGCGATGTTGGCGCCGATCCTCACGGCGCTGGTCGGCGTCTTCTCCGGGCTCGCAGTGGTCGGCGTGGTCGGCGCCCTGATCGTCGTCCCGTCGCTCGCGCCGACGCTGGGGATCATGCTCGGGCTCGGCGTCGGAGTCGACTACTCGCTCTTCATCGTCTCGCGCTACCGGCGTCTTCTGGAGGACGGCCACGACGTCCGCGAGGCGGTGGCGCGGGCTACAGCCACCTCGGGCGGTGCCGTCGTGTTCGCGGGCGGCACCGTGCTTTTGTCGCTGCTCTGCCTCTACTTCGGCGGCATCCCGCAGGTCCGCGCGCTCGGCTATTCCGCCGCGATCGCGGTCGCCGTGGTGATCGCGGCCGCGCTCACGCTGCTGCCGGCCCTGCTGGCGGTGCTGGGGCGGCGGATCGATCTCGTCCGCCTGCGCTCGGTCGCGGCGGAGGAGCGCCCGGGCGCCGCGCGCCCCAGCGCCTGGGCGCGTTGGGCAGGCTGGGTGGGTCGCCATCCGCTGCCCGCTGCCCTCGCCGGAGTGGTCCTGCTCTGCCTGCTGGCTCTGCCGCTGACGCGCATCGAGCTCGGGGCGCCGGACACGGGCCAGATGCCCGAGTCGACGACGGCGCGCCAGGCCTACGACACGACGCGCTGCGCTCGGGCTTCGGCGCCGGCTCCAACGGGCCGCTGCTCGTCGCCGTCGATCTGCGCCCGCCGGCGCAACCGGACACGAAGAAGCTCGATCAGCTCGAGGCCCAGCAGCGCCAGCAGGAGCAGGAGGGGCAGGAGCAGATCGCGGGCCTCACCGCGCAGCTCGAGGCCGAGGGGGTGCCCCCCGCCGAGGCTCAGCAGCAGGCCACGGAGCAGGTGCAGGCGCAGGGGCCCACTGAGAAACAGCAGGAGCAGCTGCAACAGGAGGAGGCCTTCTACAAGAGCCCGGCCAGCGATCCCCGGCTCGTGAAGCTCCAGAACCGGATCGGCAAGGCGGGCGACGTCGACACCGTCTCGCCAGCCCAGCTCAACCAGGACGGGACCGCCGCCGCGTTCACGGCCGTGTCCAAGTCCGCGCCCTCAGCGGAACGCACCCGGGAGCTCGTCCGGCACCTGCGCGCGTCGGTGATCCCCGGGGCGCTCGCGGAGACCCAGCTGCGCGCCTACGTGGGCGGGACGACCGCGGCCAACATCGACCTCGCCGACAAGATCGGCGCCCGGCTGCCGCTCGTGATCGCGATCATCGTCGCGCTCAGCTTCCTGCTGCTCACGCTGGCCTTCCGCACGCTCGTCGTCCCCGCTCTGACGGCCGCCTGCAACCTGCTCGCGGTCGCGGCCGCCTACGGCGTGCTCGTGGGCATCTTCCAGGAGGGGTGGGGGGTGACGCTGATCGGGCTCGACCACGCGATCCCGGTGGTCAGCTACGTGCCGCTGCTCATGTTCGCGATCCTGTTCGGGCTCTCGACGGACTACACGGTCTTCCTGCTCACCCGCGTTGCCGAGGAGTACGAGGCGGGAGGCGATCATCGCCGGGCGATCATCGCCGGGCTCGCCCGCTCGATCCGCGTGATCGTCGCGGCCGCGGCGATCATGGTGCTCGTCTTCGCCAGCTTCATCCTGAGCGGCGATCCGACGGTCAAGCAGTTCGGCGTGGGCCTCGCGGCCGCGGTCGCGGTGGACGCGCTGATCGTCTGCCTCGTGCTGCCGGCGCTGATGCTGCTCGTCGGGCGCGCCACCTGGTGGCTGCCGCGGCGGCTCGCCTCGTGGCTGTCGCGCCTGGGCATCGAGGGCGAGGCCTACTTCGCCGAGCACGACTCGGCGGCCGCGGCGAGCGCGAAGCCGGCGGCAGCGCCCTAGGGCGCCGAGGCCGGCGCGATCTCCTCCAGGAAGATCAGGAGCGCCTCGAGGAACTCGCGGGGCCGCTCGAGGTTCGGCAGGTGCCCCGCGTCGGGGATCTCGACGTGGCGGGCGCCCGCGGCGGCGATGATCGCGAAGGCGCCGTCGAGCACGCTGGGCTGGTCGAGCTCGCCGGTGACGACCAGGGTCGGCTGCCGCAGCTCGTGCAGGCGCTCGCTCGCGGGCGGCTCCAGTTCGAAGGGCTCGTGCTCGATCTCGGCGGCGCGCTCCAGCAGCACGCGGTTGCTGGCGGCGATCTGCCTGCGCAGCGCGGGGTCGACCCGGTCGGCGCTGCGCAGGGGCCCGTCCACCCAGATCCGCAGCTCGAGCTCGTTGGCTGCGTCCAGGTCGCCCCGCGCGAAGGCTGCGTCGGCCGCCTCGAGCTGGCGGATGATCTCGGGCGAGTGCTCCCAGCCCGAGGGCTCGGAGCTCACCACGACCAGGGAGCTCACGCGCGAGGGCGCCGCCAGGGCGAGGTCGAGGGCCGTGGCGCCGCCCATCGAGACGCCGACCACGGCGGCGGCCGCCTCGACGCCCGCCGCTTCCAGCACCTCGAGCGCGTCGCCGTGCAGGGAGTAGGGGCGATCCGGGTCCGCGGACTGGCCGAAACCGCGGGCGTCGTAGCGGATCGCGGTGAAGCGCTCGGCCAGCACCGGCCACTGGGGGTCCCACATCCGCCTGTCCATGAGGCCGGCGTGCAGCAGAAGGAGCGGCGGGCCCGAGCCCGCGATCTCATAGACCAGGCCGCTCGGGGTGACGCCGATCTCGCTCACAGGCGCTCGACTATGGCGGAGGTCAGAAGCTCCACGAGGGGACCGGTGGGGACGCCGGCGACGTTGCTGCCGCCGTCGTCGACGTTCAGCCCCCCGTCCGGCTCGGTCGTGAGCTCGAGGTCGAGCTCGAGCGGCACGTCCGCGGCGCCGACGCCGGTGGCCCCGATCAGCCCGCCGATCAGCCCGGCACCGGGCAGGTTCGCGCGCTCGGCGCCGAAGCGCGCGAGGTCGGCGGCGGAGAGGCCGCCTTCGGCGCGCAGCTTGTACGGCTCATCGCCCTCGCGCGTGAGCACGAAGCTCTCGAGCTCGACCGGGCCGGCGACGCTGTCGTCGAGGACGATCGCGACCTCGCCGAAGCGGTCGAGCTCGCTGAAGGCCTCGCTCGATCCGCCGAGGTCGAGCTCGACGCCGCGCGCCTCGACCGCGAGGCGATCGCCCGACCCCCACAGAAGCCGCGCCGCGGGAAGGGCGCGCAGTTGCACCTCGGCTATCCCTCCGTTCTCGGTCAGCCGGCTCTCGATCGCGCGCTCGCCGAGGCGCGGCAGTGCGAACTGCGAGACCACCAAGAGCAGCGCCAGCGCGCCCAGGGCGATGAGAGCGGCGCGGCCGGCGAACCGCGGGCCGCGACGCGGCGTCCCCGCGTGGAGGTCGCCTGCGCCTCGGGGATCCGCCTGCATGCACCAATGGTGACGCAGGTGGGGGTACGGTACGTGCATGGTCTACCTCGTCAGGGGTGAGCCGCCGCCTCCGTCCCGCCCGCCGGAGCCGGACCGGCGCCTGCCCCGCGCGCTGGTGATCGGCGCCGGGTCCTCGGGCATCACCGTCGCCAAGGCGCTCGCCTACGCGCGCGTGCCCTTCGACTGCTTCGAGATGGGCCCGGTGCTGGGCGGCAACTGGGTGCTCGACAACCCCAACGGGGTCTCCGCCTGCTACTCGACGCTGGAGATGAACACCTCGGGCCCGCGGATGTCGTTCTCCGACTTCCCGCTGCCCAACGAGGACTACCCGATGCACTGGGAGGTGCGCGAGTACTTCGAGCGCTACGTCGACCACTTCGGGGTCCGCGACCTGCTCACGTTCAACGCGAAGGTCGAGCGCGTGCGGCCGCTTGACGACGGCACCTGGGAGGCGGAGGTCTTAGGCGAGGGGGTCGGGGGCGGCCTGCGGCGCCGCTACGACGCCGTGGTGGTCTGCAACGGCCACCACTGGGACAAGCGCTGGCCCGACCCGCCCTACCCGGGCGAGTTCGCCGGCGAGCAAATGCACGGGCACGACTACCGCGGCCCCGAGCAGCTCGAGGGCCGGCGGGTGCTCGTGGTGGGCGGCGGCAACAGCGCCATGGACGTAGCCCGCGACGCGAGCTACGTGGCCGAGGCCACCTACCTCTCGCTGCGCCGCGGCGTCTGGGTCTTGCGCAAGCGCCTGGACGGGCGCCCGGTCGACCAGATCCCGTTGCCGTCCTGGCTGCCCTGGCCGCTCAAGCAGCTCGCGATGCGCTACGGGCGCTGGCGCTCGGGCGATCCCGTCGCGCTCGGGCTGCCGCGCCCCGACCACGAGGTGGGGGAGGCGCACCCGACCCTCTCCGACCAGATCTACGACCGGCTCGCGGCCGGCGCCGTGGTGCCCAAGCCCGCGGTCGCCGAGCTGCGCGGCGACCGGGTCGCGTTCAAGGACGGCACCGAGGCCGAGGTCGACCTGATCGTCTGGTGCACGGGCTACAAGGTCTCGTTCCCGTTCTTCGACCCGGAGCTGGTCTCGGCCCCGGGCAACCGCCTCGACCTCTTCCGGCGCACCTTCCATCCCGACCTGCAGGGGCTGACCTTCGTCGGCCTCATGCAGCCCTTCGGAGCGATCATGCCGCTGGCCGAGACGCAGGGGCGCTGGATCGCCGAGTGGCTCGCGGGCCGCTACGCGCTGCCTCCGCGCGAGGAGATGCTGGCCGAGATCCAGCGCGAGCGCGAGTGGCACGAGCGGCGCTTCTACCGCTCCGAGCGCCACACGATGGAGGTCGACTTCGAGGAGTGGATGGCCGGGACGCAGCGCGAGCGCGAGCGCGGGGCGCAGCGCGCGGCGTCGCTCGGCAACCCGCCCGGGGTGCCTCCGCGCGCGGCCGCCTCGGAGCAGCTGGCCGCCTGATCACCGGGGGGAGCGGGGCGGATCCGGGCCTCCCGTCCAGCCTCTTTTCGCGGCTCTCGCGACGCGCACAACTCGCTATGTTTCCTTCCGCCCCACGCGGCTGTGGTGGAACTGGTAGACACGCATGCTTCAGGTGCATGTGGGCTTGCGCCCGTGGGGGTTCGAATCCCTCCAGCCGCACTCAAGGCCGCCCGTGGGCGGCCGTCTCTGCGCTTGTCCGCGGCCGGAAGCTGAAAGCCCGGATCGCCTCAGGCGGTGGGGCGCGGCCGTGGCCTTCGTTTCGGCGAGCGGTACCCGGGTACGCGAGTCGTGGTCCAAGTCGTTCCCGTTCCCGGGAGGAAGGAAAGTTCCATGCTCGCACTGACCGACGACGCGATCGCCGTCGTCAACACCCTGATCGCCTCGGCCGACATGCCGGAGGGCAGCGGGATGCGTATCTCGCGCGTCGGCGACGCCGCGGACAACGCCACCGGCGAGGGTGTCGCCCTGCAGCTGTCCCTGGTCGAGGCTCCCGAGGAGGGTGACCAGATCGTTGATGAGCCGCGCGTCTTCTTGGACCCCGCGGCGGCCGAGGTGCTCGACGACAAGGTCCTGCACGCGGAGATCATCGAGGACCAGGTCCACTTCACGGTGGCCGACCAGGCCTGAGGGGGACCAGGATCAAGGCTTGACACGAGCGCTTGGGCTTTCGCTAAGATTGCCCGCGCTCGCGCCGCTATCGTCTAGGGGACTAGGACGCCGGATTCTCAGTCCGGAAACCCGGGTTCGAATCCCGGTAGCGGTGCCTGGACAGTTCTACGAACAGTTCTACGAAGTACCGGAAAAGGCCCGCAAACGCGGGCCTTTCTCGTGGCAGGTAACGGCCTCAATCGAGGCCGTGGGGAAGCCCTCCTACACACCGAGCCGAAAATCGCAGTGTTTATGCGAGATTGGCGCAGCGCTCAGGCTGGCGACACGTCATCACGTCAGCCGGATGGCACGGGCGCCGGCGAGCTCTACGGCCGTCCGGGGCCGGGAGCCAGATTGAGGGCCGCAAGCTCGGCGTAGTCGGTCAGGTGGCCGTTGAGGGTCTGCATGCACCCCTCGCAGCTGATGTCTCCGCTGATGTGCGCCAGGTCGTCGTCGTACATCGCGACGGGCGAGTCGCCAGTCTCGGATGTCGGGCAGCACTCGGGGTGGTAGTAGCCGTACCCGTCGACGACGAGAGCGGTGCACGTGCGCCGACAGCGCGGGGAAGCCGGACGTGACCTCCCATACGTGCAGGTCGTGCATCTCGCAGATGCCGGGCTGCTCGCTCATGGCGCGGCCGATCTGTACGGAGTCCATGCCCTTGGGGGTGGCTTCGAGCAGCACGCGGCTTGCATCGCGCAGAAGCGCCCACCCTGAGCGGAACATCAGCGCGACGACGACAAGCGCGGCGATGGCGTCCGCCCGGTCAAAGCCCGCGGCGACAACGGCGACGCCGCCGGCGATCGCGGCCAGCGACCCGTACAGGTCGGCGAGCACGTGCGCGCGGGCGCCTTCGATGTTCAGTGACTTGCGCTCTGCGCTGGCCAGCGCCCACGCCGCGCCCACGTTCGCCAGCGCGCCGATGACACCCACCACGATCACCAGGGCTCCGCCGACCTCGGGCGGGTCGCTGAGACGGCCGATCGACTCGTAGCCGAGGATGGCGCCGAGCACCAGCAGGCTGGCGCCGTTGATCTGCGCCGACAGGATCTCCGCGCGCTTTAGCCCAAAGGTGAAGGTGCCCGACGACGGGCGCGCCGCCAGCCGCGCCGCCACCAGCGCCAGGCCGATGGCGACGGCGTCGGTGAGCATGTGCGCCGCGTTAGAGAGCAGCGCGACCGAGTCGGCGATCAGGCCGGCCGCGACCTCCACGCCCATGAAGCTGGCGATGATCGCCAGCGCCAGCAGCAGCTTGCGGCGGTCGGCATCCGCCGACGGCGCGTGACTGTGGCTGTGCCCGGCGCGTTGGTGATCGTGGGCGTGGCTCATGCTCGTGCCTGGGTGAAGTGGGCGGGCGCCAAGGACGAACCGGCCGACGCATGTGCGGTGGTGATGATCGGCGAGAAAGTGGGGCTTGCGAGGGTGACGAGTCGCGTGACTGGCGTGGCGGTGTGGTAGGCGGCGTCCATCAGGTCACGAGCTGAGCGCGGCCGCGGCCGCTGGCCGTTTGGCCGCCCGCACGCCGTTGCCGACCGCGAGCAGCTCGGCGACCTCGTGCACGGCGACGGCGACCACGACGGTCAGCACGCCGGCGACGGCGCTGGGGATGAGCACCGCCAGCAGGACGACGCTGAACAGCAGGTTCTGCCGCGAGATCCTCGTCGCGCGGCGTCCCAAGCTCAGCGCCTGGGCGACCTTGGTGATGTCGTCGGCCATCAGCGCGACGTCGGCCGCCTCGATCGCTGCGTCGGTGCCTCCGGTGCCCATGGCGATGCCCAGGTCGGCGGTCGCCAGAGCGGGCGCGTCGTTGATGCCGTCGCCCACCATCGCCACCGCGCCGTGCTCGTCGTGCAGGCGCCTGATCTGCGTGACCTTGTCCTCGGGCTTGAGCTCGGCGTAGTGGGCGTCCAGGCCCAGCTGCGCGGCGATCGCGCGCGCGGTGCGGTGGTTGTCGCCGGTGAGCATGGAGATGTGCTTGACCCCGAGGCGCCGCAGCTCGGCGATCGCGCGGGCCGCTTCGGGCCGCGGCTCGTCGCGCAGCGCCACCAGCGCCATGAGACGGTCGTCCTGGCCGACGAACACCACGGTCTTGCCCTCGTCCTGCAGCCGGCCGACGTCGGCGGGCAGATCGCCTGCGGCGGCGCGCTGGGCGACCAGCTCCGGGCTGCCGACCCACACCTCGGTGCCGTCCACGCGCGCGATCGCACCATGCCCGACCAGCGCTTCGAACTGTTGTGCCGCGGCGGGCTCGATGCCCTCCTCGCGGGCGCGGGTGACGACGGCCTGGGCGAGCGGATGCTCAGAGCGCGCCTCGACCGCGGCGGCGAGCGCGAGCGCCTGACGGCGGTCGTAACCGTTCAGGGAGATGACGTCGGTGACCTCGGGCGTGCCCTTGGTGAGCGTGCCGGTCTTGTCGAACGCGACCGCCTGGATACGGCCGAGCGCTTCAAGCTGCAGGCCGCCCTTGACCAGGATGCCGTCGCGTCCGGCCCGGCTGATCGCGGCGGCCGCAGCGACCGGCACTGACATCACCAGCGCGCACGGCGCGCCGGCGACCAGAACGGTGACCCCGCGCAGCGCCCATTCGGTCCAGTCGCCGTCGACCAGGCCGCCGATCACCGCCACCAGCACCGCGGCCAGCAGCACCGCGGGGCTGTAGCGGGTGGCGAACCGGTCGACGAACCGCTGCGCGCGCGACTTCTGGCTCTGGGCCTGTTCGACCAGGTGGACGATCCGCTGCAGCGTGTTGTCGGCGTAGGCGCGGGTGACCTTCACCTCGACGGCGCGCTGGCCGTTGACGGTGCCGGCGAACACCTGCTGGCCGGGGCCCTTCTCGACCGGGACCGACTCGCCGGTGACCGGCGCCTCGTTGAACGTCGAGCTGCCGTCACAGATCACGCCGTCGGTGGGCAGCGCCTCACCGGGACGCACCACGAACACGTCGCCGAGGCGGAGCTGGTCTGCGTCGATCGTCTCCTCGTGCCGGCCGGTCAGCCGTCGCGCCTGCTTGGGCGCGAGATCAAGCAGCTCGCGGATCGCCGACCGCGTGCGGGTGAACGTCAGCTCCTCGATCGCCTCCGCCAGCGAGTACAGGAACACCAGCGCGGCCGCTTCCTCCCACAGCCCGAACACGATGCAGCCTGCGGCCGCGAGCAGCATCAAGGCCTCGATGCCGATTTCGCGCTCCTCGATGAACTCCTCCCAGCCTTCCTGGGCGAAGAACCACGCGCCGACCGGGATCGCGGCCACGAACGCAGCGATCGCCAGCGCCTGGGGCGCGTCGATGAGCTCCAGCACGATGCCGGCCAAGAGCAGCAGGCCGGCGATCAGCGCGTTGCGCAGCGGCGCGAACTTGTAGGTCGCCTCGCGCCAACTCATCGCCTGGGCCGGGGCCACGGACTCGCTCATGCGGCCTCCCGCCGAGCGGCCAGCGCGCCGTAGCGCGGGCAGGCCATGATCCGGTCGGCGGTCCGCTCGAGCACGCTGTCGGCGGCGCTGAGCACCGCGTCCAGGCCGTCGACGAGGCGGTAGTGGATCTCGCGGCCGTGGCGCTCGCGCTCTACCACGCCGCAGTCCCACAGACACGACAGATGCCGCGACACGTTGGACTGGGTCAGCCCGGTGGCGTCGACCAGATCTGAGACACGCCGGCTGCCGTCGGCCAGCTGCTCGACCAGCGCCAGCCGCGACGGGTCGGCCAGGCCGTGCAGGAACACGGCGCGAACCTCCGTGGAAAAACTCATCACGTATGACTGTACACGAATATGAGCGTCTGGTAATGCTTTAGACATGACTCGACGCTCATACGTTCTCACCGCGGCCGGCGCCGGCGTGCTCGGCGGCGCGCTGTGGTGGCGCAAGAACCCCTCGGCCTGCCCCTACGGACAGCGCTTCTGGGTCCAGCGCGCTGCTGTCCCCTCACATCGAGCGGATCCCGTGTCCGCTCTCCGGCCCCAAGCGCGACGACCTCCTGGACTTCCTCGGCGACCGCTTCGGCCGCAAGCCGTTCCCAGACGAGATCGAGCGCCAGGTTATTCGGCCGATCGAGAGCGCGCTCAAACGCGTCCGCCAGAAGGAGGGCTTCGCCGGTGTCTTCTCGTCAATCGCGTTCATCGGACTGAACTGGTCACCCGGCAAGAGCTACTGCAGCCTCATGGTGCTACTGGATCCATCGCGCCGTGAGCGGCACAAGGTCGCCGAAGAGGACGTTGAAGCGGTGAAGAACCGGCTCGCCAAGGCGCTCAACCACTTCACCCGCGACGGCGACTACTCGGTCCACCCGAACATCCATGACGTCACCGAGGTGCAGGCCACGGTCGTCCTATCGCACGACGAGATCCCATTCGAGGTCGAGCAGCTCGAACTCGGCTGATCACCTTGGGCTTACCTCATCCTGATGGCGTCAGCTGCCGTGTGCAAGATCCCGGTAGGCACGTGTGTGGGGCGGCCGAAGCTGAGGTCCGAAGACCGCATGAACACTGGGCTCTAGGGACTTCGTAGATCTCTCCTGCCTCAGGCGAAAGCCCCGCAAGCGCGGGGTTCTTTCATGGCCTGATACGGGCGCGCCCCGCCCAGCCGCCCGTCCCGCGCGCGGCACTCGGGATCAGTCCGGGCGGCGCTCGGCGCGCACGAGCTCGCGCAGGCTCTCGTGCTCCTCGGCGCAGGCCGCGCAGCCCTCGAGGTGCGGGCGCATCCCGGGGATCGCCGCGTCGGCGTCGTCGCCGCTCAGCTCGAGCTCGACGTAGCGGTCGAGCTGCTCGAAGCACTCCTCGCAGCCCAGCTCCGGCGCCGCCGGGCCCAACAGCCGCCGCAGCGTTCGCTCGTCCAGGCCGCGCATCCGCTCGCTAGCCATCGCTTGCCCCCTGGGCTTGCCCGTCGAGCTCGAGGCCGGCGCGGGCGAGGTGGGCGCGCAGCTTGCGCCGCGCGTCGTGGATCGTCTTGTAGAGCGCGCCGCGGGTCGTGGAGAGCCGCTCGGCCAGCACGTCGATCGGCACGCCTCCCACGGCGACCGCCAGCAGAACCTCGCGCTGGTGCGGGGTGAGCTCGGAGTCGATCGCGTTGCGGATGCTTCGCAGAAGCTCGTTGCTCTCGGCGCTTTGGCCGGGGCCCGCGGAAGGGGCGCCGAAGCTGAGCCAGCGCTCGGGCTCGAGCGGCAGCTCGCGCCCCTGCCAGGCGCGGCGGCGCAGCTTCACGGCCGCTTCCAGCAGGGCGAACTTGTACGCCCAGGTGGTGAAGCGGCTTTCGCCTCGGTAGGTCTCGAGCTTGGCGAGGATCGCGACCAGCGCGTCGTCGGCGCACTGCTGGGCGAGATCGTCCAGATCGCCGCCCCGCAGGTGGGGCAGGCGCCGGCGCCGGCGTGCGATCTCGAAGCCGGCGGCGCGCACGAGCAGCGAGTGCAGCTCGCGCAGCGCCCGCTCGCGCTCAGGCGCCCCCGGGCGCAGCCGCGCGACCCAGTCGCGCGATTCGTCGTCGAGGCGCGCGGCGGGGACGCCGCGGTCCCCGGCCCGGCCGGCGGCGTGGGCGGCGGACGCGCCCGTGGCGAGGCTGTCCGCCGCCCGGCTCACCCGCGGCCGTCCCCGGCGTCGAGCGGTCCCTCCTCGGCGTCGAGCGGCGCCACGATCCGCAGGGCGAGGTGTGGAGGGCAGCCGCGCTCCAGCAGGCCCAAGAGCGCGTGGAGGTCGATCCGCTCGTCGGCCGCGACGGTGCGCGCGAGTCTGGGGGCGAGGCCGGCGCGGCGCAGGAGCTCGCGCCGCCAGGCGCGAACGCCGCACGCACGCGCCGGCGGCCCCGGCCCGTGCCCCGCGGGCCTCTCCCCGCAGCTTCGCTGCGCTCCGTGCTGTCCTCGTTCGCCTTGCATCTCCTCTGCACCCCAGTTCGCGTCCCCTGGTTCCCGCTTCTTACGCGCTTTTCCGCACAAGGCGGGCTTTACACATCCTGTGCTGTGCAAAACTTGTGTGGATGGGAGCCCACCGCGTCACGGATCCGCTGGCGCGGCCCACCTGGGCGCGCCTGCTGGCGCGCATCGGCGAGCTCGGCCGTCCGGTGACGACGAAGGAGATCGCCACCGAGCTGGGCCTGCACGTGAACGGCGTGCGCCGGCACCTGGAGCGGTTGGCGGCCGCGGGCCTGCTGGAGAGGCGGCGCGCTCGGCACGGGCAGGGGCGCCCCCGGGACGTGTGGGCGCCGGCGCCCGGCGCCGAGCCGGGACTGCGCCGTTACCCCGATCTCGCCCGCTGGCTCGCCAGGGCGACGCCCGCGGACGCCGAGGCCCTGGCGCGTATCGAGCGCGCCGGCCGGGAGATCGGCCGCGAGCTCGCCGCCGAGGGCCGAGCCGACGGCGCGCGCGGCTTCCGCGACGTGGTCGCGTCCCTGGGGTTCGAGCCCGCCGTGGAGGCGGCGTCGGGCGGCGAGGTCGTCTGCCGTTTGGGCAACTGCCCCTATGCGATGGCGGTGCGCGAGAACGCCGCTCCCGTCTGCGCGCTGCACCGGGGGATCACCGCGGGGCTCTTGGAGCGCTTCGCCCCGGGGGCGCGGCTCTCGCGCTGGGAGCCGCGCGACCCCGACCGCGCGGGTTGCCGCCTGGGCGCCATCGGTACCGGCTGGGACGAGGCGGAGCTCGCCGCGCTCGAGCGATGAGTGACGTCGCCGACACCTCGGGAGCGCGGCGCCGGTGTCGCGGCCGCCCGCCAGGGCCGGGCGAGTTGCGCCCCACCGACCTCGTCGGCGCCTTCTTCGTGGCCGGGATCGCCTTCCTCTGCGCCGGCGCGCTCGCTGGCGCTGTCGCGTTCGCAGAGCCGTGGCGCTGGGGGCGCTGGCTGGCGCTCCACCTAGTCTTCGTGGGCGGGATCTCCCAGCTGGTGCTCGGGGCGAGCCAGTTCTTCCTCGGTGCCTTCCTCGCCACCGATCCGCCCGCTAGAGGCCTGGTACGCGCCCAGCTCGCCACCTGGAACCCGGGAGCCGCGTTGGTGGCGCTGGGGGTGTCGCTGGGCTCCTCGCCCCTGATGGTCATGGGCGGGTTGCTGCTCGCGACCGGCCTCGCCTGCTACGCCGCCGGCCTGGCGGCGATGCGGCGGCGCTCCCTCCGTCGCTCCCACCTCGCCGCGGCCTGGTACGGGGGCGGCGCGGCGTGCCTGGCGCTGGGGCTGCCGGTCGGGGTCGCCCTGGCGCTCGGCGCCCCTTGGCCTCACGGCGAGCTGCTCGCAGCGCATATCGCGCTCAACGTCGGCGGCTGGTTCGGGGGCGCGATCGTCGGCACCCTGCACAGCTTCTACCCGTCCCTCACCCGCACCGAGCTTCCGCGGCCGGGACTCGAGCGGCTGGCGCTGCCGCTCTGGCTGGGCGGCGTCGTCGCCCTCGCCTTCGGTTACGCCTGGTCCTTGGCGCCGCTGGCGATGGGAGGCTGGGCGGCGCTCTGCGGGGCGGGGCTGGCGCTCGCGGTCAACTCGGCGGGCTGCCTGCGGGCGGCGCCGCGGCCGCTCTCGCTGCCCGCCCGCCTGCTCGGCGCAGCGCAGATCTTCATGCTCGCCGGGCTCGGCCTTGCCCTCACCGTGTCGGTGAGCGAGGGCCCCGCCGAGGTCGCGCAGGGCGAGCCGCGCGCGGTGCTCGCGGTGCTGCTGCTTGTGGGCTGGGTCGGGATCACGGTCCTGGGCTCGCTCGTCCACCTGTTGGCGGTGGTGGTGCGCGTACGCGGCCTGCGGCGTCCGCTGCCGGCGCCCCGTCCGCGCAGCGATCGGGCCCTTACCTGGGGCCTCGCCCTCGGCGTGGTCGCGCTGGCGGCCGCCCGCGCGGGCGGAGGGGAGTGGCTGTTCGCGCCGGGCGCGGCGCTGCTCGCGGCCGGCTACGCGATGCTCTGGGTGCGCGTGCTGGCGCTGGCCGCCGCCGTGCTCACGCGCGCGCGACCGCGGGTCTGATCAGGCCAGGCCCTGAAGCAGGACGCCGGCGGCGTAGGCGAGGAGCGCGGCGATCCCGCCGACCGCGAGGGTCTCGAGCCCCGAGCGGACCCAGCCGCGCTCGACGAAACGGGCCTTGAGCGCGCCGACGACGAAGAAGGCGACGCCGGTGAGCAGCGTGCTCCACAGGAACGTGTTGGGCAGCTCGCCGGGGACGATCGCGTCCACCACGAAGGCCAGCAGCGGGATGAAGCCGACGACGACGAAGGCGACCAGCGTCGAGAACGCCGCCCGCAGCTCGTTGGGCAGGGTCTCGGCGTAGCCCAGCTCCTCGCGCATCATCGTCTCCAGCCAGATCTCCTCGTCGGAGGTGATCACCTCGACGATCCGCTCGAGGTCGTCGCCCTCGAACCCCTTGGCGGCGAAGATCTGGCGCACCTCCTCGCGCTCGCCCTCTGGGAACTCGCGTATCTGCCGCAGCTCGTCGTCGCGGGCCCGCTCCCGCTGCTGGCGCTCGGCGCGCGAGCCCAGGTAGTTGCTGACCGCCATGCTGAAGCCGTCGGCGATCAGGTTGGCGACGCCGAGGATGATCACGACGGAGTCCTCGAGCTGGGCGCCGGTCACGCCGGCCACCACGGCGAAGGTGGTGACCGTGCCGTCGATCGCCCCGTAGATGAAGTCGCGCAGGTAGCTGACCCCGGAGCCGGTGCGCAGTCTGCGGGCGATCGCGCGGGGGGTGTGCTCGGCGGCGAGGGGATGAGGGTCGACGTTCACGAGGGCATCCTCGCAGCCTCGCCGGCCGGTGTCAGGGGGCGGCGGTTCAGGCCGAGGAGCCGAGCGCGGCCACGCTCACCACGAGGTAGGCGGCGACGACCGTGAGCACGCCCGCGAGGGCGCTCGCGAGAGCCGGCTCGGGGACGCGCCGGGAGAGGCGGGCGCCGGCCAGGGCGCCGAGCGCCATCGTCGCGGTGAGCGCCGCGGTCACGCCGGGGTCGAGCGGGCGCCCGCTCAGCAGGTGGACCGCGATCCCGGCCAGGCCGGTCGCGGTGACCACCGCGAGCGAGGTGCCGATCGCGCTGCGCAGCGGCATCCGCAGGAAAAGCGCCAACGCTGGGACGACGATGAAGCCGCCGCCCACGCCCAGCAGGCCCGTGAGCAGCCCCACGACCGCGCCGAGGGCGCCGCTCTGGGCTGGCCCCGCGGCAGGGCAGGGGGAGGAGGTCGCGGGCGCGGCCCGCAGCGCGTGGCGGCTCGCGAGGGCAGCGGCCGCAGCCAGCATCAGCGCGGCGAAGCTCACCAGCAGCGCCTCGCCGGGCAGCGCGTCGGCCAGCGCCGTGCCCGCCACGATCGCGGGCAGGGAGGCCGCGGTGAAGAGCGCGGCGTGCCGCCAGCAGACGCGGCGCTGGCGGGCGTGGCCGGCGCCGGCGGCAAGCGCGGCGAGGGTGACGATCACGAGCGATGCGGTCGTGGCCTCGTGCGCGCTCTGCCCGAGGACCTGAGTGAGGACGGGCAACACGAGCAGCGAGCCACCGCCGCCGAGCAGCCCCAGGCCGACGCCGGTCGCGAGCACGAGGGCGAGGGCGAGGGCCATCAGGCCACCTCGCCCCGGTCGCGGGAGCGGCGGGCGCTCACCGCGTCGCGCAGCTGTTCCCGCCCTGCTCGAGCTCGGGGTCGGCGGGGCGCAGCCCCGAGTTCACCTCGATCACCTGGACGAAGTTGGCCGGCCGCGGGGGCAGATCCTCGGCCACCGCCGCCGCGAACGCGTCCGCGTCCAGATCGAGCTCCGGCAGCGCCCGGCGGACCTCCGCCAGGCTCGGCGCCACCGCCTGCGACCGCACACCCGGGCGGGCGTGACCCGGCAGCAGTACGGTCTGCGCCGGGAGCGAGAGCACCCGCTCATGCAGGGTCCTGTGGAGTGTGCGCGCCATCGCGCGGGCACCCTCGTGGTCGCGGCGCTGCAGGTCCGGTCGCGCGATCCCGTCGGCGAAGAGCGAGTCCCCGCTGATCAGGGCGCGCCCGCCCACGAGCAGCCCGGTCATGTCGGTGGTGTGCCCCGGCAGCGCCAGCGCGCGCAGCTCGTGGCCGCCCAGCTCGAGCCGCCAGCCGTCCTCGACCGGGGTGACCCGCTCCGCGTAGGCGACGCCCCGCTCGAGGCTCGCCGCGGGGAGCAGCAACTCGGCCCCGGTGGCATCGGCCAGCGCCCTTGCCCCGGAGATGTGGTCGGCGTGCAGGTGGGTGTCGAACACCCAGCCGATTTCGACGCCCAGCTCGCGCGCCTGGGCGGGGTAGAAGTCGACCTCTGGCGCCGGGTCGACCACGAGCGCCCGCCCGTCGCCGGCCAGCAGGTAGGAGAGGCACCCGCGCCCGGGGCGCTGGATCTGGCGCAGCTCGAGCCCGGGCAGCCCGAGCTCGACCGGGCGCGCCTGCAGCGTCGCAAGCCAAGCGCGCAACCCGCCGGCGAGCACGAGGGCGTCGGCACCGGCCTCGCGCAGCGCCGCGGCCACGGGCTGCGCCTTGATCCCGCGGTTGCAGGCGACCACGACGGGGCCCTCCAGCTCGCGCGCCAGGCCGCGCGGATCCGCGAGCGCGCTCTCGGGGTCGACCCGCTTGGTCGTCACGCCTTCGCCCGCGACCGCCTCCTCGGCGTCGGGGCGTACGTCGAGGACCGTGACGCGCTCGCCGGCGGCCAGCCGGCGGGCGAGCTCCGAAGCCTCGATCGAAACCGCTTGGGTGCTGCTGCTCACGCCGACCTCCTCACTCGGGTTGCTTACGCTCGATCACACATCTCTAGTGTACAACCACACAGTTGTATAGCTGATTAGATGCGAGCGGCGGCTCTGCGAACCGCCGGGCGGGCCCCATTCAGGCGCCGGCGCCGTCCCCCTCGCCGAGGGACACCAGCACGCGCGGCTCGAGGCCGACGAGCCGCATGTCGCGCAGTAGGTCGGCTAGCGTCTCGCGGTCGATGGCCGGGGCAGAGGGGCCGTCTCGCTCGATCTCCAAGAGCCAGCCGACCTGCTGCTCCTCGCCCGCGCTCTGGCTGGTGACGCGCGATACCCGGGCCCGCTCGTCGTCGCGCCGCGCCAAGCGCCCGGCCTGCTGCTCGAGCCACTGCTCGAGCTCGTCGCTGGGCGCCCCGCGGCGATCGCAGCGGATGACCAGGCGACTCATCGCCCCAAGTGTCGCGGGCCGGCCCGCGAGGCGCAATGGGTTCCTACGCGCAGTTGGAGAAGGGACGGCACCCATGCCCCAGGCGGATTGGGTACCGGTACGCACGGAATTGCTCATTGGTGCCCATTGGATCCGAGCGTGGATGGGCGATGGTCAAGCACATGAGCCGCGGTTTCCACATCGCGCTTCGTTACGGCCTGCCAGCGCTCGTGGCGATCTTCGGTCTGGGCTTGGTCGCCTCGGGCTATCCGGCCGGGTTGGGCATGGGCCTCATCCTGGTCGCGCTGGCCGGCCTGGCGCTGTCGCTCACGGATGGGGAAGCCGACGCGAGCGGTCATCATGGTGTTCGCCGTGATGCCATCGCGCCCGTGTCGCGGCGCGCACGCCGGCTAGGTACCCCGGCGGGCCGCGATCAGCGCGTGTGACGTCGCGGTCTCAGGAATCACCGGTCCGGCGCGGTCATGGTTCGACCAGGCCGCGCCGGATCGCGTACCTAGTCAGCTCCACGCGGTTGCGCATCCCGAGCTTCTCGAGGATGTTCGCGCGGTGGCGATCGACCGTCTTCTTGCTGATCACCAGCATCTGGGCGATCTCCTCGCTGGTGTGGCCCTCGGCGATCAGCTTCACCACCTCGAGCTCGCGGGGCGTGAGCGGGTCCTCCGGCGATTCGTCCCCCTCGCGAGCGCGCTCCAGGTAGTCGCGCACGAGCGCCGTGACGGCGGCGGGGTAGAGGAAGGGCTCGCCGCGCATCGTCGCCCGGCAGGCCTCGATCAGCTCGCGGTTCTGCGCCGACTTGAGCACGTAGCCCGAGGCGCCCGCCTTGAGCGCCTCGAAGAAGTACTGCTCGTTGTCGTGCATCGAGAGGATCAGGATCTTCAGGTCGGGCCGGCGCTTGCTCAGCTCCTGGGCCGCCTGCAGGCCGGTCATGCGGGGCATCGAGATGTCGAGCACGGCGAGGTCGACCTCCTCGGAGAGCCCGAGCTCGACCGCCTCGGCGCCGTCGCTGGCCTCGGCGACCACCTCGAGGTCCGGCGCCGAGTCGAGCACCATGCGCAGCCCCTCGCGGACGACGTTGTGGTCGTCGGCGAGCAGGATCCTGGTCTTAAGCGGGACTGGCATCGTCCTCCTCCACGGGGATCGTGAGTTCCACCAGCGTGCCGCCTCCCTCGCGCTCGCGCAGGACGAGCCGGCCGCCCACGAGCCGGGCACGCTCGCGCATCCCGGCGACGCCGGCGCTGCCCTCCGGGAAGCGGTCGGGCAGGCCGACGCCGTCGTCGGCGACGCGAAGCCGCACCCCTCCGTCGTGCCGCTCGAGGCGCAGCTCCACGTTGCGCGCCTTCGCATGCCGCACGACGTTCGTCAGCGACTCCTGCGCGACCCGGTAGATCACGAGCTCCTGCTCGGCGCTGAGGTCCGGCGTCGGGTCGATCCGCCGCTGCACGTGCAGCCGCTGATGGCGGGAGGCGCGCGTGGTGAGGCCGATCAGGGCGTTCACGAGCCCGAGGTCGTCGAGCGCCTCGGGGCGCAGCTCGCGCGCGATCCGGCGCACGTCGTCGAGCGTCGTGCGTACCGTCGCGGCGACCTCGCGCAGGCGCTCGGGCTCGGTCCGGCCGGCGTCCGCGAGCTGCTCGATGAGCAGCGCGGCGGCGGTCAGGCTCTGGCCCACCTCGTCGTGAAGCTCCTGGGCTACGCGTCGTCGCTCCGCCTCCTGGGCGGCGAGGGCGAGCCGCGCGCTCTCCCGCCGCTCGTGCTCCAGGCGGTCGAGCATCTGGTTGAAGGCGCGGGTGAGCGCGCGCACCTCGGGCCCGTGAGTGGGGCTCTCGGGGATGCGCACTCCCGGCCGCTCGGGGTCGATACGGGTCATCAGCGTGGTCAGGCGGTCGACCGGCCCGAGCACCCGCCGCAGCAGCCAGAGGTTGAGCGCGAGCAGCGCCAGGGCGCCGGAGAGCACCCAGAGGAACTGGTCGCCCGCGATCGGCGCGTCGATCTCGATCGGGGTGATGGAGAGCAGGACCACGGCGATCGCGGCGACCAGGGCGGTCACCAGCGAGACCCGCATGAGCAGGGAGGGGCCCCAGATGCGGCGCAGGGTCCGGGTGGGCGAGACGCGCATAGCTAAGTCATACCTAGGCACACCGCGCCGAGGGTCGGCCGCCGCCCGGCGCCGTGGCATGGGGGGTGGGTAATCCGGAAATGGGACTTTGTGCCCATTGCAGCTACCCCACGCCCTGTCACGATCGTTGCAAATGAGCACGACTCCGAAGCCCGCCGAGCAGGCGGGCGCTTCAACTCCTGCCAACAACCCGTCCAGCAGCGCGCGCGTCATCCTCAGCCCCGAGGGCGAGCGTGCGATGCGCGCCGAGCTCGAGCGCTTGCGCCACGAGCTGGAGACCGGCACGGCCGAGCGCCTCAAGGAGGCGCGCGAGTACGGCAGCGGCAGCGAGAACGACGACATGCTGCAGATCCGCGAGGAGGAGGCCGTGCTGGCGGCGCGCGTCGCCCGACTCGAGCAGATCCTTGCCCGGGCCGAGGTCGTCGCGGACGCGGATGGGGGCGACGTGGCGACGGTCGGGACCGTCGTCGAGCTGCGGGACCTGGACAGCGGCAAGGTGGCCAAGCGCCGCATCGTGGGCGGCCACGAGCAGGCCGGCGCGGACACGATCTCCGTGGCGTCGCCGGTGGGGCGGGCGCTGCTCGGCCAGGAGGCGGGCGCGCGGGTCAGCGTCGAGCTGCCCAACGGCCGGCGGCGCGAGCTCGAGATCGTGAGCATCGAGGCGGCCTGAGCCGGCCGCCCTCTCTAAGCTCCCGGGCGAGGTCCCGGCCAGGAGGTGAGCGAGATGGCGCGCACCGTCGAAGTACCGCATTACGAGGTCCACGACGAGGTCCGGGTCGATCCCGAGCGCACGGCGCTGCTGGTGATCGATATGCAGAACGACTTCGTGCGGGCGGACGGCGCGCTGCACGTGCCCGGCGCCGAGGAGACGGTGCCCCGCATAGCCAAGCTGCTCGAGGTCGCCCGCTCCAGCGGCATACGGGTCGTCTTCACCCAGGACACCCACCACGACGAGGACCCCGAGTTCGACCTCTGGGGCGAGCACGTCAAGCACGGCACCTGGGGCTGGCAGATCATCGACGAGCTGAAGCCGCGCCCGGGCGAGCTGGTCCTGGAGAAGGTCCGCTACGACGCCTTCTACGGCACCCACCTGGACCACCAGCTGCGCCAGTGGGGCGTGGACACGCTAGTGATCTGCGGCACGGTCGCGAACATCTGTGTGCACTACACGGCGGCGAGCGCCGCGCTGCGCTGGTACCACGTGGTGATCCCGCGCGACGCGGTCTCGGCTCTGGACCCCTTCGACCTGGAGGCCTCGCTGCGCCAGACCGCGTTCCTTTTCGCCGGCCGTATCACGACCACAGACGGCCTGCGCGTCGAGGCGAAGCGGTAGGGCCGCCCGGCGCCGGCGGCATCCCGCGCCCGCAGTCTTAGGTGGGAGCGGCGGACGCGCGCCCGCGGCGCGCGGCGAGGAAGGAGGCCTCCTGGCGGCCGAGCTCGGTCACGGGCGCGTCCCCGTACAGCCACTCGCGCGCGATTCGATGCCAGTTGGCCTTCGCGCGCAGCTCGCCGAGGACGGCCAGGGTGAGCATCTCCAGCCGCCGGCCCAAGAGGTGCTCTGGGTTCACGTCCTGCCGGCGCATCGTGTCGAAGTGGGGGGAGCGCGGGTCGCTGGCGACGATCGCGATCCGCTGGACGAGCTCCGGGGTGAGCTGCACCTCCCCGTCGCGCGTGTACCACCAGGTCGCGTCCTGCCCCCAGGCCAAGAGCGCCTGCGGCTCGAGCTTCTCCGGGTCCGGCAGGAAGCCGCCGACGGTCCAGAGCCGGTGCAGCTCCTCAGCGTTCCCCTCGATCACCGCGCGGGCGCTGGCCAGCTCCAGCTCGACCGCCTCGGGCGGCAGCGCCTTGAACAGGCCGAAGTCGAGGAAGGCGATGCGCCCGTCCCGCAGCCGCAGCATGTTGCCCGGGTGGGGGTCGCCGGAGAAGCGCCGGTACCGGTACATCGAGCCGAAGTAGAAGCGGTAGACGATCTCGCCCACGCGGTCGCGCTCCTCCTGCGGCTCGGCGAGCAGCACGTCGAACCCGTCGCCCTCGACGAATTCGCTCACGATCACCCGCTCGCGCGAGAGCGAGGTGATCACGTCAGGCACGTGGATGAACGGGTGCCCGCGGTAGACGCGGGCCAGGGAGCGGTGGTTGGACGCCTCCAGCTCGTAGTCGAGCTCCTCGACGATCCGCTGGCGGATCTCGTCGCCGACCGCCTTCACGTCCAGGTGCGGGGCGATGCGCTTGACCAGGCGCAGGATCACCCCCAGGTTCTGCAGGTCGGCGCGCACGGCGTCGGCCACGCCGGGGTACTGCACCTTGACCGCGACCTGGCGCCCGTCGTGCAGCCGCGCCCGGTAGACCTGGCCGATCGAGGCGGCGGCGATCGGCTCGGGCTCGAACTCGGTGAAGGCGCTCTCGACCGGCTCGCCCAACTCCTCGGCGATCACCCGCTTCATCTCTGAGAACGGCACGGTGGGGGCGGCGTCGCGCAGGGCCGCCAGCTTGCGCTGGAACGCCTCCCGGTGCTCCGCCGGCACTAGGCCCAGGTCCATGAAGGAGAGGACCTGGCCGATCTTCATCGCCGCGCCCTTCATCCCGCCCAGCACCTCAACGATCTGCTCGGCGGTCTCCAGGTGCCTGCGCTCCAGCGCGGCCTCGGAGCGCTCCCGCGAGCGCACCAGGTTGGCGGTGCGGGTACCGGCCTGCTTGGCCGCGACCTCGGCGGCGGTGCGTCCCAGTCGCGCGAGCCGTTGGAACCTGCCGGTTGGGAGCTTCTCCTCCGCCATCGTGAGGCGAGCCTAGCTGGGCTGCGCCCGGCCCTCGCGCGAGCTCTACCGCTCGCGCACGACCATCGGCAGCCCGCCGATCGGGCTCAGCGTCGGCATCTGCTGGATCCGCATCCGGTGGGCGGGCGGCAGCTCGAGCCGGAAGCGCTGCAGGATCAGGCTCGCCACCGCCCGCACCTCGGTCGCGCCGAAGCGCTTGCCGATGCAGATCCGCGAGCCGCCCCCGAAGGGCACGTAGGCGCCGCGGGGCAGCGCCGCCTTGCGCTCGGGGGTGAAGCGGTGGGGGTCGAAAGCCTCGGGGTTGGGGAAGACCTCGGGCAGGCGGTGGCTGGCCCAGGAGGAGTAGTTGACGTAGGAGCCCGCCTTGACGCGGTAGCCGTTGAACTCGAAGTCGCGGACTGCGCGGCGCGGCCCGATCCAGGCCGGCGGATACAGGCGCAGGGTCTCGTCCATCGCCATGGTCAGCTCCGGGAGCTCGCGCTCGAGCTGCTGAGGGGTGGGGGGCGAGCCGCCAAGGACCGCGTCCAGCTCCGTCTCCACGCGCTCGCGGGCGCCCGGGTTGCGCGCCAGCTCGTACATCAGAAAGCTCAGCGTCGAGGTGCTGGTGTCGTGGCCCGCGAACATCAGGGTCGTCACCTGGTCGCGGATCTCACGGTCGCTGAAGCCGGTGCCATCCTCGTCGCGCGACGCCATCAGCATGCCGAGGATGTCGCGGCGAGGTTCCGGCTCGGAGCGCCGCCGGCGGATCTCCTCGTAGACGATCTCGTCGAGGGCCGCCCGCGCCCGCTGCATGCGCCGCCAGGGCGAGCCAGGCCCGCGTAGGAGCCGCAGGTGGAAATCGATGCCGTAGAAGGAGAGCGCCCGCTCGAATAGCTCGGCGGCGCGCGCCCCGCGGCCGCGGTCGTCGGGATCGAGCCCCAGCAGCGCGCGCATCGCGACCCGCATCGCGAGGTTGCGCATCCAGTGATAGACGTCGACCGTCTCGCCGGGGCGCCACCCGGACAGGGCCGCCTGCGCCTCCTCGATCATCACCTCGGTCGCGGCGGCGATCTGCTCGCGGTGAAAGGCGGGCATCATGATCCGCCGCGCTTGGTCGTGATAGGCGCCGTCGATCGTGAGCAGCCCGTCGCCGAGCAGCGGGATCAGGTCGCCGAAGCTGCCCTCCCGCCAGTGGAAGTACTCGGGGTGCTCGACCAGGATGAAGCGGTTGGCGGCCGGCCCCAGCATGAAGACGACCCGCGTGTGCAGCAGGCGCACGCTGAAGATCGGCCCGTACTCCTCGTACAGCGGCAGCAGGATCCGCAGCGGGTCGCGGGCCATGATCCGGGTCCGGCGGAGGTTGAAATCGCTCGGCCCGGGCGGGAAGACCGCGCCGCCGCGTCGCTCGGCCACGAGGTCGCCCACGACGCGGACGACCGGGTTGGAGGACATCCGGGGCGGCGCCTCGACACTCACCGCCCAGGAGCATAACTGACCAAGCGGTCAGTTTCGCCGTGCGAGGTTGCCGCCGGACCGGTGCGCACCGCCGTCGGCGGGTGTAGAATCCGGGTCCGACATAAGGCCGCGTGGCCAAGGGAAGTCCGGTGAAAGACCGGCGCGGTCCCGCCACTGTGACCGGCCAGAGCGACACCGCACGGGGCGTCGTCGCGACGCGACGCGTCCCAGCCACTGAGGGGTCTCCGACACCTTGGGAAGGCGCGGGGTCGAGTGCCGGAAGCCAGGAGACCTGACACGCGGCAAGCCGTAGCAATCCCTCGAGGAAAGGGTGGCTTCAGATGAGTTCTTCGTTGGTGCGCGCCGCGCGCCTGGGCATCCCGGCGCTGGCGATTCTCGTTCCCCTGGCGCTCGCGCTGGTGCTGTCGGCATCGGCGCAGGCGGCTCCCGGCAAGAAGCAGAAGCGAGCTCGCGCGCTGGTCGAGCTGAGGGTCGAGGGGCCCGGCAAGACCCTGGATCCCGGAACCTGGTACGTGCTCGGCTCGGGCCACGAGCGCATACGACGCTCCCGGCCCAGCGACGCCTGCCGGCACGGCAAGGGCAGGATCGCGCTCCCGCGTAAGACCCCGTTGGGGCTGGTGCAGGCCGCGTCCTCGTTCAACCGCGCCCTGCGCCAGGTCTGGGTGCGCCAGGACGAGGCCGGGTTCTTCGTCTGCGAGATCGGCAGCGTTCGCGGACGCCCGTTCACCCATCCCGACGGTTTCGCGGGCTGGACGTACTACGTGAACGGCGTGTTCGGCAGCGCCGCGGCCGATCAGGTGCGCTTGGACAAGGGCGACCGCGTGCTCTGGCTCTACATCGACTCGGCCCCGCTGAACACCGGGCCGCGGCTCGAGCTGCGCGGCGTGCCCGCGGGCACGACCGAGCGGACGATCGAGGTGCAGGTGATCGCGACCGACTTCGAGGGCGCGACGACGCCCGCGAGCGGCGCGGAGATCGAGGGCGCCGAGTCGGTCGACGAGCTGGGCGACGGTCGCTACCGGGTGCAGCTGGCGCGGGGCTTTTCGACGCTGCGCGCGGTGCGGGAGGCCGACCAGTCGGTGCCCTCTGCGCCGGTGACGGTCTGCTCGCGGCCCGACCCAGACGCGTGCCCGGCCGCGCACGGCCGCGCGATCTTCGGCAGCAGCGGCGGCGACCGCATCTCCGGCACCCGCGGGTGGGACCGGATCCGCGCCGGCGGGGGGCGCGACCGGATCAACCTGCGCGGCGGCGGGAAGGACCGCGTGAACTGCGGCGGCGGCAGGGACGTCGTCCTGATCAAGCGCGGCGATCGCGACGACCGCATCGCACGCAACTGCGAGCGGGTGATCCGCACGCGGTGATCGGGCGGTGAGGCGTGAGCTCGCACTCCTGGCGGCAGCGGCGGCCCTGCTCGCGGCCGCTGCCGCCGGGTGCGGGTTCGGAGCCGGCGAGCGCGACCGCGGCGAGGCGACGATCACGGTGACCCGCGACTTCGGCCGCAAGCTCATGCACGAGATCACGGTCACCGACCCGACCGAGAGCGAGACCGTGATGCGGGCGCTGGATCGCGAGACGGAGCTCGAGACCCGCTACGGGGGCGGCTTCGTCCAGGCGATCGACGGCGTGGCCGGCGGGCGCACCGGGGGCCGCACGCACGACTGGTTCTACTTCGTGAACGGGATCGAGGCCTCGGTCGGCGCGGCCGACAACCCGCTGCGGGCGGGAGACCGGGTCTGGTGGGACCACCGCGACTGGACCACGGCGATGCGCGCCCCCGCCGTCGTCGGCTCGTTCCCGGAGCCGTTCCGCCAAGCCGCCGCCGAAGAGCCGGACCCGGTCACGGTCGAGTGCGAGGCCGAGCGCGCGCTCTGCGAGCGCGCCGTCCAGGCGCTGGCCGACGCCGGCCTCGAGGAGGCGGGCGTCCCGATCCGCGTAGGCTCCCTGGGGTCGGCGCGGAAGGCGGGCCCGCGGCTCGCGGTGGGCGAGTGGGAGCGCCTGCGCCGCGACCGCACCCTCGCCCTGCTCGCGGAGGTGCCCGCGGACAGCGGCGTCTTCGCCCGGTTTGTGCGCCGGGGCGACGGCTGGGCGCTCGAGGCGCTCGATGAGCGCGGGGAGCCGAGCGGCGCCGTGCCGGCCGACGCCGGCCTCGTCGCCGCCTTGCGCTGGGGCGAGGAGCCCGCGAGCTGGGTCGCGACGGGGACGACCACCGAGGCCGTGGCCGCCGCTGTCGCGCTCCTGGACGAGGAGGCGCTGCGCAGCCGCTACGCCGTTGCGGCCCCAGGGGAGGGGGCGGTGGCCCTGCCGCTCGAGCCGCAGGAGGGGCCGGGGTGATCGCCGCACTCGCCTATGCGCCCCGCGGCACCGCGCTCGACCGGGCCGGGCCGCTCGCCGCCAGCGCCTACTTCCTGGCGCTGGCGGGCGCCGCCTTCGCGGTCTCCAACCCGATCGCGCTGGCCGGGGTGGCGGCGGCGACAGCGTGCGTGGGCCTGCTCGCACGCGCGCGGCGCGCGCTGGCGGGGGCGCTGCGCTGGGGCGCCGCCCTTGGCTTCTTCGTCGTGCTGGTCAACGCGCTCACAGCGCAGCGCGGCGACACGGTGCTGGTGCGAGGCGGCGAGCTGCCGGTCGTGGGCACGGTCGACGTGACCGCCGAGGCGCTGGCCGAGGGGGCGGTCCTCGCCCTGCGGATCACGGTCGTGCTCGCCGCCTTCGCCGTCTACAGCGCCTGCGTCGACCCCGATCGCGTGCTGCGCCTGTTGCGCCCGCTGGCGCGCCGCTCCGCGCTCACGGCGACGCTGATCATTCGCCTCGTGCCCCTGGCGGCGGCCGACTACGCGAGCGTGCGGGAGGCGGCCGCCCTGCGGGGCCCCGGCGCGCGGCCGGTCGGCAGGGCGGCGATGGCCCGCAGGCTCGTCGCCGGAAGTCTCGATCGGGCGGTCGACGTCGCCGCCACGCTCGAGCTGCGCGGCTACGGCCGAGGGGCGCCGGGCCGGGCGGGCACGCGACGGCGAGCGCCCGAGAGCGCGGCCTTCGCGGCGGCGGCCCTCGGGCTCGTCGCGGCGACCGTCGCGGGGCGGGCGAGCGGAGCCTTCGACTACGAGTCCTACCCCGTGGTCTCGCTGGCGGCCTCGCCCGCGACCTGGGCGCTCGCCGGGGCGCTCCCGGCGCTCGCGGCCGCTCCCCTGCTCGCCTGGCGCGCGCGCCACGGCGCGCTGCGCCCAGGGAGGTGGCCACGTGGCTGACCGTGCCGCGCTCAGCCTGCGCTCCTTCTCCTACCGCTACCCGGACGCGGCCGCGCCGGCGCTGCGCGACGTCGACCTCGAGGTAGCGCCCGGCGAGTTCGTGGTCGTCGCCGGCCGCTCGGGCTCGGGTAAGTCGACGCTGCTGCGGGTGGCCTGCGGGCTCGTGCCGCACTTCTTCGGTGGGGGCGCCGCTGGCGAGGCGAGCGTCTTCGGGCGCGAGGTGCGCGAGCACGGGCCGGACGAACTGGGCGCGCTGGTCGGCTTCGTCGGCCAGGAGCCCGAGGCGCAGGTGGTCTCGGCGACGGTGCGGGGCGAGCTCGAGCTGCCCCTGGAGGTGCGGGGCGAGCCCCCGGCCGCACGGGCGCGCGCGGTCGAGGAGGTGGCGCTCGCGCTCGGGATCGAGCGGCTGCTCGATCGCTCCACGGCGACGCTCTCCGGCGGCGAGCTGCAGCGCGTCGCGCTGGCGGCCGCCCTGGTCACGCGCCCGCGCCTGATCCTGCTCGACGAGCCGACCTCGCAGCTCGACCCCGTGGCCGGCGAGGAGCTGATCGGGCTTCTGCGCCGCCTCAACGAGGAGTGGGGGATGGCGGTGGTGCTGGCCGAGCACCGGCTGGAGCGCTGCCTTGCTGCCGCGGATCGGGCCGTGGCCTGCGCCGAGGGGCGGATCGCCTTCGACGGCCCGCCGCGCGGGCTTCTGCGCTGGGCGCTCGCGGCCGACCCCGAGCTGGCGACGCCGGTGGCGCGGATGTTCGCTCTGGCCGGCCTGCCCGAGGCGCCGCTGAGCGTGAAGGAGGCGCGCGCGGCGCTGCGCGCTCGCGGGCGCGCGGCAGCGTCCAGCGGCGTGCCCACGGAGGACGGCGGGGGTCGCCGCTTGGGCCGGGGCGGTCGCGCCGAGGCCGCGCTGCGCGCACGGGGGCTGCGCGTCGAGCTCGAGGGCGAGGGAGGCCCGCGCGTGGCCCTGAGCGACGTCTCCCTGGAGCTCGCCCCCGGGGAGCGGGTCGCGCTCATGGGGCGCAACGGGGCCGGCAAGACGACGCTGCTGCGCGCGGCCGCGGGGCTGGTGCGGCCCCGGCGTGGCTGGGTCGAGGCGCCCGGCGGGGTCGCGCTCGTTCCGCAGAACCCGGCCGCGATGCTCGTGCGCGAGCGCGTCGAGGACGAGTTCGAGCCCGGTCGGGCGACGGCGGCGCTGCGGCCGGTCGGGCTGGAGGGGGCGCTCGGGCGCGACCCGCGCGACCTCTCCGGCGGCGAGCGGCAGCGGCTCGCCCTCGCGCTCGCGATGGCGGGGCGCGAGGCGGCGGGCCCGCCGCGGCTGGTCTTGATGGACGAGCCCACGCGGGGGATGGACGGCGCCCGCAAGCTGGCGCTTGCGCGCTGGCTGCAGCGCCTGGCCTCGGCGGGCTCGGCGGTCCTGGTCGCCACCCACGACGTCGAGTTCGCCGCTCGCTTCGCCGAGCGCGTGGTGCTGCTGGGGGCGGGCGAGCTGCTCGCCGACGGCCCGGCCGTCGAGGTGCTGGCGGGCGGCTGGTACTTCGCCACCGAAGTCGCCCGCGCGCTCGGGGCCGAGCGGGCGATCCTGCCCGAGCAGGGGGCGGCGCTGCTGCACGCCGGCGCCGGGGAGGGCGCGACGTGAGCTGGCAGTTCGCGACCTTCGCCGGCCTCGCCGCCGTGCTCGTCTGCGGCTTCGCCTGGTTCGAGCGCTCGCGTCCGAGCTCCCGGTTGGTCGCGCTGGTGGCGGCGCTGGCGGCGCTCGCGGTCGCGGGCCGGCTCGTGCTGGCGCCGATCCCCAACGTGGTCGCCACCACCGACATCGCTCTGATCACCGGCTACGCGCTCGGCGCCGCGCCGGGCTTCGCGGTCGGCGCGCTGGCCGCGCCGATCTCGAACCTCTGGCTCGGCCAGGGCCCGTGGACGCCGTGGGAGATGGCGGGCTGGGGGCTCGTGGGCCTCGCCGGAGCGGCGCTGGCGCGCGTCACCGGCCGCCGGCTGGGGCGGGTCGGGATGGCCTGCGCCTGCGGCCTCGCCGGCCTCGCCTACGGCGCCCTCATGGACCTCTCGCTCATGGTCACCTACGGGGGCGAGCAGTCGCTCGACCGCTTCCTGGCGCTCTCGGCGCGCGGCGTGCCCTTCAACGTCGCCCACGCCGCCGGCAACTTCGCGCTGGCGCTCGCGGCGGGGCCGGCGCTGGTGGCGATGATCTCGCGCTACCGCACCAGGATGCGCTTCCGCTGGCACCCGGCGGGAGCCCTGCCGCTCCTTGTGCTCGCGCTCCTGCTTCTGCCCGCGCCGCCGCCGGCCCAGGCGGGCGGGGGCGTCGGCGCCGCCGCCAAGTGGCTCGAGCGCGCGCGCCAGGGCGACGGCGGCTACGCGGCGGGGCCGGGCCTCTCGGCCAACCCGCAGATGACCGGCTGGGCGATATTGGGTCTCGAGGCGGCTGGGCGCAACCCGCTCGACGTCGGGCCTCGCGGCCGCACGCCGATCGACTACTTGCGTCGCAACGCCCGGCGGATCCGCTCGATCGGCGATCTGGAGCGGACGATCCTCGCGCTCGAGGGCGCTGGTCTGGACTCGCGCTCGTTCGCGGGCCGCGATCTGGTTGCGGAGCTCGAGCGGCGCCAGCGCCGCGACGGCTCCTTCGGCGGGCAGGTGAACCTGACGGCCTACGGCGTCCTCGCCCTGCGCGCCGGCGGCGGCTCGGGCGCGGGCGCCGCGGCGCGCTGGCTGCGCGCTGCGCAGAACGACGACGGCGGCTGGGGCTTCGTCCCGGGCCAGCGCTCGGAGGCGGACTCGACCGGCGCCGCCATGCAGGGCCTGGCGGCCGTCGGCTCTGAGGGTCCCCTGGGGCGGGCCGTGCGCTATCTGCGCCGCAGCCAGCGGCCAGAGGGCGGCTGGGCGATCTACGGCACCGGCCTCACCAACACGCAGTCCACGGCCTGGGCGGTCCAGGGCCTGGTCGCGGCCGGAGTGCCGCCGGGGCGGGTCAGGCGCGGTGGGCGCTCGGGGCTCGACTACCTGCGGCGCATGCAGCGCGGCGACGGCTCCTTCCGCTACTCGGCCTCCGGGGACCAGACGCCGGTCTGGGTGACCGCGCAGGCGCTCTTGGCCCTGACCCGCGAGGCTCTGCCGATCGAGCCCGTGCCGCGCTCGCGCACCGCCGCCGAGCCGCAACCAGATGTGCCGGCGGGCGAGAGCCCGCGCCCGTCGGCGTCCAGCGAGGGCCGGCCGGGAGGCGCGCGGGCGGAGCGGCGCCGCGCCCGCAAGGAGCGATCCGGGCGCTCGGAGCGTCCGCGCGAGCGGCGGCGCGGGTCCGGGCGTGCGGCCACCGTGCTGGGCGCGCAGGACGGCGAGCTCGCCTCGCAGCCTTTCTCCGGCCGCGAGCGCGGGGGGGACCGCCTGCCGCTTTACGTGGGCGGCGGCCTGGGCGGGCTCGCCCTGGCGCTCTTCGGCGGCTATCTGTGGCTGCGGCGGCGGCTCGACTCCGAGTGGCGCTAGCGTTCGCGGCGGTGGACGTCGAGACCGCGATCCGCACCCGCCGCACCCACAAGGCGTTCCGGCCCGACCCGGTGCCGCGCGAGCAGCTCGACGAGCTCTTCGAGCTGGCGCGCTGGGCCCCTAACCACCACCTGACGGTGCCCTGGCGCTTCCGCGTAATCGGGCCGAGGTCCCTCGAGCGCCTCAAGCAGGCGGCGGGGCCGGAGGGCGCGAGCAAGCTCGACCGCGCGCCCACGCTCGTCGTCTGTTCCTGCGCGCTTACCGGGGACCCGGTGACCGACGAGGAGGATCTGCACGCCACCGCGGTCGCCGCCTACATCGTGCTGCTCGCGGCCCACGCCCGCGGGCTGGCGGGCTACTGGCGCACGCCGGCGGTGCTGCGCACGCCCGAGGGGCGCGCGGCGGTGGGGCTGCCGGACTCGGAGCGCTTCGTCGGCCTTCTGCACCTGGGCCGGCCGATCCAGGAGAAGCCGGCGCCCGAGCGCCCGCCGGCCGAGGCGACCGTCACCTACCTGGACTGATGCTGGCCCGCGCCGATGCACTCGAGGCGCTCAGCGAGGAGCGCTTCGACGTGCTCGTGATCGGGGGCGGAGTGACGGGCGCCGGCGTCGCCTTCGACGCCGCCTCGCGCGGCTACAGCGTCGCTCTCGTCGAGCGCGCCGACTGGGCGTCGGGCACCTCCAGCCGCTCCTCGAAGATGGTCCACGGCGGCCTGCGCTACCTGCAGAACTTCGACCTGGGTCTGGTCCGCGAGGCGCTGCTGGAGCGCCGGGTGCTGGTCTCGATGGCGCCGCACCTCGTCTACCCGACGCCCTTCTTGGTCCCGACCCTAGGCGAGGAGCGGCGCAGCCGCCTGGTGGGGATCGGCCTGAACATGTACGACGTGATGGCGACCACCCGGGTCGGCCAGGGTCGCGAGCTGCGCGGCGAGGAGAGCTGGTCGCCCGAGCGCCACCGCACGATCCCCGGCGAGGAGGCGGTCGAGCTGGTCCCGGCGCTGGCGGCGCTCGAGCCGCGCGACGCCTACCTCTTCTACGACTGCCAGACCGACGATGCCCGCCTCGTGCTGACGATCCTGGGCGAGGCCGAGCGCTTCGGGGCCGTCTGCGCCAACGGCCTGGACGCGGTCGAGCTGCTCGAGGATGGCGGCCGGGCCGCGGGCGCCGTCTGCGTGGACCGCGCGAGCGGCGCGCGGCTCGAGGTGCGCGCGGCGAACGTCGTCAACGCGACCGGGGTCTGGGCCGATCGGCTGCGGCCCGAGGAGATCCGCAGCGAGGCGGAGATCCCGCGCATCGCGCCGAGCCGCGGGACGCACATCACGCTGTCCGCCTCCGACCTCGACATGGGCCGCGCGGCCTGCGTCGTGCCGGCGGGGGAGGACCGCACGATCTTCGCCCTGCCCTGGTACGGGCGCACGCTGGTCGGCACCACCGACCGCCCCTACGAGGGCGATCTGGAGCACGTCGCCCCTTCCCAGGACGACATCGACTACCTGCTCGAGGCGCTGAACGACTTCTTCTCGCTGCGGCTGGATCGCTCCCACATCACCGGCGCCTACGCGGGGGTGCGGCCGCTCATCTCCACCGGCGACCAGCACCGCTCGGTCGACATCTCGCGCAAGGCGGAGCTGTACGAGACCTCGTCGGGGATGCTCACCATCACCGGCGGCAAGCTCACGACCTGGAGGCGCATGGCCAAGCAGGTCGTCGACCGCCTCGTCGAGCGGGAGGGCCGCGAGGCGCCCTGCCGCACCGCGGAGCTGCCGCTGGGGATGCCCGCCTCCGAGGAGGACCTGGCGCCCCCGCCGGGCGTCGAGCTGCCGGAGGGCGCGCGCGAGCTGCTCGCCTTCCGCTACGGGCACGCGGCGCGGCAGGTGCTCGCGCTGGCCGGCGAGCGCCCGGAGCTCGCGCGCCCGATCGTGCCGGGGATGCCCGACCTTCTGGCCGAGGTGGTCGTGGCGGCGCGGTACGAGCAGGCGCGCAGCGTCGGCGACGTGCTGTTGCGGCGCACCCGCCTCGGCCTGCTCGCCGCGCCGGATCTGCGCCGCGCCGAGGACGTGCTGCCGGTCGCACGCGCGCTGGGCGGCGAGCTGGGCTGGGACGAGGCTCGGGTGCGGGCCGAGGCTCACGCCTGGCTGGAGGAGGCGCGCGCCGAGGGCATCGACCCGGCCGCCGCGAGCGGGGAGGCGACCGGTGGGGGGCCTAAGCTGGAAGGGCGCGCGTCCCGAGCGTAGGCTGGGCGGCGGCGAGCGCCCGCGGGGCGCCGGCAGCGAGAAACCACGAGCGGAGGAACGACGTGAGGCTGTTCATCGACACCGGGAGCGTGGCCGAGGTCGAGGAGATCTCCCAGTGGGGGGTGCTGTCGGGGGCCACGACCAACCCGTCCCTGCTCGCCAAGGAGGACGGCGATCCGGGCGAGATCATCCGCCGCATCTGCGAGCTCGTCGGGGGCCCGGTCTCCGCGGAGGTGGTCTCCGACGACGCCGAGGGGATGATCGCCGAGGGCCGCGCCCTGCGCGACCTGCACGAGAACGTGACGATCAAGGTGCCGTTCAGCGACGCGGGCCTCGAGGCGACGCACGCGCTGACCGCCGAGGGCATCCCGGTGAACATGACCCTGGTCTTCTCGCCGAGCCAGGCGCTTCTGGCCGCGAGCGCCGGCGCCACCTACGCCTCCTGCTTCATGGGCCGGCTGGACGACATCTCGGTCGACTCGGGGGCGGTCCTTGCCGAGATCGTCGAGGCCTACCGCGCGGGCGGGGTGACCACCCAGATCATCGCCGCCTCGATCCGCCACCCCGAGCACGTGGTCGTCGCCGCGAAGCTCGGCTGCGAGATCGCGACGGTGCCCGCGAAGGTGCTGCGGCAGATGCTCGCGCATCCGCTCACCACCGCCGGGGCGGCGAAGTTCAAGGAGGATTGGCAGAGCCGCCCCGAGTTCGGCGAGTGGCTGGCGGGGCTGGTGCGGGACCGCGCCGCGGCGAGCGCGAGCTAGCGCTCGGCGTTATATCGTGCGGCGCTCGATGAGCGGCCCAGAAGATCTCTCCCAGCTGCACCTAGCCGACCTGCATGAGCTCGCCGCGGAGCGTGGCATCTCGGGCTACCGGCTGCTGCGCCGCGAGGAGCTGATCGAGCGCCTCTCCGAGTCGTCGGGCTTTCGGTTGCGACGGCTGTTGGGCAGGCGTCGCCGGGAGGAGCCCGAGGAGCGCTCGATCGTCGCCCCCTCGGCCGACGAGCCCGCGCGCGTGGAGCCGTCCGCCGAGGCCGCGCCCGCCGAGGACGGGGGCGAGGAGGCCGAGGAGGAGCGGGAGCGGCGGCGCCGCCGTCGCCGCGGGCGCCGCGGTGGGCGCCGGGGCCGCGAGCGCCTGGCCGACCTTGAGGAGCGCGAGGAGCGCGCGGAGCCAGCGGAAGCAGGCGAGGACGAGGCCGAGCCCGAGGCGACCGAGCAGGTGAGCGGCGTGCTCGAGATCACCCGCCAGCGCCACGGGTTCCTGCGCGGCGAGGGGCTGGCCGCGCGCGACGACGACGTCTACGTCTCGGCCTCCCAGGTGCGCCGGTGCGCGCTGCGCTCGGGTGATCTGGTCACCGGCCCGGCCCGGCCGCCGCGCCGGGGCGAGCGCCACCGGGCCCTGGTCCGCGTGGAGCAGGTGAACGGCGGGGAGCCCCCGCAGGACGGGCGCCCCTCCTTCGAGTCACTCACACCGGCCGCGCCGTCGCGCTTGCTGCGCCTGCAGGATCCCGAGCCGCTCGTGCGCGCGGTGCGGGCGCTGGTGCCCCTCGCCTACGGCCAGCGCGTGCTGGTGCGCGCGGCGCCGCGCTCCGGCCGCACGACGCTTCTGCGCGGGCTCGCCCGGGCGATCGCCGCGGCGGGCGAGGCGCGCGTGATCGTGCTGCTGATCGACGAGCGGCCCGAGGAGGTGCCGGCCTGGCGCGAGGCGGCGCCGGGCGTCGAGCTCGCCTTGGCGCCCGCCGACCTGGCTCCGGCCGAGCAGGTGCGCGTGGCGCAACTCGCGCTCGAGCGCGCGCGCAGGCTCGCCGAGGCGGGGGAGGACGCCGTGCTGCTCTGCGACTCGCTCTCGCGGCTGGCGGTGGCCGCGGGAGGCGTGGCCGAGGTCAAGCGCCTGTTCGGTTCCGGCCGGGAGCTGGCCGAGGAGGGCGCGGGCTCGCTCACCGTGATCGCGACCGCCTTCGCCGACGGCGAGGACGGCGGCGACGCGGAGCGCGCCGTGATCACCACCGAGACCGCGCTGATCACCCTCGACCAGCAGCTCGCCGAGCAGGGGATCGCGCCGGCGCTGCGCCCCGCCGAGTGCCGCGCCGTGGGCGAGGCGGAGCTGCTGGACGCCACCGAGCTCGCCCGCCTGCGCTCCCTGCGCGCCGAGCTGGCCGGCCTGGAGCCGGCGACGGCGGCGGCGCGCCTGCGCGGGCGCGTCGCCTAGCGGCCGATCCGGGCGCCGCATCGGCGTCCCCGTCGGGGGCGAGGGGCGCGTGTGGGCTCCGTCGCGCGCCGAAATACCCCTTATTCGACGCCGCCAGTGCAAACCCTCTTTCAGGGCGGCGGCTGCGCTGGCGCGAGTCGGCGCGAGTGCGAAATGATGGCCCCGCTCGCGCCGCCGGCCTGGCGGCGAGGCCGATCGGAGAAGATGAACCCCATGGAGAAGGCGACCCGTCGCGGAAACTACGAGTCCGGCTCGGATTACGTGCTCGAGTACGGCGAGCTGCGGTTCTCTTTCAACGAGCAGGACTTCGCGCAGCGGGTCGAGCAGGCCGCGGTCAAGCTGGGTTTCGTGGAGCAGGGGCTCAAGCCCGAGGAGCTGCAGGATCTGCTGGAGCTCGCGGTCAACGGGGAGATCCGCGAGCCTTCCTCGCCGCTCGGCGAGCACGTGAACCGGCACTGGGCCGAGCTGGTCGGGCCCGCCAACCGCAGCCTGGTCCACTGGATCCGCCGCCTCGTCTTCCGCGGCGCCTGGCTGGACCAGCGCGTCAAGGAGGGCGAGCTCGACGTGGTCTTCGACGAGCGCACCCACACCTTCGGCTACGTCCAGCCCGACCGCAGCTCCGAGCCGATCGAGCTCTCGCGCGAGCCGTCCTGGGCGAAGCTCGCCTACCGCCGCTGAGCTCGCAGGCCGTCACGCCGTCGCGATCGAGGCGCATCGCTCGCGCGTAGCCCAACCTCCGCTGCGCTCGCGCTGGTCGTGCGCGCGCTGCGGGGCGCGGAAGGGGCGAGCGGGGTTCTCGCGGGCGTGCGCCGCATCGCCGACCGTCCCGCGACAGCGGGCCTGCACCGCCGCCTGCGCAGGCTGCCCGTCGCGCGGGTCTGCGGGCGTTGGGTGCCGGTCGCGGCCGATCGCCGGGCCCGGCTGCTCGGGCTTGCGGGGCTCAGCTCCGAGGAGGCGGGCCCGGGGCTTCTGATCCCGCGCTGCCGCTCCATCCACACCTTCGGCATGCGCTTTGCGCTCGACGTCGTCTTCCTGGACGAGGAGCTGGCGCCGCTCGGGCCGCCGCGGCGTGTCCCTCCCCGGCGGGTCGTGTTCGCCTGCCGCGCGAGCGCGGTGCTCGAGCTGCCGACCCCGGGTGCTGCGCGTGGCGCGCGTCTGCCTGGATAATCGGGGGCCCGAGCCACGCCCAACGAGGAGGAGCCGTGCGGATCTGTCTCATGATCGAGGGCCAGGAGGGCGTCACCTGGGAGCAGTGGCTGGTGCTCGCGCGAACCTGCGAGGAGAGCGGTATCGAGGCGCTCTTTCGCTCTGACCACTACCTCTCGGTGCAGGGGCACCCCGAGCGCAGCTCGCTCGACGCCTGGAGTACGATCGCGGCCCTGGCCGCGGTGACCGAGAAGCTGCGGTTGGGAACGCTGGTCTCGCCGGTCACCTTCCGGCATCCCGCGCTGCTCGCCAAGGCGGTGGTCACCGCCGACCACATCAGCGGCGGCGGGCGCATCGAGCTGGGCATGGGGGCGGGCTGGCACGAGCCCGAGCACACCGCCTACGGCTTCCCGTTCCCGCCCACGCGCGTGCGGATCCGCATGCTGGCCGAGCAGCTGGAGCTGGTGCGCAGGCAGTGGGAGGAGGGGCCGTTCAGCTTCGAGGGCGAGCACTACCGGGTCCGCGACCTCGATGCTCAGCCCAAGCCGCTCCAGCGACCACGGCTGATCCTGGGCGGGCGGGGCGGCCCGCGCAGCCTCGAGCTCGCCGCGCGCCACGCCGACGAGTACAACGTCTTTCACATGACCGCCGAGCAGTGCCGCGAGGTGCGCGCGGGCCTCGACCGCGCCTGTGAGCGCATCGGCCGCGACCCGCAGACCTTGCCGCTCTCGCTCATGAACCCGGTCGAGCGCGGTTCGCTCGACGAGGTGGTCGAGGGCCTGCGCGAGTACGAGCGGGCCGGGGTGGTGCGGGTGATGGCCCAGCACCTCGAGCACACCGACCTCGAGACGGTCGAGTGGCTCGGCCGGGAGTTGGCGCCTGCGGTGGCCTGAGCTAGGGAAGCAGCTCGGCCAGCGCCGAGAGCGCCTCGGCGACGTCCGCGGCGACCTTGACGTGCGCGTGCGAGTCGAAGGGGGTCGGCCCGAGCGTGACGAGCGCCAGCCGCCTGCCGTCCTGGAGCGCGATCTCGGGCAACTGGGCGACCGGGTAGACCTCGAGCGAGCTGCCGACGCAGAGCAGGAGCTGCGACTCCTCGATCAGCCGCGCCGCGCGCTCGAAGGCCCCGGCGGGGAGCAACTCGCCGAACAGCGTCACGTCGGGCTTGAGCACGGCGCCGCAGGTATCGCAGCGCGGCACCCCTTCCTCGTCGAAGAGCTCCAGGCCCCGCTCGCGCGCCACGCGGGCGTCGCAGCTCAGGCAGACCAGGTTGCGCACCGAGCCATGCAGCTCGATCACGTCGCTTGAGCCCGCCTTCTGGTGTAGGCCGTCGATGTTCTGCGTGGCGAGTCCGCGCAGGTACCCGCGGCGCTCGAGCTCGACCAGCGCGTGGTGGGCGGGGTTGGGCTCGAACTCGTCGGGCAGGTCGAGCCGCTGCCGATAGAACGACCAGAAGCGCTTGGGGTCGCGCTCCCAGACCGAGATGTGGGCGACCTCCATCGGGTCGACCTTCTCCCAAAGGCCCGTGCCCGGCGAGCGGAAGTCCGGGATCCCCGAGGGCACGGAGATGCCGGCGCCGGTGAGAACGACGGTGCCGCGCTCACCCGCATCGCGCACGAGCTCGGCCAGCCGTTCGAGTTCCACCAAGGGCTCTGTCTTCTCCGTGGTCACGGGACGGGACGATAGGCGAACCGACCGCACCCGCTGGCGCCGTAGGCCGCGAACGAGCGCGCGGATGTCGTCTCAGCGCGCGAGCTTCGCCCGCGCCTGCCGCACAATGACCTGATCGCCGGGCGCGGTCGATAGCACCTGCACCTGGGGGCTCACCGTCCCGCCCCGGCGCAGCGCACTGCGCGCGCTCCTGCGCGCTGCGCGCGGGATCGCGAGCAGGAGCTTGGTCGGCTTATCGGCGCTCAGCTCGAGCGCGCGACGCGCGAGCTTGAAGCTCTTGGCGCCGCGCCCGGAACCAACCTCGAGACGCCCCTCGGCGCGGGCCCTGCACTCGATGTTCCGGCAGGTGGCGACGGTCGCAACGCGGCGCAGGGAGCGCTGAAGGCGCTTGGCCTTCACCGTCAGCTTGAGCCGTGGCGGATCGACGACCCGGATCTCGACCGGATCGGAGGTCACCACGGACGGCCCGTTGCAGTAGGCCATGAGGCCGGTGAACGGTGAGGCGAGACCGGGGAAGAGGTCGGCGAGCGGCTTGCAGCCCTCGCCGTCGTCGACCGTTGCCGTCGTCTCGTAGGTGCCAGGCTCGGTGTAGACGTGCTTGCGCTTGCCGCCGGGGGAGTCGGCAAAGCCGCCGTCGCCGAGTCCAAGCGGAAGTTCGCGATCGGCTCGTCGTCCTCGGACACGGTCGCGTCGAGGGCGACGGGCTCGCCGACGTAGGTGCTGGGTGGCTCGGCGCGCAGGTCGACGCTGGGGGCCTGGTTCGGGGGCACGGCGCCTGCGGAGCCGGCAACCGGGATCGGATCGCCGGCGGTGCGCTGCTGGAGATCGACGGGAACCGTTGCCGATTGGGTGCCGACGTACGCCGTCTTGCCATCGGGCGTGATCGCGAGGGTTCCCGTGCCGGTGTCGATCTCCCCGACATCGATTGCCGAGCCGAGGGTGTTGGTCGCGACGTCGATCGGCCAGAGTCTTGCGGCCCAGTTCTCGGCCTGGTAGGCCGTCGTTCCGTCGGGGGAGATGGCGATGTCGCCCAGGTCCCTGGCAACGTCGAGGCTTACGCGGACTGGGAGCTCATGCCTCGGGTGCTCGTCGACGTCTCGGACGTCGACCCGGCAATCGAGCTGTTCGGCTCGCGCCTGGCTATGCCCTTGGTCGTGGCGCCGGTCGCCTTCCAGCGGCTGGTGCACCCCGACGGCGAGGAGGGGATGGCGCGCGCCGCGGGCCGCGCGGGGACGGCGATGTGCCTTTCGACCCTCGCGACCACGACGCCGGCGAGCCTCGCGGCGGCGGCGCCGGAGACGGTTCGCTGGTTCCAGCTCTACTCGTTCAAGGACAGGGGGGTGACCGAGGCGCTGCTCGCCGAGGCGGTGGAGAGCGGCTTCGAGGCGGTGGCGCTGACCGTGGACGCCCCGTACGCGGGGCGGCGGGAGCGCGACCTGCGCACCGGGTTCCTCGTCGAGGAGTCGGCGCCCGCCGTCCAGGCGGCGATCGGCTCCGACGGACCCGTGAGCGTGGCCGAGGCCTTCAGCCTCGTCGATCCCTCGCTCGACTGGGACTCGCTCGCGGCGCTGGTGGAAAGCTGCGAGCTGCCGGTTCTCCTCAAGGGCGTGATGAGCCCCGCCGACGCGGAGCTCGCGATCGAGGCCGGGGCGGCGGGGATCGTGGTCTCCAACCACGGCGGGCGCCAGCTCGACGGCGTGCCCGCGACGATCGACGTGCTGCGCGACATCGCCGACGCGGTCGCGGGGAGGATCAAGGTGCTGGTGGACGGCGGGATCAGGCGCGGCACCGACGTGTGCGTGGCGCTCGCGCTCGGCGCCGACGCGGTCCTGGTCGGGCGGCCGTCCCTGTGGGGCCTGGCCGTCGACGGCGAGGCCGGCGCGCTGCGCGTGCTCGAGCTCTTGCGCGAGGAGATCAAGCTGAGCCTGGCGTTGCTCGGCTGCCGCACGCCCGCTGACGTCAGCCACTCGCACGTACAGCGCGCGCGGCGGTAGGTTGCCGACGCATCCAGTCGTCCGCAGGGAGAACTAGCTTCACTTCTTGGTGGAGCCGCTTCCGGAGATCACGGAGCTCGAGATCGTTGCGCGCCTGGGGCTGGCGCTCGTGCTGTGCGGGGCGATCGGGCTCGAACGTGAGATCCGCGGTCAGGTGGCGGGGCTGCGCACGCACATCCTGGTCGGGATGGGCGCCGCGCTGTTCACGCTGATCTCGGCCTACGGCTTTTCGGCGTTCGTTCGGCCGAACGAGGCCGGCGGCTTCGTGACCACGGTCGATCCGACGCGGATCGCCGCTCAGATCGTCACCGGGATCGGCTTCCTCGGCGCCGGGGCGATCATCCGCCAGGGCTTCACGGTCCGCGGCCTGACGACCGCGGCCGCACTGTGGATCGTCGCCGCCGTTGGGATGGCCGCGGGCGCCGGCTACTACTTCGCCGCGATCGTGACGACGGCCGGCGTCCTGCTGGCCCTCATCGGCCTGCGCAAGGCGCGCCCGGCGATCTCCTCGGCGCTTCGCAGCGACATCTACTACCTCGATCTCACGCTCTCGAAGGGTCCCCAGCTGCACCTCGCGCTGGGCGTCCTGGCCAGGAACGAGATCTCGGTCGACTCGATCTCCTCGGAGCGGGAAGGGGACAAGCAGGACGTCCGCCTCGAACTGCGCGTGGCGGACCGCAAGTCCCTCGAGGCGGCGGTCCAGGAGCTCGCCGAGCTCGACGGCGTCGATCAGGCCGTGCTGCAGTCGCCGCGCGGGTTGATCTGAGGCGAGTGATAGGCGTCGCCTAGCTCTCCTGCTTCCGCAGCGGTTAGTCCGCGTTACCGGGGCGAGGGGGCCAGAAGGGGTTGAAGCTCTGCTCGAAAGGCGACGTATCACCCTGGGTCTCGTCGGTCTGTGGCTCGGGTCCAGGGCGCGGGACGCCCCCGTTGCCGTCGCGCCCAACGTCACGCTCGGCGGGTTCTTCTGACGATGTCCTACCAGGGGCCTCGTCGGACTCGGGGGCGGGTTCGATCTCCTCTTCTTCCCGCAGTCGCGGCGCCTTTGGGCGCGGGAGGCTCAGGTTCTGGACCACGTCCCTATAGAAGTGCGCAGCCTGCTTGCGGGTCTCGCCGATGAAGGTACCTTGACCGAGGCCGTTCTTGAGGCCCATGGTCCGTGCGAGCTCCACGGTGAATGCGCGCGGCTCTCGCCGCGGATCGTCCTCCAAGAGCAGCCGGTCGGGATGACCGCGACAGTCCTCCAACAAGGCGGAGGCGGTACGGCGCACGTTAGCGAACCGAGCCTCTATCCGTAGGTCATCCGGCGCCTCGCGCAATTGCCTCAGCAGCCAGTTGACTTTCGCTCGCGGGCGCTTCACGTCTTTCGGGGCTGGCACCTCGACCGACGTGATGACCCGTCGTTCCCGCAGGTTCGCGATGATCGCCACCGCGCCGACCGCGTTTGGCACGCGGAAGCTGCCAGTCATCGTGCCAGCGTCGGCCAACTGCCTTGCGATCGTCTTCACCCGCTCTTCGGGTCCCTTCGCCCGGGGTAATTGGTTCCTCACGCTCACGCCGAGTTCCTGGGAGAGGTGCAGGGCCAGGTACTCGGTGAACTGATGCCACTGCCGCGCGACTGAGATCACGCCCTCGTCGGACGCCCTCAAGGTCTGATTGCGTGCGCCTTTGCGGACGTCGACCCAGGCGCCACTCATATCCTCCAGCCCGCTCGCTCCAGATCGCGGATCGTCGAGGTAGCGGATTAACTCCTTGAGGACCCAGGCTTGCTCAGTGTCTTCAACGGCGTCGAAGCGGTCAGCGATCACTGCTTCGGTGAGGATGCGCCACCAGGACACGTGTATGAGCTGGAGTTTCCCCACCTTGACCTTGTTGACCGAGTAGGGGAGCTCCCTGGGGTCTGAACGAAGTTGATTCGAGATCGTGAGCACTGCGTCGAAGTTGTGGAGACGCGCCAACTCGAGGTAGCGCTCCACCTGTTCGGTCTCGATCTCGGCGCGTCCGGTCTTCACCTCCACCAAGCACCGCCATCGGCGTTTACCGCGCGTGATGCAGATCGCCCCATCGGGGATGTGGACCTTGCCTTGCTTGTCCTTTAGGCGGACCTCGGTGTAGGTGGCGATCTGCTTGCCACCGGGAGCATCGAAGTCCGCGAGCACCCGCCGGGTGAACGCGGGCACGATCTGCATCACCGCAAGGAGCACCGACGTAGCGCGCCACTCCTGTTCGGCCTGGCTCATCTTCCCGCTTGGGATCAACCGTGCGGGGACCCACTCCTTCTCGGGACCTTCAGGCTGGCGATTGGCCACGACCCCTCCTGTTCGAGACTTGGCTCGCTTCGAGCGGAGACTAATGCGCCCGCCCGAGCGCGACACACCTTGGTCGGGACAGGAGCGGACCCTATCGTAGGGTACTCGGGATGACTGGGGCCTCCGGGGTCGTCACCCCGGGGCGTCTATGCGCCCGTTGGGGTTCTTGGGGGCGTGTTGAGTTCGTCGATCCGTGAGACGTCCCTGTCCCTGTCAACCGCGGAGGTGGGCGGATGATGCTGCCGCGGCGCGAACCGCTCGCCAAGGTTGTGGTCTGCGAGGACGATCCCGCCACCCGCGAGCTGCTCTGCGAGAACCTCAGAGCCGATCGCTTCGAGGCGCTGCCGGCCGAGTGCGCCGCCGACGCGCTTCGGCACTGTCACTACCACGCGCCCGATCTCCTGCTGCTCGACCTCATGCTGCCCGACGCGCCGGGGCTCGACGTGCTGAGGGAGATCCGCGACTCGCACGGCACCACCGGCCGTTACGACCCCGGTCTGCCGGTGATCGTGCTGAGCGGGCGCGGGGACGAGGTCGACCGGGTGCGGGGGCTGAAGGAGGGAGCCGACGACTATGTCGTCAAGCCCTTCTCGTACAGCGAGCTCTCCGCGCGGGTCGAGGCGGTGCTGCGACGGCGCGGCGAGAGACGCGCGGGCCCGGTTCGAGTAGGTGAGCTCGAGATCGACCCCTCGCGGCGCGAGGTGCGGGTGGGCGGGCGGCTGGTCAAGCTCGCCAACAAGGAGTACGAGCTCCTGCTAGCGCTCGCGGCCGAGCCCACGCGCGTTTTCACCAAGCAGGAGCTCTTGCGCGACGTCTGGGGATTCCGGTCGGAGGGGCGGACCCGCACGCTGGACTCGCACGCGAGCAGGCTGCGCCGCAAGCTGGACCCGGAGCACGGCCGCTTCGTGCTCAATAGCTGGGGCGTCGGCTATCGCTTGGTGAGCTCGTGAGCGAGGGCGGCCTCACCCTGCTCAGCACCTCGCTCGCACCCGCGGGCGCGGTGCTGGCGTTGGCGCTGGCGGTGGGGCGGAGGCGCGAGCAGCGCCGTCGCCGTTTGCTCAACGAGCGCCTGCACGAGCTGCGCCGGCCGCTTCAGGCCCTGGTCCTGACAGCTCCCGCGACCCCGCCCGTGGGCCCCGACCCGCTCGAGCTGGCGCTGGCGGCGCTGCGTGACTTGGACGCCGAGATCAACGGCGGTCGCCCCGAGCTGCGCCGACGGCCGGTCGAGGCGCGGATGCTCGCACTCGCCGCGCTGTCGCGCTGGCGCGGGGCGGCGGCGCGTGCGGGGCGGCGTCTGGAGGTGCGTTGGCGCTGCGGAGACGCGCTCGTCGACGTCGATCCGGTGCGCATCGCACAGGCGATCGACAACCTCATCGCCAACGCCTTGGAGCACGGCCGCGGCACCGTGACGATCGAGGGACGGCGCAGCGGGGATGCCCTGGAGCTTTGGGTTCGAGACCGCGGCTCTTCGCAGGCCCGCGGGCGCGCAGGCGGCCGCGATCCCCGCCGCGGCCACGGGCTGCGAGTCGCGCGCGCGATCGGCGAGCGCCACGGCGGCGAGCTTCGCTGGCGCCGGTTGGTCGGCGGCAGCGTGGCTGCGCTGCGGCTGCCCTTGGCGGCGCCGCGCCCGGCGGTGGCCCCGCGTCCGGCCACGCCCGTGGCTCTGCGGAGCCGCGTGCCGCGGTGAGCGGCGCGCGGCGTGGCCTCGCCTTCGCGGTCGGCGCCCTGACCTGCGCCGGGCTGGCCGCTGCGACGAGCTCGGCGGGCGGGCCCCCGGAGCTGGACGCGGCCGGCGAGCTGCGCCCGGTCGTGGTCGTCGCGCGCGGGATCCCGGCCGGGAGCGAGCTCGATCAGCGCCTGCTTGAGCACGCGTTGGAGCTGCGTCGGGTACCCGCGGCGTTCGCGCCGCCGGACGCCCTCGCCGACCCGGGCGCCGCGCTGGGCAGGCGACTCGCCGTGGCGGTCCCGGCCGGCTCCTACCTAACCGCTTCGCTGCTGCGCTCTCCAGGCGATGCCACACGTCCGCGCACACCGTCAAGCGCCCCCGGTACCCCGGTGGAGATTGCGGTCGTCGGTGCCGGGGCGCTGGCCGCGGGATCGGGCGTTCGCCGCGTCGACGTCGTCGTGGCGGGCGGCGGCGGGCCGGGCCCCTGGCGTGGAGATACGCGCGTCGTCGCCCGTGGCGTGCCCCTGCTCGAGCTGCGTCGCGCCCCCTCCGAGCCCGGCCTCGGCGCTCGGCATCTGGCCACGCTCGCGCTGCACCGCCATCAGGCCATGCGCGTGATCCGCGCTGAAGCCGCCGGCCGCACGATCCGGCTGCTCGCGGCAGGTTAGGCGGCGTCTATCGCTTCGCTGAAGGCCCGCACTGCCGCCTCACCGCGCAGCGCGAAGACGATCCGCTCGAGCTCGCTGCCGGCGTCCAGGTGCTTGCGCACCTCCTCGACCTCGATCCGGGCGGCCTCCTCGAGCGGGAAGCCGCCGACGCCGGTGCCGAAGGCGACGAGCGCGAGCGAGCGGGCGCCCAGCTCGTCGGCAACGCGCAGGGTGCTCGCGGTCGCGGCGCGGATCACCTCGGCTGAGGTGGGGCCGCCGGGGTGCATCGTCGCCGCGTGGATCACCCAGCGGCAGGGCAACTCGCCGGCCCCGGTCGCGACCGCCTCGCCGAGCCCGATCGGCGCCAGGCGGTCCGACTCCTCCTGGATCGAGCGGCCGCCGGCGCGCACGATCGCGCCTGCGACGCCCCCACCGTGAGCGAGCTGCGTGTTCGCCGCGTTCGCGATCGCGTCGACCTCGAGCTTGGTGATGTCGGCCTCGATCGCCTCGATGCTCGCCATGGGGCGCAGGCTAGCTCAGGCGACGCGGTGCGGCGGTTCCTCGCCGCGCAGCACCGCTAGCGCGTTGCACGCCGCGAGCTCGGCCATCGCGTCGCGCGCGGTATGGGTGGCCGAGCCGATGTGGGGGAGGAGGACGCAGCGCGGTGCGTCTAGGAGCTCGCGGGGCACCTCGGGTTCGTTCTCGTAGACGTCGAGGCCGGCCGCGCCGATCTCGCCGGCGTTGAGCGCGCGGGCCAAAGCCGCGGAGTCGACCAGCGAGCCGCGTGCGGTGTTGACGAGCACCGCGTGCGGGCGCATGTGCGCGAGCTGGTCGGCCCCGATCATGTGCTTGGTGTCTGGGCCGGCCGGGGCATGCAGGCTGATTACGTCCGAGCGTTCGAGCAGCTCGTCGAGCTCCACGCGCCGCGCGCCAAGCTCGCGCTCGCGCTCCGGCTTGGGGGAGCGCGAGGTGTAGAGGAGCTCTCCGGCGAGCGGGCGCACGAGCTCCGCGTAGCGCCCGCCGATGCGGCCGAGTCCGACGATCCCGAACGTCGCGCCCGTGAGCTCCAGCCCCAGCATCGCGCCGGGGTCCCAGCCGCTCCAGCGGCCAGCGCGCAGGGTGGCCTCGGCCTCGCTCGCGCGTCGCGCCGCCGCCACGGTCAGCGCCAGCGCCAGCTCCGCGGTCGCGTTGGTGAGCACGCCAGGCGTGTTGGTGACGACGACTCCGCGCTCTCGGCAGGCGTCGAGGTCGATGTTGTCGTAGCCCACAGCGAAGTTGGAGACCACCTGAAGCCGTGGGCCGGCCGCGTCAAGCAACTCGCCGTCCACCGGCACGGTCGGGTCGGAGATCAGCGCGTCGGCGCCCGCGACCAGCTCGAGCAGCTCATCCCGCGAGATGTCCAGCCCACCGGAACGCGTCTCGCAGTCGGCGAGCAGCCGCATTCCCGCTGGCAGCAGCTTGCGCGCGATGACGACTCTCGGCTTGCGGTCGGTCGGCACGCGGGGACGGTAGCGATCCGGCCTCGACGGGGGCAGCCCGCGTAACTAGAGTCGGGTCATGACGCGCATCGGTGTGCTGGGCACGGGCGTGGTCGGTCGCACGATCGCCTCGAAGCTGGTCGAGCTTGGGCACGAGGTCTGTCTGGGCTCGCGAAGCGCAGGCAACGAGCGCGCGCGAGCGTGGGTCGAGGAGGCGGGCGAGCGCGCGAGCGAGGGGAGCTTCGCCGACGCGGCCGCGTTCGGCGAGCAGCTCTTCAACTGCACGCCGGGCGTCCACTCGCTGGAGGCACTCGAGGCGGCCGGCGCCGAGCGGCTCGCCGGAAAGCTCCTGGTCGACGTCGCCAACCCGCTCGACTTCTCCCGCGGGATGCCGCCGACGCTGGCGATCGTGAACGACGACAGCCTGGGCGAGCGCATCCAGCGCGAGTTCCCGGCCGCCGGCGTCGTCAAGGCGCTCAACACCGTGAACGCAGCGCTCATGGTCGACCCCGGACAGGTCGAGGGGCAGCACGCGATCTTCATCTGCGGCGACGACGTCGAGGCCAAGGACGAGGCGCGCGAGCTCCTGCGCTCCTTCGGCTGGCGCGAGATCATCGACCTCGGCGACATCACCGCGGCGCGGGCGATGGAGATGTACCTGCCGCTTTGGCTGCGGCTGATGGGCGCCCTGGAGACGCCGCTGTTCAACATCGAGATCAGGCGTTGAGAGCCCGACCGTTCAGGCGGGTCGCGGCGCGAGGCCGGTGAGCGGGGGAGAACGCGGGCCGGTCCGCGCCTCTTAGGGGCGTGGATCCCGTCACCCGCCACCTCTCGACGCTGACCGAGCAGCTGCGCGAGCGGCTTGCGGCCGAACGACGCGCGGCGGCAGCGGCCGGTGAGGCAGCGCCGGCGATCGGGGACGCGATCGCCGAGCTGGTGGAGCGGGAGGCGGCGGTGCTGCCGGCGGAGCGGCGGGAGGAGCTGGTGCGGCTCGTGCACCGGGAGACGGTCGGGCTCGGGCCGCTGGAGGAGCTGCTCGCCGATCCGCAGGTTGAAGAGGTGATGGTGAACGGTTGCGACGCGGTCTACGTGGAGCGCTGCGGCCGCATCGAGCGGACGGACGTGCGCTTCGCCGACGAGCGGGCGGTGCGCGAGACGATCGAGCGGATCCTCGCGCCGACCGGCCGCCGCGTCGATGAGCTCTCGCCGATGGCGGATGCCCGGCTCGCCGACGGCTCGCGCGTCAACGTAGTCATCCCTCCGCTCGCGGTGGACGGCCCGGTCGTCTCGATCCGCCGCTTCGGGGTCGAGCGCCCAGGGCCCGAGGAGCTGGTGCGAAGCGGCTCCCTTCGGCCAGAGGCCAGGGAGATCCTCGAGCGGGCGGTACGCGATCGGCGCACGATCCTCGTGAGCGGCGGCACCGGCTCGGGCAAGACGACGCTGCTCAACGCGCTGTCCGCCTGGATCGACCCGCGCGAGCGGATCATCACGATCGAGGACGCGGCGGAGCTTCGGCTGCGCCAGCCGCACGTGGTGCGGCTGGAGAGTCGGCCGCCGTCGATCGAGGGCAGGGGAGAGGTGACGATCCGCGATCTACTGCGCAACGCGCTGCGGATGCGGCCGGACCGGATCGTGATCGGCGAGGTCCGCGGCCCGGAGGCGCTTGATCTGCTGACCGCGCTCAACACCGGTCACGAGGGGGCGCTCTCAACCGTGCACGCGAACTCGCCGGAGGATTCCCTGCGCAGGCTGGAGACGCTCGCGCTGATGGCGGAGGTGGGGCTGCCGCACCTCGCGGTGCGCGAGCAGCTCGCCCGCGGAGTCGACCTGATTGCGCAGCTGCGACGGGAGCCAGGGGGCGAGCGGCGAGTGGTCGAGGTCTCAGAGGTCGTTGCGGCGGCGGGAGGCGTGGCGGTGAGGAGTCTGTGGGCGCTCTGAGCCTGCGCGAGCTCGCGGCGATCGGCCTGCTCGCCCTCGCGGGCGGGCTCGGGGCGCTCGCGCTACGCGAGGCGGCGGCGTGGGCGCCCGCCGCCCGGCGCTGGCTGTCGGACGCCGTCCGTCCGCTCGCGCGCGCCGGGCGCGAGGGGTACGCGCCCAGCCTCGCCGAGCGGCGCCGGCTCGGCCTGCTGGCCGCGGCCGCCCTGCTCTTCGTGGGGATCTGGTTCCTCGGTCCGGCGCCGGCGGCGCCGCTCGCTGCGGCGGGCCCCGGCGCGGCGAGCTGGGCCCTGGCCGCGCGCGCCCGCCGCTACCGCCGCTCGGTCGAGCGCCAGCTCCCCGCGATCGCAACCGCCGCGGCGGACGCCCTCGCGGCCGGGCGGTCGGTGAGGGCGGCGCTTGCGGCCGCGCGCGGCACGGTGAGCGGTCCTGCTGCCGCCGAGCTGGCGCGCGTCAGTGCCGATCTCGAGCTGGGGCGCTCCCTCGAGGAGGCTCTCGGCGGCCTGCGCGAGCGCCTGGGCTCCCCGCGCGCGGACGCGTTCTGTGCGGCGCTCCTCTCGCAGCGGATCGCGGGCGGGGACCTCGTCGCGCTGTTGCGCCGCTTCGCGGCGGCGGCAAGCGAGCGCGACCGGATCGCCGCCGACGCGCGCGCCGCGACGGCCCAGGCGCGCTTCACCGGGGCGCTGGTGGTCGCCTTGCCCGCGGGGGCGGGGCTCGTGGCTGAGCTTCTGCAGCCAGGCTTCCTCAGGGGGCTCCTCGCCGAGGGTGCAGCGCTCGCGCTGCTGGGGCTGGCGGCGGCCTTCCAGCTCGCCGGCTTCATCTCGATCCAGCGCCTGGCGCGGGTGGGGGAGACGTGAGCGCCCTGCTCGCGGCAGCGGCTGGTGCCCTCACCTTCGCCGCGGCTTGGGAGCTCGCTGGGCTTGGGGTGCCCCGCGCGGCGCGCCGAGTTCTCCGCAGGGTCGGCGCCAGGGCCGGCTGGCCGGCCTCGCGGACGGCTGAGGCCAGGCTGCGCCGCGCCGGGCTGGAGGGCAGGCTCGACGCCCGGGGGCTTGCGGCGGCGAAGGTGGTCGGCGCGGCGCTCGGCGTTTTGGCCTGGTTCGCGGTGCTGCCGGTCGCGCCCGGCAGGCTGGCCCCGCCGCTCGCGCTGATCTTGGTGGCGGCGGGCTACCTCGCGCCCGACGCGTGGCTGGAGCGGCGAGCCCGGGCGCGCGCGGCGCGCCTCGTCGCCGCGCTTCCGGACGCGCTCGACCTCTTCGCGGTGGGCGCGGCGGCGGGCCGCAGCCCGGCGAGCCTCTTCGGCGAGCTCGCGCGCGGCTCCAGCGGCCCGCTGGCACGCGAGCTCGCGGTGGCCGTCGCGGAGATCGAGTGCGGCTCTTCGCAGGAACGGGCGCTGGCCGACCTGCGCGAGCGCGTGCCTGCGCCCGCGGTGGCGTCCCTAGCCGCGGCGCTCGAGCGGTCCCGCCGCTACGGCTCGCCGCTCGCCCGCGAGCTGCACGAGCAGGCGGCGGCGCTGCGGGCCGAGGAGCGGCGGCGCATCGCCGAGCGCGCCGCCCGTGCAGCGCCCAAGATCCAGCTCGTCGTGGCCCTGGTGCTGGTGCCGTCGGTGCTGCTGGTGATCGCCGCGGCGCTGATCGCCCACGCCGACGCGCTCTTCGGCGCGCTCTGAGCGGGGCGAGGGGGTCGCCTACACGGCGCCTGCTCCGACTCCTGCTGCTGGACGAGCGTCCAAGCCGCGCCTGCAAGCGAACTTGCAGACGGCCGCTCTCCGCCCGCGACCGGGACCGGCGTGAGATGCCGGAATCCCACTGCTCAAGCCGGATCAGAACCTCAAGTGCCGCTCTAGCAGGCGTGCACGACAGACGCTGCGGGGGAGCGTGGGTGAAAGACGTGTTGCGTTGTGGGGCATTGTGGGGTACTGTGGCGGCGCAAGTTGACCACGAGGCCGGGGTGGCGAGGCTCCTCCCACCTCGCCACCCCGGCCGGACCTCCTTGCAAGCCAGGACGTCCAGCAGATCCCGATCAGAGAGGAACCGACCCCTTGGCCTTTCGCGGCCAGCACGAGCACAGCCTCGACTCGAAGGACCGGCTGACGATCCCCTCCAAGCTCCGCGCGCAGCTCGCGGATGGAGCGGTTCTCCTCGCCGGCCTCGATCCCTGCGTCGAGATCTGGCCTCGCCAGGGGTTCACCGAGTTCACCGAGCGCTTCCTGGCGGGACTCAACCCGCTGAGCCGCAAGGCGCGCATGCTGCGGCGCCGCTTCCACGCGAACGCCCAGGACGAGGAGCTCGACTCGGCCGGCCGCGTGCGCCTCGCGAAGCACCTGATCGAGCACGCCGGGCTCTCCGGCACTTGCATCGTCGTCGGGGTGGAGGACCACCTCGAGGTCTGGGACCCGCAGCGGTGGGCCGAGCACTCGGCGGAGATCGACGCCCAGGCGGGCGAGATGGCCGAGGAGCTGGCGGGCCTGGACGAGGAGTGAGGCGACCCGGATGACGCCTGCGGCCACACTGACCTACATGCCCACCGGCCACGTACCCGTCCTGCTTTCGGAGCTCGTCGCGCTCCTCGACCCGCATCCCGGCGAGGTGGCGATCGACTGCACGTTCGGCGGCGGCGGGCACGCACGCGAGGTGGCCTCGCGCCTGGGGCCGACGGGCGAGCTGATCTGCATCGACCGCGACCCCTCCGCCGAGGAGCGCTACCGCGAGCTCGCGGACGAGCTGCCCTGCCGCACGCGCTTTCTGCGCGAGGACTACTCCGAGGCGCTCGCCCTGCTCGCCGAGGAGGGCGTGGTCGCGGATCTCGTCTACATGGACCTCGGCGTCTCCTCGATGCAGATCGACACCTGGGAGCGCGGCTTCTCCTACTCCTACGACGCTCCGCTCGACATGCGGATGGACCCCGACCAGGAGCTTTCCGCGTACGAGGTCGTGAACTCCTGGCCGCAGGACCGGCTCGCCCAGATCCTGCGCGAGTACGGCGAGGAGCGCCACGCGAAGGCGATCGCGCGTGAGATCGTCGCGCGCCGGCCGCTGGAGACGACCGCGGAGCTGGTCGAGGCGGTCCGCGCCGCGGTCCCGCCGGCCTACCGCTTCGGCCGCGGCCACCCGGCCAAGCGCACCTTCCAGGCGATCCGCATCGCCGTCAACGACGAGCTCGGCTCGCTCGAGCGCGCGCTGCCGCGCGCCTGGGGGCTTCTGCGCCCGGGTGGCCGGCTGGCCGCGATCGCCTTCCACTCGCTCGAGGACCGCATGGTCAAGCGTTTTCTGGCCGAGCGCGCGCGCGGCTGCGTCTGCCCGCCGGAGCTTCCGGTCTGCGTCTGCGGGCGCGAGCCTGAGGCGGAGCTTCTGACCCGGCGGGCGGTCGCACCGAGCGCCGAGGAGGTGGAGCGCAACCCGCGCGCCTCCTCCGCGCACCTGCGCGCGGCCCGCAAGCTCACCACGACCCAGCCGCAGGAGGCCTGAGCCCGGGCGGCGAACCACCCCACAGCGATGCCCCCTGCAGCAGCGACAGCCAGAGCCTCCAGCGCCCGTGCCGCCGGCGCGGCGGTGCGACGCGCGCCCGCGCGCGCGGCTCGCACGCGGACGGCGACGCGGCGCGCCACGGGGCGCGCCCACGGCCGGCCCGCGCCGCGCCGCGCCCACGCGGCGACCGCGCCGCTTCGCCTGGTCCCGGCCGCGGTCGGTCGCACGGCGACGGCGGTGAGCGAGATCGCCGACTCGGGGCTGTTCGTCGGTCTCGTCCGCAGCCGGGGCTGGATCTTTTTGCTCGCGGTGCTGCTCGTGGGGATCGTCGCCCTCAACGTGGTCACGCTCAGCCTCAACTCGCGTACGAGCCGCACCGCCGCGCTCAGCGACGAGCTCAAGCGCGAGAACTCGGCGCTGCGCGGCGATCTCGCCGGCGCTCTCGCCAGCGAGCGGCTGCGCGACAAGGCGTTCGAGCTCGGGCTCGGCTACCCCGCCGCGGAAGCGATCATCGACCTGCGCGCCAAGCCTGGCGACGCGGCGGCGGCGGCGCGCCGGCTGCGCAACGGCGAGATCCAGATCGGGGCTGCCGCCCCGGCGGAGTCGGCCGCCGCCACGACGGAGACGACCACCTCCACGCCGACCGCGACCCCGGTTGCCACCGAGACCGCGCCGGCCGCCACGGAGCCCGTGGCTCAGCCGACGCAGACTGAGACGCAGGCCGCGACCCAGGCCGCCGGCGAGGCCGCCGGCACCGCCACCGGCGCTCAGTCCACGGGCGCGAGCGGCGGTGCGATCGTCCCGTGAGCCGGATCGACCGCAGGATCGGCCTCCTGTTCGCCTGCTTCCTCTTGCTGTTCTCGGTCGCGATGGCGCGCGCGGCCTGGCTTCAGGGCGTGCGTGGCGGCGAGTACCGCGCCGACGCGCGCAGCCAGCAGACCGAGACGGTGGAGATCCCGGGCGTACGCGGGGCGATCCGCGACCGCAACGGGCGCGAGCTCGCGATCTCCGAGGACGCCGTCACGGTCTTCGCCACGCCGTACCAGATCTCCGATCCGGTGCGGGCGGCGCGCAAGCTGGCGCGCGTCCTCGACGTCGACGAGCACGAACTCGCGGAGACGCTCTCCGGCGACGGCGGCTTCGCCTACGTCGCGCGCAAGGTCGATCTGCCAACGGCCGCCAAGGTGAGCAAGCTGGAGATCGAGGGGATCGGGCTGCTGCCCGATTCGCGGCGTGTCTACCCGGAGGGCGAGCTCGCCGCGCAGGTGCTCGGCGCCGTCAGCACCGAGAACGAGGGCCTCAGCGGGCTCGAGCTCGCCTACGACGACCAGCTGCGCGGGGAGGACGGAGAGCGCGTGGTGGTGCGCGACGCGCTCGGCGAGGAACTCGAGCGCGAGACGGTCCAGCCCGCCACCGTGGGCACCCGCCTCAAGCTGACCCTCGACGCGACGATCCAGGCGCACACCGAGGAGGTCCTGGCCGAGGTCGGCAAGACGTACCAGCCCGAGGGCGCGACCGCGATCGTGATGGATCCGGACACCGGCGACGTGCTGGCGATGGCCAACTGGCCCCAGGTCGACCTCAAGCGGATCGAGGATCCCGAGCAGCTGCGCAACCTGGCCACGGGCTACACCTACGAGCCCGGCTCCACCTTCAAGGCGTTCACGGTCGCCGGGGCGCTCGAGGAGAACGTGGTCACCCCCGACACGACCTTCTACCTGCCGCCCGAGATCCAGGTGGCCGACCGCACGATCGGGGAGTCCCACCCGCGCGGCGCGGCGACCCTCTCGGTCGCCGACATCCTCGCCCAGTCCTCCAACGTGGGCGCGGTCAAGATCGGCCTCGCGCTCAACGCGAAGCGTGGACAGAAGGCCTTCGACCACTGGATCCGCCGCTTCGGCTTCGGCCGTCCGACCGGGATCGACTTCCCGGCGGAGGAGCAGGGGATCGTGATCCCGCCCAAGGAGTACTCGGGCTCGACGATGGGCAACCTGCCGATCGGCCAGGGGCTCTCGGTCACGCCGATCCAGATGACCGCCGCCTACGCCGCGATCGCCAACGGCGGGATCCTGCGCAGGCCCCGGCTCGTGCTCTCCGCCGGCGGCGAGCGTGTGCGCCCGGACCCGGGCAAGCGCGTGATCTCGCGCCGCCACGCCGCGCAGCTGCGGGAGATGCTCAAGGGCGTGCTCGAGGAGGGCGGCACCGCCTCGGCGGTCGAGGTCCCCGGCTACGAGCTCGCGGGCAAGACCGGCACCTCGCAGAAGGTGGTCAACGGCACCTACTCGGAGAGCGAGTACGTCGCCTCCTTCGTCGGCTTCGCGCCCGCCGACGATCCCGCCCTGCTGGTCACGATCGTGGTCGACAACCCGAAGGGCGACTACTACGGCGGCACGGTCGCCGCCCCCGCCTTCGGCAAGATCGCCGAGATGGCGCTGCCGTACCTGGGGGTGGGCGCCGACCGCTGACCCGCGGCGGCTCGCGCAGCCCCGCTCGTTCGCGGCGCGCACAGCAGACGCCATGCGCCGACCTAGAATCCGCGCGATGGAGCTCCGCGAGGTTCTCGCCGACGTGCCGGCGGAGATCGAGGGAGACCCCGCCACCGAGATCAGCTCGCTGGCCTACGACAGTAGGCGGGTGGGTCCGGGGTCCCTCTTCTTCTGCGTGGTAGGCGAGCGCGCCGACGGGCACGAGTTCGCGCCCGCAGCGCGCGAGCGCGGGGCGGCGGCGCTGGTGGTCGAGCACCGGCTCGACGTCGAGCTGCCCCAGGCGCTGGTGCCCAACGTGCGCGCCGCGATGGCGCCGGCGGCCCGCGCCTTCTACGGCGACCCGACCGCCGAGCTGCGCGTGGTCGGGATCACCGGCACCAACGGCAAGACGACGACCGCGTTCCTGGTGCGCCACCTGCTGGAGCAGGCGGGCGTGCACACCGGCTTGCTGGGCACGGTCAAGAGCGTGATCGGCGGTCGCGAGCGCGAGGTGGAGCGGACCACGCCGGAGGCGATCGACCTGCAGGCCGCCTTCCGGGCGATGCTCGAGGCGGGGGATCGCGCCTGCGCGATGGAGGTCTCCTCGCACGCGCTGGCCTTGGGGCGCACCGAGGGCACAGCGTTCACGGCGGTGGCCTTCACCAACCTCACCCAGGACCACCTCGACTTCCACGCCGACATGGAGGACTACTTCCGCGCCAAGCGCCGGCTGTTCATCGGCGCGGACGCGGAGGGCGCGGAGCCCGACTGGCGGCGGCCGGAGGTGGCGGTGGTGAACATCGACGATCCCTACGGCGCCCGGCTTGCGGCCGAGATCGAGCCGCTCTACGGCGAGGGACTGATCACGGTCTCGGCGGCGGGCGACCGGCGCGCGACGCTGCGCGCCGAGGGCGTGGACTTCGACGCGGGCGGCTCCCGCTTCCGCGCGCTCGGGCGCTTCGGGGAGCTGGAGGTCGCGACCCCGCTGCCGGGGCGCTTCAACGTCGCCAACTCGCTCGTCGCCTTGGCGCTGGCGGCCGGCCTCGGCGTCGACGCTGCCGACGCCGCCGCGTCGCTCGCGCGGGCCGAGCGAGTGCCGGGCAGGCTGGAGCCGATCGACGCCGGCCAGTCCTGGGCGGTCCTGGTCGACTACGCGCACACCCCCGACTCGCTCGAGAACGTGCTGCGCGCGGCGCGCGAGATGGCGGCCGGGCGGGTGCTGTGCGTGTTCGGCTGCGGCGGCGACCGCGACCGCGAGAAGCGCCCGCAGATGGGGGAGATCGCCGCCCGACTGGCCGACGTCGCTGTGGTCACGTCGGACAACCCGCGCTCGGAGGAGCCCGAGGCGATCATCCGGGAGATCCTGGCCGGCATCCCCGGCGATGCCAGGGATGACGACGAGGCAGTGGTTGTCGAGCCGGACCGCCGCAAGGCGATCGCCCGCGCGCTGGCGCTCGCCGCCCCCGGCGACGTCGTGCTGATCGCCGGTAAGGGCCACGAGCAGGGCCAGGAGTTCGCCGGCGGGAAGAAGGTGCCATTCGACGACCGGGACGTCGCCCGGGAGGAGCTGCGCCGCCTGCTCGGGGCGCGCGCAGAGGTCGCGTGATCGAGCTGGAGCCGGAACGGATCGCCGCCGCCTGCGGCGCCGAGATCGCCCGTCGCGGGGCCGATCGGCGGCCGCAGCGGGCCGAGGTGGACAGCCGCCGGGTCGCCGCCGGCGACCTCTTCATCGGCTTGCGCGGCGAGCGCGTGGACGGCGGCGAGTTCGCGGGCGAGGCGCTCGCCGCCGGAGCCTGGGGCGCGCTGGTGACGCCCGAACACCGCGAGCGGGCGCTGGCCGGGCCCGACGGCTGGGTGCTCGTGACCGAGGATCCGCTGGCCGGCCTGCAGGGGCTGGCGCGCGCCTGGCGCCGGGAGCTGGGCTGCAAGGTCGTCGGGATCACCGGTTCGACCGGCAAGACCTCGGCGAAGGACATCACGCGGGCGCTGCTGCCGTTCCGCGTGCACGCGAGCCCTGAGAACTTCAACACCGAGGTGGGGCTGCCACTCGCCGTCCTGCAGGCGCCCGGCGACACCGAGGTGATGGTGCTCGAGATGGCGATGCGCGGCCAGCGCCAGATCGCCGAGCTCTGCGCGATCGCCGAGCCGGACGTCGGCGCGATCACCAACGTGGGCCCGGTCCACCTCGAGCTCTTGGGGACGCTGGAGGCGATCGCCGCGGCCAAGGCGGAGATCCTGGCGGGCCTGCGCGAGGGCGGGCGGGCGGTGGTGCCGGCCGACGCCGAGGCGCTGGAGCCGCACCTGGGCGACGAGCTGCCCACGCTCACCTTCGGTCCCGGAGGCGACGTCTTCGCGCGCAGCCACGAGGTCGTGGGGGACGCGATGCGCGCTCAGGTCGTGACGCCCGCCGGGCAGCAGGAGTTCGAGTTCCCCTTCAGCCAGGAGCACAACCTGCGCAACGCGCTCTGCGCGATCGCGATCGGCGTCTCGCTGGAGGCCGATCTCGCGCTCATGGCGTCGCGGACCTCGCGCATATCCTTCTCGCGCCTGCGCGGCGAGCGGCTCGAGCTGGCGGGCGGAATCACCGTGATCAACGACTGCTACAACGCCAACCCGATCTCGATGCGCGCCGCGCTCGACCACCTGGCGACGCTGCCCGCCTCCCGCCGCGTCGCCGTGCTCGGCGGCATGGCGGAGCTCGGCCCCGACGGGCCCGCCTACCACCGCGAGATCGGCGCGCACGCCCGCGGGCTGGGCGTGAAGCCGATCATCGGCGTCGGCGAGCTGGCGCGCGACTACGCGCCGGACGAGTGGGCGCCGACCCCGGCCGAGGCGGTGCCGCTGGTCGACGAGCTCTTGCGTCGGGGCGACGCGGTGCTCGTCAAGGGCTCGCGCTCGGTCGGGCTGGAGGCGTTCACCGAGGGACTCGCCGCGCGCAGGGGCGCGCGCACCGGCGACGCGGACCACGCGAATGCTTGAGGCTCAGATCGCCGCCCAGGCGGTGGACAGGGGCGAGGTCCTGATCGCGGGCATGGCCGCGATGCTGATCACGATCTTCCTCGGCCCCCGCTTCATCGAGTACCTGCGGGTCAAGGAGTTCGGCCAGCAGATCCGCGAGGAGGGCCCGCGCGAGCATCACGCCAAGGCGGGCACGCCGACGATGGGTGGCCTGATCATCTTCACCGGGATCGCCGTGCCCTACCTGGTGCTCTCCGGCCTGGATACGGCGAGCCTCACCGTGTTCGGGGTCGCGCTCGGCTGCGCCGCGATCGGGTTCGCCGATGACGTGATCAAGGTCTCCAAGCGCCGCTCGCTCGGGCTCTCGGCGCGCTGGAAGCTGCTCGCGCAGATCGCCCTGGCAGTGATCCTCTGGTACGTGGCGATCTACGAGCTCGACCTCGACCCCGCGATCCGCTTCCGCATCTTCGGCGGCGAGCTCGACGTCGGCCCGGTCCTCTACCTCGTGTTCGTCTTCCTCGTGCTGGCCGGGTTCTCGAACGCGGTCAACCTCACCGACGGGCTGGACGGCCTCGCCGCCGGCTGCTGCGCGATCGTCTTCCTCGCCTTCGTCGCGATCACGACGATCACGGCCGAGGGCGGGCTCGCGGTGCTCTCGGCGGCGCTGGTCGGGGCCTCGGTCGGCTTTCTGTGGTTCAACTCCTTCCCGGCCTCGATCTTCATGGGCGACACCGGCTCGCTCGGCCTGGGTGGCGCGATCGGGGCCTTCGCGGTGGTGACGCAGACGGAGCTTCTGCTGCTGATCCTGGGCGGGATCTTCGTGCTCGAGGCCCTCTCGGTGGCGGTCCAGGTGATCGTCTTCAAGCTGACCGGCAAGCGCGTCTTCCTGATGGCGCCGATCCACCATCACTTCGAGCTCATGGCCTGGTCGGAGACGAAGATCATGCTGCGCTTCTGGATCGTCGCCGCGGTCTGCGCCGGGATCGGCTTCACGCTCTTCCAGAGCTCGCTGAGCTGAGGCCGCTGAGCCGGCGCGGCGCCGCGCAGGTTGCGCCGGGCCGGCCGCGAAGCTTTAGGCGTGGCCTCGTCGAAAGAGCGTCCGCCCCTGCCCGGGGGCCCCTACCTGGTGGTCGGCCTCGCCCGCTCGGGGCAGGCTGCGGCGCGCCTGCTCGCGGCGCGGGGCGAGCGGGTGATCGCGACCGACGCCGGCCATCCCGAGGGCGCCGGCAGGTTGCGGGAGCTGGGCGTCGAAGTCCACTTGGATGGTCACCGCGAGGAGCTCGTCGATTCGGCCCGCTGCCTGGTCAAGAGCCCCGGCGTGCCGCGCAGCGCGCCCGTCGTGCGGCGGGCGCTCACGCTCGGCGTGCCGGTCCTGGGCGAGCTCGAGCTCGCCTGGCGGCTTCTGCCCAACCGCTTCGTCGCCGTCACCGGCACGAACGGCAAGTCCACGGTCACCGAGCTCATCGGGCACATCCTGCGCACCGCCGGCCTCGAGGTCGCCGTGGCGGGCAACGTCGGCACGCCACTCTCCTCTTTGGTCGGCGAGCTCGACCCGGGGGCGATCGTGGTCTGCGAGTGCTCGAGCTTCCAGCTGGAGGACTCGGAGGCATTCGCGCCGGAGGTGGCCGTGCTCTTGAACGTGACGCCAGACCACCTCGATCGCCACGGGGACTTCGACTCCTACCGGGCGGCGAAGCTGCGCATGTTCGTCAACCAGGGCCCAAGCGACTGGGCGATCCTCGACAGCTCGCTGCCCGAGCTGCGCGACGTGCGGATCGGCGGACGGGCGCGGATCGTCGATCTGGCCGGCGCAAGCGACGAGGCCTTGGCGGCCGAGCTTGCGGACGGGCCCTTGGCCGGACCCCACAACCTGGCCAACGCGCGGGCGGCGCAGGCGGCGGCGCTCGCCCTGGGGGTGGACCGCGAGGCGATCGTCCGGGCCCTGCGCACCTTCCCCGGCCTGCCGCACCGCCTCGAGCGCGTGGCAGAGCGCGGCGGCGTGCTCTACGTGAACGACTCCAAGGCCACAAACGTGAGCGCGGCGCTGGCCGCGCTGACCTCGTTCGGCCGTCCGCAGCGCGTGATCATGGGCGGCTCGCTCAAGGGGGAGGACTTCGCGCCGCTGGCCGAGCCCGTGGCCGAGCGCTGCGCGGCGGTCTACCTCACAGGCCCCGCGGCGCCGCAGCTCGAGCGGGCGCTCGAGCCCGCGGCCGCGGCGGGCGTTGCCGTCAAGCGCTGCGCCGACTTCGCGGACGCGTTCCGCAGCGCCGCGGCCGACGCTCAGCCGGGCGACGTCGTGCTGCTCTCGCCCGCCTGCGCGAGCTTCGACGAGTTCCGTGACTACGAGGAGCGCGGCGAGCGCTTCCGCGAGCTGGTGGCGGAGGTGGCGGGATGAGCCGCCGCGCCCCGACGCGGACGCGGACGCGCCGCAGCGGCCCCGGCGCAGCACGGGGCCGCCGGCGGCGCCAGCCGCTCGAGTACTCGCTGCTGCTCACCGCGACGCTCTGCCTGCTCGCCCTGGGCGTGGTGATGGTCTTCAGCGCGAGCTCGACCAGCGCGCTGCTGGGCGACTCGGGCGACAGCACCTACTACCTCAAGCGCACCGTGATCTTCGGCCTGATCGGCCTCGCGATCATGCGGCTGCTCGCGCTGCGCGGCCTGCGGATCGTGCAGCCGCTCACGGCCGTCTTCCTCGGCGCCTCGCTGGTCGGCCTGGTGGCGGTGATGCTGCCGGGCGTCGGCATGGAGGTGAACGGGTCGCGGCGCTGGATCGACGTCGGCTTCTTCCAGGTGCAGCCGTCCGAGTTCGCGAAGGTGGCCCTGATCCTCTACGGCGCCCAGCTGATGGCCACCCGCCCGCAACTCGTGCGCTCGATCCGCGACATGAAGCCGTTCCTCTTGGTCGTGGCGACGATCTGCGCGCTGGTCGCGCTCGAGCCCGACCTGGGCACGGCGATGGTGAGCTGCTTCGCGGCCGGCGCGCTCCTGATCGTCGCCGGGGCGCGCGGGCGCGACCTCGGGCTGCTCGCCGGCGGCGTGGCAGGGCTGGTCCTGCTCGCGATCCTGATCGAGCCCTACCGGATGGAGCGGCTCACCGGGTTCCTCTCGCCCGACCACGACCCCTCGGGCTCGGGCTTCCAGGCGATCCAGGCGAAGATCGCCCTGGGCAGCGGCGGCATCTTCGGCGTCGGGCTGGGGGAGAGCGTGCAGAAGGCGTTCTACCTGCCCGAGGCCCACACCGACATGATCGCCGCGGTGATCGGGGAGGAGCTGGGGCTCGTGGGGATCGCGCTGTTGGTCTGCCTCTACGGGCTCTTCGCCTACGCCGGCCTGCGCATCGCCCAGCGGGCGCGCGACCGCTACGCGAAGCTCCTGGCGGCGGGCCTCACCACGCTGGTCTCGATCCAGGCGGTGATCAACCTCTTCGCCGTGATGGGCCTGGCGCCGCTCACCGGCGTGCCCCTGCCTCTCGTCTCCTACGGCAACTCGAGCATGCTGACGATGCTGGCCGCGGTGGGGTTGCTCCTCAACATCGCCGCAAGTCCGGCTGGCAGACTGCGCGTCGTCGAAGGCGGACGCGCGCGGAGCGCGCGCCGTACGGCGACCACACGGAGAACAGTTGGCACGAATCGTCATCGCAGCGGGCGGAACGGCAGGGCACGTGGTGCCGGCGCTCGCCGTCGCCGACGCGCTGCGGGCTGAGGGGGCGCAGGTCAGCTTCGTGGGGACGCGCGAGCGGGCGGAGGCGCAGCTGGTCCCCGAGGCGGGCTACGAGATCGACTTCCTGCGCCTGCGGGGGCTGGACCGCCGCAACCCGGTGCGCGCGGCCGGGGCGCTGTGGCTCGCGGCGCGCGCGGTCCCGGCGGCGCGCGCGATTCTGCGCCGCCGTCGCGCCGACGCGGTGTTGGGCGGCGGCGGGTACGTGGCCGCGCCGGTGGGGCTCGCGGCCGTGCGCCTGGGGTTGCCGCTGGTGCTGACCGAGGCCGACCGCCACCTGGGGCTGGCCAACCGTCTGCTGTCGCGCTGGGCGCGGCGCGTCTGCCTCGCCTTCGAGATCCCCGAGCTGCGCGGCGGCCGCTTCCTCGTCACCGGGCGCCCGGTCCGCGACGACGTGCTGCGCGCGGACCGCGCGGCCGCGCGCGAACGCTTCGGGATCGCCGCCGAGGATCGCTGCGTGCTCGTCTTCGGCGGCAGCCAGGGGGCGCGCACGCTGAACGCCGCCGCGCTCGAGGGGCTGCTCGATCCCGCCGGGCGGGACTTCCACGTGTTGCACATCAGCGGCGCGCGCGACTACGAGCTGGCTCGGGGTGCCTACGAGGATGCCGGTCGCCCGCCCCGCTACACGCTGCTCGAGTACGAGCGCGGGCTGGGCGACGCGCTCGCCGCCTGCGATCTGGTGCTCTCCCGCGCCGGGGCCTCGGTCTTCGAGCTGGCGGCGGCGGGCAGGCCCGCGATCCTCGTGCCCTACCCGTACGCGACCGGCCGCCACCAGCACGCGAACGCCGAGTGGATGCGGGCCGCGGGGGCGGCGCTGGTGGTCGAGGACTCCGAGCTCGACGGCGCGCTCGCCCGCCGCCTGGTCTCAGAGCTCTTCTCCGACCCGCAGCGGCTCGAGGGCATGGCGCGCGCGTCGCGCTCGCTCGCCCGCCCCGACGCCGCCCAGCGGGTGGCGCGGGAGGTCCTGGAGGCGATCGGGTGAGAGGGATGGGCGAGCTCGAGGACCGCAGGCTGCACTTCATCGCGATCGGCGGCGCCGGCATGAGCGGCCTGGCGCTGGTCTGCCACGAGCTGGGGGCGCGGGTGAGCGGCAGCGACCGCGCCGCCAGCGAGTACCTGGAGCGCCTGCGCGCCGCCGGGATCGAGGCGCGGGTAGGCCACGACGCCGACGCGGTCCCCGCCGACGCCGAGGTCGTGGTCTCGACCGCGGTGCCCGACGACAACCCGGAGCTGGTGCGCGCCCGCGAGCGCGGCCAGCGGGTGCTGCACCGGGGGGAGCTTCTGGCCGAGCTCTGCGGGCGCGGACGGCTGCTGGCAGTGGCCGGCACCCACGGCAAGACGACCACGACCGGCATGCTCGTGCACGCGCTGCGGGCGCTCGGGGCCGACCCGACCTTCTTCATCGGCGGCGAGCTGCCCGGCGCGGGCCCGGACGGCGGCCCGGCCAACGCCGGCGCCGGGAGGGGCGAGTGGGTGGTCGCGGAGGCCGACGAGTCCGACGCGAGCTTCCTGCGGCTGCGTCCCGAGGTCGCGGTGGTCACCAACGTCGAGCTCGACCACCACGCCCGCTGGTCCTCGCAGGCGGAGCTCGCGGACGCCTTCCGCCGCTTCCTCGAGCCGGCGCGCGGCGTGGCCCTGCCGCCCGAGCTCGAGGACCTGGCGCCCGCGGGCGCAGAGCTCGAGCGGTTCGAGCCTGGGCGGCCCGGACCGAAGCGGCTCGAGCTGCCGGTGCCGGGCGCGCATAACCGCCTGAACGCGCGCGCCGCCCTGGCGGCGCTGCGCCTGGCGGGCTTCGAGCCCGAGGCCGCCGCCCGGGCGCTCGCGGGCTTCCCCGGGATGCGGCGGCGCCAGGAGCTGCGCGGCGAGCGCGCCGGCGCCCGCATCTACGACGACTACGCGCACCATCCGACCGAGGTGCGGGCGACGCTCACGGCCCTGCGCGAGCTCGGCCCGCGGCGGCTGATCGCGATCTTCCAGCCCCACCTCTACTCGCGCACGCGGGCGCTCGCGGCGCAGTTCGGCGCCGCGCTCGCCGAGGCCGACGCGATCGGCGTGCTCGACGTCTACGCTGCCCGCGAGGAGCCGGTGGGGGAGCTCGCGGGAGTGAGCGGGCTCGACGTCGCCCGCGCCGCCGCCGAGCGCGCGGGGGGCAAACCTGTGTGGTGGTTGCGCGATCTCGCGACCGCCGAGCGCTTCCTCGCGCCGCGCCTGGGTTCCGGCGACCTCCTGGTGACGCTGGGGGCGGGGGACATCCACCGGCTTGCCGCCGCCCTGGCGGAGTGATCGGCCGCGTGCCTCGCCATCCGGCAGGAGACGCCCGTCGCCCGCCGAAGGGGTCGCGGATGAGTCCGAAGGCCACCACGCCCGCGGGACGCCGCCGCGCGGCGACGCGAACGTCGCCGGCCCGCGGGCGCCCGGCCGCTCGCGGCGGCGGCGGACGGCGAGCGCGCCCGGGGCGCGGAGCGGCAGGGCGCGCCCGGCGACCGGCGCGGCGGCGCGGCGGGCTGCGTCGGCTCTTGCGGCCCCTGCCGCTCCTTTCGATCCTCGCGCTGGCGGGGGTGCTGGCGGCGGGCTACCTGCTGTGGTTCCGCGACCTCGGCCTGTTCGCGGTCGAGCGGGTCGAGGTGCGCGGCGCCGAGGGCCCCGAGGCGGAGGAGGTCGTGCTCGCGCTGAGGCGGGCGGGGCGGGGGATGAGCACCCTGCACGTCGACCAGGACGCCCTTCGGGCGGCGGTCGCGCCCTATCCGACGGTGGCCGGCATCAGCGCCAGCACCGACTTCCCGCACGGACTGGTGGTCGAGGTGCGCGAGCGGCGCCCGGTGATGCTGGCGCGCACCCGCGCGGGCGAGGTGGTGCCGCTCGCCGAGGACGGCACCGTGCTCGCGGGCGTGCGCCCCGAGGGAAACCTGCCCACGGCGCGGGTCGACGAGGTGCCCGGCCGCGGCCGGGCGCGCGGCGAGGCCCTGGCGATGGCGCTCGTCCTGGGCGCGGCGCCGGAGCCGCTGGCGAAGCTCGTGGAGGACGTCTCCTACGACGCCGAGCGGGGGGTGGAGGTGGTCCTGGAAGGCGGCCTGCCGGTCCGCTTCGGAACCGCGGGTCGGGCCGCCGAGAAGTGGCAGGCCGCGGCGGCCGTGCTGGCCGAGCCCAGCGTCACCCAGCTCTCCTATTTGGACGTGCGCGTGCCCGAGCGCCCGGCGCTGGGCGGCGCCACGGCGGAGCAGGCGGAAACCCTCGACTGAAGCTCGAAGGTTGGCGTCTGCGCCCAAGCCTCAACCCGGGGTCGAGGGTTTGCGTTTTGCAAGGTTCCATGCCGAAACCCCGTGCGTGAATTGACACCCGGTGGGCGATGCCGTACCGTCGCGTTGAAGTCGAGCCCTTGGGCGCGACGGAACCCTTTACTATGGGTTAAGCCTCGGACGTATTTTCGCCGGGGGCGGACAACCCCCAACATCAGATGGTCGAGTCCTCATACCTCGCAGTGATCAAGGTCGTCGGCGCCGGCGGCGGCGGCACGAACGCCGTCTCCCGGATGGTCGACGCGGGCCTCAAGGGCGTCGAGTTCATCGCCATCAACACCGACGTGCAGGCGCTGCAGGCCTGCGAGGCCGACATCAAGCTGGCGATCGGCCACAACCTCACGAAGGGCCTGGGCGCGGGCGCCAATCCCGAGATCGGCGCCGGCGCCGCGGCCGAGTCGCGCGACGACATCAAGGAGGCGCTCAAGGGCGCCGACATGGTCTTCGTCACCGCCGGTGAGGGCGGCGGCACCGGCACCGGCGCCGCGCCGGTGATCGCCGAGATCGCCAAGGAGGAGATCGGCGCCCTCACCGTGGGCGTGGTGACCAAGCCGTTCGAGTTCGAGGGCCAGCGCCGCATGCAGCAGGCGCTCGACGGGATCGACAAGCTGCGCGCCAACGTCGACACCCTGATCGTGGTGCCCAACGAGAAGCTGCTGCAGGTGGTCGAGCGCCGCACGACCGTGCAGGACGCCTTCCGCATGGCCGACGACATCCTGCGCCAGGGCGTGCAGGGCATCACCGACCTGATCACGACCCCCGGCCAGATCAACCTCGACTTCGCCGACGTGCGCACCGTGATGTCCGAGGCGGGCTCGGCGATGATGGGCGTGGGCACGGCCTCGGGCGAGAACCGCGCGGTCGAGGCCGCCCAGCAGGCGATCTCCTCGCCGCTGATGGAGCAGCCGATCGACGGCGCGACCGGCATGCTCCTCAACATCACCGGCTCCGAGGAGCTCAACCTGCACGAGGTCAACGAGGCGGCGATGGTCGCGGTCCAGCACGCCGACAAGAACGCGAACGTGATCTTCGGGACCGTGATCGACCCGTCGATGGGCGACGAGGTGCGCGTGACCGTGATCGCGACCGGCTTCGAGGGCTACGAGACGCTCGCCCGCAAGCCGATCCAGGTGCGCGATCGCGCCCGGCGCCGCTCGGTCTCGCCGCTCGACGAGCGCGAGCGTCGCGAGCTCTCGGTGACCGAGAGCGACATCGACGTCCCGGACTTCCTCAAGGGCAGCTGACAGCCCGCGGGGGCGGCCGAGCCGTCCCGTCCGTCGGACCGCTCCGTGCCTGCCCGGCGTCGACACCTGACGCGTGGCGGACGCGGGCGATCCCGGCGACGCCCGGGGGCCAGGTACGCTGCCGCGCGTGAGCGAGTTGCGTCGCACGCCCCTGTATGAGGCCCACGTCGAGGCCGGGGCGAGGCTCGTTCCCTTCGCCGGCTGGGAGATGCCGGTCCAGTACGAGGGCGTGGTGCCCGAGCACTTGGCGGTGCGGCGGGACTGCGGCGTCTTCGACGTGTCCCACATGGGGCGGGTGGAGGTCTCGGGCCCCCAGGCCGGCGCGCTGCTGCAGCGCGTGCTCAGCAACGACCTCGACCGGCTCGAGGTGGGCGGCGCGCAGTACTCGCTGATCTGCCGCGAGGACGGGGGCATCCTCGACGACGTCTTCGGCTACCGCCCGCAGGCGGAGCGGTACCTGGTCGTGACCAACGCCGCCAACCACGAGCGCGACCTGGCCTGGTTGCGCGGGCACGCGGCCGGGTTCGAGTGCGAGCTTCGCGACCTGCAGGCGGAGACCGCGATGCTCGCCGTGCAGGGGCCGCGGGCGCGCGCGCTGGTCGCCGGGGTCGCGGCGGGCGAGCTGCCGGCGCGGATGCGCATCGCCGAGCTCGAGGTCGCGGGCGTGGCGACGCTCGCCTGCGGCACCGGCTACACGGGCGAGGACGGGCTCGAGCTGATCTGCGCGGGACAGGACGCGCGCGCCCTCTGGGACGCCCTGCTCACGGCGGGCGCCGTGCCGTGCGGGCTGGGCGCTCGCGACACGCTGCGGCTCGAGGCCTGTTTCCACCTCTACGGAAACGACATGGATGAGCGCCGCAACCCGATCGAGGCCGGGCTGGGCTGGTGTTGCAAGGAGGAGACGGGCTTCATCGGGGCGGAGGCGGTGGCGGCCGCGCGCGAGCGCGGCACGGCGCAGCGCCTGGTCCCCTTCGCCCTCACCGAGCGGGGCGTCCCGCGCCAGGGAAACCCCGTGCTGGGGCCGTCCGGGGAGGCGGTGGGCGAGGTCACCTCGGGCACGTTCTCGCCCTGCCTGGAGCGCGGCATCGGCCTCGCCTACGTGGCGACGGAGCTCGCCAGGCCCGGGGCCGAGCTCGTGATCGACGTGCGAGGCAAGCGCCGCGCCGCCCGCGTAGAGTCCAAGCCGCTCTACGCCAAGGATCGAAGCTGACGGAGGACGATGGCCGCGCAGGAGAGCTACCCGGAGGATCTGCTGTACCACCGCGAGCACGACTGGGCCCGCGTCGAGGGCGACACCGCCACGTTCGGGATCACCTGGTACGCGCAGGACCAGCTGGGCGAGGTCGTCTTCTTCGAGCCGCCCGAGGTGGGGAGCGAGGTGACCAAGGACGAGCCCTACGCCGAGGTGGAGTCGGTCAAGGCGGTCTCCGACGTCTACGCGCCGCTCTCCGGCGAGGTGATCGAGGTGAACCAGGAGGCGGGCGAGAACCCGGAGACGATCAACGACGATCCCTACGGGGAGGGCTGGCTCGTCAAGGTCCGCCTCAGCGACCCCAGCGAGATCGACGACCTGCTCGACGCCGACGCCTACCGGGCGCTGCTCGCCTCCGACTGAGCGCGATCGCCGACGTGCCCACGCCGGCGTCGTCGTTCGCCGCCGCCCGCCGCCGGCGCGCGGGCGGGCGTCGGCGCCCGCACGGGGGCGCGCCGGAGGCGTCTCTAGCATCAGGCGCGTGAGCCGCGAGGAGACAGGCTGCGCGCGCTCGAGCCACCGGCGAGCGGAGGGGACGTCCCGGTGAGCCGCTACACCTCCGCCACCCCAGCCGACCGCGAGGCGATGCTGCGCGAGATCGGCGCCACGTCCACCGAGGAGCTCTTCGAGCAGATCCCCGCCGAGGTGCGACTCGACCGCGAGCTTGAGCTGCCCGAGGGGATGTCGGAGGTCGAGGTCCACCACCACCTGGTGGAGCTCGCCCGCCGCAACGCCGACGCCGACTCCGAGCTCTGCTTCCTGGGCGCGGGGATGTACGACCACTACTCGCCGGCGATCGTCGAGGCGATCACCCAGCGCTCGGAGTTCCTCACCCCGTACACGCCGTATCAGCCCGAGATCTCCCAGGGCGGGCTGCAGGTGATGTTCGAGTTCCAGACGATGATGTCCGAGCTCACCGGCCTGCCCGTGTCCAACGCCTCGATGTACGAGGGGCCGAGCTCACTGGCCTCGGCCGCGTACCTCGCCCTAGGGACGGCGAAGGGCAAGCGCCCGAGACTCGTGATCTCGCGCGGCGTCCACCCGCAGGCCCGCCAGACGCTCGCCACCCACGCCGCGGGGTGGCGGGCCGAGATCGTCGAGGTCGGCCTGGAGGGCGGGGTCACCGACCAGGCCGAGCTGGCCGCGGCCGTGGACGAGAGCACGGCGGCCGTCTTCGTGCAAAGCCCGAACTTCCTGGGCGCGGTGGAGGACCTGGAGGCGCTGGCGGCCGCCGCGCACGAGCGCGGCGCGCTGTGCGTCGCCTCGGTCGACCCGATCATGCTCGGCGTGCTGCGCCCGCCGGGCGAGTGCGGCGTCGACATCGCGGTCGGCGAGGGCCAGCCGCTGGGCGGCAGGCTCGACTACGGCGGCCCCTCGTTCGGCTTCTTCTGCGCGACGGAGGAGCATCTGCGTCGCATGCCGGGGCGCATCGCGGGGGAGACCCGCGACGTCGACGGCCGGCGGGGCTTCGTGCTGGCGCTGCAGACCCGCGAGCAGCACATCCGCCGCGAGAAGGCGACCCACAACATCTGCACGGCGCAGGCGTTGAACGCGCTGGGCGCGGTGATCTACCTCTCCTGGCTCGGCAAGCGGGGCCTGATCGAGCTGGGCGAGCTCATCGTGCGCCGCACCGCCTACGCGCGCGAGCGGCTCGCGGCGCTGGAGGGCGTGGAGCTTCTGCACGCCGCGCCGGTTGCGCGCGAGTTCGCCCTGCGCCTCGAGGCACCCGTCCCCGACGTGCTCGAGCGCTGCGCCGCCGAGGGGATCGCGGCCGGCTACCCGCTCGGGCGCGACTACCCGGAGCATGCGGACGGCCTGCTGGTGGCGATCACCGAGCGCCGGTCGCGCGCGGACATCGACCGGCTCGCGGATGCGCTGGGGCGCGCGGTCGCGGCGGCCCGCAGCGAGCGCGCGGAGGTGGCCGGGTGAGCGAGCGGGTCGACATGACCCGAGACGGCGTGGCCCGCCCGCCGGCGACGGCCGAGGTGCCGACCCCGCAGCAGCGCGAGGAGATCCTGACGATCTTCGAGCGCTCGGTGGAGGGGAGGCGCGCCGCGGTGCTGCCCGCGACCGACGTGCCCGAGCTCCCGCTGGAGGAGCTGATCCCCAAACGCCTTCTGCGCTCCAAGCCCGCCGAGCTGCCCGAGGTCTCCGAGCCCGAGATCGTGCGCCACTACAACCGGCTCTCGCGGCGCAACTTCGACCTGGACACGGGCCCGTACCCGCTCGGCTCGTGCACGATGAAGCACAACCCCAAGCTGAACGAGCGGGTCGCGGCGCTGCCTGGTTTCGCGCGGCTGCACCCCGCCCAGGACCCCAAGCGCGCGCAGGGGGCGCTGGAGCTCATGTGGAACCTCGAGCGGGCGCTGGCGGAGATCACGGGCCTGCCGCACGTCTCGCTGCAGCCCTCGGCGGGCTCACAGGGCGAGCTCGCCGGACTTCTGCTCACTCGCGCCTACCACGCGGACCGCGGCGAGGAGCGCACGCGCGTGCTCACGCCCGACACCGCCCACGGCACCAACCCGGCGACGGTAACGATGGCGGGCTACGAGGCGGTCAAGGTGGCGACCGACCCCGCGGGCGGGGTGGACGTGGACGACCTGCGCGCGAAGGCGGACGAGAGCGTCGCCTGCCTCATGCTCACCAACCCCAACACGCTCGGCGTCTTCGACCGCAACATCCGCGAGATCGCCGCGATCGTGCACGAGGTGGGCGGGACCCTCTACTACGACGGCGCCAACCTGAACGCGATCATGGGCTGGTGCCGGCCCGGCGACATGGGCTTCGACATCGTCCACCTCAACCTGCACAAGTCGTTCTCCCAGCCGCATGGCGGCGGCGGGCCCGGCTCCGGCCCGATCGCGGTCTCCGACCGCATCGCGCCCTACCTGCCCGTGCCGCGGATCGTGCGCAGCGAGGGCGAGGACGGGCCCCGCTTCGACCTGGACTACGAGGGCTCGGGCAAGTCGATCGGCCGCCTGCGCGGCTTCGCGGGCAACTTCGGGGTGTTCGTACGCGCCTACGCCTACATCCGCTCGCTGGGGCGCGACGGGCTGCGCGAGGCCTCGGAGACCGCGGTGCTGAACGCGAACTACCTGCTGGCGCGGCTCAGGCGCGGCCGGGCGGGCCGTTATCTGCCGCTCGCCTTCGGGGAGCGCTGCATGCACGAGTTCGTCCTGAGCGGCGCCCCCGCCAAGCGGGAGCTGGGGGTGACGACGCTCGACATCGCCAAGCGCCTGCTCGACTACGGCTTCCACCCGCCGACGATCTACTTCCCGCTCTTGGTCGAGGAGGCGCTCATGTTCGAGCCGACCGAGACCGAGACCCGCGAGTCGCTGGACGCGCTCGCCGACGCGATCGAGCGGATCCTGGCCGAAGCGGAAGAGGACCCGCAGATCCTCAAGGGCGCCCCGTACACGACCCCGGTGCGACGCCTGGACGAGGCGACCGCGAGCCGCAGGCCCGTGCTGCGCCAGGCGCTCGGCTGAGGGGGTGGCGTCGGCCGGTCCGCGGACCCCGGCGGCGCCGGGGACGTCGGGCTAGCGCCGACTCAGCCGACCGAGCGCGGCGCGAGCCGCTCGCGGCGGCGCATGCCTCGGCGTCCGGCTGCCTGGCGCACGCCCTCGCCGAGGAGCTCGGCGGCGTGCGCCTCGAGCATCTCAAGCAGGCGGGCGGTGGGGTGAAAGGGGTCCGCGATCGTCTCGCCGTCGGCGAGCGAGCGGGCGGCGCGGATCTCGCCGTCGACCTCGGCGACCAGCAGGGGCTCCGCCGGGATCGGCTTCGAGTCTCGCTGCGAGACGCGGATCAGGTCCTGGTGGTCGCGCGGGGTCGCTGGCCGCAGCACGATGCTGTTGGGGCGGGAGCGGTCGAGATAGATGTCTGTGTATGACATTTAGGCGCCTCGCTTGTAGCTCAATCTAAGCGATAGTTGGAAGTGAGGGATTGACTAGCGATCGTACGGGTAATACGATCGCTGTCAATGTCATACAGAAAGGAATTGATTGATCTGCGCGGGCGCGAGAGGCGCGCGGGCGTCGGCGCGCGGATCGTGGAGATCATCGCCGCGGCGATCGCCTCCGGCGAGCTCGGTCCCGACGCGAAGCTGCCGCCCACCCGCCAGCTCGCGGAGCTCGCCGGCGTGAACCACCTGACCGCGGCGCGCGCCTACCGCCAGCTCGCCGAGCGCGGCCTGGTCGTCTCGCGCGTGGGCAGCGGCACCTTCGTGAGGCCCGCCGCCGCCCTCGAGGCGACGGAGCAGGGGGAGGCTCAGGCGCCCGCCCCGGGCGGCGGCGCGACCGCCTGGCAGCGCTACGCCCTCCCGGACGAGGGAGAGGGGCTGGGCGAGGAGATCCTCGGCGAGATGCTGAGCCAGGCCGATCGGCCCGACGTGATCCCGCTGCTGATCGGGCACCCCTCCTCCGCGCTGCTCCCGCGCGAGGAGCTGGGCGAGCTCACCGCCGAGGTAGCGGCCGAGGAGGGCGCGCGCGTCTACCAGTACGCGGCGCTCGAGGGGGTGCCGGAGCTGCGGGAGGCGATCGCGGCGATCGAGGCGCCCGCGCAGGCGAGCGGGGACGAGCCGGGCAACATCGTGGTCACCACCGGCGCGCAGCAGGCGATCACCCTCGCTGCCCGCGCCACCCTGCGCCCGGGCGACGTGGTCGCCTGCGAGTCGCCGACCTACGTCGGCCTGCTGCAGGCGCTCGCGGCGGCGGGGGCGACCGTGCTGCCGGTACCGGTCGACGAGCGGGGCCTCGACGTGGAGGCGCTGGAGCAGCTCGTGACGCGGCGCGAGGTCAAGCTGCTCGCGCTCCAATCGCGGCTTCAGAACCCGCTCGGCGTCGACCTCAGCCCGGAGCGCCGGGCGCGGCTGCTGGAGCTCGCGCGCGAGCGCGGCTTCTTCATCCTCGAGGACGGCGTCTACGCCGATCTGCGTTTCACGGGCCCCGACTTGCCGCCGCTGCGAGCGGACGCGCCCGAGCACGTGATCTACGCCTCCTCGCTCTCGAAGACGACCTGCCCCGGCATGCGCTGTGGCTGGGTGGCCGCCTCCGGCCCGGTGCTCGACCGGATCGCGCGCGAGAAGGCGAAGGCCGACCTGCACGGCCCGGTCCTCCCGCAGCTCGTCGCCGCGCGCTTCCTCGCGGGCGGGGGGCTCGGGCGGCAGCTCGAGCGGGCGCGGGCCTTCTATCGCGCGGGGGCGGAGGCGCTGCTCCCCGGGCTGCGCGAGGCGCTGGCCGGTACGGACGCCGTGATCAGCGAGCCCCGCGGTGGCGGGCACGTCTGGATCGACCTGGGGCCCGGCGCGAGCGAGCGCGAGCTCTACGCCGAGGCGCTGCGGCGGGGCGTGAGCTTTCTGCCGGGCAGCGCCGCCACCGTCGGGCGCTCGCCCCACGCGGCCCTGCGCGTCTCCTTCTGCTTCCTAGGGCACGAGGAGCTGCGCGAGGGCGCGCGGCGGCTGGGCGAGGCGGTTCGCGCCGTGGCGGGGTCGCGGCCCGCGCGGCAGGCCGTCCCGGTGACCTGAGGCCGGTGCGCGCTCAGCGCCGCGCGCGGGCCAGCGCGAGCGCCTGCCTGAAGCGCAGGGGCGCGCCCATGCGCAGGACGGCGCGGTCGTAGATGCGGGCCGCAAGCCAGAGCAGCAGCGCCGAGGCGGCGAGCATGAGCCCGATCGAGAGGGCGAGCTCGCCCGCGGGCAGCGCGTCCTGCGCGGCCCGGGCCGGCACGACCAGGGGCGCCAGGGGCGGGAGCAGGGTCGTGATGACCGCGAGCCCGGAGTCGGGCGACTCGATCGCGGACAGGCTCAACAGATACCCGCCGACCAGCAGGATCATCAGCGGCGCGGTGGTCGTGTTGGCGTCCTCCTGGCGGGAGACCATCGCGCCCGCGACAGCGAACGCGCAGGCGTAGAGCGCGTAGCCGAGCAGGAAGTAGACGAGCACCAACGCAGCGGTGAGCGCCGTGCTCTCCGGCAGTTCGACGTTGTCGAGGGCGGCCGCCGCGGCCAGCCCGGCGCCGACGATCAGGAGCATCTGTCCCAGCCCGATCAGGCCGATGCCCAGCACCTTGCCTGCGAGCAGGTGGAGGGGCCGGATCGCCGCCAGGATCACCTCGACCACGCGCGTCGCCTTCTCCTCGACGACCCCGGTGGAGACCATGTAGCCCAGGCCAAGGATCGCGAGGTAGAGCAGCAGGCTGGAGACGAAGGCGATCCCGCCGCCGCTCGCCCCGACCACCTCCTCGACCCCGAGCGGGGGCGGGTTGAGAGCGCGCCGCGCGGTCGCGGCGTCCACGCCCGCCTCGCGCAGGGCGCTCTCGCCGGCCCGCTGGCGGTCGGCTTCCTGCAGCAACGCGAGCAGCTCCGCCGGCGGTGCGCCGCGGGTCAGCACGCGGCCGTCCGCGAGCGCCGCGTCCAGCTCGCCGTCCGTGACCGCCTGGCGCGCGGCCTCGGCATCGCCCGGATCGCGCAGCTCGAGCTCGACCCCGAACGCCGCCTGCGCCTTCTGCGCGAGCTCGAGCGTGCGGGCCGCCTCCTCGCCGACCGCTCCCACGCTGTAGCGCTCCTCGCCGCCGCTCGTGAGCGAGGCGATGACGACGATCGCGACCACGCCCAGTACCGAGAGCGCGGTGCTGACGAGGAAGGCGCGCGAGCGCAGGCGCTCCCACACCTCGCGGCGCGCGGTCAGGTAGACGAGCCGCCCCCCGTTCACTGCTCCACCGCCTCGCGGAAGAGGTCGGCGAGTGCGGGCACCTCCGGGCCGAAGCGCACGACCTCGCCAGCGCGACGCCCGGCGTCGAGGAGCTCCTGCGGGCTCGTCTCGTCGCCCAACTCGAAAAGCCCGTCGCCGAGCGCGACCACGCCCGGCAGGTCGGGCTCGAAGTCCTGGTGCCCCGCCAGCTCCAGCCGCCAGCGGCGCCCGGCTCGCTCGCGCTTGAGCGCCTCGACCTCGCCGGCGACGACCAGGCGACCGCCGCGGATGATCGCCACGGCGTCGCAGAGCCGGTCGACGAGCTCGAGCTGGTGCGAGGAGAAGACGACGGGGACGCCGCGCTCGCGCGCTTCGGCGACGAGCACCTCGCTCAACAAGTCGACGCCGATCGGGTCCAAGCCCGAGAAGGGCTCGTCGAGCACGAGCAGCTCGGGCTCGTGCACGAGCGCGGCGGCGAGCTGGGCGCGCTGCTGGTTGCCGAGCGAGAGGGCCTCCGTGCGCTCGCGGGCGCGCTCGGACAAGCCCAGCCGTTCGATCCAGGCCCGCGCGTTGCGCGCGGCACTCCCGGCGTCCAGGCCGTGCAGCTCGGCCATGTAGGTGAGCTGGTCGGCGACGCGCATCTTCGGGTACAGGCCGCGCTCTTCGGGCATGTAGCCGATCCGCCGCCGGCGCTCGGGGCCGATCTGCTGACCATCCCAGCGCACGGCGCCGGAGTCCGGCTCCAGCACGCCGATGACGATCCGCATCGCGGTCGTCTTGCCCGCGCCGTTCGGGCCGACGAAGCCGAGGATCTGTCCCGGCTCCACCGAGAAGCTGAGCCCGTCGAGCGCCAGGGTCGAGCCGTAGCTCTTCGTGAGCCGGTCGAGTTCCAGCACCAGCGCGGGGTTCTACCGCACGACACCCTGCCCACGCCAGCCGCCGCGGCGACCGCCCCTTGCGTCAAGCTCCCGGGCGTGAGGCTGATCGTCGACGGCATGAACGTGATCGGTACCCGCGGCGACGGGTGGTGGCGGGACCGCGACGCCGCGATGGCGCGGCTTGTCGACCTGCTCGAGCGCTGGGTCGCCGAGACCGGCGACGACGTCACGGTCGTCTTCGAGCGCAAGCCGCGCCCGCCCCTGCGCTCGCCGCTGGTCGAGATCGCGCACGCGCCGAAGCCCAAGCGCGACGCGGCCGACGACGAGATCCTGCGCCGCGTGCGCTCCGACCCCAAGCCGAGCTCGATCCGTGTCGTGACCTCGGACCGCATGCTCGCCGACCTGGCGCGGGGGATGGGGGCGACGGTCGAGCCCGCGGCGACCTTCCGCGAGCGGCTCGAACGGCTGGGCTAGGAGGAGCGGGTCGCGGCCGGGTCGGGCAGCTCCTGCTCGAGCTCCAGCACGGGCCGGAAGAGGTCGCCGTGCTCGTCGATCCGCGCCAGTACCTCGGCCGCCTCGAAGCGGAGATCCGCCTCGCCCGCGGCACCCGCCTCGACCTCCTCCCAGAGCAGCGGCGTCGAAATCGTCGGCCGCTCGCGCGCGCGCAGCGAGTAGACGGCGACCGTCGTCTTCGCGCGCGTGTTCTGGCTCCAGTCGACGAGCACCTTGCCGTTGCGCAGCTTCTTGGTCATGCGCGAGACGACGAGCTCGGGCTCCGCCCGCTCCAGCGCCTGCGCCACCGCCCGCGCGTACCGCTTGGTCTCGTCGTAGGTGACCTCGGTGTTGAGCGGCACGTAGACCTGGACCCCCTTCGAGCCCGATGTCTTCGCGTAGGAGTCGAGCCCGAGCGATCCGAAGAGCTCGCGCACGCGCAGGGCGACCTGGCAGCACTCGCGAATCCCCGCGGGCGGTCCGGGGTCGAGGTCGAAGACCATCGCCGTCGGGCGGTCCATCTCTTCGGCGAGCGAGAGGGAGGGGTGCAGCTCGAGCGCCGCGAGCTGGGCGAGCCAGATCAGCGTCGCCACGTCGTCGCAGATCACGAAATCGATCACGCCGGCCCGGTCCATCCCCACCGGCTCCGAGCGCACCCAGTCGGGGGCGCCCCGCGGCTTGCGCTTCTCGTAGAAGCGCTCGCCCTCGACGCCGTCAGGGAAGCGCACGACCGTGAGCGGGCGCCCGGCGAGGTGCGGGATCAGGGTCGGGCCTACGCGGGCGTAGTAGGTGATCGCCTCGCCCTTGGTCGTCCCCGACGAGGGCCAGAGCACCTTGTCGAGGTTGGAGAGGGAGAGGGTCCGGCCCTCTACTTCGACTTCGCGCCGCTCTTCGCCCGCGATTTCTTCCTACCCGAGCTCTTGCTCCCGTTGCTGGAGGAAGAGGTCGACTTCGCCTTCGACTTGGACTTGCTCGCGGCCGTCGAGCGGGCTTTGCGCCGCTTGCCGGCGTTCTTGCCGCCGGCGGCGAGCGGCTCGCCCTCGAGCGCGGCCAAGCTCTCCTCGAGCGCCGCCATCAGGTCGGGCGCCCGGGTCGGCTTGGGCGCCTCGGCCTCGGGCGCCACCACGGCCTCGCCCTTGGCCTTGCGCTCGATCAGCGCCAGCAGCTCCTCGCGGTACTCGTCCCGGTAGGCGGTGGGGTCGAACTTGCCGCTCAGCGAGCCGATCAGCTGGCGCGCCATCTTCAGCTCCTGGGGGCGCGGCCGCTCGCTTGCCTCCTCGACCTGCTCGACGATCTCGTCGGGGGAGGAGACCTCGTCGGCGAAGCGCATCGTCGCCATCAGCAGCACCCCGTTCGCGGCCCGGATCGCGGCCAGGTTCTCCTTGTTGCGCAGCACGAACCGCGCGATCGCGACCTTGCCCTCGTCCTCCATCGCCTTCGCCAGCAGCGCGTAGGCCTTCTCAGCTCCCTTGTCGGGGCCGAGGTAGTAGGGGTGGTCGAAGTAGATCGGGTCGATGTCGTCGAGGTCGGCGAACTCCTGGATCTCGATCGAGCGCGTCTTGCGCGGGTCGAGCTCCTCGAGCTCCTCCTTCGTGAGCACCACGTACTGCTCCGGCGCGATCTCGTAGCCCTTGACGATCTCGTCGTAGGGCACCTCCTCGCCGTCCGCTTCGGCGACCCGCTTGTGGCGGATGCGCGAGCCGTCCGAGCGCCGCAGCTCCCGGAAGGAGATGTTGCGCCGGGAGACGGCGCTGTAGAGCTTCACCGGGACGTTGAGGAGCCCGAATGTGATTGAGCCTGACCAGATCGCGCGGGGCATACGTCCCTTTCGACGGCTAGAGCGGCGAGAACTCATCGCCGCGTGCATTGACTAGTACCCCACGGTAGCCCACTAACCCTGGGCCGCAAGCCGCGCGGCACGGGATCTTGCGCGGCGACGATCCCCGCCCAGGGTCGGCAGTCGCTTCAGCGCGGACGCCGGGCGAGTTCGCCCGGCGTCCGCGCGGCCCTTAGGGCCTTCAGGTCGGAGACGCTCAGCCCCCGAACCGCACGCGCCCGGTCCGCGCCTGCCGCTGGTCGCCCAGGCCGCTGGCCTGGACTCGCACCTGCGCCCGCACCCTGCCGCGCGCCTTGAGCGCCTTGCGTGCGGCCCTGCGGGCCTTGGCGGGGATCCCCGGGGCCAGTGTCGTCGGGGTGTCCGCGCTGAGCGCTGCCGCTGCGGCCTTGAGCTTGAAGCGCTTGGCCTTGGCGCCGCGGCGGCGCACCACGAGGGTGCCCGAGGCCGTCGCGGTGCAGTCGAGGTTGGCGCAGGTCGCGCTCACGCGGATCGCACGCAGCGAGGGCTGCTTGCGGGGGAGCGAGATCGAGAGGCCCAGGGGCGGGAGATCCTCGACCTGGATCTCAACGGGCTGGGAGGTGGCCTTCGCGGGCCCGCTGCAGTAGGCGGTCTGGCCCGTGAACGGGAAGACCTCGTGGGGCAGGTACGCGGGCACGGGCTCGCAGAGCGTGCCGTCGTCGACGGTCACGGTCGCCTGGTAGGTGCCCGGCTCGGCGTAGGTGTGAGTCGCGGTGGGCTCGGTCGAGGTGGCGGACTCGCCGTCGCCGAAGTCGAAGCCGTAGCTCTCGATCCCGCCGTCGCCGCTCGAGGCCGACGCGTCGAACGTGATGGGCAAGCCCGCGTAGGCGGCCTGGGGCGCCGCCAGCTCAGCGATCGGGGTACGGCTGGGGGCGATCGCGATGCCGGCGAACTGCAGGTCGGGTCTCCCGCCGCCGCCGATCGGTACCTCCGCCTTCTTGGTCGGCGGGTCCGTTTGCAGGTCGAGGACGCTCACCGACCCCGCGCGCATGTCGTTCACGTAGGCCGTCCTGCCGTCGGCTGTGATCGCGAGCGCCGCGAGCCCGCTCAGGGAGTGGATCGTCCCCGTGACGGCGTTGGTCTGCGTGTCGATGATCGTGATGTCGCCCGAGCTCACGTGGGTCACGAAGGCCGTCTTGCCGTCGGGGGCGATCGCTATCCCGGCCGGGTCCGGACCTACCCTGAGCTCCTTTGCGACGGTGTCGGTCACCGTGTCGATCACGGTGACCGTGCCGTCGTCCTGATCTGGGAGCAGGCTCAAGTACATGCTCGTGGCGTAGACCCATCGCCCGTCGGGGGTAACCGCCAGCGCGGTCGGGTTGTCGGCGACATCGATGATGTCCTTCACGTTGTTGGTGGCGATGTCGATCACCGTGACGTTCTTGTGGAGGAAGCCCGCGACGTAGGCGTTGCGGCCGTCGGGCGTGATCGCGACAGCGAAGGGCTCCGCGTCGTGCTCGATCTCGATGGTGCGGACGACGGCCTTGCTGTCGGTGTCGATAACCGAGACGGTGTCCTCGGCGACGTTGGTGACCTAGACGCGCCTGCCGTTCGGGGTGATTGCGACGCCGGTCGGCCCCTCCCCGACCCGGATCGTCTCGATCACGACGCCGCTGGCGGTGTCGATCACCGAGACGCTGGCGCTCGACGCGTTCGCGACGTAGGCCCGTGCGCCGTCGGGCGTGATCGCGATCCCGGCCGGGTCGGAGCCGACGGGGATCGCGGCCTGCGCGCTCGATCCGACGAGCGGCACGACCCTGTTTCCGACGAAGTCGACCGCGTAGACGGCCGGCTGCGCGCCCGCGACCGCAGCGAACCACAGCGACCCGATTGGGGCCAGCACAGCGAGGACGACGACCATGCGACGCAACCGCCTGACCCCTGCCCCCGAGATCCGCCTCACGAAACGCCCCTGACTCGGCGGCAACCTAGCAGAGGATGGCGTGGCGCCCGATGGTCGCGACCGCGTCGGCCCCGGATAATCGCGGCCGTGCTTTTCGAGTTGCAGGACGTCCATCTCGAGCGAGGCGGAAAGCCGGTGCTGCGGGGCCTCGACGCGAGCGTGCCCGAGGGCGCGACCGCGATCGTCGGCCCTTCGGGCGCCGGCAAGTCCACGCTGCTGCGCCTCCTCTGCCGGCTGGTGGACCCCGACCGGGGCGTCGTGCGCTACCGCGGGCGCGACGTGCGCGAGTACGACCCGCGCGCGCTGCGCCGCGAGGTCGCGCTGGTCCCGCAGCTGCCGGCGCTCGTCCCCGGCACCGTCGCGGACAACCTGCGCTTCGCCGCCTCCTTCGCCGGGCGCGAGCCGGACGTGGCCTCGCTGCTTGGGATGGCGGGCCTCGACCCCTCGTTCGCGGAGCGCGACGCCGAGCGGCTCTCGGTGGGGGAGCAGCAGCGGGTGATGCTGGCGCGGGCCCTGGCGCTCGAGCCGCGGGTTCTGCTCTTGGACGAGCCGACCGCGGCGCTGGACGAGGGGGCGCGCGCTGCGGTCGAGCGGACGCTGCTCGGGCTGGGCGAGCGGCTGGGGATCTCGCGCGTGGTGGTCACGCACGACCCCGAGCAGGCGCGAAGGCTTGGGCGCTGGGTGGTCCGGATCGAGGCCGGCCGCGCGGTCGCCTGCGGCCCCACTGACGAGGCCCTCGCGCGATGAACACGGGGGTCGACATCTCGCTCGGCGAGGTCGCGGCGAGCCTGGCGCTGATCGCGCTCGCGGTCGCGATCTCGCGCTGGCGGCGGGCGGGGCTCGAGGGCGACATCGCGGTCGCGGTGCTGCGCTCGTTCGTGCAGCTGACCGCGATCGGCTACGTGATCCAGGCGATCTTCGACGCCGACAGCCTCTGGCTGGTGGCGGCCCTGATCGCGGTGATGGTGGTCTTCGGCGCGTTCACCGCGCGGGCGCGGGCCCGGGCGGTGCCGGGCGCGCTCGCCCCGCTGCTCGTCGCGTTGGGGACGGCGGGCGCGCTCACCCTCGGCCTCGTGGTCGCGCTCGGCATCTTCGAGCCCACGCCGCGGTACCTGGTCCCGGTCGGCGGGATGGTGATCGGCAACGCGATGACCGCGGCCGCGGTCGCGCTCAACCGGCTGGGCGACGACGTGCGCGCCCACGCCGCTGCGATCGAGGCGACCCTGGCCCTGGGGGCGAGCGCGCGCCAGGCCGCGGCCCCGGTCGTGCGCTCCGCGCTGCGCTCGGGGATGATCTCGCTGGTCGACTCGACCAAGACGACCGGCCTGATCTTCTTCCCGGGGACGATGGTGGGGATGCTGCTCGCGGGGGCGGAGCCCACCGATGCCGTGCGCCTGCAGCTGATCCTGCTCTGGGTTCTTCTGGGGAGCGTCGCGGTCTCCGCGGTGATCGCGACCTCGCTCGCCTACCGCGGCTTCTTCACCGCGGCGCACCAGCTGCGCGAGCTGCCGCCGGCCGAGTCCTGAAAGACTCGCTTGGCAGTGGCCGACGCCGCAGAGCAAGCCGAGCTACCCGCGCCGACGCGCGCGCAGCGCTTCACGCTGCTCGCGGCGATCCTGGGCTCGACCGTCGTCTTCCTCGACTCGACGGTTGTCAACGTCGCCCTGCCGGCGATCGCCGACGACCTCCACGCCGGGCTGGCCTCGCAGCAGTGGGTCGTCGAGGCGTACATGCTCACGCTGGTGGCGCTGCTGCTCACGGGAGGCGCCCTGGGGGACCAGCACGGGCGCCGGCTCGTCTTCCTCGCTGGCCTCGTCGGCTTCGCCGTCACGTCGGTCGCCTGCGCTGTCGCGCCCACCGACGAGACGCTGATCGCGGCGCGCGCCCTGCAGGGTGTCGCCGGTGCCCTGCTCGTGCCGGGCTCGCTCGCCCTGGTCGCCGCGGCTTACAACGGGCCCGCTCGCGGGCGGGCCATCGGCACGTGGACCGCCTGGACCGGGATCGCCACCGTGCTCGGGCCGGCCGCGGGCGGGGCGCTCGTCGACGCGCTCTCGTGGCGCTGGATCTTCTGGATCAACCTGCCCCTGATCGCGGCCACTGTCTGGATCGTGCTCGCGGGGGTGCGGGAGAGCCGCGACGAGCAGGCCTCGAGTGCGGTCGACTGGCCCGGGATCATGCTCTCGGCCGTGGGCCTCGGCGGGGTCGTGCTCGCCCTGATCGAGCAGCCGGAGCGGGGGTGGGGAGATCCGCTGGTGTGGGGATCGCTGCTCGTCGGTGTCGCCTGCATCGTCGCGTTCTTGACCTGGGAGTCGCGTAGCGCCCGGGCGATGCTCGAGCTCTCTCTCTTTCGCGTGCGCAACTTCTCGGTGACGAACGCGGTCACGCTGCTCGTCTACGCCGGCCTGATCGGCGGCACCTTCTACATCGCGATCTTCCTGCAGCAGGCGTCGGGCTACTCGGCGCTCGAGGCGGGCCTGGCGACGATGCCGGCCTCGCTGCTTTTGTTCGCGCTCTCGCCGCGCTTCGGGCGCCTGAGCGCGGAGCTGGGGCCACGCCTGCTGATGTGCGTGGGGCCGATCCTGGCCGGCGGCGGGATGCTGCTCTTGGTGCGAGTGGAGGCCGAGGCGCAGTACCTGACCCAGGTGCTGCCCGCGGTGCTGCTCTTCGGCCTGGGACTGGCGGTCACCGTGGCGCCGCTCACCACCACGGTGCTCGAGTCGGTGGGGGAGCGGCACGCCGGCATCGCCTCGGGCATCAACAACGGCGTCTCGCGCGTCGCCGGCCTGCTCGCGATCGCGGTGCTGGGGGCCGTGATCGCCTCCACCTACGCCGCCCGTCTCGACGACGAGCTGAGCGGCGCCCCGCTCACCGACCGCGCGCGGGCCGAGGCGGGCGAGTTGCGCGAGCGGGCGCTGGCGCGACCCCGTTCGGAAGGGCTGAGGCCCGAGCAGGCGCGCGTGCTCGATACGGCGGCCGCCGACGCCGCGGCCGCGGGGTTTCACGCGGGCAGCGCCCTTGCCGGCGCGCTGATGATCGCGGGCGGGATCCTCGCCGGCGCGGGGATCCGCAACCCGCCGCGCCGCCGCGAGTGAGCGCCCGCGAGCGGGCCTGAGAGGCGCCGGGGCGCGAGCGCTGCCCTGTGCGCGTTCCCAATAGATTTGCGGCCCGTGAACGACACCCTGCGCATCTTCAGCGGCATCCAGCCGACCGGCCGCAAGCACCTCGGCAACTACCTCGGCGCGATCCGCCAGTACGTGGAGGGGCAGGACCGCGGCGAGGCGATCTACTGCATCGTCGACCTGCACGCGATCTCGGTCGCCTACGACCCGGCGGAACTGCGCGAGCGCCTCTACGACACCGCCGCGATCCTGCTCGCCGCCGGCCTCGACCCCGAGCGCTGCATCCTCTTCCGCCAGTCCGACGTGCGCGAGCACACCGAGCTCGCCTGGCTGCTGTCGGCGGTCACCGCGCACGGCGACCTCAACCGCATGCACCAGTTCAAGGAGAAGTCGGCGAAGCAGCGCGAGCTCGTCTCGGCGGCGCTCTTCTTCTACCCGGTGCTGATGGCGGCCGACGTGCTCGCCTACCGCGCCCGCGAGGTGCCGGTCGGCGACGATCAGCGCCAGCACATCGAGCTGATGCGCGAGGTCGCCCGCCGTTTCAACGAGCGCTTCGGCGAGGCGCTGGTCGTGCCCGAGCACCGCATCCCGCCCGTCGGCGCGCGGATCATGGACCTGCAGGATCCGACCTCGAAGATGTCCACCACGGGCGGCAGCGAGCTCGGCACCGTCTACGTGCTGGACGAGCCCGACGCGATCGCAAAGAAGGTCCGCTCGGCGGTCACCGACTCGGGCCGGGAGGTGCGGCGCGGGCCGGGCAAGGAGGGGATCGCGAACCTGATCGAGATCCTCGCGGTCGTGCGCGGGATCGCGCCCGAGGAGGTCGAGCGGGAGTTCGAGGGCGCGGGCTACGGGGACTTCAAGCAGGCCGTCGCGGAGGCCGTGATCGATTACCTGGCGCCGGTGCGCGAGCGCTACGCGGAGCTGCGCGGCGACGAGGCGGAGCTGGAGCGCGTGCTGGGGATCGGCGCCGAGAAGGCACGCGCGATCGCCTCGGAGGTCGTCGCCGACGTGCGCGACCGCATGGGCATCGGCCCCGCGCTGCAGCGCTAGGCGACCGGGCGGCGCTCTAAGCTGCGCCACGTGCCCGTCGCCGACCTCGACCTCGACCTCGACGTCTTCGCGGGGCCGTTCGACCTCCTCATGGCGGTCGTCCTGCGCGAGGGCGTCGACCTCGCGGAGGTCGAGCTGGGCGAGATCGTGGTCGCCTACATCGACTACCTCGAGGAGCAGGGCGAGCTCGACCTGGAGGCGGCGACCGAGTTCCTGGTCCTGATCGCAGCTCTGCTCGAGCTCAAGTCGCGCCTGCTGCTGCCGGTCGAGGAGGAGGAGCAGGTCGAGCAGCTGGCGCCGGAGGAGGCGGCCGAGGAGCTGCTCGCGCGCATGCTCGAGTACCGCCGCTACCGCGAGGCGGGCTCCTGGCTGGCGGAGCGCTTCGCCTGGGGCTCGCGCTTCCTCTACCGCTCGGCGCCCCCGCCGCCGGAGCTGCGCCGCGCCTCGCTGGAGGAGGCCGGCCCCGTCTACAACCCCGAGCGCCTGGCGCGGGCGATCGGGGAGCTCCTGCGGACGCCGCCCGAGCTCGACACCTCGCACATCCGCCCGACCGTCTCCCTGGAGCGGCGCCTGCGGGTCCTGCGCGACCTGTTGCGCCGGCGCGGGACGTTCGACTTCGACGAGCACTTCGGCCGCGAGGACCGCCTCACCCAGGCGGTCACGATCTTCGCCCTGCTGGAGATGCACAAGCGCGGCGAGGCCAGCTGGGAGCAGGGCGAGCTCTTCGGGCCGATCACGGTCCGCGCGCTGGCGGCGCAGGGCTCCGTCGCCGAGGAGGAGGTCGCCTAGCCGATGGACGTGCCCCGCCTGGAGCGCATCATCGAGGCGCTGCTCTTCCTCTCGCCGAGCCCGGTCACGGTCGCCGAGCTGGTCGAGGCCACCGACGCGACTGAGGCCGAGGTCGAGCGGGCGCTGGACGGCCTGGCCGGGATCTGGCGCGAGGGCGAGCGCGGGCTCGTGCTGCGCAACGTGGCGGGCGGCTGGACGTTCGCCGCGGACCCGATCGCCGAGGAGGCGGCGCGTCGGCTCCTGGCCAAGCCGCGTACGCCCCCGCTCACCCAGGCGCAGGCCGAGACGCTCGCGATCGTCGCCTACCTGCAGCCGATCTCGCGGCCCGAGATCGCCCGCATCCGCGGCGTCTCGGGCGAGTCGGCGGTGCAGGCCCTGGTCGAGCGGGGGCTGATCGAGGAGGCGGGGCGCTCCCGCTTCGGCGCGGTGATCTACCGCACGACGGAGCTCTTCGAGAAGGTCTTCGGCCTCTCCGGGCTCGAGCAGCTGCCGGACCCCTCCCGCTTCGACCCCAGCCCCGAGGACGAGCGCGAGCTGCGCGAGCGGCTGCTCAAGGCCGGCGAACAGCGCGCCTCCTGACCCGGCCGCCTCGCCATGCGGCTGGCGAAGTACCTGGCGCACTGCGGTGTCGCGTCGCGGCGGGGCGCCGAGCGGCTGATCGCGGCGGGCCGGGTGCGGGTGGGCGGCGAGGTCGTCACCGACCCGGCGCGCGACGTCGACGAGGGCAGCGGGGTGGAGGTCGACGGCGAGCCGGTGCGCCCGGAGCCACGCGAGGTCTGGGCGCTCAACAAGCCGCTCGGCGTCGTCTCGACCGCGCGCGACCCCGGCGGGAGGCCGACCGTGGTCGAGCTGGTGCCGTCCAAGCGGCGGCTGTACCCGGTCGGCCGCCTCGACGCCGACTCGACCGGGCTGATCCTCCTCACCAACGACGGCGAGCTCGCGAACCGTCTCACCCATCCCCGCTACGGGGTGCTGCGGACCTACCGGGTGACTCTGCGCCGCGTGGTCAGCGGCTCGCAGCTGCGCCGCCTGGCGCGGGGGGTCGAGCTCGACGACGGGCCCACGCGCCCCGCGCGGGTGCGCCGCACGGGCGCGCGCACCCTGGAGATCACCCTACGGGAGGGTCGCAACCGCCAGGTGCGGCGCATGGCCGAGGCCGTGGGCAACGAGGTGGTGGCGCTGCGGCGCGTGCGCTTCGGGTCGATCAAGCTCGGGAGCCTGGGCGAGGGGGAGGCGCGCCGGCTCGGGCGCGCCGAGATCGCGCGGCTCTGGAAGGATTCGCGACCTGATGGATGAGCGGCTCTGGGCAGTACGCGGCGCCGTGCAGGCGGAGCGCAACGAGGCGGAGGCGATCCTGACGGCGACCCGCCAGCTCGTCTCCGAGCTGATCGAGCGCAACCAGCTGGAGCCCCGGCAGTTCGTGAGCGTGATCTTCACCTGCACGGCCGACCTCAACGCGGAGTTCCCGGCGGTGGCGGCGCGCGAGCTCGGCCTGGATCGGGTGCCGCTGCTCTGCACGCAGGAGATCGACGTGCCGGGCTCGATGCCGCGGGTGATCAGGTTGCTCGCGCACTACTACGCGCCAGCCGATCACACTCCGGTGCACACCTACATCGGCGTCACCCAGAACCTGCGCGCCGATCTGCACGCGGCGCAGTGAGGCCGACCGCGATAATCGGCGCGCGATGACGGTCCGCTTCTCCGCCAAGCTCGAGCAGATCCCAGGCTACGTCGCCGGCGTGCCCGTCGGCAAGGCGCCGGAGGCGATCGCGGCCGACGACATTGCCCAGCTCGCCTCCAACGAATCGCCCTACCCGCCTCACGAGGCGGTGGTCGAGGCGATCAGGCGCGCGGCGGGCGCGATGAACCGCTATCCCGACCCGAGCGGGGCGCTGCTGCGGCAGCGGATCGCCGAGCGCCACGACGCGGACCCGTCCTCGATCGCGCTCGCCAACGGCTCCTGCGAGATCCTGCTCGCTGCCTCGATGGCGCTGCTCGAGCCGGGCGCGGAGGTGGTGTACGCCTGGCCCTCGTTCTCGATGTACCCGTACCTCGCGCCGCTCTCGGGCGCGCGCGAGATCCGCGTGCCGCTCACCGACGACTACGAGCACGACCTCGACGCGATGCTGGCCGAGATCACCGCGGCGACGCAGCTCGTGCTCGTCTGCAACCCGAACAACCCGACCTCGACCCACATCCCGGCGGCGCGCATCGCCGAGTTCGTCGCGGCCGTGCCCGACCACGTGACCGTGATCCTGGACGAGGCCTACATCGAGTTCCAGCTCCACGACGACCCCGACGACACCGTCGACCTCTGGCGCCGCCACCGCAACCTGGTGCTGCTGCGCACCTTCTCCAAGGCCTACGGGCTCGCCGGCCTGCGCGTGGGCTACGCGCTCTGCTCGCCCGCCTTCCGCGCCGCGGTCGACGCGGTGCGCCAGCCGTTCAGCGTGAACGCGCTCGCCCAGGCCGCCGCCGCCGAGGCGATCCGCCACCAGGACGACGTCGCAGAGCGGGTCGAGCGCACGCTGATCGAGCGCGTCAAGGTCCAGGAGGGGGTGCGCGAGCTCGGCCTCGTCACCCCCGACTCGCACGCGAACTTCTCCTGGATCGAGCTGGGCGACACCGAGGTGGAGGAGAAGGTCGTGGCGGAGCTGCGCGAGCAGGGGATCGTCGTGCGCGCCGGCACGCCCTTGGGCGGGCCGGGGCACATCCGCGTGAGCTACGGCACCCCAGAGCAGAACCAGCGCTTCCTCGAGGCGCTGGGCCGGGCGCTGCCCTCCTAGCGGAGGCCCGGGTTCGGCGCCCCGCCGGCAGGCCCGCAGCGCTCCCACCGGCCGGCGGGATGCGGGCGGGGAGCGACGCACGCGCGCGTTCGCGACAGCGAGCCGGATTGCCAACCGAACGCGAGCCTGCTACAACAAATCGCCAACCATGTCACGCGCTGGCGAGCAGATCTTCTTGGCCGCCCCCGAGGGCGCGTCCGCGCGCGTGCGTTGGTTTGCCTATTGGCGATTTAGCTAGGCGTCCGGCCGGGGTCGGGACGACCCGAGGAGCGAGCACCGCACGAACGGGCCGGGCGCCGAAGAAGCGGCCTTCCCTCGCCGGGGGCCATCACCCGTAGGACCAACGCAAGCTTTTCTCCGAGGAACAAGACCAGAGGTGGAATTCAGATGATGATCGTGATGAAAGAGGGCGCGACCCAGGAGGAGATCGACCACGTGGTCGAGCGGATCGAGCAGGTCGGCTGTTCGGCCCACATCTCCAAGGGCGAGCTCCTCACCGTGATCGGCGCGATCGGCGACCGCGACAAGGTCCAGGCGCTGGGCCTCGAGGCCGCCCCGGGGGTCGACCACGTGGTCCCGATCCTCAAGCCCTACAAGCTCGCGTCCACGCAGTTCCGCAAGGGCGAGCGAACCGTGGTCGAGGTGGGGGACGCCAAGATCGGGGGCGACCACTTCGGGCTCATCGCCGGCCCCTGCACGGTCGAGAGCCGCGAGCAGACGATGGAGGTGGCGCGCGCGGTCGCGGCCGCGGGCGCCGACATGCTGCGCGGCGGCGCCTACAAGCCGCGCACCTCGCCCTACAGCTTCCAGGGACTCGGCGCGGAGGGCCTGCGGCTGCTCGCGGAGGCCAAGGCGGAGACCGGCCTGCCGGTCGTCACCGAGGTGATGGACGCGCGCGACATCGAGAGTGTGGTCGAGGTCGCCGACGTGATCCAGATCGGCGCGCGCAACATGCAGAACTACCCGCTGCTCTCCGAGGTCGGCCGCACGGGCCTGCCGGTCCTGCTCAAGCGCGGCCTCGCCTCGACGCTCGAGGAGCTCCTGATGGCCTCCGAGTACATCCTCAAGGAGGGCAACGACCAGGTCATGCTCTGCGAGCGCGGCATCCGCACCTTCGAGACGGCGTACCGCTTCACCCTGGACCTGCTCGCCGTGCCGGCCCTGCGGGAGCTCACGCATCTGCCGATCGTGATCGACCCCAGCCACGCGGCGGGGCGCCGCGACTGGGTCGGACCGATGTCGCTGGCCGCGGCGGCGGCGGGGGCCGACGGCATCATCGTCGAGGTCCACAACGACCCGGACAAGGCGCTCTGCGACGGGCCGCAGGCGCTGCCCACCGAGACGTTCGCGGAGTACGCGGAGCAGGTCCGCCGCGTAGCGGAGGTCGCCGGCAAGCAGACCGGCCGGGTCTCGGCCTAGCCGCGAGGGCGCGGGCGTGCGCGTTGCGGTCCTCGGCGTCGGCCTGATCGGCGGCTCGATCGGGCTGGCGGCGCGCGAGCGCCTGGGCGCCGAGGTCGTCGGGTTCGACCCCGACCCGCAGGTGCTCGCCCGCGCCCGCGAGCTGGGCGCGATCGAGGGCGTCGCGGGCTCGCCCGGCGAGGCTGTGCGCGACGCCGACGTCGCCTTCTGCGCGGCCCCCGTGCGCGAGCTACCGGACCTGGTCGCGCAGGCGCTCGCCGCGGGCGGCGACGCGGTCGTGACCGACGTCGGCTCGACCAAGCGCGAGCTGGTCGCGGGCATCGCGCGGCTCCCCGGCGCCGATCGCTTCATCGGCGGCCACCCGATCGCCGGCGCGGAGACCGAGGGCGTGGAGCACGCCCGCGCCGATCTGTTCGAGGGGGCGCGCTGGTATCTGACCCCGGCGCCGCAGACGAGCGGCGTGCACTACGACCGCCTGCAGCGCACGCTTACCGAGCTCGGCGCGCGCCCGCAGGCGATCGACCCGGACTCGCACGACCGCGTGCTGGCCACGGTCAGCCACCTGCCCCACGTGCTCGCCAACGCGCTGGTGGAGCAGGCGGTCGCCGCGGCCAGCGAGGAGCACGAGCGCCTGCCCGAGGTGGGGCCGAGCTTCCGCGACGCGACCCGCGTGGCGGGCTCTAACCCGCGCATCTGGAGTGACATCTTCGCCAGCAACGCCGACGCCGTGGTGAGCGAGATCGAGGCCGTGATCGAGCGCCTGCGCGAGGCGGCGCGGGTGATCGCCTCCCGCGACCGCGAGCGGATCAGCGCCTGGCAGCAGCAGGCGCGCGAGGCGCGGGAGCGGCTGATCGCGCAGCGGCTCGAGGCCGGCCCGCTGCGCGAGCTGCGGGTCGCGGTCGAGAACCGGCCCGGGACCGTCGCCCAGATCGCGCTCGCGCTCGGGCGCGCTGGCGTCAACATCGAGGACATGGCTCTGCACCCGGCGGCGGACATGCGCAGCGGCGCGGTGACGCTCTGGGTGGTGGGCGACGAGGACGCCGAACGGGCGATGGAGATCCTGCGCGAGCTCGGTCACACGGTCAGCGTGGCCGGGAGGGAGTAGGCGGGTGGCGAACGAACGCTTCGATCCCTCGGGCCCGCTGCGCGGTGAGCTGGCGCCGCCGCCCGACAAGTCGATCTCGCACCGCGCCGCCCTGCTCGCGGCGATGGCCGAGGGGCGCTCGCGGATCACGGGCTACCTCGACTCCGCCGACACGCGCTCGACGCTGGCCGCGGTGCGGGCGCTGGGGGCGGGGGTCGAGCTCGAGCCCGAGCGACCCGGCGCGCTGCGGGTTGAGGTCGAGGGGATCGGGCTGCGGGGGCCCGGCGCGCACGCCGGGGCGGACCCGCTGCGGATCGACGTCGGCAACGCGGGCACCTTGCTGCGCCTGCTTCCCGGCTGGCTGGCGGGCCAGGGACGCGGCGCCTGGGAGCTCGACGGCGACGAGTCGATTCGCCGCCGCCCGGTCGACCGCGTCGCGCGGCCGCTCGGGCTGATGGGCGGGCGCACCGAGGCCCGCGAGGGCCGCCTGCCGCCGCTGCGGGTCGAGGGCGCGGAGCTTCAGGGGATCGAGTACCGCCTGCCCGTGGCGAGCGCCCAGGTGAAGTCGTGCCTGCTCTTGGCGGGGCTTCTGGCAGAGGGCGAGACGCGAGTGATCGAGCCCGCGCCCACCCGCGATCACACCGAGCGCATGCTGCGGGCCGCCGGCGCCGCGGTGAGCGCGCAGCCGCACGGCACGCGGATCGCGATCCGCGGCGAGCTGCCGCCGCGGCTCGTCACCGTCCGGCCCGCCGAGCGCCTGCGGCCGAGCGGCTTCGAGGTTCCCGGCGACATCTCCTCGGCCGCGTTCCACCTGGTGGCGGCGCTGCTCGTGCCGGGCAGCTCGGTGCGGCTCGTCGGCGTCGGGCTCAACCCGACTCGCGTCGGGCTGCTGGGGATCCTCAACCGGATGGGCGCGCCGCTCGAGGTAGAGGAGTACCCGCAGGCGGCAGGGGGCGAGCCGGTGGGGGCGATCCGCGCCTCGCACGGGCGGCTCCAGGGCACCCGCGTCGCGCCGGGCGAGGTCCCGTTGGCGATCGACGAGCTGCCGCTGGTCGCGCTCGCGGGCTGCTTCGCCGAGGGCGAGACGGTCGTGCGCGGCGCGGAGGAACTGCGCCACAAGGAGTCCGACCGCATCACCGCCGTCGTCGAGGGGCTGCGCGGGCTGGGCGCCGAGATCGAGGCCCTGCCCGACGGGTTCGTGGTCAAGGGCACCGGCGGCCTGCGCGGCGGCGTGCTCGACTCGCGCGGCGACCACCGCCTCGCGATGATCGGCGCCATCGCCGGCCTCGCCTCACGCGAGGGGGTGGAGGTCGCAGGCATGGACGCGGCCGCGGTCAGCTACCCGAACTTCACCGCGGACCTGCGCTCGCTGCTGGGCGCGCGCGTGTAGGGGCGTCGGCGCCCCTCCGGGGCGCCACCGGCTCACGGAGCCCACCCAGGAGGTGGCCTCGCTGGACCGATGTTGCCGCGTCCCGCTCGCTCGTTTCCGCCTCTTGACGGAACCCACCGAGGGGGTGGTTTCCGTGGAGCGGTGGCGGGAGGGAGGGGGTTTGGTGATCCGGCGCCGACGTGGGGCGACCGGCGGCCTTTGACGCTAGGCGCTCGCGGGCTCCTCCTGCCCCCGCGTGCGCGGGTGGCCGTCGCCCGGCCAGGGGGAGAGCAGCAGCACCACGATCGCGTCCTCGGTCGCCCGCACCTGGCGGCGCTCGTTCGGGCGGAACTCGGCGATCAGACCGGCCCCGCCGCCGACCACCTCACCGTCGGAGTCGATGATCTCGACGGCCCCGCTGACGACCATCAGCCAGGCGCGCTCGTGGACCTGGTGCTCGCCCAGGCGCTCGCCCGCCGGCAGGCGCAGGGCGATCAGCCTGCCTTCGTCCTCCGAGTCGAGCACGAGTGGTCGCGCGTACTCGATCTCGAGCTCGGTCACGTTCCAGGCCTTCATCCGTCCTCCCTTCGGGCCCGCTGGGCCAATCTATCCTCACGCTCCCATGGTGATCGCGATCGACGGTCCGGCCGGCGCCGGGAAATCGACCGTCGCCCGCGCCGTCGCGCGGGCGCTGGGCTACACATACCTCGATTCGGGGGCTATGTACCGTTGCGTCGCCCTCAAGGCCGTCCGCGAGGGGGTTGATCCGGACGATCCCGAGGCGGCGGGCGAGCTCGCGGAGCGCTGCGAGATCTCCTTCGACGGCAAGCGCGTGCTGCTCGACGGCGAGGACGTGACCGCGGCGATCCGCACGCCCGAGGTGAGCGAGGCCGCCTCGCGCGTCTCCGTGCACCCCTCCGTGCGCCGGGCGATGGTGGCCCGCCAGCGGGGGCTGATCGCGTCGGGGCGGTACGTCGCCGAGGGGCGCGACATCGGGACCGTCGTCAGCCCCGAGGCTCCGCTCAAGGTCTTCTTGGAGGCGAGCGTCGAGGAGCGCGCGCGCCGGCGCGCGGCCGAGACCGGCGAGCCCGTCGAGGCGGTGCTGCGCGCCCAGGCCGAGCGCGACCGGCGCGATCGCGAACGCGAGCACGCGCCGCTGCGCCCGGCCCCGGATGCGGTCCCGATCGACACGACCGGCCTCGCAGTCGACGAGGTGGTCGAGCGTGTGCTGGCCTTGGCGCGGGAGCGCGGCCTGTGAGCGAGGTCGCGGCAGGCACGCGGGCGTCGGGGCGGACGCCGCGCATCGCCGTGGTCGGCTTCCCCAACGTCGGCAAGTCGACCCTGGTCAACCGGCTGGCGGGAGTGCGCGAAGCGGTCGTGCACCCCGAGGCGGGCGTGACGCGCGACCGCAAGGAGGTCGACTGCGAGTGGAACGGCGTCGCCTTCAAGCTGATCGACACGGGCGGGGTCGACCTCGCCGCCGACGACGAGCTCTCGCGCTCGGTCCAGGACCAGGCGCGCGCCGCGATCGCCGACGCCGACGCCGTGCTCCTGGTGCTCGACGCGCGCGCCGGGCTGCGCTCGGGCGACGCCGAGGTGGCCGCGATCCTGCGCCGCGCCGACGTGCCGGTGCTCGTCGTCGCCAACAAGGTCGACTCCGAGGCCGACGAGCCCGGCGCCGCCGAGCTCTACCGGCTGGGGCTGGGGGAGCCGATCCCCGTCTCCGCCGCGCAGGGGCGCAACACGGGCGATCTGCTCGACCGAGTGGTCGAGCTCGTCGCGCCCCTGGCCGCAGCCCCGGAGGAGGGGCCCGAGCCCGTGCGCGTCGCGCTGATCGGCCGGCCGAACGTGGGCAAGTCCTCGCTCCTCAACGCCTTCCTGGGCTCCGAGCGCGTGATCGTCTCCGACATCGCGGGCACGACCCGCGACGCGATCGACACCGAGCTGCGCTTCGGCGACCGCGACGTGATCCTGGTCGACACCGCTGGCCTGCGCCGGCGCACGAAGGTCGCCGGCACCGTCGACTACTACGCGCAGCTTCGCTCCGAGCGGGCGGCCGAGCGCGCCGACGTGGCGATCGTGGTCTGCGACGCCTCGGAGGGGGTGACGAGCGAAGATCTACGGGTTGCCGAGCTCGCCATGCGTACCGGCTGTGCGACGTTGGTCGCCCTCAACAAGTGGGACGTCGCCGACCTCGACCTCGAGGACGCGCGGGCGCGCGTCACCAACCGGGTGCGCCAGCGGCCACCCGTGCTGACCTGCTCGGCGCTTACCGGCCGCGGCGTGAGCCGGCTGCTGGCGAAGGCGGTCGAGCTGGCCGACCGCCGCGCGCAGCGCATTCCGACCCCGCAGCTCAACCGCTTCGTCGGCGACGTCGTCGCGCACCGACCGCCGCCCTCCAAGCGGGGCAAGCGCCTGCGCCTCTACTACGCGGCGCAGGTGGGCACGAGCCCGCCGCGGATCGCGATCCAGGTCAACGACCGCCGCCTGATCTCCCGCGGCTGGGCCTACCACCTGGAGAACAGGATGCGTGAGGAGTACGGGCTGCACGGCGTGCCGCTGGTGATCGACTTCGTGCCCAAGCGCCGGCGCAACGCCGAGGGCGAGGCCGCGCTGGCCCGGCGGCGGGGGCGGTGAGGGGCGCGCCCACGGACCCAACCGACCTGCGCGCCCGGGCGCGGCGCTGGGCCCGCAGCGCGCGGTACCTGGCCGAGGACCTCGCATACGTGGCGGGCCGCGCGCGCCGGCGGGCGCGGAACGCCTGGGCGCAGCTCGGGCGCTCGACCCGCGCGCGAGTGGCGGCCGGCGCCGGGGCGGTGCTGGCGGTGCTGGCCCTCCTCGTCGCCTGGGTCGTCCTGGCGCCGGTCCTGCCCTGCTCGTTTCCGGGCGGCGACGCCTGTCCGCCGCGCGACCGGGCGCGCGAGCTCGTGCCCGCCACCGCGCTCGCCTACGCGCACCTGAGCGGCGGTTCCGACAACCCGCAGTACGAGGCCGCGCGCTCCCTGGCCGCGCGCACCCCCGCGCTGGCGCCGCAGCTCGCCCGCTCGCTGCTGGGGCTCGTGGGCGGCGGCGAGCGCTCCGCGCTCGAGGGCGAGCTGGGACCGTGGTTCGACGGGGAGGCCGCCGTGGCGCAGCTGCCGAGCGGGACGGTCGAGCTGCTCGGCTACAGCGATGAGCAGGGGGCGCGCTCGCACGCCGTGCAGCTCGTCCCGGGCGCGGAGCGCGACGAGCATCGCGGGGTCGAGCTCGGGCGCGGCGACGGGCTCGCCTGGGCGCTGCTCGACGGCTTCCTCGCCGTGGGACGAGACGAGGCGCTACGCGAGCTGATCGACGCGGCGCGCGGCGGGGAGGTGCCGACGCTGGCCGAGGACGAAGCCGCCGCCGAGGCGTTCGATCAGCTGCCCACGGACCGCTTCGCCGAGGCCTACCTCTCCCCGGACGGGATCGAGGCGCTGGTCGCCCAGGGGGAGGGAGCGCTCGCCTCCCTGGAGCCGTTCGTCGACGCCGCGGCCTCGCGCGGCGCGGCGGTGGCGCTGAGCGCCGAGGACGAGGCGTTCGAGCTCGCGGTGCGCAGCCTGCTCGACCCCGAGCGCGCACGGGCGGGCGGGAGCTTCTTCAGCGCCTTCGGGCGCTTCGAGCCGCGCCTGCCGCAGCGCCTGCCGGCCGACGCGATCGCCTGGCTTGGGTTCGGCGGGGCGGGCGGCACCGTGAGCCGGCTGCTCGACCAGGCGACCGCCCAGGCTCCCGACCTCGCTGCCGGGCTGGCCGAGGCGGTTGCGCGCCTGCGCGAGGACGAGGGGGTGGACGTCGAGCGCGATCTGGTCGCGTCCCTGGGCGGCGAGGCCGCGCTCGCCGTGGTGCCGCGGCGAGCGCGGGAGGAGGCGCAGCCCGAGCGGGCGGCCCCGCCCCTGGGCGTCCCCTTCGTCGAGTTCGTCGCCGCCGACGTCGACGCCGAGCGCGCCCTCGACGCGCTCGCGCGCCTGCAGCGGCCGCTCGCCCGCGAGCTCGGGCGGGGGATGGGGGCCCCGGGGTTCGAGCAGCTGCGGCTGGACGGGGTGACCGCCCAGATGCTCGAGGTCTCGCGCGCGGTGCAGCTCGCCTACGCCACCGTCGACGACGCCCTCGTCGTCGCCAACGACCCCGAGGGCGTCGAGCGCTTCGCCGCCGGGGACGGCGGGCTGGACGGCAACCCGGGCCTGCGCGCGGCCATGAAGGGCCTGCCGGAGGAACCCTCGCTCGCCGCCTACCTTGACCTGGGGGCGCTGATCGGCCTTGCGGAGCGGGAGGGGCTCGCCGAGGACCCGGCCTACGTCGCGCTCGCCGGCGACCTCGGCCAGCTGCGCGCGCTTGGGCTGAGCGTGGTCGAGGAGCCGTCCCTGCTCGCCACCGACGCCCGGCTCGTCCTGGCCGAGAGCGGGGATGGGGAGTGAGCTCCCCGTCATCGGTTCTGAACTCGCGCCCAAGTCGCTAGAGTCGCCCGCAACATGTCGAGCGAGAACCCAGCCGTGGACGAAGCCGTGGACGAGTTCCTGTTCACCTCGGAGTCGGTGACGGAGGGGCATCCCGACAAGGTCGCCGACCAGATCTCGGACGGCGTCCTCGACGCCGTGCTCGAGAACGACCCTGAGGGCCGCGTCGCCTGCGAGACGCTGGTCAACACGGGCCTCGTGGTGGTCTCCGGTGAGATCACGACCTCGACCTACGTCGACATCCCCGAGATCGCGCGCGAGACGATCCGCCGCATCGGCTACACCGACGCCGACCTCGGCTTCTCGGCCGACGCCTGCGCGGTCATCAACGCGATCGACAAGCAGTCGCCCGACATCGCCCAGGGCGTCGACCGCGCGCTCGAGGCGCGCACCGACCCCGCCGACGACGATGAGCTCGACCTGGCCGGCGCGGGGGACCAGGGGATGATGTTCGGCTACGCGACGCGCGAGACGCCGGAGCTGATGCCCCTGCCGATCTCGCTCGCCCACAAGCTCGCCCAGCGGCTGGCGGAGGTGCGCAAGGCGGGCGTGATGCCCTACCTGCGCCCCGACGGCAAGACGCAGGTGACGGTGCGCTACGAGAACGGGCGGCCGATCGAGATCGAGAAGGTCCTGATCTCGACCCAGCACAAGGACGGGATCGACGCGGACACGATGATCCGCCCGGACCTGTGGGAGCACGTGCTGCACCCCATCCTGCCGGCTGAGTTCTACGACGAGCGCAAGCTCAACACGACCAAGAACTTCCTCGTGAACCCGACGGGGCGCTTCGTGATCGGCGGCCCGGTCGGCGACTGCGGCCTGACCGGCCGCAAGGTGATCGTCGATACCTACGGTGGCATGGCGCGCCACGGCGGCGGCGCCTTCTCCGGCAAGGACCCGACGAAGGTCGACCGCTCCGCCGCCTACGCGGCCCGCTGGGTGGCGAAGAACGTGGTCGCGGCCGGCCTCGCCGACCGCTGCGAGGTGCAGGTCGCCTACGCGATCGGCGTCGCGCGCCCGGTCTCGCTGATGGTGGAGACGTTCGGCACGGAGAAGATCCCGCGGGCGCGGATCGCCGAGCTGATCGGCGAGCACTTCGACCTGCGCCCGGCGGCGATCCGGCGCGAGTTGCGCCTGCACCGCCCGATCTACCAGAAGACCGCCGCCTACGGGCACTTCGGCCGCGAGGACCACGACTTCACCTGGGAGAGCACCGACCGCGCCGCCGCCCTGCGAGAGGCGGCAGGCCTCGGCGAGCCGGACGCGCAGCCCGCGGTCGGCTGAGCCGGGGCGTCCCACGGCGGGGCACCGGGGACGGGGTCCGCGGGCCTTCCGGCGCGACGGTCGCGGTTTCGTGGGCCCTCTCCGGGGCGCCTGCCCGCGCCGGTGGCCGCGGCCCTAGCGGGGCGGCGCGTAGCCGTGCTGCTCGTCGCCCAGGCCGCTGTGCGCGTGCGGGCCGAGGCTGCGGGTGGCCTCGTCGACGCGCTCGACGACCTCCTCCGGGTTGGCGACGCCGGTGAAGGTGAAGTTGAAGTCGTCGCCGGCGGCCGTGTCGAAGTTGACGTCGCCGACCTGGAGGAGGCGCTGCAGCACCGACTGCGAGTAGTTCACGTTCTGCACGCGCTCGAGCCGGGTCTCCTGGATCGTGCGGGAGATGATCCCGCGCTTGATGTTGAGCCGGCGGTTGGTGATCGTGTAGCGGGTCGCGATGCGCTTCACGAATCCGATTCCGACCGTGAGCGCGACGCCGGCGAGGGCGACCAAGAGCACGAGTCCCGCGTCGGCGCGATCGCCGATCACGCGGGTGGCGAGCGCCACCACCAGGCAGGCGAGCGCGGTCAGCAGGATGCCCTTCAGATAGAAGCCGAGGATCGAACGCCAGGAGGGGTGGCCCTCGAAGATGATCCGCTCCCCGGGGCCGAGCTTCGGTGCCACGGCGCCAGCCTAACGACTGCTCCGCGCCGCGAGGCGCCCGTCCGTGAGCGCGCCTAGCCTGGGGCACGTGCCGCGCCAGCCGATCGCCAAGGTCGAGCCCCTCACGACCACGCGCGCCCTGCGTGGGCCCTTCGACTACCGCCTCCCCGAGCGCCTGGGCGAGGTGGGGGTGGGCGCGATCCTGCGGGTCCCGTTCGGTCGCCAACGGCTGCTCGGGGTGGTGGTCGGGCTCGCCGAGGACTCGGAGCTTCCGCCCGAACGGCTCGTCGAGCCGCTGGAGGCGCTCGAGCCCGCGACGACGCCGGAGCTGGTCCGCCTCGGGCTTTGGGTGGCGCGGGCCTACGCCTCGACGCCGGCGCGCGGCCTCGAGCTCGTGCTGCCGCCGGGCACGAGCGCCCGGGGCGGCCGCCCGGCGCCGGGGCCCCGCCGGCGCCTGCACGCCGCCCTGACCGAGGCGGGCGAGCGGGCGCTGGTCGACGGCTCGGAGGTCCGCCTCGGAGCCCGCCAGCGGGCCGCGCTGGAGCGCCTGGCGCGCGCGGCGCGCGAGGGCGGGAGGGAGGAGGGCACGGCGGACGGATCCGTCGGCGAGGACGGCCCCAGAGCGGAGGTGCCGGTCGATCCGGCCGAGCGCGACGCCCTGCGGCGGCTCGAGCGCCGCGGCCTGGTGCGGCTGCGGGAGGTCGAGGTCGGCCGCCGGCCGACGCAGGTGGCGGTCGGCGCGCGTGGGCGTCCGCCCCAGCTCAACCCCGAGCAGCGCCGCGCGGCGGAGCGGATCGTGCGCGGGATCGACGAGGGCGGGGCGGAGCTGCTTCTTTGGGGCGTCACCGGCTCCGGCAAGACCGAGGTCTACTTGAGCGCCGCCGCCGCGGCGCTCAAGCGAGGGTTGGGGGTGGTCGTGCTCGTGCCGGAGATCGGGCTCACCCCGCAGACCGTCTCGCGCTTCGTCGAGCGCTTCGGTGAGCGGGTCGCGGTGCTGCACTCCGGGCTCTCCGCCGGCGAGCGGCGCGACGAGTGGATGCGGCTGCGCTCGGGCGAGGCGCGCGTGTGCGTGGGGCCGCGCTCCGCGGTCTTCGCGCCCGTCTCCCCGCTCGGCCTGGTGATCGTCGACGAGGAGCACGATCCCTCCTACAAGCAGGAGAGTGATCCCCGCTACGACGCGCGCGAGGTGGCCCGTCGCCGGGCCGCCGAGGCGGGCGCCGCCTTCGTCGCGGGCTCTGCGACCCCGCGGCCGGAGAGCTGGCGGGAGCTGGAGCGCCTGGAGCTGCCGCGGCGCGCCGATGGCGCCCCGCTGCCGCCGGTGGAGATCCTCGACATGCGCGGGCGCGACGGGCGCGCGGGCCCGCTGCACGAGCGCACGCGCGAGGCGCTGGCGGCGCTGCGCGCGGACGGCGGCAAGGCGATCGTGATGGTCCCGCGCCGGGGCTGGTCGCCGCATCTGAGCTGCCGGCAGTGCGGGCGCACCTGGCGCTGTCCCAACTGCGACGTCTCGCTGGTTCTGCACCGCGGCGGCGATGTGCTTCGCTGCCACCACTGCGGGCACCGCGAGGCCCCGCCGCAGCGCTGCCCCGACTGCGGCTCGCACGCCGTGGCCCGCCACGGCACCGGCAGCGAGCGGCTCGAGGCGTTGGTGAGCGAGCTGGTCGCGCCCCTGCCGGTCTTCCGGCTGGACTCCGACACGGCGGCGGCGCGCGGCGCCCACGGGCGCATCCTCTCCGCCTTCGAGCGCGCGCCCGCCGGTGTCCTGCTCGGCACCCAGATGGTCGGCAAGGGACACGACTTCCCCGACGTGGTGCTCTCGGTGATCGTCGACGCCGACGCGAGCCTGCGCTTCCCCGACTTCCGCGCGGAAGAGCGCACCTTCGCCCTGGTCGCACAGCTCGCGGGGCGCAGCGGCCGGGGCGGGAGCGAGGGGAGGGTGCTGGTACAGACGTACGCGCCGGGCGCGCAGGCGATCGAGCTCGCCGCCCGCCACGACGCGCGCGCCTTCCTCGAGGCGGAGCTCGAGCGCCGCGAGCGCCTCGCCTACCCGCCCGCCGCGGCGCTCGTGCGGGTCGAGCTGACCGCGCCCGAGGCGAGAGCCTGCGAGGCAGCCGCCTCGCACATCGCCGCCCGCCTGCGCCCGCTGCTCCCGGCAGGCGCGACCCTGCTCGGCCCGGCCCCCCGCTTCCGCCTGCGCGGGCGCGAGCGCCGCCAGCTGCTGCTGAAGGCGGCCGAGCGGGAGCCCGCGGTCGCCGCGGTGCGCGAGGCGGTCGACGCCGCCGCGCGGTCGCGGGCGCTGTGCGGCGTACAGCTCGCGGTCGACGTGGACCCGCAGTAGGCGTGGGCGCCACGCCGATCCCTCACTAGACTCGCCAGAGTGAGCGAGCAGGCGGAGATCGAGACGGCCGAGGTCGAGGACGACGCGCCCGAGGAGGCGAGCCCGGAGGAGCTCGAGCGGCGCCGGCAGGCGCTGGCGCAGATCACGAGCTTCGGCGATCCGGTGCTGCGCTCGCGCGCCTCGGAGGTGACCGAGTTCGGGCCCGAGCTCGAGGCGCAGGCGCGGCGGATGATCGAGCTCATGCACGACGCGATGGGCGTCGGCCTCGCCGCCAACCAGGTCGGCCTGCTCAAGCGCCTTCTGGTCTTCCAGGCGGTCCCCGAGGCGACCCCGCGCGCGATCGTCAACCCGGTGATCGAGTGGTCCTCGCGGGATACCGCCACCGCTGCCGAGGGGTGCCTGTCGCTGCCTAGGGTCGTGGTCGAGGTCGAGCGGCCCCTGCACGTGCGTGTGAGTGCCGTCGATCTGCGGGGAGAGCTCCTCGTGATCGAGGCCTCGGGCCACGAGGCGCGCGTCCTCCAGCACGAGATCGACCACCTCGACGGCGTCCTCATCCTCGAGCGCACGACCCGCGGCCAGCGCAAGGGCGCGATGCGGGCGCTGCGCCAGGGCACGAGCTACAGCCCCTTCGAGGACGAGGACGACGAGGCGGCCGCCTGAGCGCGGGAGGCCCCTGTGCGCGTCGCCTACCTCGGGACGTCTGAGTACGCGGCGGTCGTGCTGCGGCACCTCGCCGCCTCGCCCTACCGGCCGGTGATCGTCGTGACGCCGCCCGACCGCCGCCGGGGACGCGGGCGCAAGTACTCGCCGACCCCGGTCGCCGCGGCTGCCGAGGAGCTCGGCCTGCCCGTGCACCGCAGCGGCAACGTCAACTCGCCTGAGTCGCTGCGGGCGCTGGAGGAGTCGGGCGCCAACCTGGCGATGGTCTGCGCCTTCGGGCAGCTGATCAAGCGCCCCCTGCTCGACACCTACGAGTTCCTCAACGTGCATCCCTCGCTGCTGCCGCGCTGGCGCGGCGCCGCCCCGATCGAGCGCGCGATCATGGCGGGCGACGAGCGGACGGGCGTGACGATCATGCGCCTGACCGAGGGCTTGGACTCAGGCCCGGTCGCGCTGGCCGAGGAGACCGCGATCGAGCCGGGCGAGGACTACGGCTCGCTCGCGGCGCGCCTGGCCGAGATCGGCGGCGATCTCGCGGTGAGGGCGTGTTCGCTGCGCGAGGCGGGCCAGCTCAGCTTCAGCGAACAGGACGACTCCCAGGCCACCTACGCGGAGAAGATCGAGCCCGAGGAGCGGCGGCTGGACCCGAACCGTCCCGCGGCCGAGCTGGAGCGCGTGGTGCGGGCGCTGCACCCGCACATCGGCGCGTACCTGGAGCTCGCGGGCGGGGAGCGGCTGGGGGTGCGGCGGGCGCGCGCGACGAGCGACGGGGCGCCGCCTCGCGGGGAGCTGGCCGCCCACGAGGGGCGGCTGATCCTGGGCTGCGCCGAGGGCGGGCTCGAGCTGGACGTGGTGCGCCCGCCGGGAGGCCGCGACGTCTCCGCTGCGGACTACCTGCGCGGGCACCCGGCGCCCACCCCGGCCGCCTGAGTGGGCGGCGCGGTCACACCGGCGCGCCGCGCCGCGTACGAGGTGCTGCGGCGCTGCTTCGAGCACGGCGCCTGGGCCGACCGGGCGCTGCCGGCCGCGCTCGAGCGCGCGGGCGTGGGCGAGCGCGAGCGCGCCCAGGCGCAGTGGCTCGCCTACGGGGCGGTGCAGCGGCGGGGGACGAGCGACGCCCTGATCAAGCGGCTTTCCGGGCGCAAGCCGGGCTCGCTCGACGCTCCCGTCCTGGCCGCGCTGCGGCTGGGCCTCTACGAGGTGCTCTACGGCCGCGACGGCGCGCACGCGGCCGTCGACGGGGCCGTCGAGCTCGCCAAGGGCGGCATGGGCCGTCGCGGCAGCCGGCGCGCCGAGGCGGCGGCGGGCTTCGTCAACGCGCTCTTGCGGCGCGCTACGCGCGAGCGCGAGCAGCTGCTCGGCTCGCTCGGCGACGCGACCCCGGCCGAGGCGGCGATCGCGCATTCGGTGCCGCTCTGGCTGGCCGAGCTATGGTGGCGCGAGCTGGGCGCGGAGGAGGCCCGCTCGCTGCTTCGCGCCTGCAACGAGCCGCTGGAGACGGGGCTGCGGGTGAACACGCTGCGCGCCGACCCCGCCGAGCTGCGCGCGCGTCTGGAGGCTGAGGGCTGCCGCCTGCCGGCGCCGCCGGAGCGGCCTGACCCGCTCTGGCCGCCCGAGGCGCTCGCGGTGCGCGGGGCGCTGCCCGAGCCGATCACAAGGCGCCTTGAGAGCGGCGAGCTCCTCCCGCAGAGCCGCGCTGCGCAGGCGGCGGTCGCCCTGCTCGACCCGCGCCCCGGCGAGCGCGTGCTCGATCTCTGCGCGGGCCCGGGCCTGAAGACGACCGCGATCGCCGCCCGCCTGCGCGGCCAGGGCGAGGCCGTCGCGGTCGAGCGGGACGCCGACCGGGCGGCGCAGATCGAGGAGTTCTGCCGGCGCGCGGGAGCCGAGAACGTGCGGGTGGTGCACGCGGACGCGCGCAATGCCGCGGTCGGGCGGGGATACGATCGGGTCCTGGTGGACCCGCCCTGCTCGGACCTCGGCGCGCTGGCCTCGCGCCCGGACGCGCGCTGGCGCAAGGACCCGGCGGCGATCGACGAGCTCGCGCAGCTGCAGGGCGAGCTGCTCGCGGCCGGCGCGGCGGCGCTCGCGCGGGGCGGCACGCTCGTGTACTCGACCTGCACGATCTCGCGCCGCGAGAACGAGGACGTGGTCGCGGCGGCGCTCGCCGAGGGTGGTCTCGTCGCGGACGAGCTCGGCGCCCAGGCGCCGGCGCTCGCCTCGCCGCACGACCCGCGCTTCCTGCAGTCGCGGCCCGACCGCGACGGCACCGACGGCTTTTTCTACGCGCGCCTTCGCCATGCCTGACCCGACCACCTCGCGCGCGCCCTGCCCGGCCTGCGGGGAGCCGTGGCTCAGGCCCACGAACCTGCCCGGCCGCTTCCGCTGCGTGAACTGCCTGCGCCGCTTCGAGCTCGTCTCGCAGTGCCCCAACTGCGGCGAGCACCAGACGATCGCCCGCGTGAGCCGTCCCGAGGACCTCGTCTGTCAGCATTGCGAGCACTCGATGCTGAAGTTCGTCTGAGCGCGCGATGGGCGAGGCGGTGAAGGAGCGATGAGCGAGAGGGCGAGGGAACTGTTCGGCGGGCTGCAGATCGCGCCGTCGATCCTCTCGGCCGACTTCTCGCGGCTGGGGGCGCACATCGACGAGGTCTTGTCCGCCGGGGCGCGCGTGATCCACGTCGACGTGATGGACGGCCATTTCGTGCCGCCGATCACGATCGGCCCGCTCGTCGTGAGCTCGATCGCCGACCGCGTCCACGCCGCGGGCGGGGTGCTCGACGTGCACCTGATGATCGAGCGGCCGGGCGCGCAGGTCGAGGAGTTCGCCCGGGCGGGCGCCGACTGCATCACGATCCACCAGGAGGCCGACCCGCACGCCCACCGCACCCTCGCGGCGATCCGCGACGCCGGCTGCCTGGCCGGGCTCGCGCTCAACCCCGGCACGCCGGCGGAGGCGATGCGCGAGCTGGCGGCGAGCTGCGACCTGGTGCTCGCGATGACGGTCAACCCCGGCTGGGGCGGCCAGCGCTTCATCGAGACCTCGCCGCCCAAGGTCGCCCGCGTGGCCGAGCTCGCCGCCGAGGGGTGCTCGCTCGAGGTCGACGGCGGCATCGACGAGCGCACGGCGCCCCTCGTGGTCGAAGCGGGTGCGAACCTGCTGGTCGCGGGGTCCGCGATCTTCGGCGCCGACGATCCCGGCGAGGCCTACCGGCGCATCGCCGCGGCAGCCGAGACCGCGGCCAAGGCGACCGCCTAGCGGGTCGCGCGGCGCGCTCGGTCCCGCCTGGAGGCGGCGCGGGCCGGCTCGGGCGCCGTCAGCTCACCTCGTCAGCCTGCGCGAGCCGCGCCTCGATCTCCTCGGCCGAGTCGGGCTCGAGCGGCGGCTCGGCCGGGCGGCGGCGGTAGGCGGCGGCGAGCAGCAGCGCCAGGAGCAGCGCCGCGCCGGTGAAGCCGAGCTCGACGCGGCGGGCGATGTCGTCGACCAGCGGCAAGAGGCACCAGGCGAGGAAGGCGACGGCCGCGCAGGCCCAGCTGCGCGCCGCCAGGCGCGCGCCGCCGCGGGCGAGGATCGCCTGGTTGAGCGTGGTCGAGGTCAGGTACGCCCCCATGCCGAAGGCGACCACCACCAGCCCCAACCGGTCGTACTCGAAGCGCTCGCCGAAGGCGAGCTGCAGCAGGGTGGGGCCGACCGCGAGCACGACGAGGGCCGTGAGCGCGGTGAACGCGGCGATCGCGCTCAGGGTCACGGCGATCGAGTGGCGCGCGGCGCGCTCCCCGTCGTCGCCCCGGGCGCTGAGCCTGGTCAGGTGCGGCAAAAGGCTCTGGGCGACGCCCTGGAAGACCAAGAGCGGGGCCCGGGCGACCATCAGCACGTTGAAGACGAAGCCCGCCAACGCCGCGTTCTCGAAGGCGCGGGCGAGCAGCGGGCCGGCGTTGAGCAGGGTCTGCTCGCCCAGCATGATCACCAGCACCCCGGCCGCGAACCCGCCGCCGCTCGCGACGCTGAGCCGGTCGTGGGCGGGCGCCGGCGGGGTGCCGCGATCCGCCCGGACGCCGCGCCCGAGCAGAGCGGGGGGGACGACCAGCAGGCTGAAGAGGGGGGCGGCGGCGATGCCGAGCGCGATCGGCGTCTGCCCGGAGGCGAGCCCCAGGGCGACCGCGAGGGCGAAGGCGGCGCGCGCGGCGCTCTCGCACGCAAGCAGCGCCGCCAGGAGGCCGAAGCGCCGGTGGCCCGCCAGGTACCCGCGCGCGTAGAAGCTCGGCCCGAAGGCGACGACCGCGACCACGAGCACCCAGTAGAGGGTCTCGGAGCCCGAGAGCAGACCGTCCTGCAAGGCCTCGCGCAGGGCCAGCGCCGCCGCCGCCAGCGCCGCGGAGACGGCGAGCTGGATCGCCGCGCCGATCCGCAGCGCGCTCCCGATCTCGCTGCCCAGCGCGCGCCGCTCGGCGAGCGTGCGCGAGAGCAGCAGCTCGACGGGCCGGTGCGCGATCGAGATCGTCACGAACACCACCGACCAGAGCACGGTGATCTCGCCGTAGTCGTGGGCGCTCAGGTTGTGCCCGGCGAGGGAGAAGAAGGCGTAGGTGAGCAGCCCGGACGCCGCCACGCCTGCCGAGAGCAGGCCGGCGTGTCGCCCGAATCTGCGGGTCTCGGCGCCAGGGGTGGCCGCGCGCATCGCGCGGGACGGTACCGGGCGCTCTCCCGGAGGCGACCTGACTGACCAATCAGTCAAGGTTCCCTAACCTAGGGTTCAAGGCAGATGCCCGCGGCGGTCACACAGCGCGATCAGGAGCTATTGCGCAGGGCGCTCGAGCTGGCCGAACGCGGGCGGGGGCGGGTCAGCCCGAATCCCCTGGTCGGTGCCGTGCTCGAGCGCGACGGGGAGGTGATCGGCGAGGGCTGGCACGCCGAGCTCGGCGGGTTGCACGCCGAGCGAGCCGCGCTCGCCGACTGCCGCGCGCGCGGCCACGACCCCGCGGGCGCGACCATGCTGGTCACGCTCGAGCCCTGCGCCCACCACGGGCGCCAGCCGCCGTGCACCGAGGCGCTGATCGAGGCGCAGGTCGCGCGCGTGGTCTACGCCGCCGACGACCCCTCGGAGAAGGCCGGCGGGCGGGGCCCCGGCATCCTCCGCGACGAGGGGATCGAGGTCGTCGCCGCCGGGGGCGAGCTCGCGGCCGCCGCGCGCCTGCAGAACCAGCCCTTCCGCAAGCACGCCCGCACCGGCCGGCCCCTGGTTGTGCTCAAGTCGGCCGTGAGCCTGGACGGCCGCACCGCCACCGGGGCTGGCGACTCGAAGTGGATCTCTGGCGAGCGCAGCCGCGCGCTCGTGCACCGCTGGCGCGCCGAGGTAGACGCGATCGCGGTCGGGATCGGCACGGCGCTGGCCGACGATCCGCTGCTCACCGCCCGCCCGCAGGGCGAGGAGCCGCACCGCCAGCCGCTGCGCGTGGTCTTCGACTCAGGCGCGCGCCTGCCGCTCGGCTCGCGCCTGGTCGAGTCGCTCGACGTGGCGCCGCTGCTCGTCTTCGCGGCGCCGCAGGCGCCCGCCGAGCGGGTGGCGGCGCTGCGCGAGGCGGGCGCCGAGGTCGTGGCCGTGGACGGCGATGCGCCGACCCGGGTGGCCGCGGCGCTCACGGAGCTGGGGCGTCGCGGCGTCACCTCGCTTCTGCTCGAGGGCGGCGCCACCCTGGCCGGCGCCTTCCTCGACGCCGGCGAGATCGATCAGCTTGAGCTCTTCGTCGCGCCCAAGCTGCTCGGCGGGGCGGAGGCGAGACCGCTTCTGGCCGGCGCGGGCGCGGCCGCGGTCGAGCGCGCCCAGCGCGCGCTTGCGCTCGAGTGCGAACCTTCCGGGGAGGACCTGCGGATCAGCGCCAGGCTGCGCGAGTGGTGATGTTCACGGGGATCGTCAAGGAGCTGGGCACGCTGGAGGCGCTTGAGCGCAACGCCGACGGCGCGCGCCTGCGTATCGGGGCCTCCCTCGCCCCGACGCTCTCGGAGGGCGACTCGGTCGCGGTCAACGGCGTCTGCCTCACGGTCGCGGCGCTGGGCGAGGGCGCCTTCGAGGCGGACGCGATGAACCAGACCCTGGCGCTCACGACCCTGGGGGAGCTCGCGCCCGGGGCCCGGGTCAACCTCGAGCCCGCGCTGCGCGCCGGCGAGCCGCTCGGCGGGCACATCGTCCAGGGCCACGTCGACGGCGTGGGGGAGGTCGAGGCGATCGAGGACGACGGCTTCGCCCGGCGCCTGCGCGTCGCGCTGCCGGCGGAGCTGCGCAGCTACGTCGTGGAGCGCGGCTCGGTCGCCCTCGACGGGGTCAGCCTCACGGTCGCCGCCCTGCACGAGGACGGCGTCGAGGTCTCGCTGATCCCCGAGACGCTCGCCCGCACGACCCTCGGTCAGGCGGGCGCCGGGACGCGTGTCAACGTCGAGGTGGACGTGCTCGCCCGCTACGTCGAGCGGCTCGTGCAACGCTTCACTACGAAGGGAGCAAGCGATGGCTGAACAGGAAGATCAGGCCACCGAAACGGCGCGGGAAGTCGACTCGCCCTTCGCCACGATCGAGGAGGCGATCGAGGAGATCCGGCGCGGCCGCATGGTCGTGGTCTGCGACGGCGAGGACCGCGAGAACGAGGGCGACCTGGTGCTCGCGGCCCAGTTCGCGACGCCGGAGGCGATCAACTTCATGGCGCGCCACGCGCGGGGGCTGATCTGCCTGGCGCTCACGCCCGAGCGCTGCGACGAGCTGGGCCTGCAGCTGATGGCCGCCAAGAACGAGGCGCCCCTGCAGACCGCCTTCACGGTCTCGATCGAGGCCGCCGAGGGCGTGACCACCGGCATCTCGGCGCACGACCGCGCACGCACCATCCAGGTCGCGATCGACCCCGGCTCGGGCCCCGACGACATCGTCCAGCCGGGCCACGTCTTCCCGCTCAAGGCGAAGTCCGGGGGCGTGCTCGAGCGCACCGGCCACACGGAGGCGGCGGTCGACCTGGCGCGCTTGGCGGGCCTCAATCCCTCCGGGGTGATCTGCGAGATCATGAACGAGGACGGGACCATGGCCCGGGTCCCGGACCTCGTGCCCTACTGCCGCAAGCACGGGCTGAAGATGATCACGATCGCCGACCTGATCGCGTACCGGCGCCGGACCGAGCGCCTGGTCGAGCGGGTCGTCTCCACCAACCTGCCCACCGCCTTCGGCGAGTTCACCGCGGTCGGCTACCGGTCGTTGATCGACGGCAAGCACCACGTGGCGATGGTCAAGGGCGAGGTCGAGGGCGAGCGGGACGTGCTGGTGCGCGTCCACTCCGAGTGCCTCACCGGCGACGTCTTCCACTCCCTGCGCTGCGACTGCGGCGAGCAGCTGCAGGCGGCGCTGGCGATGATCGAGCGGGAGGGCAAGGGCGTCTTGCTCTACCTCTCGCAGGAGGGGCGGGGGATCGGCCTGCTCAACAAGCTGCGCGCCTACAAGCTGCAGGAGCAGGGGCTCGACACGGTTGATGCCAACCTCAAGCTCGGCCTGCCTGCCGACCTGCGCGATTACGGCATCGGCGCCCAGATACTGCGCGATCTGGGGCTGAGCTCGATCCGCATCCTCACCAACAACCCGAAGAAGATCATCGGCCTGGAGGGCTACGGCCTCTCGGTCACCGAGCAGGTGCCGATCGTGAGCGTGCCCAACCCGCACAACGAGGCGTACCTGCGCGCCAAGCGGGACCGCATGGGCCACATCCTCCATCACCAGGGCCTGGCGCTCGACGACGAGCTGATCCACTCCGAGCGTCTCGCCGACCAGCGCGAGCGAGGGAGGTCGGACGGCGATGGCTGAGGGCACGGACGCGTTCAGCCCCGAGGAGCGCGAGCTGCTCGCCCGGGGCGAGTGGGCGATCTGCGTGGCCACCTTCTACGAGGATCTGGCCGAGCGCCTCGTGGCCGGCGCGCTCGAGGGCTTCGCCGACGGCGGCGTGAGCCCCGCCTCGGTGCACACCTACGAGGTCCCGGGCGCCTTCGAGCTGCCCTTCGCCGCCAAGGTCTGCGCCGACTCGGAGCGCTTCGCGGGGATCGCCTGCCTCGGCGTCGTGATCCGCGGCGAGACCGACCACTACGACTTCGTCTGCGCCGAGGCCGCGCGCGGGATCCAGCAGGTGCAGCTAGCCACCGACGTGCCCTGCGCGTTCGGCGTGATCACGTGCGACACACGCGAGCAGGCGGAGGCGCGAGCCGGTGGCGGCAAGCGCGACCAGGGCCGCCACGCCGCCCACGCGGTGATGCGCTCGGCGCTGCTCATGGAGCGCGTCCGCGCCCGGGTCTAGCCGCGGGCGCCGACCGCTTCTGCGCGCTCGCCCGCTACCATGCTGCGGCGCAGATGGCCAAGGTTTGTCACAGCTGCGGGAAGGCGCCCGCCTTCGGCAACTCGCGGAGCCACTCGATGGTGGCGACGCGGCGGCGCTTCAACCCGAACCTGCAGAAGGTCCGCATCGACGACGGCGGGCGGCCGCGGCGCGTCTACGTCTGCACCCGCTGCCTCAAGGCCGGCAAGGTCATCAAGTACGCCTGAGCCGGGCCCGCCTGCGCGCAAGCGAGAGCCCCGGCCCCTCGCTTCGTTCCTCGTCTGAGCGAGTTGGACCGCTTGCCCGCCGTCTCGCGCGAAAGGCCCACACGCACGCCCTGACGGCGTCTATCCTCGTGCCCCGCCCGTGGCCGATCCGTCCCTAGAGCGTTTCCGGCGTGTGATCGCGGTCGCCTACGCGCACCTCGAGACGCGCCGCCAGGAGATCAACGACCTCAACGTCTTCCCGGTCGCAGACGGCGACACGGGCGACAACATGGCGCTCACGCTGCGCCACGTGATCGACGAGCTCGACCGCCTCGGCGAGGAGGCGGGCCCCGAGGGGCCGGGCAGGCCGGAGATCGTCCGCGCGGTGGCCCGCGCCGCGCTGATGGGGGCGCGCGGCAACTCCGGCGTGATCCTGAGCCAGATCATCCGCGGCGCCGCCGAGAAGCTGGCCACGCCGCCCGGGAAGCTGATCGACCCGGAGCTGATCGGTGAGGCGCTGGCCCACGCCAGCGATGCCGCCTGGGCCTCGGTGCGCGAGCCGGCCGAGGGGACGATGCTGAGCGTGATCCGCGACATGGCCGACGCCGTGCGCGAGCGGATCGACCACTTCCGCCGCCACCACCAACTCAGCCCCGACGCGACCGAGGACGAGCAGAACGCGCTGATCGCCGAGATCGTCGCCACCGCCCTGGTTGCGGGCGAGGAGGCCGTGCGCACCTCGCCCAGCAAGCTCGACGTGCTCGCCCAGGCGGGCGTGGTCGACGCCGGCGCGCTGGGGCTGGTGGTGATCCTGCGCGGCGCCCTGGCGGCGCTCGCCGGTGAGCAGGCGGTGCCCGAACTGCCGCGCTACGCGCCGGCGCAGGTGCGCGACGTCCACCACACCGAGTCGCGCTACCGCTACTGCACGAACTTCATCGTGATCGGGGAGGGGCTCGACGCCGACGCGGCGGTGGCGAAGCTGGAGGCGCTGGGCGACTCGGTGCTCGTGGTCGGGGACGAGGCCACGCTCAAGGTGCACGTCCACACCGACGACCCCGAGGCCGCGAAGGCCGTCTTCGCCGGGCTGGGCACGATCGAGCGCGAGGACATCGCCGACATGCACGAGCAGGTCGCCGAGCGCGAGGCGCGCCTGCGGTCGGTGCGCTGCAGGCCGGTGGTGGTCGCGGGCGGCGCCGGGCTCGAGGAGCTCTTCCGGGAGCTGGGCGCGGCGGTGGTCGACGGCGGCCCCACGCTCAACCCCTCGACGAACGACCTGCTCAAGGGGATCGAGTCGGCCCGGGCCGACGAGGTCGTCCTGCTGCCCAACTCGAAGAACGTGCTGATGGCGGCCGAGGAGGCCGCGCGGCTGAGCGACAAGCGGGTCGTGGTCGTGCCCTGCACCTCGCAGCAGGGCGCGCTGGTCGCCCTGGTCGAGTTCGACCCGGACGAGGGCGCGGACGAGAACGCCGAGCGCCTGCGCGAGGCGCTCGCCGCGACCCGGGTCGGCGGCGTCGCCCCGGCGGCCAAGGACGACGTCGAGGGGCGCTTCGTGCGCGGCGACTGCGTCGGCTTCGAGGGCGACGAGGTGATCGCCTGGGGCGGCGCGGGCTCGACGCTCGCCGAGACCGCCCGCCGGCTGGCCGAGGACGCCGAGATCCTCACGGTGATCGCGGGGGAGGAGTCGCCGATCCCGCTCGACCAGCTGGAGCTCGGCGTGGACGGCGTCGAGGTCGAGCTGCACGAGGGCGGCCAGCGCCACTGGTACTGGCTCCTCGCCGCCCAGTGACCCGAGCGAGTCGGATCAGCTGATCGCCGGCTGACTGATCGCCTCGCATCGCGGGCGTGCGGCTTGCGGGGGCGCTGCGGGCTGTTGCATCAGCGGTGACGCGTAGCCTCAGCTTCGATGGGCGATTCCAGCGCCGTTGCCGCCCCGGCCGAGCCCCCCAGGGCGTTCGCGACCGGCGATCCGCAGACCCGCGAGGAGCTGCTCGCGGCGCGCCCGCGCTCGCTGCCGCGGCCCGAGCGCCTGCGCCTGCCGCTCAAGACCCTGCGCGGTGCCGGGCCCAAGCTCACCGCGCTCGCCTCCCGTCTCGGCCTGGAGACGGTCGGCGATCTGCTCTGGCATCTGCCGCACGGATACCGCGACCGCACGCGCGTGAGCCGGGTCGCCGACCTGCGCATCGGCGAGCAGGCGACGGTCTCGGTCGAGGTGCGCTCGGCTCGGGTGCGGCCGACGCGGCGGCGCAACCTGAAGCTGCTCGAGGCCACGGTGCGGGACGAGAGCGGACAGCTCAAGGCCGTCTGGTTCAACCAGGCCTGGCTGCTGGAGCGCCTGCGCCCGGGCACCAAGCTCCTGCTCAGCGGGCGCCTGCACCGTTCCGGCTTTCGCGTCGAGGCGCACGAGGTGATCGGCGCGGGGGGCGCTCGCGGCATCCACACGCAGGGCGTGGTGCCGGTGCACTCGACGGTCGAGGGCCTGCGCGCAGAGCGCCTGCGCGAGTGGGCATGGGAGGCTCAGCGGTACGCGCGCGACGCCCCAGAGCCCCTGCCGGGCACCGTGCGCGCCCGGCTCGATCTGCCCGCCGCGGGCGACGCCCTCGCCGCCGTCCACTTCCCGGCGGACCTGCGGGCGGCCGAGGCCGCCCGGCGCCGGCTCGCCTTCGAGGAGCTCGCCCTGCACCAGATCGCGCTCGCGGTGCGCCGGCGCCGGCGCGACGAGGCGCGCCGGGGGATCCCGCTCGACCCGCCCGGCGAGCTGGTCGCGCGCTGGCTGCGCTCGCTGCCGTTCGAGCCGACCGCGGGCCAGCGGCAGGCCTTCGAGGAGATCGACGCCGACCTGTGCTCGGGGCGGGCGATGCAGCGCCTGCTGATGGGCGAGGTCGGCAGCGGCAAGACCGTCGTGGCGCTGTACGCGATGCTGCGGGCGCTCGAGAACGGCGCCCAGGCCGCGCTGATGGCGCCGACCGAGACGCTCGCCGAGCAGCACGCGGCGACGCTCGAGAAGCTCCTGGCCGGCGAGAACGTCTCGTTCACGCTGCTCACCGGCTCGACCTCCGCGACCGCGCGGCGCGACGCGCTCGGCAAGCTGCGCACCGGCGAGCTCTCGATGGTCGTCGGCACGCACGCGCTGATCGAGCCGGACGTCGAGTTCGCGCGGCTCGCCGTCTGCGTGGTCGACGAGCAGCACCGCTTCGGCGTGCGCCAGCGCGCCGCGCTCGACGCCAAGGGGCCGGCCGCGGGCGAGCCCGGCGGTGCGGCGGCGCCCCACGTGCTGCACATGACCGCGACCCCGATCCCGCGCACGCTCTCGCTCACCGCCTACGGCGACCTCGACGCCACCGTCCTGCGCGAGCTCCCCGCCGGCCGCCAGCCCGTCAAGACCTGGGTGGTGGGGGAGGAGCGCCGCGCCGGCGCCTACGAGTTCGTGCGCGAGCGGCTGCGCGAGGGCCGCCAGGCCTACTTCGTCTGCCCGCTCGTCGAGGGCTCCGACAAGCTCGAGGCCAAGGCGGCGGCTGAGGAGGCGGAGCGGCTGCAGCGGGAGGAGTTCGCCGACTTCGAGGTCGAGCTTCTGCACGGGCAGATGGGCGCCCGCGAGAAGGCGGCCGCGATGGAGCGCTTCTCCTCAGGCCGCGCGCACGTGCTGGTCGCGACCACCGTGATCGAGGTCGGCATCGACGTGCCGAACGCGACCGTGATGGTGATCGAGGGCGCCGAGCGCTATGGGATCTCGCAGCTGCACCAGCTGCGCGGCCGCGTGGGGCGCGGCGCGCACGAGTCCCACTGCATCCTCTTCGGCGACCCGCGCTCGGAGACCGCGCGCCGGCGGCTGGAGGCGGTGGCGCGCGAGCGCGACGGCTTCAAGCTCGCGGAGATCGACCTCTCGCTGCGGGGCGAGGGCGAGATCCTGGGCACGCGCCAGCACGGACTGCCCGAGTTCCGCGCCGCGCTCCTGCCCGACGACGGCGACCTTCTGGTCGCGGCCCGCCGGGCGGTGATCGGGCTGCTCGCCGGCAGCGACCCCTGGAGCCGGCCCGAGCTGGAGCTGCTGCTGGAGGCGGCGCGGGAGCGCTTCGGCGACGAGCGCGAGGGGATCGCGGCGTGAGGGTCACGGGCGGCGAGCTGCGCGGGCGCAGGCTCGTGGCGCCGCCGCGCGGCGCCGAGGTGCGGCCCACCTCCGATCGCGCCCGCGAGGGCCTGTTCTCGATGCTGGGCGACATCTCCGGCGCGAGCGTGCTCGACCTCTTCTGCGGCACCGGCGCGCTCGCGATCGAGGCGCTCTCGCGCGGGGCGGCCTTCGCGGTGCTGGTGGACCGCCGCCCCGGGCTCGCCCGGCGCAACGTCGAGGAGCTCGGGCTGGGCGAGCGGGCGCGGGTCGTGCGGGCCGACGTGCCCGCGTTCCTGCGCTCGCACGAGGAGCGCTACCTGCTGATCCTCTGCGACCCGCCCTATAGACTCGCGCCCCGCCTTGAGGGCGATTTGCGGAAACTGCTTCCCGAACGGCTCGCCCCGGGTGGCCGCCTGGTGGTGGAGACGAGCGCCCGCGAGCCGCTCGAGCTCGGGCTCGAGCTGGAGCGCGAGCGCCGCTACGGCGATGCCCTGCTGAGAATCTGGAGGAACGTATGAGCGAGCGAAACGAGCGCGTCGCTATCTGCCCTGGCAGCTACGACCCGGTCACCAACGGCCACCTCGACGTGATCGCCCGCGCCTCGCGGCTGTTCGACCGCGTGGTGGTCGGGGTGGTGGGCCAGTCGATCCGCAAGAGGCCGCCGCTGTTCAGCGCCGAGGAGCGCAAGCGCTTCATCGACGAGTCGGTCGCCGAGCTCGGCCTGGAGAACGTCTCGGTCGAGATCTTCACGAACCTCCTGGTCGAGTTCGCGCGCGAGCACGGCGCGGTGGCGATCGTGAAGGGGCTGCGAGCGATCTCCGACTTCGAGTACGAGTTCGAGCTCAACCAGCTCAACCGCAAGGCCGCGCCCGAGATCGAGTCGGTCTACATCTTCGCCGCCGCCGAGTACAGCTTCGTGCGCTCGACCGGCGTCAAGGAGATGGCGACGTTCGGCGGTCCGCTGGACGACCTGGTGCCGCCGCAGGTAGCCGCGGCCCTGCGCGAGCGGGTGGGACGCGACCGCGCCTGATCCCAGGCGCACGAGCCTGGTTTTCGCGCTTTGGGCAGGAGCTTGCAAGTGGGCGGCGAAAACCCGGTCGGATAGCCCCACTTGTGCGGGCGGCGTAAGCTTTCACCCCGAAAGATGGACGTCCTGGTACTCATCGACAAGCTCGACGATCTGATTCACAACGCTCGGCCCGTGCCGCTGACGGACCAGGTGCGGGTCGATCGTGAGGAGATCTACGACCTGCTCGACCAGATGCGGGCGACGATCCCCGAGGAGATCAAGCAGGCGCGCTGGATCGTCAAGGAGCGCCAGGAGATGCTCGCCGAGGCCAAGCGCGAGGCCGAGCGGATCGTCAAGGAGGCGCGCGAGCAGCAGGAGCGCCTGATCTCGCAGGAGGAGGTCTACAAGCAGGCCGAGCGGGCCGCCGAGGAGATCGTCGAGGACGCGCGCGAGACCGAGCGCCAGATCCGGCTCGGCGCCGAGGACTACGCCGACGAGATCCTCTCCACCCTCGAGGTCAACCTGCAGAAGTTCCTCGCCGCGGTGCAGCGCGGCCGCGACCGCCTCGCGGGCAGGGACGAGGAGCCCGTCGAGGTCCAGCAGTAGCCCGCGCGAGGCGGATCGGCGAACTCTCCGCCTCGCCTTCCCGGCCGCCCGCGACCGAGGCGTAGCGGCAGGGGTACGCGCCTACGTCTCCGCCCCGCTCGTGGGGGATGGGGGGTCGTAGACGGCGCGGACGACGGCTAGATCGCCCGCCTGCCAGAAGACCTCGCCGCCGCACCACTCCGCGAGCTGCTCGGCGGGGACGGGGTGGTCGCCCGGCTTGAGCTCGGTCACCCGCCGCTCCGGCGGCACCGCGACCACGTCCCCGATCACGAGCGAGCGCGACTGCTCGCGCACGCGGCGGAACAGGTCGCGCTTGCGCTCGTCGTCCAGCTCGTGGACGACCAGCACGGCGATCACCAGGTCCCAGGGGCCGTCGGGCAGCGGGTCCTCGATCCGGCCCAACCGCATCTCCTCCCAGCCCAGCTCGCGCGCGTGGAAGACCATCTCGGGGCTTGCGTCGATGCCGGTGATGCGGCACTCCGGGTAGCGCTCCCACAAGCGCCGCGTGGTCTCCGCGGTGCCGAACCCGAGCTCGAGCGCTCGCCTGGGCGGGAACGGGATCGCGTCGATCGCGGCCGCCTGCAGCTCGTCGTAACGCGGGACCTTGGCCCGGATCCGCTCCAGGTAGTTGCGGGGGTTCCAATGCAACGGTGTGCTCACGGCGTTGGGCTACAGTCGGAGTGGTGGCGGGCGCATTGAACACGATCGACCTCGATCGGCTCGCCCTCAAGGCCGGCCAGGGGCGGCGGATGGACTTGGCCGTGGCCGCCGAGGGCTACACGCTGGGCGGCCAGGACTACGCGATCCCCGGCGACGAACTCGCCGTGCGGCTGGAGATCTCGCGCACGGCCAGCGGCCACGCGCTGCATCTGACCTTCCGCGGCGCGCTCACCGGCCCCTGCATGCGGTGCCTGGCCGACTCGCGCTTCGAGTTCGACGTCGAGGCGCGCGAGGTCGACCAGCCCGGCAGCGCCGACGAGGAGCTGCGCAGTCCCTACGTGGACGGCGGCGTGCTCGACCTCGCCGCCTGGGCCCACGACGCGCTCGCGCTCACGCTGCCGCAGACGCTGCTCTGCCGCGAGGACTGCAGGGGCCTCTGCCCGGTCTGCGGCGTCTCGCTCAACGACGTCGACCCCGACCAGCACGTGCACGAGGAGCAGCTCGATCCGCGCTGGGCGAAGCTGCGCGAGCTGCGGCTCGACGGGTAACCGGCGGCAACCCGCTACTCTTTCCGCGCTCATGGCCGTCCCCAAGAAGAGGACTTCCCGGGCCCGGCGCGACAAGCGCCGCGCCACCCACAAGGTCAGCGCGCCTCGCCTCAACCGCTGCCCGCGCTGCCACTCTCCGCGGCTCCCGCACCGGGTCTGCCCGACCTGCGGCACGTACGCCGGCCGTGAGGTGGTCTCGCACGAGATCGGCGAGGAGCCGGTCGCGGGCGGTCCCTCCGGCTCGGGGGGCTAGCCCTTGGCCGCACCGGCGAGAGCGACCGGCGTCACGGTCGCGCTCGACGGCAGGGGTGTGGAGAAGGGGCCCGCGACCCTGATCGCGGGCGCGAGGCTGGCCGCGGACCGCGGCGTACGCCTGCGCGTCTTCGGCGATCCGCGCGAGCTGGCCGAGCTCCAGGGCGTCCCCGGCGTCGAGCTGCTCGAGGCGCCGGGCGAGATCCGCAACGACCAGGAGCCGGTCGCGGCGGTGCGCCGCACCGAGGACGCCTCGATCGTGCTCGCGGCGCGCGACGTCGCCGAGGGCCGCTCGCAGGCCCTGGTCAGCGCCGGCCCCACGGGGGCGACGATGACCGCCGCCCTGTTCGCGCTGCGCCGTATCCGCGGCGTGCGCCGCCCGGCGCTGGCCGTGCAGCTTCCCGTTCCCGACCGCGAGGTGCCGGTGCTCATGCTCGACGCCGGCGCCAACGCCGAGGCACGCTCGCACGATCTGGTCCAGTTCGCCTACATGGGCGCCGCGTTCGCCCGGGCCGTGCTCGGCGTGCCCGAGCCGCGCGTCGCCCTGCTCTCGGTCGGCGAGGAGGCGACCAAGGGGACGGCGACGGTGGTCGAGGCGCACGAGGAGCTCACCGGCGCCGAGGGCCTGCGCTTCGTGGGCAACGTCGAGGGGCGCGACCTCCTCACCGGCGCCGCCGACGTGGTCGTGACCGACGGCTTCACCGGCAACGTGACGCTGAAGACGCTGGAGGGCACCGCGAAGGCCGTGGCCGACGCCGTGCGCTCGGCCGCGCGCTCGAACCCGGTCGCGGCGCTGGGCGGTCTGCTCCTGCGGCCCGCGCTGGGCGGCCTGCGCCGCCGCTTGAACCCGGACACCACCGGCGGCGCGATCATGCTCGGCCTGCGCGGGGTCGCCGTCGTCGGCCACGGCAGCACGGGGGAGCTGGGGGTCGCCAACGCGGTCTCGCTCGCGGCCCGGGCCGTTGCCGAGCGCGCCGTGGAGCGCACGGAGGCGCTGCTCGAGGAGAGCGGGGCACTGCGCGGAGAGCCAACGTGATAGGAAGTTCCCGATGAGCGTCCCAGGCAGCGAGAGCTCCACGCAGGCCGAGGCCCTCGATCGCGAGACGGTCTTGGAGAAGGTGCGGCAGCACCTCTCGGAGGAGTTGCGCATCCCGCTCGAGCGGATCGACGAGGAGACCGACATCCGCAAGGATCTCGACGCCGACTCGCTCGACCTCTACGAGCTGGTGATGGAGCTCGAGGACACCTACGGAATCAAGGTGAGCGAGGAGGAGGCGGGCGAGATCCGCACGGTCGGGGAGGCCGTCGACTTCGTCATCGCTCGGCTCTCACCCGGATGAGGTAATGGCCAAGGGCATCCGCGCGGTCGCTCGCGGGAGGAGGGTGTCGCGGGCTCGGCGCAAGGCCGGCCCGCGGATCCTGCGCGAGCTGATCGACGGGCTGCCCGAGGAGCTGCGCCGCAAGGCGCTCAGCCACTCCTCCTGGGTCGAGCGCCGCGCCGACTCCTACGGGCGCCTCGCGTTCCTGGGCGACAGCGTGCTCGGGCTCGCGATCGCCGAGCACCTGTTCCGCCGCTTCCCGCGTGCCGACATCGGCCGCCTCACCAAGATCCACGGGCAGGCGGTGAGCGGGCGCGCCTGCGCCGAGGTGGCGCGCGAGCTGGGGCTGCCGAACCTGGTGCGGGGGGTCGAGCCGCCCGCCAAGGAGGGCGGGATCCAGGCCGACGCGCTGCTGGAGAGCGAGCGCGCGCTCGCCTCGATCTGCGAGGCGGTGATCGGCGCCTGCTACCTCCACCACGGGCTCGAGGTCACGCTTGAGGCCGTCGTCGCGAGCTTCTCCGACCAGGTCGAGCTGGCCAGCGAGACCCTGATCGACTTCAAGTCCGCCCTGCAGGAGCGGCTCGCCCGCAGCGGGGATCGCGTGCGCTACGAGATCACCGGCGAGTACGGGCCCCCGCACGCGCGGCGCTTCCAGGTCGCGGCCAGCGTCGGCGGCCGCGTGATCGGCACCGGCAGCGGCCGCTCCAAGAAGGCCGCCGAACAGGCCGCTGCGGCGGCAGCCCTTGACCAGCTCGACGGGTAGGCCCGCGGGTCCGTCCGGTCCGCCCGCGAGCCTATGCTCGGCCGGATGCATCTGAGCTCGATCACCATCAAGGGGTTCAAGTCCTTCCCCGAGCGCACCCGCCTGGAGTTCTCCCCGGGCGTGAGCGTGATCGTGGGCCCGAACGGCTGCGGCAAGTCGAACATCACCGACGCCGTGCTGTGGGCGCTGGGCGAGCAGAGCCCGCTCTCGGTCCGCGGCCAGTCGATGCAGGACATGATCTATTCGGGCGGCGAGGGGGTGCGCCCCAGCAGCTACGCCGAGGTCGAGGTCGTGCTCTCCGGCATCGAGCCGAACCCCGACGCCGACAGCGCGCTCGCGGAGTTCTCGGAGGTCTCGGTGCGCCGGCGCCTGGACCGCAACGGCGAGGGCGAGTACCGGATCAACGGCGCCCGCGCCCGCCTCACCGACGTGATCGAGTTGCTCTCCGACGCCAACCTCGGCGGCGAGATGCACTCGGTGATCTCGCAGGGCAAGGTCGAAGAGATCGTCCACTCCAAGCCGCGCCAGCGCCGGCTGCTGATCGAGGAGGCCGCGGGCCTGGGCAAGCACCGCAAGCGCCGCCGCCGCGCCCAGCTGCGGTTGGAGCGCACCAAGGAGAACCTCGAGCGGGCGCTCGACGTCGAGCGCGAGGCGCGCCGCCGCCTGCGGCCGCTCAAGCAGCAGGCGCAGGCGGCCGACATCCACGCGCGGCTCGAGCGCGAATCGAACGAGCTGCGCGCGCGCCTTCTGGCGGTCGAGCTGGGCGCCCAGGAGGGCGAGCTGGCCGAGGCCGAGCGCCGCGCCGCGGAGGCGCGCGCCGCGCGCGAGCGGATCGAGGCCGAGCTCGCCCAGGTGGCCAAGCGCCGCAGCGAGATCGAGGAGCAGCTCGCCCAGCGCGACCGCGAGCGCACCGAGGCCTGGGGTCGCCTGAGCGCTCTGCGCGCCGCGAACGAGCGCCTCGCGGCGCGAGCCGACGCGCTCGCCGCCCGTCGCTCCGAGCTCGAGCGCGACCTGGAGCGCCGCCGGGCGGTGCTGGGCCAGCTCGCCGCCGAGCTGGCGAAGGAGGCCGAGCGCGCGGGCGGCGACCCGATCGAGGTGGGTCTGGAGCGCGCGGCGAGCGCGACCAACGCCGCCGCCGAGGCCCTCGGGGAGGCGCGTGCGGCCGACTCCGAGAGCGAGCGCGTCGTCGCGGTGGGGCGTGCCCGCGACTCGCTCGAGCTCGCGGTCCGCACGACGCGGCGTGTGGAGGACCTGCTCGGCCGCCGGCGCCAGGACTCCCTGGAGCGGCGCGTGGCGTTCGAGGAGAAGCTGCTCGCGCGGCTGGCCGAGCTGTGCGAGGCGGCCGCCGACGCGCGCGACGCCACCGCCGCGCGCGCCGCGGTGCTCGAGCGAGGCATGCTCGACCAGCGCGCCGACGAGGCGGCGGAGGCGCTGCGCGCCTGCTCGCGCGAGGAGGCGGAGATCCAGGCGCGCCTGCGCCAGGCGGGCGAGCTCGTGACCCAGGCCGAGGTGCGCGTGGCGCACTTGGGCGACCGGCGCAACGAGGCACGCGCCGAGCTGGACCGCATCGCGCGGGCGCTCGGCCGCGAGCTCGATCCGAGCCCCGAGCCGCTGGGCGAGGAGGAGCGCCACGAGATCGAGCGCAAGCTGGAGCGCCTGGCGCGCCGGCGCGAGGCGCTGGGCCCGGTCAACCCGCTCGCCCAGCGCGAGTACGAGGAGCACCTCGCCTACGTCGAGGAGCTCGCGACCCAGCGCGCCGACCTTGAGCACGCGCTGAAGGAGCTCGAGGGCCTGATCCGCGACACCGACCGCAAGATCGAGCAGGCCTTCGAGGAGACCTTCGAGGCGGCGAGCAAGGCGTTCGAGGAGCTGATCGCGCACCTCTTCCCGGGCGGGCGCGGCCGCCTGCGGCTGGTGAGCGAGCAGCGGCCCCGCCCGGTCGAGGGGGCTCGCGAGGGCGCTCAGCAGGCCTCGGACGGAGCCGCGGGCGAGGGCGCGGAGGGGTCCGCCGAGGGCGCGGACGAGGAGCAGGAGAACGAGGCGGGCAGCGCAGCCGAGCCGGGGATCGAGATCGAGGTCACGCCGGCGGGCAAGGCGATGCGGCGCCTGCAGCTGCTCTCGGGCGGCGAGAAGTCGCTGGTCGCGCTCGCCTTCGTCTTCTCCGTGTTCCTCGCGCGGCCCTCGCCCTTCTACATCCTCGACGAGGTCGAGGCGGCGCTCGACGACGCCAACATCGACCGCTTCCTGCAGCTGGTGCGCCGGTTCTCCGACCGCGCCCAGTTCATCATCGTCACCCACCAGAAGCGCACGATGGACGCCGCAGACGTCCTCTACGGCGTCTCGATGGGCAAGGGCGGGATCACCAAGGTGATCTCGCGCAAGCTGCCGCGCGACGAGCAGCAGGCGCTCGAGGCGGCCGCCTGACGCGGCGCTCGCGGGCGCGGCTTTGCGCCGCCGACCGCTCCCTGGGCGCCCGGGCGGCCTTCGCGCGTGCCAGCCGCTAGCCTGCGCGGCCCATGGCGGAGTGGAAGGATGCGTTCGACTTCGGCGACGGGGTCGCCGAGCGGGAGCCGGAGCCCGAGGAGGATCGCAAGCGCGGCGGCTTCTTCCGCCGTCTGCGCGAGTCGCTCGCGCGCAGCCGCGAGGCGCTCAGGGCGGAGGTCAGCGCCGGCTTCTTCGACCGCCTCGACGCGGAGGCGTTCGAGCGGCTTGAGGAGGCGCTGATCCTGGCCGACGTGGGGGCGCCGACCACGGCCGAGGTGGTCGGACGGCTCGAGTCCGACGTGCAGTCGGGCGCGGTCTCGGGGGGCGAGGCCGCCCAGCGGCGGCTGATCGAGCTCTTGGCGGAGCTCGCCACGCCGGCGAACGGCGCCTCCGCCCGGATCGACCTGCGCGCGAAGCCGGCGGTAGTGATGGTCGTGGGCGTCAACGGCACCGGCAAGACGACCACGATCGGCAAGCTCGCGCGACTGCTCTCGCAGCGCTTCGGCCGGCATGTGGTGCTCGCCGCGGCCGACACCTACCGTGCCGCGGCGATCGAGCAGCTCGAGACGTGGGCCGAGCGCGCCGAGGTGGAGATCGTGCGCGGCCAGCCCGGCGGCGACCCCGGCGCTGTGGTGTTCGACGCGATCTCGGCCGCCGAGGCGCGCGGCGCCGACATCGTGATCGCCGACACGGCCGGGCGCCTGCACACCCACGGCAACCTGATGGAGGAGCTCGCCAAGGTGCGGCGTGTCGCGGCCAAGCGCCTGGAGGGGGCGCCCCACGAGACGCTGCTCGTGATCGACGCGACCACGGGCCAGAACGGCCTGCGCCAGGCCAAGGCGTTCGCGGAGGCGGTCGACGTGACCGGGGTGGTACTGACGAAACTCGACGGGACCGCCAAGGGCGGGATCGCGATCGCGATCGCCCACGAGCTGGGGCTGCCGGTGAAGCTGATCGGCGTGGGGGAGGGGCTCGACGATCTGCGCCCCTTCGACGCCCGCGAGTTCTGCGAGGCCCTGCTCGGGGAGTAGTTGCGCGGGCCGGGCGCCCCTAGGCGCGCCGGGTCGGTGGACTCGTCGCGCCGCCCCGCGGTGCGCGTCGGGCGGCCGCGCTTAGGCCGCGCTCGGCGCCCGCGACGGGTCGCGGGAAACCCGCAACCGCGAAATGCGGATGAACCCTGATGCCCCGCGCCCGCGCAGCGAGGATGATCGGCCGCGTGATCAGCCAGGGCGAACGGGATCGGGTGGAACTCCGCCTCGAGCTCGACCGGGGGATCGAGCCGATCCACGGTCGCATCACCACGGAGGACGGCGCGACCGTGGAGTTCGCCGGCTGGCTGGCGCTCGCCGGCGCCCTCCAGCGGCTGAGTACGGAGGAGAGGCCGTCGGACTCCGCGGGGGGCCGGCAAGCAACCGGATAGCGCGGCGGCGCGGGCCGGGCTGTGCGAGGGGACGGCCCGCGCCGCAGCTTCCGGGCCGCATCGGGGGGAGCGGGCGCGCCGGCGGGCGGGCCGGCGCGCCCGGCTGTCCGAAGCGGGAAACCCTGCTGCCTTAGCGGTCCAGGAAGCGGACGACCCGCCCCGCGAAGCGCCGCGGCATCTGGGCGAGGAAGCCGTGGCCGGCGTCGGGGTAGACCGCGAGCCGCGCGTTCGGGATACGGCGGGCGAGCATGCGCGAGTTGCGCGGCGGCTCGACCACGTCGCGGTTGCCGACCGCGACGAGCGTGCGCGCGCGGATCTTGCCCAGACGCGAGAAGGTGCCGCGGCCGCGGCCGTACCAGGGCCGGCCGCAGGCCTTCACCTGGGCCTCGAACGCGGGCTCGGCGAAGGCGCGCTCGAAGTCCAGGCCGGGCCAGGTGGGGATCCGCGCGTACCACGCCTCGCCGCGCTGGATCTGGTCGGGCGGGAAGAGGATCTTGAGCAGGTCCTCCTCGGAGCTGTTCGGGTCGTTGAGGATCTTGAGCACCCAGGGCTTGGGCTCGACCGCGTGGGGCGAGCCCGGGTCGCTGGCGGCGAGCACCAGGCGGCGCACCTGCTTGGGGTGGCGCAGAGCCAGCTCCTGGGCGATGTAGCCACCCATCGACCAGCCGAGCACGTCGGCGCGCTTGCGCTTCGGGATCAGCTTGCGGATCAGCCGGGCCGTGTCGCGCGCCATCTTGGCGATCGTGAGGTTCTTGAACGAGGCGTCCTGGCTTTCGCCCATGCCCCGGTTGTCGAACACGATCACCCGGCGGTGCTCGGCGAGCGCGACGACGAACTCGGGGTCCCAGACCGGCATCGTCGCGCCGAAGCCGATCACCAGGACGAGCGGGCGCCCCTTGCCGACGGTGCGGTAGCCGAAGCGATCGCCGCCGAGGCGCACGTAGCGCACGGGGGAGGGGTCGAACCCCTCGAGCGCCTGCAGCGGGCTGGTCGCTGCGGAGGCTCCGGTCGGCGCCAAGCCCACCGCGGCGAACGCGGCGAGCGCGGCCGCGACGAGCAGCGAACGCCAACGGGAGGGACGAGAGGAAGCTACGAACGAACGCGAGGAAGTACGAGAAGGACGGGACGAGACAAACATGAGTGATGGTCTGGACTTGGTTACGAGAGCGGGAACGGCACTAACTCGCCCGGCGGGCTTGTCGGGTCGGAGGTTCCGCGGTCCGCGCGGGATCCCGCGGCTGCCGCTCGCCAGTCAAAGCCCGGTCCCGCCGCCCCCCGCCGGCGCACGGCGCCCCTGATCGGCCCGCGAGCCCGTAAGCTCCGCTTGCATGTTCGAAGCGCTCGGTGACCGACTGCAGGCGACCCTCACCGACGTCCGCGGCCGCGGCAAGCTGAACGAGGCCGACGTCGACAAGGCGATGCGCGAGATCCGCCTGGCGCTGCTCGAGGCGGACGTCAACTTCAAGGTCGTCAAGCAGTTCACGGCCGCGGTCAAGGAGCGCTGTCTCGGCGCCGACGTGCTCGAGAGCCTCAACCCCGGCCAGCAGGTCGTGAAGATCGTCAACGACGAGCTCACGCAGCTGATGGGGGGCTCGCGGCGCGAGCTCGCGCTGGCGCCCTCGGGGGTCACGGTGATCCTGATGGCCGGCCTGCAGGGCTCGGGCAAGACGACGGCCTGCGCGAAGCTCGCGCGCCTGCTGCGCGAGGACGGCAAGGACGTCGCGGTCGCGGCCTGCGACACGCAGCGCCCGGCGGCGGTGGAGCAGCTGGTGACGCTGGGCCAGCGCGCCGGCGTCCACGTCTACGAGCAGGGAACCTCGCGCGATGCCGTCGACATCGCCGAGTGGGCGCTGGGCCAGGCCAAGCGCGACGGCCGTGACGTCCTGATCATCGACACGGCGGGCCGCCTGCACGTCGACGAGGAGCTCATGGACCAGCTCGTCGCGATCCGCAAGCGCACCAAGCCGCACGACGTGCTGCTGGTGCTGGACGCGATGACCGGCCAGGACGCCGTCAACGTAGCCGAGGCCTTCGCCGAGCGGGCCGAGTTCGACGGCGTGATCCTCACCAAGCTGGACGGCGACGCGCGCGGCGGCGCCGCGCTCTCGGTCAAGGCGCTGACGGGCAAGCCGATCCTCTACGCCTCGGTCGGCGAGCGGATCGAGCAGCTCGAGCCCTTCCACCCGGACCGCATGGCCAGCCGCATCCTCGGCATGGGGGACGTGCTCAGCCTGATCGAGAAGGCGGAGCAGGTCACCGACGCCGATCAGGCGGCCGAGCTCGAGCGCAAGATCCGCACCCAGCAGTTCACCCTCGAGGACTTCCTGCAGCAGCTGCGCCAGGTGCGCAAGATGGGCCCGCTGGCGAACGTGCTGGGGATGATGCCCGGGATGGGCAAGGCGATGAAGCAGCTGCGCGCGGCGAAGATGGACGAGCGCGAGCTCGACCGCATCGAGGCGATCATCCTCTCGATGACGCCCTACGAGCGCGCCCACCCGGAGGTGATCGACGGCTCGCGCCGCAAGCGCATCGCCCAGGGCTCGGGCACCACGGTGCAGGCCGTGAACCAGCTCGTCAAGCAGTTCGGGCAGATGAAGAAGGTGATGGGCGTCCTCGCCAAGGGCCGCATGCCGGACCCCCAGCAGCTGCTGCGCGGCCTGCGCTGAGCGGGGACGCGCTAACCTCATGCCTCGCTCATGGCAGTTCGCATCCGTCTAAGAAGGGTCGGCTCGAAGAAGAACCCGATCTGGCGCGTGGTCGTCGCCGACCAGCGTTCGCCGCGCGACGGGCGCACGATCGAGACGATCGGCCACTACAACCCCCAGACCGAGCCCTCGACGATCGTGCTCGACAAGGAGCGCGTGCAGCACTGGCTCACGCAGGGCGCGCAGCCGACTCGCACGGTCGCGAAGCTGCTGCGCGCGAGCGGGGTGGACGCCACCGGCTCCTGACTTCGCGCTCGCGATGAGAGACCTGGTCGAGTTCCTCGCCCGTTCGGTCGTCGCCGAACCCGACGCGGTGAGCGTCGAGGAGTTCGACGAGGACGGCGAGCTGGTGCTCGAGGTGCGCGTCGCCGAGGACGATCTGGGGCGCGTGATCGGCAAGGACGGGCGGGTCGCCAAGGCGATCCGCACGGTCGCCCGCGCCGCCGGCGCGCGCCAGGGCCGCCGCGTCGCCGTCGAGATCGTCGAAGCCGACTAGTTGCGCATCGACGTCTTCACCCTGTTCCCCGAGGCCTTCGAGTGGTTTCGTGGGCAGCGGCACGTGACCAACGCGCTGGAGCGCGGGCACGAGCTGCGCTTCTTCCACTACCGCGAGACCACGCCGCTGACGGGCGGCCAGGTTGATGACGCCCCCTACGGCGGCGGCGCCGGGATGGTGCTGCGCGTCGACGTGGTCGACGCCGCCCTGCAGGCGGCGTACGCGGACGACCGCTGGCCCTCGCGCGTGATCGTGCTCGCCGCCTCCGGGCGGCAGTTCGACGAGGCCCTGGCGCGCGAGCTCGCGCAGGAGGAGAGCATCGCGCTGCTCTGTGGGCGCTACGAGGGCATCGACGAGCGGGTGCGCGAGCATCTGGCGACCGACGCGATCTCGATCGGCCCCTACGTGGTCGCCGGGGGCGAGCTGCCGGCGATGGTGATCGCCGACGCGGTGATCCGCAAGCTCCCCGGGGCCCTCGGGCACGAGGAGAGCGCCGTCGAGGAGTCCTTCTCCGAGGCGCTCGGCGGCGCGCCGGAGTACCCGCACTACACACGGCCGGCCGAGTACCGGGGCTGGCGCGTGCCGGAGGTGCTGCTCTCGGGCGACCACCAGAAGGTGCGCGAGTGGCGGCTCGAGCGCAGCCGCGAGCGCGCGCAGGCTCGCGAGCGCGAGCGGCGGGAGTCCTGACGGCCGCGGGCGCCGAGGGGGCGTCCGCTACTATTCGCGGCCCGCGGGCTCGACGCGAGGCGGACGAGCGCGCGATTTTTTCGGGCTTAACGCCGCTTCGTCCAGACTCCTTACTCCCGCACGCAAATGAGCACGATCATCGAGAGCATCGAAAAGCGTCAGCTCAGGCGCGTTCCCCGTTTCCAGCCGGGCGATCGCGTGCGGGTGCACTTCCAGGTCGTCGAGGGCAACCGGCGCCGCACCCAGGTCTTCGAGGGCGTCGTGATCGCGCGCCAGGGCGTCGGCGTGCGCGAGACCTTCACCGTGCGCAAGCAGTCCTTCGGCGTCGGCGTGGAGCGCGTCTTCCCCGTGCACTCGCCCAAGATCGAGAAGCTTGAGGTCGTCGCCCGCGGCGACGTGCGCCGCGCCAAGCTCTACTACCTGCGCGGCCGCGTCGGCAAGCGCGCGCGGGTCGCCGAGCGCCGCTGGGGCATCGAGGATGAGCTGATCGCCGAGGAGGCGGAGGCGGCGGCCGCCGAGGCCGAGGAGGCGCAGGCGGAGGCCGCCGAGGAGGCGCCCGAGGGCGAGGCCGCGCAGGAGGACGAGGCCGCAGCCGACCAGCAGGAGGCTGAGGCCGGCGACGAGGCCCCGCAGGCCGAGGCGGAAGGCGCCGAGGAGCAGGCCGCTGAGGGCGAGGCCGAGGAGGCCGCCGACGAGCAGGGGCCCGCGGCCGAGGGCGCTGAGGCCGAGGAGGCCGAGGGCGAGGGCGAGCCCGAGTCGGAGCAGGAGGCGACCGCGCAGGCCGCGCCCGCCGACGAGGGCTCCGAGGAGGGCGCCGCGGACGAGCGCGGCGACGAGGCCTGAGCGGCGAGTCGACACGCAGATCCTTGATCCCCAAGCCGACGAGCGGGCTCGGGGCGCTCTTCGAACTCGTCACGATCGTCGCCCTGGCGGTGGCGCTTGCCCTGGGCATCCAGGCGTTCATCGTCAAGCCCTACGCGATCCCCTCCGAGTCGATGGTGCCGACCCTTCAGGTCGGCCAGCGCGTGCTCGTAAACCGCATCAGCTTCGGCCTGGGCGCCGATCCCAAGGTCGGTGACGTCGTCGTCTTCCACCCGCCGGCCGGGGCCGAGGGCACGGGCCGGCAGTGCGGCGTGCAGCGCAAGCCGGGTCAGGCCTGTCCGCGCCCGACCGAGGAGCGCGCCGACACAAACTTCATCAAGCGCGTGGTGGCGGGGCCCGGCGACCGGTTGCGGATCGAGGACGGCCACCCGGTCGTCAACGGCAAGGTGACGCAGGAGGACTTCATCCGGCCCTGCCGCGGGGCCGACATCTGCAATCTGCCCGAGGAGATCACGATCCCGCCGGGCCACTACTTCATGATGGGCGACAACCGCGGCGCCAGCGACGACAGTCGCTACTGGGGGCCGGTGCCGCGCGACTGGATCATCGGCAAGGCCTTCTTCACCTACTGGCCGCCCAGTCGCATCGGGCTCCTTTAGGCGATTGCCGGGCGCGGCCCGCTCGTGCGGCCGCCGCGCGCGGTAGGTTGCCCGCGTGGCCTCGAGCAAGGCGAGCGCGGCGACAAAGCGCAGGCGGCGGCGGGCGGCGCGGCTTTTCCGCTTCGACCGCTCCTTCGGCGCCCGCTACGTCGCCGGCTGCGACGAGGCCGGCCGCGGCTCGCTCGCGGGCCCCTTGGTGGCCGCCGCGGTGCTGCTCGACTACGGGTCGCTCAGCCTGCGGGACCGCCGCGCGCTGGGGGAGCTGGACGACTCCAAGCGGCGCACGAGCGAGGAGCGCGAGGAGCTCTATCCGGCGGTGATGCGGGCCGCGGCGCGCGTCGCGATCACCGTGCGCTGCGTGCGAGGCATCGACTCGCGCGGCCTGCACGTGACCAACCTCCAGGCGCTGCGGCGCTCGCTCGAGCGGGTCGCGGTCCCCGGCGCGGTCTGCCTGGTCGACGGCTTCCGGCTGGGCGACTGCGGGGTCGAGCACCACGCGGTCGTGGACGGGGACGCGCGCAGCGCCGCGATCGCAGCCGCCTCGGTCGTCGCCAAGGTCACCCGGGACCGCTACATGCGCCGCGCCGACGAGCTCTACCCGGGCTTCGGCTTCGCCGAGAACGTCGGCTACTCGACGCCCGAGCACCGCGCCGCGATCGTCGAGCGCGGCCCATCGGCGCTGCACCGCCGCTCCTTCCAGTCGGTCGCCTACACGCAGCTAGCGCTCTAGGCGGCCTATACCGCCGCCCGCACGTGCTGCCACTCGAGCACGCGGTCGGCCGCGTCGAGCCGGATCCCGATCACGTCGACGCGCAGGCCTCCGTGCGGCAGGCCCTCGGCGTTGACCCTGACCCAGGCGGCCGCGAGCGCGCGCAGCTTCGCCCGCTTGCGTGGGGTCACCTGCTCCAGCGGTGAGGCGGGGCCGCCTTCGCCGTCCCGGCACGTCTTCACCTCGACCACCACGAGCTCGGCGCCGTCGTGCGCGACCAGGTCGAGCTCGCCGCGCACCCCCGGCACGCGCGCGTTGCGCGCGAGTATCCGCCAGCCGCGGCGGGCGAGCTCGCGCGCGGCGAGCTCCTCGCCGAGGGCGCCGGTCCTGCGTCGGTGGGCGGACACGCGCCGACGCTAGGCCCCAGCGGCGTACGCGTTGCGCGCGGATCGCGCCGTCTCACGCGCGTGCGCGCGCCGGGATGCGCGCCCCCGCCGCCGCCACGGATCCGCTTCGCATCCGGCGCGCACTCGGCCCATCTCGCGCGCCACGCGTCACACGCGCGCGCCTAGCGTCGCCGCCGTGGCCAACGCCAGCGTTCGCACGTTCACGCTCGTCGGCATCGAGGCGCACGAGGTGCGCGTGGAGGTGGACGTGCAGAAGGGCCTGCCCTCGTTCGCGGTGGTGGGCCTGCCCGATGCGGCGGTGCGCGAGTCGCGCGAGCGGGTGCGGGCAGCGGTCACGAACTCCGGCTTCGAGTTCCCGCAGCAGCGCATCACGGCCAGTCTTGCGCCCGCCGATCTGCGCAAGGCCGGCCCCGGCTTCGACCTGGCGATCGCGGCGGCGCTGCTCGCTGCGCGCCGGGTGGTCTCTGCCGAGGCGCTCGCCGGAGCGGCGCTCGCGGGCGAGCTCTCGCTCGACGGCAGCGTGCGCCCGGTGCCCGGGGTGCTCGCGATGGCCGAGCGGGCGGCCGCCGCAGGGCTCGAGCGTCTGGTGGTCCCGGTCGAGTCGGCGGCCGAGGCCGCGCTGCCCGCCCGCTTGAACGGGGCGAGCCCGGCGGGGCTGCGCATCGTCCCGGTCGGGCACCTGCGGGACCTGGGGCTCTTGGGCGGCGAGACGGAGCCCCGCTTCGATCCGGCCGAGGCGCGCCTGCCGGAGCGGGGCTGGGCCGCGCACCGCGACCTCGCGAGCCTGCGCGGGCAGCCGGTGCTGCGCCGCGCTCTCGAGGTCGCCGCCGCGGGCAACCACGGCCTGCTGATCGTGGGCCCGCCGGGCGCGGGCAAGACGCTCGCCGCCCGCTGCCTGCCCTCGCTGCTGCCGTCGCTCTCCGACGCCGAGGCGCTCGAGGTGCTGCGGATCGCAAGCGCCTGCGGCCGCGCCGCCGGCGGCCTCGCCGCGCTCGCGCGCCCCTTCCGTGCGCCGCACCACACGGTCTCCACGGCGGGCTTGGTGGGGGGTGGCACGCCCCCTCGCGCGGGCGAGGTCACCTTGGCGCACCGAGGGGTGCTGTTTCTGGACGAGCTCGCCGAGTTCTCCCGCGCCTCCCTGGAGGCGCTGCGCCAGCCGCTCGAAGAGGGCGAGGTCACGATCACCAGGGTCGGGCGCACCGTGCGCTTCCCCGCGCGCTTCCTGCTGGTCGCCGCCTGCAACCCGTGCCCCTGCGGACGCGGCACCGACCACGAGGAGTGCGAGTGCGCGCCCGGGGAGGTGCGCCGCTACCAGTGCCGCGTGAGCGGGGCGCTCGCCGACCGCATCGACCTCTCGGTCGCGGTCTCCCAGCCCTCGGGCGAGACGATGGCGGCGCCCGCGGGCGAGCCCTCCGAGGTGGTGCGCGAGCGCGTGATCGCGGCGCGGGAGCGGGCCGCCGCACGCCAGGGCAAGCCCAACGCCGAGCTCGAGCCCGAGGAGCTGCGCCGCCACGCGCGCCTCACCGACCGCGCGCGGCGGGAGCTGGCGCTGGGCCACCGCGCGCTGGGGCTGAGCGGCCGCGGCCACGACCGCGTCCTCCGCGTCGCCCGGACGCTCGCCGACCTCGCCGGCTCAGAGCGCGTCGACGCCGAACACGTGCAGGGCGCGCTCGCCCTGCGGCGCAAGGGGGCGGGAGGTTGAGCGCGCAGGCGCAGGCGGCGGGGGAGGGGCCGACGCGCCCGGCGGGCGCGGGGCCACGTCCGCTGAGCGCGGAAGCGCGAGGGTCGGGCGTGGAGCCGTACGCGACCGGAGCGGACTCGAGGAGCTCCGGCGCGCAGGGGTGCTGGTCGCTCGCGCGCGGCGAGCCGGGCTACCCGGAGGCGCTGCTTGAGCTCGAGCGACCGCCGGAGCGCCTGTGGGGCGTGGGCAACCGCGAGCTTCTTTCGGGGCTCGAGCGCGAGCAGGCGGTGACGATCGTGGGCGCGCGCCGCTCGGGCGCCCACGGCCGCGGGATCGCCGCGCGCATCGCCTCCGACGTCGCCGCCGCCGGCCTCGTGGTCGTGAGCGGCATGGCGTTCGGCTGCGACTCAGCCGCGCACGAGGGCGCGCTCTCCGCCGACGGGCTCACCCTGGCCGTCCTCGCCGGCGGCCCGGACGTCGTCTACCCGCCCTCGAAGCGAGGGCTGTATCGCCGCATCCTCGCCGCCGACGGCGCGATCGTCTCCGAGCATCCGCCGGGCACGCCGCCCCGGCGCTGGGGCTTTCCGGCGCGCAACCGGATCATGGCCGCCCTCTCCGGCCTCACGCTCGTGATCGAGGGTCGCGCCGCCTCGGGCACGCGCATAACCGCCGAGGAGGCGATGCGCCTGGGCCGGGAGGTCGCCGCGGTGCCGGGCTCGGTCACCTCGGCGCTCGCCGAGCTGCCCAACGAGCTGATCCGCGACGGCGCGCACCTCGTGCGCGACGGCCAGGACGTGCTCGACCTCGTCCTCGGCGTCGGCGTGGCCACCGTCGAGCGTTCGGGGCCGAGGCTCGAGGCCGAGCTGCGCCCCGTCCTCGAGGCCGTCGAACGCGGCGCCACGAGTGCCGACGCGGTCGCCGCCGCGGCCGGGCTGGACGGCGAGGCGACCGCGGTGGCGCTGGCGCGCCTCGAGCTCATGGGGTACGTGAGCGTCGACGCCTTCGGCGCGATCAACCGCACTCAGCTGCGCCCACCGGGATGAGCGCGCCGCATGCGCTTCCCCGCCCGGCAGCGGGCTCACGAGAACCCCCGAGGGGGTGGTTTGCGGGAATCGACGCTGCGCATCAATACCTCCCGACCGTGAACCTTCTAGGCTCCGGGCCGCATGGCAGCCAGGAGGATCCCAGCAGTCCTTTCGATCGCCGGCTCGGACTCCGGCGGTGGCGCCGGGATCCAGGCCGACCTCAAGGCGTTCGCGCGTTGCGGCGTGCACGGGATGACCGCGATCACGGCGCTCACCGCGCAGAACACCGTCGGGGTCACCCGGGTCGAGCCCGTCTCCCACGAGATGATCGTCGCCCAGGTCAAGGCACTGGTGGACGACATCGGCGTCGACGCGGTGAAGATCGGGATGCTGGGCGACGAGCCCACGATCGCGGCGGTCGACGAGGCGCTCGGCCTGGTGGGCGACGTGCCGATCGTGGTCGACCCGGTGATGGTCTCGGCGAGCGGGAGCGTCCTGCTTGCGCCCGAGGCCCGCGCGGCGCTCGTCGAGCGCATCCTGCCGCGGGCGACCGTGGCCACCCCGAACGTGCTCGAGGCGCGCGAGCTCGCCGGGATGCCCGACGAGGACGACCAGGCCCGCCTCGCCGCCGCCGTGCGCGAGCTGGGCCCGAAGGCCGTGATCGTCACCGGCGGGCACGCGACCGAGGGGGACGACCTCCTGCTCGACGATGAGGGCGCGCTGCGGATCTCCGGCGAGCGGCACCCCGAGGGCGGCGCGCACGGCTCGGGCTGCACGCACTCCTCGGCGCTCGCCGCGTTCCTCGCCCGCGGCCTGCCCCTGCGCGAGGCCGCCCGCCGCGCCCGCGAGGTCGCCTCGGAGGCGGTGGGGCAGGGGCTGCGCGACATCGGCGCCGGCCCCGGGCCGGTCGACGCGCTCGGCGTCGCCCGCCGCACCTGAGCGCCGCGGCCCACGACGCCTGCGCGCAGCCGCGCACCACGCCCGCCCGCGGCCACGGCCGTCGGCCACCGCCCTGCGCTCGCAGCCGCGCGACCCTGCGAGAATGGCTCGCGGATGGCGGCCGACCGTACATCCCTCAGCCGGGAGCTCGAGCACACCGAGCGGGCGGACGGCTCGCTGCCGGAGCTGGCCGATCCCGAGCGGCGGCGCGAGCTCCTGCCGGCGGTCGAGCCGGAGCGCCGGATCGATGACTGGGGGCGTTCGGAGCGCGTGGAGGACGCGTTCGACCGCTACGTGGTCGACCCCTTCTACCGCTACTGGTTCAGGGTCGAGGTCGAGGGGATCGAGAACGTGCCCGCCGAGGGGGGCGCGCTGCTCGTCTCCAACCACTCCGGTGCCCTGCCGCCCGACGCGGCGCTGATCGCCAAGGCGATCAAGGAGGAGCACCCCCAGCCGCGCCCGCTCTACATCACGGTCGAGCATTTCTTCAAGGGCTACCCCGGGTTCTCGATGCTGGTGCCGAAGATCGGCTGCGTCGCCGCGCACCCGGCGAACGTGCACCGCCTGCTCTACGACGAGCAGCGGCTCGTGCTCGTCTTCCCCGAGGGCCGCAAGGGGACCGAGAAGCTCTTCAAGGACCGCTACAAGCTGCGCCGCTTCGGCCGCGGCGGCTTCGTGCAGGCGGCGCTGCGCGCGGAGGCGCAGCTGGTCCCCGTCGCCGTGATCGGCATCGAGGAGGCGGCGCCGGTGCTGGCCCAGGTCGGGCTGCTCAAGCGCCTCACCGGGCTGCTCTACTTCCCGGTCACCCCGACCTTCCCCTGGCTCGGCCCCCTCGGCATCCTCGCCTACTTGCCGGCCAAGGTGAGGATCCGCTTCCTGGAGCCGATCGACACGGTCGCCCTGGGCGGGCGCGAGGCGGCCGAGGATCGCGCCTTGGTGCAGACGGTCGCGCAGGAGATCCGCGCCCGCATCCAGGAGACGTTGCACGAGATGCTCGCCGAGCGGCGCTCGGTCTGGCTGGGGTGAGCGCGCGGCAGGAAAAGCTGCGGGTGCTGATCACCGGCCTGTCCACCGACTGGGGCGGCTGGCTTGCCCGGGCGCTGGAGGCGGCGCCCGAGGTCGAGGCGATCATCGGCGTCGACTCGTCCGAGCCGCGCGTCGAGCTCGAGCGCACCGAGTTCGTGAAGACGAGCAACCGCCACTCGCTGCTCGCCCGCATCATCCGCGCCGCCGAGATCGACACGGTCGTCGACACGCGTCTTTCGGTCAACTCGCTCGCCACCTCGCCGCGCGAGGCGCACGAGAACAACGTGGCGGGGACGATGAACATCCTCGCCGCCTGCGCCGAGGGCGACTCACCGGTTCGCAAGTTCATCTTCAAGAGCTCGGGCCACTACTACGGCACCCACCAGGACGACCCCGCCTTCTTCAGCGAGGAGATGGGCAGGCGGCACCCCCCGCGCACGCAGCTCGAGCGCGACGTCGTCGAGGCGGAGGGGGTGGTGGACGAGTTCGCCCGCACCCGGCCCAAGACGACGGTCACCGTGCTGCGCTGCGCGAGCGTGCTCGGGCCCGACGTCGACACGGTCTTCGCGCGGATGTTCTCGCTGCCGCTCGTGCCGATGATCCTCGGCTTCGACCCGCGCCTGCAGTTCGTCCACCAGGAGGACGTGGTGCGGGCGATCGAGTTCGTGACGCTCCGGGACGTGCCCGGCACCTACAACGTCGCCGCCGACGGCGTGCTGGCGCTCTCGGAGGCGATCTCGCTGCTCGGCAAGCGCCCTGCGCCGGTCCTGCCCCCGTTCGGGTTCGGGACGCTGGCCTCGGTTGCGCGGGCGTTCGGGCTGCCGGTCTCCGAGGAGCTGCCCGAGCTGCTGCGCTTCGGGCGCGGCCTCGACAACCGCAGGCTCAAGGCCGCGGGCTTCACCTACGCGCACACCTCGCGCGAGGCGGTGCTGCGGCTGGGCGAGCACCTGCGCCTGCACCCGGTCCGCCGCGGGCTCGAGGAGCGCTACACGTACGAGCGGGAGGTGGAGGAGTTCCTGCGCTGGAGCCCCTACGTGCGCCGCGCGCAGGCGGAGGCGGCGGGCGGCGAGCGCGCCTCCTGAACTGCGGTCGTCGGCGCGTGCCGGCCCACCCGCGGGCGCCGCGCGGCGGGAGACCGCGTTCGCAAGCTGCTTTGCGGGTAGGTAGGCGTTTGGGAGAGGGTGGGTACTCGGGCCTAGACTGATTCTGGTGCGGCGCAAGGTTCACCTCGTCCTGATCTGCGCGTTGCTGGCGCTCCTTGCGGTCGCCGGCGTCGCTTACGCGATCGACAGGTCCAACTCGGACCGCATCGCCGACGGCGTGACGATCGGCGGGGTCGACGTGGGCGGGATGACCGCGGCCGAGGCGCGGCGGGCCGTGCAGCGTGAGCTCGTGGACCCGCTCGACAAGCCGGTGGTCGTCACCTACGAGGGCGTCAAGTACAAGCTCAACCCGCGCAAGCTGGGGGTGAGCGCGGACGTCAAGGCGACCGTCGACCGCGCGCTCGAGATCAGCCGCGAGGGCAGCCTGCCCGAGCGCGTGTGGCGGCACGTGACCGGGGGCGAGGTGGATCGCTCGCTGAAGCCCAAGGTCACGTACAACAGGGACGCGCTCGACGAGTTCGTCGAGCGGGTCGCGGCGGAGATCGACCGCGAGCCGGTCGACGCCACGATCGAGCCCACGCCCAGCTCGCTCAACCGGGTGCCCTCCAAGCCCGGCCGCGAGCTCGAGCGCGACAAGCTGCGCGAACAGCTCGCGAGCGCCGTGCGCAGCCCCCACAAGCGCACCGTCGTCGCCCAGGTGCGGCGCCTCGAGCCCGAGGTGACCACCAAGGAGCTTGCGAAGAAGTACCCCGTCTACCTCACCGTCGATCGCGCCAACTTCAAGCTCCGGCTCTGGAAGAACCTGAAGCTGGCCAAGACCTACACCGTCGCGATCGGCGCCCAGGGCTACGACACGCCGACCGGCCTCTACCACATCCAGAACAAGGCGGAGAACCCCGCCTGGCACGTGCCCAACAGCGACTGGGCGGGCAAGCTGGCGGGCAAGGTGATCCCCGGGGGCGCGCCCAACAACCCGCTGAAGGCGCGCTGGCTGGGGATCTACGACGGCGCCGGCATCCACGGCACGGACGACGTGGGCTCCCTCGGCAGCGCCGCCTCGCACGGCTGCGTGCGCATGGCGGTGCCCGACGTGATCGAGCTCTACGACCAGGTCCCCGTGGGCACGCCCATCTACATCGGCTGAGGGCGCGCGCGATTCCTCTTGCGCCGGTAGGTAACCGCAGGTACGCGCTGAAACAGATAGGTGCGCCGTGAGCGAGACGACATTGGAAAGGGAGGGGAAAGCGAGTCCCGCGTGGGAGGCGGCCGTGCTCGCGTTCGCGCGCGAGTTGCGGACGCGCGGGTCCTCGCCCAACACCCTGCGCGCCTACGAGCGCGACCTGCGTGAGCTCGCCGAGTGGGCGACCGCCCGCGGGAGCGAGCCAGGCGCGCTGCGCTACCGCGACCTGCGCGGGTTCGCCGCGCACCTCTCAGAGCGCCGGCTGAGCCGCGCCAGCGTCGCCCGCAAGCTCGCCGCGGTGCGAAGCTTCCACGACTACCTGACCCGAAGCGGCGCCGCGTCCCACAACCCGGCGGAGCTCCTGCCGACGCCGAAGCGCGAGCGGCGCCTGCCGCGGGCGCTCGCGCGCGACCAGGTAGCGCAGCTGCTCGACCGCATCCCCGCGCGCACGCCGTTGGAGATGCGCGACCGCGCGATGTTCGAGCTCGCCTACTCCTGCGGCCTGCGCGCCGAGGAGCTGGTGTCGCTCAACGAGGACGCGCTCGACTTCGAAAGCGAGACCGTGCGCGTCACCGGCAAGGGCCGCAAGACGAGGATCGTGCCGATGGGCGAGCCCGCGCAGCGGGCGCTTGGGCGCTATCTGGAGCGCGGCCGCCCGGCGCTGCGCTCGGCCCGCAACGAGCCGGCGCTCTTCCTCTCGCGCTCCGGCAGGCGGCTCAGCACCTCGGACGTGCGCCGGCGGCTGGGCCGCTGGGTGCGCGAGACCGGGGCGGGCGGCCGCGTCGCGCCGCACGCGCTGCGCCACTCCTTCGCCACGCACCTGCTGGAGGGCGGCGCCGACCTGCGCGCGATCCAGGAGCTTCTGGGTCACTCCAGCGTCGCCACCACGCAGGTCTACACGCGCGTCGAGCCCTCGCGGCTTCGCAGCGAGTACCAGCGATCCCACCCCCGCGCCTGAGCGATGATGGAGGTCAACGTCAAAGAGGTCGAGCTGCGTGAGCTCTGGCGCCGCTACAAGCGAGACGGCGACGAGCAGGCGCGCGACGGCCTGGTCGTGGCCTACGCGCCGCTCGTCAAGTTCATCGCCGGGCGTATGGCGGCGGGCTTGCCCGCGCACGTGGACGAGGGCGACCTCGTCTCCTACGGGCTGATCGGGCTGATCAGCGCGATCGAGCGCTACGAGCCGCAGCGGCAGATCAAGTTCGAGACCTTCGCGGTCGCCCGCATCAAGGGCGCGATCATCGACGAGCTGCGCTCGCTGGACTGGGTGCCGCGCAGCGTGCGCTCGCGGGCGCGCGAGGTCGAGCGCGTGCACGCGAAGCTCGAGGCCGAGCTGCAGCGCACGCCGACCGAGGAGGAGATGGCGGCGGAGATGGAGATGGACGTCGAGGAGTTCCGCAACGTCCTGCTCGAGATCGCCAACTCCTCGGTGCTGGCCCTCGACGATCTGTGGTCGTTCGCCGATCCCGACGGCTCGGGCCAGCTGACGATGCTCGACACGCTCGAGGACCCCAACGCGGCCGACCCGGAGGTCGAGGCGCGCGCGGCCGAGGTCAAGGACCGACTGGCCGACGCGATCGAGGCTCTGCCCGAGCGCGAGCGGCTCGTGATCGCGCTCTACTACTACGAGAACCTCACCCTGCGCGAGATCGGCGAGGTGCTCGGGGTGACCGAGTCGCGCGTCTCGCAGCTGCACACCAAGGCGGTGCTCGCGCTGCGCTCGCGCTTCAAGGCGCGCCCGCTCTAGCCCTCGCGGCCGCCCGCGACGGGTTTGTTGCGCCTGCCACTTGTCGGCGGGGCCGGGCCGGGGTATACGTTGTGCGATGGGGCACAAGCCGGCCGATCGCATCCGCAACGTGGCGCTGGTGGGCCACCGCGGGAGCGGCAAGACGAGCCTGGCCGAGGCGATGGTGTACGAGGCCGGCGCCATCAACCGCATGGGCTCAGTCGGCGACGGCACCACCGTCTGCGACTACGCCGACGACGAGCGCGCCCGCGGCATGTCGATCGACGCCGCGATCGCGGCGATCGAGCACGAGGGGCGCAAGATCAACCTGATCGACACGCCCGGCGAGCCCAGCTTCATCGCCGACGCCCTGGCGGCGCTGCGCGTGGTCGACTCCGCCGTGGTAGTCGTCAACGGCGTGACCGGCGTCGAGGTCGGTACCGAGCGGCTCTGGCGGCGCTCCGAGCAGGAGGGGCTGGCGCGGCTCGTCTTCGTGAACATGCTCGACCGCGAGCGCGCCGACTTCTTCGCCGTGCTCGAGCAGCTCAAGGCCGCGTTCGGCCCGCACGTGGTCGCGACCGAGATCCCGCTCGGCGCCGAGCACGAGCTGCGCGGCGTGATCGACCTGATCGACATGAAGGCGTACGAGTACGCCGGAAGCGAGCGCGGCAGCGCCCAGGAGGAGCCGATCCCCGACGAGCTGGCCGAGCAGGCCGAGCGCTACCGCGACCTACTGATGGACGAGGTGGCCGAGAACTCCGACGAGCTCATGGAGCGCTACCTCGAGGGCGAGGAGATCTCCCACGGGGAGATCGTCGATGTCTTGAAGCGCGGAGTCACCGAGGGCAAGCTCTTCCCGGTCACCTGCGGGGCCGCGACGCGCAACCTGGGCGCCGACCGCCTGCTCACCGCGCTCGTGGAGGATCTGCCCTCGCCCGCGCTGCGCGGGCCGATCCACGCCCTGGGGGAGGGGGGGGCGGAGACCGACATCGCGCCCGACGAGGACGCGGAGCTCCTCGCCTACGTCTTCAAGACCACCGCCGACCCCTACGCGGGGCGGATCAACCTGCTGCGCGTGGAGTCGGGGGTCATGCGCAGCGACGCGCAGGTCTACAACGCCACGCGCGGGGAGCGCGAGCGCATCGGCCAGCTCGCCTCGCCGCTGGGCAAGGAGATGGTCTCGGTCGACGAGCTCGGCGCCGGCGACATTGGCGCGGTGCCCAAGCTCAAGCACACGCGCGCGGGCGACGTGATCGCCTCGCGCGAGACCCCCGTCCACTTCCCGCCGCTCGATCTGCCCAAGCCGGTGATGGCCTTCGCGTACGAGCCCAAGTCGAAGGGCGACGACGAGAAGGCTGCGGCGGCGATCCGCCGCCTGGAGGAGGAGGACCCGACGCTCGACGTACACCGCGACCCCGACACCGGCGAGCAGATCATCGCCGGGCTCACGCAGATGCACGTCGAGGTGATCGTCGACCGCATGCGCGAGCGCTTTGGGGCGGAGATCGAGCTGCACCCGCCGCGCGTCGCCTACGTGGAGACGATCCGCAAGCCCGCCCGCGCCCACGCCCGCTACAAGAAGCAGACCGGCGGGCGCGGGCAGTTCGGCGACTGCGTGCTGGAGATCGAGCCGGCCGAGCCGGGCACGGGCTTCGAGTTCGTCGACGAGATCAAGGGCGGCGTGATCCCCTCGAGCTTCATCCCGGCGGTCGAGAAGGGGGTGGCCGAGCAGATGCGCAAGGGCGTGCTCGCGGGCTACCCGATGCGCGACGTGCGCGTGCGCCTCTGCGACGGCCAGCACCACTCGGTCGACTCCTCCGAGCTCGCCTTCAAGATCGCGGGCTCGATGGCCTTCAAGCAGGCGGCCTCCGAGGCGGAGCCCTACCTGCTCGAGCCGATCGTCGAGGTCACGGTCTCGGTGCCGGAGGAGAGCGTGGGTGAGGTGATCGGCGACCTCAACTCGCGCCGCGGCAGGCCGCTCGGCATGGAGCCCAAGGGCGCCCTGACCGAGATCAAGGCCGAGGTGCCGATCGCCGAAGTGCTCGACTACGCGCCGGTCCTGCGCGGGATCACCGGCGGGCGCGGCGACTACACGATGCACTTCCTGCGCTACGAGGAGGTCCCGCGCAACATCGCACAGCGCATCATCCAGGCCAACGGCGGGGGCGAGCAGGCGGGCGACTGAGCCCCCTCGGAGCGCCTCCGCGGGGCTGCCGAGGGGCGGGTCGGGGCGAGCTCATGCGCGCGCGCCGGCCGGCCTGAACCGCCGCACGAGCCGTTGCTACGTTGGCGGTGTGAGCGCGACGCCCGCCGACGACTTTCAGATCTGCTCGGTCTGTCGACGGACGCTGCTGCGCGGCGAGCGGGTGAGCGACTACGTGACCGACCGCGGCGAGCCCGCGCTCGTCTGCCCGCTCTGCAAGGACGCGGCCGAGGCGGCGGGATGGCTGCCGGCCGCGCTGGCGGCCGCGCGCGCGCAAGCGCCCTCGGGCGGGCGTCGCCTGCGCCTGCGCGAGCGCATCCTGCGCGTCCAGCGCCAGGCGGGCCAGCGGCTGGGCCGCTCCCGCTCTCGGCGGCGGGCGGCGGAGTCGGGGCGCGAGCGGCGCAACGGCGAGGTCCCGCAGCTCGAGGAGCAGAGCACGCGCACGCCCGAGCGGGCCGCGCGGCTTGCGCTCGAGTTCTTCAACGCGACCGAGCAGCCGCGCAAGGTGGCCGGCCTGCGCCGCAGCCTGGGCGAGCCCCAAGTCTGCGTGCACCCGCTGGGCACCGATTCCCTGGCCGAGATCACGGTCGCCTGGGAGCTCTCCTGGTACCGCTGGGAGGTGCTGCCCTCCGGCCAGGTGCGCCAGATCGGGCGCGGCGATGAGATCGAGGAGCTCCCCGAGTACGCCCGCCAGTGGAACGCGACGGCGGGTGAGGAGGGGCTTCTGCGATTGAATGCCCCGTCGTGAAGCTGGTGGTGAACGTGGACGGCGGCGCCCGGGGCAACCCGGGGCCCGCGGCGATCGGGGCAGTGGCGCGTACGCCCGAGGGCGAGGTGGTGGCCGAGCGCTCCGAGACGATCGGCGTCGCCACCAACAACGTCGCCGAGTACAAGGCGCTGCTCGCGGGCATCGAGCTCGCCGCCGAGCACGGCGCGAGCGAGCTGGAGCTGGTCGGCGACTCCGAGCTCATCGTCAAGCAGGTGCGCGGCGAGTACCGCGTCAAGGACGCGGGACTCAAGCCCCTTCACGCCGAGGTCATGGCGGCGCTCTCGGGCTTTGACGCCTGGACGATCCGCCACGTGCGCCGCGAGGAGAACAAGCGCGCGGACGAGCTCGTGAACCAGGCGCTCGACGCCGCCGACTCCGGCACCCCCGCGGGCTGACGCGCGCACGCGACCCGGCTAAAATCTGCGCCCGAATGCGGCTGTAGCTCAGTTGGCTAGAGCGTCTGCTTGCCATGCAGAAGGTCGTGGGTTCGAGTCCCATCAGCCGCTCTCCCGAAAGCCCCGCCGCACGCGGGGTTTTTCTCTGCCCGGTGATCCGCGCCAGCAGACAGAGCCGCCCCGTCCTGGCGCCCAGCGCGGTACGCGATGCGCGCGCTGGTTAGGTAGCGCTGGCAGTATCCGGGGAAGAGGCATGCGATGGAAGGCGGTGGGATGAGCGAGGCTCCGCAGGCACCCCCGACGCGCGCCGAGTCGGGCGCCGGGGAAGAGCGCGCCCCGGGCGGGCTCGCCGGGGTGATCGAGCGCGGCGCCGCCTACGGCCACGGCCCGGCCCTGCGCTACTGGGACGGGCAGGCGTGGCGGGAGATGAGCTACCCGGAGCTAAAGCGCGCGGCGGACGAGGTCGCGTGGGGGCTGGTCTCGCTCGGGCTCGAGCCGGGCGAGCGGGTGGCGATCCTCTCCGAGACGCGCCCTGAGTGGACCATCGCCGACTTCGGCGCGCTGCGGGCGGGCGGCATCGTCGTGCCGATCTACCAGACCAACTCGCCCGAGGAGTGCGCCTACGTGTTGCGCCACTCGGGCGCGAAGGTCATCTTCTGCGAGGACGAGGGGCAGCTCGCCAAGGTCGAGGAGGTGCGCGACTCCTGCCCGGACCTCGAGCACGTCGTGAGCTTCGACGAGGCCGCGGCCGGCGCGGCGGGCGCGATCTCGCTCGCTGAGCTTCGCAAGCGCGGGGCGGAGGCCGGGTCCGGCCCGCTGCAGCGGGAGGTGGAGGAGGAGGCCCCGGCGACGATCATCTACACGTCGGGGACCACCGGCCCGCCCAAGGGCTGCGTGCTCACCCACGCGAACCTGCTCTCGGTCGTGCGCATGTACGGCGATGCGCTCGAGCTGGGGCGCGAGCCGTTCTCCGTCTACCACTTCCTGCCGCTCGCCCATGGCCTTGCGCGCGACGTGCAGATGGTCGTGCTCGCGCGCGGCGGCACGCTGATCTACTGGCGGCGCGACTCGCAGCTCATCCTGCGCGATCTCGCCGAGACCAAGCCTCACTACTTCCCCTCGGTCCCGCGCGTCTTCGAGAAGGCGCACGCGCGGATCACCGCGCAGGCCGAGGAGCGCACGCCGCGCGGACTGCTTCTACGCTGGGCGCTCGCCACCGGGGCCGAGATGCGCAAGGCCGAGCGGGCCGGAGGGGCGGGTCCGCTGCTGCGGCTGCGCTACGCGCTCGCCGATCGCCTGGCGCTCGCGAAGATCCGCCAGCTCTTCGGCGGCAACCTGCGCTACGCGCTCACCGGCGCCGCGTCGATCGCCCTGGACGTGCTCGAGCTGTTCGAGGCCTGCGGGATCCCGGTGCTCGAGGGCTACGGCCTGAGCGAAAGCTGCGCCGCCGCGACGCTCAACGTCCCCGGCGCGACTCGGCTCGGCACGGTCGGCCGGGCGCTCGAGGGGGTAGAGGTCAAGATCGCCGACGACGGCGAGATCCTGATCAAGGGCCCGAACGTCTTCCGCGGCTACTACCGCGACGAGGAGGCGACGCGCGAGGCGCTCACCGACGACGGGTGGCTCCTCTCCGGCGACCTGGGCACGCTCGAGGACGGGTATCTGCGGATCACCGGTCGTAAGAAGGAGCTGATCATCACCGCCGGGGGCAAGAACATCAGCCCCACGAACATCGAGACGCTGCTGCGCGAGCAGCCCTGGATCTCGCAGGCGGTCGTCTACGGCGACAACCGCCCCTACCTCGTCGCCCTGCTCACCCTCGACCCCGAGGGGGTGCCGGCGCTGGCGCAGGAGGTCGGCGCGCCCGCCGATCCGGCCGCGCTCGCCAAGCACCCGAAGGTGCGCGAGATCCTCCAGGCCGAGGTGGACGAGGTGAACCGCCGCCTGGCGCGCGTCGAGCAGGTCAAGCGCTTCGACGTGCTCGAGCAGGACCTCTCCCAGGAGCACGAGGAGCTCACGCCGACCCTGAAGGTCAAGCGCAAGGTCGTCTACGAGCGCTACGCCGACCGCTTCGACGCGCTTTACAACCGCTGAGGCGCCTCCGTCCGGCCGAGGACGGGGCTTGCTTCGTTTGGGCGCAGGTGGTGGCGCTCGGGCTCAGGCGAGCCTGCGACCTAGCGCGTAGCCGGCGGCCGCGGCGAGGATGCCGCCCGCGACCGACGCCACCAGGTAGAGGAGCGCCCGTCCCGGCTCGCCCGCGTCGGTGTCAAGGACGATCTGGACGGAGAAGGTCGAGAACGTCGTAAAGCCGCCCAGAAAGCCGACGCCCAGGCCCTCGCGCAGATCGGCGCCGAACCAGTCCTCGGCGACCAAGAGCCCGAGCAGGAACGAGCCGACGATGTTGATCCCAACCGTCGACCAGATCAGGGCGTCGGTGTGGAGGGTCAGCCGGTTGATTCCCCAGCGGGCGAGGACGCCGAGGACGCCCCCGACTGCGACGTACAGAGCGGTCATGGCTGGCCGCGAGCTTCGCCGCCGCTCGACCCGCTCCTGCTTCGGCCTCGCTACGCCACCGGCACCCGAGGCTCGATCCACGTCGCCCGGGCTCGCGCGAGCACCTCGCCCTCCTCGCTGAGGAGGGCTGACGCCGTCTCGCTCTTGCGGCCTTCCGCGGCGAGGTCCCAGCCCACGACGACGAGCTGCTCGCCGGCGGCGACGGGGCGGAGGAGCTCGGCGGCGATGCGGCCCAGCACGCTCAGCCGCTCGCGCTGCCAAAGCCGCGGCGTGTAGCTGGGGCAGTCCAGCACCGCCCAGATGAACTCAGGCCTCACGACCCCGTCCGCGCATAGGGCGGGATCGGGGTCGAACGGCGCCGCGCCCACGTCCGGCGCAGCCGGCAGTGGCCCTGCGCTGACGTGCAGGCCGTCCGGGCGCTCGGGGCCGCAGACGAAACAGCTCGAGAACGCGTGCTGTCTGCCCCGCGCGGGGTGCCGCGCGCTTGCGGCCTCCGCGTCGAAGCGGAAGGGCCTCACCGGCGGCTCGACGTCGACTGACGGGATCGGCCGCGCCTCCGCGACAAGCTCGCCGTCCAGCAGCATCCGCGCGCCGTCCGAGCCGGTCACGACCTCAAGCGGCGTCGCGAGCGGGGGAGGCAAACGCAGCGTCACCTCCGCGGGCCCGTCCACGAAGCCGGCGAGCAGCCCGGCTGCGTATCCGCCCTGCGCGCTCGATGGCGGGCCGTTGAAGCGCGCGTCGATGATCACCTCGGACGGCACGTCTCGATGCTCGCAGGCCCGTGCCCCGGCGCGCCACCCCAAGGGCGGCGCGCCGGGGCGAAGGGGATTACCCGTCCCTGGCTAGAGCCCGAGCGCCTCCGCGAACGCCCGCGTGACCTTGTCGTAGCCGGAGTTCACCGGGTGCAGGCAGTCGACGCCGCCGACCCAGTCGCTGGGTCCGAGGCGCCCGTACGACTCCGCGACCAGGACGCCGTGATCGGCCGCGACGTCGCGCATGATGTCGTGCACGCCGCGCTGGATCGGGCCGCCGCCCTCCAGGACGATGTCGCCGAGTTGCACCGCTCCCGGTACCGCCGACAGAACGCAGCTTCCGATCGGGTTGTCGTAGGTGCCGATGACGATCGTCCCGTCGCCGGCCGCCTGCCGCAGCGCGCTCAGCGCGACCCGCAGGTCGGCCTCGTAGGTGGCGAGCTCGTCCTCGATAGTCGCGACGCAGGAGGGCGTCAGCCCACCCGGGATGCAAGCCGCGATGATCGGGTTGACGACGTCGTTGCCGCCGATGTGGACCGTCGTCACCTCGACGTCGTTGGCGGATTGCTATCCAGGTTCCGCGCCCGCAGGATTTCGCTCGCCTGCGGCAGCTGATTGGCGATCAGCGTCGGCGTCGTCGCTCCCGGCACGGCGACGCTCACGAGCTGCAGGTGCTTGCAGCCACCCTTCGCGTTAGGGGAAGCAGCGGGACTGCAGTTGTAGTCCCGCTTCAGCACCTCGTGCAGCTGAGGCACATAGCCCTCGGTCTCCGGCGGCGTCGCGCCGAACCCAGCGGCCCACGAATCCCCCAGCGCAAGCTGCACCGGCAGACCGGGCACCGTGTCCGGCTTCGCTGCCCACGCGGACTGCGCGCCGACCAGGCCAACAGCCAGGAAACCTGCAATCAACGCCGCAACCCGAGCGATTCCTCGCATCGAAATCTCCTTCCCTTCGACTCGCCGACTGTCGCGGCTCCCCCGAAGCCACTTGCGACCGTAGCCGCGCAGGCTGCGCGTTTCCAGTCGAGACTTCGCCGAAACGTCGCCGCAATGGACGAGCGGCTGCGACCGCGCTGGGAAGAGCAACGGAATCGACTTGGGGGAGGGGCGAACGGAGCGCCTACGGGTTGCCTAAGCTATGCGCCAGCGGGCACGCGCCACAGCGATCTGCCCCGCACACGGCGCCTTGGCGGAGTGGTTACGCAGCGGCCTGCAAAGCCGCGTACGCCGGTTCGATTCCGGCAGGCGCCTCTCCCATTATCTGTCTGCCTACCGTCGTTGCGTGTTGAACCCGCAGCGGCTTCCTGACAGGATGTAGTTAACGCAGCGAGTTTTCGCTGGCATCAACGACGGGGGTGGACATGATTTCTCTTCGCAGACTCGAGGTGGAGGGGGGTTTCCTCGACGGCCTCGACCTAACGTTTTCTCCTGGTCTTAACGTACTGATTGGCGCGAGAGGCTCGGGCAAGACATCCGTCATAGAGCTCCTGCGGTATTGCTTGCGTGTTCCTGCAGTAACGCCCGAGGCACAGCGTCGGGCGGAGGCGCAAGCCCTTTGGGTCATCAAGGATGGGATCGCCACGCTCTCCTACGAAATTGATGGGGTGGAGCATGTTGTGCGGCGTGGCCCCAACCAGGAGGACGAGGCTGTCATCCCCGCCAGTGGAGTCCTCTTCGTATCCCAGAAGGAAATCGAGACGATCGGCGCCAACGCCTCCTCCCGCCGCCACATCGTCGATGCGATGGTGAGCGACTCCGAGGATGCCCCAGATCCAAGAGCGGAGATAGAGAAGACCGCTCGCCAACTTCATCAGTATCGGGCGAAGCTCGATGACGTGGTCCAACAGTTGAACGCACTGTCAGACGTGCCTAAAGAGCTTGACCGACTTCGCGCAGAGCAGGAGGCGCATCAGAGTGAGAGCCGAGAGCTTGAGCTCCTCCAAGCGCAGGCCGCGGAGATCTCCGAGGTCGTTGGCGGATTGGCGGCCGAAGCTGAAGCCGTGGCGATCGCACGAGACCAGGCACTGACGTGGCTTGAGGCGCTGGATGCCTTCCGCGAGTTGGAACCTGACCTAAACCAGCTCCCCGGAACAATCCAGACAGCCTTGGATGAGGCGATGGATCGCCTACGTCGTGACTTGTCTTCGGTGGCTAATGGCGTGCATTCTCTTGTTGAGTCGCTCACAGACAAGCAGCGTGAGTATGAGGCAAAGACGAATGCGCAACGACGCGAACTCGCTGAGATAAATGCCCGTATTGAACGACTGGAGGAGGGCGCCGGCAAGCTGTCTCGGGCTCTTTCCGCACTACGAGAGCAGGAGAAACGCCGAACGCTCCTTCAACGAAGGAGTAGCGAGCTCGAGGCGGCCGTGGCCCATCTATCGGACGCTCGGGACGCGGCCCTCGACGCGTTTGCGGCATCGATGGATATGCGCTTTCGTCGCCGAAGGGCTGTCGCGCGTGAGCTGAACGAAAAGTTTGATGACATCAAGATCGATGTCATCAAGGCTGGTGAAGTGTCGGAGTATGTCGCCGCCTTGGGTCGCGCCCTTGAGGGAAGTGGCCTTCAATGGCGCAGTCTTGCGGAGCAGATAGGCAATCGCATGAGTCCACGTGAGCTTATCGAGGCAGTGGATTCTCTAGATGCGGCAGCGGTGGCGGACGCTACCGGCGTTTCAGTGAATCGCGCTAAGCGGTTGGTCAGTCGACTGGCGAGTGTCGACACGACCGAAATCGCACTAGCCAACATCGAGGATAGCGTTCAGTTCAGCTTGCTAGATGGGCAGGACTGGAAAGTCACTGAGCGACTTTCCTTGGGCCAGCGATGCACAGTCGTACTGCCACTGCTGCTAGCACAAGACCCGGATCTCGCGGTTCTGGATCAACCGGAAGATCATCTCGATAACGCATTTATCGTCGAGGCAGTCGTTGACGTGCTCCAGAACCGGCGACCTGGGACGCAGCGATTGATTGCCACCCATAATGCGAACATCCCGGTGCTTGGGGACGCGGAGAAAGTCATCGTGATGGGGTCCTCCGGAAGCCGGGCGTTTGTCGCCCTCGAGGGGCCCCTAGACAGCCAAGACGTCGTGGCGGCGATCACGGAGCTTATGGAGGGGGGAGAGGATGCGTTCAGGCGCCGCGCAGAGTTCTACGGCGCGCGCTGAGCGCAATTAGATGATGGTCGAGGGCTTGCGGGACGCCGACGAAGGCGTTCGGCTGCGAACGGCTCGCAAGATCGCGAGAAGGCCGGATCCTGCGTATGCCGAGCACCTACGCCGCGCCCTAGTCACCGAGGACGTAGGTTGGGTGCGGTCGGCGCTCGAACTGGCAATCGCGCGCTGCGAGGCTGAGACGTCTAAGGGTGGCGACGGGGACGCTGCCGAGGACCTCCAACAGAGCTATCAGGACGGCCGCCGTGATGGCCTCCGCCAAGCCCTGCATGAGCTCTCACCAGTGGTTGGGCTTGCTTACGCAGCGATGCAAGAGGATCAACGGGAGGAACTACAGAAACAGCTCGACCGATTGCGCAGTGTTACCGCAGCGCTGCGTGGCCTGGTTACAGCGGCCGGCCCGCCCGTGACGCGCGAGATCGATATCGCTGAGGTACTGACGGCGCTCGCGAAATCACCACCGGTCGCGTGCCGGGATGGGTTGGTCGGGACCCTCGGCCCCGTACCGTTCGTCGCGAGAGCCGACACACACTTGCTTGAGCTTGCCGTCCAGCCCCTGTTGATTAACGCGATAGAAGCGGTAACTGCGACCCATCCAGAGCCGAACCGTCGAAGTGTGATGCTGTCCTGGGGGGCGGACGGTGAGGACAACTGGATCGCGGTGATCGACGAGGGACCGGGCCCGCCTAATGACCAGGGAGATCTGTTCACGACGGGCACAAGTACGAAACGCGGTCACTTGGGCCTTGGCCTCGAGACTGCGCGGACGGCGATCTCGTCGATGCAAGGAAGCGTCGAATTGCGGCGCAACGAGCGAAACGGGGCAACGGCGCTCCTGCGATGGCCACGGGCCTGAAAATGCGTTGCCAGCTGCGAGTGTTGGTCGTTGAGGACGACCAGGAGCAAGCCGAGCCGCTTGAGCAGGCTTGCATCTCGGCCGTTCCTGATGCCGAGATAGTGGTTGAGATAGCCGGGAACAAGAGACGAGCGCTGGAACACTTAGAGCAGGAACAGTTCGATCTCGCTATCTGCGACCTCGCTATTCCCAACGATTCGGTATCGACCGCTCCAGATAGTGCACATGGACTCGATGTCATTACAGCTGTGCGGCGAGACCATGCAGGAATGCCGTTGATCGTGTTTTCCGAGTATGGCGGCGAGGCTGTCATGCTGAGTAAGTTCCTGGCGGAGGCTGGTCAGGGCGACCCATATGGCATTGGCTCCGAGCTGCAGATGCTCCATTCATTTCCACGCGAGCAGATGTTTGAGTGCAAGCAGTGCATCGGCGATCTGCTTCGGCGCTCGTACGAAGTCGCGTCCATTGGCGTCGATGGGCCTGGCGTATCTGAGCTCTCAAACGGTGAGCTCCGCGCCGTCCAAGTGACGACTAGGCGCGCGGGCGGTTGCCGCGCGACAATCACCGGCCTAGCTGGCGGCCTGTCGGAGGCGCGCACAGTACGGCTTGAGGTGTTTGATGAGGATGGTTCGCAGGCAGCAGGGCTTGTGGCGAAGATTGCAGACCGGCTTCGGATCCTCGAGGATTCCAAGCGCTACGAACATGCTTCAGGTCTGATGCCTCCACAATGCTTAGCCCCGTCTCATATGGTGATTACCCACGGTGCCGGCAAGCTCGGTGTCGCAACATTCCGGTTTGTGGGTAGCCATGAGGATCTGTTTGAGTGCATAGGGGAGTCGGCATCGCGAGCTGCTCGCGCTGTAGCGGTACTCCGCACCAAAATGGACGTGGTGTATGACAATAGTACGGAGGTCACCACCAGTCTCAAGCGGCTCCGACGAGACATCGTAGGCGATGTCAATATTCGCTCACAGCAGCTCTCTGCGCTCGTGCAGAGCTGTGACAGCGTAGACCTGACTGCCAGGAAGTGTACGCAGCACGGGGATCTGCATGGCAAGAACGTGCTAGTCAGTGACCAAGGCGAGCCTATCCTGATTGATTATGGCGACGTTCGAAAGACTAGTGGTTGCTTAGACCCAATCACTCTTGAGCTTTCAACGGTGTTTCATCCCGGGGCTAGGGAGATACGCGGACAGTGGCCGACGCCCAATCAAATGGCTACTTGGTTCGACCTCGATGCGTTTGTCGCCGGGTGTCCGTTTGAGGAATACATACGGGAGTGTCGTTCGTGGCTCGCAGATGTGGCGGCGTCAGACCAGGAGATCGCTGCCGTAGTCGCCGCGTACGGGCTCCGTCAGCTCCGTTATGACAGTGCCAGCCAGTCCCACGCGACGGAATTGGTTTGCGGAGCGCTTGGACGCATTTAGTCGGCCCGTGCGGGTCGCGCTATGGGTGAACCGCGAGCAAGGCAGAGGATCAGTCGGCTGCGCGCCCGGCGTGCGAGATCGCGTACACGTTCGGGCGGAATCGCAGGATTGGGTCATTCGAAAGGTCGATCCCGTCGCACACCCGCGTGGGGTCAAAGACGGTACCGTCGCTGGCCTCGGTCCGAGGGATGATCACAAGGGTCCCGGCCGGAACCAGGGTCGGTCCGTTTGGCGCAGCGGCAGTCGGATCGTGCGGATCCTCGCTACGGGTGATGACTTGTATGTCGAGGTTGAAGCGGATCGGGCCAGTCTGCAGGCGCAGAGCCAGGTCGTCGAACAGATAGTGTCGGCCGCGGCGCCTCGCTTCGGCTCGTGAGAGGTCGCGCTGTCGGTCGTGCGGGCGCCACGTGTAACGGACCCAGCGCTCGCTGCCGTCGGCGGCGATCCACTTGAAGGCGTGGATCGCGTAGTACGGGCGGGCGGCGAAGCTGGCCGGTGGGGCGAGGGCCGCGAGGTTGGCGCGCAGGGTGCGGGCGACGTGTGGGTGGCGGGCGAGGAAGAGGGGGAGGCGGATCGCCGCGCTGAGACCGGGCTTTGAGAGCCGCACGAACTCGATGAACTCGTCCGGCGTACGGAAGGGAAAGTGGGGCGCCGTCTGGGCGACTATGTCGGTGCGGGAGCCGTCGGGGAGCTCGAAGCTGACGGCCATGCCGCGGACGTCGGGGGCGTAGTCGGGGACGTTGGGGTCGCCGCCGCCGTTGGAGAAGCGGACGATCGCGGGCACGGGGTCGCCCTGCATGTGGGGGGCGCGGGTGAGCTTAGCTGCGGCGGGGGTCGCCGTGAAGGTGCCCTCGCAGAAGACGCCCTTGGCGTGCAGTGCGCGGTAGCCCGGGTGGTACCCGAAGCGGGCGCGAATGACCTCGATCGCCTCTTGGGGCGTGATCACGGTGCCACCCTAACCCCGGTGCCGGTGATCCAGCGACAGTGGTCGCTACGGTGGCAGGCGTGCATCGCGGGGGACGTTTGATCCGGTTGGCGGTGCGCCGTTCCGGCGCGCCCCTGATCAGGGGGCGCTGAGCGCGTGCGGGCGCCCTTCTCGAGACGGCGGCTCGGTTGGGTCGTCGCGGTGATCGTCGTGCTGGCGATCGGTGCGATCGCCAATCGCGGCGAGGAGGGCGGGAGCGGCGGCGAGGATGGGTCGCGCGTGGAGCGGGAGCGCGCCGACCGGGGTGATGGCAAGCGCGGACGCGAGCGGGACCGGGAGCGCCAACGGGGCGGTGAGAGCAAGGGCTCCAAGCGGCCGTCGGGCATCCCGAGCGACGCCAAGCGCACGCGCGTCGTCTCGGTCGCCGACGGCGACACGGTGAAGCTCGCCGGGCTCGGCTCCTCGCGCATCATCGGCGTCGATACGCCGGAGGTCTACGGCGAGGCCGAGTGCTTCGGGGCCGAGGCCTCGGCCTTCACGAAGTCGGTCCTGACACCCGGTAGCGCCGTCTACTACGTGCATGGGACCGAGCGCACCGACCGCTACGGGCGCGACCTCGTCTACCTCTGGCTGCCCAGCGGCAAGTTCTTCAACGCGATGCTGGTCGAGCGCGGCTTCGCGGTGACGCTGACGATCCCGCCGAACGTCGAGTACGCCGACCTCTTCCGGCGCCTGGCGGCGCGGGCGCGTGCGGCCGGGCGGGGGCTTTGGGCGCGCTCGACCTGCGGCGGCGATCCCGATCTGCCGGCCGGCGAAGCCAAGCACTCCGGCGGCGGCTCCGGCGACTCCGACCTGGCGAGCGTGTCGGGCGCGGGCGGCGGCGGGCGCTCGGGGTTGCGCTGTGAGCCCGGCTATCGCCCCTGCGTGCCGCGCTATCCGCCCGACCTGGACTGCGCCGACGTCGACGGTCCGATTCGGGTCACGGGCCGCGACCCGCACAACCTGGACGGCGACGGTGACGGAATCGCCTGCGAATAGGTCCACCGCGCAAGCTACGGTTCGCGCGTGAACGAGCGGAGCGCCGCCTTCGACCGGGCCTCGCTTGCCGTCGGCGTCCTGCTGCTCGTGGGCGCCGTGGTGGTGATGGTGGTCGCAGGGCTCGCTCGCGGGGAGAGCGAGGTCGCGATCGAGGCCACGGGGATGCGGCCCGGATTCGAGCTCTCCGGGCACGATTACACCGTCTCCTGCGAGCAGCCCGTTGACGTGAGGGTCAGCGCGGGGAGGGGAGCCGAGGCCCGGATCGGCGCCGGGGAGTGGCGCCCGGGCGAGCAGGAGCGCACGCTTGAGCTTGAGCCCGGCGGCGCGGTGGTCGTCGAGCTGCGCGGCGGCGAGCTCGATGGGGCCGAGCGCTACTACCTGCGCTGCCTGCCGTCCGACTTCCCCCGCTACGACTTCCTCGCCTATCCCGGCGTCGAGCCCGGGCTCTGGTTGGTCACGCCGACCAACATCGAGACCCGGGAGAACGTCAACTACGCGTTCGTCTTCGACCACCGCGGCGTCCCGGTCTGGTGGATGCACGCCGAGCCGGCCGCGATCGACGCCCAGGTGCTCCCCGACGGCACGATCGCCTGGGGCCAGTGGAGCGGGGGAGGCTTCGGCGTCGATCCGCGCGCCGCGTACGAGATCCGCACGCTGGACGGCGAGCTCGTCCGCCGCGTCAAGACCGTGGGGCGGAACACCCCGACCGACCACCACGAGCTGCTCGTGACCTCCCGCGGCAACTACATCGTGCTCTCGTACCGCCCGCGCGAGAGAGTCGACCTGCGCCCGCTGATCGACGACGCGGACGCGACCGTCCTCGACTCGGTGATCCAGGAGCTGACGCCCGAGGGCGAGCTCGTCTGGGAGTGGTCGAGCGCCGACCACATCGACCTCAGGGAGACCGGCCGCTGGCTCGAGCAGCTCGAGGAGCCCTACGACCTCACGCACATCAACGCGGTGAGTGAGCTGCCCGACGGCGACCTGCTGATCTCGATGCGCAACGTCGACGCCGTCTACCGGCTCGACCGCGAGACCGGCGAGGTCGAGTGGAAGCTGGGCGGGACGCGGACCGAGGACTCGCTGCGCGTGGTCGGCGACCCCAACCCGCAGGCCCTGGGCGCCCAGCACGACGTGCGCTGGATCGGCGAGGACGAGATCACGATCTTCGACAACCAGACCGAGACGGGCGCGCCCCCGCGGGCGCTGCGCCTGCGGATCGAGGGCGATACCGCGCGGGTGGTCGAGCTCATCGAGGACGAGACGCTCACCGAGTCGCCCTGCTGCGGCTCGGCGCGTCGTGCCGAGGACGGCTCCTGGCTCATCTCCTGGGGCGGCACGCCGCTGGTGAGCGCGGTCGAGCCCGACGGGGAGCGGCGCTTCGCGCTCGAGTTCGAGTCCAGCGTGATGAGCTACCGCGCGGTCTCCGCCGGCGATTACGCCGACGTCGAGCGCTTCCGGGCGGGGATGAGCGCCCAGGTGCCCGACGCGCGGTAGCTCACTGGGCTTTCGCCCGTTCCCCCTGGGTCGGCGCGGGTAAGCGGTCGCGAGAGCGATCAGGAGGTACCGACGTGCCCAAGGACCACGGACCCAGCGTGAAGGACGACGAGCTGTACGAGAAGCTGCGCGAGGAGGGCAACAGCAAGGAGAAGGCGGCGCGGATCGCCAACGCCAAGGCCGGCGGCGAGGACGTGAGCCGCAAGGGCGGCGAGGGCGAGGATTACGAGGATCGCACAAAGGAGGAGCTCGAGGAGCGCGCCCGAGAGATCGGGATCGAGGGTCGCTCGAAGATGAGCAAGGGCGAGCTGATCGACGCCCTGCGAAACCACTGAATCCCGAGTGGCCGGGAACGCCTTCGTCGGAGGTAGCCTGCCGGCTGAGTGCTGCTGATCGCCTCGCTGGTGGGGCTCTTCGTCCTGCCCTCGCCCTGGAACGTCCTCGGCGTCGCCGTCGCGACGGTCGTCGAGGTTGCCGAGGTCTACCTCTGGATCTGGTTCCTGCGCCGCTACCGCGTGCGGGGCGGGGCCGAGGGGATGATCGGGGAGCGCGGCGAGGTGCTGGAGCGCTGCGACCCGCGCGGGCGGGTGCGCGTGCACGGCGAGATCTGGCGCGCGGTGGCGGCCGACGAGGAGCCGCTGGAGGTGGGGGAGAGGGTCGTGGTGAAGCGGGTCGACGGGCTCACGTTGGAGGTCGCGCGACGCGCCTCGGGCTGAGCGCGTCGTCGTTGCGACTAGTGGCCTGGTCGTTGCTACGCTCCCATCCTGCGAGGGCGGTTAGCTCAGTTGGGAGAGCGCCAGCTCGACAAGCTGGAGGTCACTGGTTCGAGCCCAGTACCGCCCACTACCGCGCCGGCCTGGGGCCGGCGCTTTTCATGCCGGGCTCGCTTCCCGGTTAGAGGTACGTGAAGGCGACCCGGCCCCGGACCGCTTCGCCATGGGGTTCAGGCGCCTGGCCGGTTCGCAGGCCCGGTTCGGGGTACTTACGGGCACAACCCAGTCAGCAAGGAGAGCTGCATGTACATCGGACTCGGTGCCCTGATCCTCATCATCATCCTGATCATCCTCCTGACCTGAGGGCGGGGGCTCGCGCCGTCGCGCGGGCGAGCCCTTTGTCGATGGCTGCCGGGGGTTGGTGAGAAACTGAGCCGATGGCGACACGGGGGGCGACAGCCGTCGCTGCGGCAGCGCTGCTGCTGGCTTCGGCGTTCGCGTCCTGCGGGGTCGAGGACCGGCCTGAGAGATCGGAGCTGCCGGCCAAGCTGCGGGCCGCTTGGGATCGACTCGAGGCGCGGGGCTACGAGGTCATCGCCGTCAGGGCGGTGGTTGGCGACGAGACCGAGGGCGCGCTGCTGGTAGACGACGGGAATAGTCGCGTCGTAGTGCGGGCCTCCAAGGACCGAGGGTTCTTCGACGCGCCGTTGAGGGGCGTCCTGGACGCTCCCGGCAGTTGGGTCCCGATGAACCAGGTCCTCACCTGTGGCCGCACCGTTGAGATCGCGGGATCCGCGTCCCGTTCCATCGGCGAGGTGGCCAGGGACTCCGGACTCTGTTGAGCGTTGTCGGGAGGCCTGCGAGCGGCTCAGCCGGGCGCTCGACGAGAGCGTGCAGGCTGCGCATACGGAAGCCGAGTCGACCTCTTAGCTCGCGGCTGACCGCCCGACACTGCCTCGTCAGGCCCGTTGCGCCGGGATCCGCAGCGCGTGGGCGCATCCAGCCGCGCGCTTATGCTCGCGGACCGTGCTGGGCACCTATCTGTCCTTTGCCGTCCTGATCGGCGCCGCGGCGGCCACCGGTGCGCTCGTCTTTCGCCTTTGCGGGCGGCGCGAGTGGAGCTGGCTTGCCCCGGCCTTGGGCCTCGGGGTGCTCTGCGGTGTGGGCTGGGGCGCGGCCAACCTGATCGACCCGGTGGCGACGCTGGTCGTGCTGCTGGCTGCGCTCGCCTACGGCGCCTTCGAGCTGCTGGTGCGCCGCCCCGCGCTCGACGGCGAGCTCACGCTCGGGCTGACCGCGGCGGTAGGCGCGCTCGTTTTGGCCTCGATCCCGTTCCTGGTCGAGGGGCGCTTCGGGATCCTCGGCACCGGTCTCAACCCCGACATGTCGCAGCACCTCTTCGCGACCGATCGCATCGTGTCGGGCGGGGTCGAGCGGTTGATCGAGGAGGGCTACCCGCTGGGCCCGCACGCGCTCGTCGCCGGCCTGGGCGAGCTCGGCGTGAGCTTCGTGCACGGCTTCGACGGCTTCGCGCTCGCGATCGCGGTGGCCGCCGCCTTGGCGTCGCTCCCGCTGCTCGTGGGGATCTGCTCCCGCCGTGCTCTCGCGGTCGCGCTTCTGACCGCGTTCGCCTACCTGGCCTCCTCTTATCTGATCCAGGGCGCCTTCAAGGAGTCCCTGCAGGCGCTCTTCCTCCTCGCCTTCGCGGTCGCCCTGCACGAAATTGCGGCGGGCAGCTTGGGCGGGGCCGATCCGGCGCCGCGCTGGCGGCTTTGTGCCGTTCTGCCCCCGGCCGGCCTGGCGGTCGGCTCGATCTACGCCTACAGCTTCCCCGGCGTCGCCTGGCTTGCCGGCACGGCGATGATCTGGGTCGCGTGGGAGGCGGTGGCCCAGCTGCGCTCGCGCGGCGCGGATGCGGCCGTTGGCAATGAAGCGGGCCGGCCCTCGTTGGGCGCGCTGCTCACGCCGGCGCTGGTCGCGCTCTGCGTCTTCGTACTCGCCGTCGCGCCCGAGCTGGGGCGGCTCTCGACCTTCGCGAGCTTCGAGACCTTCGACCCCGAGGGCCCCGGGCGCGGCAACCTCTTCGACGCGATCTCGCCGTTTGAGGCGCTGGGGGTCTGGCCGTCGGGCGACTTCCGCGTGGAGCCCGGCGCCGGCGCCGCCCCCGCGGTCGTGTTCTGGCTGGGCGGGGCGCTTGCCGTGCTCGCCCTGGGGCTGGGGCTTGCGATTTGGGTTCGCCGCGGCGAGCGGGCGTTGCCGGCGGCGCTCGCGGCGGGCGCGGCGCTCTGGCTCTACCCGACGCTCTTCGGGACGATCTACCAGGCGGCGAAGGCGCTCGCGATCGTCGCTCCGGTCGTGATGCTGATCTCCGCCCGCGGGCTTGCGCTCGCGGTGCCTCCGCGGCGGGAGCTGCGCCTCGCTGCGGGCGATGCGAGCGGCCTCGCCATCGCGGGCCTCGCGCTCGCCTTCGCGCTTGCCGCTGCGGGGTCGAGCCTGCTCGTGCTCGTGAACGGGCCCGTGGGGCCCGACCGCTGGTCGCCCGCACTGATCGAGATGCGTGAGCGCGGCGAGCTCGGCCGAAACGGCGAGGCGGGCGACTCGACGCTTGTCGTCGCCACGCCCGAGGTGATGGAGGGCGAGCACGGCGCGGACCTGTTCCTCTGGGAGCTGCGCGGCGGGCGCGTCTGCGCCCAGGCGCTCGAGCCCGGCCAGGCAGGCGCCGATCAAGCGCCGCCGGGGATCGCCTACGTTGTCCAGCACACCGGCGCCGGCGCGGACGCGGAGCCGCACCCGGAGCCACCCTTCGCGGGGCTAGCCGAGGTGCGCAGGGCCGAGCTCTACACGCTCTACCGAGTGGGCGAGCCCGAGCCCGAGCCCGCGGCCGAGCCGCCCTGCCCCTTCATCGCCGACGGGCAGCGCGCCGACCCGTCGGGCTGAGCCACCGGCTAGCGCGCCACGAAGCGGGCCCTGCCGGTGAAACGGGGGTGGTGGACCCCGCGGCGGTAGGCGCGCAGCGAACGGGACGAGGTGTCGATGTGCAGGTTGGAGACGGTGCCGTCGCCGTTGCGCCAGGACTCGTGCCAGATGGAGAGCGCGCGTAGGCGCGGCCAGCGCCCCGAGGCGACCGAGCGCAGCGCGCGGCGCAGCCAGCGTGCCTTGCGGCCGGGGCGCTTCGTCTCGGCGTGGCCGTACTCGAGCACGGCGAGCGGGCGCGTGGGGGAGAGGGCGGCGAGCTTGGGATAGGCGCGGTCGAGGGTCCTGCGGAAGCTGCGTGAGCTCCAGCCGAGCTTCAGCAGCCCGTAGGCGGACACGCCGATCCAGTCCACGTACTCGTCGCCCGGGTAGTAGGCGGCGTACGTGTTCCAGGCTTCGCGCGGGGAGTCGTCGGAGTTCACGTGGAAGAACCAGGTGATGCCGCCGGCGCCCTCGGCGCGGCAGATCTCGACGATGCGCCGGTAGGCGGCGACGAAGCGCTCCGGGCCGTCGGGCACCGTGGGGTCGCCGAACCCGTCGCTCAGCCCGCCGCCGTTCCAGCGCCCGTTCCAGGGGAACCAGTCGCCGTTCACCTCCGTGCCGAACTCGGCGAGCAGCGGCGTGTCGTAGCGCGCCATCGCCTCGGCCGCCCGCGCGCACCAGCGCTCAAGCGCGTCGTCGTACTCGCCGCTTGCGATGCGCTCGGTGGCGAAGTTGGGGTCGGGCCCGTTCTCCCAGTTGGACCGCGCCATCAGCCGCACGAACGGCACCCGGCCCAAGCGCGCGATCGTGCGCACCTGCTTGGCGGGGAAGTTGATCCGCCCGCGCCACCAGTTGTTCGAGAAGTAGACCCAGGCCACGCGCTTGCGGGCGAGCCGCTCGAAGCGCTTGATGCGCGCGGCGCGCACGCGTTGCTCCGCATCGCCGAAGTCGGGATAGGCGGCGTGGTAGACGCGCTTGCCGGGCGGCGGGGCGAGGACGCGCTCAGGCGCGGGTTCGGCGCGCCGCTCGCTGCCAAAGCCGCCGGCCCGGTGCTCGGCCAACGCGCCGTTCGCTTCGTGAGCGGCCGCGAGGACGCCTGCGCCGAACAGGGCGACGGCGAGCAGGGAGCCGAGGAAGTGGCGCACGGCCGAGAGGATCGCAGCCGGACGCGATCGCCCCAGCCGCGCCACTAGCATCCTCGCCCGTGGCGCAGATCACGGTGAAGCTTCCCGACGGGAACGAGCTCGAACTCGAGGAGGGCGCGACCGGCAGCGACGCCGCCGCGGCGATCGGGCCGGGCCTGGCGCGCGCCGCGCTCGCGATCCGAGTGAACGGCGAGCTGCGCGACCTGGCGCGGCCGCTGCCCGACGGGGCCGAGATCGAGATCGTCACCGAGCGCGACCCCGACGCGCTCGAGCTGGTCCGCCACGACGCCGCGCACGTGCTCGCGACCGCCGTGCTCGAGCTGTGGCCGGGCACCAAGGTCTCGATCGGCCCGCCGGTCGAGGACGGCTTCTACTACGACTTCGAGTTCCCGGACGGCTACCGGCCCAACGAGGAGGACTTCGAGCGGATCGAGAAGGCGATGGCCGAGCACATCGCCGCCGACGAGACCTTCGAGCGGGTCGATGTGCCGGTCGAGGAGGCGCTCGAGCGCTTTCGCGCCGAGGACCAGCCCTACAAGGTCGAGCTGATCGAGGACCTCGTCCGAAACGAGGGCGTCAAGACGGTCTCGCTGTACCGCAACGGGCCCTTCACCGACCTCTGTCGCGGGCCGCACGGCCCCTCGACCAAGCGGATCAAGGCGTTCAAGCTCACCAAGGTCGCGGGCGCGTACTGGCGCGGCGACGAGAGCCGCCAGATGCTCACCCGCATCTACGGCACCGCGTTCTTCTCCAAGCAGGACCTGGAGGAGTACGAGCGGCGGCTGGAGGAGGCGCGCAAGCGCGACCACCGCAAGCTCGGGCCGCAGCTCGGCCTGTTCCGCCTGCGGCCCGAGTCACCGGGGATGCCGTTCTGGCTTCCGAACGGCACCACGCTCTTCCGGCTGATCCAGGCCGAGGTCGACGAGCAGCTGCGCAAGCGCGGCTACCAGGAGATCCGCACGCCGCAGGTGATGGACGTTGAACTCTGGCACCGCTCGGGCCACTACGAGAACTACCGCGAGAACATGTACTTCAGCGAGGTGGACGAGCGCGAGTTCGCGCTGCGGCCGATGAACTGCCCGGGCGCCTGCCTCGTCTACGCCTCCGAGCCGCGCTCCTATCGCGATTTGCCGCTGCGCCTGGCCGAGTACGGAGCGGTCTTCCGTCACGAGCGCGAGGGCGTGATGCACGGGCTTTTGCGCGTGCGCTCCTTCACCCAGGACGACGCGCACGTCTACTGCACGTTCGAGCAGGTGCCGCAGGAGGTGCACTCGATCTGCGAGGCGATCGACGAGCTCTACGCGCGCTTCGGCTTCGAGGACGTGCGCGTCGAGCTCTCGACGCGGCCGGAGAAGTCGATCGGCACCGCCGAGCAGTGGGAGCGGGCCGAGCGGGCGCTCGCGGAAGCGCTCGAGAGCCAGGGGCGCGAGTACCAGCTGAACCCCGGCGACGGCGCCTTCTACGGCCCCAAGATCGACTTCCACGTGACCGACGCGCTGGGGCGCTCCTGGCAGCTCGGCACCTGCCAGCTCGACTTCTTCATGCCCGAGCGCTTCGAGCTCACCTATCAGGGCGCCGACAACGCCGAGCACAGGCCGGTGATGATCCACCGCGCGCTGTTGGGCTCGATGGAGCGCTTCGCCGGCATCCTGATCGAGCACTACGCGGGCCGCTTCCCGGTCTGGCTCGCACCGGTGCAGATCGGCGTGCTGCCCGTCGCCGACCGCCACACCGAGCGCGCGCACGAGGTGGCGCGCGAGCTCGCCGACGCGGGGCTGCGGGTGCGCACCGACGACCGCTCGGAGTCGGTCGGCCGCAAGATCCGCGACGCCGAGCTGGCCAAGCTCCCGTACATGGTCGTGCTCGGCGACCGCGAGCTCGAGTCGGGAAAGCTGTCGGTGCGCTCGCACGCCGAGGGCGACCTCGGCCAGCTCACGGCAACCGAGCTCGTCGAGCGGGTCTATACTGAGGCCCAGATGAAGGGCACCGACACAACACAGCGCCGCTAGTGCGCCCGTGCCCCTTCATGCATGCCCGCCCTCCGCGCCCTCGAGCCCACGCAGTCGGCTTGACGTTCGTCGTCCTCAGTAGCTAGTGCCCGTTCCGAAGCGTTTCGACCGGCGTCCCCCGGAACGGGACCAGACCCGCATCAACGAGCGCATCACCGCGCGTGAGGTGCGCCTCGTCGACGAGAACGGCAAGCAGATCGGGATCGTCGACACGCGCAAGGCGTTGGATCTGGCCCGCGACCGCGACCTCGACCTGGTCGAGGTGGCGCCCCAGGCGCGCCCGCCCGTCGCCCGCCTGCTCGACTACTCGAAGTACAAGTACGAGCAGGAGCAGAAGGCGAAGGCGGCGCGCAAGCACCAGCAGCAGGTCAACGTCCGGGAGATCAAGCTGCGCCCGAAGATCGCCGACCACGACTACGCGACCAAGAAGGGCCACGTCGAGCGCTTCCTGCGCGGCGGCGACAAGGTCAAGGTGACGATCATGTTCCGCGGCCGCGAACAGGCGCATCCCGAGCGCGGGCAGGCGCTGCTCGAGCGCCTCTTCGAGGACCTGGACGGGATGGCGGTGATCGAGCAGGCGCCGCAGCAGGAGGGCCGCAATATGCACATGCTGCTGGCGCCCTCCAAGGAGCTCGCGCGCGCAAAGCGCGGCGAGCAGGCCGACGAGAAGTAGGCCTTCGGCGCAACACGATGGGCTTCGCGGTGCGCGGCAAGTTGCCGAAGTAGGGGTGTCGTGGGCGCGTCTGCTTGAATAGTGCGCCCATGCCCAAGATGAAGACCCACTCCGGCGCCAAGAAGCGGTTCCGCAAGACCGCGAAGGGCAAGCTGCGCGGTCGGCGCGCCTACTCGAGCCACATCCTCGAGAAGAAGTCGCCGAAGCGCAAGCGGCGCATGAGCCTGCCGTCGGAGATCTCGCAGCACGACAGCAAGCGGGTCCGGGCGCTCTTGGGAGGTAAGGGCTGATGCCGCGCGCAACGAACGCGGTCGCGCGCAAGCGGCGTCGCAAGAAGACGCTCGCCCAGGCCAAGGGCTACTACGGGCGCAAGCACTCCTCGTACCGCTTCGCCAACGAGCAGGTGATGCGGTCGGGCAACTACGCGTTCCGCGACCGCAAGGCGCGCAAGCGCGACTTCCGTCGGCTGTGGATCATCCGCATCAACGCGGCCGCGCGGCGCGAGGGGCTGACCTACGCGCAGCTCATGCACGGCCTCAAGCAGGCCGGGGTCGAGGTCAATCGCAAGATGCTGGCGGACATCGCGGTGCGCGACCAGGAGGCGTTCCGCCGATTCGCCGAGCTCGCCCGGGAGGCCGCGGCGGCCTGAGCGAACGCGAAGACCGCCGAGAGAGCTGAACCGGGCGCCCGCGAGGCGCCCGTTTTCGTTCCTGAGGCGGAAAGGGAAGGACACGGGGAGTTCGAAGGCACGAGCGAAGTGATCACGAGCAAGGAGAACGCGAAGCTCAAGCTGGTGCGCAAGCTCGCGCAGCGCAAGCACCGCGAGCGGGAGGGCCTGTTCGTGACCGAGGGGGAGGACCTGCTCGAGGCGGGCCTCGCCGCCGGCGCCGAGCCGCGGTTCGTGTTGCGCACGCCGGACGCGGAGGTCGAGGGCGAGGCGGTGGAGCCCGAGCTCTTGGCGGGCGTCTCCAGCCTCGGCTCGGGCACGCGCGTGATCGCGGTCTGGCCGCTGCCCGAGCCGCGCCGGCCGGCCGGCGTCTGCGCGTACCTGCACGGGCTGGGCGATCCCGGCAACGTGGGCACCGTGGTGCGCAGCGCCGACGCGCTCTGCGGCGGCACCGTGGCGCTCGGGCCGGGCTGCGCCGACCCCTACTCGCCGAAGGCCGTGCGGGCGAGCATGGGGTCCGTCTTCGCGGTGGCCCCGGGGCGGTTCGAGCTGGAGGAGACGCCGGCGCCCAGGATCGCCCTGGTCGCGCACGGGGGAGGGCGGCCCGAGGGCGTCGCGCCGCCCATCACGATCTGCCTCGGCGCTGAGCGCGAGGGGCTGCCGGCCGACGTGGTGGGGCGCTGCGAGGAGCGTTGGACGATCCCCCTGCGGCCGGGGGTCGACTCGCTCAACGTCGCCGCGGCGGCGGCGATCGCGCTGGAGCGGATATCTTCGACGGCCGCCCAGGTGACATCGGCATGAACACACTCGAACGGATCAGCGAGCTGGAGCAGGAGGCGAGCGCGCGGATCGCGGAGGCGGCCGACACGGCCGCGCTCGAGGAGCTGCGGGTGCGCTACCTCGGGCGCAAGTCCGAGCTGACCTCGATCCTGCGCGGGATCGGACAGCTGCCGCCCGAGCAGCGCGGGCCGGTCGGCGCCGCCGCGAACAAGGCGCGCCAGGCGCTCGAGCAGGCGCTTTCGGCGCGGCGCGCGGAGGTCGAGGCGCAGGAGCTCCAGCGGCGGCTGGAGGCGGACCGCGTCGACGTGACGCTGCCCGGCGAGGCGCCCGTGCGCGCCGGGCACCTGCACCTGATCACGCAGACGCGGCGCGAGATCGAGGACATCTTCGTCGGGCTGGGCTACCGGGTGCTCGACGGGCCCGAGATCGAGCACGACTTCTACAACTTCACCGCGCTCAACCACCCGCCCGGCCACCCGGCGCGGATGGTGCAGGACACCTTCTACGTCGACCCAGAGAGCCTGCCCGAGGGCGTGCGCAACGAGCGCGACCTGCCGCCGGGGCCGCGCGACGTGCTGCTGCGCACCCACACCTCGCCCAACCAGGTGCGGGCGATGGAGGTGAGCGAACCGCCGCTCTTCGTGATCGTGCCGGGGTTCGTCTACCGCCGCGACACGATGGACGCCACCCACCTGCCGATGTTCTCCCAGGTCGAGGGGCTGGCGGTGAGCGAGGACGTGACGCTGGCCGATTTGGCCGGGACCCTGCAGGAGGTGGCGCGGGCCCTGTTCGGCCCCGAGCGCGAGACGCGCCTCAAGCCCGACTTCTTCCCCTTCACCGAGCCCAGCGTGCAGGTCGACGTCTCCTGCTTCCGCTGCCAGGGCACCGGCCGGCTGCCCGACGGCTCGCGCGACGGCGTCTGCAAGGGCACGGGCTGGATCGAGATCCTCGGTGCGGGCATGGTCGACCCGAACGTGTTCGGGTTCGTGCAGGACGGCCGCTACGACCCCGAGCGGATCCAGGGCTTCGCCTTCGGCATGGGGATCGAGCGCATTGCCTTCCTCAAGCACGGCGTGCCCGACCTGCGGATGTTCTACGAGAACGACGTGCGCTTTTTGAGGCAGTTCTAGTGGGCGAGGTGAGCGAGTGAAGGTCCCCTTCTCCTGGCTGCGCGAGTACTGCGATCCCGGGCTTACGGCCGAGGAGGTCGCCGAGCTGCTTTCGATGCGCGCGGTCGAGGTCGAGCGAGTCTCGCGCTTCGGAGCGCCCTCGACCGACGGGCTCGTGATCGGGCGTGTGCTCGAGGCCGAGAAGCACCCGAACGCCGACCGCCTCAAGGTCTGCCAGGTCGACACCGGCGACGGCGAGCGCACGATCGTCTGCGGCGCGCCGAACGTCGCGGCGGGTCAGACGGTGATGGTGGCGCTGCCGGGGGCCCAGCTGCCGGGCGGCATCAAGCTGCGCAAGGCGAAGCTGCGCGGGGTCGAGTCGAACGGCATGATCCTCTCGGAGGCCGAGCTCGAGATCGGCGATGACGCCGACGGAATCGCTGTGCTGGCGACGGACGGCGCGGGCCCGGAGCCCGGCACGCCGCTGGCCGACGTGCTCACGGTCTCCGATGAGGTGCTCGAGCTCGACCTCAACCCCAACCGCTCCGACTGCCTCGGGGTCTGGGGCGTTGCGCGCGAGGTGCACGCGATCACCGGCGCCCCGCTCGCCGCGCCCCCCTGGGAGGCTGACGCGGAGCCTGCGGGCGAGGTGCCGGTGGACGAGCTCGCCTCGGTGCGCGTGGAGGTGCCCGAGCTCTGCCCGCGCTTCACCGCGCGCGCCTTCACCGAGGTGCGGATGGGGCCCTCGCCGCTCTGGCTCAAGGCGCGGCTCATGGCCGCCGGCCAGCGCCCGATCTCCAACGTCGTCGACATCACCAACTACGTGATGCTGCTCGTGGGCCAGCCGCTGCACGCCTTCGACCTCGACCGCGTGCCGGGCGGCGAGCTGATCGTGCGCCGGGCGCGCGACGGCGAGCGGGTGACGACGCTCGACGGGGCGGAGCGCGAGCTCGACACGGACACGGTGGTCGTGGCCGACCGCGAGCGGGCCTCGGCGATCGCCGGGATCATGGGCGGCGAGGTCTCTGAGGTCTCCGAGGGCACCACCCGGGTGCTGCTCGAAGCGGCGACCTGGAACGGGGTCAACATCCTGCGCAGCTCCAACCGGCTCGGCCTGCGTACCGAGGCCTCGGCGCGCTTCGAAAAGCAGCTGCACCCCGAGCTCGCGATGCGCGGCCAGCGGCTCGCCTCGCGGCTTCTGGTCGAGCTCGCGGACGCGAAGCTCGCGCCCGGCACGATCGACGTCGCGGCCGAGATCCCCGAGCCGCACCGGCTCGTGCTGCGCTCCTCGCGGGTGCGCGGCCTTCTGGGCGTGGAGATCGACCGCGCCGAGGCGAAGACCTACCTCTCGCGGCTCGGCTTCGAGGTGAAGGAGCGCGGAGAGGAGGACCTCGAGGTCACGGTCACCCCCGAGCGCCACTACGACGTCGAGCGCGAGGTCGACCTGGTCGAGGAGGTGGCGCGCCTGCACGGGCTCGACCGCCTCCCCCGCACGCTGCCCGCGCACGGCAACCGCCGCGGCAAGCTCACGCGCGAGCAGCGACTGCGGCGCGCGGTCGAGGACGCGCTGGTCGGGCTCGGCTTCGACCAGGCGATCACCTGGGGCTTCACCTCGCCCGCCGTGGCCGAGCGCCTGCGCCTGCCCGAGGGCGACGCGCGCCGCGGGTGGGTGGAGATCGCCAACCCGCTGGGCGAGGAGCACTCGGTGATGCGCACGACCCTGCTCGGCGGCCTGCTCGACGCGGCCCAGTACAACGCCGCGCGCGGCGCCGAGGCGATCGCGCTCTTCGAGGTCGGGCGCGCGTTCCTGCGCGAGCCCTCCCCGCGCGAGGGGCTCGTGGCCGCCGGCGCATACGCCGGCCGGCTGCCGGCGCCCGTGCGTGAGCCGCTGCGTTTGGGCTGCCTGGTGGTCGGCCCGCTCGTGCCGCCCTCGTGGCGGAGGCGCGAGGAGGGGGCGGACTTCTTCGCGCTCAAGGGCGTGCTGGAGACGCTCGGCAGGCGGCTCGACGTGCAGCTCGGCTTCGAGCCCGAGGCCGAGCCCTTCCTGCACCCCGGGCGCGCGGCGCGGGTCTCGCTGGGCGGCGAGGATCTGGGCTGGCTCGGCGAGCTGCACCCGCTGGTCGCGCGCGAGTGGGACCTCGACGGCGGCGTCGCCTGCGAGCTCGACCTGGCGCCGCTCTTCGCCGCGGCGCGGTTGGGCGAGGGCACCTACGAGGACCTCACGAGCTTCCCCGCCGTCCTGCAGGACCTCGCGGTCGTGGTCGACGAGGACGTGCCGGCGGAGCGGGTGCGCGCGGCGGTGGCCGAGGGCGGCGGCGAGCTTCTGCGCTCGGTGCGGATCTTCGACCTCTACCGCGGCGAGCAGATCGGCGAGGGCCGCAAGAGCCTCGCGCTGCGGCTCGAGTTCCGCGCGCCCGACCGCACGCTGACCGACGAGGAGGTCGCCGAGCGGCGCGAGGCGATCCGCGCCTCCCTTGCCGCGATCGGAGGGGCGCTGCGTGAGTAGCGCCTCGCGGACTCAAGGCGCGCAGCCGCTCGAGGGCGAGCCCGCCGCGCGGGTGCTGGTCGCGGGCGCGACCGGCTTCGCCGGGGCGCTCGCGGCGCGCCTGGTCTGGCGCCACCCGCGCCTGGAGCTGGTGCGCATCACCGGTCGCTCCGACGTGGGCAGGCGGCTCGACGACCTCTACCCGCGCCACCGCGTGCCGCTGGTCGTGGAGGAGCTCGATTCCGACTCCTTCGAGGGGATCGACGCGGCGCTGGTCGCCTACCCGCATGGCGCCGCGGCGCCCTTGGTCGCGCAGCTGCGCGAGCGCGGCGTCCGCGTGGTCGACCTCTCCGCCGACTTCCGCCTGCGCGAGCTGGGCGAGTACGAGCGCTGGTATGGGCCGCATCCAGAGCCGGGCCTCCTGGACGGGGCGGTGTACGGGCTTCCCGAGCTCTACCGCGAGGCGCTCGGCGGCGCGGAGCTGGTCGCCAACCCGGGCTGCTACCCGACCTGCGCCGTGTTGGCGCTGGCGCCGATGGCGCGCGCGGGCCTGATCGAGGGCGTGGTGGTCGACGCCAAGTCGGGCGTCTCCGGCGCCGGCCGCAACGCGCAGGGCATGCACTTCTCGCTCGTCGGCGAGAACTTCTCGCCCTACAAGGTGCGCGGCCACCGCCACTCCCCGGAGATCCGCCAGGAGCTCGAGGCGCTCGGCATGCGGGGGCTGCTCACCTTCGTGCCGCACCTCTTGCCGCTCGACCAGGGGTTGCTCGCGAGCTGCTACGTCACGCTCGCGCGCGAGACCGACGAGTCCGAGCTGCGCGCGCTCTACGAGGAGAGCTACGCCGCCGAGCCCTTCGTCGAGCTCGCCGACGCGCCGCCCGGGGTGCTCGACGTGCGCGAGACGAACCTGTGCCGGATCTGCGTCGCGGTGCCGCCGGACGGCGGGCGGGCGCTGGTCTTCGCCGCGATCGACAACCTTTGGAAGGGCGCCGCCGGGCAGGCGGTCCAGAACCTGAACCTGATGCTGGGCCTGCCGGAAGGCGAGGGGTTGCTGTGAGCGACGGGGCGCAGACCGGGGCCGAGCGGGGCGCGCGGACCGGGTTCTTCCGCTCGCGCTGGGTGGCGAAGCCCGCGGGCGTCGAGGAGCTCGATCCGGCTCGGCTCGCGCCCGGCTTCCGCGCCGCCGGCGTGCACTGCGGGCTCAAGGGCGGCGGCAAGACCGACGTCGGGCTGCTCGTCTGCGACGAGCCCGAGGTGCGCTCGGCGGTGCTGCTCACCCGCAACGCCGCCGCGGCCGCCCCGGTGCGCGTCTGCCGCGAGCACTGCGAGCTCGGGTCGATCCGCGCCGTCGCGGTCAATTCCGGCAACGCCAACGCCGCCACGGGCGAGCAGGGGATCCTCGACGCGCTCACGATGCGCGACGGCGCCGCCGCGGAGCTCGGGGTCGAGCCCGAGCGGGTGGCGGTGGCCGAGACGGGCGTGATCGGCGTGCCGCTCGACATCGACGCTGTGTTGCGTGGCCTGCGTGAGGCGGCGGGGCGCTTGAGCCCGGAGGGCGGCGCCGCGTTCGCGGACGCGATCATGACCACGGACCGCTACCCGAAGCGGGTCACGGTGCGCTGCGGGGGCGTGACGCTCTCGGCGCAGGCGAAGGGCGGGGGGATGATCCAGCCGAACTTCGCGACGATGCTGTGCTTCGTCCAGACCGACGCGGTGGTCGCCGACCCCGAGGCCGAGCTGCGCCGGGCGGTGGCCGGGTCGTTCGAGCGGATCACGGTCGACGGCCAGATGAGCACGAACGACACCGTCGTGCTCCAGGCGACCGGCGCGTCCGGCGAGCCGCTGCCCGAGGGCCTGCTCGACGCGGTGCTGCTGCAGCTCGCGCTCGACGTGGTCGCCGACGGCGAGGGCGCCGAGCGGGTGGGGCGCGTGCTTGTGACCGGCGCGGCGAGCGAGGAGGAGGCCGAGCGGGTGGCCCGCGCGATCGCCAACTCGCCGCTGGTCAAGACGGCGCTCACCGGCCGCGACGCCAACTGGGGCCGGATCGCGCAGGCGGCCGGCCAGGCGCTGGCGGGCGAGGAGATGCCCGAGCCCAGCCCGCGCTCGATCGAGTTCGAGGAGCTCGGCTCGGAGCTGGAGGAGGTGGAGCTGGGGATCGACCTCGGCCGGGGCGAGGCCCGCGCGCACGTCTACTTCTCGGATCTGACCCACGAGTACATCCGGATCAACGCCGAATACACCACGTGAACCCGCAACGCCGCACAGTCGAGGGAGTCGCAAGCGTCGAGACGCTGCTCGAGGCGCTGCCCTACATCAAGCAGTTCCACGGGCGCACGATCGTGATCAAGTACGGCGGCGCCGCGATGCGCGACGAGCAGCTCAAGGAGGCCTTCGCCACCGACGTCGTGCTGCTCAAGTACGTCGGCATGAACCCGATCGTCGTGCACGGCGGCGGGCCCGACATCACCGAGTACATGCAGCGGCTGGGGATGGAGGTGCGCTTCGTCGACGGGCTGCGCGTCTCCGACCCGGAGACGGTCGAGGTGGCGAAGATGGTGCTGCTCGGCAAGGTCAATTCCGACATCGTCAACCGCATCAACCGGCACGGGCAGCCGGCCGTCGGTCTCTCGGGCGAGGACGGGCGCCTGTTCTCGGTGCGCCCGGTCCCCAACGCCGACAAGGTGGGGCAGGTAGGCGAGATCGACCGGGTCGACGTGGACGTGCTGAACCACATCGCCAGCGACTACATCCCGGTGATCGCGGCGGCGGCCTCCGACCTCGAGGGGCGCTCCTACAACGTCAACGCCGACGCCGCCGCGGGCAAGGTCGCGGCCGCGCTGCCCGCGCACAAGGCGATCTTCATCACCGACGTGCCGGGCTGGCTGGAGGACCCCAACGACCCCGCGAGCCTGATCTCGTCGGCGACCGCGGACGAGGTGGAGGAGGCGGTGGAGGGGATCGAGGGCGGCATGCGACCCAAGCTGCAGGCCTGCCTGGAGGCGATCCGCGGCGGGGTCGACTCGGTCCAGATCGTCGACGGCCGCCGCCCGCACTCGATGTTGCTCGAGCTCTTCACCGACGCGGGCGTCGGCACCAAGATCACGGCGTGAGGGCGGCCCCGAAGACCGCGATGCGGCCGCCGCGGCGGGCCCAGGGGGCGAGCGCATGAACGTGGAGGGACTGCGCGAGCTCGAGGCGCGCTACGCCATGCCGACCTACGCGCGCGCGGGCGTCGAGTTCGTGCGCGGCGAGGGCGCCCGGCTTTGGGACTCCGAAGGGCGCGAGTACCTCGACTTCTTCGCCGGGATCTCGGTGCACAACGCCGGGCACTGCCACCCGCGCATCGTCGCCGCCGTGCAGGAGCAGGTCGCGACGTTCGCGGGCTCCTCGAACCTCTTCTACTCGGAGCCGGCGCTGCGGCTGTCCGAGCGGCTCAGCGAGTCGAGCCTGGGCGGCAAGGTCTTCCTCGCCAACACGGGCACGGAGGCCTCGGAGGGGGCGATCAAGCTCGCGCGCAAGCACGGGCACCGGCGCGGGGTGAAGCGCCCCGAGGTGATCAGCTTCGTGGGCGACTTCCACGGCCGCACGCTGGGGGCGCTCGCGGCGACGCCGAAGCTCGCCGACGAGGATCGCTTCGGGCCGCTGCCCCCGGGCTTCCGCGCGGTGCCCCACGACGACCCCGACGCGCTGCGCGCGGCGGCGAGCGAGTCGACCGCGGCGGTCTTCATCGAGCTGATCCAGGGGGAGGCGGGGGTCTGGCCCGTCCCCGACGAGGTGCTGGTCGCGGCGCGCGAGGTCTGCGACCGCGCGGGCGCGCTGCTGATCGTCGACGAGGTGCAGACCGGCATGGGCCGCACGGGGACGCTCTGGGCGTACGAGCAGACGCCGGTCCGGCCCGACGTGATCACCGCCGGCAAGGCGCTCGGCGGCGGCCTGCCGGCGGCGGCGATCGTCGCAGCGCCCGAGTACAGCGACGTCTTCGAGCCCGGCGACCACGGCTCCACCTTCGCCGGCGGCCCGATCGCCGCCCGGGCCGCGCTGGCGGCGCTGGACGTGCTGAGCGATCCGGCTCTCCTGGCCAGCGTCCGCGAGCTCGGGGAGCGCCTGCGAGCGGGCCTGCGCGAGCTCGAGGGCGTGACCGACGTGCGCGGCCGCGGGCTCATGGTCGGCGTGAGCCTCGCCGACGGCCTCGACGCGGCGGCGGTGCGCGACCGCTGCCTGGAGGGCGGCCTCGTGCTCAACTGCCCCGGCCCGGGGATGCTGCGCCTGCTGCCGCCGCTCGTGATCGAGGAGGCGGACGTGGATCGGGCGCTCGAGGTGCTGGCGGGCGCGCTGCGCGGCTAGCCGGGGCGCTTGACCGCGTAGTCGCCCCAGGCGGCCTCGAGCCGGGCGAAGCCCCGCTCGGCCTGCTGCCCCACCTCGCGCGCGAGGCGCGGGGGACGAGCGCCCTCGAGGACCCGCGCACGCGTGTAGTGGACGAGCGCCCGGTGCAGGCCGATCATCGCGCTGGCCGCGAGCTGCGCCTCCACGTCACGCGGCGCGAGGCCCTGCTCGGCCGCCAGCAGCTCCGCCAGGGATTCGGTGTAGCGGGCGAAGATCTGCTCCTCGCGCGCCAGCAGCGCCGGGCTGGCGCTGATCATCCGCGACATAGCCGCGAGCTGGTCGGCCGCCTCAGGCTCGGCGCGGCCCAGCAGGCCTCGCTGAGCCATGAGGAAGCGGCGAAAGGCTGCTAGGGCTGGCTCGCCGGTCTCGCGCTCACGGACCGTCGAGAGGAGCTCCTCTTCGAACGAGCCGAGCCGCCAGTAGACGAGGTCCTCCTTGGTGGGGAAGTAGTTGAAGACGGTCTGCTCGGAGACCTCTGCGGCCCGCGCGATCTCCGCGACCGGCACCGCCTCGAACCCCCGCGCCACGAACAGCTCGCGGGCCCGCTCGGCGATCAGTCTGCGCGTGCGCTCCTTCTTGCGCTCACGCAGCCCGCCGGCGGACGTCTCGCTCGCGGCCGCTTGACTCATGGGACCGGGAGTATAGCGACCCAACACTTAGGGATGCACAAAACTTAGAGTTGCTAAAGTAATTGGGCCGAACGGATCCCACCCCAAGGAGGGCCCCATGAGCCAGCCCCACCCGAACGCGCAGCCGGCCCCGCAGGTCGCCGCGATCGCGATGCCGTTCATCGCGATCGTCCTCGCGATGCTGCCCGCCGTCCTCGACCAGACGATCCTCGCCACCGCGCTGCCCACGATCGCCCTCGAGCTGGGCCGGATCACCGACGTCTCGTGGGTGGTGACGGCCTACGTCGTCGCTGCCGCGGCGACCACTCCGCTGTGGGGCAAGCTCGGCGACCGCCATGGCCACAAGCCGATGCTGGAATTGGCGCTGGCGCTGTTCCTCGGTGCCTCGGCGCTCTGCGGGGTCGCCCAAGACGTGACCATGCTCATGGGGGCTCGCGTCGTCCAGGGCGCCGCCGCGGGCGGGCTGATGACGCTCGCGATGGCGGCGATCGGAGACCTGGTCTCACCGCGCGAGCGCGCCCGCTTCCAGGGCTACATCGCGGCGACGTTCGCGCTCGCCACCGTGGCGGGCCCGCTGATCGGCGGCGTGCTCGTGGAGCACGCCAGCTGGCGCTGGGTCTTCTACGTGAACCTGCCGCTGGGCCTGCTCGCGCTCGCCGGGCTGCACCTGCGCCTCCCCGGCGCCGCCGTCGAGCGCCCGGGCGCGCGGCTCGACGCCGCCGGGGCCGCCTTGCTCGCCGCCGCCACGAGCGCCTTCATGCTGGTCTGCATCTGGGGCGGCACGCGGTACGCGTGGGGCTCGCCCACGATCGTCGCGCTCGCCGCCGTGAGCGCGGTTGCGGCCGCGGCGCTCGTGCTGCGCGAGCGGCGCGCCGCCGACCCGATCGTGCCCGTCGACCTGCTCCGCACGCCCACCGTGGCGATCGCGAGCGCCGCGCTCTTCCTCGCCACGGCCGCGCTGTTCGCGATGAACGTGTTCGTGCCGCTCTTTCTGCAGGTGGCGACGGGCGCCACGCCGACCGAGGCCGGCCTGCTGCTGGTGCCGGCGATGCTGGGGATCACGGTCTCGACCAACTACGCGGGGCGCGCGATCTCGCGCACCGGCCGCTACAAGCGCTATCCGCTCGCGGGGTTGGCGCTGATGACGGCGGCGCTCGTCTGGCTGGCGGTCGTCGTGCACACGCCGTCGCGCCTCACCACCGCGATCGGCCTGGCCGTGATGGGGCTGGGCTTCGGGATGGTGGGCCAGGTACTCATCGTCGCGGTCCAGAACGGAGTCGACCGAAGCCGCCTGGGGATCGCGATGGCGACCACCAGCTTCTTCCGCGGACTCGGCGGCGCGGTCGGGGCGGCCCTGCTCGGGGCGGTGTTCGCGGCCCGCGCGGGCGCGGCCGGGATCAGCGGCGGCGCCGATGCGGTCGGCGCCCTCGGTCCCGCCGCGAGAGCGGATGTGATCGACGCGGTCGGAACGGTGTTCATGGTCGCCGCGCCGCTCGCCGCGCTCGCCCTGGTTGTCGTGGCCCTGCTCGAGGAGGTCCCGCTGCGGGGCCACGAGGCTCCCGGTGGCGCCCGGGACGGTGGGCGAGCGCTGGCGGGCGCGACGCGAGGGCAGGGGTGATCCGTTCCGCCCCTCGTTGCGGTTATCCGCCTGTCCACCCCTTAGGGTGGGCGCGTGCACGAGGACCCCACACGCCGCCTGCCCCCGCAACCCGACCCGCGCCGCGCTGCCGGCGGTGAGCCGCCCGGCCAGGGCTACGGCGGCCAGGGTGGCTACGGAGGCGGGCAACCACCGTACGGGGGCGAGGGCGGCTACGGCGGCCAGCCTCCGTACGCCGGGCAGGGCGCCTATGGGCAGCAGCCTCCGTACGGCCCGCAGGAGCCGCAGGGGATGAGCGGCGGCGTCAAGGCCGCGCTGATCGTGCTCTGCGCCCTCGTCGTCGGCCTGGGGATCGCGCTGGCCGTGGTCGCCTCGAGCGACGGCGGCTCGGACAACTCCGAGCGCGCCACCCGCACCGAGACCACGACCGAGACGACGACCGCGACGGCCGAGCCGGTGACGACGACGGCAACGCAGGTCCAGACCCAGACGGTCACCGAGACGGTCACGGAGACAACGACCACCACGGTCGAGTCCGGCCAGTAGCCGACCGCGCGACGCCTCTAGTCGCGCGGCGGGCGGGCCCGCTCGAGCCCGGCCGTGACCACGATCCGCTCGGCGGCGCTGTAGAGCGGGTGGCAGGCGGTGAGGACGAGGCGCTCGCGGCTCGTGTTGCGCACGACCTCGACCGCGGTGGGTGAGACGATCCGCGTGTCCTCCACCTCGTAGGTGAACTCGCCGTAGGGGAGCTCGAGCACGATCTCATCGCCCGGCTCGAGCTCGTTGATGCGCCGGAACGGCGCGAGGTACGTGGTGCGGTGCCCGGCGATCCCCACGGTGCGCCCCTGTCCCGGGAACGCCGAGCCGTCGCCGGCGCGCCGGTAGGCGGGGTCGGCGGCCCGCGTGTAGTGACCCGGCCCCTTCTGGAGAGCGGCGGCGTCGGTCCCCTCGATCACCACCGCGTCGAGCCCGATGCGCGGGATGCGAAGGCGCGCCACGCCCGTGCCCGGCTCCACCTCGCGCGCGAACCGCGCGGCCAGCGCGGGCAGACGCTCGCGGAAGCGCTCGTGCTCGAGCCGCCGCAGCTCGGCGCGGTCGACGAACTCCTCGTTGAGGTCGTCGAGCTCCTGCGCCGCCTGGCCCTGGCGGATCTCGCCGTAGAGGGTGGAGATCGGCTCCTTCCAGGCGAGCGTGAGCCCGACGTCCGCCAGGACGACGAGCCCGGCGGTGATCAACGCCGTGGCAAGGATCCGCAGCAGCCTGCGCACGTTGCGAATCATCCCCGACGCGACCGGGATCCGCGGCCTCGGCCGCGCCGGGTCGCACGCGAACGCCCGCGCATGACAGACTTGCGCGCCGATGAACGAGCCCACCGCATGCCCCCGGACAGCGTCGTACGAAGCCGATCCCGCCCAGGTAGGACGAGTGCTCCTGCTCTACTCCGGTGGGCTCGACACCTCGGTGATGCTGCGCTGGATCCAGGAGCGCTACGGGGCGGAGATCGTCACGCTCACCGTCAACCTGGGCCAGCCCGACGAGGACTGGGACGTCGTCGTCGGCAAGGCGAAGGACCTGGGGGCGGTCGACTCGATCGTGGTCGACGCGCGCGAGGAGTTCGCCGAGGAGTACGTCCTGCCGGCGCTCAAGGCGAACGCTCTCTACGGCGGCGGCTACCCGCTCTTCACCGCGCTCGGCCGGCCGCTGATCGCCAAGCTCGCGGTCGAGCACGCGCGGCGCACCGGTTGCGACACGATCGCCCACGGCTGCACCGGCAAGGGCAACGACCAGGTGCGGCTGGAGGCGACGATCGCGACGCTCGCGCCCGAGCTCAAGGTGATCGCGCCGGTGCGCGAGTGGAGGATGGGCAGGGAGGAGGAGATCGAGTACGCGCGCACGCACGGCATCCCGGTCAAGGGCGGCAGCGAGCAGACGCCCTACTCGATCGACGACAACCTCTGGGGCCGCTCCTCGGAGGGCCGGGCGATCGAGGATCTGGAGCAGCCGGTCCCCGAGGACGTGCTGCAGCTGGTCACGCCGCCGGAGAAGGCGCCGGACGAGCCTGCGTTCATTCGCATCGGCTTCGAGGAGGGGCGGCCGGTCTCGCTGGACGGCGAGCGCCTGGGCCTGGTCGAGCTGATCGAGCGCGTCGCCGAGCTCGGCGCCCGGCACGGGGTCGGCATCGTCGACCACATCGAGGACCGGGTCGTGGGCCTCAAGGTGCGCGACATCTACGAGGTGCCCGCCGCGACGATCCTGATCGAGGCGCACCGCGACCTCGAGAAGCTGGTCTCGACGGTGCACCAGAACGAGTTCAAGCACATCCTCGACCGCAAGTGGGCCTACCTCTGCTACAGCGGCCTGTGGCTGGAGCCGCTGCGCGAGGACATTGACGCCTACATCGAGCACGCGAACCGCTTCGTGACCGGGGAGGTCACCGTGCGCCTGCACAAGGGCGGCGCTTGGGTGGTCTCGCGGCGCTCGCCCTACGCGGTCTACGACCGCTCCCTGGCCGGCTTCGGCGAGTCCGGGGGCGAGTTCTCCCAGCACGCGGCCCCGGGTTTCATCGAGTTGTTCACGCTGCAGAGCCGCATGGCGTACCGGATTCGCTCGCGCGAAAGCGGGCAACCGGAGCAATGGTGATCCCCGCCAGGTTCTACGAGCTCGTGGGGCGCACCGTCGTGCGCCTCGCTTGGTGGCGCTTCAGCCGCCAGATCCGGCTCGCGGGCCTCGGAGCGGCCCTGCTGCTGGCCGCCGGGGTCTGGGCGCTCAGCCGCCGCCAGCCGCCTGAGGGCTGAGAGCGAAAGCCCCGCGAAGGGTCGCTGGCGCGCGGTCGTGCGCCGTGCGCGACCATGCCATTTGCGCCATTTCGCGCGAAGTCACCCGATGGGGCGCCGTCGGCGCGTTTCGCGCGTCACCACCCGATCGCTCTCTTTCACAAGATCCGCCGGTGCCAGGGGTGGGTGCAAGGTTGCGCCCAGGTTATGTAGCCACAGCAAGCGTTTCGTTAACGATCGTTAACGAATTCGTTACGATCCTTCGGCGTCCTACGGCATTCGAGTCCGTGCAAACCTCGGTGCGAGAGCCAGCAGAAAAGAGCGTGCAACGCAGGCGCCGCGCGCCCGGCCTCGCTCTGCGCGCGGTGATCGTGCTGGCCCTGGGGTTGGCTCTGGCGATCCCGATCGCGCGCGCCGGCGCCCAGTCGATCGACGGCCTGAACTCGCGCATCGCCTCCGCTCGCGAGGAGGCGCAGCGCCTGGCGGCGTCGGTGGAGGCGGCGAACGCCCAGCTCGCGAGCGCGCGCGAGCAGGCCGAGCAGGCCGCGGCCAAGCAGGCCCAGGTCGAGGAGCTTCTGGCCTCGGGTCGCGAGCGGGCCGCGGAGCTCCAGCGCCGGCTCGAGAAGGCCGAGCGGCGGCTGGCCGCGCTGCGCGAGCGTCTGGGCCGGGCGCGGGCGGCTCTGGCCGAGCGCCTGGTGGCGATCTACAAGTCGTCCGACCCCGCGGCGGTCGACGTGCTGCTGGACGCGGAGGGCTTCGACGATCTGGCCACGCGCGCGGAGCTCTTGCGGCGGATCCGCGAGGCCGACGAGGCCCTCGCCGAGCGGGTGCGATTGCTGCGCGCCGCCGTGGCGGCCGAACGCGAGCGGGTGGCCGCGACAAAGGCCCAGGTCGACGCGCACAACGAGAGGCTCGCGCAGGCGCGCAGCGAGATCGCCAGCGTGCGCGCGGCTGCCGAGCAGCGGGCGGCTCGCCTCGAGCAGGCCCGCGCCGCGCAGTTGGCGGCGATCGAGGGGCTGCGCTCGCGCATCAGCCGCTGGACCGCGCAGGTGCGCGAGCTCAAGCGCGTCTCCGCCGCCGAGGCGCAGCAGCAGGTGGCCGAGTGGGTCGGCGAGTGGGCGATCCCGGCCGCGATCGTGATGTGCGAGTCCGGCGGCAACTTCAAGGCGCTCAACCCGACCTCGGGCGCGGGCGGCGCCTACCAGATCCTGCCCTCGACCTGGAAGGCCTACGGCGGCAAGGGCCTGCCGCACCAGGCCCCGCCCGCCGAGCAGCACGCGATCGCGGCTCAGATCTGGGCCGACTCGGGCGGCTCGGCGTGGGAGTGCGCGGGCTGAGCGCCCACCGCCGCTAGGTCCCGGTCCTCGGGTTGCCGCGAGCCCCAGTCGCGCAGCAGGAACGCGGCGCCGGCCAGCACCACTAGCACGCCACCTCCGGCGACGGCGAAGGCCGCCCGCGGCGAGAGCAGGGCGCCGATCGCGCCCCCGAGCAAGAAGCCCGCGCCGGAGGCGATGTTGGCAAGCGACTCGAGCATCGAGACCACGCGCGCCTGGAAGCCCGCCGCGGTCAGCCCCTGGACCGCCGTGATCACCGCCACCCACTGCACGCCGTTGCCGAGCCCGCCCACGGCCGAGGCGAGGCAGGCGACCTCGATCGACGGCGCAGCCCCCATGCCGAGGTAGCCGACCCCGAGCAGCAGCGTGCTCGTCACCAGCATCCAGACGAGCGAGGTGCGCAGGCCCCCGAACGCGATCCCGCCCAGCACCATCCCGACGCCCCAGGCCGTGAGCAAAAAGCCGTAGCCGGTGTCGCCGGCGTTCAGGGTCTCCTTGGCCAGGACCACCTCGATCGGCAGCGCGAGCGCGAAGAAGACGAACGCGATCGCCTCGGCCAACAGCAGGCGCCGCAGCGTGACGCGCTCGCGCACGTACCGGAACCCCTCGCGCAGCGGTTCGATCCAGCCGCCCGCCTCGCTGCCGTGCGCGGCGGGAAGCGAGCGGGCGCTAGCGACGAGCGCGGTGGCGACCAGGAACGAGGCGGCGTCGGCGAGCAGCGCGATCTGCGTCCCGGCGGCGGCCACCACCACGCCCGCTACGGCGGGGCCTGCCGCGGCGCCAGCGGTGAAGGCGAAGTTGAGCACCGCGTTGCCCTCGCGCAACGAGCCCGCGGGCTCGAGGATCGCCGCGGCTGCGGCGCGGCTGCGCGCCCGCGCGGCGCTCGCGAGCGAGCCGTCGAGGGCCGCGAGCGCGAGCACGGGCACGAGCACCGCCTCGTGCGTGTCGGGCACCAGGGCCAGGATCACGAAGCACGCCGCCTCGGCCAGGTAGATCAGCGAGAGGGCGCGGCGGGCGGTGAGCGCGTCGGCGCGCCCGACCAGCGGCGGCGCCCCGATCGCGGGGACGAACTGCATCGCGATGAACAGCGCGGCGGTCGCGACCGGGCTGTGGGTGAGGTCGAAGACGATGATCGCGAGCGCGACCTCGCCCAGCCAGTTCCCGAACTCGTTGACGAGGTACGCGGAGGCGAGGCGCGCGAAGGCGGGGAGGCGGAGTGTGGCTAACGAGCTGGCCAAGGTCTGCCCAAGTTATGCAAGCGTTCATGAAGTTGTTGCAGGTCTTGAGAGGTTTTGCTTAGTCTTGTCACACCCGTTGGACTACGAACGAGAGAAGGAGCGCTGAAAACATGGGCATCCGCAAGGGCTGAGCCGGCCAACGAAGGCAGACTGAAAGAACGCGCGGCCGCAAGGCCGCGCGTTTCGTTTCCGGGCTCATCGCTCGGGCCGGACCGCTTCAGCCGGCGGTTGTTCGCAGCGGACGGCGTCTGGGGAGGGAGAGGTACTGCTCGATGCGGCGTTCCAGCTGCAGCTCGGCCTCGAAATCGGCGTCGGAGCCGTGCTGGAAGGAGACGCCCTTCTCCTCGAGCAGCTCGATGAACAGCTCGACGAAGCGCGCGTCCAACTGCGTGCCCGCGACCTCGCGCAGCTCGGCAATCGCCTCCTCGGGCGAGCAGGGCTCCCGGTAGGAGTCGCGGGCGGTCATCACGTCGTAGGTGTCGACGACCGCGATGATGCGGGCGATCTCAGGGATCTCGTCGCCGATCAGCCCGCGCGGGTAGCCGAGGCCGTCGATGCGCTCGTGGTGGGCGAGGATGATCTCGCCGACGGGGCGGTAGCCGTCGATCTCGGAGACGATCTTCGCGCCCTCGATCGGGTGGCGCTTGATCTTCTCCCAGTCCTCCTCGGTGAGCGGCTTGTCGGCCTTGAGGATGTCGTCGGGGAGGATGAACTTGCCGATGTCGTGCAGCAGGCCGGCGGTGTGCGCGAGCTCCTGCTCCTCTCCGGAGAGGCCGGCGCGGGCGGCGAGCTCGCGCGCGTAGCGGGCGACCGCGGCGCTGTGGCGCGCGGTCATCTTGTCTCGCAGGTCCAGGGTGCGCAGAAGCGCGCTCAGCGGCGCCACCTGGAAGCCGGCGAGCTGGTGCGCCCGCAGCTCAAGCTCCTTGGCGCGCTCCTGGGAGATCAGCAGCGCGCCCAGTAGGTACTGGAAGATCAGGAGCACCACGCCGAACAGCGCGATCGCGACCGTGCCGATCTCGCTGTAGGCGAAGGCGATCGCGACCGCGAGCAGTGCCGTCGCCAGCTCCGAGGGGAGGATCGGCAGCAGGATCGCGCGGTAGCTCTCGCGGATCGGCGTGCCCTCCTCGTAGCGGGTGTACCCCGCGATCATCAGGAAGTTGGCGGCCAGGGCCCAGACGAACGCGCCGAGGACGGCGAGGTAGTAGCCGGGCTCGTCCGGGACGAGGGCGAAGCGCTCGACCACGAACTCGAAGGCGAGCGCGGTGAGCAGCGAGAAGGCCGCGTAGGTGAGCAGGTTGATCAGGAGGTTGGGCAGGGAGTAGCGGCTCGTCGCCCAACCGGAGAGGATCGTGATCAGGGCGACGATCACCGCGGGGGTCGCCCCGAGCAGGACGGCCACCGTGACGATCGCCAGGAACCCGCCCGAGGCGAAGTTGCGATTGCCCGGCAGCTGGACCGGCTTGGCGTCGCTTACGACGCCGAAGACGGCAAGCAGCGCAAGCAGGGGCAGATCCCAGTCGGCGCGCGGCGCCAGCGCCGCGGCAAGCGCGAGCACGGCCGCAAGCGCAACGAGCTCGAAGGCGATGAAGCGCTTTGTCGGCCGCGCAGTCCTCGTTGTCGGCGTCTCGGTCACCGACCGGGGCAGGGGACTCTTCGCTTCCGCTGGCTTGCTAGGCCGCGAGGCGGGCGGAGGTGGGGGCGGGCTCGCGCATCGACTCGATGAAGCGGTCGAGGTCGTTGCGCGAGTAGCGGCGCTGGCCGCCCGGCGTGCGGTAGGTCGCGATCAGGCCCTCGTTCGACCACTTGCGCAGCGAGGCGGGGCTGATGCCCAGGTAGGCAGCTGCCTGCCCGACGTTGAGGAGCTTGGCTTCGGTCTGCATCGCTCGTTGCGCCTCCTTGGCTGTTGGGGACTTGGGGGATCGGGGGGATCGAGTGGCGCCCGGTGGGCGCTTCGGGCGGGTTTTCAGGGTTTCGCGCGTCTTTTCGGCCTTCTGGCGGGTTTTCTTAAGTTCTGGCCGCAGGGTTGAACATTCGTCCACCCAGCCGGCGGGGCCCGGCCGTTTTCCGCAACTTGCGGGGAGGCCGGGGCCGGGCCGCGCGTGGGGTCCGATCCGGTTGCCAAGATCAGGGCCCGTGAGCGGAGCGGTCGCCCATCTGCACGTCCACAGCGAGTACTCGCTGCTCGACGGCGCCTGCAAGATCGACAAGCTCGCCGAGCGGGCGGCTGAGCTCGGGATGCCCGCGCTGGGCCTGACCGACCACGGCGTGATGAACGGCGCCGTCGAGCACTACAAGGCCTGCAAGGCGCAGGGGATCAAGCCGATCCTCGGCATGGAGGCCTACTTCGTCGACGACCGGCGCGCCGTCGACCGCCGCGTCGAGCGCAACCACCTGACCCTGCTCGCCGCGAGCGACCAGGGGTTCCGCAACCTGGTGAAGCTGAGCTCGGCCGGCTTTTTGGAGGGCTTCGGGCGGGGGAAGGCGCACGTCGACCTGGAGCTGCTGGAGCGCCACGCCGAGGGCGTGATCGTGCTCACCGGCTGCCTGCAGTCGCGCTTCTGCCGACGGCTGGTCGAGGACCGCCCGGAGGACGCGCGAGCGCACCTCGATGACCTGATCCAGGTCTTCGGGCCCGACAACGTCTACATGGAGCTGCAGGTCAACGGGATCCCGGAGCAGGGCAAGGCGAACGAGGGGATCGTCAAGTTCGCGCGCGAGGTCGGCAGGCCGCTGGTCGCGACCGGCGACGTCCACTACCTGACGCGGGAGGACTACGACCACCACGCGGCGCTGCTCTGCGTGCAGACGAAGTCCACGCTCGAGCGGCCGAAGCTGCGCTTCGACACCAACGAGTTCTACCTCAAGAGCTACGAGGAGATGGCGAAGGACTTCGCCGCGTGGCCCGAGGCGGTGCCGATGACGCTCGAGATCGCCGAGCGCTGCTCGACCGAGATCGAGCTCGGCAAGCTCCTGCTCCCGCGCTTCCCGACCCCCGACGGTGAGGAGCCCAAGGACATGCTGCGCCGGCTCGCGATCGAGGGGCTCAAGCGGCGCTACGGCGACCCGATCCCGGCCGAGGCGATGGAGCGCCTCGACTACGAGCTGGGCGTGATCGCCGAGATGGGCTTCGACTCGTACTTCCTGATCGTCTGGGACTTCGTCAAGTACGCGAAGGAGAACGGGATCGCCGTCGGCCCCGGGCGCGGCTCGGCCGCCGGCTCGATCGTCGCCTACGCGCTCAACATCACCGAGCTCGACCCGCTCGCCCACGACCTGCTCTTCGAGCGCTTCCTCAACCCCGCCCGCAAGTCGATGCCGGACATCGACATCGATTTCTCGGTGCGCGGCCGCGAGCGGGTGATGCGCTACGTGCAGGAGAAGTACGGGCGCGAATCGGTCGCGCAGATCATCACCTTCGGCAAGATGGCGCCGCGCGCGGCGACCCGCGACGCGGCGCGCGTGCTCGGGTTCGACTACGCCACGGGCGACAAGCTGGCGAAGCTGATCCCCGAGCCGATCATGGGGCGGCCCCCGAGCTTCGACGACTGCCTGAAGCCGGGCGAGGAGCTGCGCAAGGCGGTCGACTCAGACGCCAACGCGCGGCGCATCGTCGAGGTCGCCAAGGGCCTCGAGGGGAAGGTGCGCAACCACTCGATCCACGCCGCGGCGGTGGTGATCGCGGACCGGCCGCTGGACGAGATCGTGCCGCTGCAGCTCGCCGAGGAGCGCAGCGGGGGCGGCGAGCGCAACGGCGACGGCAAGCTCGAGCGCGCCTACAAGATCGTCACCCAGTACTCGATGGGCCCGATCGAGGAGATCGGGCTGCTGAAGATGGACTTCCTCGGCCTGCGCAACCTCGACGTGATCGAGGACGCGGTCGAGATCATCAAGCGCTCGCGCGGGGTGGAGATCGACATCGACAAGATCCCGCTCGACGACCGCAAGACCTACGAGATGCTCGCGCGCGGGGACTCGGTGGGCGTGTTCCAGCTGGAGTCCGAGGGCATGCAGCAGGCGCTGCGCCAGATCCGCCCGACCGAGTTCAACGACATCATCGCGATCGGCGCGCTGTACCGGCCGGGCGCGATGCGCTTCATCCCCGACTACGCGCGCGGCAAGCGCGACCCCTCGTCGGTGCGCTACCCAGACGAGCGCCTGCGCCCGATCACCGAGGAGACCTACGGCTGCGTCATCTACCAGGAGCAGCTGATGGAGATCTCCAAGCAGATCGCCGGCTTCACCCCGGCCGAGGCGGACGATCTGCGCAAGGCGGTCGGCAAGAAGAAGCGCGACCTGATGGCGACCATGAAGGACAAGTTCCTCGAGGGCTGCGCCGCCTCGGGGACCGACCCGCGCGTCGCCGACGACCTGTGGTCGCTGATGACGGCGGCGGCCGACTACTCGTTCAACAAGTCGCACGCCGCCTGCTACGCGCTGATCGCCTACCGCACCGCCTACCTCAAGGCCAACTACCCGGCCGAGTACATGGCGGCGGTGATCTCCTCGGTGATGTCGACGAAGGACAAGGTCCCGTTCTTCGTCAACCGCTGCGCGGAGATGGGGATCGACGTGCTGCCGCCCGACGTCAACTCCTCCGACCACGACTTCGTGGTCACCGGCAACTCGATCCGCTTCGGGCTCGACGCGGTCAAGAACGTCGGCCACCAGGCGGTCGAGGCGATCCTCGCCGAGCGCGAGCGGGGCGGCCCCTTCGAGTCGATCTGGGACTTCTGCGAGCGGGTCGACTCGTGCGCGGTCAACAAGCGGGCGATCGAGTGCCTGATCAAGAGCGGCGCCCTCGACTCGACAGGGGACACGCGCAAGGGAATGCTCGAGGTCCTCGCGCAGGCGCAGGCCAGCGGCCAGAAGGCGCAGGAGGACGCGCTGCGCGGCCAGGGGTCGATCTTCGACCTGGGCGGCGGCGGGGAGCAGGAGCAGACCCCGTTCGCGACCGAGCGCCCGCCCGTGCCCACCGAGGAGTTCGATCAGCGAGAGCTGCTCAGCCTCGAGAAGGAGACGCTGGGCACGTTCCTCTCCTCGCACCCGCTGAACGAGGTGCGCGACGCGCTGCGCGCCCGCGTCGACTGCTCGCTGGCCGAGGCCGCTCAGAAGCCCGACGGCAGCTGGGTCACGGTGGGCGGCATCGTCAGCGAGGCGAAGAAGGTGCGCACGCGCAGCGGCGCCTACGTGATGTTCGCGCGGCTGGACGACCTGGAGGGGCAGATCGAGCTCTTCGTGCGCGACGCCGCCGGCGAGGCAGCCCAGTCCATCGAGCCCGACCGGGTGATCCTGGTGCGCGGGCGCGTCGACCACAAGGGCCGCGGCGACACCAGCATCGTCGTCCAGGACGCTGAGCCGTTCGAGCCGGACGAGGACGAGCTGGCGCGGGCCCGCGTCGAGGCGGCTGAGCGCAAGCGGCGCGAGGCGCTGGTCCTGCGCCTCGACGCGGCGCAGTGGCACGCCGAGCTGATCGACGAGCTCAAGCTGCTCTTCGAAAACCACCCCGGGAGCTCCGAGGTGCTGTTGGAGATGACCACCCGTGACGGCGTGCGCAAGCTGCGCTTCGGGCGGCGCTACCGGGTCGATCCGACCCCGGCCCTGCGCGCCGAGCTGGACCACCTGCTCGGGCCCAAGGCGCTGGCGGCCTGAGGCGCTGGGCGCATAAACTCGGGCAATGGCGCTTCAGCGCAGTGGCGAGACGGTTACCCCCGGCGAGTGCCGCAGCTGCCGCACCTTCTGCGACAAGCTGGTCGAGGTGCGGGGCTGCCTCGAGATGCGCTGCCCCAACCTCTACGCCTACGAGGACCGCCTCACCGGCAACCGGTACATGGGCTGCCTGCGCAAGGTCTTCCGTGCCGAGATCGACATCGACCTGTTCGAGCTGGCCGAGCGCAACGGCGGCTACGGCGGGATCAAGATGACCGGCATGCCGCTGCCCCAGTGCCAGTTCCGCGTCGAGCCCTGCTACGAGGGCACCGGCGCGGCCTACGAGTGCGTGAATCCCCGCTTCTTCGACTGCACTGACGAAGGCCCTGAAGGGATCAGGGCGTTCGATCTACGCGACGCGCTGGGTTAGTCGCCGGCCGACCTGAGCCTCAGCCGCGCTTCCGAGCCTCCAGCCCGCGCTCGCGCAGCTTCTTCGTGCGCTCCACCTCGGCCCGGTCGGGGCCCTTTCCGTCGGGGCCGGGGGTCTCGAGCAGCGCGGGGAGGCCCTCGAAGCGGGGCTCGGAGAGGAAGACGGAGAGCACCTCCTCGCCCATCTCGCCCTCGCCCACGTTCGCGTGCTGGTCGCGCTTGCCGCCGAACGGGATCTTGGAGTCGTTGACGTGCAGGCAGCGCAGGCGCTCGAGCCCGACCTTGGCGTCGAACTGGTCGACCACCTCGGCCAGGCCCTCGGGAGTGCGGATGTCGAAGCCCCAGGCGAAGAGGTGGCAGGAGTCGAGGCAGACGCCGAGGCGCCCGTCGCCACCCGCCAGCTCAATCAGCTCGGCCAGCTCGTCGAAGTCCTGGCCGAGCGGCCCGTTGGTGCCGGCCGTGTTCTCGAGCAGGATCGGGGTCGACTCGCTCTCGGCGAGCGCCTCGCGGATCGCCTCGCCCGCGCGCTTCATCGAGGGCTCGTGCGGCTCGCCCTTGCGCGCGCCCGCGTGCAGGACGACGCCGTCGGCGCTGATCGCGTCGCCCACGCGCAGCGAGTGGGTGAGCGCCGTGAGCGACTTGGAGCGGATCTCGGGCTCCTTGGAGGCGCAGTTGATCAGGTAGACGGCGTGGATCACGACCGCCCGTAGCGGCGAGGCGTCGAAGGCGTCGCGGAAGGCCTTGAAGTCGCTCTCGCCGTAGTTGGTCGGACGCCAGGCGCGGGGGCTCTGGGAGAAGATCTGGATCGCGTCCGAGTCCGTCTCCACGCCGCGCTCCACGGCCTTGTGCAGGCCGCCGGCAACCGAGACGTGTGCGCCGATCAGCATGGCGGCGGGCAGCTTAGCCGAGCGCCCGCGCGGCGAAGGGGGTAGGGCCGCGGACGCGGCGGCTAGATTCACCGCCGATGTCTGCCACACCCAGGGACAACGTTCGCGTCCGCTTCGCTCCCTCGCCGACCGGCGCCCTGCACATCGGCGGCGCCCGCACCGCGCTCTACAACTGGCTGATGGCGCGCGGAAGCGGCGGCACCTTCATCCTGCGGATCGAGGACACCGACCGCGAGCGCTCGACCCCGGAGAACGTCGCCCAGATTCTCGACGCGCTGCGCTGGCTCGAGCTCGACTGGGACGAGGGCCCGGTCAGCCAGTTCGAGCGGCGCGAGCGCCATCGCGAGGCGATCGAGCGGTTGCTGGAGAGGGGGGCCGCCTACCGCGATACGGCGACGGCCGAGGACGTGCGCCGCTGGAAGGCCGAGCACGGCAACCGCGGCTACCGCGGCACGCCCACCGACGACCCGAACGGCGCCGTGCGCCTGCGCGTGCCTGACGAGGGCGTGACCGTGGTCGAGGACGTGATCCGCGGCCGCGTGGAGTTCCCCAACCACGCCCAGGACGACTTCGTGATCGCCCGGGCCGACGGCACGCCGCTCTACAACCTCGCGGTCGCCGTCGACGATGCCGACATGGGGATCACGGACGTCGTGCGCGGCGACGACCACCTCTCGAACACGCCCAAGCAGGTGCTCGTCCTGCGGGCGCTGGACGCGCCGCTGCCGCGGTACGCGCACCTGCCCCTGCTGCACGGCCCGGACGGCAAGAAGCTCTCCAAGCGGCACGGGGCCGCCTCGGTGCAGGAGCTGGCGGCGGCCGGCTATCTGCCCGAGGCCGTGCGCAACTACCTGGCGCTCTTGGGCTGGGGCACCGAGGACGACACGACTCTCATGAGCACCGAGGAGCTGATCCAGCGCTTCTCGATCGAGCGGGTCGGCCGCTCGGCGGCGATCTTCGACGAGCGCAAGCTGCGGTGGATGAACGGCCGCTTCATGCGTGAGCTGCCGCTGGACGAGTACACCGACGCCGTCGCTCGCTACGTCGCAGAGCACGAGGGAGTCGAGCCCGAGCGCGCGCGCCTGCGCGAGGCCTGCGCGATCGCCCAGGAGAAGGCGCAGACGCTGGCGGAGGTCTGGCCGCTCGTGCGCTTCCTCTTCGAGGAGCCGGTCGACGACCCGAAGGCGCGCGAGAAGTTCCTGGGGCCCGAGCACCTCGCGACCCTGCGCGAGCTGCGCGAGCTCCTGGCGCAGGACGGCGCCTTCGATGCCGGGACGCTGGAGGAGCGGCTCACCCGCTTCGTGGAGGAGCGAGGGCTCAAGCCCAAGCACGTCTACCAGCCGCTGCGGGTGGCGATCACGGGCACCACGATCTCGCCCGGGATCTTCGAGTCAGTCGCCGCGCTCGGTCGCGAGCGCACGCTGGAGCGGGTGGATCGGGCGCTCGCCGGTAGTTGACGCCCGCGATGCTCGGGTCGGCTAAACACGGCCGGAGCAGCTGCCGAAGATACGTATACGCCCGGCCCGCGGGCGCGTGTGATGAGCGAGACGGCAACTGAGCAGCGAGTGCGACCCCACGAGTCGCCCGGGCGTCCCCTCGGCGCCGGAGGGCGGCGCCTGGCAGCGGCCTTCGACACGGTCTCCCGCCTGCCGGCGCTCGGCGAGGCGCGCGACCGTTTGGTCAACCTCCTGCGCCACGACTCGGCCTCGCCGGGCGAGCTTGCGGAGGCAGTCGAGGTCGACACGGGCTTGGCGATCGCGGTTCTGCAGGCGGCGAACAACGACGCGGGACCGCGGGAGCGCGCGGGCAGCGTCGTGCGCGCGATCGAGGAGCTGAGCACGGGGCGGATCGCGGCGCTGGCCACCGCGGTCGAGACCTACGACCTGCTCGGCCCGCCCGGGTCGGGCGCCGAGCGCTATGAGCGCTTCCGCCGTCACGCGCTCGCGGTGCGCCTGGCGGCCGAGCGCGTGGGCGAGCGGGCCCAGCTCGAGGACCTCGACGAGCTCGCCGCGGCGGCGCTGCTGCACGACATCGGCCGCCTCGTCCTGGGCGAGCTCTACGGCAACGAGATGCTGATGCCGCTCGGGCCGGAGGAGTCCCCGGACGAGCGCGCCCGCCGCGAGCGCCGGGAGTACGGGATCGACCACGCGCTGGTTGGCGCGGTGCTCCTGCGCCGCTGGGGCCTGCCGGCGCCCGTCGCCGCCGCGGTCGAGCGCCACCACTCGCCCCGGGCGGAGGGGACGGCGGCGGCGTTGCGCCTGGCCGACCTGATCGTGCACCACGCCGCCGGCGCCAAGGTGCCGCCCTCGGCGCTGCGCGAGACGGGGGCGAAGCTGGGGCTCTCGGAGTCGACCGTGCGCTCGCTTCTGTTCGAGTTCCCCCACAGCGGCTCGGGCCGTCGTCGCGCCAGCGAGCCCTGCCCGCTCTCGCGCCGCGAGCTCGACGCGCTGCGCGGCCTCGCCGAGGGCAAGGTCTACAAGCAGATCGCCGCCGAGCTCGACCTCTCCGTCAGCACGGTGCGCACGCACCTGCACAACGTCTACCGCAAGGTCGGCGCCGTCGATCGCGCCCAAGCGGTCCTGATCGCCCGCGAGAAGGGCTGGATCTAGGCGTCAGTCGATCAGGCCCAGCCGCATGCCCAGCGCCACGGCGTGGGCGCGATCGCGCGCGCCGAGGCGGGAGATCAGGCCCTTGGTGTGGGTGCGAACGGTCTCCACGCTCAGGCCCAGCTGGTGGGCGATCTCGACCGTCGAGTGCCCGTCGGCGAACAGCTGCAGGATCTGGCGCTGGCGGCGCGTGAGCGCCCGGCCGGTCTGCTCGGCGGCGGGATCCACGTACTTGTCGCCGCCGTTGGCTGCGATCCGCACCGCCTCGGCGAGCCGCTCGCGCGCCGAGCTCTTCGCGACGAAGGCGGTGGCGCCCGCGGCGAGCGCCTCGCGCGCGGCGTGGCCCTCGGGGCGGCGGGCGTGGGCGACGATGCCGGCCGCGGGCATTGCCTTGCGCAGGGCCCGGATCAGAGCCGCGCCGCCGACCGCGTCCTCGCCGTCACGCGCGCGCTCGAGCTCGACTACGACGACGTCGAAGCTGCCCGTCTCGGTGACCGCCTGCTGGGCGCCACGCCAGTCGGCGGCCTCCTCGACCTCGAACTCGCCCGCGAGCAGCTCGCGTACACCCAACCGGACCACCGGGTGTCCATCGACAACCAAGCAACGACGATCGCTCACGAATTCAGCGCCCCTGAGGAAGAACCGAAACCTCCCCCCGGACCGACTCACCTTCGGCGCTCGCCCATCCTATCCCCGCGGCGCCCCCGGGGGGCGAGGCAGGATACGCGTTCGCCGCAGCGGGCGGCGCCAGGCCCTAGGACCGCGCCTTGCGCGGCCCTTCGCGCTGCGTTCGGGGCGCCCGAGAGCCACGCGGGCGGGACAGCCGCGTAGCTGTCGCCGTCGGCCTTTCCGATAGAACAGGCGTCGTGATCTCCGTCACCTCGAAGTCGCGCTACGCCGTCGTGGCGATGGCGGAGCTGGCGCGCTCGGGCTCCGACCCGGTGCCGATCGCTCAGATCGCGGAGCGGCGCGACATGCCCGTGCAGTTCCTCGAGCAGCTGTTCTCGATCCTGCGGCGCGCGGGGCTGCTCACCAGCCAGCGCGGGGTCAAGGGCGGCTACAGGCTCGCGCGGCCGGCGGAGGAGATCACCGTCCTCGAGGTCGTCCAGGCGCTCGACGGCAAGGTGGGCGAGGAGGCCAAGGAGGCCGGCGGTATCTGGGAGGAGGGGGTGGAGGCCCTGCGCTCGGTCTTCCGCTCGACCACGATCGCCGACATCGCCCGCCGCGAGGCCGAGGAGGCCGGCGCGGGCATGTACTACATCTGAGCTGGGGGCCTAGGGCGCTGCTGCGGGCGTCTGCCGCCCGCGAGCCGGATAGGTTGGGGGCCATGGAAGGGTCGACGGCCGCGGAGCGTGGCGCGATGCTCAGCGAGGTCTCCGACGCGATCGGGGGCACGCCGCTGGTGGAGCTGCGGCGCGTGTCGCCTGAGGGCGGGGCCACGATCTACGCCAAGCTCGAGTACATGAACCCCGGCGGCTCGGTCAAGGACCGCATCGGGGTGGCGATGATCGACGCGGCCGAGCGCGAGGGCCTGATCAGCCCGGGGGAGACCCCGATCGTCGAGCCCACCAGCGGCAACACCGGGATCGCCCTGGCGATGGTCTGCGCGGCGCGCGGCTACGAGCTGGTGCTGACGATGCCCGAGGGGATGAGCCGGGAGCGCACGAAGCTCCTGCGCGCCTACGGCGCGGAGGTCGAGGAGACGCCGTCGCTGGGCGGGATGGGGGAGGCGATCGAGCTGGCCCAGCGGATCGTGGAGAAGCGAGGGGCGTTCATGCCGCAGCAGTTCTCCAACCCGGCCAACCCCGCGATCCACGTGCGCACCACCGCCGAGGAGATCTGGCGCGACACCGGCGGGCAGATCGACGCCTTCGTCTGCGGGGTCGGGACCGGCGGAACGATCACCGGCGTGGGGCAGGTCCTCAAGCGCCGCCGCCCCGAGACGCAGGTGATCGCGGTCGAGCCCGCCGGCTCGCCAGTGCTCTCGGGCGGCCGGCCGGGCCCGCACCGCATCCAGGGCATCGGGGCGGGCTTCGTGCCCGACGTGCTCGACCGCTCGGTGATCGACGAGGTGATCCCGGTGGGGGACGACGACGCGGTCGAGACCGCGCACGAGGTAGCGCGCCGCGAGGGCCTTTTGGTCGGGATCTCCGCCGGGGCGGCGGTCTGTGCCTCGCTGATCGTCGCGCGCCGGCCGGAGATGGCGGGCAAGCGGATCGTCACGATCGCGGCCGACGGCGGCGACCGTTACATGTCGCTGCCCTTCTTCGGCGAGTAGCGGCGCGGCCGTCCGCTTGCGGCGCGCTCGCGCGCCGCCCGCCGGGATCGCCGCGGTTCTAAGCTCAACTGCGATGCTCGGCATCACCACTTTGCGCCGGATCGCCGAAGAGGTGCGCCTCGACGTCGCCGCCGCCCGCGAGCGCGACCCCGCGGCGCAAGGGGTGGGCGCCGGCGAGATCCTCGTGAACTGGCCGGGCGTGCAGGCGCTGCTCGCGCACCGCGTCGCGCACGCGCTCTGGCAGGCGCGGGTGCCGTTGCTGCCGCGCCTGATCGCCTACGTGAGCCGCTCGATCACCGGGGTCGAGATCCATCCGGCCGCCAAGATCGGGCGCGCGTTCTTCATCGACCACGGCTCGGGGGTCGTGATCGGCGAGACCGCGGAGATCGGCGACCGGGTGACGATGTACCAGGGCGTGACCCTGGGAGGGACCGGCTTCGCCAAGGGCAAGCGCCACCCCACGGTCGAGGACGACGTGACGATCGGCTCGGGCGCCAAGCTGCTGGGCCCGATCAAGGTCGGCCACGGCGCCAAGATCGGCGCCAACACGGTCGTGATCAAGGACGTGCCGCCGCGCTCCACCGTGGTCGGCAACCCCGGCCATCCCGTCCGCGTCGAGGGGCGCAAGCCCGAGGGGCCGGACACCGACTGGATCCACCTGCCCGACCCCGTCGCCGACGCGATCCGCACGCTCTCGGAGCGCATCGCGGCGCTGGAGCGCCGGCTCGACGCGCTCGACGGCGAACAGAGCGACGGCGAGATCGTGCAGCTCGAGCCCAAGCGCGGGCCGAGCAGCGCCGGCGGCTGAGGCCGGCGCCGCGCCCCCATCTATCCTCGGCGGAGTGACCACCGAGGCCTCCTACGGCGCTGCGATCACCCCCGGGGCGGACGCGATCGAGCGCCTGCTCGCCGACCTCAACCCGCCGCAGCGGCAGGCGGTCGAGCACGGGGAGGGGCCGCTGCTCGTGATCGCCGGCGCCGGCTCGGGCAAGACGCGCGTGCTCACCCGCCGGGTCGCGTACCTGGTCGCGACCGGGCTCGCGAAGCCCTCGGAGATCCTCGCGATCACCTTCACCAACAAGGCCGCCCAGGAGATGCGCGAGCGCGTCGAGCAGCTCGTGGGCGGGGTCTCGCGGCTGATGTGGGTGATGACCTTCCACTCCGCCTGCGCGCGGATCCTGCGCGCGAACGCGGAGCGGCTGGGCTACAAGCGCTCCTTCACGATCTACGACGAGGCCGACTCGCTGCGCATGATCAAGCGCTGCATGGCCGACGCGGAGATCGACCCCAAGCGCTTTCCCCCGCGCACGGTCCGCGCCCAGATCTCGGCCGCGAAGAACCAGCTGATCGACGCCCACGACTTCCGCGAGCGCCAGGGCTCCTTCTTCGAGGAGAACGTCGCCGACGTCTACGAGCTCTACGAGCGGCGCATGGTCGCGGCGAGCGCGATGGACTTCGACGACCTGCTCGTGCGCACGGTGAACCTGATGGAGCTCTTCGAGGACGTACGCGAGCGCTACCGCCGTCAGTTCCGCTGGATCCTGGTCGACGAGTACCAGGACACGAACCGCGCCCAGTACCGGCTGCTGCAGCTGCTGGCTGGCGAGCAGCGCAACATCACCGTGGTCGGCGACGACGCGCAGTCGATCTACTCGTTCCGCTCGGCCGACGTGCGCAACATCTTGGAGTTCGAGCGCGACTTCCCCGGCGCCGAGGTGGTGAAGCTCGAGCAGAACTACCGCTCGACCGGGACGATCCTCGACGCGGCCAACGCGCTGATCGCCAACAACCGCGAGCAGAAGCCGAAGCGACTCTGGACCGACGCGGGGCGCGGCGACCCGGTGAGGATCGCCCAGCTCGACGACGAGCACGCAGAGGCGCGCTACGTCGCCGGCGAGATCGAGCGTCTCGTCTCCGAGGAGGGCTATTCGCGCGAGGAGATCGCGGTCTTCTACCGGGTGAACGCCCAGAGCCGGGTGCTCGAGGACACGCTCGTGCGCTACGAGCTGCCCTACCAGGTGATCGGCGGCACCAAGTTCTACGAGCGGGCCGAGATCAAGGACGCGATCGCGTACCTGTCGCTGCTCGCCAACCCCGCCGACGCGATCTCGTTCGCGCGCGTGGTCAACACGCCCCGGCGCGGCATCGGCGAGCAGACCCAGGCGCGGATCCTCTCGCACGCCAACACCACCGGCGAGGACGTATGGGAGGTGATGTCCCGGCCGGAGAGCGTGCCGGGCCTGGGCACCGCAGCGGTGAAGGCCGTGAAGCGCTTCGCCGAGCTGATGGCCGGGCTGCGCGAGCGTGCTGCCGGCGACTCCGTCGCGCGCATCCTCGAGGCCGTTTTGCACGAGACCGGCTACCTCGAGGCGCTCGAGGCCGAGCGCACGCTGGAGGCCGAGGGGCGGATCGAGAACCTGCAGGAGCTGGTCGGCGTCGCCGAGGAGTTCGACCGCAACCGCGAGCTCGAGGGCGACCAGGAGCAGACGCCGCTGGAGGAGTTCCTGGCCCGGATCTCGCTCTACACCGACCAGGACTCCCTGCGCGAGGGCGAGAGCCTGATCACGCTGATGACCCTGCACAACGCCAAGGGCCTCGAGTTCGAGGTCGTGTTCATGATCGGGCTCGAGGAGGGCGTCTTCCCGCACGCGCGCGCGGTGGAGGAGGGCAACCTCGAGGAGGAGCGCCGCCTCTGCTACGTCGGCATCACCCGTGCGCGCAAGCGCCTCTACATCACCTCGGCGCGGCGGCGCTCGCTGCACGGCACCGGCGGCTGGAACCTGCCGTCGCAGTTCCTGTCGGAGATCCCCGAGGAGCTGGTCGAGCGCCACGACGCGACCACGCGCACCGGCTGGCGCGGGCTCTCCCGCGAGACCGCCGGGGTCTGGGTGCGCGACGAGGGCGGCGGTGGCATCAGGGCCCCGCGGCGCCCCCAGCCGCGCAGCGAGGGCATCGACTTCCAGGTGGGCGACGACGTCGTGCACGCAACCTTCGGCGAGGGGGTGGTGACGGGGGTCGAGCCGGACAACGTGATCGTCGTGCGCTTCCGCGGCGACGAGGGCGAGCGCAAGCTGATGGCCGACTACGCGCCGCTCAAGAAGGTCTCATAGGCTCCCGGCGATCGACTATGGGCAGCCGCAGGAGCCGCGCGAACGAGAGGAGAGCGCCTTGGGCGCGCGGCTGATCGACGGCAAGGCGGTCGCGGCGGACGTGCGCGCCGCCGTCGCGGCCGAGGTGCGGGAGCTGGTCGCGGCGGGCGAGCGCGCCCCGGGTCTCGCCACCGTGCTGGTCGGCGACGACCCCGCCTCGCACGTCTATGTGGGCAACAAGATCCGCGCCTGCGAGGAGGTCGGCATCCGCTCGATCCACCACGAGCTGCCGGCGCAGACCGAGCAGGCGGAGCTGCTCGAGCTGATCGGGCGGCTCGCGGAGGACGATGAGGTCGACGGGATCCTCGTGCAGATGCCGCTTCCGGGCCAGATCGATCAGGACGCGGTCGTCGCCGCGATCCCGCCGGGCAAGGACGTGGACGGGCTGACGGCCACGAACGCCGGCCTGCTCGCCCAGGGGCGGCCGGGGCTCGTGCCCTGCACCCCGCAGGGGGTGCTCGAGCTTCTGCGCGTGGCGGGCGTCGAGGTCGCGGGCAAGCGGGCGGTGGTCGTCGGCCGCTCGATCCTGGTCGGCCGGCCGCTCGCCTCGCTTCTGCTCAACGCCGACGCGACCGTGACGGTCTGCCACTCGCGCACGGCCGATCTGGGCGCGGTGTGCCGCGAGGCCGACATCCTGGTCGCTGCGGTCGGTCGCCCGCGCATGATCCCCGGCGAGTGGATCAAGCCCGGAGCGGCCGTGATCGACGTCGGCATCAACCGCACCGAGGACGGCCTCGTCGGGGACGTCGACTTCGAGGCGGCGCGGGAGGTAGCGGGGGCGATCACGCCCGTGCCCGGCGGGGTCGGCCCGATGACGATCGCGATGCTGCTGCGCAACACCCTGGAGGCGGCGCGCCGTAGGGTTTCGGCCTCCGAGCAGGTATAGGGTGGAGGCGGGCCCGGGCGGGTCCGAACGACCACCAGGAGGCAGCAATGGAGAGGCTTCGCACGGGTGAGAAGGTCGCGGGGGTCGCGGGGGTAGCGCTGCTCATCATCATGTTCGCCCTCGACTGGTTCAGCGTCGACGCGAGCGCGGGCCCGTTCGAGGTCTCGGTGGCCGGCAACGCCTGGCAGACGATGGACGTGATCCGCTGGTTCGTGCTGCTGACCGCGCTCTCGGGGATCGCGCTCGTGGCGGTCACCGCCGCGCAGTCGGAGCCGAACCTGCCGGTGACGACCAGCGCGCTCGCCGCCGGCATCAGCATCCTCACCACCCTGCTGGTGCTCTACCGCCTGATCGATCCGCCGGGGTCCGGCGACGCCGAGCAGTTCGGCGTCGAGGTCGGCCGCGACCTGGGCGCGTATCTGGGCCTGATCGCCTGCGCTGGCGTGGCCTACGGCAGCTGGACCGCGATGCAGGACGAGACGGTGCCGGACGCAGGGGGGAGCGGCCGGCTCAGGGGAGAGGGCGCCCAGCGGCCGCCAGCCGCGTAGCCGAACTCGCGAGACCCTCCGCCGCGCGCGCCGCGAGCGCGCGGGCGACGTTCGTCGCCATCGCGATGACCGTGAGCATCGGGTTCACTCCGATCGAGCTGGGGAAGATGCTCGCGTCGGCGACGTAGAGCGCCTCGTAGCCGTGGACGGCACCGTCGGCGCCGACCACGCCGCGGCGGGGATCGGCGTCCATGCGCGCCGTCCCCATGGGGTGGAAGGCCTCGAGCCGCAGGCGGCGCGTGGGCGGAGGCGAGCCCTCGAACTGCGTGATGCGGTTGTGCGGCAGGACGGGGATCCCGCCGATCTGCGGGTAGACCTCGCGCGCGCCCGCGGCGTAGAAGAGCTCGGCGGCCCGTGCGATGCCGAAGGCGAGCCGCTCGGCGTCGGCCCTGGTAAGCCTGTAGCTGACCCGCAGCGAGCCGTCGGCGGCGAGCCCGACGCGCCCGCGCGACGTGTCCGAGAGGTGGACGCCGGTCGACGCGAGGTGACGGTAGTCGAGCACGCGCCGCTCCCACTCGGCGCCGATGCCCGGCAGCCACTGCCCGCCGAAGGCGAGCGGCGTGAAGGTCGCCTCGAGGAGAAGGCCCTGCGCCTCCCACTCGGTCACGGCGTAGCTCTGCATCACGCCCTCCCAGCCGCGCACCTCCTCGTCGAAGCGCGCCCCGACCCAGCAGGCCGGGTGGATGCGCAGGTTGCGGCCGAGCTCGCCGCTGCGCGAGCGCACCCCCGAGCGCAGCAGCAGCTCCGGGGTGCCGAAGGCCCCGGCGGCGACCAGCACGGCCTTGCGCGCTCGCACCGTGAACGGGCGGGGGCGGGGGCGTCCGGGGTCCGCCACGCCGGCCGTGCACTCGACCCCGATCGCGCGCCTGCCCTCGAACAGCACGCGTCGCGCCTCGACGCCCGCGCGCACGCGCGCGCCCGCGCGCACCGCGCGGGGCAGGTACGAGACGTGCATCGCGCGCTTGGCGTCGAGCCGGCAGCCGAGCGGGCAGGAGCTGCACTGCACGCAGCGACCGGCGTTGCGCGCGAGCGGCCGGTGGGCGGCGCCGAGCGCCTCGGCGCCCTCGAGCAAGAGCTGCCCGTTGCGCCCCATGCGCTCCGGATCGACGGGCGTCACCGCGAGCTCGCGCTCGGCGGCCTCGTAGTCGGCCTCGATCCCCTCCAGCCACTCGATCCCGTGCTCGGCGCGCCAGCGCGAGAGCAGCGCCTCGGGCGCCCGGAAGCAGGTGCCGGAGTTGATCACGGTGGTGCCGCCGACGGCGCGCCCGACCGGCGTCGGGATCGAGGGCATGCCCTCGGCCACGGTGAGCCCGCCGTCACGGTAGAGCCGCCGCAGCGCCTCCAAGGGCTCGGCGGGGTAGCTGCGGCGGTCGAGGTAAGGGCCCGCCTCGAGCACGAGCACGTCGAGCCCCGCCTCGGCCAGCGCGGCCGCCGCGGCGGCGCCGCCCGCCCCCGAGCCGATGATCGCCACGTCGCACTCCTCGCCCTCGCCGGCCGGCTCCAGCTCGCCCAGCGGGCGCTCGGGCGGGGCTGGGGAGGGCGCCGCGTCCGCGACGTCGCAGGCGGCGACCGAGCCCACGGCCGCCTGCACGCGCGGATCGCCGCCGTAGGCGACGCCGTGCAGGACCTTGAGCAGGAGCAGTAGGTCCTGCGCGAGCCACGACCCGGACGCGTCGAGGCGGCGCAGGAACTCCTGGCGGGCGACGAGCGACGCGCGCGAGAAGCGCCAGGGAAAGGGGGCCCACTCGAGCGCGCGCAGCGCCAGCCGCACGAGCAGGACGCGGCGGCGCGGCAGCCCCGCGAGGTAGCCGGAGAGCGCCGCGCCGACGTCGACGGCCCCCTGGGTCGCGGATGCGGTGTCGTCCGGCCCGACGGCGGCCGGCAGGCCGGCGCCGCCTGCCGACATCGCCTCGGCGAAGGCGCGGAGGGTGCGCTGCTCGGCGGCGCTGAGCCCCGGCGCGCCCCTTCAGGAGGGGGCGGGGTGGCGCCCGACCCGCCCGGCAACGCGCCAGAGGTAGAGCGCCGCCACGACCAAGAGCCCGTCGACGACGAAGTTGACCAGGTACGCGAAGACGTCGGCGTCGAAGATGAAGAAGGCCAGCGCCGTGAGCGAGCTCGCCGCCTTGCCCGCCGCGAGCACGAGCAGGAGCGGCCGGTAGCGCGCGACGTCCGCCTGGGCGACGAAGCAGAGCCCGGCGATGACCACCATGTAGGCGAAGCCGAGGCCGAGCCAGAGGCGCTCGTCCGAGGCCGGCGCCGGCTCGAAGCTCCCGAACCACTCGCCGAGGTCGTCGAGGACGCCGAGCACGCCGTCCGGCGTGACGATGAAAAGCAGGCCGACCAGCGCGAACGCGGCTCCGAGCAGGCGCAGGCTCGCGACGACGAAGCGCTCGGCCGATTCAGGGCTCACGACGGGCCGGATCGTATCCCGCGCCGGGGCCCGCTCGCGACGGCTCGACCTCACATAGAATCAGCGCCGTGATCGACCGCGAGCAGGTCCTGCACGTCGCCCGTCTGGCCCGGCTGGAGCTGTCGGAGGCCGAGATCGAGCGGATGGCGGAGGAGCTCTCGGGCATCCTCGAGCACGTCGACCGCATCTCCTCGCTGGATCTTGAGGGAGTCGAGCCCACCTCCCACGTGGTCCCGTTGGAGAACGTGATGCGCCCCGATGAGCCTCGGCCCAGCCTGCCGCGGGAGCGCGCCCTCGAGTCAGCCCCGGACGCGCACGAAGGCGCGTTCCGGGTTCCGTCGCCGAGCGCGTGAGCGAGCGGGATCTCATCTCGCTCAGCGCCTCCGAGGCGCTGCGGCAGATCGCGGCCGGCGAGCTCTCCAGCGACGAGCTCTTCGACGCCTACGCCGAGCTGCCCGACGAGCTCAACGCGTATTTGTGGCGCGAGGAGCCCGGCGCGCGGCCGGGCGGCGGCGAGCGGCTGCGCGGGCTGCCGATCGCGGTCAAGGACATCTTCTGCACCGAGGGCATCGACACGACGGCCGGCTCGCGCATCCTCGAGGGGTATCGCCCGCCGTACACCGCGACGGCGGTGCGTCGCCTGGCCGAGGCCGGCGCCCGGCTTCTGGGCAAGACGAACATGGACGAGTTCGCGATGGGCTCCTCGAACGAGAACTCGGCCTTCGGCCCGGTGCTCAACCCCTGGGACACCTCGCGGGTCCCGGGCGGCTCCTCCGGCGGCTCCGCCGCCGCGGTGGCGGCCGGGCTCGCGCCCTGGGCCCTGGGCACCGACACTGGCGGCTCAATCCGCCAGCCGGCGGCGCTCTGCGGGATCGTCGGGCTCAAGCCCACCTACGGCGCCGTCTCGCGCTACGGGATGATCGCCTTCGCCTCCTCGCTCGATCAGGCGGGCCCGCTCACCCGCACCGTGACCGACGCCGCCCTGCTCTTGCAGCTGCTCGAGGGGCGCGACCCGTTCGACTCCACCTCCGTCGGGATCGAGGGCGGGGTGGTGATGCCCTCGCGGGAGGATCTGAGCGGGCTGCGGATCGGCGTGCCGCGCGAGCTTGGGCCGGAGGCCGAGGGGATCGAGGCGGGCGTGCGCGAGGTCTTCGACCGCACGATCGAGCTGATCGAGCGCCTCGGCGCCGAGGTGGACGAGTGTGAGCTGCCGCACTCGCGGCACGGGGTCTCCGCCTACTACGTGCTCGCCCCCGCGGAGGCCTCGGCCAACCTGGCGCGCTACGACGGCGTGCGCTACGGCCGGCGCGAGGACACGGGCGACGGTCTGATCGCGATGTACGAGCGCACGCGCGGGCGCGGGTTCGGGCCGGAGGTGAAGCGCCGCATCATGCTCGGCACCTACGCGCTCTCCTCCGGCTACTACGAGGCTTACTACGGGCGCGCGCAGCGGGTGCGCACGAAGATCGCCGCCGACTTCCGCGCGGCCTTCGAGCGCTTCGACTTCCTGGTCACCCCGACGGCGCCGACCGTCGCCTTCGAGCTCGGCGCCAAGACCGCGGACCCGCTGGCGATGTACATGAACGACTACTGCACGGTGCCCGTCTCGCTCGCGGGCATCCCGGCGATCTCGATCCCGGCCGGGCTCGCCGAGCCCGACGCGGGCGGGCCCGAGCTGCCGGTCGGCCTGCAGCTGATCGGGCCGGCCTTCAGCGAGTCGCGGCTGCTCGACGCGGCCCATGCGCTCGAGGGTGCGATCGGCTTCGACGCTCGGCCTGCCCACTTCGCGGGGGAGGTGAAGGCGTGAGCGGGCCCCAGCTCGACGGCTACGAGGCCGTGATCGGCCTGGAGATCCACGTGCAGCTGCGCACGCGGACGAAGATGTTCTGCGGCTGCGAGCTCTCGTTCGGGGATGAGCCGAACGTCCACACCTGCCCGGTCTGTCTCGCCCACCCGGGGTCGCTGCCGGTGCTCAACGAACAGGCGGTCTTCTACGGGATCCAGATCGGCCTGGCGCTGGGCTGCGAGATCGCGCCGCGCTCGATCTTCCACCGCAAGAACTACTTCTATCCGGACAACCCGAAGGCGTACCAGATCAGCCAGTACGACATCCCGCTCGCCCGCAACGGGGAGCTGGCCGGGGTGCGCATCCACCGCGTCCACCTCGAGGAGGACGCGGCCAAGCTGATCCACGTGGGCGAGTCGGGCCGCATCCACGGCTCCGCCACCTCGCTCGTCGACTTCAACCGCGCGGGCACGCCGCTCGTCGAGATCGTGACCGAGCCCGACCTGCGCAGCCCCGCCCAGGCGCGCGAGTGGCTGCAGCTGCTGCGCTCGACGATCAAGGCGATCGGCGCCTCCGACGTGAACATGGAGGAGGGCAGCCTGCGCTGCGACGCCAACGTCTCGATCCGGCCCGCGGGGTCCGAGGAGCTCGGCACCAAGACCGAGCTCAAGAACATGAACTCGTTCCGCTTCCTGGAGCGTGGGATCGCGGCGGAGCTGGAGCGGCAGGCGGAGCTCGCGCGGGCCGGCGAGCCGATCGAGCAGGAGACGCTGCACTTCGACCCGCGCACCGGCACCCTGACCTCGCTGCGCTCGAAGGAGGAGGCGCACGACTACCGCTACTTCCCGGAGCCCGACCTGGTGCCGCTGGCGCCGAGCGAGGAGCTGTTGGAGCGGGCGCGCGCCAGCCTGCCCGAGCTGCCGGCGCAGCGGTTCGAGCGCTACCGCGACGAGCTCGGCCTGCCCGAGCAGCAGGCGCGGCTCCTGTCCTTCGACGGCGAGCTGGGCGACTACTTCGAGGCCGCGCTGGAGGCCGACGCCGAGGCCAGCCCGGTGGGGCTCGCGAACTGGATCACGGGCGATCTGGTCGCCCGCCTGCGCGAGCTGGACGACGGCGACGGCGAGGCGCACCCGGCCGGCTCGCGGGTCGGACCGCACGCGATCGCCGAGCTGGTGGCGCTGGTCGAGGCCAAGCGCATCACAAGCCAGGCCGGCCGGGAAGTGCTGGCCAAGCTCGTGGCCGAGGGCGGTTCGCCGGCGGAGATCGTCGAGCGCGAGGGCCTCGCGTCCATCTCCGACTCGAGCGAGCTGGAGGCGCTGGTCGCCGCCGCGATCGAGGCCGACCCCGACGCGGCCGAGCAGGTGCGCCAGGGCAACATGAAGGCGATCGGGCCGCTGGTCGGCTACGTGATGCGCGAGACCAAGGGCCGCGCCGACGGCGGCGAGGTGACGCGGCTGATCCGCGAGCAGCTCGGCGCGAGCTGAATATGTAACAACCTGTTACAAGCGCGCCGTTTGGTTCATACTGCTGGCGATGGCCTGGAACGTGGTGATCGCCGGAGGCGGCTTCGCCGGGATGTCGGCGGCGCGGGAGCTGGAGCGCCTGATGCCGCGGCAGTCGACTCGGCTGGTGCTGGTCAACGACGTCAACTTTCTGCTCTACACGCCGTTCCTGCCGGAGGCGGCGGCGGGGATGATCGAGCCGAGGCACGTCGTCACCCCGCTGCGCGACGTGCTGCGGCGCACCTACCTGCGGCTGGGGGCGATCAACGGCCACGACCCCGAGCGCCGCGTCGTCACCCTGACCACACACGAGGGGCGCAGCGAGGAGCTGCGCTACGACCAGCTGCTGGTCGCGGTCGGCTCGGTCTCGCGCTCGCTGCCGATCCCGGGGCTCGAGAAGCACGCGATCGGCTTCAAGAGCCTCGCCGACGCGATCTGGCTGCGCAACCACGTGGTGGAGTCGCTCGAGCGCGCCAACGCGACCGAGGACCCGCGCGTCCGCGACGAGTTGCTCACCTACGTCTTCGTCGGCGGCGGCTACTCGGGCCTGGAGGCGCTGGCGGAGCTGCAGGACTTCGCGGTCGACGCGATCGACCGCTATCCGCGGGCGCGCCTGCACGGGATGCGCTGGATCCTGGTCGAGGCGGCCGACAGGGTGCTGCCGGAGGTCGACCAGGGCCTGGCCGACTACGCGCTGCAGGAGCTGCGCGGCCGCGGCATCGACGTGCGGCTGGGCACGGTGCTGGAGGAGGCGCGCGCCGACAGCGTGCGGCTCTCGACCGGCGAGGAGATCCCGACCCGCACGCTCGTCTGGACGGCCGGGGTGAAGGCGCACCCGAGCCTCGCAGCCCTCGGGCTGCCGCTGGACGAGCGCGGCCGGGTGCGGGTCGACCGCTACCTGCGCGTGGAGGGCATGCGGGGCGTTTGGGCGGCCGGCGACTGCGCGGCCGTGCCCGACCCGCGCTACGAGGACGGCAGGCCCTGCCCGCCCACCGCCCAGCACGCGGTACGCCAGGGCCCCGTGGCGGCGCGCAACATCGCCGCCGAGCTTGGAGTCGGCGACGGGCCGCACCCCTTCACGTACAAGGCGAACGCCGCGTTCGTGAACCTCGGCCGCTACAAGGCCGTGGGCCAGCTCAGCGGGCGGCGCTTCCGGGGCTTTCCCGCTTGGTGGATGGCGCGCACCTACCACGTGGGCCAGATCCCTGGCGCCACTCGCAAGATCCGCGCCCTGGCGGATTGGACCGTGGGCCTGCCCTTCGGCCGCGACCTCGCGGAGGTGGGCTCGATCGGCCATCCCCGCCCCCTGCACGACGAGGCCTACGCCAAGGGCGGCACCCATCGGCCCGTGGAGTGAGGGCCGCGCGCCCGGGGCGCGCATAATGAGTTCGTGAGCTGGGTTCTGATCAGCGTCACGTGCGGCCTTGCGACCGGGCTGATCGGCCGCGCCAAGGGCAGCTCGTTCTTCATCTGGTTTCTGGTCGGCGCGGTCCTGCCGGTCCTCGGCCTGATCGCGGTGATCCTCTACCGGGTCGAGAAGGACGAGCCCGAGCGCCGCTGTCCGCGCTGCGGGCGGGTGCACAAGCTCTACGTGCAGGTCTGCCGCTACTGCGGCGAGGATCTCTACCTCCCGGACCCCTCGGAGGTCCGCCATCCACGCGCCGTCAGGGCGGCGCGGAAGGTCGCGGGCGGCGGGTAAGGCCGCAGGGGCCCCTCAGCGCAGCCAGGTGCGCAGGATCGCGTTGGCGAAGCCGGCGCCGTAGCGGAGGACGGCCGGTTTCTTGGAGTGGCCGTGCATGCGCCTGACCACGGTCACCGGGACCTCCTTGGCGGGGATGCCACGCTTGATCGCCTCGATCATGAACTCCGAGGTGTGGAACTGCTCCTGGCGCAGCACCAGCTGGGGGAGGACCGAGGCCCGCACCGCGCGGTAGCCGTTCGAGCAGTCGCTCACCTTGGTGCGCGTGATCAGCGAGACCAGCCGATTGAAGAAGACGATCCCGAGCTCGCGCGCGAACGTGTTGGGCTCGGCCGCGCCGAGCACCCGCGAGCCGTGGGCGACGTCGACCTCGCCCGAGAGCACCGGCTCGACCAGGCGGTGCATCTCCTCGGGCAGGTGCTGCCCGTCGGCATCGAGGGTGACGACGATCTCGGCGCCCGACTCGACCAGCAGCCGGTAGCCGGTCCGCAGCGCGGCGCCACCGCCGCGGTTGATCACGTGCCGCGCCACCACCGCGCCGGCGGCCTCGGCGGCCTCGAGCGTGCCGTCGCGCGAGCCGTCGTCGACGACCAGTACCGCGGTGGGGCGGCCGCAGACCTCGGCCGGCACCCGCTCGATCACCTTGCCGACGCTCGCGGCCTCGTTGTAGGCGGGGATCAGCACCGCGATCTTCCCCTTGAAGCGCTCCGCGTGGCCGTCGAGGCGGAAGCGCTCCCAGGCGAGCCCCTCCAACACCGCCGAGAGCTCCCGGCTGATGCGCGAGCTCTGCGAGAGCGCGCGGACGACGAGGAAGAAGAGCAGCAGGATCGCGAGCACCACGACCCCGACGATGCGGGTGCCGTTCTCGCGCCGGAACGAGAAGGCGCGCAGCAGCGAGTCGAGCAGCTCGGTGCCCGCCACCAGGGCCAGCGCGATCGCGATCAGCAGCAGGATCAGCACGTCGCCGTTGCGCAGGGAGTGCCGGCGCCAGATCGCGAAGGCGGCGATCAGGACCGCGAGCACCAGGCCGGCCGCGCGCAGCGCGGTCAGCTCGGCGGGGAAGACGTCGGCCACTGGCGGGAAGGGGAACACGGCGCAGGCAGAATAGAGCCGGACCGGGCGTAGACCCACCGCCTGAGCGGGATCGGTCCTCCGCTGCGAGCGAGGTAAGGCCCAAGATCAGGCGTTCTGCCGATGTGCGGGGCCCCGCCTTACCCCTACGGTCGGTGGGCAAGCGAAAGGAAGGCGATCATGGACCCCCGGTTTCTCTTGACGATGGAAAGGCAGCGCAGGCAGGAGCTGCACACGCGCGCGGCGCGGCGGAGGCTCGCGCCCACGGAGGCGCCTCGCGGGACGCGCCGGGCCGCCCGCTCGGGCGGCGGGAGCGGGCGGCGCCTGCCGTTCCGGCGCCCTCGCGCCGCCTGAGCCGTCCCACCTGCGCCTCGCTCGGCGGCGGGGTGGGGAGGTGGCCCGCTGAGGTCGGCGTCAGAAACCCCCTGGGCCCTGGGGGCGCGGGCGATAATGGTCAGGTGGCGCGGCGGGTTTCGAGCCCCCACCTGAGCGGCCGGACCGAGGAGCTCGCCCTGCTCGAGTCGGCCCTGGGGCGGGCCGCCAACGGCACGCCGGGGCTGGTTTTGCTCGGTGGCGAGGCCGGGATCGGCAAGAGCCGCCTGTTGGCGGAGTTCACGGCGAGGGCGCGGGAGGCGGGCGCCCAGGTGCTGATCGGCGAGTGCGTCGAGTTCACGGAGGTCGAGATCCCGTTCGCGCCGCTATTGGGCGCGCTGCGTCCGGTGCTGCGCGAGCGCGACGATCTGCCCGAGCTGCTGGGGGAGCGCCGACGCCATCTGGCGCCGCTCTTCCCCGAGCTCGGCGCGAGCGCGCCCCCGGACGACGCGGACTCTGCCCTGCACGAGCAGCTGGCCCGCGCACGCTTCTTCGAGGCCGTGCTCGCCCTGCTCGAGCGGTTGGGGGAGGAGGCGCCGCTGGTCTTCGCGGTCGAGGACCTGCACTGGTCCGATCGGGCGACGCGCGACCTGATCGCGTTCCTCGTGCGCAACGCCGCGGGTCGCCTGGTGCTGCTCGGCAGCTATCGCACCGACGAGCTGCACCGCCGCCACCCGCTGCTCGCGTTCCTGGCCGAGGCGCGCCGCCGCGGCGTCGAGGTGATCGAGCTCGCCCCGCTCACCCGCGAGGAGCTCGCGGCGATGCTGACGGGGATCACGGGCTACGAGCTGCCGCCCGACGTGGTCGAGCGGGTCTTTAGGCGCAGCGACGGCAACCCGTTCTTCGCGGAGGAGCTGGTCGCGGCCGCGCGGGAAGGGGACGAGCTCCCCGCCAGCCTGCGCGAGACCTTGCTCGTGCGCCTGGCGCAGCTCTCGCCGCCGGCGCGGCGCCTTCTTGACTACGCGGCCGTCGCCCGCCGCGCGGTCGACCCGGAGCTGCTCGCCGCGACGAGCGGCCTCGAGGCGCGGGAGCTGGGCGAGGCCCTGCGCGAGGCCCTCGGGCGACAGGTGCTGGTCGAGCGAACGGCGGGTTCGAGTTCCGTCACGCGCTCGTGCGCGAGGCGACCTACGAGGAGCTTCTGCCGCACCAGCGCACGCAGATGCACGCCGAGCTCGCCTTGGCGCTGGCGGAGCGCCCGCACGAGCGGGCGAGTGCCGAGCTCGCCTACCACTGGCGCCAGGCGCGCGATCTGCCGCGGGCGCTCGCCGCCTCGCACGAGGCGGGCATGGCCGCGGAGCGCTCGCTCGCCCCGAGGGCGGCGCTCGCGCACTTCGAGCAGGCGCTCGAGTTGTGGGATCGGGTCGATCCCGCCGAGCGGCCGGCCGGGGTCGACCGCGTGGACCTCGCGATCAGCGCGGCGCAGAGCGCCTATCTGGCGAGCGATTCAGGCCGCGCGGTCGCGCTCGCCCGCGACGCCCTGGCGGGGCTCGGGCCCGGCGATGCGCGCGAGGCTAGGGTGCGCGAGCGGCTCGGTCGCTACCTGTGGACGACCGGCGCCGCCGAGGAGGCCGAGCGCTCCTACCGCGCGGCGGTCAAGGCGCTGCCGCGGACGCCGCCCACCGCCGAGCTGGCGCAGGCGCTGGCCTCTCTGGGCCAGATCATGATGCTGCGCGGGCACCTGCAGGAGGCGCGCGGCTACTGCGAGCAGGCGATCGAGGTGGCCCGCGCCGCCGGCGCCCGGGCCGAGGAGGGGCACGCCACGAACACGCTCGGCAGCTGCGTCGCGGGGACAGGCGATCGGGAGCGGGGCCTGCGCCTTCTGGGCGAGGCGCTCGAGATCGCGGGCGAGCTGGGCCGGGTGGACGACATCTGCCGCGGCTACGTCAACTACAGCGACGTAGTCGACCAGGACGGGCGCACGCGCAAGGCGGCCGAGCTGGCGCTCGAATGGTCGCGCGCCTCCTACGAGCTCGGCGCGCGCAACTACGGGGACTTCCTGGCGGGCGAGGCTTCCAACCGGATGCTGCGCGTGGGGGAGGTCGCGCGGGCGATCGAGCTGGCCGAGCTCGACGGCCGCGAGCCGGACGGCATGTCGGCCGTGGTCGTCCACAACGCTCGGGCGGAGGCGCTGCTGGTGGCCGGCCGGGTCGACGAGGCCGAGCGGGCGCTGACGGCCGCCGAGCGCGCGCTGGGGGGCCTCACCGACACGATGTGGTTCGGGATGGTGGCGGCCGCGCGGGTCCAGCTTCACCTGGCGCGCGGGGAGACGGAGCGCGCGGCCGAGGTGGCGCTCCGCTCGCTGGCCACGCTTGACGAGGAAAGCGAGTACCCGTACTTCACTGCGCTCGTGCACCTGCGGGGCGTGCGCGCGCTGGTCGAGGCGGCCCTGGCCGCTCGGGCGGCGGGCGACGAGGAGGGTGCCGCCTCGCGGGCCGGGCAGGCCCGCGAGGCCGCCGCCTCCTACGCGCAACGCTCGCGGCGCTTCGCGGCGCTGGGGCCGGCGCCGCCCGAGACGCTCGCCTGCGAGACGCACATCCGCGCCGAGATCTCGCGCCTCGACGAGCGGCACGACGCGGGGCCGTGGGAGGAGGCGGCCTCATCCTGGACCGAGCTCGAGCGGCCGGTGTTCGCGGCCTACTGCGAGATGCGCGCCGCCGAGGCTCTGGTGCTGGCCGGCGAGCGCGAGCCCGCGGAGCGCCTGGTGGAGTCGGGGCTGCGCACGGCGCGCGCCCACGGCGCCAGCTGGCTCGAGGGCACGATCGCCGCGTTCGCGCGGCGCGCGCGCCTCGGTGAGGCGGTGGGCCGCGACGGAGGGGACGAGGACCCGGCGAGCGCGCTGGGCCTCACCGCGCGCGAGCGGGAGGTGCTGGCGCTACTCGCGCGCGGCCTCACCAACCGCGAGATCGGGGAGCGGCTCTACATCTCCGAGAAGACGGTGAGCGTGCACGTCTCGCGCATCCTCGCCAAGCTCGGGGTGCGCGGCCGCGTCGAGGCGGCCACCGCGGCGGAGCGGCTCGGGATGGCCCCACGCTGAAGGGGTGGGTCGGCCCGCCCCGGCGGCGCCGGTCCGGACCCGCCCCGGGCTCGATGGCGACCAGCGGTTCAGGTACCCTCGCGGCCATGCGGATCCTGATCCTGGGCGGCGACGGCTATCTCGGCTGGCCCACGGCCATGCGCTTCTCGGCCCGCGGGCACGAGGTCGCCGTGGTCGACAACTTCTCCCGCCGGCGCTGGCATCTCGAGCACTCGACCGACTCGCTCACGCCGATCCGCTCGCTGCAGGAGCGGATCGACGCCTGGCGCGAGGTCTCCGGCCGCGAGATCCGCCCCTACATCGGCTCGATCGAGGACGGGGAGTTCCTCGAGTCGGTGATCGCCGAGTTCCTTCCGGAGGCGGTCGTCCACTACGGCGAGCAGCCGTCCGCGCCGTACTCGATGAAGTCGCGCAAGACGGCGGTCGAGACCCAGTACACGAACGTGATCGGGACGCTCAACCTCCTGTTCGCGCTGCGCGACCACGTCCCGGACTGCCACCTGGTGAAGCTGGGCACGATGGGCGAGTACGGGACGCCCAACATCGACATCGAGGAGGGGTTCATCGAGATCGAGCACAAGGGCCGCAAGGACGTGCTCCCGTTCCCCAAGGTCCCCGGCTCGCTCTACCACCTCTCGAAGGTCCACGACTCGCACAACATCCACTTCGCCTGCCGCACCTGGGGCCTGCGCGCAACCGACCTAAACCAGGGCGTGGTCTACGGGATCGAGACCGAGGAGAGCGTGCAGGACGAGCGCCTGATCACGCGCTTCGACTACGACCAGTACTTCGGGACCGTGCTGAACCGCTTCTGCGTGCAGGCGGTGATCGGCCACCCGCTCACCGTCTACGGCGAGGGCGGCCAGACGCGAGGTTTCCTCAACATCCGCGACACGCTGCAGTGCGTGGAGCTCGCGGTCAACAACCCGGCCGAGCTGGGCGAGTTCCGCGTCTTCAACCAGTTCACCGAGCAGTTCTCGGTGCGCGAGCTGGCCGATCTCGTCCAGCGCGCGGGCACCGAGCTCGGCTACGACGTCGAGGTGCGCAACTTCCCGAACCCGCGCGTCGAGGCCGAGAGCCACTACTACAACGCCGCCAACACCAAGCTGCGCGACCTCGGCCTGCAGCCGCACTACCTGGGCGAGGAGCTGTTGCGCTCGATCCTCACCACGATCGAGCGCTACAAGCACCGGGTGATCGAGCGGGCGATCCTGCCGACCACGCGCTGGAACCCCGGCGAGCTGGTCGCCGAGGTGGCCCGGCCGGCCAAGGCCTGAGCCCGGCCGAAATCCACTGCTACCATCGCTCGCAATGCGGGCTGCCGACGTCGTTTTCGAAGCGCTTAAGGCCGAGGGCGTCAAGCACGTCTTCGGGATCCCCGGCGGGGCCAACCTGCCGATGTACGACGCCCTGCACGACGCGGAGCTCGACCACATCCAGGCCCGCCATGAGCAGGGCGCGGGGCATGCCGCCGAGGGCTACGCACACGCGACCGGCCAGGTGGGCGTGGCGATGGCCACCTCCGGCCCGGGGGCGACGAACCTGGTCACCGCGATCGCCGACGCGATGATGGACTCGGTGCCGACCGTGTTCATCACGGGGCAGGTGCGCACCGACCTGATCGGCACGGACGGCTTCCAGGAGGCCGACGTGACGGGGATCACGATGCCGATCGTGAAGCACTCGCTGCTGGTCACGGACCCGAGCGAGATCCCCGAGTACATCCACGCCGCCTTCCACATCGCCTCGACCGGACGGCCCGGGCCCGTCGTGGTGGACATCCCGCAGGACCTCGTGCGCGCCGACGTCGACTACGAGCCGCCGACCGACACGCCTGACCTGCCCGGCTACAAGCCGCCGCTCGAGGGCAACATCAAGCAGATCCGGCTGGCGGCGAAGGCGCTCGCGAACGCGCGGCGGCCGGTGATCTACGGCGGCGGGGGCATCATCAACGCCAACGCCTCCGAGGAGTTCCGGGAGTTCTGCCTTTCCGACCGCTTTCCGGTCACGCTCACGCTGATGGGCTTGGGCGCCTTCCCGGCCCCGCACGAGCAGTGGCTGGGGATGCTCGGCATGCACGGCACGCGCACGGCCAACTACGCGATGGACGAGGCCGACCTGATCGTTGCGGTCGGCGCCCGCTTCGACGATCGCGTGACCGGCAAGCTCTCGGAGTTCGCGCCACGCGCGAAGTTCATCCACATCGACGTCGACCCCGCCGAGATCGGCAAGAACGTGCCGGCGCACATCCCGATCGTCGGCGACGCCAAGGACGTGCTGGCCAAGCTCACGCGCGAGTACCGCGCGCTCAAGGCCGACAGCTCGCGGCTGGACGAGTGGTGGCAGCGGATCCGCAAGTGGCAGGAGACCTACCCGCTGCGCTACGAGGACAGCCCGGACTCGGAGATCAAGCCGCAGTTCATGATCGAGGCGATGTACGAGGCCACCGGCGGCGACGCGATCATCACCTCGGACGTCGGCCAGCACCAGATGTGGACCGCGCAGTACTACCACTTCGACAAGCCGCGCCGGTGGATCAACTCCGGCGGCCTGGGGACGATGGGCTTCGGCCTGCCGGCGGCGATCGGCGCCAAGGTCGGGCGGCCGGACGACACGGTCGTCTGCATCTCGGGCGACGGCAGCCTGATCATGACCGCGCAGGAGATGGCGACCGCCGCCCACCACGGCATCCCGGTCAAGGTCTTCCTGATGAACAACGGCTACTTCGGCATGGTCCGGCAGTGGCAGGAGCTCTTCTGGGACGAGCGCTACACCGCCGTGGAGCTCGGCCCGAGCCCCAACTGGCCGGCGCTGGCCGAGGCCTTCGGCTGGAAGGGCCTGCAGTGCACGGACAAGAAGGAGCTTCTGGACGCGATGCGCGCGACCCTGGAGGAGGACGGGCCCGCGCTGCTCGACGTACACGTGACAAAGGACGAGAACTGCTTCCCGATGATCCCCGCCGGCAACGCGGCGCGGGACATGGTGGGGTGAGGAGAGGCGCCGGTGGGTGAGCCTGGAACGAGCGAGCTGGTCGAACTCGAGGACCTGGAAGCGCGCCGCGGCCTGACCGGCCGCAAGCACATCCTCAGCCTGCTGGTCGAGAACAAGCCGGGCGTCCTGGCGCGGATCGCCGGGCTGTTCAGCCGCCGCGGCTTCAACATCGACACGCTCGCCGTGGGGCCGACCGAGGACGCCCAGGTCTCGCGGATCACGCTCACCCTGGACGGGGCGGTGCACCCGATCGACCAGGTGACCAAGCAGCTCCACAAGCTGGTCAACGTGATCAAGATCCGCGACATGGAGCCCGACTCGACGGTGGCGCGGGAGATGGCCCTGTTCAAGGTCAACGCCGCGGTCGAGAACCGGGCGGAGATCATGCAGTTCGCTGAGATCTTCGACGCGAAGATCGTCGACGTCTCGCGCCGGACGCTGACGATCGAGGTCACGGGCCCGCAGGACAAGATCGACTCGTTCGAGCGCATGATCCGCCCGCACGGCCTGATCGAGATGGCGCGCACGGGCGAGGTTGCGATCTCCAAGTCGCGCCCCGAGGCCTAGCCGCGCGCTGACCGAGCGGACCGACATCCCGCTCGCGGCGCTGGAGCGCCTAGTGGAGCGCTGGGACGGGCGTGGACGCCGGGTCCTGAGCGTGAGCTTCGAGCTCGAGCTGGATGATCCCGTCGCTGCCGTCTTTGCGGCCCGGCGCGCGGACGATCGCTGGTTCTGCTGGCAGGAGCCGGAGCGGGGCTTCGCGCTGGCCGGCTTGGGCAGCGCCGTCGAGCTGGTGGGACGGGGGAGCGAGCGCTTCCGCGACCTCGCCGCCGACGCGGCGCGGGTGCTGCGCGGCCGCCTCTCCGAGGAGCCCGTCGACCTGTTCGCCGGCGCCGGGCCGGTCTGGGTGGGCGGCTTCGCCTTCGCGGCCGACGGCGCGCGCACGCCGCAGTGGGCCTCGCTGCCGCCCGCGCTGCTCGTGCTGCCCGAGCTCTCGCTCGCGCGTGAGGGCGAGCGCACGCTCGCGACGCTCGCGCTCGCGGTGGCGCCCGGCGTCGACGTGGACGCCGGCCTGGCGTGCCTGCGCGCCCGCCTGGCGGCGCTCGGCCCCGCCGCGCTGCCCCTGCTGGACCCGGCGCCGGCCGGGGAGGTCGAGGTGCGCAGCGGCGTCGACCCCGGCGAGTACGAGCGCGCCGTGGCCGCGGCGGTGGACCGGATCCGCGCCGGGGACCTGGACAAGGTGGTGCTGGCGCGCGAGGTGCTCGCGGTAGCGCCCCGCGCCCACGACGCCGCCGCCCTGTTCGGCGCCCTGCGCGAGCTCTTCGCCTCCTGCTTCTGCTTCTGCGTGGGCACGCCGGAGGCGGCGTTCCTGGGGGCGAGCCCGGAGCTCTTGGTGCGCCGCCACGGGGCCGGCGTGCAGACGGTGGCGATGGCGGGCTCCACCCGCCGCAGCGCGGATCCCGCGGTCGACGCGCATCTGGGCGAGCGCCTGCTGCGCTCGGACAAGGACCGCGAGGAGCACGAGATCGTCGTGCGCCGCATCGAGCGGGCGCTGCGCCCGCACGCGGTGTGGGTGCAGGCTGCGCCCGAGCCGACCCTGATCAAGGTCGCGAACATCCAGCACCTCGCGACCCCGATCCACGCCCAGCTCGCGGAGGCACACTCGGCGGTTGAGCTGGCCGAGATCCTGCATCCGACGCCTGCTGTGGGCGGGGAGCCCAACGACCGCGCCGTCGCCGCGATCGCCGAGCTCGAGGGCTTCGACCGCGGGTGGTACGCGGGGCCGGTGGGCTGGATGGACTCCGCCGAGGACGGCGAGTTCTGCGTTGCGCTGCGCTCGGCGCTCTTGCGCGACCGCACCGCCCACCTCTTCGCCGGCGCCGGGATCGTGGCCGACAGCGACCCCGCGGCGGAGCTCGCCGAGACCGAGCTCAAGCTGGGCGCGATCCTGCCGTTGCTGTGCCACTGACTTGACGCGCGCGCGAAGCGCACGCCGCCGAACGGTACGCCTCTCCCGATGGCGCCGGCCCTGAGCCCTGCGTCCGCTCCGACCCCTGCGACTCATCAGAGCGGCCCACGGGCACGACCCAGGTGACGTACAGCCGGGTGACCAGGTGCGCCTGCTGCCAGGCGAGTACGACGTGCCCGGAATGCAGCCCGATGTGGCGGTGTCGCTGCGCGCCGATGACCCTTCCGAGCGGCCGGTGCTGCGGATCAGCAGCTCCTCTCCTTCCGCCCGGGCTCGTCGGTTCGCGACGTCGTGATCGAGAAGGCCCTCGGCAGTCCCGCCGCCTCAGCGCTGGTGCTGCCCCATGACACCGTGGGGGAGCGTCTGGTCGTAAGTTCACAGGTGGGCGGCATCAGCTGCCTGCTCGGGGGGAACGCGCTGCTGCGCAACTCCGTCTGTACGAGCACCGGTCCTGGCCCCCACGACTCCTTCGCGATTCAGGTCTTCGACGATCCGGAGCTGGTGGGCCCCGGGCGAGCTCGTGCGCGTGGTGAACGTGACCGCGGTCGTCCCGCAGACCACGAGCAGCAGCGCGGGCATCGGGGTCATCAACCAGGAAGGGGGAGGCTTCCGGCTCGAGCTGGCCAACACGATCGTCTACGGGCCTACGGACATCCTCATGCTCAACACGAACGCCGACACGACCCTGCAGGTGCTGGCCCGCAGCTCCAACTTCCGTACCTCGGACCCCCTTCCGGGCAGCCCCGGTCCGGCGAGGGTCGTGCCGGAGGACCAGCAGTTCGCCTTGCCCCGGTTCCGGGATCTCGCCGCCGGGGATCTCCGGCCTCGCAACGATTCGCCCACGCGCGACGTGGGTACCACGGCCGCTGTCGACGTCGGCCCGGTCGACCTGCAGGGGATCGCGCGCGTGCAGGGCAGGGCGGTGGACATCGGCGCCTACGAGTTCGACGACTCGCCCGAGACCCGGCTCATGGCCAGCTACAAGCGCGTGCTGCGGACCAAGGGAAGGCGTCGCAAGGCCCGCTTCCGCTTCACCTCGTCCGAGCGGTCCTTGACGTTCCAGTGCCGCCTACGCGGCGGTACGCGCAAGCAACGGCGCTGGCAGCCCTGCCGCTCGCCCAGGGCGTACACGGTGCGCGTGCGCAAGCGCCCCTACACCTTCCAGGTGCGGGCGATCGACGGCACCGGCAACCGGGACCGCACGCCGGCGCGCGTCCGCTTCAGGGTGCGCCCGCGCTGAGGCCGAGCTCCCCAAGCGCCTTCCGGGCGCGCGCCCAGAGCTCCTCGTGCAGGGTGCGGTTCGCGGCCCGGTCGACCCGGGCCTCGGCGAGCACGTGCCCCGAGGGCAGGTCGGCCAACGCGTCGGCGCGCCCCAGGCGGCGGTAGGGGAGGCCGTACGCCGCCGCCAGCCGCTCCAGGTCCTGCCCCAGCGGCGTGCCGAAGATAGCCTCGAACTCGCCCCGCTCCACCTGACGCGCCTGCGGCAGGAACTCGAAGATCCCGCCTCCGTCGTTGTTGAGGCAGACGATCCGCACGGGGGCCTCGCAGTCGCGTAGCGCCGCGAGCCCGTTCGAGTCGTGGTGGAGCGCGAGATCGCCGATCAGAAGCCAGGTCGGCCGGCCGCTCTCCGTGGCGGCGCCGACCGCCGAGGAGACGACGCCGTCGATGCCGTTGGCGCCGCGGTTGGAGAGGAAGCGCGCCCGCGTGGGGGCGGCCGGGAGGAACGACTCCTGGTCGCGGATCGGCATCGAGGAGGAGGTGTAGACGAGCTCGCCGTCGCGCAGGGCGCGGGCGAGCGCGACGTGCAGCGCGGGCTCGCTGAGCGCATCCCGCCTCGAGATCCCCTCGAGCAGGGCGTTCCCGGCCGCCTCGCCCGCGGCCAGCCAGCGCTGCGCCCACTCGCTCTCGCGCCGCGCGATCAGCGTCGCCAGCCTTGCGGCGAGGTCGGCGGCGTCCGCGCGCAGGACGAGCACGGCCGTGCGCGTCGGCTCCTTCCAGCTTCCGAGCGGGTCCACCTGGACCTGATCGGCGTCCTGCAGGTCGGCGAGCCAGAGGCGCAGGGCCTTCGAGGTGGGCAGCTCCCCGAAGCGCAGCACGAGCTCCGGCTCGAGCTCCGCGGGGCGCGCTCTCGCGATCGCGTCGTAGGCCCAGACCACGTGCCCGCGGTCGTGCGCGCCAAGGCGCAGGCCCGACGTCGGCTCGGCGAGGATCGGATAGCCGCAGGCGGAAGCGAGCGCTGCGATCGGCTCGACCGCCGCGGGATCGACGCCGCGCCCGGCGAGGATGAGCCCGCGCTCGGCGCCGGCGATGCGCTCGGCGAGCGCGGACACGGACTCCTCGCTCGCGCGCGGCGGCGTGCGCTCGACCCGGGTGAGCGGCTCTGTTCCGCGTCCCTCGCGCGCGAGGCGCGAGCGAGCCGTCACCTCGCCGGGATGCGGCTCCGGGCCGAGCGGCTCGCGCCAGGAGAGGTTGAGGTGGACCGGCCCGGGCCGCGGATCGCCCGCGGCCGCAGCGTAGGCGCGGCAGGCCAGCGAGCGCAGGTGGAGAAGCCCCGCGTCGTCGGCCTCGTGGGTGCCCACCTCGCAGAACCAGCGCGGGGCGGACCCGTAGAGCTTGATCTGGTCGATCGTCTGCCCGGCGCCGATCTCGCGCAGCTCCGGCGGACGGTCGCTGGTGAGGACGATCAGGGGCACGTCCGCCTCCGCCGCCTCGGCGACGGCGGGGTGGAGGTTCGCGGCTGCCGTGCCCGAGGTGCAGGTGATCGCTACCGGGCGGCGGCTGGCGGCTGCCGCGCCCAGGGCGAAGAACCCGGCGCTGCGCTCGTCCACGATCGAGGTGGTCGCGATAGCGGGCTCGCGCAGGAGCGCGAGCGCGACCGGTGTGGAGCGCGAGCCAGGGCAGATCACCGCGCGACGCACGCCGCAGCGCGCGAGCTCCTCGACGAGCGCCGAGGCGAGCGCCGTGTTGCGGTTCGTGGCGTCCATCGGGCTGGAAGCTACGCGAGCCGGGCGCGGCGCAGCGCGTCCGGGTCGAGCTCGACCCCCAGCCCGGGGCCGGGGGGTGGATGCAGGAGCGCCCCCTCGAGCGCGCTCTCGCGGCGAGCCACGGTCTCGGCGAAGAGCCGCTGCGTGGCGAGGCCGTGGTCGAGGCCGGGGTCAGGGATCACCTGCGCCGCGTGAGCGGCGGCGGCGATCCCGACCGGGCCGTCCAGCGCGCTGGAGAGGTAGGTGGGGATCACCTCCGCGATCGCCTTGGCGGCGCCGATCCCGCCGACCTTGGCGAGCTTGGCCGTGACGTAGGCGCAGGCCCGGCGCTGACGGGCGCGGTGCGCGTCGGCGAGCGAGCTCACCGCCTCGTCGGCCGCCAGGGGGATCGAGGTGTCGCGCGCGAGCTTCGCCAGCGAGCGCAGGCCGCCGACCGGTTGCTCGGCGAGCTCCACGCCGTAGGGCTCGATCTCGGCGAGCACGCTGGCGGCCTCGCGCACGCTCCAGGCCTCGTTCGCGTCCACGCGGATGCGGGCGTCCGGGCCGACGGCCTCGCGCACGGCTCGCACCACCGCCGCGTCGTCGGCCGTCCCCAGCTTCAGCTTGAAGGTCCGAAAGCCCTGCTCGGCCCAGGCCGAGGCCTGGCGGGCGACCGCGTCCGGCTGGCCCGCCGTCAGCGTCGCGTTGCAGCGCACGGGTCGCGCCTGCGGCGCCCCGAGCAGGCGCCAGAGCGGCTCGCCCTCCGCCCGGGCGGCGAGGTCGAAGAGCGCGCACTCGAGCGCCGCCGCCGCGGGGGCGGGCATGCGCCTGGGCCGGGTGAGCTCGAGGAAGGTCGCGATCGCGAGCTCCAGCGCCGAGCCCTCGCCGACGGGGAGCTCGAGGCCGACCAGCCGCGCGGCGGCGTCGCCGAGCGCTCGCTCGACCGCCGCGCGACCCGCGCCGCCGCGCAGGGTGAGCGGCACCGCCTCGCCCAGGCCCTCCGCTCCTTCGTCCGTGAGCAGGCGCAGCAAGACCATCTCCCGCCGCTCGAGCGTCCCGCGGGAGGTGACGTACGGCTCCCGGAAGCGCAGCGCGTAGGGGATCGTCTCGACCCGCTCGATTCGCACGGCTAGCCCATCAGCAGCCCGACGCTGAGCAGCACGCTGAAGGCGGCGAGCAGCGTGCCGGTGCCGGCGAGGGCGGCGTTGAGCGAGGGGCCGTCGGTGCGCGTGAGCACGGCCCGCGTCGGCTTGAGGGCCAAGGGGGCGCTGAGCCAGGCGAGCACGCCCGCGCCCGGCCCGTCGCCGAGGACGAGCGCCAGCGGCAGCAGCACGAGGGCGCCCGCGACCAGCGCGACGAAGAACGCGCGCGTCCGCTCGCGACCCAGGCGGACCGCGAGCGTGAGCTTGCCCGCCCGCCGGTCGGTCTCGATGTCGCGCAGGTTGTTGACGACGAGGACCGCGGTCGAGAGCAGGCCGACCGGGATCGAGAGCAGGAAAGGCAGCCAGTCGAGCCGCTCGAGCTGCACGTAGTAGGAGCCGTTGACCGCGACCAGCCCGAAGAAGACGAAGACGAAGAGCTCGCCCATCCCCGCGTAGCCGTAGGGACGGGGGCCGCCCGTGTAGAGGACGCCGGCGGCGATCGAGACCACGCCCACGAGGAGGATCTCGGGCCCGGTCACGGCGACCAGGTACAGGCCGGCGGCGACCGCGATCGCGAACGCGACCCAGGTGGCCGCCAGGACCCGGCGCGGCGCCACCAGGCCGGCGGCGGTCACGCGCACCGGCCCGAGGCGCTCCGCGTTGTCGGCGCCGCGCTTGGCGTCGGAGTAGTCGTTGGCGAGGTTCGTGCCGATCTGGATGAAGATCGCCCCGATCAGCGCCGCGACGAAGGCGGGCCAGGAGAACTCTGCGCCGGCGTAGAGGGAGGCCCAGGCGGGCGCGCCGGTGACGGTGCCGGAGCTGACGAAGCGCGCGGCGTCGATCGCGTACCAGGCGGCGGCGCTGCCGACCAGCACCGGCGCGATCGAGGCCGGCAGCGTGCGCGGCCGCGCGGCCATCAGCCAGATGCGCATCGCGCTCACCGGACGTCGCTCAGGGTCGCTTTGGGAACTTCGAGAAGTCGGGGCGCCGTCCCTGCTGGTAGGCGTTGCGGCCCTCCTGGCCCTCCTCGGACATGTAGAAGAGCAGGGTGGCGTCGTGGGAGAGCTGCTGGACGCCGGTGATCCCGTCCTCGACCGCGTTGAAGCTGGACTTGAGCAGCCGCAGGGCGAGGGGGGAGAGGGCGTTCATCTCCCGGCACCAGGCGACCGTCTCACGTTCCAGGTCGGCCAACGGCACCACCGCATTGACCAAGCCCATCTCCAGCGCCTCGCGGGCGTCGTAGAGGCGGGAGAGGAACCAGATCTCCTTCGCCTTCTTGACCCCGACGTTGCGCGCCAAGAGCGAGGCGCCGAAGCCGCCGTCGAAGCTGCCGACACGGGGGCCGGTCTGGCCGAAGACGGCGTTGTCGGCGGCGATCGTGAGGTCGCAGACAAGGTGCAGGATCTGGCCGCCCCCGACGGCGTAGCCTGCGACCATCGCCACCACCGGCTTGGGGAGGCGACGGATCTGCACGTGCAGGTCGCCGACGTCGAGCCGGCCGATCCCCTGTTGGGCGACCTCGTCGTCGCCGATGTAGCCGTCGTCGCCGCGGATGCGCTGATCGCCCCCGGAGCAGAAGGCGCGCTCACCGGCGCCGGTGAGGATGATCGCGCCCACCTCGGTGTCGTCGCGCGCGCGGGTGAACGCGTCGCGGAGCTCGGCCAGCGTCTGCGGGCGGAAGGCGTTGTGCACCTCGGGCCGGTTGATCGTGATCTTCGCGATCCCGTCGGCCTTCTCGTAGAGGAGGTCGCCGTACTCGGCGGCCGCTCGCCACTCGATCGGCGCGTAGAGGGCTTCCTCGGGCGGGGAGTCTTTGTGTCTAGTCGGCACGTCCGCGATTATCCCTGCCGCGCGCGATGAGCGACTCCCACGGCAACTGGCTGGCGCACCGGGCCCTCGCCTGCCCGCGACGGCTGGCGCTGCGCGCGGACGGGGTCGACCTGACCTACGCGGATCTGGAGCGCGAGTCCAATCGCGTCGCCCGCCGCCTCGCCGCGCGCGGGGTGGGCGAGGGCTCGCCGGTGGTGGTCGAGCTCGGGCCGGGCCTGCACTTCGCGATCGCCCTGCACGCGCTGATGAAGCTGGGGGCGGTCGTCCACCCCCTCAGCCCCAGGCTCACGGGAGCCGAGCGCGAGCGCGAGCTGCGCCGCGCCGAGCCCGCGCTCGTGATCTCTTCCCCAGCGGACCTGGAGGGCCCAGAGGCGGAGACGCCGCCCCCGCGGGGGCGCGACCTCGACGCGCTCTGCTGCCGGCTTCTGACCAGCGGCACGAGCGGCGAGCCGGCCCAGGTAGGCCTGACCTATGGCAACTTCCTGTGGAGCGCGGTCGGCTCGGCCTTCAACCTGGGGGTCGACCCCGACGACCGCTGGCTGTGCTGCCTGCCGCTGAACCACGTCGCCGGGCTCTCGATCCTGACGCGCTCGGTGATCTACGGCACGGGCGCGGTCGTGCACCCCGACTTCCAGGTCGAGCGCGTGGCGAGCTCGCTCGCCGAGGACGGGATCACCCTGGTCTCCTTGGTCGCCACGCAGCTCGTCCGGCTGCTCGAGGCCGGCGTCGATCTCAGCGGGCCGCGGGCGATCCTCGTCGGAGGCGGTCCGGTCCCGGCCGAAGCGCTGGCCGAGGCGACCGCGCGGGGGGCGGTGGTCGTACAGACCTACGGCATGACCCAGACCTGCTCGCAGGTGGCGACGCTGGCGCCCGCCGACGCCGAGCGCAAGGCCGGCTCGGCGGGCAAGCCCCTCTTCGGCGCGGAGGTGCGGATCAGCGAGGGGGAGATCCTCGTGCGGGGCCCGATGGTGGCGCCGGGCTGGACGGACGCCGACGGCTGGTTGCGCACCGGCGATCTCGGGCGGATCGACGACGAGGGCTTCCTGTGGGTCGAGGGGCGCGCCGACGACGTGATCGTGAGCGGCGGCGAGAACGTGATCCCGGACGAGGTCGAGGCGGTCCTGCGGCGCCACCCCGACGTCGAGGACGCCGCGGTCGTCGGCCGGCCCGACGCGGTCTGGCAGCAGGCCGTGACCGCGGTGGTGGTCCTGCGGGAGGGCGCGAGCGCCGATGCGGAGGCGCTGCGCGAGTGGTGCGCGGCTGAGCTGGCCGGGCACAAGGTGCCCAAGCGCTTCGAGTTCGCCGGCGAGCTGCCGCGCACGGGATCGGGCAAGCTCTTGCGGCGGGCGCTGCGCTGAGCGCACCTGCGGGGACCCCGTCGCGGTCCCGGCCCGCGGATCCCAAGTCCCTGACCGGCGTACGACGCCGGTGCAAGCTAGAGTCACGCGCCTATGAACGACACCGCCGCCAAGGACATCTTCTACGACGCCGATGCCAACCCCGACGCCCTGAAGGGCAAGACGATCGCGATCCTCGGCTACGGGTCGCAGGGTCACGCCCACGCCCTGAACCTCAAGGACTCCGGCTACGAGGTGATCGTGGGCCTGCGCCCGGGCTCGTCCTCGCGTGAGAAGGCCGAGGCGGCCGGCCTCGAGGTCCTCGACATCGCCGACGCCGCCAGCCGGGGCGACGTGGTGATGATCCTGATCCCGGACGAGAAGCAGGCGGAGGTCTGGGAGGCCGAGATCAAGGACGGGATCGCCCCCGGCAACCTGCTGATGTTCGCCCACGGCTTCGCGATCCACTTCGGCGAGATCGAGCCCCCGCCCGGCGTTGACGTCGGCATGGTCGCCCCCAAGGGCCCCGGCCACCTGGTGCGGCGCCAGTACGAGGAGGGTGCGGGCGTGCCCTGCCTCATGGCCGTGCACCAGGACGCGACCGGCAACGCGCATGAGCTCGTTCTCGCCTACGCGGCAGGGATCGGCGGCGGCCGCGCGGGCATCATCGAGACCACCTTCAAGGACGAGTGCGAGACGGACCTGTTCGGCGAGCAGGCGGTGCTCTGCGGCGGCACCACCGCGCTGGTGCAGGCGGGCTTCCAGACGCTGGTCGAGGCCGGTTACGACCCCCGCCTCGCCTACTTCGAGTGCCTGCACGAGCTCAAGCTGATCGTCGACCTGATGTACGAGAAGGGGATCCAGGGCATGCGCTACTCGATCTCCAACACCGCCGAGTACGGCGACATGACGCGCGGTCCGAAGGTGATCGGCGAGGAGACCAAGGCGGCGATGCGCAAGATCCTCGAGGACATCCAATCCGGCGACTTCGCCCGCGAGTGGATCGCCGAGAACCGCGCCGGCGGGGAGAACTTCCAGCGCATGCGCGAGGAGGCGAAGAACGCGCAGATCGAGCAGGTCGGCAAGAAGCTGCGCGACATGATGCCCTGGATCAACCAGGAGTTCTGATCCAGCTAGGCGGATCCGTTCGGCTGTATCGAACGGATTCGTCCCGCTCGTGCGGTGGAGCGCCGGGTCAGGGTGCCGCCCCTCACGGGGCCGGGCGCCCGGGGCGCAAGTGCGCGCGCTCCAAGGCGCCTTGCATCGGGGGCCCGTGCGGCCGGGGTCGGCGAATTGGTGAGCGGCGGTCGGCGGCTTTTGCGTCAGGCGACCTAATAACCTTGCGCGCGCCTACGGCGCCCGCCGGCGTCTTGCTCTTCCGTCGATGACTGAGCCCGCTGTTCGCATCCCGAACGAACTGAAGCCCGCGGACGGCCGCTTCGGCAGCGGCCCGTCGCGCGTGCGCCCGGAGGCGTTGCGGCGGCTGGCCGAGAGCGCCGACGTGATGGGGACCTCGCACCGCCGCAAGGCGGTCAAGGACCTCGTCGCGCGCATCCGCAGCGGAATCAGCGAGCTGCTCGGCGCGCCCGACGGCTGGGAGGTGGCGCTGGGAAACGGCGGCACGACCGCCTTCTGGGACGCCGCCGCGGTCTGGCTCGTGCGCGAGCGCGCCCAGCACCTCGTCTACGGCGAGTTCTCCTCGAAGTTCGCGAAGGTGACCGCGGGCGCCCCGTTCCTCGCCGACCCGCTGCTCGTCGAGGCCGAGCCTGGCACGGCGCCGAAGCCGGTCGGCTCGAGCGAGGCCGACGTGCTCGCCTGGGCGCACAACGAGACGTCCACCGGCGTCATGGTCCCCGTGGAGCGGCCGGAGGGCTCCGACGGCCAGCTGATCCTGATCGACGCGACCTCGGCGGCGGGCGGGCTGCCCGTCGACCTCGCGCAGGCCGACGCCTACTACTTCGCGCCCCAAAAGGCGCTGGGCTCCGACGGCGGGATCTGGCTCGCGGTGCTGAGCCCAGCCGCGGTGGAGCGGATCGAGGAGCTGGAGGGCGCCACGGACCGCTGGCACCCCGCCTTCCTCTCGCTGCGCATCGCGCTCGAGAACTCGCGCAAGGACCAGACCTACAACACGCCGGCGGTGGCGACGCTGCTGCTGTTGGTGGACCAGCTCGAGTGGATGCTGGAGCAGGGTGGCCTCGAGTGGTGCGTGGAGCGCTGCCGGGCCTCGTCCACGCACCTCTACGAATGGGCGGAGCGCTCGCCCGTGGCGACGCCGTTCGTCGCCGACCCCGCCCAGCGCTCGCTGGTCGTGGGCACGATCGACTTCGACGAGTCCGTCGACGCGGCCGCGCTCGCCGCGACGCTGCGCGAGAACGGGATCGTGGACACCGAGCCCTACCGCAAGCTGGGCCGCAACCAGCTGCGGATCGGCATGTTCCCCGCCGTCGACCCGGCGGACGTACAGGCGCTCACCGCCTGCATCGACTGGGTGCTCGAGCACGGGGAGGTCCGTAGATGAAGGTTCTGATCGCCGAGCCGATCGCGGAATCGGGCGTCGAGCTCCTGCGGCGCGACTTCGAGGTCGAGCTCGGGCTCGACTGGGACCGCGAGCAGCTCGAGTCGCGGATCGGCGAGTTCGAGGCGCTGATCGTGCGCTCGGCCACCAAGGTCGACGCCGACCTCCTCGCGCGCGGGGAGCGGCTCAAGGTCGTGGGCCGGGCCGGCACCGGCGTCGACAACGTCGACCTCGAGGAGGCGACCAGGCGCGGCATCCTCGTCGTCAACGCGCCCGAGTCGAACTCGGTCGCCGCCGCCGAGCACACGCTGGCGCTGGCGCTGGCGCTCTGCCGCAACGTGCCCCAGGCCCACGCCGCGCTGATCAACGGGGAGTGGGCGCGCTCCCGCTACAAGGGCGTCGAGCTCTACGGCAAGACGCTCGGCGTGATCGGCTTCGGCCGGATCGGCCAGCTGGTCGCGCAGCGCGCGCTCGCCTTCGGGATGACGGTGATCGCCTACGACAAGTTCGTCGCCGCCGAGCGCTTCCGCGAGCTCGGGGTGGAGGGCGTCGAGAGCACCGACGAGCTGTACGAGCGCGCGGACATCATCACGGTCCACCTGCCGAAGACGCCGGACACGATCAACTGGATCGACGCGACCGCGCTGACGCGGATGAAGGACGGGGTGCGGATCATCAACTGCGCCCGCGGGGAGCTGATCGACCTCGAGGCGCTGGAGGCGGCCCTCGACTCCGGCAAGGTCGCGGGCGCCGCGCTCGACGTCTTCCCAGGCGAGCCGGTCACCGAGCACCCGCTGTTCGGGCGCGACGACGTCGTCGTAACGCCGCACCTGGGCGCCTCGACCTCCGAGGCGCAGGACCGCGCCGGCACGATCACGGCCGAGCAGGTCAAGGCGGCGCTCGAGGGCGGCGTGGTCTCGAACGCGGTCAACCTGGGCGCGCCCCTGCCGGAGCCGGTGGCGCCGTTCGTCGGCCTCTGCCGCGACCTGGCCGCGTTGGCGCAGGGACTCGCGCGAGGGGCGGTCGACCGGGTCGAGCTCGAGATCCGCGGACCGCTCGTCGAGCACGACACGCGCGTGCTGGGGATCGCGGCGCTGGCGGGCGTGCTCGGCGGCCACACCGAGGAGCAGGTGAACCTGGTCAACGCGACGGCGCTCGCCGAGCAGCGCGGGATCGAGCTGACCGAGTTCAAGGACGCCGTCTCCGAGGACTTCACCGAGGTGATCACCGTCCGCGTCGGGCAGGGCCCGGACGCGGTCGAGGTCTCGGGCACCGGCGTCGGCCCGCGCAACGTGCCTTACCTGGTCGGCGTCTGGGGTCAGGAGTTCTACCTGCCCCTGGCCAGGCACCTCGCTGTCTTCCGCTACAGCGACCAGCCGGGGATGATCGGCCGCGTCGGCACCGTCTTCGGCGAGGAGGGCGTGAACATCGTCTCCGCCGCCGTCGGCGCCGAGGCGGAGGGCGACCAGGCCGTCATGGTCCTCACCACCGACGCCCCCGTCAGGCAGGAGACGGTCGACCGCATCCTCCAGCTCGGCGGCTTCGCGGACGGCCGCGCGGTCTCGCTGGACCACTGAGCGCGGCGGACCGCTGACGCCTACGCCCGCGCCGCCACGCCCGTAACCAACGGCCGCACGAGCGGCGGCATCGCGCGCCAGCGCTCGCGCTCCAGCTCGCGGACCTCGAACCCGTTCGCCTCGATCAGCTCGAGCGTCCTGCGGTTGCACTGGCAGCCGTCGGCGAGCAGCGCCCAGGCGCCGCGCAGGCGGTCCTGCCAGGCGGCGAGCCGCGGGCTCTGTGCCCTCACGTGCTCGATGAACAGGAGGGAGCCGCCCGGCCGGAGCACCCGGCGTAGCTCTCTCAGCGCGGCCGAGGGGTCGGGCACCGTGCACAGCACCAGCGTCGAGACCGCGGTGTCGAACTCCCCATCGGAAAACGGAAGGGCCTCGGCGCCTGTCTCGCGCACCTCCGCCTCGCGCCCGAGCACCGCGAGCCGGCGGCGCAGGCGGGTGGCCATCTCCGGCTCGGGCTCGGTGAGGACGAGGCGCTCGGGCTCGCCGTAATGGGGCAGGTTGAGGCCGGTGCCGGCGCCGATCTCCAGTACCGCGCCGCGGGCCCGTCGCACGAGCCGCTGGCGGCGGGCGGCCATGCCTGCGCGCTCGCCGAGCCAGAGCACGGGCTCGTAGAGGGCGGCGCTGAGGCGGCTCACCCGGGGAGCCGGCGCGCTGCGTCCGTCTGTGGCGGGCGGCGGCACGCACCCAGCATCTCACGATGGTGCGCGAATGTCGCGTGCTCCGGGTAGTGTGGGCGCGAGGATGAAGGCGGTAGTGATCACCCGCCACGGGGGCCCGGAGGTGCTCAGGGTCGAGGAGCGGTCCGAGCCGCGGCCGGGCCCGGGGGAGGTGCGGATCGAGGTGCGCGCGGCGGGGATCAACTTCGCCGACCTGATGGCGCGCGCCGGCACCTACCCGGACGCGCCGCCGCCGCCGTGCGTCGTGGGCTACGAGGTGGCCGGGCTCGTCGAGTCGCTCGGCGACGGGGTGGAGGGCCTGGCGGTCGGCGACAGGGTGGTCGCGGGCACCTACTTCGGCGGCTACGCCGAGCTCGCCGTCGCCCACGCCGACTCCGTGATTCCCTTGCCCGAGTCGTTCTCGTTCGAGGAAGGGGCGGCGATCCCGGTCAACTACGCGACCGCCTACGCGGGCGCGATCACGATGGGCGGCCTGCGGCAGGGCGAGCGCCTGCTCGTCCACTCGGCGGGCGGCGGGGTGGGGATCGCCGCGCTGCAGCTGGGGCGCTCAGTCGGAGCCGAGCTCTTCGGCACGGCCTCAGCGAGCAAGCACGAGGCGATCCGCGCCGAGGGCTGCCAGCATCCGATCGACTACCGCAGCACCGACTTCGCGCAGGAGGTGCTGCGGCTGACGAACGGCGAGGGCGTTGACGTCGTGCTGGACGCGGTAGGCCCGACCAGCTTCAGGCGCAGCTACCGCGTGCTGCGCCCCGGTGGGCGGCTGGTCATGTACGGCATCGCGGAGCTACAGCCAGGGCCCACGCGCGACCTCGGCGCCGTGGTCAAGGGCCTTGCGCGCATGCCCTGGGCGACCATGCCTTGGTGGAAGTCGCTGGCGATGCTGAACGAGAACAAGGGCATCGCGGGGTTCAACCTGCTGCACTGGTGGAAGCAGGAGGGACTGGGCCGGGTGATCGCGCCCCTGCGCGGCCTGCTCGAGCGCGGTGAGCTGCGGCCGCGGGTGGCCGAGTCCTTCCCGTTCGAGCGCGCAGGCGACGCCCACCGCTTCATGATGGAGCGCCGCAACGTGGGGAAGGTGGTGCTCACGCCGTGATCGAGTTGTTCGCAGCGGCAAGCATCGGCAGCCTGTACGAGCGGGCGATCGTCGACACCGGCCGCGAGCCGGAGTTCCTGTTCCTGCTCTCGTTCCTGCTCAGCTTCGGCTTCATCCGCACCAGCGCGCACCTGATCCGCGCCCAGGTGCGCTGGTGGCCGGGCAACGTCAACGTCGGCGGCACCCACGTCCACCACCTGGTCTGGGGCATCTGCACGATCCTGATCACCGGCTACATCGGCCTGGTCGTGACGCCGCCGTCCCCTTGGCACGAGCTCCTGATCATCGCCTTCGGTATCGGCACCGGGCTCACTCTGGACGAGTTCGCGCTCTGGCTGCATCTGCGCGATGTCTATTGGGAGAAGGAGGGGCGCGCCTCGATCGACGCCGTGATCATCGCCGCGTCCATCGCGGGGCTCGGCGTGATCGGTTTCTCGGCCTGGCTCGATGTCGCCGAGGAGGTCGAGCGGGTCGTCGCGGCGGTGGTCGGCTTCATCGGGGTCTTCGGCATCGCTTTGGCGCTGATCAACGCCGCCAAGGAGCGGTTCGTGTACGCGATCGCGAGCCTGCTGATCCCGATCGTGGGCCTGATCGGAGCCGTGCGGCTCGCCAAGCCGACCTCGCTGTGGGCGCGATACCTCTACGGAGAGAAGAAGCTCGCGCGCGCCCGCCAGCGTTACGGCGTGGAGCTGCCCGCCGGCGACGAGAAGACGCAGCCCGCCGCCAAGGCGTCCTGACCGCGGCCGGGGCGGGCCTTGACCGGCGGCGTCGCGCTGCTACCCTGCGGAAAGCCGATGGACCTGCGGCAGCACAGCTTGGCGCTTCTCCTTCTTCTCCTCCCCCGGTAGGGGGAGATGCGACGCCGAGCGGCGCGGACAAGCCGCAAGCAGAAGGAACAGGTCATCGGTCCGAGACGGAGAAGGAGAAGCAGCTGATGAGCGTCACCGAGCGCAGCGACGTAGACAACGTAGGCAACGACAGGGTCCAGATCTTCGACACGACCCTGCGCGACGGCGAGCAGTCGCCCGGCATCTCGCTGAACACCCAGGAGAAGGTCGAGATCGCGCAGCAGCTCGCGCGGCTGGGCGTGGACGTGATCGAGGCCGGCTTCCCGATCACCTCGGCGGGCGACTTCGACGCGGTGCAGGCGATCGCGCGCAACGTGGAGGGGCCCGTGATCTGCGCGCTGGCGCGCACCCACAAGGCCGATATCGACGCGGCCTGGAACGCGATCAAGGACGCCGAGCGGCCCCGCATCCACACCTTCATCTCGACCTCCGACATCCACATCGAGCATCAGCTCAAGACCACCCGCGAGGACGTCAAGGGACAGGCGCGCGCCGCGGTCGCCACGGCCAAGGCGTACTGCGAGGACGTCGAGTTCTCGCCCATGGACGCGACCCGCGCCGACGTGGAGTTCACCGCCGAGGTCTGCGCGATCGCGATCGAGGAGGGCGCGACCGTGATCAACATCCCCGACACGGTCGGCTACACGACGCCCGAGGAGTACTCGGCGTACCTGCGGCGTCTCTACGAGCTGATCCCCGGGCTCAAGAACGTGGTCCTCTCCGTGCACTGCCACGATGACCTCGGCCTCGCGGTCGCCAACTCCTACGCCGGCGTGCTCGCCGGCGCGCGGCAGGTCGAGTGCGCTGTCAACGGCATCGGCGAGCGGGCCGGCAACTGCTCGCTGGAGGAGATCGTGATGCTGCTGCGCACGCGGCGGGACCTGCACGGCGTCGACACCGGCCTCAACACGCGTGAGCTGGCGCGCACGAGCCGCCTGGTCTCGCGCCTGACCGGCTACCAGGTGCCGCCCAACAAGGCGGTCGTCGGCCGCAACGCGTTCGCGCACGAGTCCGGCATCCACCAGGACGGCGTGCTCAAGGAGCGCTCGACCTACGAGATCATGGACCCGGTCGAGGTCGGCCTGGAGTCGAACGCGATCGTGCTGGGCAAGCACTCCGGCCGCCACGCGCTGCGCGACGCGCTGGAGAAGCTCGGCTTCGAGGTCAAGGGCGAGGCGCTCAACCAGGCCTTCAAGCGCTTCAAGGAGATCGCCGACCGCAAGAAGCAGGTGACGGCGCTCGACCTGGAGGCGATCGTCTCCGACGAGATGCGGGAGCGGGCCGACGCCTACGCGCTCGCCTGGTTCGAGGTCGAGGCCGGCTCGCGCCAGGAGCCGTCGGCGCGCGTAGCCGTGCGCCTGCCCTCGGGCGAGGAGTCCGTGGGCGCGGCGGTCGGCGACGGCCCGGTGGACGCGATCTTCGCCGCGATCCGCGACGCGATCGAGGTCGAGAGCGAGCTGCGCTCCTACTCGGTCTCCGCGGTGACCGAGGGCGCCGACGCGCTCGGGGAGGTGACGGTGACGCTGCGCGCCCACGGGCGTCTCGCCTCTGGGCAGGGCGTGGCCACCGACATCCTCGAGGCCTCGGCCCGCGCCTACGTGCGCGCCCTCTCCAACGCGCTCGACGGCGCCGCGGTGCGCGAGGCCGAGAGCGTCACGGCGGAGGCTGTCAGCGAGCGCACGCCCGGTCCCTGACTGACCCCAACCCGCACCGGCGCACGGAAAGCCACCGGAGTGGCGAACGCGAAGCGATGCCGCCGCGGCCAGGGCGGTAGCTCGCGCTCGTTCACTAGGCCCCGGAGAGCTGGTCTTCTTGAAGCGGTGCGGTTGCGGGACGTTGGTCCGCCGGAGCGACTCGCGCAAGCCACCGGGGGTGGCCTGCGTGAGTCAAGGCCGAGTCCGTGGAAACAGACAACTGTTCGTGATAACGTACAGCACGCGATGAGTAGCGTGGCCACTCGTACACCGGTCGCGACCGACAACGGGGCGGTCGGTGCGCGCGTGCGCGCGCTGCGCGAGTCGATGGGGCTGTCCTTGCGCGATCTGGCCGAGCGCAGCGGCGTCTCGGCGCCGATGCTCTCCCAGGTCGAGCGGGGCGAGACGAGCCCCACGCTGGCGGTCGCCGGCAGGATCGCCGCCGGCCTCGACCTCACGCTCTCCCAGCTCCTTCGCCTGGACGAGGGCCAGCACGTGGTCGTCGTGCGGGCCGGGGAGGGGCGCACGCGTGAGCGCGCGGGCCACCGCACGCAGGAGCTGACGCCGCCGCTGCCCGGGCAGCGGGCCGACGTCTCCCTGCACTCGCTGGAGCCGGGCGCGAGCACCGGCGGCAGCGATGACCCGCCGATCCACGAGCCCGGCGCGCGGGAGACCGCGTACGTGCTGAGCGGCGAGCTGACGCTGGTGATCGACGGCGAGTCGCATCAGCTCGGTGTCGGCGACAGCGTTACCTTCGACGCCGACATACCGCATCATTTCGAGAACCGATCCCAGGCCCCGGCCGAGTTCATCGCGGTCGTGGCCGCCGGACTACGCAGGAGTTAGCAGATGCCCAAGACCATGTTCGAGAAGATCTGGGAGGCGCACGAGGTCGCAGAAGGCCTGCTCTACATCGACCTGCACCTCGTGCACGAGGTCACCTCGCCCCAGGCCTTTGAGGGTCTGCGTCTGGCGGGCCGCAAGGTCCGGCGGCCGGACAAGACGCTGGCCACGGCCGATCACAACGTGCCGACCGACGGCACCCCCGCCGCGCGCCTGATCGCCGACGCGCTCTCGCGCAAGCAGGTGGAGACGCTCGAGCGAAACTGCGAGGAGTTCGGCGTGCCCCTGTTCTCGATCGGCTCCGACCACCAGGGCATCGTGCACGTGATCGGCCCGGAGCTGGGTCTGACCCAGCCGGGGATGACGATCGTCTGCGGCGACTCGCACACCTCCACGCACGGCGCCTTCGGGGCGCTCGCCTTCGGCATCGGCACCTCGGAGGTCGAGCACGTGCTGGCCACGCAGACGCTGCCGCAGCGCAAGCCCAAGACGATGCGGATCAACTACTCGGGCGAGCTGGGCTTCGGCGTCACCGCCAAGGACCTGATCCTGGCCACGATCGGGCGCCTGGGCACCGGAGGCATGGTCGGGCACGCGGTCGAGTACGCGGGCGAGACCATCCGCGGCCTGACCATGGAGAACCGGATGACGATCTGCAACATGACGATCGAGGGCGGCGGCCGCGCCGGCATGATCGCTCCCGACGAGACCACCTTCGCCTGGGTCGAGGGCCGGCCCGCGGCGCCGCAGGGCGAGGCCTGGGAGGAGGCGCTCGCGCGCTGGCGTGAGCTGCCCACCGACGAGGGCGCGAGCTTCGACCGCGAGGTCGACATCGACGCCAGCGAGATCTCGCCGATGGTCACCTGGGGCACGACCCCCGGCCAGGTCGTCGAGGTGACCGGCCGCGTGCCGGAGCCGACCAACGAGACCGAGGAGCGGGCGCTGCGCTACATGGACCTGAAGCCCGGGACGCCGATGCGCGACATCAAGCTCGACCGCGTGTTCATCGGCTCCTGCACGAACTCGCGCATCCAGGACCTGCGCGAGGCGGCGGAGATCGTCGAGGGCAACAAGGTCGCCCCGCACGTCAAGGGCATGGTCGTGCCGGGCTCGGCGCAGGTGAAGAAGCAGGCCGAGGAGGAGGGCCTCGACGAGATCTTCCGCGCCGCCGGCTTCGACTGGCGCTCCGCCGGCTGCTCGATGTGCCTGGGCATGAACCCCGACATCCTGCAGCCCGGCGAGCGCTGCGCCTCGACCTCGAACCGCAACTTCGAGGGGCGCCAGGGCAAGGGCGGGCGCACGCACCTCGTCAGCCCGAAGATGGCGGCCGCGGCCGCGATCGAGGGGCATTTCGTCGACATCCGGGAGTGGGCCCCGGCCCGCGCCTAGACAGCGGAGGACCGCCAAGCGATGGAACCGATCCACATCATCGAGGGCGACGTCTCGGTCCTGGACCGGGCCGACGTCGACACCGACCAGATCATCCCCAAGCAGTTCCTGAAGCGGGTGGAGCGCACCGGCTTCGGCCAGTTCCTCTTCTACGACTGGATCCGCGACGGGGAGATCGAGCTGGAGCCGAACCCGATCCTGGTCACGGGGCCCAACTTCGGCTGCGGCTCCTCGCGCGAGCACGCGCCTTGGGCGCTGCAGGACTTCGGCTTCCAGGCGATCGTCGCGCCCTCGTTCGCCGACATCTTCTACGGCAACTGCACGAAGATCGGCCTGCTTCCCGTGGTGCTCGACGAGGCCGACTGCAAGGCGATCGCCGCGGCGGGCGCGGCCCGGATCGACCTCGAGGAGCAGACCGTCACCTGGGAGGGAGGCGAGGCTCGCTTCGAGATCGACCCGGACGTGAAGTACCGCCTGCGCAACGGCCTCGACGACATCGGTATCACGCTGCAGAAGGTCGACGCGATCGACGCGTACGAGTCCTCCGACCGCGCCTACCCCGGGCCAGTCACCACGGCGCTGGTGGGCTGACCATGGGCGAGCACACGGTCGACTGGGACGCCGAGTCCTACGACCGTCTCGCCGATCCCCAGGAGCAGTGGGGGCGCGAGGTCCTCGCCCGGCTCGAGCTGGCCGGCGATGAGACCGTGCTGGACGCCGGCTGCGGCTCGGGCCGGCTCACGCGCGCACTGGCCGAGCGCCTGCCGCGCGGCCGGGTGATCGGGGTCGACGCCTCGCCGGCGATGATCGAGCACGCCCGCGAGGCGCTCGCGGACCTGGGCGGCCGCGTCGAGCTGCGCGTGGCGGACCTGACCGAGCTCGAGCTCGAGCGGCCGGTCGACGCGGTCTACTCCAACGCGACCTTCCACTGGATCCTCGACCACCACCGCCTCTTCGAGCGCCTCTTCGCGGCGCTCAAGGCCGGCGGGCAGCTCGAGGCGCAGTGCGGGGGAGAGGGGAACGTGTCGGAGTGGAAGCGCGCGATCGAGGCCGCCCAGGGCGACGGCCGCTTCGCCCCGTACCTGCGCGGGATCCCCGACACCTACAACTTCGCCTCGGTCGAGGACACCCGCGTGCGCCTGGAGCGGACCGGCTTCGAGGTGAAGCGCGTCTGGCTCGAGGAGAGGGACGTGACGCCGCCCGAGCCGCGCGAGTTCGTGCGCGCCGTCGGCCTCGCCAAGCACCTGGCGGCGCTGCCGTCAGAGCTTCACGACGAATTCATTGACACAATCCTCGACTCCATGCCGAGACCACTCACCCTTCACTACGTACGTCTGAACATCTCCGCGCGGAGGCCGGCGTGAGCGCCGCCCGCATCGTCCTCCTGCCCGGCGACGGGATCGGGCCCGAGGTCGTCGGCGCCGCCCGGCGCGTGCTCGACGCCCTGGGCGAGTTCGAGTACGAGGAGCACCTCATCGGTGGCGCCTCGATCGACGCCTACGGCACCGCGCTCACCGACGAGGTCCTCGCCGCCTGCCGCGAGGCGGACGCGGTGCTTCTGGGAGCCGTCGGCGGGCCCAAGTGGGACACGACGGACCCGAACGAGCCGCGGCCCGAGCAGGGGCTGCTCGGCCTGCGCAAGGGCCTGGGCCTCTACGCGAACCTGCGTCCCGTGCGGCCGAGCCCGGCGCTGCTCGACGCGAGCCCGCTGAAGCGCGAGCGGATCGAGGGCACCAACCTGCTCGTCGTGCGCGAGCTGACCGGGGGCATCTACTTCGGCGAGAAGACGCGCACGCTGGAGGAGGCGAGCGACGCCTGCGTCTACAGCAAGGGCGAGGTCGAGCGCATCACCCGGGTGGCGTTCGACGCGGCGCGCCGCCGTCGCCGCAAGGTCACCTCCGTGGACAAGGCGAACGTGCTCGAGACCTCGCGGCTGTGGCGCGAGGTAGTCGAGGGCGTGGCGGGTGAGTACGACGACGTCGAGCTGGACCACCTGCTGGTCGACAACGCGGCGATGCAGCTCGTCGCCCAGCCGACCCGCTTCGACGTGATCGTGACCGAGAACATGTTCGGCGACATCCTCTCCGACGAGGCCGCGATGCTCACCGGGTCGCTGGGCATGCTGCCGTCGGCGAGCCTGGGCGGCGACGGCCCCGGCCTGTTCGAGCCCGTGCACGGCTCCGCGCCCGACATCGCCGGGAAGGGCATCGCCAACCCGCTGGCGACCTTCCTCTCGGCCGCGATGCTGCTGCGCGACGGCCTCGGGCGCTCCGCCGAGGCCGAGCGCCTCGAGCGGGCGGTCGACGCGGCCCTGGACGAGGGCCTGCGCACCCCGGACCTCGTGCGAGGCGAGGACGGAGAGCGCGAGGTCGGCACCGAGGAGATGACCGAGGCGGTGCTGCGGCATCTCGACGCGGCCTGAGCCGTCGGGCATACTTCTCCGGCAGGCGAAACGAGGACGGAGGCACCGGTGCAGAAGAGCGAGTGGATCTGGCACAACGGCGAACTTGTCGCGTGGGATGACGCCAAGGTCCACGTACTGAGCCACGGTCTGCACTACGGCACCGGCGTCTTCGAGGGGATCCGCTGCTACGAGACCGAGCGCGGGCCGGCGATCTTCCGCAACGTCGACCACCTCGAGCGCCTGATCAGGTCGGCCCAGCTCTACTACCTGCCGCTCGGGTACTCGGTCGAGGAGCTGCGGCAGGCGACGCACGAGGTGGTGAGCCGCAACGGGCTGCGCAGCTGCTACATCCGGCCGCTCGCGTTCCGGGGCTACGGCGAGATGGGCCTCTACGCCCAGAGCGCGCCGATCGAGGTGATCATCGCCGCCTGGCCCTGGGGGGCGTACCTGGGCGAGGAGGCGAAGCGCGAGGGCGTGCGCGCCAAGGTCTCCTCGTGGCGGCGGATCTCGCCCTCGGGCCTGATCCCGCACGCCAAGGCCTCGGGTCAGTACCTGAACTCGATCCTCGCCAAGACCGAGACGGCCAAGGCCGGCTACGACGAGGCGATCCTGCTCGACGAGAAGGGCCACGTCTGCGAGGGCTCGGGCGAGAACGTGTTCATCGTGCGCGACGGGGTGCTGGTCACCCCGGGACACACCAACTCGATCCTGGACGGGATCTCTCGCCGCTCGGTGATCCAGATCGCCAAGGACCTGGGCTACGAGGTGCAGGAGCGCGACATCGCCCGCTCGGAGCTGTACCTGGCCGACGAGGCCTTCCTCTGCGGCACGGCCGCCGAGCTCGTTCCGGTCCGCGAGATCGACGACCACCCGCTTGGCCCGCCCGGGGAGATCACGCGCCAGATCCAGGCGAAGTTCGAGGACGCCCTGCACGGGCGCGCCGAGGAGTACCTGGAGTGGCTCGACTTCGTCGAGGTGCCCAGTAAGGTCGTTACGTGATGCGCACGCGTTCCGGAGCGATCGAGCGAATTAGCAGCGCCACGGTGGCCTGAGGGCCTCCGTGGCCGGCGTGGCCCCGTGACCACGCCCAGCTGGTTCGGTCGACGTTCGGGAACACGAAAGGCGTACACGTGACACAGGTTCAGCTCTACGACACGACGCTTCGCGACGGCATGCAGGGCCAGGGCATGTCGCTCTCGGCCGCTGAGAAGGTACGGGTGGTCCAGGCCCTCGACCGGCTCGGGGTGCACTACATCGAGGCGGGCTTCCCCAGCTCCAACCCCAAGGAGGAGGAGCTCTTCCGGCGCCTGGCGGACGTCCCGCTCGAGCGCGCGACCGTCTGCGCCTTCGGCATGACCCGGCGCCGCGACGTCGAGGCAGCCGAGGACGCGGCGCTGCGCACGCTCGTCGACAGCTTCGCGCCGGTGGTGACCCTGGTCGGCAAGACCTGGGGCCTGCACCTGGAGAAGGTGACCAAGGTGAGCCGCGAGGAGAACCTGGCGATGATCCGCGACTCGATCGCCTTCTGCCGCGAGCAGGGCAAGCGGGTCTTCTACGACGCCGAGCACTTCTTCGACGCCTGGGCCGACGACCACGGCTACGCGCTCGAGTGCCTGCGCGCCGCTGTGGACGCGGGCGCGGAGAACGTGACGCTCTGCGACACCAACGGCGCGACCCTGCCGGAGGGGATCGCGGCCGCCACCGAGCGCGTGGTCGCCGAGCTCGGCGACCGGGTCCAGATCGGCATCCACACCCACAACGACGCCGAGTGCGCGGTCGCCAACTCGCTGGCCGCGGTCCAAAGGGGGGCGCGGCTCGTGCAGGGCACGATCAACGGTTACGGGGAGCGTTGCGGCAACGCCAACCTGGTCTCGATCCTGCCCGCCCTGCAGCTCAAGCTGGGCTACGAGGTGGTGCCGCCCGAACAGCTGCGGCTTCTGACCGAGACCTCGCACTTCGTCGCCGAGCTGCTCAACGTCACCCCGAACCCCGACCAGCCCTACGTCGGGCGCAACGCCTTCGCCCACAAGGGCGGCATGCACGTCGCCGGGATCCAGGCGGACGCGCGCACCTTCGAGCACCTGGACCCTGAGCTGGTCGGCAACGAGCGTGACGTGCTGATCTCCGAGCTCTCGGGCAAGGGCTCGGTTCTCTCGCGCGCGGAGCGCGCCGGGATCGCGCTCGACGAGGAAACCGCCAAGCGCGCGGTCGAGCGCGTCAAGGAGCGCGAGCACCGCGGCTACCACTACGAGGCCGCCGACGCCTCCTTCGAGCTGCTCCTGCGGCGCGAGTCGGGCCAGTACGTGCCGTTGTTCAGGCTCGAGAGCTTCCGCGTGATCACCGAGAAGCGCGCGGACGGCAAGGTCGAGACCGAGGCGACGATCAAGATCTGGGTCGGCGGCAAGCGCTACGTCCGCACCGCGGAGGGCAACGGCCCGGTGAACGCGCTCGACAAGGCGCTGCGCGCCGCGATCACCGACCACCATCCGCACCTGGCGGACATCGAGCTGACCGACTTCAAGGTGAGGATCCTCGACTCGCACGACGGCACGGCGGCGGTCACCCGCGTGCTGCTGGACTCCTCCGACGGGCGCCGCTCCTGGGGCTCGATCGGCGTCTCCGAGAACGTGATCGAGGCGTCCTGGGAGGCGCTGGTCGATTCGCTCGAGTACGCGTTCCAGCCGCGCGGTCCCAAGGCCGAGGCGAGGCACGAGGTAGGCGACCCGCAGGCCGTCGAGACCGGCGCTTGAGCGCGGCCGAGGAGATCCCGCTCGCTCGGCCCGAGCTCGGGACGCGCGAGGAGGAGCTCGTCCTCTCCGCGCTGCGCTCCGGCCGGATCTCCCTGGGGCCGCTGCTCGAGCGCTTCGAGCGCGCTTTCGCCGGTTTCTTGGGGACCGACGACGCGGTCGCGGTCTCCTCGGGCACCGCGGCGCTGCACCTGGGCGTCAGGCGCCTGGGCTGGGGCCCGGGCGACGAGGTGATCACCTCGCCGTTCAGCTTCGTGGCCTCCTCGAACTGTCTGCTGTACGAGGGGGCCAAGCCGGTCTTCTGCGACATCGACCCGGTCACGCTCAACCTCGACCCACAGGCCGCGCGCGCCGCGGTGGGCGAGCGCACCGCGGGCCTCTTGCCCGTGCACATCTTCGGCTATCCGGCGGCGATGCCCGAGCTCTCCGAGCTCGCCCGCTCGCGTGGGCTGGGGATCCTCGAGGACGCCTGCCAGGCGCCCGGCGCGGTAGACGCCGATGGCGTGCGGGTGGGGGCGCGCGGGAACCTGGCCGCCTTCGCCTTCTACGCGAACAAGCAGCTGACGACGGGGGAGGGCGGCGTGATCGTGCCGCGCTCGGCCGAGGAGGCAGCGCTTCTGCGCAGCGAGCGCAACCAAGGGCGCGCGCCCGACATGGGCTGGCTCGACCACGACCGGCTGGGCTTCAACTACCGGATGACCGAGCTGCAGGCGGCGCTGGGCGTTGCGCAGCTCGAGCGGGCCGAGGAGCTGCTGGAGCGCCGGGAGCGGGTGGCCGCGTGGTACGCCGCGGCGCTCGCGGAGATCGGCGGTGTGCCTGCCGCCCCCGGGGGGGACCTGGACGGCCTGGTCCTGCCCTGCGCCGACCGCGGGCGCGAGCGGCGCAGCTGGTTCGTCTACCCGGTGCGCCTGCCGCGGGGGGCTGACCGCGAGGCGGTGGTCGCGACGTTGGCCGAGCGCGGGATAGCTGCCAAGGCGTACCTGCCGTGCATCCACCTGATGCCGCACTACCGCGAGCGCTTCGGCTTCCGCGGCGGCGAGTTCCCGGTGGCGGAGGAGGTGGCCGGCCGTTCGCTCGCCCTGCCATTCTTCCCGGCCATGACGGAAGGCCAAGTCGCGCGCGTCGCCGAGGCTCTCGCCGAGGCGCTGACCGGAAGCTGGGGGTAGGGATGGGACGCTTCGACAAGCCCCAGGACCCGCTGTTCCAGCGCATCAACGCCTCGATCTCGTTCGATCGACGGCTCTGGCCGCAGGACATCCGCGGCTCGCTCGCCCACGCGCGCGGCCTGCGGCGCGCCGGCGTGCTCACCGACGAGGAGCTGGCGGAGCTCGAGCGCGGGTTGGAGGCGGTCGCAGGCGAGCTCGAGCGCGGCGAGTTCCCGTTCCGCGAGGACGACGAGGACATCCACATGGCGGTCGAGCGGCGCCTCACCGAGCTGATCGGCCCGCTCGGGGGAAAGCTGCACACGGCGCGCTCGCGCAACGACCAGGTAGCGACCGATGTCGCCCTGTTCGTGCGGGAGCGAGCGGAGCGCGCGCTGGGCCTCGTGCGCGAGCTGATGGGGACGCTGGTGGAGCTGGCCGAGCGGCACGCGGACTGGCCGCTGCCCGGGTACACGCACCTGCAGCGCGCCCAGCCCGTGTACCTGGCGCATCACCTGCTCGCCTACTTCTGGATGCTGCGCCGCGACGCCAGGCGCTTCGCCTTCGCGCGCGACGCGGCCGCGGCCGAGATGCCGCTCGGCTCGGGCGCGCTCGCCGGGCTCAACTGGGAGCTCGACCGGGAGGGCACCGCCGCCGAGCTCGGTTTCGCGGCGCCCTCGCCGAACTCGCTCGATGCGGTCTCCAACCGCGACGCGGTGCTCGACTACCTCTCAGCCGCCGCGATCTGCGCCACGCACCTCTCGCGCCTGGGCAGCGAGCTCGTGATCTGGTCGAGCCAGGAGTTCGGCTTCTGCGAGCCGGCCGACGACTTCGCCTCGGGCTCGAGCATCATGCCGCAGAAGAAGAACCCCGACGCGGCCGAGCTGCTGCGGGCGAAGGCCCCGCGCGTGACCGCCTCCCTGCAGACGCTTCTGGGCGTGTTGCACGCGCTTCCGCTCGCCTACTCCAAGGACCTGCAGGAGGACAAGGAGGCGCTCTTCGACGCGGTCGACACGCTCGAGACGTGCCTGCAGGCGGCGAACCGGATGCTGGAGGGGATCACGTTCAACCGCGAACGGATGGCGGCCGCCGCCGCCGACGAGTTCCCGGCGGCCACCGACGTGGCTGATCTGTTGGTGCGCAAGGGGATGCCGTTCCGCGAGGCGCACGGCGTGGTCGGCAGCCTCGTGCGCGAGGCGCTCGCCAGCGGCAGGCGCCTCTCGGAGCTGCGGCCGGAGGAGATCCGCAAGCACTCCGAGCTTCTCGACGACGAGTACTACGCGGTGCTCGGGGAGCGGCAATGGCTTGAGTCGAAGCGCTCGCCCGGGGGCACCGCCTCGGCACGGGTGGCCGAACAGCTCGAGGCGGCGAGGGTGGCGCTCGCGGAGCTGGGGTGAGCGGGGCGAGCGAAGCGACCGCCCCGGAGACGCCCGCCGGCGCGCCGCTCGACGAGTCCTTCTACGCGCGCTCGGTGCACGAGGTGGCGCGTGACCTGATCGGCTGCGCGCTCCTGGTCGATGGGGTCGGCGGCGTGATCGTCGAGACCGAGAGCTACCACGCGAGCGAGCCCGCCTGTCACGCCTACGTCGGGCTCACGCCGCGCACGGAGCCGCTCTTCGGACCGCCCGGCCGTGCCTACGTCTATCTCTCGTACGGCATCCACTCCCTGCTCAACGCGGTGGCCGAGCCGGAGGGGGAGGCGGCAGCGGTCCTGATCCGGGCGCTGGAGCCGGTCTGGGGGATCGAGCGGATGCGCGAGCGCCGCGGCCGCCGGGAGCTCCACGAGCTCTGCTCGGGCCCCGGCAAGCTGACCGAGGCGCTGGGCGTCGGCCTCGAGCACAACCGCGCGCCCCTGACCGAGCCGCCGTTCGAGCTGCGCGCGCCGAGTGGGCGCTGGCGGGAGGTCGAGATCGTGACCGGGCCGCGCGTGGGGATCACCCGCGCCGCCGAGCTGCCCTGGCGCTACTGCGCGCGTGGCAACCGCTTCGTGTCGCGGCCGCGGCCGCCGCAGGGCCCGACTCCCGCGAACGGCTCGCGCCGGGGCTAGGGCGCGGCGACCGCGCCGCCCTGCTGGGAGGGCGCCGGCGAGGATCCGGAGTCCGTGGGCGCGGCCTCGGCGGGGCCGCCGCTCGGGGCCTGCTCGGGCTCGGGGGCCGGCTGCGGCTCGACCGGCGCTTGCGGGGCGGGCGCGGGCGCCGGCGTCGTCGGCGCGGGCTCGCCGCTCGCGGGCGTCGTCGTGGTCGTCGTCTCGGCGCGCTCAGCGCGCTTGGCCTCCTTGTCCGCCTTGCGCGCGGTCTTGAGCGAGACGTAGGCGTTGACGATGTCGGCGAAGATCATCGCGGGGTAGGTGCCGCCGTCCACGGGCGCGCCGCCGAACTCGCTCGTCATCGGCTTGTTGGAGTCGGCGTGGCCCACCCACACGCAGGCCGTGATGTCCGGCGTGGCTCCGCAGAACCAGGCATCGCCGTTGTCGTCCGTGGTTCCGGTCTTCCCCCAGGTCTCCACGCTGGTGAGCGCCCGGCGGCCGGTGCCCCTGCTGACCACGCTTTTGAGGATCTCGGTCGCGCTGTGCGCCACCTCCGGGTCGATCACCTGCCGGCGCACCGACTCGTTCACCCCGCTCGCGCCGGTGCGGTCCGGCACCGGCTCTCCCTCGTCGTCGGTGACCTCGACGATCCCGACCGGGCCGCCCGCCGAGGAGGCCATCGTGCCGGAGATCCGATCGCCGTCCTCCTCGAGCGTCAGGTAGGCGTGGGTCATCTCCAGCGGGCTCACGCCGTGGCTCAGCCCGCCCAGGATCAGCGCCGGGTTGTACGGCTGAAAGTCGCCGCCCGGGGCCGCGTAGCGGGCGTCGGCCCGCAGATCGGCGGTGATCCCCATCCGCCGCGCCGTCTCGGCCACCTTGTCGATCCCCAGGCGGACGCCCAGCTCCGCGTAGACCGAGTTGTCGGAGTAGGTGGTGGCCGAGGTCAGCGATGCCGTGCCCAGGTACGAGTCGTTGTAGTTGCTGGGCGCGAAGATCTCGTTGACCACCTTGCGCTTGCCGTTGGGCTTGCGCACCTTCACCCGGAAAGGGAAGCGCTTGGGGGCCGACGTGAACGTGTCCTCGGGGCCGTAGCCCTCCTCCAGCGCCGTGACCAGGGTGAACGGCTTGAACGCCGAGCCGGGCTGGCGCATGCCGTTCGTCGCGAGGTTGAACGCGCTCTTCTCGTAGTCGAAGCCGCCGACCATCGCCCGCACGCCCGCGGTCTCGTTGTCGAGCACGACGACCGCCGAGTCCAGGCCCAGCGCCCCGACGCGGCGGTAGGCGCTCTCCTCGGCCGCCCGCTGCAGGTCCAGGTCCAGCGTGGTGCGGATCTCGAGCCCGCCGCCGAAGGCGCGTCCCGGGCCGTAGCGGTCGACCACCTGCTGGCGCACCCAGCTGGTGAAGTACGGCGCCTCGGAGTCCTCCGCGGGGGGCTCGATCTGGCTCGGCGGGGGCAGCTCCTTCTGGACGTACTCCTCGTACTCCTCGGCGGTGATGAAGCCCTGCTCGAGCATCTTGCGCAGCACCACGTCGCGCTGGCGGCGCGCCGCCTCGGGCTGGGTGCGCGGGGAGTAGGCGGAGGGCGAGGAGATGATCGCGGAGAGCAGCGCCGCCTCCCACGGCAGCAGCTCCTCCGCGCAGTTCGAGTCCTCGACGCAGCCGGGGTGCGCCTTGCCGAAGTAGGTCTGCGCCGCCGCCTCGATCCCGTAGGCACCCTCGCCGAAGTAGACGGAGTTCAGGTACTCGGTGAGGATCTTGTCCTTCGACCACTGGCGCTCGAGGTGGTAGGCGAGCGCAGCCTCGCGCAGCTTCTGGAAGACGGTGCGGCTGTCCTGCGCCTCCAGCGCGTTCTTGACGAACTGCTGCGTGATCGTCGAGCCGCCCTGCGCCGGAGAGCCAGAGAGCACGTCCTGGTAGAGGGCGCGCGCGATCGCCTGGAAGTCGACCCCGCGGTGCTCGTAGAAGCGCTCGTCCTCCATCGCGACCACCGCCGACTTCATCACCGGCGCGATCTCGTCGGAGGAGACGAGGATGCGCCCCTCGTTGTTGGTGACGGTGCCGATCTCCTTGCCGTTGACGTCGAGCAGCACCGAGTTGCGCGCCTTCTCGTACTGGGCGCGGTTCTCGAGCGAGGGCAGATCCTGGGCGACCGCCATCATCACGCCGAAGACCCAGGAGACGGCGGCGAGCAGCGCCAGGCCCAGGCAGACGAGCAGCGCCCGCAGCTTCTTCAGCTTGGGCTTCGTCGGCCGCCCCCCGCCGCCGCCGTCGATCACCGAAAGGCGGCCGCGCCCTTCGCCGCCCGAGCCCCCGCGCCCCTTGCCCGCGCGTCCGCCGGCAGCGCCGTTTCCGCCCGGGCCGCGGGCGTCTTGAGCGTCCGCCCGAAGGTTCGACGGGGTAGGGAGGGCCACGACCGTCGGGGCACCCGACCCTCCTCGAGCGGCGGCTCGTCGGCTCCCCGAGCGCCGTTGGCGGCTTGCGCCGCGCTGCGGCCGGCGCCCGCGGCGCTCAGGTGTCTCTTCGGAGCCCATCTGTCGTTTGCACGATCTCCAGCGCCATCGACATCAAGGCCCCCGGAGCGACGGCTCGGCCTTCGCGACGACTGGAGGGCGCTCGGGCGCACGGGAGGGAAGAGCCGGTCTCCCGCGATCGGCGAGCCAGTCTAGCATTGGCCCCCGTGCGCGAAACCGGCTCCGAAGAGGCGCCCGGGCTGGACCGGCTGCTGGCCGGCGCGGTCGACGTGCTGCCGGCCGGCCGGCTGGCCGAGCAGCTTGCCTCCGGCCGCCCGTTGCGCGTCAAGTTCGGGATGGATCCCACCAGCCCGGACATCCACCTCGGCCACTGCGTCGTTCTGACCAAGCTGCGCGCCTTTCAGGAGCTGGGGCACACGGTCGTGCTGATCGTGGGCGACTTCACGGCGCGGGTCGGCGACCCCAGCGGCCGCGACACCACCCGGCCCGTGCTCTCGCCGGAGCAGATCGAGGCCAACGCGCGGACCTACCAGGAGCAGGCGTTCAAGGTCCTGGATCCGGACCGCACCGAGGTGCGCCACAACAGCGAGTGGCTGGAGATGGCGAGCGGCGAGCTGTTCGACCTGGTGCGGCGTTTCACGGTAGCCCGCCTGCTCGAGCGCGAGGACTTCCAGAAGCGGATGGCGGCGGAGCAGCCGATCTCCGCGCTGGAGCTGCTCTACCCGGTCCTGCAGGGCTACGACTCCGTCGCGGTGCGGGCCGACGTCGAGCTCGGCGCCACCGATCAGAAGTTCAACCTGCTGTTCGGGCGCGACGTGCAGATCGCCTACGGGCAGGAGCCGCAGTCGATCATGACGATGCCGATCCTCGTGGGCACGGACGGCGTGCGCAAGATGTCCAAGAGCTACGGCAACTACGTCGGGGTCGACGAGGAGCCGGCGGAGATGTTCGGGAAGCTGATGCGGATCCCGGACGAGCTCATGCCCACCTACTACGAGCTTCTGCTCGAGCGCCGGCCAGACCCCAAGGCCCATCCCAACGAGGCGAAGCGGGCGCTGGCTCGCGCGTTGGTCGAGCGCTTCCACGACGCCGAATCCGCGCGCGCGGCCGAGGAGCGTTTCGACCTCGTGCACAAGCGACGCGAGGTCCCGGACGACGTGCCGACGGTAGCGCCGCGGCCGGGCCCGGACGGCATGGTGCACCTGCCGGCGCTGATCAAGGACCAGTTCGGCATCAGCACCAGCGAGGCCCGGCGGCTGCTGGCTGGCGGCGGCGTGCGGCTCGACGGCGAGCGCCTGTCTGGGGACGCGCTCGACCTCCCCGCCTCCGGGCTCAACGGAAAGGTGCTGCAGGTGGGAAAGCGCCGCTTCGTGCGCCTGGCGGCGCCCGAGGGCGCGCCCCAGGGCAGCAAGGGCTAGGCGCTGGTCCCTGACCCTCGGCCGGCCAGGGGAGCAGCCGCGGTCGCCGGCTCCAGCCCAGCCCCTTCCTTGCGGCCGCGCTTGCGCTACACTCACCCGCCGCGCTGATCAGGTCCGGAGCCCAGCTCCGAGGCTTGAACAGGGTGCCGCGATGTCGGTATAATCAACGGTCGCGTTCAGGACGGACCGTCGGGCCGCAGAGAGGCCCTCGCAGCCCGGCGGCGAGGTGTTTGAAAACTGAGCAGCGCACGACCAGATCCAAAGGATCCAGTCGTGCCCAGGTTCGACCTGCCGCCCACGGCTCGCTTCGCGTGCCGTGAGTGGACAGGCAGTAACCCCGTCATGCGTGTCGCCTCGGTGTACGTGGCGACGCGAGAACGCATGACGAACTTTCCGGTTGGAAACGAACCGGCCGGTTCGCCGGCCGTGTGAATCCAACACTTTCACGGAGAGTTTGATCCTGGCTCAGGACGAACGCTGGCGGCGTGCCTAACACATGCAAGTGGAGCGACGAACCAGGGCTTGCCCTGGGGCAAAGCCGCGAACGGGTGAGTAACACGTGGGTAACCTGCCCCGATGACCGGGATAACCCGAGGAAACTCGGGCTAATACCGGATGTGCTCTTCTGACATAAGTCAGTCGAGTAAAGGTAGCTTCGGCTTCCGCATCGGGAGGGGCCCGCGGCCCATTAGCTAGTTGGTGGGGTAACGGCCTACCAAGGCGACGATGGGTAGCTGGTCTGAGAGGACGATCAGCCACACTGGGACTGAGACACGGCCCAGACTCCTACGGGAGGCAGCAGTGGGGAATCTTGCGCAATGCGCGAAAGCGTGACGCAGCAACGCCGCGTGGGGGAAGAAGGCCTTCGGGTTGTAAACCCCTTTCAGGAGGGACGAAGGCGCGACGGTGAATAGCCGCTCGCGTTGACGGTACCTCCACAAGAAGCTCCGGCTAACTACGTGCCAGCAGCCGCGGTAATACGTAGGGAGCAAGCGTTGTCCGGAATCATTGGGCGTAAAGCGCGCGTAGGCGGCCCGGTAAGTCTGTTGTGAAAGTCAACGGCTCAACCGTTGAAAGCCGACGGATACTGCCGGGCTAGAGTCCGGAAGAGGCGAGTGGAATTCCTGGTGTAGCGGTGGAATGCGCAGATATCAGGAGGAACACCGATAGCGAAGGCAGCTCGCTGGGACGGTACTGACGCTGAGGCGCGAAAGCGTGGGGAGCGAACAGGATTAGATACCCTGGTAGTCCACGCCGTAAACGATGGGCACTAGGTGTGGGAGGTGTCGACTCCTCCCGTGCCGACGCTAACGCATTAAGTGCCCCGCCTGGGGAGTACGGCCGCAAGGCTAAAACTCAAAGGAATTGACGGGGACCCGCACAAGCAGCGGAGCATGTGGTTTAATTCGATGCAACGCGAAGAACCTTACCTGGGCTTGACATGTTGGTGACCGGTGTGGAAACACACCTTTCCTTCGGGACACCATCACAGGTGGTGCATGGCTGTCGTCAGCTCGTGTCGTGAGATGTTGGGTTAAGTCCCGCAACGAGCGCAACCCCTGTCCCATGTTGCCAGCGTAAAGTCGGGGACTCATGGGAGACTGCCGGTGACAAACCGGAGGAAGGTGGGGACGACGTCAAGTCATCATGCCCCTTATGCCCAGGGCTACACACGTGCTACATTGGCGCGTACAGAGGGACGCAATGCCGCGAGGCGGAGCAAATCCCAAAAAGCGCGTCTCGGTTCGGATTGGAGGCTGAAACTCGCCTCCATGAAGGTGGAGTTGCTAGTAATCGCGGATCAGCAACGCCGCGGTGAATACGTTCCCGGGTCTTGTACACACCGCCCGTCACACCACGAAAGCGGGCAACACCCGAAGCCGGTGAGCTAACCCGTAAGGGAGGCAGCCGTCGAAGGTGGGGCCCGTGATTGGGGTGAAGTCGTAACAAGGTAGCCGTAGCGGAAGCTGCGGCTGGATCACCTCCTTTCTAGGGAGCTCACGAAGCACCGCGCCCAGCGCGGTCCGCTTCGAGGGAGCGCCGGCGGCTCTCGCCCGCTGGTCAACCCGAAACGTCGACCGAACCTGGACCCCGGTAGCGGCCGAGCCTCACGCTCGGCGGCGGCGCTGGGGGCGCTGCTCAGTTTTCAGAGACCGCGGGGCGGAAGTCCTCCGCCCTCCGTCTCGGAGGAGCTTGAAAACTGCACCAGGCAAAGAGACGGGTAATTCATCCCACCCAAGCGCAAGCGCGGGTGGGCTCACCGTCAAGATGCTAAGGGCAGATGGTGGATGCCTTGGCACCAGGAGCCGATGAAGGACGTGGACGGCTGCGATAAGCCGCGGTGAGGCGCTGAACAGCCTTTGACCCGCGGATCTCCGAATGGGGAAACCCGGCGCCGGTAATGCGGCGTCATCCGTCACTGAATACATAGGTGGCGGAGGGCAAGCGGGAGAACTGAAACATCTCAGTATCCCGAGGAAAGGAAATCAACCGAGACTCCCTGAGTAGTGGCGAGCGAAAAGGGATCAGCCCAAACCGAGCGGGTGAAAGCGGGCACGCGTTGCCCGTTCGGGGTTGTAGGGCCTCGTGTCCGGATCGTGCCCGGTCCGGCGGCAGTTACAAAGTCAGGCTTTAGCCGAAGCACGTGGAACCGTGCACCACAGAGGGCAATCGTCCCGTAGGCGAAAAGGCACTGACCTGCCGATCGAGGTTCCTGAGTAGGGCCGCTGCCGTGAAACGCGGTCTGAATCTGGGGGGACCACCCTCCAAGGCTAAGTACTCCCTGGTGACCGATAGTGAACTAGTACCGTGAGGGAAAGGTGAAAAGTACCCCTGAAGGGGAGTGAAACAGTACCTGAAACCATCTGCCTACAAGTGGTCGGAGCGCTTCGGCGTGACGGCGTACTTTTTGCATAACGGGCCGGCGAGTTGCTGGTCGGTGGCGAGGTTAAGCGATGAGCGGAGCCGCAGCGAAAGCGAGTCCGAATAGGGCGACATAGTCATCGGCCGCAGACCCGAAACCGGGCGAGCTATCCATGGGCAGGTTGAAGCGGGGGTAAGACCTCGTGGAGGACCGAACCGACCTACGTTGAAAAGTGGGCGGATGACCTGTGGATAGGAGTGAAAGGCTAAACAAGCCCGGAGATATCTGGTTCTCTCCGAAATATATTTAGGTATAGCCTCGAGTTACTGCGTGATGGCCGTAGAGCACTGCTTGGACTAGGGGCCCCACCAGGTTACCGACTTCAGGCAAACTCCGAAGACCATCACGTTTACCTCGGGAGTCAGCGTGCGGGGGATAAACTTCGTACGCGAGAGGGAAACAACCCAGACCACCAGCTAAGGACCCCAAGTGCTGGCTAAGTGGAAAACGATGTCCGAATGCCGAGACAACCAAGAGGTTGGCTTAGAAGCAGCCATCCTTTAAAGAGTGCGTAACAGCTCACTGGTCAAGTGTTCGGGCGCGGATAATTCACCGGGGCTCAAGCCAGCCTCCGAAGCTGTGGGTTCGCGCGATCTGCGGATCGCGTGAGCGGTAGGAGAGCGTTCCTGTTGCGGTGAAGCGGGCGCGAAAGCGTCCCGTGGAGCGGCAGGAAGTGAGAATGCCGGCATGAGTAGCGCAAGAGGGGTGAGAATCCCCTCCACCGATTGTCCGAGGTTTCCTGAGTAAAGCTCGTCTGCTCAGGGTTAGTCGGGACCTAAGGCGAGGCCGAAAGGCGTAGCCGATGGATAACAGGTTGATATTCCTGTACCACGTCGCATCCGTTATCACCGATGGGGTGACGAGGAAGGGGAAGGGAACCCAGGCGATGGTTGTCCTGGGGCAAGCACGTAGCTAGTCGCGGTAGGCAAATCCGCCGCGGCGTTATGACGCGAGGTGCGATGCCAGCTGGCTTGACCGCCGGCGAGTCCCCGTACCCATGCCTCCGAGAAAAACCTCTAGGGAGGATGCTCGTGCCCGTACCGAGAACCGACACAGGTGGACTGGTAGAGAATACCGAGGTGAGCGAGATAACCCTCGTTAAGGAACTCGGCAAAATCGTCCCGTAACTTCGGGAGAAGGGACGCCCCGGTAGGGTGAAGCCTCTCGCAGGCGGAGCCCGAGGGGGCCGCAGTGAATAGGCCCAAGCGACTGTTTACCAAAAACACAGGCCTCTGCTAAGTCGCAAGACGACGTATAGGGGCTGACGCCTGCCCGGTGCCGGAAGGTCAAGCGGAGCTGTTAGCGACTTCGGTTGCGAAGCAGTGAAGCTAAGCCCCGGTAAACGGCGGCCGTAACTATAACGGTCCTAAGGTAGCGAAATTCCTTGTCGGGTAAGTTCCGACCTGCACGAATGGCGTAACGACTTGGGCGCTGTCTCAACGAGGGGCTCGGTGAAATTAGAGTCTCGGTGAAGATACCGAGTACCCGCAGCAAGACGGAAAGACCCCGTGAACCTTTACTGCAGCTTGATATTGGAGTTCGGGTCACCTCGCTCAGGATAGGTGGGAGGCTGTGAACCGGTGGCTTCGGCTGCCGGGGAGCCGTCCTTGAGATACCACCCTTGGTGTCCTGGGCTTCTAACGCGCTTCCGTGATCCGGGGCGCGGACAGTGTCAGGTGGGCAGTTTGACTGGGGCGGTCGCCTCCTAAAGAGTAACGGAGGCGCCCAAAGGTTCCCTCAGCACGGTCGGAAATCGTGCGTAGAGTGTAAAGGCAGCAAGGGAGCTTGACTGCGAGACCGACGGGTCGAGCAGGAACGAAAGTTGGGCTTAGTGATCCGGCGGTTGCAAGTGGAAGCGCCGTCGCTCAACGGATAAAAGGTACTCCGGGGATAACAGGCTTATCGGTCCCAAGAGTCCACATCGACGGACCGGTTTGGCACCTCGATGTCGGCTCGTCGCATCCTGGGGCGGTAGCACGTCCCAAGGGTTGGGCTGTTCGCCCATTAAAGCGGCACGCGAGCTGGGTTCAGAACGTCGTGAGACAGTTCGGTCCCTATCTGCTGCGGGCGTTGGAGAGTTGAGGGGAGTCATCCTTAGTACGAGAGGACCGGGATGAACAGACCTCTGGTGTACCTGTTGTCCTGCCAAGGGCACCGCAGGTTAGCTACGTCTGGATCGGATAACCGCTGAAAGCATCTAAGCGGGAAGCCGACCCCGAGATGAGCTCTCCCATCCCCTTGAGGGAGTAAGACCCCTGGTAGACCACCAGGTTGATAGGCCGGTAGTGCAAGCGCGGCAACGCGTTCAGCGGACCGGTACTAATGGGTCGAGGGCTTGACGGATGTTTGAATTACCTTCTCCGGCGCCTGGTGCAGTTTTCAAGCCCCTCCGGGACAGTCGCCAGCACCACGCCGGCGCGCGGTCTCGCAAAGTTTCCGGTGGCTATAGCGAGGGGGAAACACCTCTTCCCATTCCGAACAGAGAAGTTAAGCCCCTCAGCGCCGATGGTACTTGGCCCGCGAGGGCCTGGGAGAGTAGGTCGCCGCCGGTTCTTACGTTGAGAAGCCGCCCTGTTGGGCGGCTTTTTTCGTGCTCGAGCTGCGGTGAAGGCAGTGGCTCGCGTGGCGGCGAACGTGCTCGATGGAGGGGAGCAGGCTCCGGCCCGAGCGCGGAGCCTCTGTCGCAGGCGCGCCGAGCAATGAGGACTATGGCTTACTCTGGGGATCTGGGAGCTCGCGACCTGCCGCTTAGACGGGGGCGCGTCGCCTCTGCTCGTCAGCGCGCGGTGAGTTATGTCAACTCGGGTCCGCCTCCACCGTTTCTCCGAACGGCTGATCTGAGCACTGTGTGGGGCGGAACGGGCGCCGTCGTGGGCTCGGTGGGTGCCGAGAAACGGCTTGATCAAGCCGTTTGCGGGACTCGGGCTCTTGGTCGGCCGGGGTGTGCGAGGTGGCGTAGGAAGGGGGACCGATCAGGTCGGCGAGGGCAGTGAGGGGGCAAGTGAAGGCGGGGGTAACGGTCATGGTGTAGTGAGCGGTCGCTGACAGGGCGGTTCGGGAGTGTGGGCACCGTGTCACGCGAAAGGCGCGGCGCAGCATGAGAAGACGCAGTTGTGCGGCTCTGGGCAGCACAAGTGCAACAACTCGGGGCGAAGGGTTCCAGCGCCGAGCTAGTTAGATCCCTCAGGGCCCTCGGTCGGCGCTGGTGCGGGCGCATGGCTGAGGGGGATGGGCGCACCGTACGGCGGGCGAGGACGGGGTATCGCTGCTGGAGGACCTGGGGGCGGCGGCGAGGGCCGGGCGGCGGGCGTAGGGCTCCCACGGCGGGGCGTCGCCCCCGCCCCTCGGCGTGGCTGGCAACCTACCGTGGGAGGTATGACGAGCTTGCGGCAAGCAGTCCGGCCCAGCCGGCTTCCCGACGGCGTCAGCGCCGAGCAGTTTGAGCTTGCGTGGGAGGTCCTAGTTGAGCTGGCCTCTGGGATCGGGCCTCGACGGCCGACCGGTCAGGGGGAGCGACGTGCCGCTGAGCTCGTGCGCAGGCGCTTCGAGGAGTTAGGCGTGCGGACGCGTCCCGAGGCGATCCGAGGCGTCCCGACCTTCGCCTGGGCGCAGGCGGCCCCGCTTGCGCTTGCGGTCCTGCGGCCCGGGCTCCCTGCGTTGGCGTTGGCGCTGGCCGAAGGCGATCTCAGGGTCCATGCGTTGACCCGCGCCTTCTCGCGGCGGCAGAGCGCGAACGTCGTCGCCCAGGTGGAGCCGCAGGGGGCGGTGGAGCGCACGGTTTGCCTGGTCTCGCACTTGGACAGCTCGCGCTCCGGGTTGCTCTTTCATCCGCGCCTGGCGCCGCATCTGCGTCGCTTGCTCGACGCTTCCGCCCTGGCGCTGCTGGTGCAGGCGGGGGCCAGGTTTCTCCGCAGGTCCCCGCTGGGGTGGCTCGCGCTGGTCGCGGCGCGCTGTTACGCGGCCTTCGGGCTCGGATTGCTGCTGGAGCGGGAGCTGCGCGGGCGGGACGTGCCGGGGGCGAATGACAACGCCTCCGGGGTGGGGGCTGCAGTGGCCATTGCCGCGGGGCTGGCGGCGCGGCCGCTGAAGCGCACCCGGGTGGTGTTCCTCGCGACGGGCTGCGAGGAGTCGGGCACGATCGGGGCGCGCTCCTTCCTCGAGCGGCACGCGACGCGCGAGTGGCTCTTCCTCAACCTGGACGGCGTCGCCGCGCCCGCGACGCTGCGGTACCTCCCACGCGAGGGCGTGGGGCGCGTCTATCGCGCTGACACGGGGCTGCTGCGCGCCTGCGAGCGGGTGGCGCGCGAGCGGCCCGAGCTTGGCCTACGGCCGGCCGAGCGGCTGGTCGGCCTCACGTACGACGCGACGCCAGTGCTGGCACGAGGGGGCAGGGCGATCACCCTCAGCGCGCAGGACGAGACGATCCCCAACTACCACGTTCCGGAGGACGTGCCGGAGCGCTGCGATCCCGACACGCTGGCCCGCGCGCTGGGGGCGACGCGGGCGCTGCTCGAGGCGATCGACGCGGGCGCAGCGGACGCCTGAGCGGCCGCGGGGGCCGCTCGGCGCGCCCTTCTTAGCGCTAGGCGCGCGAGCGCCGCGCCGGGCGCTCGCGGCAGGCGAGCGCCGGGGGGCAACCGCCGCGGCGCGGACGCGCGAGCGCCTCCCAGGCGGCCCGGTGGCCGTCCAGCTCGCACGCCGGCTCCGCGGCGGGCCCGAACCCGTACTCGCCGAGCGTCGCGAAGTCGACAGCCAGGTCGATCGCCCCAGCCAGCGCCGCGCTTAAGGCCTTGCCTCGATCGAACATGGGTTCGACCGTACGGCTGGGCCCGGACGGATCCAGCTCGTTGCAAGGGAAGTTGCAAGAAGGCGCACGGGGCGCCGCGGGCAGCCCGCGAGCGCCGTCAGCGCCGCCTGCCGAAGCTGTGCGGCCGGGGCGCGACGGCGGCGAGCGCGGCGGTGCCGTCCGCCGCCGCGAGGACGCTCGCGGGCGCGGCGTCGCGCCCGGTCTCGCGCTGCGGATCGGGCTCGAGCGTGCGCACCTCCGCCAGCTCCAGGTCGGGCGTGGCCAGGGCCTCGACCGACCTCGCGATCACGTTGATCACGCCGTCCCGGCGCTCGAGGCGGCCGCGTACGAGCGCGAAGGCGGCGGTGCGCACGGCCAGCCGGCAGGCCGCGTAGACGGGGGGCGGGACGATCACGTTGGCGACGCCCTCCTCGTCCTCGAGCAGCATGAAGACGACGCCGTTGGCTGTCGCAGGCCGCTGCCGCGCGACGACCAAGCCGGCGATCTCCAGGCGCCGGCCGGACGGGAGCAGCACCAGATCGCCGCAGCGCGCCAGCCCATCGAGCCCATCGCGCAGCAGGGCCATCGGGTGCGGGCCCAGCGTCATCCTGGTTGCCTCGTAGTCGGCGACCGCGGCCTGCCATGCCGCGAGGGGCTCGAGCTCGGGCGCTTCGGGGAGGGGCAGGGGCAGGGCGAGCTGCCCGTTGCGGGGGGAGGCGGCGCCTCCCAGCCGCCAGAGCGCCTCGCGGCGCCGGTCGTCGTTTCGCGCGGCGCTCACCGAGTCGCCGCTGCGGCCGCGCGAGGCCGCCTCGGCGCCGAGGTGGATCGAGGCACCGGCGCCAGGCAGGCCCGCGCAGGCGCCCGCCCAGGCGAGTCGCTCGAGCGCCTCGGCGCCGACGCCCGAGCGCGAGGCGAGCTCGTCGAGGCTGCGGTAGGGGCCGCCGCGGGAGCGCTCGGAGACGATCGCGCGCGCGTCGTCCGCGCGCAGCCCGTTCACGTAGCCCAGGCCGATCCGCACCGCCAGATCCCGCGAGCGCACGCCGGGCCCGAGCGGAACGCCCGGCCTCAGCGGCTCGGTTGCGCAGAGCAGCTCGCTGTGGTTGACATGCGGCGGGCGCACCTCGATCCCGCGGCGCTGCGCCTCGTGGACGAGCGCGTCGGGCGGGTAGAAGCCCATCGGCTGCTCGTTGAGCAGGGCGCTCAGGAACTCGGGACCGCGGTGCACGCGCAGCCAGGTCGACTGGTAGGCGAGCAGGGCGAAGGCGGCGGCGTGCGACTTGGGGAAGCCGAAGCCGGAGAAGCCGAGGACCTGCTCGAAGATGCGCTCCGCGAGCTTCGCCTCGAGGCCGTTCGCGCGGGCGCCGGCCAGAAAACGCTCCCGGTAGGCGCGCAGCGCCGCCTCCGAGCGCTTGCGGCTCATCGCCCGGCGCAGGCCCTCGGCCTCGCCCGCGCTGAAGCCGGCGATCGCCATAGCGATCTGGATCACCTGATCCTGGAAGACGATCGCGCCCAGGGTGTCGGCGAGGATCGGCTCCAGGTCCGGATGGTCGTAGGGCACGCGGTAGGAGGGGTTTTCGCGCAGCCGCTTGCGCCGCTCCAGGTAGGGGTGGACGGCGCCGCCCTGGATCGGCCCGGGGCGCACGAGCGCGACCTGGACGGTGAGGTCGTCGAGGCTCTCGGGCCGCGTGCGCGGCAGCATCTGCATCTGCGCGCGGCTCTCGATCTGGAAGGACCCGGTCGTCTCGGCCCGCTGGATCGCGTCGTAGACCTCGGGGTCGTCGAGGGGGATGCGCGAGAGGTCGAGCCGCTCGCCGCGCGTGCGCGCGACCTCGTCCACGCAGCGCTCCACGGCGGAGAGCATGCCGAGGCCGAGCAGGTCGATCTTGAGGAAGCCCGCGTCGGCGCAGGAGTCCTTGTCCCACTGGACGATCTGGCGCCCTTCCATGGCCGCCGGCTGGACCGGGCAGAGGTCGATCAAGGGGCGCGTGGAGAGGACCATCCCGCCGGGGTGCTGGGAGGGGTGCCGGGGCAGGCCCCAGGCCTCGCGCACCAACCGCGCCAGCGCCCGCCAGCGCGGCGAGCGCGCCCGCGCGGCGCCGATCGCAGCCTCCACGTCGCGCTCGAACCCCTCGCCCGCCCAGGGGTCGACGGCGCGGGCGACGCGCTCGATCTCGGTCGGCGGCAGGCCCAGAGCCTTGCCGAGGTCGCGCACGGCGCCGCGCACGCGGAAGGTGGCGAAGGCGGCGACCAGGGCAGAGCGCTCGCGGCCGTAGCGCTCGTGCACGCGTGGGATCAGCCGCTCGCGCACGTCGCGAGGGAAGTCGAGGTCGATGTCGGGCGCCTCGCTGATCTCGTCGTTGAGGAAGCGGCCGAGGAAGAGCCCGGCCCGCACCGGATCGACGTGCGAGAGGCCGGTGAGGTAGCAGACGATCGAGCTCACGCTGGAGCCGCGCCCGCGCCCGGGCGGCAAGAGCGAGCGGGCCGAGTCGGGGCCGCGCACCTCGGCCGCGACCTCGCGCGCCAGCTCCAGCAGGTCCGCGTGCAACAGGAAGAACCCGGAGAGGCGCAGCTTGCGGATCACGCGCAACTCCTCGTCGAGGCGGGCGCGGGCCTCGTGGCGGAGGGGGTCGTTCGCGTAGCGGACGGCGAAGCGGGCCTCGCAGAGCTCGGCCAGGCGGCGGTCGGCCCCAGGGTCCTCGGCGCCCGGGTAGCGGTAGCCGAGGTCGCGGGTGAGGTCGAAGCGCAGCCGCTCGGCGAGGTGCACCGACTCGGCCGCCGCCCGCGGGTACTCGCGGAAGCGGGCGGCCAGCTCGGTGGGCGGGGCGAGGTGCGAGCGCAGGTTCCCGCGGCGCTGTGCCTCGCACTCGTCCAGCGGCAGCCCGTGCCGGATCGCGACCAGCGCGTCCTGCAGGAACGCGCGGCGGCGCTCGTGGGCGTGCGCGTTGCCGGTGGCCACGCAGGCGACGCCGAGGCGTTCGGCGAGCTCGGCCAGCCAGCGGTTGCGGGCGCGGTCGCGGCGCCACAGCGGCCGCTGCAGCTCCACGCGCAGCCGCTCGCGGCCGAAGATCCGCAGGAGCCGGCGCCCGCGCGCCAGCGCCAGGCGCGCGGCGGCGGGGGAGGGGCGCCCGCCCGAGCGCTCGAAGATCCCGGCCAGCGCCCCCTCGCGCGCGCAGCCGCTCAGGCAGACGAGCCCTTCGTTGTGGGCCTCGAGGTCCTCCCAGCCCAGGCGCGGGGGCAGCGGCTCGCGCCCGGGGACGGGGCGGGTGTCGGCGTGGGCCGCCGTGAGGAGCCGGCAGAGGTTGCGCCAGCCCGCGGCCGACTCGACCAGCAGGGTGAGATGGAAGGGGCGCTCGCCGTCGGGCGCGGCAACGTCCGTCTCGCCGGAGCCGCCCGGGGCGGTCCGGCGCCGCCCATCCACCGTGACCTCGGCGCCCACGATCGGGCGGACGCCGAGCGATCTGCAGGCCTGGGCGAACTCCATCGCGCCCCAGACGCCGTCGTGGTCCGTGAGCGCCAGCGCCTCGTACCCGTGCTCGGCGGCCGTCGCGGCCAGCTCGTGCGGCAGCGAGGCGCCGTCGAGGAAGGAGAAGGCGGAGTGGCAGTGCAGCTCCACGTAGCCGGCCATGCCTAAGCCCTCTGCGCGAACCAGCGTCCGCGCTCGCGGAAGACGATCTCGCAGCGGCCGTCGGCCAGCACCAGCTCGAAGTAGGCGCGGGCGAGCGGCCGCGGCGTCCACCAGCGGTCCTCGACGAGCCATTCCTCGCGGATCGCCTCGACCGCCACGCCGCCCACCGCTCGCGGCCTGCCGTCGCGACCTGTCCGCACGGCGATCGGTCGCGGTGCGTAGAGCAGGGGCGCGCTCATCGCTCCGGGGGCTCGAACGGGGTCAGGGTGGCGCGGCGCTCGGGCAGGGCGGAGCCTGGGTCCACCTCGAGCACGCGCAGCACGGCCTCGCGGCCGGCGGCGGCGCGCACCTGCCTCACAGCCTCCGCCAGTCGCCCCCGGCGCCGCTGGCGCTCGTCGTGCGTGAGCGCTGGCTGTTCGGGCACGGGATCGCCGAGCTCGAGCGCGCGCAGGCCCAGCCGGGCGGCTGGGGCGGGGAGGGCGGCGAGCTTGGGCCGCAGGGCGAGCAGCAGGCGCTCGCGCTCGGCCGTCGCGCTGCGCAAGGCTGTCTCGATGCGCCAGCCCCCGCCGCCGGCCAGGCGCGCCTCCAGGCGCAGGCGCCGCAGGCTGCGCCCCCGCCGCGCTGGCGCGGCGAGCAGCCGGTCGAGCAACAGCTCGAGCGCGCGCTCGAGCTGTTGGCCGGAGGCCGCCTCGGGCAGGTCGATCTCCTCGTGCAGCTGCGGGCGGGGGGTCCGCGGGCGCAGCGGCTCCTCCTGGCCGCGGGCCAGTCGCAGCGCCCGCAGGCCGGGCGCGCCGAAGCGGTCGGCGACCGCCGAGTCGGGCAGCCGGGCGAGATCGCCGAGCCGCTCGACGCCGAGCCTTTCGAGCGTGTCGGTGAGTCGCGCTCCGGTCCACTCGTCGCCCAGGCGGTGGCGCAAGAGGCCGATCGGCAGCGGCGCCAGGTAGCGGCGGGCGGAGCGCTCGGGGACGATCGTGAAGGAGTCGCTGCGGCGGGGGCGCCAGCTGCGCGCCGCGGCGAGCGCGCAGAGGCGCGTCGGCCCGGCCCCGAGGCGCGCGCCGCGACCAAGGCGACGCTGCACGGCGGCGAGCGCGCGCCGCGGCTCGCCCAGCAGCGCGCGCAGGGCGTCCAACGAGAAGAAGGCCTCGCCGGGCACCTGCCCCGGCTCCACCGCCGCTCCCAGGGCCTCCAGCCGCCCCAGGACGCGCTCCCATTCCTCCTCCGCGCGCTGCGGGTCGGGCGGGATCAGCAGCAGGTTCGGGCAGCGGGCGAGCGCCTCGGCGAGACGCATCCCCGGAGTGATCCCGAACGCCTCGGCGGCGCCGGAGACGTCGCCCACGATCTGGGGCTCGCCCGGACCCGGCGCAACCGCTACCGGCTTGAGCAGCAGCTCGCGGCGCTCGCCGATAGCGGCCACGAGGCCGAAACGGGGAATGAGGACGCAGGCGAGCAGCATCGAACATATGTTCGCACGAGAGTCAAGCGCGCCGGACGCGTCGTTTGCCTGCCGCCCCCCGCGCTGATAGAACCTGCCTCGGCTGGACGCTGCCCGCTCCAGCCGAATCCGACCACAGAGAGAGGAGTGTCAATGCGAAGGCTCAGGCTGGTCTTGCTTGCCTTTGCCGTATCCGCCCTGGCTGCCTTTGGCGTCGCCGCCTGCGGTGACGACGACGAGGGCAACGGCGGCGGAGGCGGCGAGGACGTCTCGGACGCCAGCTTCGACCTCACCGTCGGGGCGCTGGTGCCGCTGACCGGCGACCTCAGCCAGTTCGGCCCCCCGGGGCAGAAGGCGGCTGAGCTCGCGATCGAGGAGGCGCAGAAGGCGCTCGAGGGTACGAACATCACCGTCTCGATCGAGAACGCCGACACGCAGACGGAGCCCCAGGCGGCGCAGTCGGCTGCGCGTCAGCTGATCTCGAACGGCGCCAACTGCCTGGTCGGGCCGTGGGCTTCCTCGGAGGCCGTCCCGGTCGGGCGCACCGTGGCCGCGCGCGAGGAGATCCCGATGATCTCGCCGTCGGCGACGAGCCCGGAGCTGACCGACCTGCCCGACAACGGCTTCGTCTTCCGCACGGCGCCGTCCGACGCGTTGCAGGGTCAGGTGCTCGCTGACGCGGTCGAGCAGGAGGTCGGCACCGACGCGACCGTCTCCCTCGCCGCGCGCAACGATCCCTACGGCGAGGGCATCATCAACGAGTTCAAGGCCGCTTGGGAGGAGAAGGGCGGCAGCACGACCGGTCCCGTGCTCTACGACCCGGAGCTCTCCTCCTACAACTCCGAGGCCGGGCAGATCGTTGAGGGCAACCCCGACCAGTTCGTGATCATCGACTTCGAGGAGCCCTACAACCGCGTCGGCGCCGCGCTCGCGCGGACCGGCAACTTCGACGCGAGCAACCTCTGGACCGCAGACGGTCTCGCGTTCGAGGACGGCATCCCGAAGTCGATCCCGGCCGCCGCGCTCGCCGGCGCCTCCGGTACCCGTCCGTCCAGCCCGGAGGACACGGAGACCGCCAAGGCGTTCGACGAGCTGTACAAGTCGGCGCCGGGGCCGAAGGCCCGCGGTACGTTCGACGCGCAGAACTTCGACGCCGCGATGCTCTGCGTCCTGGCGGCCGTGGCTGCGGGTTCGAACGAGGGTCCGGCGATCGCCGAGAAGATCCAGGAGGTCGCCTCCGCGCCGGGTGAGAAGTACGACTTCACCCAGCTGAGCGAGGCGATCGAGGCGCTCCAGGCCGGCGAGGACATCGACTTCGAGGGTGCCTCCGGGCCGCTCGATCTCGATGACAACGGCGATCCGTCCGTCGCCTTCTACGAGCGCTACGAGTACGACAACCAGGGCAAGTTCAAGGTCACGGAGACCGTGCAGGTCGATAGCGAGTAGCGCGGCCTCGCACCAGCGGCGGCCCAGGCCGCCGCAGCCCTGACGTTGAGGGACCCCCGGGCGCCGGCTCGGGGGCCCTTCTCGTTTGCGCCGCGGCTAGGTGTCCTCGGCCGCCGCCGCGTCGACCCGGCCGGTGCCGCCGCCGAGGTAGAGGTCGGCGACCTTGGGGTCGGCGATCAGCTCGGGGCCCGGGCCCTGGAAGCGGTTCTGGCCCAGGTCGAGCACGTAGCCGCGATCCGACAGCGCCAGCGCGCGGCGCGCGCTCTGCTCGACCATGAGCACGGTGACGCCGGAGCGGTTGATCTCGACGACCTTCTCGAAGATCGCGTCGACGAAGGCCGGGGCGAGGCCGGCCGAGGGCTCGTCGAGCAGGACGAGCTCGGGGTCGGGCATCAGCGCCCGCGCCATCGCCACCATCTGGCGCTCGCCGCCCGACATCGTGCCCGCGGCCTGGTGGCGGCGCTCCTCGAGCCGGGGGAAGAACTCGAACATCAGCCGCATGCGCTCGCGCGTGCGCTCGGCGGCGCCGGCGATGGTGCCGAGCTCGAGGTTCTCCTCGACGCTGAGGCTGGGGAAGACGTTGTCGAGCTGGGGCACGTAGCTGACCCGCTTGCGCGTCACCGTGTGAGGAGGCGCGCCGGTGATGTCCTCGCCGCGCAGGCGCACCGTCCCCGAGCGCGGCGGCACGAGCCCGAAGATCGACTTCATGAGCGTCGACTTGCCGGCTCCGTTCGGGCCGACGATGGTGACGATCTCGCCTTCCTTCACGACGAGGTCGACGCCGCGCAGGATGTCGACCTCCGGCGTGTAGCCGGCGACGAGGCCCTCGACCTCGAGCACGACGCCGCGCTCAGCCATCGTCGCCCTCCGTGCCGGCCGGCGGGGGGAGGGGACCGCCGCGAGAGTCGTCCTCGAGCGAGGGCAGGTGCGAGTCGGCGTCGCCGCCCAGGTACGCGTCGACCACCCGCTGGTCGCTGCGGATCTGCGCGGGCGTGCCCCGCGCGATCACCCGGCCCATCGCCATCACCACGACCTCGTCGGAGTGGCGCATGACCACCTCCATGTCGTGCTCGATGAAGAGGAAGGTGACGCCCTGCTCGGTGCGCAGGCGCTCCATGTGCTCGAGCAGGCGCAGGCCGAGCGACGGGTTGATGCCCGCCATCGGCTCGTCGAGCAGGACCATGCGCGGCTCGGTCATCAGCGCGCGCGCGAGCTCCAGCAGCTTGCGCTGGCCGCCCGAGAGCGTGGCCGCGTAGTCATTCGCCTTGCTGTCGAGGTCGAAGACGCGCAGAAGCTCGTAGGCGCGCTCGGTGATCTCCTGTTCGCGTCGCCGCGCGGCGGGCAGCTTGGCCAGGAGCGTCGGCAGGTGCTCACCCGGCTGGTGCGGGGCGGCGAGCAGCATGTTGTCGATCACCGGCATAGCGGAGAGCGCCTTCGTGATCTGAAAGGTGCGGACCATCCCCTTGCGGGTGATCGCGTACGGCGGCAGGCCGAAGATCGACTCGCCGCGGAAGGTGATCTGGCCCGCTTCGGGCTTGTAGAAGCCGGTGATGCAGTTGAAGAGCGTGGTCTTGCCGGCGCCGTTGGGGCCGATCAGCGACGTGATCGAGCCCTCGCGCACCGAGAAGGTGGCGCCGTTGACCGCGCGGATCCCGCCGAAGCTCAGGTGCACGTCCTCGACGGTGAGGATCGGCGCGCCGCCGTTCGCGCCGGTCGTCGCCTCGGTCACCGCGTGTGGCGCCTCAGTCACGGATCACCATCTCCTCGCGCTTGCCGAAGGCCCCCTGCGGACGGAAGGCCATGAGCAGCATCAGGATCACCCCGACGATGATGAAGCGCAACGCCGCCTGCTTGTCCGCCGAGAGCGGCAGATCCAGGAAGCGGAAGCCCTCCAGCACCGTCCAGAGGATCACCGAGCCCACCATCACGCCGCCGAAGGTCGCCATCCCGCCCAGCACCAGGATCGCGTAGCCCAGGAACGTGTAGAGCGGCTCGAAGTTCTCCTGGCCCACCGACTCGAAGTTGATCGCCAGGAACCAGCCCGCGATCGCGCCCAGCACGGCGGCGAACCCCAGCGACTGCAGCTTGTACGAGAAGGCGTTCTTCCCCAGCGCGCGGGCGGCGTCCTCGTCCTCGCGGACCGCACGCAGCACGCGACCCCACGGGGAGCGGATCAGCGCGCGCAAAAGCAGCACCAGCAGGCCGAGCACGACCCAGACGGTGAGCAGGAGCGGGAGGCCGTTGAACTCGGTGCCCGTGAGCCCGAGCGGATCGAAGATGTTCTCGGTGAGGAAGTCGGCGAGCGAGAACCAGGGGTCGGTGAAGAATCGGTCCTGCTCGAGCTCGAGCGAGATCGTCCCCTGGTTGCCGCCCGTGAGCCCCCGCGCGTTCTGGGCGATGTCGCGGATTATCTCGGAGAAGGCGATGGTCGCGATCGCGAAGTAGTCGGCCCGCAGGCGCAGCGCCGGCAGCCCGATCAGAAGCCCGCTCAGGATGGTGATCAGGACCGAGCCCAAGAGGGCCAGGCCGAACGGCAGGCCGACCTCGACGACGAGGATGATCGCCGAGTAGGCGCCGATCGCCATGAAGCCGGCCTGGCCGAAGTTGATCACGCCCGTGTAGCCGACGTTGATCTGCAGGCCGAGGGTGAAGATCCCGTAGATGCCGGCGAGGACGCCCACGCCGATCCAGAAGTCCCAGGCGGTGAGGAAGTCGAACGTGATGGCTACGGGCAGCCAGCTCACAGCGTCCGCTCCCTCCCGAAGATCCCCTGCGGGCGGATCACGAGCACGACGATCAGCACCACGAAGCTCACCGCCACCTTCCACTCGGGCGCGATCACCAGCGTCGACCACTCCTGCGCGAGCCCGATCACGATCCCGCCCGCGAGCGCGCCGAAGGCGTTCCCGATCCCGCCCAGCACGACGGCGGCGAACAGCGGCAGCAGCAGGAAGAAGCCGGTGTTGGGGCTGAGCGAACCGGTCGAGGCGACCACCAGCACGCCGGCCAGGCCCGCCAGCCCGCCGGCCAAAAGCCAGGTGATGAGGACGACCTTGCGCGTGTCGACGCCGGTCGTCTCCGCGAGGTCGAAGTTGTCGGCCAGCGCGCGCATCTGCTGCCCCAGGAGCGTCGAGCGCAGCATCCAGCCGACCGCGCTCAGCACCACCAGCCCGACCACGACCACGATCAGCTCGGTGCGCCCGATCGTCACGCCGAGGAACGAGATCGTGTCGGTCACGTTGACGTTGAGCGAGCGGGGCGCGGTGCCGGCGACGAACTGGATCGCGTTGCGCAGGACGAAGGCCAGCCCCAGCGCCATCAGCAGCAGCTGGAGCATGCCGGCCCGCTTGCGCCGCATCGGGGACCAGATCGCAAGCTCGGTGGCGGCGCCGAAGGCCCCGACCGCTGCGACCGCGATCACCAGCGCCACGACCAGGGGCAGGCCCAGCGTGACGTTGAAGAGGAAGGCGACGTACGCGCCCAGCGTGAGCATGTCGCCGTGCGCGAAGTTGACGAGGCGCAGGATCCCGTAAACGAGGGTCAGGCCGATCGCGCCGAGCGCGAAGTAGGAGCCCGCGACCAGCCCGTTGACCGTCACCTGCGCCCACGCGTCGAGCCCCTCGGCCGCGATCAACGCGAGCGCGATCACAGCAAGGACCGCAAGCGCGAGCCGCCCGGGGTTCCGGCGGGCCCACACGCGAAGATCGAACGAGCCCGCGCCGCGGACCCCGGTGGCCTCTCCTGCCTCCATTCGGGGCGCATGCTAGTGGGCGCGGCAGCTGAGTGTGGAAGCGCGGCCGCGCGGGGGGCGGGACGACCCGCTCAGGCGCCGCGCCGGCGCTCGCGCACGCGCTCGATCACCGCGTCCGTGAAGCTGGTCGTGCCCGCCTGTCCACCCAGGTCGGGCGTGCGGATCCCGGCGGCGAGCGCGTCCTCAACGGCCGCGTAGATCGCAGCCGAGGCCTCCTCGGCGCCGTCGGCGTAGGAGAGGACCGCGGCCGCGGCCAGGATCATCGCCATCGGGTTGGCGACGTCCTTGCCCTCCAGCGCCGGCGCGGTCCCATGCGGCGCCTCGGCCATCACCACCCGGGTGCGCAGCTCATCGTCCAGCGCCAGCAGCACCGACTCGGCGCCGGCGATCGAGCCGAACATGGGCAGCACGAGGTCCGAGAGCAGATCGCCGTCGCGGTTCAGGCAGGGGATGGCGAGCGGCCCTTCCGCGGCGCCGGAGATCAGGCCGGCGAGCGTTGCGTCGATCAGGACGGGCTCGTAGGGGACCTCGGGGTGCCGGGCCGCAGCGGCGTCCATCTCCTCTTTCAGCATGCCCTCGTAGATCGGGCTCACCGTCCACTTCGGGCCGCCGTAGACGCGGCCGCCCATGCGCGCGGCGGCCCGGAAGGCGTATTCCGCCACGGCGCGGCAGTCGGAGCGGCGGATCGTCTCGGTGCGGTGGGCGAGCTCGTCGCCGTCGGCCCGCTCCCGCCACTGCTCGGCGCCGTAGGCGTCCCCGACCGCCATGCGGCAGACGGCGATCGGATGATGGACGCCCGCCACGGGCGTCACGCCCGGGATGCGGCGGCCGGTGCGCACGATCACCTTGCCGTCGATCTGCTCGCGCAGGATGCGGTTGGGGCTGCCGACGTCGTCGGCCCCCTCCGGCGTGATCGTCGCCGCCTTGATCCCCAGCCCGACCTCGCGCATGCGGCGGGCCGCGTCGAAGCACACTCCGTTCTCGGTGGCGCGACGGTTGGCGAGCGAGAGGTCGAAGCGTTCGATCTCGATCTCGAGCCCGATCACGTCGGGCGCCAGCACGCGCAGGGACTGCTCCAGCAGCTCCTGGCCGGTCTGATCACCTTCGAGCGCGACTATTCTGATCGGAGCCATGCCCTGCCTCCGCTATCCGGGCGCATCATGACCGAACGCTGCAACTGGTGCGGGGTGGCCGTCGCCGAGGACGAGGGCTACCGCGCGTACGAGCCGGCCGGCGAGCGTCGCGCGGTGTTCTGCCGCCTGGAGCACGTCGTGCCGTGGGGCCTGCAGGGGGCCCACTGGGAGGCGGGGAAGATGAGCGAGCCGCCCTCGATCGACGAGGGGCCGCTCAGCTGCTCGCAGTGCGGCGCGCCCCTGGGGGAGGCCCACGTGCTGTTGGTGCACCACCGCGGAGAGCATCGCATCCCCGACGATTTCTGCGGCGTCGACCACCTCGTCGACTGGGCCAAGGCCGGCGGTCGCTGGCGTTAGCCCGGGCGGGATCACTCGTACTGCAGCGCCTCGATCAGATCCAGCCGCGAGGTGCGCCGCGCTGGGCCGATCGCCGCCACCACGCCGAGCACGAAGGCGGCGAGCAGGACGACGATGGGCAGCGCGACCGGCAGCGAGAGGATCAGGCCCTCCTCCTCGAGGGCCTTGACGGCGATGCTGGCCAGGACGAGCCCGGTCACCGTCCCCACCACGGTGCCCAACAGCGCGTTGATCACGGACTCGTAGCGGACCATGCGCCGGATCTGGCTGCGCGAGGTACCGATCGCCCGCAGCATCGCCAACTCGCGCGTACGCTCGAGGATCGTCAGCGTCAGCGTGTTGACGATCCCGAACACCGAGACGATCACCGCGAGCCCCAGCAGCACGTAGATCAGCGTGATCAGCTGGTCGACCTGCTGCGCCTGCTCGTCCTTGAGCTCCTGCTGGTCGCGCGCCTCGGCGACCGGGAAGCGCTGCGCCAGCACGCGGTCGACCGCGGCCCGGGTCGCGCCGGGGTCCGCGTCCGGCTCGTACCCGACCAACACCGAGAACTCGCCGCGGGCGCCCAGCCGCTCCGTGAGCGTCTCGTGGGGTAGGGAGAGGGTGCCGACGAAGAGGCCGGCCCGATCGCGCACGCTGCCGACGACGGTGACATCCAGGTGCTCGCCGCCGGGGCCGGTGATTCCGACGCGATCGCCGACGCCGATCCCGTTGTCCTCGCCCCAGCCCTGCTCGACGATCGCCTGATCCCCCTGCAGCGAGCGCAGCGTCTCGTCCGAGCCCTCGACCCAGTCGAGCGTCGCGACCTCGGCCAGCGTCGAGCCCTCGAGGCCGCCCAGGAACAGGTCGTCGTCGAGGTCGTCCGCGCGGGCGGGCACGGCGGTGAGCGGCGACGCGACCGCAACCCCGTCCACGCCGGCGACGGCGTTCGTCACGCCGGATGGGATGGGTGAGAAGCCGTCCTGGTTGAGGATCGCCAGATCGCCGGAGAACTGGCGCTCGAGCGTGTCGGTGGCCGACGCCTTGAGCGAGGAGGAGAAGACGCCGACGAAGACGACGAGGGCGACGCCGATCATCAGCGCCGCGGCGGTCGTAGCGGTGCGGCCGGGCTGGCGCTGCGCGTTCTGGCGCGCCAGGTGCCCGGTGACGCCGCGCAGGCGGTCGATCGGCCAGCCGATCGCGCTCGCGAGCGGCGGCACGAAGCGCCCGCCCAGCATCGCGATGCCGATGAACAGCGCGACCAGACCGAGGCCGAGCAGGGTCAGGGCGGTCGCGATCCCAGAGTCGCTGAAGAGGCCGAGCGCGATCAGGACGGCGCCGACTACGCAGACCGCGGCGGCGATGAGGGCGCGGCGGCGGCTCGTCCGCTCGGCGGCCTCCTGCGAGCCGCCGCTCTCGCGCAACGCCTCCAGCGGCGCCACCCGGGTGGCCCGCAGCGCCGGGAAGAGCGCGGCGACGAGGGTGGCGCCGACCCCGACGATGGCCGCCACCACGATCGTGTCGGCGTCGAGCCGCAGCGAGCTCACCGGCAGCTCGAGACCCCCGGCGGCGAACAGGGCCTTGATCAACGCGACGAAGCCGAATCCTCCGGCGATCCCAAGCGCGGAGGCGAGCAGCCCGATCAGCGTCGCCTCGGCCAATACCGCGAACAGGATCTGCCGTGCCGAGGCGCCGAGCGTGCGCAGCATCGCGAACTCCCGCGCGCGCTGCGCGACGGTGATCGCGAACGTGTTGAAGATCAGGAAGCCGCCCACGAAGACGGCGATCCCGGCGAAGACGAGCAGGGAGGTGGAGAGGAAGCCAAAGCCCTGCTGGAGGTCGCCCGCGTCCTCCTCGGCGATCGCCTCGCCCGTCGCCGCCTGCAGGGAGTTCGGCAGCTCGCGGTCGAGCCGCGCCGCCAGCGCCTCCGGCTCCGTCCCCTCGGCCGCGGCGATGTCGATCTCGTCGAAGCGGCCCTGCTTCTCGGTCAGCCGCTGCGCCTCCGCGAGCGTGAACTGGGCGAGGCTCGCGCCGAGCAGAGAGTCGGCCTCGCCGAACCGGGTCAGGCCGACCAGCTCGTAGCGGCGGGTGCCGGCGGGCCCGGTGATGCGGACGCGGTCGCCGAGCTTGAACCCGGCGGACTCCGCGCTCTGCTCGTCGAGCGCGAACTCGTCATCCGCCTGCGGCCGCCGGCCGGAGACCACCTCGAGCGCCTCGAAGCGCTCGGTCTCGAGCACAGAGACGGCGATGTGGGGCGGGCCGCCCTGGGGCGGGCCGATGCGCTCGCCGTCGTCGTTGAGGATCGTGATCGCCTGGTCGTCGGCGATCAGGCCCTCGGCGTGCTCTACCCCTTCGGTCTGCCGCACTCGCTCCAGCGCGGACTCGGGGAACCCCGAGCGCGGGCCCGAGCCGAACTCGCCCTCGACCTCGACGTGGGGACGTATCACCACGTCGATGCCCTCGTTCACGCCGGTGAAGAGGTCATCGATCGCGCGGTTGACCGAATCGCTGAGCAGCAGGGTGCCCGCGACCATGGCGACGCCGAAGAAGACCGCGAGCGCGGTCGAGAGCGCGCGGAACTTGCGCGCGGTGAGGTTGCGGACGGCCAGGCCGAGCATCGGCCTCAGGCGGAACGCATCAGCTCGAGCACCTGCTCGGCGTCCTCGACCGGCGTGTCGCGCTCCACCCTGCCATCGACGAGGAGGACGACGCGGTCGGCGTAGGAGGCGACGCGGGGGTCGTGGGTGACGACCACGACCGTGTGCCCGAGCTCGTCCACCGAGCGGCGCAGGAGCTCCATCACCTGCTCCGAGGAGGAGGAGTCGAGGTTGCCGGTGGGCTCGTCGGCAAAGACCACGGCGGGCTTGGAGACGAGCGCGCGGGCGATGGCGACGCGCTGCTGCTGGCCGCCGGAGAGCTCGGCCGGCCGGTGGTCGCGCCGGTCGGCGATCCCCACGGTCTCGAGCAGCTGTCCGAGCCAGGCGCGGTCCGGCTTGCGGCCCGCGATGCGCAGCGGCAGCGTCACGTTCTCCTCGGCGTCGAGGACCGGGATCAGGTTGAAGAACTGGAAGATGAACCCGAGCTTGTCGCGGCGCAGGCGGGTGAGCTCGGCGTCGGAGAGGCCCGTGATCTCGACCCCGTCCACCCAGACCTGCCCGGAGGTGGGGCGATCCAGCCCGGCCAGCAGGTGCATGAGCGTGGACTTGCCCGAGCCGGACGGCCCGACGATGCTGGTGAGCTGGCCGCGCGGGAACTCGAGGTCGACGCCGGCAACCGCGTCTACCGCGGCCGCGCCCTCGCCGTACCGCCGCCGGAGGCCCGCGCAGCGGACCGCGACGCCGTCGGCGCGCGGATGTCCGTCGCTCGCGCTCATTGGCGTCCCTGCCACCGTAGCGCAGGCGGCTAGCCGCGCGTGTTGCGACCGCGGCGGGCGCCGGCGGGCGGGGACGCGGGACGGGCGAACTCCTCCAGCGCGCGGGCGAGCCGTTCCGGCGCCTCGACGTTGGGCGAGTGGCCGACGCCCTCGAGCGGCAGCGTGCGCGCGCCCTCGACCCGCTCGAACGCAGCGAGCGCGCGCTCGGCGTCGAAGATCTGATCCTCGGTGCCGAAGACCACGAGCAGCGGCACGCCCGCGGCGGCGAGGCGCTCGTCGATCGGGCCCTGCTCGGTGTAGGCGTCGGCGGACTCGCGGGCGCCGTCGAAGGAGGGGTAGGTCATCGCGCGGAAGTCGGTGATCACCTGGTCGGGATCCTCGAAGCCGGCGGCGAGGTCGTAGCCGGGGGCGAAGGCGTCGCGGTAGGAGGTTCGGACCGCGAAGGGCGGGGAGATCCGCCAGAGAGCCGGGCCCAGCAGCGGCGCGTGAACCAGCCGCGCGGTCAGCGGCAGGCCCGGGCCGTAGCCGTCGGTGGCGGGGGCCATGTTGATCACGGCCACGCGCTCGACCAGCTGGGGCGCCCGCTCGACCAGCGCGGTCGCGACCAGCCCGCCCATCGAGTGGCCGGCGACGAGAGCATCGCGCACGCCCAGTTCGCCCAGCGCCTGGGCGACCACCTCCGCCTGCGAGGGGATCTCGTAGCCCTTCGCGGGCTTCTCCGAGCCGCCGTGGCCCAAGAGATCGATCCGGATCACGCGGTGGGAGCCCTCGAGCAGCGGCACCACCCGGTCGAACCAGCGCAGCGAGCCGGCGAAGCCATGGATCAGCACGATCGGCTGGCCGCGTCCGGAGTCCGGCTCGCCCGTGTCGGTCACCTGCACCGAGCCCCGGGGCAGCTCCAGCAGGCGCCCGCCGGGGACGGTGGCCTCGGCGGAGCGCTCCTCGTCGCCGGCCACGAACGCGTTGAGCGCGAGCAGGGCGAGCAGGCCGGCGGCGAGGCCGGCGAGCACCTTGAGCGCGGCCCTCATCCTTCGCGCGGACCCAGGCCGAGCGCGTCGGCGTGCTCGGCCATCGCGTCGATCACGAACTGCACGTGCTCGTCGAAGTCGACGCCGAGCTCCTCTGCGCCCTGGCGAACCTCGTCGCGGTTGATCCCGGCGGCGAAGGAGGGCTGCTTGAGCTTCTTCTTCACGCTCTTCGCCTTCATGCCCTCGATCCCGGTCGGGCGGACCAGCGCGCAGGCGGCGATGAAGCCGCAGAGCTCGTCGACCGCGAACAGCGCCTTGGCCATGTCGGTCTCGCGCGGCACCCCGAGGAAGGTGGCGTGGCCCGCGACCGCGTCGATCAGCTCCTGTGGCCAGCCCAGCTCCTCGAACAGGCGCAGGGCCGAGCGGGGGTGGCCGTTCTCCTCATCGTCCAGGTCGGGGTAGCGCTCGTAGTCGAGGTCGTGGACCAGCCCCGTGATCCCCCAGAGCTCCTCGTCGCCGCCCAGCTTGCGGGCGTAGGCGCGCATCGCCGCCTCGACCCCGAGCATGTGCTTGCGCAGGGAGTCGGAGGTGACCCACTCGCAGACCAGCTCCCATGCTTGCTCGCGTGTCGGCTTGCTCATCCGGAATGTCCCCTTCGGTGCGCTCGCGTTGAGGTGCCGGCTCGCTTTCCGCGTCGCGGTCGTCGTCTACCCTAGCCAGCGATCGTGGCCGAGAAGTTCATCATCAGCGGCGGCGTCCCGCTGACCGGCGAGGTCGTGCCCGCGGGCAACAAGAACGCGGCCCTGCCGATCATCGCCGCCTGTCTGCTCACCGAGGAGGAGCTGGTGCTCCACAACGTGCCGCGCATCCGCGACACGGAGGCGCAGGTGGCGATCCTGGAGCGCCTGGGAGTGAAGGCGGCCTGGACCGGCGAGAACGAACTGCGCCTGCAGGCGGACTCCGTCACCGACACGGCGCCCGACGAGGAGCTCTCCTCGCGCATCCGCGCCTCGTTCCTGCTCGCCGGGCCGCTGCTCGCGCGCTTCGGCCGGGCCGAGATGCCGCCGCCCGGGGGCGACTTCATCGGCCGGCGGCGCCTCGACCCGCACCTGGACGCGTTCAAGGACATGGGGGCCAAGGTCGAGGGCTCGCGCCAGATCGTGATCACCGCGCCGCCCGGGGGCCTGCGCCCCTGCGCCGTGTTCATGGACGAGCCCTCGGTTATGGGCACCGAGAACGCGCTGATGGCCGCGGCGCTGACCGAGGGGCCGACGACGATCATGAACGCGGCCTGCGAGCCGCACGTACAGGACCTCGCGCGGCTGCTCGTGAAGATGGGCGCGCGCATCGACGGCATCGGCTCCAACGTGATGACCGTGCACGGGCGCGACAAGCTGGGTGGCGCCGAGCACCGGATCTCGCCCGATCACATCGAGATCGGCAGCTTCATGGCGCTGGCCGCCGCCACGGGCGGGGAGCTGTGCATCCGCGAGACCGAGCCCGAGGATCTGCGGATGATCTTCCGGCAGTTCCGCCGTCTCGGGCTCAACGCCCGGGTCGAGGGCAACGACGTGATCGTCCCCGCGGGCCTAAAGCTCGCGGTGCGGGACGACCTGGGCGACGCGATCCCGAAGATCGAGGACGGGCCCTGGCCCGCGTTCCCCGCCGACCTGACCTCGATCGCGCTGGCTCTCGCCACGCAGGCGGACGGCACCATCCTGATCTTCGAGAAGATGTTCGAGAACCGGCTCTTCTTCGTCGACAAGCTGGTCGCGATGGGCGCTCGGATCACGCTCTGCGATCCCCACCGGGCGATCGTGAGCGGTCCGAGCCGTCTTCACGGCGAGCGGCTGGAGAGCCCGGACATCCGCGCCGGCATGGCGATGGTCATCGCGGCGCTGGCGGCCGACGGGACCTCGGAGATCGGCAACATCGTGCAGATCGACCGTGGCTACGAGGCGATCGACGATCGCCTGCGGGCGCTCGGGGCCCGCATCGAGCGCGTCGCCGTCGAGCAGCTGCCCGCGCAGCGGGCCTAGGTGCTGCGTAGCGGGCGGGGGACGGCGATGACGCACCCGATTCCACCCGGCACCCGCGACATCCTGCCCGAGGAGATGCGGGAGCTGCGGGCGCTGCAGCGCCGCTTGGCCGAGGTCTTCGAGCGCTACGGCTACGGCGAGGTGGCGACGCCGACGGTCGAGTACGACGCGGTGCTCGCCCTTGGCGACTCGCGCGGGGCGCCCGCCGCCCACCGCTTCTTCGACGAGTCGGGTGAGCTGGTGGCGCTGCGCACGGACATGACGGTGCCGATCGCGCGCCTGGTCGCCGACCGCTACGCCGACGCCGAGCCGCCCTTCCGCCTCTTCTACAACGCCCGCGCCTACCGGGCCGTGCGGCCGCAGCGCGGCCAGGCGCGCGAGTTCTTCCAGTCCGGTATCGAGCTGGTCGGCGTGCCGGGCGCGGAGGGTACGGCCGAGGTGATCGAGGTGCTGAGCGAGGCGCTCGACGCCGCCGGCCTCGGCCGCGCGGTGATCGGCATGGGGCACGCGGCGCTCTACCGGGATCTGCTGGCCGAGTTCGGAGTGGTCGAGGAGGCGGCCGCCGCGGTGCTCGACCGCCTGGCCGCGCACGACCTCGTCGGGCTGGAGCGGGAGCTGGAGGAGCTGCCGCTCGGCGCCGAGGCGCGGCGGACCCTGGCCGCGATCCCGAGCTTGCGGGGCGGGCCCGAGTGCCTGGAGAGGGCGCGCGAGCTGGGCGAGCCCGTGCGCCGGGCCACGGACCGCCTCGCGACCACATACGCGGCCCTGCGCGAGCGCGGGGTGGCCGACCGCGTGCAGCTCGATCTGGGGCTCCTGCGCAACCTGGGCTACTACACGGGCACGATCCTCGAGGTCTACGACCCGGCCCTCGGCCACGTGCTGGGTGGCGGCGGGCGCTACGACGAGCTCATGGGGCGCTTCGGCAGGCCGCTGCCCGCCGTCGGCTTCGCCCTGCACCTGGAGCGCGTCCACATCGCCCAGGCCGAGGAGGAGCGGCTGGCTCGCGAGGAGGCGGGGGCGTGAGCGCGGCGACCCGGACCCTGCGGCTGGCGCTGCCGCGCGGCGCGCTCTTCGAGGAGGCGCTGGACGTGCTCGACCGCATAGGGGTCGACACGAGCGAGCCGCGCTCGGGCTCGCGGGCGCTCGTCTTCGAGGTCGACGACCTGGTGCTGGTGACGATGCGTCCCTCGGACGTGCCCACGTACGTGGAGGCGGGCGCCGCCGACATCGGCATCACCGGCAAGGACGTGCTCACCGAGCAGCAGGACCGCGAGGTCTACGAGCTGCTCGACCTCGGCTTCGGCTCCTGCCGCATGGTGGTCGCCGGGCGCGCGGGCGACGAGAGCGCCGAGCGCGACGCGCGGCGACTCGGGGCGATCCGCGTCGCCACCAAGTACCCGCGCACCGCGAGCCGCTGGTTCGAGCGGACCGGCCGCGCCGCCGAGGTGATCGAGGTCAAGGGCTCGGTCGAGCTGGCGCCGCTGGTCGGGCTCGCGGACGTGATCGTCGACCTGGTGGACACCGGGCGCACCCTGCGCGAGAACGGGCTCGAGGTGCGCGAGGAGATCATGACCTCGACCGCCCGCCTGATCGCCAACCGCGTGGCGCACAAGCTGCGCGCGGCCGAGATCGACGCGCTCGTCGCGCGGCTGCGGGAGGCGACCAGGTGAGGATCGAGCGGCGCGAGTGGGACGGGTCGCAGGCCACCCTGCTGGCGGGCGAGCTGCGCGCCGCCGCGGCGCCCCCGTCGGAGCTGGCGCGGGGCGTGGCGGAGATCATCACCCAGGTCGCCGAGCGCGGGGACGAGGCGCTGGCTGAGCTCACCGCCCGCTTCGACGCCACTGAGCGGCCGCCGGAGTCGTTGCGGGTTCCCGCCGAGGAGGCCGAGATGGCGCTGTCCGGGCTCGACTCCGAGCTGCGCGCGGCGCTCGAGCTGGCGGCGGAGAACGTGCGCGCGGTGGCCGCGGCGGAGGCCGACCGGGGCGAGGCGGCGGTGGAGCTGCCCCAGGGCCAGCGCGTGCGCGTGGTCCGGCGGCCGGTGGACGCGGCCGGGATCTACGCGCCGGGCGGCCGCGCCGCATACCCCTCTTCGGTACTGATGTGCTGCCTGCCCGCGGCGGTCGCCGGGGTCGGCCGGATCGTCCTCTGCACCCCGCCCGACGAGCGCGGGCGCGTGCACCCGGTCGTGCTGGCGGCGGCCGCGCTGGCGGGCGTCGGCGAGATCTACGCGGTGGGGGGCGCCCAGGCGATCGCGGCGCTCGCGCTGGGCACGGAGACGATCGCGCCGGTGGACGTGATCGCGGGCCCGGGCAACGCCTGGGTGGCCGAGGCCAAGCGCCAGCTCTACGGGCGCGTGGGCATCGACGCGATCGCCGGGCCCAGCGAGCTCGTCGTGGTCGCCGGGCCGGGCTGCGAGCCGCGCGAGGCGGCGCTCGATCTGCTCGCCCAGGCGGAGCACGGCGAGGAGAGCCCCCTGTTCGCGATCGCCTGGGAGCGCGAGCTGCTCGCGCGGCTCGAGGCGGAGGTGGGGGAGCTCGCCCCCGCGCGCCCCTCGGTGAGCGACGCGCGCCTCACCCTCGTCCTCGCGCCTGATCGCGAGAGCGCCCTGGCGCTCGCCGACGCGATCGCGCCGGAGCACCTCGAGTTGCGCTTCGAGGGCGCCGACGCGGAGCTGGCCGCACAGCGGGTCGCCGGCTGCGTCTTCTTCGGTGCCGCCGCGGGCACGGCCTTCGGCGACTACGCCGCGGGCTCCAACCACGTGCTCCCCACTGGCGGCGCCGCGCGGTTCGCGGGGCCGCTGGGGCCGGGCGCGTTCATGCGCCGCGCCTCGGTGGTCGAGATCCCGGCCGAGGCGGCGCGGGCCCTGGCGCCGACCGTCGACCGCATCGCCCGCGAGGAGGGGCTGCCCGTGCACGGGGAGTCGGCGCGGGCGGCCGCCGCCGACCGCCAGGGGCGCGGATAGATTCTGGGGGCGATGGCGCGCACGGCGAAGATCGAGCGGACGACGGGCGAGACCCGGGTCGCGGTCGAGCTCGACCTGGACGGCGGCGAGGTCGAAGCCAGCACCGGGATCGGGTTCTTCGACCACATGCTGGACCTCCTCGGCCGCCACGGCAGGCTCGGCCTGCGCGTGCGGGCGGAGGGCGATCTGGAGACCGGCTCCCACCACACCGTCGAGGACGTGGGCATCGTGCTCGGACAGGCCCTGGACGAGGCGCTCGGCGACCGCGCGCGCATCCGGCGCTACGGCCACGCCGAGGTGCCGATGGACGAGTCGCTCGCCTCGTGCGCGATCGACATCTCCGGCCGGCCGCTCTGCGTCTTCCGCGCGGAGTTGCCGCCGGTGACCGTCGGGGGGTTCGAGGCGGAGCTCGTGGAGGAGTTCTTCCGCGCCGTCGCCGGCTCGGCCCGGCTCACCGCACACCTCGAGGTGCGTTACGGCGCCAACGCGCACCACATGATCGAGGCCTGTTTCAAGGCGTTCGCGAGGGCGCTGCGGGTGGCCGTCTCGATCGATCCCGAGGAGACCGGCGTGCCGAGCACCAAGGGGACGTTGGTGTGAGGCCGCGGTCGGCGCGGCTCGCGCGGCGATGAGCACGATCGCGATCCTCGACTACGGCGTGGGCAACCTCCGCTCGGTCGAGAAGGCGCTCGAGCGCGTCGGCGCGAGCGCCCGGATCAGCGCCGACCCCGCGGTCGCGCGGGCGGCCGACGGGGTGATCCTGCCCGGCGTGGGCGCCTTCCCCAAGGCGATGGAGCGGATCCGCGCGCTGGGGCTGGACGAGCTCGTGCGCGAACGCGCCGCCGCGGGCGTGCCGGTGCTCGGGATCTGCCTCGGGTTGCAGTTGCTCTTCTCCTCCTCCCGTGAGCTCGGCGGGGCGGAGGGCCTGGGCCTCGTGACCGGCACGGTCGAGCGCCTGCGCGCGGAGGGGCTCAAGGTGCCGCACATCGGCTGGTCCCCGGTGCGGTGGCGCAAGCCCTCGCGGTTGCGAGAGGGGCTGGAGGACGGCGAGCCCTTTTACTTCGTCCACTCCTACGCGCCCCGGCCGCGTGACGAGGACGACGTGCTCGCCACGGCGAACTACGGGGAGGAGTTCGTTTGCGCGGCCGAACGCGGCAACGTCTACGGCGTGCAGTTCCACCCCGAGAAGTCCGGCGCCGCCGGGCTGCGCGTCCTGGCCAACTTCGCTGCGATCTGCTCCTCGGTCCCGGCGTGATCCTCTACCCGGCCATCGACATCCGCGGCGGGCGCGCGGTACGACTTTTGCGCGGCGACTACGCGCGGGAGACGGTCTACGACGCCGACCCGGTCGACGCGGCCCGGCGCTGGGTCGAGGGAGGCGCGCGCTGGCTGCACGTGGTCGACCTCGACGGCGCCCGCAGCGGCCGCGCGGACAACCGCGAGCACGTGCGCAGGATCGCCCAGGCGGTCGACGTGCCGATCCAGGTCGGGGGCGGCCTGCGCGACGCCGAGGCGGTGGCGGCGACGCTGGAGGCGGGCGCCGCGCGGGTGGTGATCGGCACCGCCGCGCTGCGCGACCCCGAGTTCCTGGACGCGATGCTAGAGCGCTACGGCGAGCGCATCGTGGTCGGCGTCGACGCGCGCGCCGGCCGCGCGGCCACCGACGGTTGGACGCGCACGAGCGAGGAGTCCGCCGCGCAGCTGCTCGCCACGCTCGCCGCGCGCGGGGTACGGCGCATGGTCTTCACCCCGATCGAGGTCGACGGCACCATGCAGGGGCCGCCGCTGGCGGAGCTCGACGCGGTGGCCGGCGACCTGGAAGCCGAGCTGATCTACTCGGGCGGAATCGGCGAGCTCGCCCACCTCGAGGAGCTTGCCAGCAAGGCCCCCCCGGCCGTCCGAGGCGTCATCGTCGGCCGCGCCCTCTACGAAGGCCGCTTCACGGTCGCCGAGGCGCAGGCCGCGCTCGCGCGGCGCTAGCCTCGGGGGTTGATGCCCGGCCCACGCACGCTGCTCCGCCAGATCCCCTGGTTGCGGGTCCTCGCGATCGCGCAGCTCGCCTTGATCGCGCGTCGCCACCTGACGCTGCTCGAGCCCGAGGAGCGCCTGCGCCTGGCGCGGCTGGTGCGCGACTCCAAGGGGCGCCCGCGGCGCAACCTCAGCGGCTCCGAGCGCGAGGAGCTGCTGCGGCTGGTCCGCAAGCTGGAGCCCGGCGCTTTCGGCCGCGCCGCCTTCAGCGCCGTGCGCAACCCGACCCGCTTCCGACACTGATATCCAAGCCATCCGCGATGGTCCTCAAGCGCGTCATCCCCTGCCTCGACGTCGACCGCGGCCGCGTGGTCAAGGGCGTCAACTTCGTCGGTCTGCGCGACGCCGGTGATCCGGTCGAGCTGGCGGCGCGCTACGACGCCGAGGGCGCCGACGAGCTGGTCTTCCTCGACATCACCGCCTCGCACGAGGGCCGCGAGACGATCGTGGATCTCGCGCGTCGCACCGCCGACAACGTCTTCATCCCCTTCACGATCGGCGGCGGCATCCGCTCTGTCGCCGACGCGCAGGCCGTGCTCGACGCCGGCGCCGACAAGGTCTCGGTCAACTCGGCCGCGCTGGCGCGCCCGGAGCTGATCGGCGAGCTGGCCGAGCAGTTCGGCTCGCAGTGCGTGGTGGTGGCGATCGACGCCAAGCGCGAGGGGGACGGCTACGGTGTGTACGTGGCCGGAGGCAGGCGCAGGGTGGAGGGTCGCGAGGCGGTGGCCTGGGCGCGCGAGGCGGCCGAGCGCGGGGCGGGGGAGATCTTGCTCACGAGCATGGACCGCGACGGGACGACCGACGGCTACGACCTCGAGCTCACGCGCGCGGTCGCCGACGCGGTGGCGATCCCGGTGATCGCCTCGGGTGGTGCCGGGCGGCTGGAGCACCTCTCCGCCGCGATCCTCGAGGGGCACGCCGACGCGGTGCTCTGCGCCTCGATCTTCCACTACGGCACCCACAGCGTGCGCGAGGCGAAGGAGCACCTGCGCGCCGCCGGGATACCCGTGCGCCTCTGACGCGCCCGCGGGGAGGTCCCGCAGGGGGCAGCTCGCGCCGCGGGCGCCGTCTAGGGGGCCGCGGCGCCGTCGCCGCGCGGCTGCGCCCGACCCGCCTGGGCGGTGCCCGCGTTCGCCTGGCGCTCGAGCTCGCGCGCCTTGCGCAGCGCCTGACGGCGGCGCTTCTCGCGCTGCTGCTCGCGCCGCTTGAGGCCCTTGTTGCGGAAGGCGCGGATCGTCGAGTAGCCGGTCAGGTACAGCCGCCGGCCGTTGGTGATCGCGGGGTTGTACTCGCCCTGCTCGTGCTTGAAGACGACCTTGCCGTCCTTGGCGCGGTAGCCGATCGTGCCCTGGTTGGGGCCGATCACGCCGACGTAGACGACGTCCCCGATCACGCTCGGCGCGCCGCTCACCTGCCCGCCGGCGTCACGCTTCCAGCGCAGCTTTCCGGTCTTCGCGTCGAGCGCGTAGAAGTGGTGGTCGATCGAGCCGATGTAGACGGTCGGCGGGGCGCCGCGCACGTCCGCCACCGCGGGGCCGGAGTAGACCTCGGCCCCCGTCGAGTACGACCACGCGATCTCGCCCGTGTCCATGTCGACGCTGTAGACGCGGGAGTCGATCGAGCCGAAGTAGACGCGGCCCCAGGCGACCGCAGGCGTCGAGTAGATCCCGCCGCCGCGACCGAAGCTGCCGCCGATCGCCTCCCGCTTCCACTCGACGCGGCCGGTGTCGGCGTCGATCGCGAAGTACTCGCCCGCGTAGTTGCCGCCGTAGACGTTGTCCTTGCCCTTGGCGAGCGCGCCCTTGACCGCGCCCGCGGTCTTCACCTCCCAGACGACCTTGCCGTCGCGCGCCCGCAGCGCGTAGACCGAGCCGCACTCGCAGCCGAAGATCACGAGCTTGCCCTTGTAGACGAGCGGCGAGGACTCGCTACGGCCGGGCAGCGGCCGGCGCCACAGCACCTTGCCGTCGCGCGCGCGCAGCGCCACCGCCTGGCCCGGATCGAGGTTGACGACGAAGAGGCGGCCGTCGTGGTAGGCCGGGGCCGAGGCGTTGAGGCGGCCGACCCGGTTCTTCCAGATGATCTTGCCGTTGCGCTCGTCGATCGCGTAGACGCGCGCGTCGATGTCCTGCACGTAGAGGCGGTTGCCGACGAGGATCGGCGAGAACTCGAGCAGCTTGCCCGCCTGGAAGCTCCAGTCCGAGCCGGCGAAGGGCGGGCGCACCTTGCGCGTGGGGAAGTGCTTGGTGCGAGCGGCGTTGAAGCCGTAGGTGGGCCAGTCGACCGTGCGGTGCTTGAGCTTGGGCGGGATCTTGGGCGTTTGGGCGACGAACTCCACCGCGGGGTTGGAGACGTCCGGCGGGCGCTTCAGCCACTGGTAGGCGAGCACGCCGAGGCCCGCCGCCACGACGGAGCAGACGGCGAGGAAGACAGCGCGACGCGTTGCGCTCCAGGTCCGCCAGATTTCCAGGAGCGTGCCCAAATCGAGCTACGCATGGTAAGGAAGTCGCTCGGCGTTCTTGAAGGGACGCTCATGGACGCAGCCAAGCCGACCATCGACCCTGCCTCCCTGCCCGCGCGGCTCGAGCAGCTGCCAGGCATCGCCGCGCTGCGCGAGCTGCTCGCCGGCGAGCCGGCCTGGCTCGTCGGGGGCTCGGTACGCGACCTGCTGCTCGGCCGCGGCGAGCACACGCTCGACCTCGACGTCGCGGTCGAGGGGGACGCGATCGCGCTCGCGCACCGCCTCGGGACGCCGGTGGCGGTGCACGAGCGCTTCCTCACGGCCTCGGTCGTGCTCAAGGGGGGCGTGCGGGTGGATCTGGCCCGCACCCGTAGCGAGAGCTACCCGCGGCCCGGCGCCCTGCCGGAGGTGCGCCCGGCGCGCCTGCGCGACGATCTGAGCCGACGCGACTTCACGATCAACGCCATGGCCTACCCGCTGGCCGGCGGCGAGCTGCTCGACCCGCACGGAGGCCTCGACGACCTGCGCTCCGGGCGCCTGCGAGTGCTGCACGACGCCTCGTTCAGGGACGATCCGACGCGGGCGCTGCGCGCGGCTCGCTACGCGGCACGGCTCGGGTTCGAGCCCGAGCCTCGCACGCTCGAGCTTCTGCGCGCGGCCGACCTGGGCACGGTGAGCGCCGATCGCAGTGAGGCCGAGCTGCGCCTACTGGCGGCCGAGGAGCGCGCGGCGGAGGGCTTCGAGCTGATCGCGGGCTGGGGGATCCTGCGCCTGCGCCCGGACGGCCCGGAGCGCGTGCGTCGCGTCCTCGCCGCGCTCGCCCGGCCCGGGTGGGGGGATCTGGACCATCGCGCCGACGCCGTGCTCGCCGCCGCGCTGGGCGATCCCGAGCGCGAGGAGCGCGCCGAGCGCCTGGCGGCGGCCCGCCCGCAGCGCCCCTCGCAGGCGGTGGCGCTGGCGCGCGGCCGCGACGCGGTCGAGCTCCTCTTGGCGCGGGCTCTGGGGGCCGAGTGGCTCGACGATTACGTGCGCGAGTGGCGCCACGTGCGGCTGGAGATCAGCGGCCGGGACCTGCTCGCGGCAGGCGTGCCGCAGGGCCCGGCGATCGGCGCCGGCCTGGCGGCTGCGCTCGAAGCCAAGCTGGACCGGGGCGTGCGGGGGCGGGAGCTGGAGCTGGCGGAGGCGCTCGCCGTCGCGGCCTCGTAGCCTGGGACGCATGCTCTGGCGGGAACGGGACGGCGTGCGCTGGCTGGAGGCCGAGCTGCCCGGCGCGCGAGCGGCCTTCGCCGGGCGCCTCGGCGGGGTTAGCGAGGGCGCTTTCGCGTCGCTCAACCTGGGCTGGCAGACCGACGACGATCCCGCGGCGGTAGCGGGCAACCGCGCCCGGCTGGGCGCGGCGCTCGGCTTTGCGCCCGAACAGCTCGTGGCCGCACGCCAGGTCCACGGCGCGAGCCTCGTTACCCACCCCGCGCCCACGCCACCGGACCCGTGGGCCGAGGACGGGCCCGATGGCGTCCCCGAGGCCGACGGCCACGTCGTCACCCGGGAGGGGGTGGCGGCGTGCGTGCTGACCGCTGACTGCCTGCCGGTGGCGCTGGCCGGCCCCGGCGGCGCCGCGATCCTGCACTGCGGCTGGCGCGGGCTCGCCACCGACCTGATCGAGCGCGGAGTCGAGGCGGTGGGGGCGCGCGCGGCAGCCGTCGGTCCCGGGATCGGGCCCTGCTGCTACGAGGTGGGCGATGAGGTGCTGGGCCGTTTCAGGCACCTCGGGCCCGGCGTCGTGCGGGAGCGGCGGCTGGACCTGCGCGCGGTGGCCGAGCGCCTGCTGCGCCGCGCGGGCGTCGAGCGCATCGAGCACGCGGATCTCTGCACGAGCTGCCACGATGAGCTCTTCTTCTCGCATCGCCGGGACCGTGGGCGCACGGGCCGGCAAGCGGCGGTGGTGTGGAGATGCCGGAGCTGATCACGGAGATCGACCCGAAACTGGTACGCGAGCGCCTCGAGCGCGTGCGCGAGCGCGTCGGCGAGCGCGTCGAGATCCTCGTGGCCACCAAGTACGTGCCCCTCGAGCAGATGGGCGCGCTGGCGGAGGCTGGGGTGACCCTCGTCGGCGAGAACCGACAGCAGGACCTCAAGGCCAAGGCGGAGCGCTGGGGCGACGTGTTCACCTTCGACTTCATCGGCGCCCTGCAGAGCCGCAAGGTGAAGGGGATCCTGCCCTACGTGCGCTTGATCCACTCGGTCTGCACCGACTCCGCGCTCGCCCAGCTCGAGCGCCACGCCGACCCCGACACGGAGGTGCTGGTGCAGGTCAACGTCTCGGGCGAGGAGAGCAAGTCCGGGATCGCGCCCGAGCAGCTGGGGGGCTTCATCGCCCGCTGCCCGGTGCGCGTGGTCGGGCTGATGACGATGCCGCCGTTCACGACCGACCCCGAGGCCTCACGGCCCTACTTCGCCCGCCTCGCCGAGCTGGCCGCCGAGCACGGGTTGCGGCACCTGTCGATGGGTACGAGCCAGGACTGGCAGGTCGCGGTCGAGGAGGGCGCGACGATCATCAGGCTTGGGTCGTCCCTACTGCGTCGGTCATGATTGGAAGCGGAAATTCCGCCGCCAGCACAAGGAAAAGCGGGGGCGGCAGCGAACACCCGACCTGAAATGGGCTTGAGGGACACATGGCATCGGGCGCTCGTCTACTTCGGGCTGGCCGAGGACCCCGAGTACCAGGACCCGGAGCTGTACGAGCCCGAGACCGGCACGTACTCGGCGGCGGAGGAGCGCTACGAGAGCGAGGCGCCGACGCGCACGGCTACCGTGAGCCGGCTCGACCGGCGCCGCACGCACGACGAGATCGACGACATCTTCGCCGAGGAGGAGCCGTCGCCGCGCCGCCGGCTGCGCCCGGTGGGCGGGGGCGGGGGCGCCGACGTGCGGGTGCACCTCGTGAACCCCACCAGCTTCAACGACGCCCAGGAGATCGCCGACCGCTTCAAGCGCGACGTGCCAGTGATCCTCAACCTCCAGAACACCGAGGCGGAGCTGGCCAAGCGGCTGATCGATTTCGCCTCCGGCCTCACCTACGCGCTCGACGGCGGCATGCAGAAGGTGGCTGAGAAGACCTTCATGCTGACCCCCCGCAACGTCGAGGTCTCCGCCGAGCAGACCGCGAAGCTGGTCGAGAAGGGCTTCTTCAACCAGTCCTGACCGCGCCGGCCGGCTCCGACTAGTCTCCTGGCCGTGATCCTGGGGTTCGTAGGAGCGGGCAACATGGCGGGCGCGATGGCGCGCGGCTGGGCCGGCGCCGAGCGACGCCCACAGCGCATGCTGTTCTACGACCTGGAGGGGGAGCGCGCTCGCGCCCTGGCCGCGGAGGCCGGCGGCGAGGTCGCCGAGAGCCTGACCGCCCTGCGCGACGAGGCTGACGTGCTGCTCCTGGCCACCAAGCCCGCCGCGCTCGAGGCGGTCGCCGGCGAGCTCGAGGGACGTGCGCCCGCGCTGCTTTCGGTGCTCGCGGTCACGCCGCTGGAGCGCCTCGGCGCGGCCTTCCCGGGCGTGCCGGCGCTGCGCGTAATGCCGAACCAGCCGGTCGAGGTGCGCCGCGGCGTGCTCTGCTACGCGGCGGGCCCCGGCATGGAGGGGCATCTGCGCGAGGGGCTGGTCGGGCTCCTGGAGGCCCTGGGCGACGTCGTGGAGATGCCGGAGGAGCGGATCGACGCGGCGATGGCGGTGATGTCCTGCGCGCCCGCCTACGTGGCGCTCTTCGCCGAGGCCCTGGCCGACGCAGGGGTGCGCGAGGGACTGGACCCGAAGCTCGCGGCGCGGCTCGTGCGCGAGACATTTGCCGGCACCGCCGAGCTGCTCCGAGCGCGCGATCCCGCCGCCGTGCGCACCGCCGTCGCGCCCCCCGGGGGCGCTACCGAGCGGGGCCTGAACGCGCTGCGGGCCGAGCGCGTGCCGGAGGCGATCGAGGCCGCCGTGCGCGCATCGCTGGAGTACCTGCCGTGATCCTGCTGGTGGCGCTCACCCGCGACGACGTCGCGCGCTACGTGGGCGCCCTCTTCACCGTCTACTTCGTGCTGATCATCGCCCGCGTGATCCTCTCCTGGGTGACGATGTTCCGGCCGCTGCCGTACAACCGCCCCCTGCGCGTGGTGACCGGTTTCATCGAGGAGTCGGTCGATCCCTACCTGAACGTCTTCCGGCGCTTCCTGCCGCCCGTGGGCCTGGGTGGCGCCCAGCTCGACCTCAGCCCGATCATCGGCATCGTGGTGCTCTTGATCGCGCAGGCGATCGTCGTCGGCCTGATCGCCGGATGAGCCCTTCGACCCGGCTTGCCGGCTGGGGCGCGGCCCTCGCGGTGGCCGGCGTGGTGGTCGTGCTCGACCAGCTCAGCAAGGCCGCCGTGGTGGGCGGGATCGAGCGCGGCGAGCGGGTCGAGATCCTGCCCTTCCTGGACTTCGTGCACGTCCTGAACCGCGGCGTCGCCTTCGGCTTCCTCGGCGGGGGCAGCGTCGCCGTCGTGATCGCTGTCACGCTCGTCGCGCTGACGGCGGTGTTGCTCTGGTTCGCGCTCGACCCGCGGCGACCGTGGGGCTGGCTCGCGGTGGGGATGCTGGTCGGTGGCGCGCTGGGCAACCTCGCCGACCGCGTGCGCCGCGACGCCGTCGTCGACTTCATCGACCTGCCCGCCTGGCCCTCGTTCAACCTCGCCGACATCTTCATCACGCTGGGCGCGATCGTCCTCGTGCTGACCGCGATCGGCAGGGCGGGCCAAGCGGCGCAGGGCCGCGGGCATGGAGGCTGAACTGGAGCGCGAGCGCGAGCTGGAGGGGGTGCGCCTCGTCTGGGTCGACGAGTGGCTGGCCGTCGTCGACAAGCCCGCGGGGCTGGTCGTGCACCCGGCTCCCGGGCATCGCGGCCGCACGCTGGTCGACGTGCTCGGCCCGCTTCTGGGCGGCGGCGACGATCCGCAGCGACCGGGGATCGTCCACCGGCTCGACCGCGACACCTCGGGGCTGATGCTCGTGGCGCGCAACGACGAGGCGCACCGGGCGCTGGCGGAGGCGATCCGCGAGCGCCGGGTGCACCGTGAGTACCTTGCCCTGATCCGCGGGCGCCCTCGTTCGCGCTCCGGGACGATCGACGCGCCGCTGGGGCGGGACCACCGCGCGCCGCAGCGGCGGGCGGTGGGGGGCAGGGGGCGCCGCGCGGCGCGCACCCACTTCGAGGTGGTGGAGGTGCTGCCCGAGGACACGCTCGTGCGCGTCTGGCTCGAGACCGGCCGCACGCACCAGATCCGCGCCCACTTCCAGGCGATCGGCCACCCGGTGGCGGGCGACCCCAGCTACGGGGGCGCCGGCCGGCACGGGCTCGAGCGGCAGTTCCTGCACAGCGCGCGCCTGCGCTTCGTGCACCCGCGCACCGCGCAGGAGCTCGACCTGCGCTCGCCGCTGCCTGCGGACCTGGAGCGGGCGTTGGCCCGGGCGCGCGAGCCGCGCGGCTAGAATCGGCCGCCGGCAAACGGCAATCCGACCCCGTCGCGATCACGCCCGGGGCCCTGCCCGGCGATGGTGAGCGAGACGCGACCGCGAGCCGGGTCCCCCGAGGCGGCGACGGGAACCGACCAACGCGAGCGAAAGGGATACACACATGCCAGAGCCCGGAATCGCGGAGCTTCTGCGGGCTGGTCTGCACTTCGGCCACCAGACGCGCCGCTGGAACCCCCGCATGCGTCCCTACATCTACGGGGAGCACGACGGGATCCACATCATCGACCTCGAGCAGACCGAACGGCTGTTGGCGCAGGCGCGGCAGTTCGCCGCCGAGGTGGCCGGCCGCGGCGGGGTGATCCTCTTCGTCGGCACCAAGAAGCAGGCGCGCGACGCGATCAAGGAGTGGGCCGAGCGCTGCGGGATGCCGTACGTGAACCAGCGCTGGCTCGGCGGCCTTCTGACCAACTTCCAGACGATGTCCACCCGGATCGACCGCCTGCACGAGCTGCGCGAGCTCGCCGACGAGGGGCAGCTCGATCTGCTGCCCACCAAGGAGCGCATGGCGCGCGAGGCGGAGCTCGAGAAGCTCGAGTACAACCTGGGCGGCGTCCGCGACATGAAGCGCCTGCCCGACGCGGTCTTCATCGTGGACCTCAAGACCGAGGCGATCGCGGTCGCCGAGGCAAGCCGCCTGCGGATCCCGATCATCGGCCTGGTCGACACGAACGTCGACCCCGTGCCGGTCGACTACCCGATCCCCGGCAACGACGACGCGATCCGCTCCTGCGAGCTCGTGATCCGCACGATCGGCGAGGCGATCGAGCACGCGGCGCAGGCCTGGCGCGAGGCCGAGGCGAAGCGGCGCGCCGAGGAGGAAGAGCGGCGCCGCCGCGAGGAAGAGGAGCGCCGTCGCCGCGAGGAGGAGGAGCGCCGCAAGCGCGAGGCCGAGGAGGCACGCGCGAAGGCCGAGGCCGAGGCGGCCGCACAGGCCGAGGCTCAGCAGCGGGCGCAGGCGGAGCAGCAGCAGCAGCCACAGCGGGCGCCGCAGACGGGCGGCAACCCCGAGCCCCAGGCCGCGCAGGCGCAGCAGCCCGCCGAGGCGGAGCAGCCCAAGCCGCAGCCCGAGGCGCAGGCGGCGCAGCCCGAGCAGCAGGCCGAGGGCTCCCAGGCGGAGGCCCCGGCGGCAGCGAGCGAGGCTGGCGCGGGCGCGCAGAACGCATCCACGACCGAGTCCGAGGAGAGCAAGTGACGATCTCAGCAGCAGACGTGAAGGCCCTGCGCGAGCGGACGGGCGCGGCGATGATGGACTGCAAGGCCGCGCTCGCCGAGGCGGGCGGGGATATGGAGAAGGCGATCGAGATCCTGCGCGTAAAGGGGCAGGCCTCGGCCGCCAAGCGCAGCGGTCGCTCGACCAGCGAGGGCATCGTCGCCTCCTACATCCACGCCAATGGCAAGGTCGGTGTGCTCGTCGAGGTCCAGTGCGAGACCGACTTCGTGGCGCGCAACGAGGATTTCCAGGAGTTCGCGCGCGAGGTGGCGCTGCACATCGCCGGCGCGCCCACGCCGCCGCTCTACGTCTCCGCCGAGGACATCCCGGAGGAGGCCAAGGAGGCGGAGCGCAAGGTGTTCGCCGCCAAGGCGGCCGAGGAGGGCAAGCCGGAGCACATCGTCGAGCGGATCGTCGAGGGCCAGCTCGAGAAGTGGACGCGCGAGGTGGCGCTGCTCGAGCAGGAGCACATCCGCGCCGACCGCTACGACGGCAAGACGATCGAGCAGCTGCGCCAGGAGCTCTCGGCGAAGACCGGCGAGAACATCCGCATCGCCCGCTTCGCCCGCTTCGCCGTCGGCGAGGAGGGCTGAGCGGCCGCCGCGCGCGGTAGGGTTCCGGCCCGCGTGAGCGAGCCGGCCTTCAGGCGCATCCTGCTGAAGCTCTCGGGCGAGGCCCTGATGGGCTCGCGCGAGTACGGCACCGACCTCGAGCGCGTGCGCTCGATCGCCACGCAGGTGCACGCGATCAGCGAGCGCGGGGTGGAGGTCGCCGTGGTGGTCGGCGCGGGCAACATCTACCGAGGGCTGGAGGGCGCCGCCCAGGGCATGGACCGCGCCACCGCGGACTACATGGGGATGCTGGCGACGGTGCTGAACGCGCTCACGCTGCAGGACGCGCTGGAGACCGCGGGCTCGCACACGCGCGTGCTCTCGGCGATCCAGGTGACCGAGGTCGCCGAGCCCTACATCCGGCGGCGCGCGATCCGCCACCTGGAGAAGGGCCGCGTGGTGATCTTCGCCGCGGGCACCGGCAACCCGTTCTTCACCACCGACACGGCCGCGGCGCTGCGGGCGCTGGAGATCCACGCGGACGCGATCCTGATGGCCAAGCACGGGGTGGAGGGCGTCTACGACGCCGATCCCTCCGAGGTGCCGGACGCCAAGTTCCTCCCCGCGATCACCCACAAGGAGGCGATCGAGCGCGGCCTGCGGGTGATGGACTCGACCGCGCTCTCGCTCTGCATGGACAACGACTTGCCCATCTACGTTTTCAACCTGGCGGACGAGCGCAACATCGAGCGCATCGTCAACGGCGAGCGGGTGGGCACGATCGTGAGTTCCGCGCCCACGCAATAGGATCGGGCCATGGCCGACGAATCCATCCTGGACGACCTGCTTGCCGACGCGCGCGAGCGCATGAACAAGTCGGTGGAGTCCTGCCGCCAGGAGCTCGCCACGGTGCGCACAGGACGGGCGTCCCCGCACCTCCTGGACCGGGTCGTGGTCGACTACTACGGGGCCGACACCCCGCTGAAGCAGCTCGCGAACATCGCCGCCACCGAGGCGCGCGTGCTGACGATCACCCCGTACGACCGCAACTCGATCCCGCTGATCGAGAAGGCGATCCAGGAGTCCGACCTCGGGCTTGCGCCCAGCAACGACGGCAACGTGATCCGCCTGCAGATCCCGGAGCTGACCGAGGAGCGGCGGCGCGACCTGGTGCGCGTGGTGCACGGCGTGGCCGAGGAGGGACGGGTGGCCGTCCGCAACATCCGCCGCGACGTGATGCAGGACCTGCGCGAGCTGAAGAAGGAGGGGGAGGTCGGCGAGGACGAGGAGCGCCGGGCCGAGGCGGAGCTGCAGAAGCTCACCGATCAGGCGGTGAGCGAGATCGACGAGCTCCTCAGCGGCAAGGAAGCCGAGATCATGGCGGTCTAGGGGGCGGGGCCGAGGCCCTTCCCCCGCCGCGAGTCGATGCCCCCGCGCTACGTAGCGATCATCACCGACGGCAACGGCCGCTGGGCCGAGCGCCGCGGCCTGCCGACGCTCGCCGGGCACGAGGCGGGCGCGGACGTCGTCAAGGAGCGCCTGCGCGACGCGGTCGAGCTGGGGATCCAGGAGCTCACGGTCTTTTCGTTCTCGACGGAGAACTGGCGGCGGCCTGCCGAGGAGGTCGAGGGGCTGATGCGCATGTTCGCTGAGCGGATCGACCGCGAGACGCCCGAGCTCCACGAGGAGGGCGTGCGCATGCGCTTCATCGGCCGCCGCGAGGGGGTGGAGGAGGGCCTCGTGCGCCGCATGGAGTGGGCCGAGGAGCTGACGGCGGCCAACGACCGGATCACCTTCTACATCGCGTTCAACTACGGCGGCCGGGCCGAGATCCTCGACGCGGCGAAGCGATTTGCGGGCGGCGACGAGGACGCGTTCCGGGCCTGTCTGTACGCGCCCGAGATGCACGATCCCGATCTCCTGATCCGCACCAGCGGGGAGCTGCGGATCTCCAACTTCCTGCTCTGGCAGTGCGCCTACGCGGAGCTCGTCTTCCGCGACGAGCTCTGGCCCGACTTCAGCCGCCAGGCGTTCGAGGAGTGCCTGGCCGAGTACGACAGGCGCCAGCGACGGTTTGGAGCGCGCACGTGAGCACCTCGCGCGACCGGAGAGCGGCTCGGCGCCGCCCCCGACGCGCGGCTCGCGCCCGCGCGCCGCGCGAAGAGGTCCCGCGCAGGCGAGACGAGGCGCCGGCCGGGCGCGCGCGACGGGGCGGCGGCTCGGAGACGCTGGATCGCGTGCTTTGGGCGCTGCCCTGGGGCGCGCTCGCGATCACGATCATCGTCGTCGGCGGCGCCGTCTTCGCGGGAGTGCTGGTCGTGATCGGCGCTATCTGCCTGGCCGAGCTGGGCCGGATGGCCCGGCGCGCGCGGCCCCTGACGCCCGTCGCCGTGCTCGCCACGGCGGGCCTCGTCGCCGCCGCCTACTGGGGCGGGCACTACCAGATCCTGCTCGCCTTCCTGGCGGCGTTCCCGGTGATGTTCGTGGCGCAGGCGGCGCGCGGAGAGATCAGCGGGGCCACCGGGTCGTTCGCGCTGACGACGCTTGGGATCGCCTGGATCGGCCTGCCGATCGCGCACGCGGTGCTGTTGCGCGAGCTGCCCGACCACGGCGCCGCGCTGCTGGTCGACGTGCTCGTCGCCACGATCGTCGCCGACACCGCCGCGTATGCCGGGGGGCGGCTCTTCGGCCGCCGCCCGTTGGCGCCGTCGATCTCGCCGAACAAGACAGTGGAAGGCCTCGCCGCCGGGCTCGTGGGCGGCGCGTTCGGCTTCTGGTTCGCGGGCCTCTACCAGGACTGGCTGCCGGGCCTGGAGGCGCTTGCGATGGGCGCGGTGGTCGCGATCGTCGCGGTGGTCGGCGATCTGTTCGAATCGCTGATCAAGCGCGATCTCGGTGTGAAGGACTCGGGCACGGCCGTGGGCCCGCACGGGGGCCTGCTCGACCGCCTCGACTCGGTCCTCTTCGCGATCGTCGCGGGCTACTACCTGGCGCAGGCGTTCGTCTACTGAGGGCCCGTCAGGCGCGGTGGGCGCCGCTACCCTCGATCGGGTGAAGAAGGTCGTGGTCCTGGGCTCCACCGGGTCGATCGGCGAGCAGGCGCTCGAGGTGATCGCGACGGCCGGTGACGAGCTCGAGCTCTGCGGCATCTCGGCCCACTCGCGCTGGCAGCGTGCCTGCGAGCAGGCGCGGGCCAACGGGCTTGACCGCATCGCGATCTCCGATCCCGCCGCGGCGGAGGAGTGCCGGCGCGAGGGCGGGGTGGAGGTGCTCGCCGGACCCGAGGGGGTGGCCGAGCTGATCGCGAGCTCGGGCGCCGACCTGGTGCTGAACGCGATCACCGGTTCGGCGGGTTTGGGCCCGACGATCGTGGCGCTCAGCGAGGGGATCGACGTCGCGCTCGCCAACAAGGAGAGCCTCGTGGTCGGGGGCGAGCTGGTGACGACGCTGGCCGAGGCGAGCGGCGCCAAGATCATCCCGGTCGACTCGGAGCACTCGGCGCTCTTCCAGCTGATCCGAGCCGAGCGGACCCCGGGCACGATCGAGCGGCTCGTGCTCACCGCCTCGGGCGGCCCGTTCCGGGAGCGGGAGGACCTCGAGGGCGTGACCGTCGAGGAGGCGCTCGCGCACCCGACCTGGGAGATGGGCGGGCGGATCACGATCGACTCGGCCACGCTCTTCAACAAGGGGCTCGAGGTGATCGAGGCCCACCACCTATTCGGTGTCCCCTACGACGCGATCGACGTGGTCGTGCATCCCCAGTCGATCGTGCACTCGCTCGTGCACCTGAACGACGGCGCCTCGCTCGCGCACCTGGGGTATCCCGACATGCGCGTGCCAATCTCCTACGCGCTGCACTTTCCCGAGCGCGCGGACGTGGCCCTGCCGACGCTCGATCTGGCGGCGGTCGGCGCGCTCACCTTCGAGGAGCCCGACCTGGGGCGCTTCCCCTGCCTGCGGCTCGCCTTCGAGGCGGGCCGCGCCGGCGGCACGGCGCCCTGCGTGCTCAACGCCGCCGACGAGGTCGCGGTCGAGGCGTTCCTCGGTGGGCGCATCCCCTTCACGGCGATCCCGCGCGTGGTCGAGCGGACCCTGGAGGAGCTGCCGGCCGCGCGCCCGACCCACTTCCAGGACCTCTACGCGGTCGATGCCGAGGCGCGCGAGCGGGCGCGTGGCTTCGTCGAGGGGGCGTTGGCGTGAGCTGGCTGCTCGCCTTCGTCGGCTTCGCCCTGCTGATCGTGCTGCACGAGGCTGGGCACTTCGCGGCCGCCAAGGCGGTCGGCATGAAGGTCGAGAAGTTCTATCTCTTCTTCCCGCCCAAGCTGGTGGCGACGAAGCGCGGTGAGACCGAGTACGGGATCGGGGCGATCCCGCTCGGCGGCTTCGTGAAGATCGCCGGCATGAACCCGGACGAGCCGCTGCCCCCGGCCGAGGCGCACCGCGGCTACTACAGCCAGCCGGTCTGGAAGCGGATCGTCGTGATCGCGGCCGGCCCCTTCGTGAACCTCGTGATCGCCTTCGCGATCCTGTTCGCGCTCGGCTTCAGCCTCTCGGAGCCGACCGCCCTGGACGTGGGTGAGGTCGAGCCGGGCAGCCCTGCCGCCGGTGTGCTCGAGCCCGGCGACCGGATCGTGGCGATGAACGGCGTGCGGATCCGCAGCGCCTCGAGCGGCGAGCAGGAGGCGCTCGTGCGCTCCTTCGAGGGCTTCCGCTGCCGGGGCGAGCGCACCGACGGGTGCATCGCGACCGAGCCCGCGACCGTGGTCGTCGAGCGCGACGGGGAGCGCCGGCGGTTCGAGGTGCGTCCCTTCTGGGACGCCGAGCTGGCTCGCTTCCGGCTCGGCTTCGCCTTCGAGCCCGCGGGGCTCGTGCCCGTGAGGCAGACCCCGCCCGAGGCAGCCTCTTGGGCGTTCGACCGCATGTGGTTCGTGACCGAGCAGACGGCGCGCGTGCTCACGAACATCTTCGACCCGAAGGTCCGCGAGGAGATCTCCGGCGTGGTCGGCGGCTACGAGGTCACCCGCCGCTCGTTCGAGTTCGACACGCGCCAGGCGCTGGGTGTGCTCGCCCTGATCAGCCTCTCCCTGGCGCTGATCAACCTGCTGCCCTTCCTGCCGCTCGACGGCGGCCACATCTTCTGGAGCCTGGTCGAGAAGGTGCGCCGCCGCCCGGTGCCGTTCCGGGTCATGGAGCGCGCGAGCGTGATCGGGTTCGCACTCGTGCTCGTGCTCTTCTTCATCGGGCTCACCAACGACATCGACCGCTTGGTGAACGAGGGCTTCGACGTGCGCTGAGCGCGCAACCGGGTCGCGCGAGCGGCCCCGTCCGGCGCCCGGGCGTAGCGCGGGATGCCGCTGTCACAATAGATCCGTGGCCTCGCAGCGGCAGATCAACGTCGGCGGAGTGCCGATCGGCGGCGGCGCGCCCGTCGCGGTGCAGACGATGACCAAGACCGAGACGGCGAACGTCGCGGCGACCCTCGAGCAGATCCGCAAGGTCGCCGACGCGGGCGCCGACCTCGTGCGCTGCGCGGTGCCGCGCGACAAGGACGTCGAGGCCCTGAAGACGATCGTCGCCGAGTCGCCGATCCCCGTGATCGCCGACATCCACTTCAACTACACGCTCGCGCTCAAGGCGCTCGACGCGGGCGCTCACTGCATCCGCATCAACCCCGGCAACATCGGCAGCCGCGACAAGGTCGCCCAGGTCGTTGAGCGTGCCAAGGAGAAGGGCGTGCCGATGCGCATCGGCGTCAACTCCGGTTCGCTGCCCAAGCACCTGCACGCGCTCGAGGAGCGCGACCCCGTCGAGGCGCTCGTCACCGCCGCCGTCGAGTTCGTCGAGCTGATGGAGTCGCTCGACTTCACCGACTTCAAGGTCTCGATCAAGTCGACGAGCGTGCCGAACACGATCGCCGCCAACCGGATGCTCGCCGAGCGGATCCCCTACCCGCTGCACCTCGGCATCACCGAGGCCGGAACGAAGTGGTCGGGCTCGCTCAAGTCCGCGGTCGGCCTGGGCACGCTGCTCGCCGACGGGATCGGCGACACGATCCGCATCTCGCTCTCGACCTTCCACGCCGAGGAGGAGGTCAAGGTCGCCTGGGAGATCCTCAAGGCGCTCAAGCTGCGCGAGCGAGGCCCGGTGCTGATCGCCTGTCCCACCTGCGGGCGGCTTCAGTTCGACATGGACACCGTGGTGGCCGAGATCGAGGAGCGCCTGCAAGCCTACGAGGACCCGATCGAGGTAGCGGTGCTGGGCTGCGCGGTGAACGGCCTCGGCGAGGCTTCGCACGCCGACTTCGGCATCACCGGCGCCAAGAACGAGGGCCTGATCTTCGCCCACGGCGAGCCCCTGCGGAAGGTCAAGCAGGAGGAGCTCGTCGACGCGCTCTTCGAGGAGATCGACAAGTCCGTGGAGCGGGGCGGCAAGGTGGTCGCCGACGCCGAGGAGCAGGCTGAGGGAGCGGCGTGGCTGCGACGGATCGAGGAGGAGAACGCCGGCGACCTCACCCCCGAGAAGCTCGCGGCGATGGAGGCCGAGGCGGCCCGCGTCGCCGAGGACATGACCGCGCCCAGCGGCGAGCGGCGCGGCAAGCGCGTGCGCCTCGACGAGGAAGCCTCGCCGACGGCGGGGCGGCGCTTCACACGCGCCTAGGGGCGAGCCCGGCGCGCGCTCACCCGCGCTCTGGTTCCGCGGCCGCCGTGCCCTCCACCGGCTCACCGTCCTCGAGCAGGGCGCTCGGGTCCGGCTCCGCGAGGCGCGAGGAGTAGCGCTCGGCCCACAGGTGAAAGGCCGTCACCGCCTGGATCGCGCGGTGCAGGAGCGGTCGGCGCAGGGCGTCGGCGATCCGCTCTCTCGTTGGGCCGCCGGCCAGAGGCTCGCGAAGCCACGGCGTCAGCGGACCCTCGCGCAGGTACCGCTCGTAGAGGTCGATCACCGGCTCGGAGAAGCGAAGCTGCGGGGTGGCGCGCCGCTCGCCGCGCGGGCGCTTCCAGACGGGTAGGCGCGCGGGCTCGCCGGCGCGCTCGACCATCGCCTCGTACATGCCCCCGCCGTACTTGAGCGGGGGCTGGATCGCCAGCGCGATGCGGCTCACCCGGTGCCAGGCCACGGGCGTGAGCACGCGGGCGTAGCCCCCCTGCATCTGCGTGACCACCACGCCGATGCCCCGCAGGGTGCGTGTGAGGTAGTGCGCCAGTAGCACCCGGTTGGGGCTTTCCAGTACGAAGCGGCAATCGCGCGCGAAGTCCCGCCGGCAGCGATTCAGCATCGCCGCCCCCAGCGGCCGGCCGAAGGCCCGTCGCTGCACGTTGCCGATCGAGCTGCGCAGCGCCCGCCAGAACGCGAGCAGCTCGGCGCGCCCCGCCTCGGGCGCGAGCATCTCGGGGGTGAAGTAGCGCTTGCCGCTGGCGGCCCAGACGTCGAGCAGGTACCCGTCCAGGATCGGCGCGTCGAGCTCGCCGAGCCGCTCGCAGAGGCCCATGAGCCCCGTGTGCGTGAGGAACTGGAAGTCGGTGAGCTCGAGGCGCTTGACCCAGAGGTCCCTGTAGCGCTCCGGGTCGGTGACGGCGACGATCTCGTGCTCGACGCCCGCCTCGGCGGCGATCCGCGCGGCCAGATCGGCCTCGACGCCGCTCGGGCCGTCCACCCGAAGCGTGAGCGCCCGCACCGGCACGCCCGCCTCCTGCGCGGCGCAGAGCAGGAGGCGGGAGTCCTCGCCTCCGCTCAGCGTCACCACCGCTCCGCTGCGACGCAACGGCTCGAGCGCCGCGACCAGCTCCTCGAAGATCGCGAGCCCGCCCGCGTGGGGATCCAGGTCGGGGTCGAGCTCGGCCCAGGGCCAAGGCGGGCGCCGGACGCGCCCACGCGCCCCCTCGTTGCGAAGGGCGGAGAACGGCGGCAGGCGGCGGATCTCCTCGAAGGGCGTGCGCTGATCCAACGGGTAGCGCAGGGTGAAGATCGAGGCCCAGGCGTTCCAATCGGTGTGCAGGGTGCCGGGCACCGAGCGCGCCAGGGCGTCGGCCGTGCTCGCGAAGTAGGTCGCGCCGTCGTGGTCGCGCCAGTAGATCGGCGTCACCCCCGAGACGCTCGTGTGCAGCACGCGCCGGCCGGGGGAGAGGGCGAGGCCGAAGGCGTCCAGCTGGGTCGCTGCCTCCTGCCAGGAGCCGACGCCGCGTCCCTCCGAGGCGAGCCCCTCGCTCCAGCAGATCCCGCGGGCCGTTCGACGCCGCCAGCGCAGCGGCGCGCGGTCCGCCCAAATGACCGAGGAGCGGTCGCGATGGACCTCCAGCATCGGCACCCCGAGCGCGTCGGCGAGCCGGGCCACGAGCGCGGGGTCGTACCGGCCGAGGGCGCCGCAGACCGTGGGCGTGCGCCCTGGCTGGGCGGGTGTGGACCTCGGGCGGCCCGGCATAGGGCGGAAAAGCTTAGGCGCTGGGAGCGCCGCGGACGCGCAGGCGGGGCCGGCTCGGTTACTCTGGCCGCTCGATGTCACGCCTGACCACCTACCTGCTGCCGACCCTGCGCGAGGATCCCGCCGACGCCGAGGCGGTCTCGCACCGGCTGATGGTGCGGGCCGGCCTGATCCGTCAGGTCGGGGCCGGGCTTTGGACCTGGCTGCCGGCCGGACTGCGGGTGCTGCGCAAGGTCGAGGCGATCATCCGCGAGGAGATGGACGCGATCGGCGGCCAGGAGCTGGTGATGCCGGTCATGCAGCCGGCGGAGCTGTGGCAGCGCACCGGCCGCTACGGGATCCCCGAGCTGTTCAAGCTCGAGGACCGCAAGGGCGCGCCGCACGTGCTGGCGATGACGCACGAGGAGAACCTCACCTTCCACGTCGCCCGCGAGGTGCGCTCCTACCGGGAGCTGCCGAAGCTGCTCTACCAGTTCCAGGTGAAGGAGCGCGACGAGCCGCGGCCGCGGGCCGGAGTCTTGCGCACCCGCGAGTTCGTGATGAAGGACGCCTACTCCTTCGACCGCGACGAGGAGGGGCTCGAGCGCTCCTACGAGCTGAACCGCAAGGCTTACGCGCGCATCTTCGATCGCTGCGGCCTGCGCTGGTACGAGTGCGAGTCGGACGTGGGGATGATGGGCGGGTCCGGCGCCCACGAGTACATGGCGCCCTGCGCGGCAGGCGAGAACGAGGTCGCGCTGGCGCCGGGCTACGCCGCCAACGTCGAGATCGCCAGCGCCGAGCCGCAACCGGTCGAGCTGCCCGAGCCGCTGCCCGAGCCGCGGGAGGTCTCGACCCCGGGCCTGACCACGGTCGAGGAGGTCTCGGGCGCGCTCGGCGTGCCCGCCGGTGCCCTGATCAAGGCGCTGCCGGTGATCCCCGAGGACGGGCGCGGCATGGTGCTGGTGTTGGTACGCGGCGACCACCGCCTCAACGAGGTGAAGCTGCGCAACGCGCTGGGCGCCGAGTTCCGGCCCTCCACGCCGGAGGAGATCGCGGAGCGGATCGGCCCCGCGGGCTACATCGGCCCGGTCGGAGCCGAGGTGCCGATCATCAAGGACGCGGCGATCCGCGGCGCCGGCTACGCCTGCGGCGCCAACAAGCCGGACGCCCACCTGATCGGCGTGGAGCCCGGGCGGGACTTCGAGTTCACCGAGCTGGACGTGCGCCGCGTCGAGCCGGGCGACCTCGCGCCCTCGGGCGAGCCGATCCGGATCGAGCCCGCGATCGAGGTCGGGAACATCTTCAAGCTGGGCACGCGCTACTCCGAGCCTCTCGGGGCCACCTACCTCGACGAGTCCGGCGCCGAGCGCCTGATCGTGATGGGGAGCTACGGGATCGGCCCGGCGCGCATCGTCGCCGCGGCGATCGAGCAGAACGCTGACGAGAAGGGGATCGTCTGGCCGCGTTCGATCGCCCCGTGGCAGGTCGAGGTCGTGGCGCTCGGCAAGCCGGGCGAGGAGACGTTCGAGCGGGCCGGGCAGCTGTATGAGGAGCTCGCCTCGGCCGGGATCGAGACGCTGCTCGACGACCGCCAGGCGGGAACCGGCGAGAAGCTCACGGACGCCGAGTTGCTCGGCTGCCCGCTGCGCGTCGTGGTCGGCCGCCGCGGCCTGGCCGAGGGCAAGCTCGAAGCGCAGGTACGGCGCACGGGCGAGGAGCATTCGCTCCCTCTCGACGGCGCCGTGGACGCGGTCGCCGCGCTGCTCGCCGACCTGGAGTAGGGCCGTTGCCGGCCGCCGGTCCGCCGATGCGTCCCCACACGCCGCGGGCGCGCGGTTTCAGGCGCCTCGCCGGGATCGACCGCTCCGGCGCGGCGCCGCCGGAGACGCGCCGCGGGCAGCCGTTGCGCCCGCTCACGCTGCCCAACCTCGTGGGGTACCTGCGCCTGGCCTCGCTGCCGGTCTTCCTCGTCCTGGCCTTCGGTTCCGACGACGGCCGCTCACTCGCCGCCACCCTGGTCTTCCTCTGGATCGCCGCCGGCGACTACCTGGACGGCTTTCTCGCGCGCGCGACCGGGCAGTACTCGCGGCTCGGCGCCCTGCTCGACCCGGTGGTCGACCGGCTCACCGTGCTCGCCGGGGCCGCGGTCTGCTGGCACTTCGAGCTCCTGCCTCGCTGGGCGCTCGCGGTCCTGGCCGCGCGCGAGCTGGTCACGCTCGTGCTCGGCCGCCTGGCGCTGCGGCACGGGCTCGACATCGAGATCAGCTGGATCGGCCGCGTCGGCGTGTTCCTGGTCTTCACCGGGATCTTCACCACGCTCGCCTTCGACTGGTGGGGGACCGTGGCCCTGTTCCTGGCCGGGGTCGCTGTGTCAATCGCGGCGAGCTGGTTCTACCTTCGGGCGGGCCTGCTGCAGCTGCGCTCGGCGACGCGCTAGCGGACGGGGGCCGCGCCGGTCGAAGGCCGGGCGGGCCGAGCGGCCCGGGCCACATGCCAGCCGGCGTGCAAACCGTCAACCTCAGGTTGAACTTTTCCCGGCAGACGTATAATCGCCACGAGGCGGCTTGGAGAGGAGCGATATGACCGATTACGACGAGACCTTTCCCGACCTCGCCTCGATGAGCGACGAGGAGCTCAAGGCGACGATTCGGGAGCTCACCGAGCAGGAGCGCGAGGTCTCGTACCGGCGCCGCCTGCTGCACGGGAAGATCGACATCCTGCGCGCGGAGCTGGTCAACCGGCTGCGCGCGAAGCGCGAGGACGGTGCGAGCGTGATCTCGGGCGCGGACGTCCAGCAGCTCACCGACATCCTGCTGGGCAAGGTGCCCAACCCCCCGGACGAGCAGCACGAGGCGGGCTGATGGCGATCCACTGCCCGGAGTGCGGCTTCGTCAACCCGGAGAGCGCCAACTACTGCCAGAAGTGCGGCGCGTACCTGGCGCGGCCCGAGGGCCAGGACGAGCCGACCACGATGACCTACCGGGTGGACGAGACCGGCGAGTACCAGCCGGTCGACATCGACGCCGAGGTCGACCGCAGCGGGGCGGCCCTGGTGATCCGCTCGGGCGGGGGTCGCGCGGGCGAGAGCTTCCCGATCACCGAGGAGCGCGTGTCGATCGGCCGCACGCCCGACGCCGGGATCTTCCTCGACGACGTCACGGTCTCCCGCAACCACGCCCTGATCGTGAAGCGGCAGGACGGCTACTACATCGACGACCTCGGCTCCCTCAACGGCACCTACGTCAACAGGCGCCGGATCGAGTCGCACCTGCTTCAGGACGGCGACGAGATCCAGATCGGCAAGTACAAGCTGAGCTACCTGGAGCGCTGAGGGGATGCCCGTGGCCACGCGTAACGAGGCCGGCCGGGGCGAGGAGAAGGAAGGCGCGCGCGCCGAGGCAAAGCGCGAGGAGGCCGGCTCGCGCCCGCGCAAGGCGCTCACCATCGGCGCCGTCGCGAAGATCCTGAGCCAGGAGTTCGAGGACATCTCGATCTCCAAGATCCGCTACCTCGAGGACCAGAAGCTGCTCTCGCCCCGCCGCACCCCCGGCGGCTACCGCCTCTACAGCCAGGCCGACGTGGAGCGCCTGCGCACGATCCTGCGCATGCAGCGCGACGAGTTCCTGCCGCTGCGCGTGATCCGGCAGGAGCTGGCGAGCGGCGCGCTCAGCACCGGCAAGCGGCCGGCGAGCGAGGCGGGGCGCAGGCGGCGCGCGATCACGGTCGACGCCAACGTGCGCACGCTCACGCCCGAGGAGCTGGTCGAGCAGGCGGGCGTCGAGCCCGAGTTCGTGCGCGAGCTGGTCGAGTTCGGGATCCTCGAGGGCGAGCGGCGCGACGGGCGGCTGACCTTCGACGAGACGGACCTGGAGATCGTGCGCGCCGCCTCGGAGCTGGCCCGCTACGGGGTCGCGGCGCGAAACCTGCGCGTCTTCCGCACCTCCGCCGACCGCGAGGCGGCGCTGCTCGAGCAGCTCGTCGGCCCGGCGCTGCGCTCGCGTAGCCAGGCTCGCCGCAAGGAAGCGATCGAGAACCTGGAGAGCCTCGCCGCCGTCTGCGGCCACCTGAAGCAGCTGATGCTCGTCCGCTACCTGCGGCGGCTCCGGGGCAACGCCTGAGGGCCGTCCGCGCCGAGGGGCGCCGAAGGTGCCGACCGTCTCCCGCAGCCGGCTGATCGCCGCCCCGCTCGAGAGCGTCTGGCGGCTGGTCCGCGACCCGCACAACCTGCCGCGCTGGTGGCCGCGCGTGGCGCGCGTGGAGGACGTGCGGGGCGAGGGGAACGAGCTGCGCTGGACCGCGGTCCTGCGCGGCGAGAGCGGCAGCTACGTGCGCGCCGACTACCGGCTCACCGAGCTGCGCCCACAGGCGGCCCTCGCCTGGGCCCAGGAGCTGGCGGGCAGCCCGTTCGAGCGCATCCTGGCCTCCTCGGCGCTGGCGATCGAACTGAGCGCCGCCGGCGAGGGCACCGAGGTCAGGCTCACCGCCGCCGAGCGGCTGCGCGGGATCTCGCGGCTCGGGGCGCCGCTGCTGCGCGGCGCCGCCGGCCGGCGGCTCGAGGAGGCCCTGGACGGGATCGAGCTGGCAGTGGGCGGAGCGAGCGCGTGAGCGGCGAGCCCGCCCCCATGAAGTGGTGGGGCTGGGGCGAGCCGGGCAAGCGGCTCGGGCTTCCGGCGTCGGCGCTGCGGATGCTGCGCGAGGAGCTCGGGGAGGGCGAGCCCAGCCCACGGGTCGAGCTCGAGGAGGTCGAGTTGCCTCCGCCGAGCCCGTTGCCGCAGGGGATCGCCCGTACGGTCGGCGAGGACGCGGTGCGCACCGGCCGCGAGGAGCGCCTGCGCCACGCCGCCGGGCGCAGCTACCCGGACCTCATCCGCCTGCGGGCGGGTCGTCCGCTGGGGGCGCCGGACGCGGTGGTGGTGCCGGCCGGGCGCGCGCAGCTCGAGCGGCTCCTGGCGGTCTGCGCGGAGACCGGGACCGCGGTGGTCCCCTTCGGCGGCGGCACCAGCGTGGTCGGCGGCGTGGAGCCGCTCGCCGGCCGGCACGACCGGGTGGTCGCGCTCGATCTGCGGCGCCTGCGGGACTGCGAGGTCGACGCGGTATCCCTCACCGCCGCGCTGGGGCCGGGGTTGCGGGGCCCCGAGGCCGAGGCGGCCCTCGGGGCGCGCGGGCTCACGCTCGGCCACTTCCCGCAGTCGTTCGAGTACGCGACGGTCGGCGGTTTCGCCGCGACGCGCTCGGCGGGGCAGGCCTCCTCGGGCTACGGGCGCTTCGACGAGCTGGTCACCGCCGTGGAGCTCGTGACCCCGACCGGGACGCTGCGCACGGGCGCCACGCCGCACTCCGCGGCCGGGCCCTCGCTGCGCGAGCTCGTGCTCGGCTCGGAGGGCACGCTCGGCGTGATCAGCGAGGTCGGCGTGCGGGTGCGGCCGCGCCCGCAGGCCCGCCACTACGAGGGCTGGATCACGGCCGACTTCGAATCCGGCTACGAGGCCGTGCGCGCGCTCGCGCAGGCGGACGCGTTGCCGGACGTCACCCGGCTCTCCGACGAGGAGGAGACGCGCGTCTCCTTCGCGCTCTCAGGTACCGAGGGGGCGCGTCGCGCACTGCTCGACGCGTATCTGCGCCTGCGCCGGCGGGCGGGCGGCTGCCTGTTGATCACCGGCTGGGAGGGAGCGCGCGAGGACGTCGAGCGCCGACGGGCGCGGGCGACCCGCATCCTGCGCGCGACCGGCGCCGCTGGCCTGGGCGCGGCACCCGGGCGCTCGTGGTTGCGCGGGCGCTTCGAGGCCCCGTACCTGCGCGACGAGCTACTCGATCGCGGCTACCTGGTCGAGACGCTCGAGACCGCGCACACCTGGTCGGCGTACGGGCGGCTGTACGCGGCGGTGCGGCGGGCGCTCGAGGGGGCGCTGGCAGAGAACGGCACGCGGCCCATCGTCTTCTGCCACCTCTCGCACGCCTACCGAGACGGCGCCTCGCTCTACTTCACCTTCCTGGCGCGGGCGCGGCCGGGGGAGGAGATCGAGCAGTGGCGAGCCGCCAAGGAGGCCGCGTGCGAGGCGATCGTCGCCGAGGGCGGCACGATCACCCACCACCACGCGGTCGGCCGCGACCACGCTCCCTACATGCGCGCCGAGGTAGGGGAGAGGGGCCTGGCCGCGCTGAGGGCGCTGCGCCGCGAGCTCGACCCGGCCGGGATCATGAACCCGGGCAAGCTGCTGCCCTCGGCGCAGGTCCCGGACTAGCTTTCGCCCTCGCGTGAGGCGGGGCCACTGCGCCCGGCCCGGCCGCCGCGCGGCAGCCGGCCAGTCAGGACGACCTCGCCGACGCGCGGGAGGACGAGCTTCACGTCGCGCAGGGCGCGCCTGATCGCGCGCATCACCTCACGCCGCGGAGCGACGGTGATCGCCAGCGAGCGCGTGTCCTGCAGCAGCGCCAGGGCGTCGGTGGGGATCGGGATGCGCTCGTCGATCGCGTTCGACTGGTCGGGGAAGAGCGGGGTGAGCGGGTAGCCGCTTCGCGCGTCGAAGAGGAACCAGAGCACGTAGACCTGATTGCCCGCGGGCGGCTCCAGCCGCTCCACCTGCAGGTCGACGAAGAGCTGGTCGTCCTCGGCGATCCCCAGCGCGGCCCGGCCGGCGGCGTCGGCCGACCCTTGGGGGCGCAGCGGGATGTTGAGGACCGCCTCCGCGGCGGCCTGCCCGGTGGCGTCATCGGCGGGGGCCTCCTCGCCGGAGAAGACGCCCGCGATCGCGAGCACGACGGCGACGAGCGCAACCGCGCCGACGCCCAGGGCCGCGATCAGCCGGGAGCGCCCATCGCCGAGCGCGGGCAGGCCGCGCCGCTCGGGCGGCGCCGGGGCCGCGGGCCGGGGCCCGGCCGCCTTGCCGGGGAGCCGCGGCAGCTCAGCGTCGACGCGGATCTCGCGCAGGCGCTCGCAGATCCGCCGCGCGAGCTCGAGGTCGGCGGGGTCCTCGCGCAGGTGCCGGGCGGCCTCCGCGCGCCCGATCGGGTCGGCCTGGCCCAGCAGGTAGTCGCTCAGCACGACGCTGCGGTCGGGATCGGCGCCGCCGAGCGCGGCGAGGCCGGCGCGCGCCCGCGAGCGCACCTCCTCCTCGTCGATTCCGAGGAGCTGGGCCAGATCCGCGTAGGTGCGCCCGGGCTGCAGGAGCAGCTCGAGCACGGCCTGCTGATCGGGGGTCGGCGCCACGCCGCGAAGCGTACGGGGTCGTCTCCCGCCGCGGCGCGGCTCGGCGCGGCGAGGCGCCCCAAAAAGCGATGACCGAGGCGCTTTAGAGTGCCTGGGCCCGAGACCCCAAGACCGCGAAGGAGGTGCCAACCGATCCGATGACCGCCGAGTTCACAGCGCCCTACCGGCATGCGGCCGCGGAGCTCGCGCTGGAGCCGCTCCCGCTCGACCCCGATCAGATCGTCGAGGGCGAGCCCGCGACCTTCGGCGTGACCCTGTTCGAGCGCAACGGCGTCGAGTGCGGGGTCTGGGAGATCACCCCCGGGGTGGCCACGGACGTCGAGGAGCAAGAGGTGTTCCTCGTCATCTCCGGCTCGGCGACGATCGAGATCGAGGGCGGCCCGACCCTCGAGGTCGGCCCGGGTGACGTGGGCGCGCTGCGGCGCGGCGATCGCACCACCTGGCGCGTGCACGAAACCCTGCGCAAGCTCTACGTGATCGACAGCAGGGCGGACGCGGCCGCCTAGCCCGGGCGGTAGCATCGCTCGCCGCATGAGCTCCCCCGCGCCGCTCGACCCCGCCCAGCTCGTCCCCAAGGACGGGCCCGGCACGGCGCTCGGGCTGCGCTACGAGGAGGTCACCCCCGAGCTGGTGCGCGCGCACCTGCCCGTGACCGACAAGGTGCGCCAGCCGGCCGGCATCGTCCACGGCGGCGTCTACGCCCTGATCGCGGAGAGCATGTGCTCGGCAGGCACCGTGATCGGCGTCTGGGAGGACGGCATGGTCGGCCTGGGAATGTCGAACAACGCGACGTTCCTGCGCTCGGTCAAGGACGGCACGATCCACGCCGTCGCGCGCCGCATCCACGGCGGGCGCACCACCTGGATCTGGGACGTGGAGCTCAGCGACGATGAAGGCCGCGTCTGCGCCCTGGTGCGGATGACGATCGCGATCCGGCCGCGGCGCTAGGCGGCGCCAGCGGCGCGGTCGCCTCGCCCCTCGCGCTCAACCCCGGAAGCGGTTCGTGATCGGCAGCCGCCGATCGCGGCCGAAGGCCCGTGGCGTGATGCGGATTCCGGGAGGAGCCTGGCGGCGCTTGTACTCGGCGCCGTCGACCATGGCGAGGACGCGATCGACGAGCTGCGGCTCGAGCCCTTCCGCGACCAGCTCGTCGCGCGAGCGGTCGCGCTCGACGTACTCGCTCAGGATCCGGTCGAGCACGGGGTAGGGGGGCAGGGTCTCCGAGTCGAGCTGACCGGGGCGCAGCTCGGCCGAGGGCGGGCGGCGCAGGACGGATTCCGGCACCGTCGGCCGCTCGCCTTGGGCGTTGCGCCAGGCGACTAGCTCGTAGACGAGCGTCTTCGGTACGTCCTTGATCACTGCGAAGCCGCCCGCCATGTCGCCGTAAAGCGTCGCGTAGCCGACCGACATCTCGCTCTTGTTGCCGGTCGTCAACACGAGCCAGCCGTGGGCGTTGGAGAGCGCCATCACCAGGTTGCCGCGGATGCGGGCCTGCAGGTTCTCGGCCGCTACGCCCCGCGCAACCTCGGGGCCGAGCGCCTCGTCGTAGGCGCGCATCAGGTCGGCGATCGGGATCTCGATCAGCTCCGTGCCCAGGTTGCGGGCGATCGCGCGCGCGTCCTCCTGGGTCTCCCGGCTCGAGTAGGGCGAGGGCATGAGCACGCAGGTGAGCCGCTCGCTGCCGAGCGCGTCCGCCGCGACCTGAGCGACGAGGGCGGAGTCGATGCCGCCGGAGAGGGCTACGACCGCGTGCTCGAACCCGTTCTTGCCCATGTAGTCGCGCAGGCCGAGCACGAGCGCCTGGTAGACCTCGGCGGTGGGGTCGAGCAGCGGCTCCGTGCGGTTGCCCGCGGTCCCGTCGCCGAGCTCGACCAGCAGGAGATCCTCCTCGAACTGGCGGGCGCGCGCCAGCAGCGTCCCGTCGGCGGCGACCACGAAGCTGGCGCCGTCGAAGACCAGCTCGTCCTGGCCGCCCACGAGGTTGCAGAACGCGAACGGCACCCCCAGCTCGCGCGCGCGCCGCGTGAACATGCGCTCCCGCCGTAGCGCCTTGCCGCGGTAGTAGGGGGAGCCGGAGGCGTTGAGGATCAGCTCGGCGCCGGCTGCGACCGCGTCGCTCGCGGGAGGGCCGGGCTCCCAAACGTCCTCGCAGATCGTCAGCCCGGCCCGCGCGCCCGCCACCTCGACGACTTGGGGCTCTCCGCCGCGCGTGAAGTAGCGCTCCTCGTCGAAGACCGCGTAGTTGGGGAGGCGCTGCTTGCGGTAGACGCCCCGCACGCCGCCCTCGGCGAGCACGGCCAGCGAGTTGTAGGCGAGCTTCGGCGCCGGCGCGTCCGCCCGGCGCACCGCCGCCGTCGCCGACGGCTCGGCGAAGCCGACGAACGCGGTGATCCCACGCACGCCGGCGGCGACCCGCTCGAGCGCTGCCACGTTCGCGCTCAGGAAGTGCGGCTTCAGGTAGAGGTCCTCCGCCGGGTAGCCGGGGATGCAGAGCTCGGGGAAGAGGACGGCGTCGGCGCCGGCGGCCCGGGCGCGCTCGATCCAATCCGCGACCTTGGCGGCGTTCGCGTCGATGTCGCCCACGGTGACGTTGATCTGGGCGAGCGCGAGCTTCAGCTGGGCGGGCACGGGACAACTAAGTATCGTGGACGCAAGGCGAGTGACGTGAGCGGGCGCAAATGCAGTTGGCGAGGGGTGGCGGCGGCCGTGCTGGCGACGTGCCTGGTCGTGTTGGCGGCGGCCCTGCTCGAGCGTCCGGAGCCCGCCCTCGCGGAGCCGGACGCGCTCCCCGCGCCCGCCGAAACCGAGCCGCTGAGCGCCGCCGAGGCGGCGCAGGAGCTGCGTGAGGCGGAGGAGATCCTCGAGGGCGCCCGCCCGCACCAGAGCCGCGAGCTCACGACCGAGCTGCGCGACGTGGCCCTGGCGCTGCCATACATGCGTCCGGCGCAGCGGCGCCGGGCACGGGCGCTTCTGGCCCGCCCGCCGAGCTCCTGCGCGGGCTGCGAGGACCTGAACGACGCCACCCCGGGCGACGAGCCCTTCGGCAGCGGCTGGTCGCCGAGCGAGACGAAGCACCGCCAGGCGGAGGAGGGGGAGCGGTTCGTCGTGCACTGGGTCGACGGTGACCCGGACGGCCGCCACACGAGCACCGCGCAGTTCGCGCAGCGGGTCGCGGAGCTGCTCGAACGCTCCGCCGACGTGCAGCACGGGCAGCTGGGCTGGCCGCCGCCCCTCTCCGACGGTGTGCGCGGGGGCGACGGCCGGGTCGACGTCTACCTCGCGAACCTCTGCGATCGCAAGAGCCGGAGCCGGCCCTGCATCTTCGGCTTCACCGCCACGGAGACGCAGGATCCGAGCTGCCGGGCTCCGGGCTACCGCTGCGCGGGCTACATGGTGCTGGACAACGACTTCAGCGAGTTCAAGCGCCCGCTACGCGCGCTGCAGGCGACGATCGCGCACGAGTACAACCACCTGCTGCAGTTCGCGCTCGACGCCGCCCAGGAGACGTGGATGTTCGAGTCGACCGCGACCTGGGTCGAGGAGCACGTCTTCCCCGAGGCCGACGACTGGCTGCGCAGCTACGTCGGCTTTTGGGCACGCGGCTCGCGCCAGTCGCTGACCGACGTGTCGGCAGGACGGGGGCTGCGCGTGTACGGCAGCGCGGTGTGGAACCACTGGCTCACCGCGCGCTACGGCGCCGAGACGGTGCTGCGCGCCTGGCAGAGCTCGCGGAAGACCAAACCCAGGCACTGGGCCGCGGGAGCGTACGACGCCGCCATCCGCGCACGCGGGGGACGCGGCTTCGGCGCCGAGCTGGTGCGCTTCGCCGCGGCGACGAGCGAGTGGCGCGCGGGCGATCTGCCCGACCGCTCCAGCTTTCCGGACGTGCGCCGGTCGGGGCGCATCGTGGCGGGGGGGAGAGGCCTTCGGCTGAGGCTCAACAACGCCTCCTACGCGCTGCTGCGGCCTGTGGCGAAGGGCGCCCGCCGCCTGACTCTGCGCGTGCGGGCGCCGCGCCGCACCCGCTCCGGTATCGCCCTGGTCGGCCGCGCCGGGCGTCCGCTCAGCGGCACCGTCGTGCAGGCGGTGCGCTATCTGCCCCGCGGAGGCACTGCGACCGTCAGCCTGGGGGCGCGCCGGCTGCGCCGCGTCACCGCGGTGGTGGTGAACGCAGACGCGCGGGTGCGCGGCGCGCCGCCCGCCCCGCGCCTTTACCTGCGCGATTCCCAGCGCTACCGGGTCCGGCTCAGCGCGCGCTGAGCGCCACTCGTGACCGCGCCCGGCCTCCCAACCGGGCCGAGCGCCGGGCCTACCAGCGGCCTATTGTAAGCTTGATGTTAAGAGAGTGATACCTCTCACACACAACTTGCTCACGGACGCTTAACTGCGCGAGCAAGATCGCAACTCCTGCCGAGTCGCGCCACAGGTGGCGCGAGCGGGGGACCCAAGGCGACGGCGCAATCGGTGGCGCCGGCCGCAGGGGCGAGTCGGGCGGTGATCCGCCCGTAGCGAGCGGCGGGCCCGGAGCCCAGGCCGCCCGCGAGCCCGACAGCTAACCCCGCAGGCAGCCGACCGAAAGGACAAAACCGCATGGGATCCATACGAACGCGACGGGGTCGCGCCGTGCTCGCTCTGCTGCCGGCCATGGCGCTCACCGCGACCTCGTTCTCGCTTGCCGCCGAGGAGCGCCGGGCGAAGCTCGACGCCGGCAAGCAGCGCGTCGAGGTGGGCAAGCCCGTGATGCTGCGCGGCAGCTTCGACGGCGCCCCGGGGGCGTCGCTCGAGATCCGCTTCCGGCCGGCCGGCGCCAAGAGCTTCCGCAAGGTGAAGACCACGACCACCGGGCCGAACGGCGGCTTCCGCGTCCGAGTGCGCCCGCGGGGCTCGGGCCGCTGGCTGGCCCGCCTGTCCCAGGCGAGCGCCGGCAGGGCCGCACCCGCCGCGGAGACGCAGCCCGCCGAGCTCAGTGACGCGGAGTACGTGCGCGTCCGCTCGCGGACCGAGGCCAAGGTGGGGGACCGTCACGTCGTGCGCGGACGCAAGGTCCGGGTCAAGGGCCGGGTCCGCCCGGGCAACGCGGGCCGCAAGGTCGTGATCCGCGTGGGCGGGAAGCGCTACGCGACCCGCACCGACAGGGACGGCAGGTTCTCGCGCCGCGTACCCGTCGCGAAGCTCGGCAAGAGCAAGGTCCGCGTGCGCGCCAAGGGCGACGCGGTCGCGGCGGGCAGCCGCGCCAAGGCCGGCGCCGTCTTCGGCTACCGGCCCGCGCAGGCCTCCTACTACGGCCCCGGCTTCTACGGCAACCGCACGGCCTGCGGCACGACGCTCACCACCTCCACGATCGGCGTTGCGCACAAGACCATGCCCTGCGGCACCCGCCTGCGGCTGATGCTGGGCAACCGGGTCGTCCGCGCGCGGGTGATCGACCGCGGGCCCTACCACGGCGGCCGCGAGTTCGACCTGACCGCGGCGACGAAGCAGCGCCTGGGCTTCGGCTCCACCGGCACGGTGTACGTGTCCCGCTGAGATTCCGCGCGGAGACAGGCGCGCGCCATAATTGACGGGCGATGTCCCGCTCGGACGCGAAGAACCTGGAAGCGATCTCGAAGGCGATCGACAAGCACAACTCGACCTGCCCGTTCCCGGCCACCGAGGTGCGCATGAACCCCTTCGAGGTGGAGCGCCTGGGCTGGGATGAGATCCGCGGCCTGCCGATCGTCGGCGACCCGTCGATCGGCACCGGACGCTTCCGCATCGTCTGCTCGCGCGATGGCGACGGCTCGGAGCTGGAGGAGGTCGAGGCGGTCGGTCGTCCCCTCGAGGTTGCCGCGCCGCAGGCCGATCCGGCGCGCTTCAACTAGGCACCGCGAACGCTCGAGGCGAGCAGCCGGGACCGGCGCGGGGCCCCGGCTGCTCAAAGGTTGAGGCCGAGGTCCTGCGTCACCCGCTGTGCCCAGACGTTGAGCTCGGTGAAGCCGCCGCTCAGGATCAGCACGCCCATCCCGACCAGGATCGCGCCGCCCACGGCGACCAGCGCCCGGTAGTGGCGCTTGAGCGCGGCGAACGCGGTCGTCGCCCGCGAAAAGGCGAGCGCGGTGAGCAGGAACGGGATCGCCAGCCCCAGCGAGTAGACCGCGAGCAGGAAGGCGCCGTAGAGCATCTCGCCCCGGATCCCGGCCAAAGTCAGCACGCCGCCCAGCGCGGGGCCCACGCACGGGGTCCAGGCGATCGAGAAGGCCGCGCCGGCGATGATCGGGCCGCCCGTGCCGGCTCGCGCGAGCAGCGTCTCGGGACGCCACTCGCGGTTAAGCCGGTCGACGAACTGCGTGGCGATGAAGTAGGCGCCCAGCAGCACCAGCAGCACACCGCCGAGGCGCGTCAAGAGGTCCTGGTGATCGCGCAGGGCCTGTCCCAGCGCCGTGGCGGTCAGGCCGAGCATGATGAAGATCACCGAGAACGAGGCGATGAAGAGCAGGCTGGGGACGAGCACCCGCGTCCAGCGCGTCTCGTCGAGGTCGGCGACGCTGACGCCGCTCACGGCCGAGAGGTAGCCCGGCACGAGCGGCAGTACGCAGGGAGAGACGAAGGACACCAGTCCCGCGAGGAAGGCGACCGGGACGTCGGCTCCCGCGACCGGATCGGCCATGTGCGCTGATCAGTTGAGCGTGGCGGCGAGCCTGCGCCGGTGCTCGCGCGCGACGGGGTGGTCGGCGCCGAGATCCGTGAACATGGCGATCATCACGCGGCGGATCAGATCCCGCCGTTCAGGGTCCCGCTCGGCGGCGATCGCCGCCTGCAGGCCCTCCAGGGCCTCCTCGGCCTCGCCGGCGTCCCAGCGCTCCAGCGCCCGCAGCACCTCGTCGGCCCGATCGCCGTCGGCCTGCCGCTCGAGCTCGATCCGCGCCAAGAGCCCGGAGGCGACGAAGTCGGTGGCCTCGTGGGGCTCGAGCAGCTGCCGAGCCTCCTCGTGCTCGCCGCGCCGCACCAGGATGCGGCCCAGCGCGACCGCCGCGCCGGTGTGGTTTGGGTCCTCGGCGAGCGCGCGGCGCAGCGACTCCTCGTCGCCACCGGCCGCGAGCTTGTCGGCCTTCGACGGAGTGATGCGGTCGAGGAAGGCCTCGATCTGCGGCGGCGGGATCGCGCCGGTGAACTCAGCGATCACGCGGGCGTCGCGGAAGGCCTTGACGGCCGGGATCCCGCGCACGCCGAAGGCGGCGGCCAGCATCTGGTTGGAGTCGACGTCGACCTTGGCCAGCTCAACGTCGCCGCCGCGGGCGCGCACCGCCCGCTCGAGCGCGGGGCCGAGGGTCCGGCAGGGCCCGCACCACTCGGCCCAGAAGTCGACTACGACTGGAACCTGGCGGGAGCGCTCGACTACGCGCTCCTCGAAATCGGCCTCGGAGACGTCGTAGATCACGATCCGAGGTTAGCCAACTCCCGCAGACGTGCCGGCTACAGCTGGCCGCAACGGGGGTCCGTCCATAATGAGCAGGGATGGAGGATTCGCTGCGCGGAAAGCTCCTGATCGCCTCGCCGGCCCTGACGGACCCCAATTTCCAGCGCAGCGTCGTGCTCGTCACGGAGCACAACGAGGACGGCGCGATGGGCATCGTGCTCAACCGCCCCTCCGGGATGCGAGCGGCCGACGTGGTGCCGCAGCTCGCGGAGATCGCGGGCGAGGAGCCGCTGTTCGTGGGCGGGCCGGTGCAGCCGGACGCGGTCGTGCTGCTGGCGGAGTTCTCCGACCCCGACGCCGCCGCCTGGATCGTCGTCGCCGACGTCGGCCTCGCCTCGGCCGAGGCGGATCTGGAGGAGCTCAACGAGAAGGTGCGCCGCGGGCGCCTCTACGCCGGCTACTCGGGCTGGGCGCCCGGTCAGCTCGAGGCCGAGCTCGAGCTCGAATCGTGGATCGTCGAGCCGCCGCTGCCGGCCGAGCTCTTCCCGGAGGACCCGCAGACGATGTGGCGTGACGTGCTCGCCCGCAAGGGGGGGCAGTACGCGCTCGTCGCCCGCATGCCCGACGACCCGTCCCTGAACTGATGAGCGCCGCCGCGCAGCTGCGCCCGGACCTCTGGCGCTGGCTGGCACGGCACCCGGAGTGGGAGGAGGGGCAGGACTGGGGGCCCGAGGTCGCAAGCTACGCCTGGGCGGGCGACCCGCAGGCGCTCGTCCTCTTCGATCCGCTGCTGACCGACCGGGCGCACTGGGCCTGGCTGGACAGCCTGATCGAGGGCCACGGCGGCGAGCTGGTGGCGGTGGCGATCACCTGCGGCTGGCACGGCCGCAGCGGCGGCGAGGTGCTGCGGCGTTATGGAAACTCGCTCGCGGTGCAGGTGTGGGCGCACGCGGCGGCGGCAGAGCGTTTGGCCTACCCGGTCGCGCACGGGCTCGGCGACGCTGAGGCAGAGCTTCCGGCGGGCGTGCGCGCGTACCCGATCGACCCGGTCCAGGGCGAGGTCGCGTACTGGGTGGCGCGGGCGGCGACCCTCGTGGCCGGCGACACGCTCCTCGGGGCCGAGCCTGCGCGCAGCGCGCCGCTCAGCGTCTGCCCGCAGAGCTGGCTGGAGGGCGGCGTGAGCGTCCAGGACGTAGCAGCGAAGCTGGGCGAGCTGCTCGATCTCCCGGTCGCCGCGGTGGCGCCGACGCACGGAGCGGCGGTGACGCACGCCGCGCGGGCACAGCTCGAACACGCCGTGAACGCCGCGCGATAGCGCGCGGCACGCGGACGACGGATCACGAAGGCCGCGCGGCGCACGGCGCGCAAAGAGCGGGGCGGCAGGGCGCTCGCCAAGCTGCGCGTGCGCGCGAGCGGGCCCACAGGCCGGAGGCGCGTGTAGATGCGCACCGTGCGGATCGTGCCCTGAGCGGGCCGGCCGCCGCAAGGAGGCAGTCAAGCCGACCGGTCGGCGCAGCGCACCGCCTTGCGGCCGCGTCGCAGAAAACCAGGAAGCGCTCCCCGAAAGAGCGCGATGCTGCCGGACCCACGAGAAGTTGCGAGGTGCCCGCAACGTGGGCTGGGTGGCTGGTGAGAGTGTTAGCTTCCCTCCCGACTCAGGAAAGCGATGCACGGGGGGCACTCATGAAGCTTTTCTCGGGGGCAATCGCCGCCGTCGTCTGCTCGATCGCCTGGCTCGGCCTCGCATCCCAGGCCGAAGCCCACACCGTCTATGTGCCGAGGGAGCGAGCGCGCCTACGTCACGAGCTACCAAGACATCATCTCCGTGATCGACACCGATACGCACGATGAGCTCAAGCGGATCACCGACGACGGTATGGCCAGTCTCGCGCCGGGGCTGGCGATCACCCCGGACGGAAAGACGCTCTATGCGGCCAGCTTTGGCCCGGGCAATGTCCTGGCCGTCGACACGGCCACGGGCGACGTCGTCGCCACGATCGCGGTGGGCTCCGGCCCCGGCTTCATCGCCCTCACGCCCGACGGCAAGCGCGCCTACGTCACCAACTGGTGGAGCAACACCGTCTCCGTGCTCGACGCCACGACGAACACCGTGAAGGCGACGATCCCGGTGGGCACCGGCCCCAGCGGGGTCGCGATCACGCCCGACGGCGAGCGCGCCTACGTCGCCAACGAGACGAGCCGCGCCGTCTCCGTGATCGACACGGCGACGAACACCGAGGAGAAGACCATCAACTTGGGGCCTACGGTGTGGGCCGTGGCGATCGTCCCCAACCAGCCGCCCACCGCCGAGCTGCGGGCCGACGCCCTCGAGGTCTTCGCAGGCACGCCGGTCACGTTCGACGCCTCGGCCTCAAGCGACGACGAGGGGATCGCAAGCTACACCTTCGACTTCGGCGACGGCTCGCAGGTCACGACCGCGCAGCCCAAGCGCAAGCACGCCTACTCAGAGCCCGGCACCTACTCCGCGACCGTGACCGTCGACGACGGCGTGGGCTGCGAGCCGATCCCCGACTTCTTCGAGCTCGGCCTCGCCTCGCCGTTCACCGGCCAGACCGCGCACTGCAACGGCCCCTCGCGCGTGACGTCGGAGCCGCTTGAGATCCAGGTGGTCCAAGCGCCGGCGCTGCGCCTGCGGGTGGACGTGAAGCGCCCGCAGCGCTCGCTCAGGCGGGTGCGGGTCGCGGCAACGTGCGAGGGGTCCGGCTGCCGCGTGCGGGCCGGGGGGCATCTGCGCGTCAAGCTCCCCGGGCGCAAGGCGCAGCGCTTCGCGCTCGCCCCGGAAGCACGGGAGCTCAAGGCGGGCGCGAAGGCCCGGCTTGAGCCGCGGATCGCGACGGCCGCGCGGCGCGCGGCGCGCAAGGCCCTCAAGGAGGGCGGCAAGGTGCGCGCCAAGCTGCGCGTGCGCGCGAGCGGGCCGGCCGGCCGGGAGCGCGTGCGCCTGCGCGTCGTGCGGATCGTGCGCTGAGGGGCCCGGCGCGAGGAGCAGGCGGCATCTGCGCCAGAGCGAGGCTTCCGCGCGCAGGCGTCATGTCAACTCGCTCGGCCCGTGCCGCGCCTGCCCTGGGTTCACCGAAAGCGCTCACGGGCCGAGCGCTCCCGGGCGGGATGGCAGACGCCCCCGGCTCGCCCTCCAAGCCCGGAAGGGCGCCGCGGACGCAGGCCAGGGCAGGGCAGGCGGCTCGCGCGGACATGGGCGCGCTGAATGAGATCGTCAGGGAATCGAGAGCGCCAGCCTGAGCCTCGGCGACGGCTTGTCGCGTCAGCTCGGGCCCGCTCCGTGGGTGGACGATCGCTCGATCGCGCCGCGATCGCCGATGTAAACGAGCGGCCCAGGCGGGTCACCGAGGGCGCCTTCGCTTTCACCTTGCAAGGCCGCCGCGAGGGTCGGACGCCTGGCCGCCCAACCGAGAGCACACGAGAGGGGCGGGCCCAGGGCCCGCCCCTCCAGGTGGATCGCCGCCGTGCGGCCCTCGCTCAGGAGGAAGGCGCCGGACGCTCCACGACCCCGAACGGCTCGAAGTCGTAGATCGTGTCGTTGATCCGCAGGCCGTCGACCGCGCCGACGAAGGCGGTGTCGCGGCCCTTGCTGACGGCGATGGTGAGGATCGTCGGC